>OIYS01000001.1_pt1 | contig 517497 bp, 466 predicted proteins | sample 1588271 | NCBI WGS metagenome assembly OIYS01 (sample SAMN03283286) | human gut metagenome | biome: human-associated habitat; material: feces | host: Homo sapiens | place: Peru | collected 2012 | reverse complement strand
TTTCCATACATAAATCTCCCCTACAACTTACTATTTTGACTTTACTTATATATTGTAATTTTTTATTATATATTGATTTGTATTTTCTATGTTATAAGGAATTATATATTTACTTCCTATCAACGCTATAATTACGCCAATTGCAACAAAAAATAATCTTTCTCCTCCAAGTATTACAGTAATATTTTCTGTAATCGCTAGAGATGCTACCGCAGAAAATGTAATACATATTACCATATTTCTGTATCTTTGTGCATATGGATTTAAATAGCCCATGAAAAGAATACTAAGCATTCTAACTTGTGTATTTTTAAATATCATAAATACTACTATAACTAATAAAACACCTATAATTGTTCCTTGTATCCTATCTTTAGACTTCCTTATTGTAACCTCTTTATATGGTTGAATCAATGCAAAAATAGTATATACCATCCATCTTCCTTCAGCAAGATTGAAGAATTTGGTTAAAAAGAGAGTAAATGCACCTAAAATAGCTAATCTTAAAGCATATGACACCCTTAATGAATCTATCTTAAAATCCTTTTTAGCTATTTCTAATTTACTAAAATGTTTAGGTGCTTTAATATGAAAATCATGTTTTTTCATATTTTCTATTTTCATTAGTTGGTTTATATTTATAACTAAATCATCAATAGTCTTTTTTACCTCTAGCATATCTTCATCTAAATTTCCATAAAATTCTTTATAATTTATACTATATTTTTTATTTTCTATACTAAATTTAATTTCTGATAAATAACTTTTAAGATATTTATTAAATTCCTGATTTTTATAAATACAGTCTTTATGCAAATTTAATGATATTCTCTCTAAAATCCAAACTATATCTACAACTTCTTTTGTTCCTCTGTTTAAATAAAACCCCTTTTTTCTTTTGTCATAAATTATTTTCTTTAAGTTGTCTATATTTTTAAAAAGAACATTCCCTGTATCTTCATCATCTCTTAAAGTATCAATTAATCTACCCATTACATAAGGAGATGGTTCTAAAAGATATTCTGGTAAACTTATTGTTTCTATTAAAGAATCTATTATATTTATAATAGATGGATTAAAAGTTTTCTCTAGCTTTTTCTTATTTACTACAAATTGTATAGCCATAACAAAAAAAGCACCAAAGACTAAAGCTATCATTCTTTTTTCAAAATCTATCCCGTATACCGGTTCAGAAATCATAAAAAGATATTGAAGCCCAAAAGGTATAACTACTAAACCTTTTATATTGGAACTAAAAGTATATGCTATAACAAATAGCGCTATTAAATTTAAAGGTATGCCTATCCAAAGATTATTAACTGCGATATACGAAAAGACCCCTGTCATTACATTTACAAGTAACAATGTAAAAAAATTTTTTATAGGTTCTGCGGTTAAATCTCTTTGAGTTAACATTAAAACTGCTGTTATTACTGTTATTCCAACTAAGCTATTAGCTGCACCAAATACACTTCTAAAAATACCAAGATAAATCATTATAATTATAAATATAAGTGTATTACCCATTATTTTGTTTTTGTTCATGCAATTCCCCATTTCAATTATTAATCGTAAATAAACTTAATATTTACCCCTTAAACTTGACTTTCAAATAACATGGTTTATTTTCATTAGTTACCATTTAATTAATAATACTACATATTTTATACTATTGCTTATTTGTATTTCTCATTCAATAACGATTATGTTCAATTCTTTTATATTATCTCTAATTATCTCTAATTATCTTTAAAAACTATTTTAAATTTGAACTTTTTCAAACTAATAACATTTCTCACATCTTAAATAGAATAATTAACCTTTATGGTTTTAAGTACAATACATTGTTCTATATTTTTTATTTAACTAAAATTCTTTTTTTCATATATCTTTATTGATATTATATATGAAATGAAATACGCTAAAGCACTCAAAGTAATAAATATAATTCCAATATAATCATTTAACCATTTCAATTGACTTATAACATCAATAAAATATGAATTTTCTGTTATTTGAGATATAAAAAAAGTACCTACAAACATAAATGCTATATATAATATTCTCATTTTTTCTAACCCCCATTTATAAACTATAGGTAGCATAATAGAACATATTATAATTCCCATTGACATGCATAAACATATTTGTTGTACTAGCCCATTTATTTTCGCTTGATTGTTTAAAACTCCAATAACCATATTAAATATTCCAGTAATAATTGCTATTCCCATCGTTGAAATTACAATTATTAAATACCTACTTCTTATAATATCCTTTTTTGTTAGCGGCATAGTCATAGCATAATTTTCCCATTTACTCCTATTATCTAATCCAAACATATTATTTATAATTGCAACTGGCACTAAAATTAATAATATAGGTATACATTCTAAAAAATTTTCTCCTTGAATAACTGACATGATTTCTACAAAACACAATATTCCCATAATAGCTAAATAACTTTTCTTCACGTTATACAAATCTTTCAAAATTAATCCTCTCATTTATTTGTCCCCCTTTATATAAAAAAGCATTATTTCTTCAAGATTAGAATTGTTTATAACAAGACTTGGATACTTTTTAGAAAATTCATCCCTATTATCAATTAAAACTTCATAATTAAAAATTCCTTTTTTATAAAACATTCTATCTTGAACTTCTATAGTTTTAAATTGCTTTTCTGTACATTTGACAACCCCCATATCATAAATAAGTTTGTCTTTATTCTCACTAAATATAATTTTCCCATTGTGAATAAATGTTATATAATCTGCAATTTTTTCTAAATCACTCGTTATATGAGAAGACATTAAGATTGAATTTTCTTCATTTTGAATAAATTCCATAAGAATATCTAATACCTCATCACGAGCAACTGGATCAAGACCTGATGTCGCCTCATCTAATATCAAAATTTTAGCTTTATGAGATAATGCTATTGCTATTGAAAGTTTCATTTTCATTCCTTTTGAAAATTCCTCTATTTTTTTCGAAGTATCTATATTAAATTTCTCTATATATTTATAAAAAACATCATCATCCCATCTTTTATAAATATTTTTCATAATCTTATTTATAGCTTTTACATTTAATTTTTCATTAAAATTTCCATCATTTAAAACAATCCCCAATTCATTTTTTATCCCCTTCTCATTTCTATTTATTTCTTTTCCTAAAACTGTTATCAATCCATTATCCTTTTTTATTAAATTTAATATTGCTTTTATAGTCGTACTTTTTCCTGCTCCATTTTCTCCTATAAAACCCATTATTGTTCCTTTACCAACATTAAAAGATACATTTTCTAATTTAAAATTCTCATATTCTTTAGTTAGATTTCTAACTTCAATTGCATACTCCATAATTTAAATTCCCCTAATATAACCTTTCTATAAATTCCTTTAAAGTTTCACAACTGATATTATTAATTTTCGCCATATCTACTGTTTTTTTTAACATTTCTTCTATATTTTTTAAATGTTCTTTTTTTATAGACTCTATATTTTTTTTAGTAACAAAACTCCCTCTTCCCACTATGGTTTCAATAACCCCTGCTTTCTCTAATTCTTCATAAGCTCTTTTAGTAGTTATGACACTAATTTTAAGTTCCTTCGCTAAAAACCTCATACTAGGTAGCAAATCCCCTTCTTTAAATTCACCTTTTATAACCATATTTTTTATTTGATTTATTATTTGCTCATAAATTGGCTCACCGCTAGAGTTGTCTATTATAATATTCACCTATAACACTCACCCATTTTTAATTAAATATATATTTTCTTAACTCTTTCAATTAAGTTATTAAACCGTATATAGTGTGTATATATATTATATACACTATTATTTTGATTTTCAATACATTTTTTCAATTTTTAACCATATATTTTTATAGAATCAAAAAATTTTCATTAATCAAAATTCACTTCAAATAAAAAAAGAAATCTATTAATAGATTTCTTTTTAACTTTCAATTATAATTGGTATAATCATAGGATTTCTTTTTGTTTTATTATATATTAAAGAATTAACCTCATTTCTTATTTCACTTTTTATTTGAGACCATTGATATATTTTATGATTTATACATTTTTCCATAGTCTTAGCTGATACTCTCTTTATATCATTTAAGATGCATCCAGATTCTCTAATATAAACAAATCCTCTAGTAACAACATCCGGTCCTGATATAATTTGCTTGCTTTCTTTGTCCATGACAATAATTATATTAACAATTCCATCTTGCGACAAATGCTTTCTATCCTTTATTACTATATTACCAACATCACCAATACCAAGACCATCTATTAAAACATTTCCTGATGGAACCTTTTCTGTAACTCTTGAATATCTTCTTGTTAAAGTTAAAACATTTCCATTTTCTAAAATAAATATATTTTCCTTCTTAACTCCAATTTCTTCAGCGATTTTACTATGCATTATTAAATGCTTATCTTCTCCATGAACGGGAACAAAATACCTAGGTTTTAACAAAGAATGTATAAGCTTTAATTCTTCTTGACACGCATGACCAGAAACATGAATATCTTCTATGGATTTATATATAACATTAGCTCCTTTTTCTATAAGTTCATCTACAACTTTTGATACAGACCTTTCATTTCCTGGTATTGGGGTTGCTGAAATTATAATAGTGTCTCCTTTTTCAATTGTTATATGTCTATGATTTGAATTAGCTATCCTAGTTAATGCAGACATTGGTTCACCTTGGCTTCCTGTCGTAACTATAGTTATTTGATTGCTTTTATATAAACCTATATCCTCTAAACTTACTAAAAGTCCATCTGGAATATTTAAATAACCAAGTTCTTTAGCAACCTCTGATATCTTTTCCATACTTCTGCCACTAAAAGCTACTTTCCTTCCATATTTAACTGAAGAATTTATAATTTGTTGTAATCTATGAATATTAGACGCAAATGTTGCAACTATAATTCTACCACTTGCTTTTGAAAACAAATTATTTAATGTTTCACCAACGATACTCTCTGACATTGTATAACCTTTATTTAATGCATTTGTACTATCTGCCATAAGAAGTAAAACTCCTCGTCTTCCAAGTTGTGCATATTTAGCTAAATTTATAACATCTTTATCAATAGGAGTTAAATCAACTTTAAAATCTCCTGTATGAACTATAATTCCAGCTGGCGAATAAATAGCAATAGATGCACTATCTGCAATACTATGATTTGTTTTAATAAATTCAACCTTTAATTTCTCTAATTCTATTACATCATCATACTTTACAACATTTAAATTGCATATATCTAAAATTTTATGTTCTTCAAGTTTACTCTTTATAAGAGCAATAGTAAGCTTTGTAGCATATACAGGTACGTTTATTTTTTGCAAAATATAAGGTAAACCACCTATATGGTCTTCATGTCCATGAGTTATAAAAAATCCTTTTACTTTTTCCTTGTTATTTATCAAATATGTTATATCCGGAATAACAACATCCACCCCATACATTTCTGAATCCGGAAATGTCATTCCACAGTCTATGATTATTATTTCATCTTCAAATTCTATTGCTGTAATATTTTTTCCAATTTCTCCAAGCCCACCTAATGGTATAACTTTTATACTACTTTTATTTTTCATTTATCCTCCATATGAACAGTTAATTTATTTTAACTATATAAAAATTTATTACTTCTAAAATCTAAAAAAAGTTAAATATATATATTAACAGTTTTACAATTTAATATACACATTTAACTTTTTTTATCATTAATAATGATTATACACAACATCAAAAAGATAATCAACTTACCTCTAATTCTCAAACAATTTAAAAATATAATTAATTATAAAAAAGTAGGTAATATATATTAATTAATTTTTGGTGATTTTTTGAGTTTAGGATTATAAAATTAAATATTTTTTAATTTTTTATCTATTTATTGATTACTAAATGGCAATTGTAAGTTATAATAATAATATATAAGATAATATATTTATTTTATAAAATAAATACATAGGAAAAAGGAGACTAAAAATGGATAATAAATTAATAGAAAATCAAAGAAAATTTAAAGAAGAATATTCTATTGGATACACAACTAAAATTTTAGAAAATATAATAACTAAATTTAATCTATATGATTTTGGTCATTCCACAACTAAAGACTCAGAAGAAGTTAAAAACTTAGTAATCAATTTAGATAAATATAACAACAATAAATTAAACGTAAAAATAGTAACAATAGTAAAAGCTCAAATGATGAGAATAATAAATAATGAGTTAGATGCTAAAGAAGTAGAAATAACTAAAGGATTTACTTTATGCTCTAAAGAATCTAAAGAATTAGAAGATTTAATAGTTGCTATAATAAAAGCTGAAATGGATGAAAACAATGATCCAACTATTTTAAATAGACTTGAAAGCAAACTTCCAACTATAAAGGACATTGTTGTATTCCAAATAACTATTTCATTAAAGAACCTAATCCATGCTTTTTCTGTTCACGAAGCAAAGGTTAGCAACAATAAAAATAAATTAGATTATATAATATCTAACTTAGAAGAAAATTTAATGAAAAACATGTAAACAATAACTTATAAAAATTATTATTTATCTTAACGTTAAACGTTATAAAAAATAATTTTTTTAAAGCAGAAAAGTTAATAACTTTTCTGTTTTTTTACTATTTCTAAGATTATGTATCTTGGTTTTTAAATTATTTTTTAAGAATTAGTATTAATTTTATTTATCATTTAAGAGTATTTTATATAAGAATAAATTTAAATAAATTAAAGAGGCAATAAAAGCTTACCTCTTTTTAAATTTTTATTTTCTTTTTTTATGTAAAAGATAAATTGTAGCAGCACACATAGCAGTACAACCAATTAAATCTATTAAAAACATTTTTTTAAGCTTTCTATCTTCTTTTATAAGCTTATCAACTGAATTATTTAATTCTTTGCTAATCTCATTATTATTAGCCATAGTTAAAACTTCCTCATTTATTTGAGCTTTTTCATGATTTTTTATACTATCATAACTTATTTCTTCTCTAACTTTTCCTGCAACTTCTTGCGTAATATTCTTTAAATCATCATAAAGTTCCTTATTAATTTCACTTTTTAGTTCTTCTTTTAATTTTAAATTTTCTTCCATTTCACTCACTTCCTTATTTATATCTTAAAAATTATATGTCATACTTATATTATAAACTTTAAAATACTAAATTAAAACGATAAAAATTTAATTCTTAATTAAATCTACTTCTTTGATATAATTTTTATATACATAAAAAGAAGGAATATTACCAACCAATTAGCAATTTAAATACATCTAATGTTATTCTTCAATAGAATTAGGAATTAAAGGTAGGGGGAGAGAACAACATTTAAATACATCTAATGTTATTCTTCAATACAATCCAAAATACAACAATAGATGTGTTTAAAGATATTTAAATACATCTAATGTTATTCTTCAATTCGGAATATTTGTGTTTAGTTGTCCCAGTTTTTAGATTTAAATACATCTAATGTTATTCTTCAATCAATACAAAATAATTTGGAAGAAATTAAAATGGTATTTAAATACATCTAATGTTATTCTTCAATGTTGCTTACAGTCGGAGAAATTTCTAAACTAGGCGAATTTAAATACATCTAATGTTATTCTTCAATTCCATAGGAATAACAGTTATATAGCTCCCATTTTTCATTTAAATACATCTAATGTTATTCTTCAATTAAATAAGCTTATTAAGGAGTTGGAGGAGTAAAAAATTTAAATACATCTAATGTTATTCTTCAATATAGATACAACTTTTAATGGCGATGTTTTAAATATAATTTAAATACATCTAATGTTATTCTTCAATTGAAGTTTGGAAAGAAGCAAAAGAAAGCAACACGACATTTAAATACATCTAATGTTATTCTTCAATGAATTAAAAAATGATTTTGGATTTTTAGAAAATAAAAATTTAAATACATCTAATGTTATTCTTCAATCACTGTAAAAAAGCCATTTTTTAAATAGTTAATTCCCTGTTAAGCCTTTACTTATCACTTTCTAATAATATTTTACCAAGTAATCAAAAAAATTTCTATAAACTTTTAAAAATAATCTTAAAGCCTTTAATAATCATGCTTTTAAAAAATTAAAATTGTTTTTGCCTGGTAAATATATTATAAAAATAAGTCTTCTCCTGTTTTATTAGCTACCCCTATTATTTCTTCTCCAAACATTCCATCATTTAATAATTTTATTATGCAAATAAAATCTTCTGTTTCATCAATTACATTTTTTATGTCTTTTCTTAATTTTATTAAATTTGAAGGAGTTATTTCTCCTCTAAAAACTGATTTTTGATAATGACTTAGATACTTTTTACATATTTTAAAAACCTTATTTACCCTATTTTCTTTAACATCATAAAATAAAAATGCATAATTGTAATTTATCTTCTTTTTCATTTCTACATTTTCTCCTTAATGTTAAACATTTTAAGTTCTTTGTCCTCTAATATACATTTTATCAATTTATAGCAATCAAGCTTGATAGCAGTTTTATAAGTTACTTTTCTTTTAAGTTTACTATGCATAAACACACTTTTTAATCTTTCTTCAAATGCATCTACAAAAATTTTTCTTCCTTCTTCATTTAAAACACAATAATTTAATTTTTTCTCAAAGTGTTTGGATACTTGTAATTTTTTATTATTTACTAAATCAAATATTGTTTTAAAAACTAATATTGGCTTAAATGTTTCGCTTATATCTAAACTTAAAGAAAATCTTCCTTCTGATGGTTCATGAAGAAAACTTATTCTTTGATCAAGATGAGTTTTATATATTGTAGAAACAGTCTTAGCATATAATAAACTATTTCCAAAAGATATTAATGCATTTATTGGATTGTCAGGTGGTCTTTTAACCCTCTTGTTTAATACAAAATCCTCAGGTAATATATATTTAAAATCTCCATAAAATCTTTGCCAAAGCTCACCTTCAACTTGCATAAGTTGTTTTATATCATCAACCTCACTAACTTTTTTCTTAAAATCTTTTCTTATCCAATCAACTGTTTCTTTAACCTCTTTTTTATTATGTTTATAGTAATGATATAATGTATCATCTATATTTTCAGCTATACCACAAACAAAGGCTTTAGCTATCTCCATTCTTTTATTCTCATAAGCTTTTACTTGAGCTATTAAAAGCTTTCCACTTACAAGATTATCTTTTGGATAAAAACTTCCACTATATCCTTCATAATAATTAAAAAAATGCACTACTATATTATTCCTCGCCAAAAAATCTAGAAGTTTACTATTTAATGAAATCTCTGATAAACAATAAAGTTCACTAACATTTTCAACTGGAATATACGCATTTTTATTATTAACTCTAAAACATATAGAATTATCTTTTCTGCTTAATTCTCCCATTGATATTAAATACTTTGCACTTCCCATATATCTCTCCCCTTAAATATAACAATACTCATAATAAGCACACTTTTTGCATTTATTATCAAAATCAACTTTAGGAGGATATTTACTCTCAAGTAAAGCTTTAATTTCACTTTCAATTTCTCCTAATTTCTTTTCCTTTTCATCATCTAATTCTTCATAAAATATCTTATTCTTATTCTTTTTCTTTTCAACAAACTCTATCTTCCCTTTCCTATTTAATCCCTTAGATTTTAAAACCTTCAAATAAAATAAAATTTGCCATTTAACAGCTTCATAATCTGAATCAGATTTCTTAATTTCTACAAGATATTCTTTTGTTATTTTATCTATCTTTATATTTTCAATAGATATCTCTGTATTGCTACCCTCTTCTTCTTTAATTTCATGAATAGCCTTTCCAATTTTAACATCTTCACTATTAGCTTCTAAATTAATTCTATTTCCATGAAGATAACATTGGCGTTTACAATGAAAATAATAATTTATAAGTGTACCATTAACCTTCAAAACACCATCTCCTATAAAAACTCAATACTATCGAAACCATCAACAGCACTCGGATTAAACTTACCATTAGTAAAGAATTTTTCTCCGTCTTCTACATAAGTTAAATCACCAATAGAATCATTGTATGAAAAATTTATTTTAGACACTGTATATATAAAATAATCCATTTTTTCTCTATGTTCTGATAACTTAACTTGTTTTTCTGCATAATTCATATCTTTATCTTTTATTAATTTTTTATATTCATTCCAAATTTCTTCTCCATTTAGACATTCTCCACTCAAGTCATAAATTTCTCTATTTAAAAACACACTGAATTGATTTCTTTCATCTATAAGCTTTATTCTATCATATACATTTATATAATTTAGTTTTTTTATTGAACTTTCTCTGAAATCATTAATATTTTCAGCATCTAATCTTTGGTTTTGTTTAGTCAAATAATCCATTACCTTTTTATAAAACAAGGTAAAATCTTTATTTTTTAATATTTCCCTTATCTCTTTATTTTCAATAGTCAATTCTTTAATTTTTCTTAAATCATTTTTATAAATACTACTTGCATCATCAATATTAAAAAAATACACCTTTGCGTTTTTCTTTTTACAACTTCTATTAATACGTCCTAAAAACTGCTCTTCGCTATCTAAAATCGATATATCCTTAAATCCATAATCCATATCAATATCTACACCAGCTTCAATAACTTGAGTTGCAACTAAAATTATGTTATTGTTAGGATATTCAATTTTATTACCTTCTCTATCCAATCCTTTAACTTTATTTATAATTCTCTTTCTCTCAGCTCTATTATCATCACCTGTAATTAAAAGAACTTCTTTTCCAAGTTCATCTTCTACATTTTTTAATATTTCATAAAACTCTAGTGCACTTTTCTTTTTTATAAACTCTATTACTATCTTTTTATTATTTTCTTCTAAAACAGACCTTATATTTTCTAAAAGACCTTGTAAATCCAAGTTTTTATCTAATAATGAATAATCAACTTCTACTCTATTTTTAAATAATGGATTTTGAAAATATTTCTCTCTATTATTAATTAACATCTTAAACCCATACTTTTCATTACTAATTTCTCTTAAATCTGGAAGTGTAGCTGAGATTATTATGAATTTTATATTTAATAACTTTGAATATTTTTTTAAAAATATTATAATTTCAGTCCATATAGAGTTCTTATAACTTTGTACTTCATCAATAATAACTACACTATTTGCAAGTTGGGTTAATGGAAATACAGAATCTCTATTAAGTCCAAACAAATAATTAAATAAATTTACATGAGTACTTAAAGTAATTGGATAATGTAAAAATTGCCTTGCAAGTAGTGTTTTTTCATAATCTACTTTTGTATCTTCATCTTTAAATTTTTCTTTCATAGCTGTTATTGAATTTACTACTGATATTTTCTCCTTTAAACCTTTACCTTCAAAAATTTCATCTAATGAATTTTTCGTTTGTTCTACTAAGGTATTAAAAGGGAATATATAAAACAACTTATTTAAACTTTTATCTTTTTCTAAGGCTTTAAGAGCTAAATTTATTGAACTATTAGTCTTACCTGATCCAGTTGGAGCTTCTAAAAAAAATATATCTGTACCTTCCTGTAATCCCTTTAATAAATTTTCTTCACTTTCTAAAAATATTTCACTTCTTAAAAGATTAATATCATTTTCTTTAAACGGACATTTATCTATTAATCCTGTTTTAAAATCTCTATATTCTTTTATACTTTCAGAAACTTTTGTTTTATTAAAACTTTCTTCAAACTCTTCTACGTTACCCAAGAGACCTAAATCATATACCTTTTCTCCTGTTTCATACTCTGATGTAGCATAAAAATCTGAACTAACTATAAGTGAAAAAACAAATCTACTATAAATATATAAATCTACACTTTTCCAAGTTTCTTTTTTTTCTAAAATATTAAACAACTCATTTTTTCTATCAAGCTTTTGTAAATTATTAATTAACTTTAACCTCTTAAATTCACCTTTATAATTTACATAAAAATTATTTTCTTGAATTTTAGAAATTTCTTTAGCTTCTCTATAAGCTTTTGGGAATCTTTCTTCATAAAATTCAAAAAAATCTTTTAAGTAACCATGATGCCTAGCTATTGCATAACTATTAATCATTAAAATTAAAAGGAGAAGATTTCTCTCTTCCCCCTCTACATTATCAACGATCTTTCCACAATAACTATTAAAATACATAATAGAAGAAAATAGAGAATGCTCTGTTTTTTTATTATCTAAAGACTGAAAACTTTCATTATTTTTCATTTTATAATACTGAAAATTAGGATTACTCTTTCCAACATCATGCATATAAATTGCATTAACTAAAAACTCTTCAAATAAATCTTTAGCTTTATTGGAAAAATGCTTTAAAAGTTCATTTTCAAAATTTTTTATTACATTTTCTAAATTTTTATTTTTAACTATTTTATAAAAATATTCTAAAGTTAACTCTAAATGCTCTTTTAGTGTTTCATTATCAATTTTTTCATCTTTTTCATTTTCTTTAAAATGAGCCTGTATTTTATCTAAATTATTAAAGTTTTCCTCTAATTTATATATATTAATATCTTTTATTGTCACAAAATCATCTCCTAAAAGAAAAATATATTTAATCCATTGATTTTATATATTTCTTTATAATCATTGACACATTTAACATTAAGGCTAGTTGCTCTGAATTTTTCCTTTTGATATTGATTGATACTTTCTGTTAAAGATACAGGTAAAAATTCTTCAAAAACCCATTCTATCTTGTTATAATCATTATCCTCGTCATCGTCTTCACCATCATCACTATCAATATTATTATTTATTTCAAAATAATCGCTTTTAAACAATCCATAGATAGATTTTACATCACTTGAATTTATTAATTTTCCATCATTTATAATTGAAACTTCTTCAATATTTGCATAGTGATCATTTTTTCCTAAATAAGGCATATAGGTAAAATTATAATTCATAAATCTTTTAGCTAATTCCTCACTTATCTTACTATCCACTTTAAGATAAATCTCCCATACTGGGTTTTCAAGCCATTGCTCTTTTACTATGAGATTTCCCCCTGTATGATAAGATGCATAACCTACAGAATTATTAAAGGTTTGAATCTTTTTATTTACATAACCATCAAAAGTTATGTAACCCTTTGCCTGCTTTAAATCTTTATCACTAGTTGGAACTATAGCAACTTTTAACTCTTTTAATTTTTCATAAAACTCAGGATATTTGAAATCTTCCTTTATTTTTTTTATTTCTCGATTATTATTTCTTTCATTATATCCAGCAAGACCTAAAATTGCTCCAAACATTCCAAGAAGTGCAACCTTATGAATTGAAGTATAGGTAAAATAATAATAAGTGTTTACGTCCGGTTTCTTAAAAAAAGCTGTTTTACCACTAAGCTTAAATCTTAAAAACTTCATGCTATTTTACCTCTTCTCTAGTAAATATATTAAAGTATTTATACTTTTCTCCTTCTATTTTATTTTCAAACTCAGTATCATAAGGATTATAATATATTTCTACATTATTAATTCTTTGGTCTAAAGATTCAAATAACTTTTTAAATTTTAATGTAAATATTCCTTTACTATTTTCTTTTCTAAACTCTATAAAGCTTGCTAGACTTGGAAGATATAATTCTTCATCTGTTTCAACAAAAATAGAAATTTCATTTTCACATCCTGTTTTAGAATTAGTATTAAAAGCAGTTGCAGAAATCAATGCAGCTTCTTTAAATTTTTTGTAATCTTCCTCTGTATACCCGTCAGTTACTTTCATCTCTACATAGTTATTATATGCTTTTGGATTTACAACAAAAGGATATATATAATGAGCTTCACTGCTTACTATTTTAGTTCCAAGAGTTGTAGATTTTTGTTCTTTTACTTCATCTTCCACTTGTTGACTATTTTGATTCTTATTATTTGACTTTTCTTTTTTATCTTTAGGATTTCTAAATGGTGAAAGAATTTGTTGTTCTTCTACACTATGTCCATCATATATATTAAATCCTTGATTAATTTGAACTGCTCCTGTTATAGAAATGTTATTTTTAGCCTCTGCAAATGTTGCCCCAAACTGTTTAACATCTGTTGCTAAAAATAAATTTTTCACAACATTTCTACTATCTTTCTCAGTTGCCAAATCAGAAACTTCAAATATTTTTTCATATCTCTCTTTTAATGACCTTGGTCTTAACTTTACTTCATCTTTCTTTTTACTATCATCATCAATCTTATATGACTTTATATAAAGTACCTTTTCACCATTATCATCCCACATCTTTTTCATAGGATATTTAAGTGCTTTATCACTCCCAAAAACCTCTCCATCTGATGTTGATTTTGGATATCCACTAAAATCTGCATTCCAATTTGACATTATTGATTTTATTCCTATTATTCCATAAACTCTTTTCTTCATAATAAAAATTCCCCCTATTTTTCTTCTTTCTTACTATTTTCTTTATTATCTTTACTGTCTTCATAAATTAAACTACTATAAAGATATCCAGCTATTAAAATATCTGTTCTCACCTTATCTAAATCTGGAATATAACCTATAATCATTCTATTTATGTTATTAACCCTATAACTTTTCATATCAATATCATAATTGTATTTTCTATAAAGTCTTTCCAATAACTCTTTTAATCTCTTATCACTTTTACAGTTTAAAAAAGGATTTATTAGAGATTGTTTTTTAGTATTGGCTTTACTTAAAGAAAATAAATAACTTATAAATTGACCTACTGCAAAGTAATACTCTTCATCACTTTCAATAACTCCTTGAGTTACTCTATTTTCTCTTATATCTTTCTCTTTAATATTTATCTTTTGCCTTAATTTATCATTAATAGGTTTTATAAAATCTCCCATTCTCCTACCTCCATCTATATTACTAACTTCCCTATCCTTATTTAATTCAAAATAATCAAGAATAGCTTCTCTTAATACAAATTGTTCAAAAGCTTTCACAACATAACCATTAGCTATTGAATTTTTTATAAGTTCCATAGAACTTTTTTTAAACATAGACTTTATTTGATTAACATTGCCTTTATATATAAAAGAAAACCAAGCATCTTTAGTTAGTGCCATTTGTTCTAGCACTTTGGAATCATTAATTTTCAAATCTTTTATAGGTGTAAAATAGTTATTCACAAGAAATTTATTAAAATAAATTCTATCAACTACTTTCTCTAAAGAATATATAGATGTAACCTTTTTGCCTCCATTTTCTAATAATTTAGATTTAACTCTTATATTTTCATTAACTATTTCTTCTTTTATCTCTAAACCAGTAATTTCAGTATTATAATTAGTTATAATATCAAAATCGTGGATTTCTACTTCTTTTCCCTTTTGTATTCTTAAGTAATAAGCTCTCAATCCCTTTTCAACTTTTTCTTTATGTCTTTTCGTTTCCTCATCTTTATATAAAGGTTTAATTATTTTATTAGTTATATCAAAATATACATTGTTAACTCCATTATTAACTAAATTATATAAATAATCATAGAATTTTTTTTGAAGTAATACATCTTCTTTATTAATAAGATACGGCATATTATTTTTTCTAGTTTTATTAGCTAAATATGGTTTTTTAAAATTCATTCCCATATTATTGTTAGGAAGCCCTAATATTTCTCCATTAAATTCTGTATTATAATCATTAGAGTTATATATATTAGGAATAATATAACGATTACTTTCTTTTTCATATTCTTCTATAGGGAAATCAAAAAATATTTTTAAATACCCCTTATAATCTTTTAAATTTTCTCCTATTTGAAATATATTTTCCTTTATCCAATTTCTACAATAATTAACTTTTTCAATATTAGGTTCACCTATTTCTTTTTCTATCTCCTTATAAAGATTTAGTGTTTTTTTATTATTTCTAATTTTACTCTTATTTTTTTTAGGATTCTCTAGGGTATTAAAATAATCATCTATAAAATCAAGTATAAAAATTTTAATATCATTTATATCTTGTATTTTTTTATTTTTTTCTTTTTGCTTTTTTAGAAATTTTTCTAAATCTAAAGTCTCCTTTTTAATAAAGAAACTCATGTAATTATTACTATGAATATTTTTATTAGCAACAGCCTTATCAGAATCTAAATATTTTGATAAATAATCACGAATTATAAATTCTTCAAATTCTATTATTTGACTAACTTTTTTATCAAATTCTTTTTGATATTTTATATTACCATCAGTATTTACCATTATATAAGTGCCATCGGCTAAAGTATAATTATCTGTTATTAGCTTTTCACCTTTAGCATTATATTGAACATTAAATATATCAATAAGGTCTTTATTCAAAAAAACACCTCCTTAAATCCATTTATAATTACAGTAACTCATTCCACGAGAACCCATTTCTCCCACGGAACATCCAATAGCAATATATGCTAACTTCTGAGCGACTTCATTTTCAGCAAACTCTATTGTAACTTTATCTCCTAAAAGCAAAATATCCTTATATTTAACTGGTATAGGTTTTTGATTTTCTAATTTTATATACTTAAATATTTCTACATTTTCATCTATTTTTTCATTAAAAAAGCTATTATATTTTTTAATTAAATTTTCTTTTAGGCGTTTTTCAAAAACAATTGCACTATTATTAGTTTTCCAATATCCATCCTCAAATTTTAAAATAACTGGTGTTATGCTATACACTTTATCAATAAATTTTTGTGGAATTTCTCTACATTTAATAATTAATCCTTTCATAGAATCTGTATACTCATTTGCCAAATATCTTTTAAAATAATTAGACAGATTAATATCTATAGTTCTAATAATTAAGTTATATATGTGCCCTTCCTTATAAACTTTATCTTTTTCTAATGGATATAAACTATTAAAACAATAAAATTTATAATTATTGCTTTCATGAAATTTCTTCATTTTTTCATTATGAATAAAACTTTTATCTATTAATTTATTAATTTCACCATTTAAATTACTAAAATCAATACTTTTTAGCAAATAAATGGATAAATTAAGTTCATATACCTTTATGTCAATCACCTCTTTTTAACCTTATTATAAATATTATAACATATTTATTAAAATTTTGTTATAATATTGAATATATTGTTTTTATTGTTTGTAAATATATTAAAAGCTTTATAATCACTCCAATACATATTAATATTTTTATCAATTATTTCTTCAAAATATTTTTTAACCGATTTTCTTTCTAAAAAGGCAGTTTTTATTATATTGTTTGGAACATAATTTTTATGATATTGTTTCAATGTCATTTTAAATTTAGCCTTAAATAATCTATCTATTGTGTTTATAGAATATTGTAAGTCACGCTCTAATCTTTCTTCATTTAATCTTTCATATTCGTTATTATGTAATTCTTTTTTTATTATATCTGCAATTTCCATATTTTTAACCTTCTTTTTATTAATTAATATTAACTTGATTTCATTATGTTTTATTCTATATAATATCTTCTATTTTATCTCAATCCTAATTAAAATACTTTATTTTACATTTTTCTATTATGTTATAATTATTATATAAAAACTATATTATTTAATAGAAAGGGATTTTATTATGACATATTATTTAGAAAACGATAAGCTTAAATTAAAATTTAGAGAATTAGGCGGAGAACTTCAAAGTATCTTTAGCAAAAAATATAACACAGAATTTTTATGGAATGGTGATGAATCTTATTGGAAATACCACGCTCCCATTCTTTTTCCTATCGTAGGTAAAGTTTTAAATGGTGAATATAGAGTAAATGAATCTTTCTATAATCTTCCACAACATGGTCTAGCTAGAGTTTCTAATTTTAATGTTTTAGAAAAGACAAGCAATACTATTTCATTTGAACTTAAATCATCATCAGAAACACTTAAAATCTATCCTTATAAATTTTCATTAATCATAAAATATACTTTAAATGATAGCAGTGTAACTACTGAATATATTGTTAAAAATACTAATGAAGAAAATATGTATTTTTCTATTGGAGCACACCCTGCATTTATGTGTCCATTTTCTAAAGATGAATCATTAAATGATTATTATTTTGAATTTAATGAAAATGAAACAGCATCTATAATGCCATTAAATAAAGATGGTTATGCTAAAAGGGAGAAAAAAGCTTTTTTAAATGATGAAAATAAAATAAATCTTTCAAAAGAACTTTTCAAAGATGATGCTTTAATTTTTAGCAATCTAAATTCTAATAAAATAACATTAAAATCTAAAAATAATAATAAAGCTTTAGAATTTAATTTTGCAGATTTTCCATACCTTGCATTATGGTCAAAGCCAACAGGTGCTCCTTTTGTATGCATAGAACCTTGGTTTGGTCATGCAGATTTTGAAGACTTTAAAGATGATTTTTCTAAAAAAGAAGGAATTCTATCTTTAGAACCTGAAAAAACATTTAACTGCTCTTATTGTGTAACAATTAAATAATATTTATAATTAATTATAATTTTAATAATATTTTTTAATTTAGCTATGTTTTAATACAATACTAATTCTACATAAAAGCTTTTTATTAGTATCTGCTGTTTAAAACATAGCATTTAATATAATGTATTATATATATTACTTTTCTGAGCAACTTTAAACTAAAATATTTTGTAACACTTCTTATAGCCTGTTGACATTTTTTTTAATTGATATATAATAACAATTGTTCTAAGAAACTTATTTCTAAAGTTTCTTTAAAAGCAAATCTAATTTTTGTTTCAAATCTATTTAATAATAAATTTCCAAAAATTAAAAAACTAAATATTTAGGAGTGATTTATCATGTCAATTAATACAAAAATTAATTTTAATCTTGTAGCAGGAGAATCAATTGGAATACAACCACTCTATCAGTGGAATGCTAAAGTTACAGGTAGCTTAATCCAACTTTATAATTCAAAAGGACAAGCTCTTCCTAACAATTACACATCTTTAGGCGATTGTATTACAATTCTTAGTATTTCTTCTGAAACTAATTTAGCACTTATACAATTCCCTTATAATGATAGAAACTGTTATGTTCAAGGATACATAAAAGTCAGCGATTTTAATCTTTTAAAATTAAGATTTTACAATTCATGGATTAATTCTGTAAACAATCAAGAAGTCCTCTTAATCAATGGTGATTTGTCTAGTAACACTCTATCTTTAAATGAAACCTCAACTTATTTATATAGCACTGACACCTATGCTTGCATTATATATAAAGATTTTGATAATAAATTACAAATTGGATATGTTCCTTTATGTTCTGGAAACCTTAATGTTATTCAAACAAATATTCCGTACTACTTAGCTTCTGGTACATCTGTTGGTAAAAATCCAACTTATCCAACTAACGCTATTAACTTTTTAGGTAATATAAATATTGTGGATATTAATAACATATCAATTCCTAACACTTACACATCTCTTGGTGATGAAATTACTATATTAGAAATTTATCCTGATGAAAAAGTAGTTTTAATAGAATTTCCTGATTCATTCAATAATACATATATTATAGGATATATCCCCTTAGATAATTTAACTAATAATAGTATAATAATCAGAAATAATCATACAACTTTTAATACAAACTGTAATTATCGCGCTTTATTTAACATAAATAAAACTCAAATCTATTCTATTGAATCAACTGAAAGTTTTAATTATCTTTTCCAAACAGAAAATTACGCTTGCATTTTATTTAATAACACTAATTTACCTAACAATCCCATAGAAACAGCTTTTATTTCTCTAGACTACGGTACTTTTGATTTCAATTCATTTAATACCTCTAGCATACCATTAATTGAACAGACAGCCTTGTATATAGCCTGTAATGAAGGTTTTAGTTCATCTCCTTATTATTACGGTACTGGAATATATGGAAACTCTATAGGTTATGGAAGTTATTACACCAAAATAAACTTTCCAAATACACCAATCTCAAAAACTTATGCTTTTGAATATCTTATAAATTATTTAAAACAAAATATTCCTGTTTGGAATGATACTATCTCAAAATATTTAAAGTTAGATACTTTAACAGACTATCAAAAAGTTGCTCTATATGATTTTGCATATAATATTCCAGCCTATCTAGGAGATATATCTTGCAAACTAGCATCTAATCCTTCTTGGAGCAATACTTTTGCAAATTTTTTAATTCCTAAAGAAATATACACTAGAAGACTTCGTGAATGGTTAACCTTTACCAAAAATAACTATTTCATGGGAGGAGCAATATCCAACCTTCCATCAACATCTTATATATCCCTTGCTAATTCAATGAACTATTTAACTTAAAAATAAAAGCACCCACAAATTTTAGGTGCTTAAAAATTAATAATTATATTAGTATAAGTTAATTCTCCTTAATATCTTTTATATAATTTATACACTTTTCTAAAAATACCATAAAGTTTTTACTATCTTTATCTAAGGCAGTACAGTCTATCTTCTTATCATTTATATATATCCTTGGTGCCCAATGTCTTTCTTTAAATTCTATATTTTCTATATCATCTAAATTTATTCTCCAAGGATGTTCTCTTTTATTTTGACAATGTATTGCTTTATTTGTAAGTATCATTCCATCTTTTGCTGATTTAAAAACTGTATTATCAAAACAGTAAAATACCTCTTCATCTTCATCTAAATCAGCATAATTTTTTATAGCATTTCCAACTAAATTATATTCATCATCTTCTTCTGACAAATATATGAAATCTTGTATTTTGGAATCTAAACTATTATACTCTCTCTTTATCATCTCTTTAGCCCTTTTATAAAAATCTTTTTTAGGCAATACACGATATCTAACATCATCACCTAAAATTTCATCATCGAACTTTGTAAGAGCATTTTTATAATCCTTTTTTGTCTTCTTATTTGTCGTAGCTTTTTTAATCTTTAAAACCTTATATAAATCCATGTTATTACTCCCCCTTAACTATAAATTTTATACTAAATAACTAATTAAAGTAAAATTAAAATTTTATAAACATTTTAAACGCTATAATTTTGCAATCTTAATAATTTGCACACCACATACATAACCCCTTGGCTGGAGCTTTTTCTCCAGCTTCAGCTCTTTTTTTAGCATTTAATATAACTAAAACATCACTAGGTTCAATTTCCCCCATTCCAACCTTTACAAGAGTTCCTGTAAGTATTCTTACCATATTTAACAAAAACCCATTTCCATTAAATTCAATCTTAATCAAATTATCTTTCTCTTCTATATTTATATAATTTATTTTTCTTACAGTTGATTTTCCATTCTTAGCTTTAAGACTTGTAAAACTTTGAAAATCATGAGTACCTAAAAGAAACTTTGATGCTTCTCTCATTTTGTTAATAGCAAGTTTTTTCTCAATATGCCATGCAAATTTTCTCACAAATACATCTTGATACTCATTATTATCTATTGTATAAATATAGGTTTTAGATAAAATATTAAGCCTTGCATGAAATCTCTCGCTTGCATTTTTCATATCTCTTATAACAATATCCTCTGGCAAATACTTTTTACAATATTGCATCATCTCCTCTATTGATAAGATAGTATTCGTTTTAAAATTAGCTATATAATTTTTAGCATGAACACCTGAATCTGTTCTGCCACAACCAATGAGTTGAATTTTTTCACCTGTCATTTTTTCTAGTAATATTTCTAATTTATCTTGTATCGTATTTATTGAAGTGCCTTTTATATTTTGTTTTTGCCATCCTTTATATCTTGTACCATCATACTCAATTGTCATTTTTATATTTCTCATATGTTTGTTTTCTCCTATAAATATTTAAATTATTTTTTATAACTATTATTAGATATTAGATTTTCATATAATAATCCTAATTACTAATTACTAATTACTATATATTATAAAATATAAAAAATCCATGTTTAAATAATAAGTAAAATTATTTATAAAAACAAGAAAAGTAAAATTTCAATTTTTAAAATAAAAATGTTAAAATAAATCCAGTAGAAATCGAAAATTGCATTAATATTCCAGTAATTATCACTATTTTATAATCAATAGAACTATAAAGTTTCATTAAGATTAATCCTATACCTATTACCATTAATTGCAATAAAATTGTTAAATTCCAAAAAATAACCAATATAATACCCCTTACTTTTTTATAATTTATTTTTAATTTCAATAAATAGTTGTTTTTCACTATTGTTTTACAAAGTTTTTATTATTTTCACTAATCATCTATTTTATTATATTATACATTAATTCTATTTTTTTATAAATATGTTATAAATATTAAAATATTATTGCAAATTTTATTAATTATTGACTATATAAAAAATAAAAAAACATTCTACAAAATTGTAGAATGTTTTTGCTTGTACGATTTACTATTTTTAAGGTTATTAACGACACATTTATTATTTCTTAAATTTAAAATATTATACTGAGTATTTGCTTCCTAAATTTGATAATTTTTCTATTTCTTCGTCAGTTGGCTCTCCGTTTGATATTATACTATCTTCAACTAAAACTCCACCACATTTTGTTATTCTCTCTTCCCAATCTCTCATCCATTGGCCATCACCCCAGCCATAAGAACCAAATAAAGCTATTTTCTTTCCTTTTATAGATCCTTCAATGCTTTCCATAAAAGGTTCCATTTCAGACTCTTCTAAAACTTCATCCCCCATAGCTGCACATCCTAAAAATAAAACATCAGCTTCTTCCGCGTCTTTAACTGTTGCTTTATCAACACTTAATATTTTGGAATTCTCTTTATTACAAGCATTATATATATGATTTGCCATAGCTTCCGTATTTCCTGTACCACTCCAATATATTATATTTATCTTACTCATTATTAAAACTCTCCTCTCATTTATGTTTTATTTGTTATTTAATATATTCTTATAATATCATAATGATTCCTATTTGTAAATGAAAATGATAATTAATATCATTAAAATGTTTTAATTTTTTGTAAATACTACTTATAATAAAAAAAGATCTGAAATTTCAGACCTTTTTTTTGCTTATTCTAAATTTAATTTTTTATTTAAAATCCAACTAGTTCCTACAAAAAGAATTAATATTATCACTATACTTACTATAATATTTACAACTTCATATAAATTAAATGCTGATAAAAGTGAATATATGTCCTGAATTTTATAAGCATTACTTATAAATGTTACTTGAATAACACTTTGAACAATTCCTATTATAATATTTATTGCAAAAAATGTTATAATTCCAAATAAAGTCCTGTTTTTATTGAATTTAGGCAAATGACCTATTGATAAAGATATATAAACATTAAATATAAACATTGTATAAACTAAGAATCCACTTATTATCATAATAATAACAGGAAAAATGATATCTTTTTGTGATAATCCTTGATTTACAACACTCCAAAATTCATGATTTAAAAGTGCACTTATATCTAAATTCCCTCCAAATAATAATATTAATACAAACGATAATATAGCTATTATTGTACTTAAAATTATATAAATAAGAGATGTTAAATATTTAGATAATATAAGGTTTTTAATAGATACTGGAAGTGTAAACATTAGATATCCTTCATCCTCTAACAAACTCTTTTTAAATCTTTGTATTATAAGAACAATTGTTACTACCATTAATCCTATAAAAAGTGCCATAAGTATAAAAATTAATATTGAAGCTACTTGAAAGCTTTCTGTATTTGAAAATACTCCAATTATTGCTGCTACAACCAAAATAGCTACATATAATGGAACAAATATTCTTCCGCATGCTTTTAGTTCATATTTCATCAACTTCCCTAACATTTAAATTCCTCCCTAAATAACGCATCTATAGATTTTCCTTTTTCTTCTCTAATTTCATCAACATTACCTTGAAGAACTATGTTTCCATTAGATATAAATATCACTTCATCACATATATTCTCAATTTCACTAATTAAATGTGTTGCAATCAAAAGCGTACTATCTTCTAAATAATTAGTCATAATTGTTTTTAATATATAACTTCTAGCTGCTGGGTCTACCCCACCTATTGGTTCATCTAATATATAAAGTTCTGCTTTTCTTGACATAACTAAAATTAATTGTACTTTTTCTTTTGTACCTTTAGACATTGTTTTTAATTTTTCATTTTTATCTATATTTAAACTTTTTAACATTTCTTCTGCTTTTTCCATATCAAAATCGCTATAAAAATCTTTAAAAAATTCTAATATATCTTTAACCTTCATCCAATCATTAAGATACGTCCTCTCTGGAAGATATGATACTATTTTTTTAGTTTCCTTTGATGGCTTTAATCCATTTATTAAAATTATTCCACTATCTTTACTTAAAAGTCCATTCATAAGTTTTATCATAGTAGATTTTCCACTTCCATTTGGTCCTAAAAGCCCTACTATTTTTCCTTTTGGTATATTTAAATTTATACCATTTAACACTTGTTTTTTTCCATAACCTTTATAAACATCTTTAAACTCTACAATACTTTCCATCTATATTTCCCCTTTTATATTATTTATTATAAGATTTATAATTTCCTCTTCGCTGTATCCTAACTCCTTTAATATAAGCTTTAAATTTTCTATTTCTCTATTAGCAACCTCTTCCCTCATTCTTTTTATTCTCTCCTCATTATCAGTTACAAATCTTCCGCTAGTCCTCTTACTATATACTAATTCTTCCCGCTCAAGTTCAATTAACGCTTTTTGCATAGTATTTGGATTAACCTCTGCATCTTCTGCTAAATTCCGTACAGATTCAAGTTTTGCCCCTGGAGGTATCTCTCCTGAAATAATTTTTGATTTTAACTTATCTACAAGCTGAATATAAATTGGCTTATTATTATCTATATTCCAATCCACTTTTACACCTCCTTATTTTATTTATATATAAATTGTATTAATACAATAATACAATAATACAATGATTTTTTCAATATCTTTTTTTGTTTTATAAAAAAAGATCAAAATATTGTATTATATTTTGATCTAAACACTTTTTATTTATTATTTTTAGAATTATTATTTTCTAACATCTTATCCAAAATATTAGGAATAAAATTTATACTATATCCACATACTATCATAACCAAATCTAATGTATATTTATTTACTACAGCATCTAAATTAGGAAATATTATATCTGCTTTTATTGCTATAAATCCAATTCCACCAACAACTATAGTTATAACCACTCTCTTTAAAGCTTCCAATATTATCGCATAAGTTGCCACTATATAATCTATATTTACAGTATCCTGTTTATAAAGAATTGCTAAAATTCCTCCTAAACTACTACAAATAAAAATATAACTTACATCCTCTAATATATTTCTTAGAAAAAAACATCCTATAATTAACACAAGAAACACTAAAACTACAGTAAATACATATTGCAATCTTTTTTTTAATCTTAATCCTTGTTCTAGATTATTTTCTAAATTTTCCATATTTCTAACAGCCAAATTTTCATCTACATTAACTAAAGAACCTAAATCTTCAATACTTTGAACATATACATATCTCTCTTTTTTAGACATTTCCACATTATTTAACTTACTTACTATATCACTTAATTTTAACAACACCTTATCATTTGATCTACACAAATTTTTAACAACTATTTTTCCATTACAATCACATTTTAATATACATTTATCATTTTCTAAAAGAACCTTTTCCTGTATCTTCTTATTATAATTCTTCATAAATTCTCCTTGAAAACTCAAAAATTAATTATAATTTTCAATCAACAATCCATCTAATGTTTATGTACTTAAAAATATCATTTATTGATTAAAAACCCTATTTATGGTATTATATACAAAAAGGAGGAGATATTCTACTTGATGATAAAAAGAAAACTTTTTTTGCCTTATATTTTTCATTTAATATTATATTTATACTTTATAATGTTTGCATTTATAGTAGATACACCTACTAATATTTTAAATGGAATGATAAATATAGTATTATCTCCAGATATTTTAATAACTGATTATATGGTCATCGGAGGTATAGGCGCAACTCTTGTAAACGTTGCTATAACAAGTAGCGCTTGTGTTTTCTTGCTTATTCTAAATGGAATAAAACCAAATGGAGCAACTTTAATGTCTCTATGGCTTATTGGTGGTTTTTCTTTTTTTGGAAAAAATATAATAAATATTTGGCCTATAATGTTTGGAGTTTTTCTTTATTCTAAATACCAAAAAGAACCGTTTTTAAATTATACTTTAGTTACACTTCTTGCAACCACTTTATCACCAACTATAAATCAAATTAGATATATTTCAAACCTCAACCCCTTTATATCAACAACCCTTGGCTTTTTAATTTCAGTTTTTATGGGATTTATATTGCCACCAATCTCATCTCATTGTATAAAAGCTCATAAGGGTTACAATCTTTATAATATTGGTTTTGCAGGCGGTCTTATAGCTATGTTTCTAATGTCTTTTTTAAGAGCAAAAGGCTTAGAATTTGAAAACACTCTATATTGGTATACTGGAAATGATACTATTTTGGTTATTTTTATGTTCATAATATCTATATATTTTATAGCTCTTGCATTTATTTATGGAGATAATCCCGTACAAAAGCTAAAACTTATAAATAAACAAAGTGGTATTTTAGTTAGCGATTTTTTCATAATGTATAAAGAATCAACTTATTTAAATGTTGGAATTTTATCATTATTATCTACTATTTTACTTTTAATTCTTGGTGCTGATTTTAATGGTCCAACAATTGGAAGTATATTTACTATAATAGGATTTGGTTTTTTCGGAAAGCATTTTAAAAATGTGTGGCCAATTATTTTAGGTGCTATATTAGGTTCATTTGTATACTCAAAGCCAATTACAAGTCCTAATATAATAATTTCTGTTTTACTATCCACAGGTCTTGCACCTATTGCCGGAATGTTTGGTCCTTTATGGGGAATAATCTCTGGATTTCTTCATATAATGCTAGTTACAAACCTTGTTTATTTACATGGTGGTCTTAATTTATATAATAACGGCTTATCTTGTGGTTTTGTTGCTATGATAATAATTCCAATTATAACAATTTTTAAAAAGGAGTAACTAAAGTTATGAAATTCAAAACAGAAAAAAACTTAAGAATTATAAATGAACTAGTTGCATTTTTTTTAAATCTAGGTTGCACAAACATTCATATAGATTTATCCATTAATGATAATACTTCACACTTCCTACTTACTGGCAATATTTCTAATTTAAAAGATAAAAATTTCAATATTTTAAAAGATTCTTTATGTGTTCCAAGACAACATGAAATAGAAGAATACTATTGGAATTTAATAGGGGAAAATGAAACTGGCTCTCAAATTTCTCTAGTAGGAATGATGATTGATAAATGTAATATTTCTTTCGAAAAAAATATTTTAAGGTTAGAAATCTATAGAAATGATAATGATTAAAGTAATTTTAAGTTCATCTAAAATTCTACTCCCATTATATATGGGAGTGCTTATATTATTTATAATTTATTCAAACAGCATTAACATTGAATGAGATTTAATTTTAGGAATATTATTTTCATCCACAGTATCTATTATATTTTCTCCTGCATATTTATTATTTACTACTATATTCCATTTCCCACTATGACTTTTAGGTATCTTATAATTGACATCATAATCATCTATTGAAGTTGCATTATATATAACTAATATATTTTCCCATTTATCATCTGAATTATTGTATAAATGAGATATTATAACTCCGCTATTTTCATCATTATTAATAAAAAATATATTTTGATTATTTCTAATATCCAAATCTGAACTTTTTCTAAAAGCCTTATGTCCCTTTCTAATTTTTATAAGACCTTTTATAAAACTAAACACTTCATAATATTTAATTTTATCTGCCCAATTTATTTTATTTATATTATCTAAACTCCTATAACTATTATGATCTCCTTGTTTGCTCCTTAAAAACTCCACCCCACTATGCAAAAATGGAATGCCTTGAGCTGTTAAAATAATTCCAACTCCTAACACCAACTGACGAACTTTGTAATTTTCAAAAATATTTTTATCTCTTATATTTTGATACTGTCCATTTTCTATATTACAATCCATTGATTTTTCTATTTGATCCCATAATGTATAATTATCATGGGCTGACACATAATTAATGGATTCCCTTGGTAATTTTGTAATTGTATATATAGAACCTTTTAAACCCTCTATAACGCTCCAAGCCTTATCTCTATTATGTGCATCACAATTTATATATCCCCATGATGGAGAATTATCACCTCTTATAGCATCTCTAAAAGTATCATTAAATATTGAGAAATCTTTTCCCTTTTGACTTCCTTTATAAGTTCCATTTTTAACAGGGGAATAATCAGCCTTCCACGGTTCCCCATATATTATAATATTTTTGTCTATTTCTTTAACCTTTAAAACTATTTCATCAATTGTTTCTTTATCTATAAGTTCCATTAAATCGAATCTAAAACCATCTATATTATAATTTTTTACCCAATGAATTATAGAATCTACAATAAGTTTTCTAACCATAGGTCTTTCTGTCGCAAGCTCATTTCCACATCCAGATCCATTTGTTAAGCCGCAAAAGTCACCAGTTCTAAAGTAATAATAAGGGACTATATTTTCTAAATTTTCTGTGCTTGCCATATGATTATAAACAACATCCATAACCACTCTTATACCATTTTCATGAAATTTTTTAACCATTTCCCTAAATTCTATAATTCTTACATTAGATTTGTATGGATTTGTAGCATAGCTTCCTTCTGGAACGTTATAATTTTTAGGATCATACCCCCAATTTCTGTTGCTTTTATCATTTATCTTTTTTTCATCTACCGAATCAAAATCAAAACATGGCATTATATGTACATGAGTTATTCCAAGTTCTTTTAAATGATCTATTCCTGTTTTACATTTTTTTTTACTCTCTTTATCTATATAAAAAGTTCCTTCTTGAACTGCTCCTAAAAATTTGCCTCTTATTCTTTGAGAAACTCCACTATTCTCATCTATAGTAAAATCTCTTATATGCATCTCATATAAAATTGTATCTTCCATATTTTCAATAAAAGGTCTTTTATCATTTTTCCAATATTTAGGTTTTGACTCTTTATCATTAATATCTAATAAAACACCCTTTTCACCATTAACACTAACTGCCTTAGCATATGGATCAATAGCATATTTTACCTTTAAATCTATTTCTTTATCATTTCTATATTTAAAATAGAGTTTAAATAAATAATATTTATTTTTATTTATTTTATTCAACTCCACATCATAAACTCCGCTATCACTATTAAAAGACATTTCATGTACTTCACAAGGTCTATCTATATGTTCATTATAATAATTATAAAGACAGATTTGAATCCTGTATGCTGTAGGTGCCCATATTTTTATTCTTATTCTGTTTTTATCAAATGTAACGCCTAAGTCATCTTTATCATAATAAAATTTATTTAAAAAATTCCTAAGTATAACATTGTAATATTTATCATTAATCTTAATCTCTAATATATCACTAACAATTATATTTGGAATGTCCTTTATTATAATGGTTTTTCTATCTTCCAGTACATCCATACTAAAATTTTCTATTTCTTTATTATTTATAAAAAAACTATATGTATCACTATTTAAATAATTGTCATTTAAAAAGATTTTTATTTCATTATCTAAATCCATAACGGCACATCTTATTTTACAATTTACTTTATTCATACCTACCTCCATTTCATATTATTTTCATTTTTTATATTTTTATACAAATAAAATTTTTCACAGTTAAAGAATACTAAAGCATAGTGTAGTATAATTTATATAAGTATCTGTAAATCTAATAAATCCAATATATACACATTTGATTCGAGTAGCATTTGAGATAAAATATTTATTAAAGAAGAAATAAACATAATTATGATATATTTTTTGATAACTAAACTAGCACTTAATCTATAAAGGAGCAAATAAAATGAATAAAAAAATTAAATTAATAATTTGTGCATTAATATATGCAGTAATTTTATTTTTCGTTGGATTAATAATTGGATTTGCTGCCTACAACATATTCTCAGTTAATAATACTCAAAATACCACTGATAGCGCATCAACTAATAGTATTTCAAGCACACAGCAAACAACTAATGTAAGCAATGTAGACAATGTCAATACTGATAATACTCCATCAAAAAATATAGTGTCTAATAAAACATATAACCCTAATGCAACTATAAATTCTAATAACGCAAATTTATATTATAAACCAGATTCTAATAGCGAAATAATACCTGGTGGACAATATTTAGGTCATGGAAGACAAATAGAAGTACTTAAACAAAATGTTGATGGTACAAATTATGATGAAGTTATTGTTACTATAAGTAGTGTGCCTTATAAAGGATATGTTAATAGTCAATGGATAACTATGGGGATAAACAATTAACTATATAATTTAAATTGAATGGAGATTTGATGTGTTAGATAAAATAGACAAAAATATTTTAAATGAATTAAGCAAAAATAGTAGAATAACAATGAAAGAATTGGGCGAAAAAATACATATGACTGGACAAGCAACATCTATCAGAGTTGCTAAATTAGAAGATAGAGGGTTAATAGATGGCTATACTATTAAATTAAATAACGAAAAATTAGGTTACCCTATACATGCACTAATTACAGTCACCCATACAAATTTACAAAATCATAATACCTACATGAAATTTATATCAACTCAAAAAAACTTTATAATACATCACTATAAAATTAGTGGAGATGGATGCTATATTCTTGAATGTAAATTTTCATCAAATAAAGAATTAGATGAATTTGTAGTAAAATTAAATCAATTTGTAAATTATAAAGTTACACTAATTATTAAAGAAATACTGTAATGATTTTTATCATTACAGTATTTCTTTGTTTAAGTACATACCATTACTTCGTAAATTTAAAATTAAAGTTCATAATTCTCACCATCTTTTGGAATTAAAACTTTATTTGAAAATCCTTTTTCTTTAGTAAATTCTCTTAATTCTTTTCTTGATAATGTCCAGTGGTTCATAGCTTCCATATGTGTAATTAAAAGCTTTGAATTAGGTAAACACTTATGAACTTCATATATATCATTTTTTCCCATGATTAATGAGCCACTATCGAAAAATTGATTATCTCCACCATTTATAATAATTACTTCAGGTCTATGTATACTAAGAGTTTTTTCAACTTCTTCATACCAAACAGTATCACCCGCTAAATATAAAGTTTTTTCATTGTCATTTTTAAAAATCACTCCACAAACGTTTCCGGCAAATTCTAATATCTTTCCCCTTCCATGCTGACCTAATGTTTTTATTAACTTTATATTATGAAATTGTGTATTTTCACTTAATATCTCAATATTATTAAATTCACATTCTCTCATTTCATTATAATCGTGTTTATCTTGAACAAATATTTTTATATCTTTCGGTAAACGTTCTTTCGCAACATCATCAATATAATCTAAATGAGTATGTGTAACAATTACAGCATCTACATCTATTAGTTCCTTTATAGTAACTGGTAAATCAACTAATGGATTATTTTCATCTTGTCTAAGTGAATTTGGAAAAGGTGGATAAGTTCCTTTATCAGCAAATACTGGATCTATTAAAAATTTTTTACTTGCATATTCAATTATTAATGTAGCGTTTCTAATTTGTTTTATGTTCATAAATTATCTCCTTTGTTGAACTTTTATAAATATTATGATATTATTCTATTCTTTTTGTTTTTGAAAATACATAGGATAAATCACTTATTTTGCTCATTTAAGTTGATTAATGAAAATTTTTTAATTAACATATTTATAATTTAAAATTAATAAATACACATATAATCATAAATAACTTTAAAAAATATCCTAATTATACTAATAAAATATATAATAAATTTTGATAAGCTAAACTCAATAGATAATTTCATATATTATTTATTTTAAAAAATATATAATATATGCACAATAATATTAATGGAGGTAAAAATGCTAAAAGTAAAAGTTGTTAATTCACGCTTAAAAGAATACAAAAAAATTTTAAATCTATACAAAGAATCATTTCCTAAAAATGAAAGATTACCAATTTGGTTATTAAATATAATGTCTAAAAGAACTTGTGTTGATTTCTTGGTATTTTATAATAATAATATATTTCGTGGATTTAGCTATTTAATTCATAATAATAACATAACTTTTATATTGTATTTAGCAATCGATACAAGCATTCGCTCAAAAGGTTATGGAACAAAAATTTTGAGTTTAATTTCTAATAATAAACAAAACAATAATATTATTTTAAATATTGAAACTGTTTCTAATAAATATGTTGACTATAAACAAAGGCTTAATCGTCAAAAATTTTATTTTAAAAATGGATTTGTTGATACAAAATACAAATTAGTGGATTCTGGAAATATTTATGATGTTTTATATAAAGGAAATAATTTTTCAAAATCTGAATATGAAAAATTACTCAAAACTTTTTCATTTGGTTTTATAAAAAAACATTGCCTTTATTCACCTAATAACTTATCTTAACAAAAACACCTAAGTTAATAAAATTAAATGTTAATTAACTTAGGTGTTATTATACATACTTTATTCATTTATTAGTTTAAAGTTAAATTGTTTTTACATTATTATATTTCTTTATAAATTATTTATTACTTTCTAATAAATAAGGTGATAATTCTTTTTTAATTGTTGAATAAACAATATCAGCTAATTTTTCAGGAGTTTCCTTCATCCCGCGAGAAAACCACAACTTATAATTACTGTAAATTCCTCCAATATGATAATATAATTCATATCGCATTTCCAAATTCGTTTCAGCCAAATTATATATTTTATTAAAATAGTTGTTCAATACATTCAAAAATATGTAAGTTAAATTATTTTTATCTATTAATAAAAGTTCACTTTTATAATTATAAAAATGTTTAAATAAAGTATATAAATAAGTTTTAATAGAGTTATTTTTCATACATTTATATTCTTCTAAATAATCATCCATAATTTTATTGAAAAAAGTTTCTATAATATTCTCCTTACAACTAAAATTACGGTAATACGTAGAACGATTGACTCCTGCTTTATTGGTTATATCTTGAATTGTAATATCAGTATAATCCTTAGTTTTCATAAGAATAAATAAGCTTTGAATAATATATTCTTTTGTTAATTGTTTTTTTGATATAATGCAACACACTCCCTATTTATGTTGCAATTGATGATTTTTCATTGAAACATAAATGAAAAAGTATTATTCTATATTTGCAACAAATGTTGTATAAATTTTAACACAAAAATTATTTTAGCTAAAGGAGAAAAATAATGAAAATATATAATGATTTATATCAATTCACACAAAATCTTTCTTTTATGAATTTTACTATTCATCAATATTTACTTTTAACTGAAGACCCTGTTTTAATATGTACTGGCACATATCAACAAGCAGAGCTAATATTACCTGAAATAAAAAAAATATTAGGTGATAAAAGATTAAAATATATTTTAATACCACACATTGAATCAGATGAATGTGGTGGCTTAGCAGTGTTTGTAAAAGAATTCCCAGATGCAATTATAGTATGTTCTCAAATCGGCGCACGAGAATTACCTGGATTTGGATATGAATGCAGAGTAATTTCTAAAGAACATGGTGATATAATTAAAGGCAACAATTTCTCTATTAAATGCATTGATTATCCTTCAGAAGTACACTTACAAAATGGTCTTGTATTTTATGAAGAAAAACGTAATATATTTTTTAGTAGCGATTTAATGTTGAGCTTTGGAGATGCTGCTGGAAAAGTTATTGATAGTTTATGGAAAACAGAGATTAATAATATTGGGTTACAAAATATTCCTAATAAAGAAAAACTTGATGCTTTTAAAAAACGTTTAAATGATATTAATCCAAAATTTATCGCAGCAATGCATGGTTTTTGTATAAATTGTGAATAGTTCTAATACTAGATTTCTTTTAATAATTATATGCCAATAAAAACACCTTCATTAATCAATATTAATTAAATATCAATTAACAAAGGTGTTATTATTACATAACTTTTTATCCTATACTTCCACGAACTTTCCCCATTCTAACAATCCATTCATTAAGAATTTTAAGCTCTTCTGTCTTGCTAGATATTACATCTTGTTCAAGTCCCATAAGATGCATTATTATAGGGCGAGTTGTTTTTAATAGTGTGTGATAAAAATCATTTTCTTCAAGATATTTATAATCTATGCCTAGGTTTAATATCTCATTTACAAGAATCATATCTTCTTTATATTCTTCCCTTGCAATTTCATCTATTATTTTTTTAGACACTCCAACATTTGCAAATTTAGCCGCAAACTTTAAATCCTCTGTAAGCATAGGGTACACATCTAAAAGCTTGTCAATTCCCTCTTGCCCATATTTTTCTTTTATTTCTTTTAAAGCCCTTCCCATTCCTAATATTTCAGGCGGCATACCTAAAGTGTACATCGCACCAGTAAAAGAAATTGCTCTTGGAACTGCATAATCTTTTGAATTATCTATTGATAATATTTCTTTTTTAAGCTTTTCATCTTTAACAAGATTAGCTATATTATCTAAATTTGCAACTTCTCTATTATATTCTAAACCTGTTTTTGCTTTTGTAAGTCTATCTCTATTTTTAGGAATAAAATCTGAAACAAAAGATACAGTATTTATAATCTTTAAAAATGTTGTTAAATAATGTTTTGAACATATTCCAATAAATTCTTTTAATAAATTAATGTCTTCCTCTGATAGATTTTTATGAATTGATAAATGAATTTTTTCATCTAATTCTTTAGCAGCTAATCTGGTTTTTTCTGCTCCGTAATCATATCTTAATGCTGATTGAAAAGTAAAAGTTTTTATTCCACTATAAGTATCTATCATTTTATCTATGTTTTCCCCATTAAAATGACCTCTAAATGGAAGCGATCCACAACCCAATATAGGATTTATTGATACACCTACTTTTTCTCCCCATTTATATGCTTTATCAACAGCCATAATAACTGATAAAACACCAGATATTAATCCATAAGACATAGCGGTATCAGATCTTGCTATCATAATTCTTAAGGATTTTATATCATCACCTTTTTCTTTTTGAATACAATAAAAATCATTTAATATTTTATCAACATTAACCAAAGATGGTACATCTTCAACTAAAGGAATTATTCTAACACTATTCTTTTTAAATTGAACTGGATAATTTTTATTTCCCATCTCTATCACAGAATTTACTCTCTCTTGAAATTCAGCTATCTCTTCACCACTTTCAATCATTGGAACTACAACCTCTGAAATAGCTTGAGTCTTTGTAAGACCATATGCCTGACTATTAGTTTCTACAATTGACATAATGCTCATAAGCTGCCTAAATATAGATTCTTTATTAGAGTTAGGTATTCTAGGAGTTATTCTTACATCTTTTCCTGGAATAACGCCATTACTTATAAGTCCTAAAGCTACTTGAGAAGTTTGATGATATGGTGTTAATTTACCTTCAAAATCTATCATTATTTCTTGTATGCCAAGTCCGCCTTTCTCAACTGAAGATAATCCTTCAATAGCTTCTGCTGGTTCTTGTTGTATTGATACATATGTTTCAACATTGTCCGGATGTTGTGTCATCATAGAACTAGGAATTTTCAATATAATCACGACTCCTTTTTATTTTGCTTATTTATTTTTATTATATTGCGTTTTTAATTAATTTTCAATATTTTTTATATTTTTTTGCAAGTTTTTATATGATTAACTTGCATTAAAATTTATTATTTTATTATGTTGAATTATTCGTTTGATATTTTACCGAATTATTTGAGTGTTTTTTTAAATTATTATATGTGTTAAAATTTATTTTTCATTTATAACAATCACAAATAAAGAGATATGAATTTTACTCATATCTCTTATATATTTACATATTAAAAATTAAGATAATTTTATAATCAAAATACTTGATGAAAATTTTGTATAACCTTTATTTCTGGTTGCCTCTTGTGTTATAGCGTATGGTGTATCATTAATCAATGAATATATACCAGGCTTTTTAGCTACAAACAATGCTTGACCAGATATTACACCTCTGCTTGTATCACTATTTGCAGGTAAACCAGAGTTTGCTATCCTACGTTCTATTTTGTTAGTATCATTATCATCATTCTCAACAAAGGTTAAGACCATATCACGAGACCTCTTATTAGAAATTAACACACTCCAATACACAGCATAAGTTCCAGGATTCAATATCTTAATAATATTTTTTCTTTCACTTTCTATATACTCACTTTCTATGTCATCTCCAACTGGTGTTGTAACATCATTAAATAATATTGTTTTTAACGGCTCTATACATTCTGAGCAATGTAATTTTTGACAATGTAATCCTGACTTTGAACACTTACAAGCACCAGTTGCTCCGGTTGGACCTGTAACTCCTATTCCCGTTGGACCAGTAGCCCCTCTTAATCCAGTAGGTCCTGTTGCTCCCATTGGACCTGTAACTCCGGTTATTCCACTTGCTGGTCCTGTTGGTCCTGTCGGTCCTATCGGCCCTATTATACCTAATCCTGTTGGACCAGTTGGACCTACTGCTCCTGTTACTCCCGTTGGTCCTACTATTCCTGTTTCTCCCCTAGGTCCTGTTGCTCCTGTTGCACCTTGTATTCCCGTTACACCTGTTGGACCTATCTCTCCTGTTACTCCGGTTGGTCCTGTTATTCCCGCTTCTCCTCTAGGTCCTGTTGCTCCTGTTGCACCTTGTATTCCTGTTGCACCTGTTGGTCCTGTCACTCCAGTCACACCTCGTATTCCTGTTGCGCCTGTTGGACCTACTGCCCCTGTTACTCCAGTTGGTCCTGTTATTCCTGTTTCTCCCCTAGGTCCTGTTGCTCCTGTTATTCCACTTGCTGGTCCTGTTGGTCCTATCGCTCCTGTTGGACCTGTAACTCCTATTCCTGTTGGACCAGTAGCCCCTCTTAGTCCAGTAGCACCAGTTGCTCCAGTTGGACCTATTACTCCAGTTGCTCCTCTAGGTCCTGTTGCTCCAGTTATTCCACTTGCTGGTCCTGTTGGTCCTATCGCTCCTGTTGGTCCCGTTACTCCTATTCCCGTTGGTCCTGTTGGTCCTATTGCCCCTGTCGCTCCTGTTGGTCCAACTACCCCTGTTGCTCCTCTTTGTCCAGTTACTCCAGTTACCCCTTTAGGTCCTGTTGCACCTCTACAACCAGTTGGACCTTTAAGTCCTCTTGGTCCTTGGATTCCTTGAACACCTCTTTCTCCTCTATCTCCCTTTTCTCCTCTAATTCCTCTACACCCAGTTGGACCTGTTGCTCCTCTTAATCCTTGAGAGCCTTTTTCTCCTCTGTCTCCTTTTAAACCTCTTAAACCTCTTGCCCCAGTAGGTCCTTTAGGTCCTGTTGGTCCTCTTTCGCCTGTTGGCCCCTTACACTCATCTGGACAATCACAACAAATATTTCTTGAATCATCATCAATGTTTTTTTTACTAGATTTTCCTTTATCCATTAACTAACTCCCCATATTGATTAATACATTCATGGAAATACCATTATTTGTATACATTAAATTATATTCAGTAATTTAAAAATAATTAAAAAATAATTAAAACTACTTTAAATTTTAAATTTAAAGTAGTTTTAATTTATATATAGTACATTATTTCATTTTTCTTTTCTTTATAATCCTTAACTAAATTCTCTAATTTTATAGAATTAAAATACTTATAAAATATAGAATTGACATTTTCCCACAAATTATCACATAGAAAACTTTCCATATCATTGTTTTTTTCTTCTATATTTACAACTTCCAAATTTCCTTCTAATATTTTTAATATATCATATATTGTAAATTTATATGACTCTTCATCTAAATAATATCCTCCTTGAGGACCTTTTTTAGCTTTTACAATTCCACCTTTTTTTAAAGCTGAAAATATTTGCTCTAAATATCTTTCTGATATATTTTGTCTTTCTGATATACTTTTTAGGGTCACTATATCTGATTTAGAAAATATAGCCATATCCATTATAGCTATTAACCCATACCTTCCTTTTGTTGAAATTTTCATATATAATCTCTCCTAATTCCTATTCTGTATTATTTTTTCACTTAACATTATTACAATAATCTTTTTAAATATATTATGCCATGAGTTTTTATGAAAATTCAACTATAACTAAAGTTAATGTCTATTATAAATTTTAATTCGCATAATCTTCAGTAGATACTGGTAACCCTTTTTGCCTTAACTTCTCCTCGACTATTTCTTTAATTATAGAATAAATAACAGCAAATAATGGTACTCCTATTACCATTCCTATTATTCCCATGAATTTACCCATAACTAATATAGAAAATAAAATCCAAAATGGAGATATTCCTATAGAATCACCTAATATTTTAGGTCCTATTATATTTCCATCTATTTGTTGTATTATAAAAATTATTATTAAAAACCATAAAGCTTTTATAGGTGATACAAAAAGTATTATTATAGTAGATGGAACTGCACCTATAAACGGTCCAAAAAAAGGTATTATATTAGTTATTCCTATTATTACTGATATTAAAGGTGCATAAGGCATTTTAAAGATTATTAAAATCATAAAAGTTAATATACCTATTATAAAAGAATCTGTTATCTTACCAACTATAAATTTTCCAAAAGTATCATTTACTTTTTCTGCAATTTTAATTATCATATTAGCTCTTCTTTTAGAGAAAATTCCATAGCTTACCTTTTTAGAAAGAGCATAAAATTTTTCTTTATCGATAAGTATATATATAGAAATAATTATACCTAAAACTATATTCCATATGCTTGAAGTAATGCTCATTAATAAATTTCCTAAAATAGGAATCATATCTGTGGCAATCTTTATAACATAATCTATTACCATATTTACCTTATCGGTTACTGTACTTAAAATCTCAGATTGTAACGTAGCATTTTCTACATTACTTTGAAAAAAAGATGACAAATTATTTACATAAGTTGGAATGCTATTTGCAAGACCTAATAAGCTTTCAAACAATTGTGGAATAACAAATTTAATAAAAAGAAATATGAATAAGAAAAATGTTATATATGTTAATAAAAGGGCTAAACTTCTTTTACCCTTTTTGTTTATGTTAATTTCAAAAACTCTACCTAATAAATTAATCTCATAAAACTTTAAAATAAAATTTAAAAGATAAGCTATTACACCTCCTATAATAAAAGGCTGAAAAATAGCCATTATCTCTTGAAATTTATTTATAAATATTCCACTTTTAGACACTATTAAATAAAACACTATGCTACAACAAATAACTAATAATGAATAAATAGCTATTGTATTGTATTTTCTTCCCCAGTTTATTTTCATTTAATCCCTCCTATTTTATATTTTTCTTTATTTTGTAAAATCAGTATATCATCTGTAATATTCATTTTCAACAAATTTGTTTTATTATATTCCAATTTATAATTTTTAATTTGCTTACTTTTCATGAATAAAATAGTTTTTTTAACAAATAATAAAAATAACTTTTTAAAGGAGGTATTTTTAGATGAAAAAATTTGTATGTACAATTTGTGGGTATATTCATGAAGGAGATGCTCCACCAAAAGAATGTCCAATTTGTAAAGCTAGTGCTGATAAATTTCAAGAATTAACTGAAAAACTTATATGGGCTGATGAACATAGAATAGGTATCGCAAAAGATTCTATTCCAGAAATCATAGATGATTTAAGAGCCAATTTTATGGGTGAATGTACTGAAGTTGGTATGTATATTGCAATGAGCCGTCAAGCTGATAGAGAAGGATATCCTGAGATTGGAGAGGCTTATAAAAGAATTGCCTTTGAAGAAGCTGAGCATGCTGCAAAATTTGCTGAAATTTTAGGTGAGGTTGTAAAAGCAGATACTAAGGCTAATCTTCAAGCTAGAGTAGAAGCTGAATATGGCGCTTGCGATGGTAAAAAGAAGCTTGCAACTTTAGCTAAGAAAAATAATCTTGATGCTGTTCATGATACAGTTCACGAAATGTGCAAAGATGAAGCTAGACATGGTAGAGCTTTTAAAGGATTACTAGATAGATATTTTAACTAAAGGAGAGATTAAAATGATTAAATGTACTGTAAGCAACTGTTCTCATAATAAATCTGAAGTTTGCTATGCTGATAGAATAAATATTGGTGGAACTTGTTCAAAAAAATGTAATGACACATGCTGTGGCTCATTTTTAGATAAGCATCTTTATAGTGATTTAACAAATTCAGCATGCTCAAATTCTTCATCAGAAGGTTCTTCACCTTGTGATTGTATTGTATGTTCCGTGGAAACATGTAAATTTAATTCTCAATCACTTTGCTCATTAGGTTCTATTGACGTTAGTTCAGATACTGAGGTTCAATTGTATACACAAGCTAACTGCAAAAGCTTTGAAAATAATTAGATATTATTTTGCCATATATTTAACTATATTAATTATTTTTAATTAAGTTAAGGTAAGCTATATAAAGGTTAATTAATAAAATTTTATTAATTATTTTATATAGCTTTCTTTAATTTTTCAAATATTAATTCTTAGTACGTTAATTTACAAATTACACTTCAAAAGTCTAATCTTCTCCTCTTAAATTATAATTATTTTATTGTAATTAAACATTTTATATATAGCTAAAAAAGATTAATTGAAAGCTCTAAAAAAGTATGGTATATTCTTTATGGTAATAAGCAACTAAGAAAGGAGACAGTATATTTATGAAAACGTCATTAAAAGCAGATACATCGCTTTTAATAATAACTATCTTCTGGGGATCATCTTATTTACTTATGAAAATAGGCCTTGGTGGATTAGGAACTTTTGATTTAATTGCTTTAAGATTTTCGATTGCTTTTATAATATTAGCTGCTATATTCTTCAAAAAATTAAAGACAACAATTAGCAAAAAATTGATGAAATCTAGTGCAATTTTAGGTGGTCTGCTATTTGTAGGTTTTGTATTTATGGTACTAGGACTTAAATACACCTCAACAGATGATGCTAGTTTTTTAACTTGTTTATCTGGAATATTTATTCCTATAATAAGTTTTATATGCTTTAAACAAAAATTAAAACTTAAAGTTATTATTAGCATAATAATTGTATTTATCGGTGTATATTTATTAACAATGACAGGAGGTACACTATCTCTTAATTTAGGAGATATATTATGTTTAATTTCCTGTGCTATATTATCTTTTCAAGTAATTATAACTAATAAATTAAATAAAGATGTAGATGCTCTTTCACTTGGAATTTTTCAAATAGGCTTTTCTGCTTTATTTTCTGTAATATTCACAGCATTATTTGGAGCATTACAACTACCTACAACAGGTACATCTTGGTTTGTCATAATTACATTAAGTATTTTATGTACTGCTATACCATATGTGGTTCAAACAATTTCTTTAAAATATAGTTCACCTGTACATGCTGGAATAATTTATTCACTTCAACCTGTTTTTTCAGCTATATTTGTACTTATATTTACAGGAGTTGGACTTACTACCCAAGGATATATCGGCGCATTACTTATGGTTATTAGTATAATAATAGTAGAATTAGATTTTCAAGCAGTTATACGAAAACTTAAAACAAAATAATACATAATAAATTAAAACAAAAACATCAATAACCTTGATGTTTTTTCTTATAACTAAAATAAAAAACTTATGCTAATTAGCATAAGTTTTTTATTAATTAAAATGTTAAGTATAAAGTAAGTACTCCAAGTCCACAAACAACTATATAAATTATAATTAAAGCTATTTTTTCCCACAAACGTAACGCATGTCTCTTAGGTAATACCTTCCAAGCTAATGCTATTAAAAATCCTAAAACTATTGGAAGAAGAATTGTATTTAAAACTTCTACCCCAAGTGTTAATGGAACTAATGGAATTCCTGATAATACTATAATTCCAGCTATTATCAAAAGTGCACTATAAAATATATAAAATGCAGGTGCTTCACTCCATTTGTAATTTAAACTAGCTGGTTTTTTAAATATCTCTCCAAATCCCCAAGAAGATGCTAATGTAACAACTATAGCTGCAACTAAAGCTGCTCCTGAAAGTCCTACTGCAAATAATATTTTACCTACAGTTGGTCCTAAAAATGGTGTTAAAGCTTGACTAATTTGTTGTACTGTGTTAAGAGATGCATTAGGATTTGTCATTCCTATTGTTGCTGCAACCGCTATAATTACAACACAACATATAAGTTGAGTTATTATTGATCCAAATATAGTATCTATTCTACTTGATTTAAGATGATTTTCTGTTAATCCCTTATCAACCACAGCTCCTTGTTGATAAAATACCATCCAAGGCATTATAACTGCTCCAACATTTGCAGCAATTAACATCCAATATCCAGAATTGTTAAGTGGTTGACTTCCAACTAAACTCATCATAACAGACGCATAGTCAGGTTTTGCAAATATCATAGCAGGTATAAATACAAGTTCAAAAGCTCCAACTACAATAGCAACTCTCTCAACAAATTTATATTTTCCTGTTAAACTTAAAAGTATCAAAGCTAAGACCGCAAGAGGTACCATAATCCACTTAGAAACTCCAAAAAGTAAACCAACGCCCATAATTCCTGAAAATTCAGTAATTAACGCACCAATTGTTGACACAAACAGTGTACAAACTGAAAGCCATGCCCATCCTTTTCCAAAAGTTTCTTCTATAAGTTCTCCATGACCTTTTCTAGTAACTATACCTATTCTAGTTGTAAGTTCTTGAACTATATACAATATAGGTATTAATATAAGTTGAAGTAAAATTAATTTATATCCCCATTCCGCTCCTGATTGAGCAGCTGTTATTATAGAACCCGCGTCTGTATCCGCTAACATAACGGTAATCCCAGGCCCCATAGCAGCAAGCATTAATAAAAACTTCTTACCACTACTTAACCTTGGTTTATTTTCTTTACTAATATATGTACTCATTATTCCTCCTTAGAATGCTTGTAAATAATAATTAACATTAAATGAAAATTAATATCAATTAATTACTCAATTATAGTATCACATTTGTTTATCATAGTAAATAGCATATTGAGATTAAATATCATTTTTATAATTTTATCAATTTAAACATTTACTTATTAATATTTTTTAAACATAATGTTAATAATTTATTAATATTGATTTTGATATAAATAAAAAATGAAGCTAAGATTAACTTAACTTCATTTATATATTATATCCATTGGCAAATATTCTTATTCCAACCATATTTTCCATCTCATTATTGGTTAAAGTAGTGAATGATATTTTAGCATGTTTATTAGCTACTATCCTTAAAAGTTCTACTAAATCATTTAAATTTTCAAAAAGTATGTCTTTTTGTGCATCTTCTTTAGATATATCTATCGTAAGCATTATATTTTTCCCCACACTAAAATGTTCTCTACTTGGGAAATCATTTATAGCATCTATTAATGCCTTTTGCCATCTCTTTTTGCCTCTTCCTTCTCCAACACTAGTATATCCAACTGACTTATCATTTATATATTCTCTAAATTCATCTAAAACATAGGTTCCTTCTTTATTCCTATTTAAATCACAAATACAATTTATAGTATCTATAATACTTTCTGTATCTGTAAATATTAATGTATTTATTTTTTTGTGTATCTGTTTTATTACACTATAATCTTTAATTTCTTGACGATTTATTCCAAGATAAACACATGTCAAATGGTTATCATTTGATATTTTCATACTCTTATCTATAAATTTTGTATAATCTTCATCTCTAAAATCTATTATAAAAAAACATAAATCAGCTTTTTTTACAGTTCGTCTAACTCCTAATTCATTAAGTATTCCTTTGCTATTAATTTTTAATACTGAAATAAATAACATTTCATCTAAAGTGTACAATAGCTTATTATATGCTATATCCGAATTAGTAACTATTGATATTTTTTTAATATTATTAGATGCTTTTCTATTTTTGTATATCATACTATCACCTTTTCTAGTAAAGTTTAAGCATTTGTGACAAATTTACCTTCTAAATACATCCTCAATTTAATCTAAAACCTTTTATAAAATACATTTTACATTAATTAAAATAATTTTTCTACTTTTTTTATCTAAATTAAATATACACTAAAAACTATCTATTGTTATTTAATATGTATTTTTTTTCATTAGTATGTTTTATTGATTTTAAAGCTATATTTTCAAGCCAATTATTCAAATCATCATATATTTCTTCCCTACCTAACTCATTAAATAATTCGTGTTTTTTCCCATTATAAATTTTTAATGATACATTCTCTATACATAACCCCTTATAATAAGCCTCTAACTCTTTAACTGCCTCTCCATAATTGCCAACAGGGTCTTCCTTTCCTGCTATTAAAAGTATAGGAATATCTTTTCTTATATTTCTATTTTTCTCACTCTTATATAATGTTTTAAATCCCTTAAACATATAGTAATAAAAATTTACCTTTAATGTATGATTACAAAATTTATCATTTCTAAGCTTTTCAATTTCCTCTTCATCAGATGTAAGCCAAAAATCAACATCAGCATTTTTATTATTACTCTTATCATTAATTTTTTTATTAAATAAATTTCCTGTAACTCTTGCAATAAAATATGCATGTTTTTTCCCCAATCCAAATAACATTTGAGTTGTAGATACTATTCTTCCAATTACAGGACCTAATCCTTTTTGTAACGCAGAACCACACAAGATAATTCCATCTATATCATTAGAATATCTATTTAAATATTCTTGTGAAATAAAAGAACCAAAACTATGACCACATATAAAATGAGGTAAATTAGGATATTTTCTTTTTATCATATCAGTTATATATTTCTCATCTTCTACTATTTTATTAAATCCATCTCTACCTATATCCCCAATTTTATCTATATTTTCTGCAGTTTTCCCATGCCCTCTATGATCATCTCCATAAACTATAAATCCTTTACTATTTAAATAATTAGCTACATTCTCATATCGACCTATATGTTCTCCCATTCCATGTACCATTTGTATAACCGCTTTAGGATTTTCTACCTCATCCCAAACACCTATAAATATCTTCTTTCCATCATGACTTTTTATAAAGTAGCTCTTCATAATTTAACCTCTCCTATTTTACACTTGTTATTTTTCATAATAAAATCTTAAAATATTTTTAATGTATAAGTATAAAAAAAGTATCTAAAATCAATAAATGCATTATGTATTTAAGCCAAATATTTCTTATTATATCATATTAATTATGTTTTTTATACTAGCTAGTTTGAATTATTTTCTCTTAAAATTAAGTTATCATCTAAAAAAATAAAAACTCAATAAAAACTTAAAAGCTCTTATTGAGAATTTATTAATATATTTACTAATTTCCCTTGCTAAGTACAGATTCCATTTGTTCTTTAGTTATATATCCATACTGCAACATAGCATCTAAAACCTCTTGTTGCCTAGCTTTAGCTTTATTTAAATGCTTTTTGGGATTATAGCTATTAGGTGCTTGCAAAAGTCCTGCTAAAAGGCTACCTTGATTTAAAGTTAAATTCTTTGGAGCCGAATTAAAATATCCATAAGATGCATTATTTATTCCATAATAACCATTTCCATAATAAACAATATTAGCATATAATTCTAATATTTTTTCTTTCGAATACAGTTTTTCTAGCTTTCTTGCAATTACTATTTCACGAATTTTTCTAGATACATCTTGATTTCCATTTAAAAATAAATTTTTAGCCAACTGCTGAGTTATAGTGCTTCCTCCTTGCACCACACTTTTAGCCCTTACATTAGCCACTACAGACCTTATTATTGCTTTAAAATCTATTCCCCCATGCTTATAAAATCTATTATCTTCGACAGCAACCAAAGCATCTAAAAAATTAGATGATATCTCATCTGCAACTACATACCCTTCACTACTTTTTACTTTATCAACTTTTTCTTCTATATATGCATTACTTATAAATATACCATAATCATTACTTTTTAAACCATTTTCTATAGTACAACCAAATAATCCTATGCAAAAAAACATTATAAGTATAGCCAAAACTGATTTCTTGTAACTAAACCTTGCACTCTCCATAAAACACTCCTTTTTTTATAATTTTATATAATATACTATTTTCTTTAAATTTATTCAACATAAAAAGGGTAAATTTCTTACTAAAACTAAGAAATTTACCCTTTTCTATATTTATCTAATTTAATAATGCATCTTTTCTTAATTATAAATATAAAATTTCACTAACTGTCCTAAGGGTTAATAGTATCTTTATATTTTCTTTAGCTCTTTTAAACTGATTATATTTTATATCAGATAAAAGACTATCACCATAAACTCTCCAACCATTTATTTTAGTTAATTTTAATGATGGATACCCCATAAAACCCAAAACGTCTTTTAAAGGATAACCTAAAAATATACCTATTTCATCAGGAATATTTCCATTTGTTATTTTTTCTGATAAAAATTCCAAATACCCATATAAACCATAATTAGAAGGATACCCTATTTGCTTTAAAAATTTTAGATTATTTTTATCTGTTAAAGTCCTATCTAACTCATCTTCCCTATAAAATAAAACCTTTTTCCCCTCATTTTTATAATCTATTATTTTATATTTAATTTCCTTACATCCACTAAAAACTTCTTCTATCTTTTCTAAATTTTCTTTATAACCTTTGTGAAACTTTGAGAAACTTAAAATTTCACTAGGTTTCACCTTTAAGATTACAGGACCTAATATCCCCATAAGTCTTAAAATAAATTCATCATCTGAATATTTACATTTATTACATTCTCCCCTTGGACAATTAAAACCCATACATCTTTCCTCCTAATCTAAATTTATTATATTATCTGAAGATTTTATTATATTCTCCCATTGATTTTTCATATTAATTGATATTGATTATCATAATCATATAATAAATTATTAAGTTTTTATTGTCAATAAATTCTTTGTAAAAATCTTTTTAATTTCTATACAAAACAAAAAAGAGATGTAAATTAATTTACATCTCTTTTTTTCATTAGCTTTCTTTGTTTTCTTTTAATATATCTGCGATAGCTGCAATATTACCTAAAGAAGATAGCATTTCATTTGGCAATATAAGCTTATTAGCTGATCCCTGAGCCATTTCCTTTAAAGCTTCTACTTGTTTTAGTGCTATTACTGTTTCATTAGTTCCTGACTCTATAATTGCTTCATTTACTTTTCTTATAGCTTCTGATTCTGCTATTGCAATTTGTTCTATTGCTTTTGCTTTACCTTCCGCCTCTAAAAGCTGAGATTCTCTAAGCCCTTCAGCACGTCTTATATTAGCCTCTTTCTCAGCTTCTGCTCTTAAAATTTGTGATTGTTTTTCTCCTTCTGCTTTTGCAATCTCACTTTGCTTTAATCCCTCTGCTTGAAGAATTGTAGCTCTCTTATCTCTTTCTGCCTTCATCTGCTTTTCCATAGCTATTTGTATTTCCTCTGGAGGAATAATATTTTTAATTTCTACTGATAATATTTTTATTCCATAAGCATCTGTTATTTCATCAATTATTTTTAAAAGTTCTATATTTATTTCATCTCTGCCTGATAAGACCTCATCAAGAGTCATATTACCAACAATATTTCTCATATTAGTAACAGTTGAATAAATTATACCAGATTTATAATCTTCAATATTGTATACAGCATCTTTAGCATTTAAAACCTTATAAAAGATGACATTATCTATTTGAATTTTAACATTATCTTTTGTTATAACAGCTTGAGGTTGTATATCTAATATTTGTTGTTTTGTTGAAATTTTTTTCCTTACAAAATCAACAAAAGGAATTAGAATATGCCATCCAGGTTCCAACACTCTACTAAATTGTCCAAACCTTTCAGTAACACATACATAACCAGTATTTACAACTCTTATAGATGAAAATATTATAAGTACAATTATAACTATAAGTACAATTGCCACTATTATTCCAGCCACAATAATCACTCCTTATTTATCTTTTATTATCAATAATTTATTTCCTTCAATCCCTATTATTTTTACTCGTTCCCCCTCTTCTATAACACCACTTTCACTTTTAAATGTCCAAAATATTCCTTCATATTTCATAAGAGCAGTATTTTCAATTCTTTTAGGCAATATAAATGCTTTTCCTATATAATTTTGCTCCATAGTATTAGTTCCCAAATGGCTTTCCTTTATATTTTTTCTTACTTTAGGAAAAATGAATATAAAAAACAAGCTACTAACAACTGCAAAAGCAACAAACTGAAGTAATATCGGCAATTTAAAAACATTGATTATTAAAGCAGCTAAAGCTCCAATAGAAAAACCAACAAATAAAAATGATGAATTTAAAAGATCAATTAATACTCCAATCACCACAACCAAAAGCCAAGCCCAAATCATCAAACCTCCTCCTTATATTTTCTTTTTAAATATTCCATTTATGTAAATATTACTTTAAATAAAGTTATATTATAATATATTATTTTTTTAAATATTTTAGAAATATTTAATTATATAATATAATAATTTCCATTAAAAAACAAATAGATATTTCATCAAAATAATTTTTTCTTTTTTAATACTTTCATATTTAACTATTTGTAATAATTTTTATAATCTTGATTTTAAGTAAATTTACCTTTAATATTTAATTATGTTAGTAAATCTTTCTAAACTAATAAAAATCAAATTAATAGTAATACTATATAATACTTTATATTTACTAATAATGCCAGATTTAAAATACAATAATTTACTGAATGGAGATGAACAATTTGGATTTTATAAAGGTTGCATCAGCTTGCCCAAAGATTAAAGTAGGTGATGTTAAATACAATATTGAACAAATTAAAAGTCTAATAGATAAAGCACTAGAACAAGAGGTTAAAGTTTTAGTATTTCCAGAGCTTAGCATTCCATCTTATACATGTGGAGATTTATTTACAAATAATACTCTTCTAAAAGAATGTGAAAAAGCAATATTAGATTTAGTCGACTTTTCAAGAAATAAAGATATTTTAATAAGTGTTGGAAGTCCACTTTTATATAACTATAATCTTTACAATTGTGCATATATAATATTAAACGGTAAAATTCTTGGTATAGTTCCAAAGAGCTATATTCCAAATTACTCTGAGTTTTACGAAAAAAGATGGTTTACTGAAGGCCTTAATTTAACTAATGCTACTGTTAATATATCATCTTATGAAAAAGATATTCCTTTAGGAACAGATTTAATATTTAGTTATGAAAATTTAAAAATAGGCTTTGAGATTTGTGAAGACTTATGGGTTGCAATACCACCTAGTTCTTATTTAGCTTTAAATGGTGCTAATTTAATATGTAATTTATCAGCATCAAATGAATTAGTTTCAAAAAGTGTTTATAGACGAGACCTTATAAAAAATCAAAGTGCAAGACTTATGGCTTCATATATTTATGCTTCCTCTGGAGTTCATGAATCAACAACAGACCTTTTATTTAGTGGTCATATGTTAATTTGTGAAAATGGTACTATCTTAAACGAGAATAAAAGATTCAATAGAGAAAATGAACTTATGATAAGTATTATAGACTTATTTAAGCTTAATGCTGAAAGAATGAAAAATATTAGTTTTAGAAACTCAATAAATAAGGAAACTCCAAAAGTTAGAACTGTAAACTTTCAATTTAAAGATACAAAAATCAAACATTTTAATAGATTTATAGATAAACATCCATTTGTACCTAGCAATAAAAGTTTAAGAGATGAAAACTCTTTAGATATATTAAACATACAATCTGCTGCCCTTGCTAAACGTTTGGAACATACAAATCTTAAAAAAGCTGTCATAGGAATTTCTGGTGGTTTAGATTCAACCTTAGCTCTTTTAATTGTCATAAAAACTTTTGATATGTTAAAAATACCAAGAGAAAACATATTGACAATAACCATGCCAGGCTTTGGAACTACTGATAGAACCTATAATAATGCCATTTCCCTATGCAAAGAACTTGGCTGTTCTTTAAGAGAAATAAACATAGTTGATGCTGCACTTTTGCATTTTAAAGATATAGGGCACGATAAAGACATTCATGATGTTACTTATGAAAATGTTCAAGCTCGAGAAAGAACACAAATACTTATGGATATCGCAAATAAGGAAGGTGGTCTTTTAATAGGTACAGGTGATCTTTCAGAGTTAGCCTTAGGTTGGTGTACATACAATGGAGACCATATGTCTATGTACTCTGTGAACTGTTCTATTCCTAAAACATTAGTTAGATATTTAGTTAGATATTTCGCAGATAATAATACATCTAAAGAAGTATCTGATACACTTTTAGATATTTTAGATACACCAGTTAGTCCAGAACTTTTACCAAAATCTAAAGAAGGTAAAATATCTCAAAAAACTGAAGATATAGTAGGGCCTTATGAACTTCATGATTTCTTTTTATATCACTTTATAAAGCATGGTTCATCTAAAGATAGAATATTATTTTTAGCGTGTATAGCCTTTAGGGATGATTATGATAAAGAAACCATTGAAAAATGGCTAAATAAATTTATTACTAGATTCTTCACTCAACAATTTAAGCGTTCTGCACTTCCCGATGGACCAAAGGTTGGAACAATTTCTTTATCTCCTCGTGGAGATTGGAGAATGCCATCTGATGCAAGTTATAACAGCTTTATATAATTTGTGTAATCCTTATTTAAATCTTATGATAAAAAAGTCTAAAGTTATAAATCATAACTTTAGACTTTTATCTTCTAACTCTTCTTTTTACTTCTTTTCTCTTTTAATAATTCTCTAAAATAAATAAGTTGTTCATTATAAATTTTATGCTTCATCCCTGGAAATGCTTTTAAAAATCTCTTTTCTTGAAAAGATTTATTTCTAAGCTTTTTATGAATAAAATTCATATTTTCCTTAATTGCAAAATTTTTATTTTTTCCTCTTAATCCATTTGATTCTAATATTGATGTCTTTATTTTAGCATTTAAATTTTTAAAATCAATATTTATACTACTTAATAACTTTAGTTTTCCTTGAAGGCTTATAAGACCCTTTAATGTAAAAATCATATCTATCAAAAAAATAATTCCTACGATATATACAAACATAACCTTATAACTAACTTGTATACTTTCTATTAAGTTTACTATACATGGATGCACAACATGTACTAAAATTACTGAGAGTAAACCAAAAAGCGTTGAATTTAAAAGACATACCCTGCCATTTATATTAAACTTATTATTCGAATAATCCCACCATTTAGTATTAAATAATTTTTCTAAAATAACTGATGTTATATATTCTAAAATTGACGTTAATAACATTGCTAATAAAAAAAGTTCTACTATATTATCTTTAAAAGATGATAAAAAACTTATTATAAAAACCGCCCCAAATCCATAAATGGGACATATAGGTCCATTTAAAAAACCTCTATTTACAAATAACCCTCTAGGTATTGAACAATAAATTACTTCGCATGTCCACCCTATAAAACTATATATTAAAAAATATATAACTAAATCTATTCTGCTCAAAATTATAATTTCACTCCCTTTATTAATACAACATTTACTATAAGTTTATGTTTATAAAAGGTAGTAAATTATAAATTTAATATCTTTATTTAATATACGCTTTATTTTTTTTATGTACAAATCTAGTATTTCATCATACTCACCTAAAGATTTTAAACTTACTTCTACATTAAAACCTTGAGATTTAAATACATTCTTCCACGATTTTTCATTTTCATCCCCATTTATATCTTTTACCACATGTGACCCGCAAACGATTAAAAAAGGCGCTATATAAATATCATTTAATCCTAACCCCTTTAATTCTTTAGCTAACTGTATATTAGACTTACCATATTCTAATGTTGCAACATACACATTATCTATATTGTTTTCTCTAAAATTATCTTCTAGCATTTTGTAAAACTTATTATACTCATCTTTAGTTCCATGCCCTACTAAAACAATTCCTTTATCTTTAGGCAAATGACTTTTAATAGCCAATATTACATCTTGAAACTCATTCTTTTCTCCATTTAAAAGAGGCTTGGCTATTTTTATATTATTAAACTTTTCTTTATAACAATGTAGTACCTTTTTAACTCCTTCATATTGCCCACCTGGTAATATGTAAAGTGGTAAGATAGTAATATCCTCTATTTTTTCATCATACATATTATCTAAAGCTTCACTAAAACTTAAAACTGATATATTAGATTTTTCCTTAAGTTTATTTATAACAAAATTTGATGTAAAAGCATTTAAAATTTTATATTCTTCTTTAAACTCTTTCTTAAATTTATTCTCTATATTTTCTATATTTTGTCTTAACCCTAAAACTTCTGAAGTTCCAAAACTAACAATTATTATTCCTTTTTTCATAAAAACTCCTAATTAAAAAATATTAAAACATTAATAGTTTTACTATCTAAATATAATTTAAAGGGAATAAAATTCCCCTTAAATTATATTAATTTTTAAACCTCAAAATCTCTAAATGCCTTTAAGAATTTTTCTACATGTTCTTTTGTATGTTCCGTACTTAAAAATACTGCTTCATACTGAGATGGTGCCAAATTGAATCCACTATTTAACATGTGAATAAAATATTTATTAAATAATTCTATATTACATGTCTTTACATCATCATAACAATTTACTTCTTTTAAATCAGTAAAGAATATTGTAAACATTCCTCCTTGCCTATTTATAACAAGATTTATGTTTTTCTCTTTTGCAATTTCCCTTACTCCATCTTCTAATAATCTACCCATTTTCTCTATATGTTCATAATGACTTGGATTATTATAAAGTTCCTTTAAAGTTTCAAGCCCAGCTGCCATAACTATAGGATTTCCTGACATTGTTCCTGCTTGATAAACTCCTCCTAAAGGTGATAGATTTTCCATTATTTCTTTTCTACCAGCATAAGCACCACATGGAAGCCCCCCCCCCATTATTTTAGCATAAGTTACTATATCAGCTTTTTCATTAAATAAGCTTTGAGCCCCCTTATAAGCTACCCTAAATCCACTCATAACCTCATCAAATATTAAAAGTGAACCATATGAATCACAAAGTTCTCTTAACTTTTTAACAAAAGAATCATTAGCTTTTATAACCCCCATATTTCCTGCAACTGGCTCTAAAATAATTGCTGCAATGTCATCTCCATACTTCTCAAATAAACCTTCAACTTGTTTTTCATCATTATAAACACCAATTAAAGTATTTTTAACAATATCATTTGGAATCCCTAAACTTCCTGGAATACCTTCTGTTAAAACCCCAGAACCTGCTTCGATTAAGAATCCATCAAAATGTCCATGATAGCATCCTGCAAATTTTATTATTTTATTTTTTTTAGTATATCCTCTAGCAAGCTTTATAGCACTCATAGTAGCTTCTGTTCCTGAATTAACCATTCTAACCATTTCTATATTATCATCTAATGTTTCACATAAGAACTTAGCCATATCAAGTTCTACTTTGGTTGGTGCTCCAAAAGCTATACTTTCTCTCGCTGTTTTTTCGATAGCTGACACCACCTTTTCATTTGAATGCCCAAGTATCATAGGCCCCCAAGCTAAAACAAAATCTATGTACTCTTTTCCATCCTCATCTTTTACAATTACACCTTTTCCTGATTTTATAATTGGTGGATTCATAGGCATATTCCTATAAGCTCTAACAGGACTATTAACTCCCCCTGGCATATATTTCTTTGATTCTTCAAATATTTTATTATTATTCATTTTTTCTCCTTTCAAACCAAATATACTTTTAAATTAGCTATTTAAAAATGCATATTAATTCTAATTTTTTAAATATAATTAACTATTTTATATCGTATATATTTTGTGTAATACATTCATCAAAAAACATAGAAAAAACTTTTCTATCTTTTCCTTTTTCATAAAAAAATTTAAAATCTTCTGTGCATATAAAATCAACAATCTCTTTTTTTAGCTTTTCTTTTTTTGCATTTTCTCTTAATCTTGATACATAAAAAGTAAATTCATCATACTCCTTTAATGAATTTTCCATCTTATCACCTAAAAGTTTAGATATTTTAGGCACTCCAACCTTTGTGCTTACTGAAAAACTTAAATTTTTAAGATTTCTCTGTGATGGTATAACCGCCATGCCATTTTTAAATTCTGTACAATCTATAAATATTTTATTTAGATTTTCACAATCTCCCACTATAGATTCACGCAATTTTTTATCATCTATAGCAATTAAAACAATATGAGCATCTATTATAAAATTTTTATAATATTCTCCCTTTATGTATCTAATATTATAATTTTTCAAGTTCAAAATATCTTCTGAAAAATTTTTCGATAAAATTTCCACAGCACACCCATTTGTACAAAAGGTTTTTGCTTTTATAAACGCTCCTTTTCCTCCCCCAATTATTTTTACTTTTAATTTATGAGAAAAAAAGTTTAAAGCAACGTATTTATCATTATCCATAGTCTATATCCTTAATACCAATTTATTATCCTTAAAATAAACTCTAATAAAAATCCATAACAAAATTATTTTAAACTAATATTTGTTATTAAATAGTTTCATATAAATATTTTATAATTAAATAAATAAAAAATAAAGGCTGTTTAATAAATTTTACTAAACAACCTTTATTTTTTATTTATTCTTATCTATTATATCTTGTATATCATCTTTACAACCGCCACAAACTGAACCTGCTCCCGTTGCCTCTTCTACAGCTTCAACGGTAGTCGCTCCATCTTTTATAGCTTTTTTTATATCATCTTCTGATATCCCTAAACAAGTACAAACTTCTCTACTCATTCTTTTGCCTCCTAGTTTTAATTTGTTACAAGTATAGTTTGCATTTATATAACCTAATTTATACAATATACTTGTAAATATATTTAAAATTTTTAAAAGGACATTGGTTTATCTAAACAATAACTCCTGACAGACAATTTAAAAACATATATAAAAATTAATAAATTATCTTATAAAATGAGTAAGTACTTTATTTTGAGCTTCTGGTTCTTTAATAGTTTCTTTTCCATTTTCAACAAGTTTCATAAGCCATGCCATATTTTGTCCAAGGACTGACATTATTTGTTTTCCTTCCCCATCTTGTGAGACTTCCCCTGGAACTGTTCCATGTATAACATTCCAATAGTTTGATGTTGGCATTAACATTTCAGAGTAATTTATAAAGTTATTTAATTGTTCAAATGTTGGAACCCCACCTGAACGTCTAACAGCTACAACTGCTGCTCCTACTTTATGTCTATACATTCCTCCATTACTGCTTCCAACATAAAATGCTCTATCTAAGAATGATTTCATAGTTCCACCTATTGCTGAAAAATGAACTGGAGAACCTAAAATTATCCCATCTGCTTCATCCATTTTTGCTATCCACTCATTTACATCATCATTTGACATAACACATTTTTTATCTTGATTCCTAGCACAACCATTACATGCCATACAACCTCTTATAGTTTTATTACCAACATGAACTATTTCTACTTCTATACCTTCTTTTTCAAGTTCATCTGTTACCATTTTTATAGCTTGATATGTATTTCCCTCTTTTTTAGGGCTACCATTAAATGCAACTACTTTCATAAGTTTTTACTCCTCTGTATAAATATCTATGTTTTCATTCATTCTAATATGAACAATTTTATTGTAACATATTATTAAATTTATATCAATTTATTTTAAAATCCTTATTTATTTTTCACAAAATTTATCACAATACCTTAAATATAATTTAAGGTATTGTGATTTTTTTGACTGTTTATTAACTTTTTATAGTAAAATTAATATCTAACTCCACTCCAATAAACATTATCCTTTACTACAGCTTTAGGTCCTAAGTTAACATCTTTCATAGCCCATTTTTTAAATTCCATAAATCCTGTTCTATCAACAATGTATCCTATATGCTCCTTTCCACCTGGAGCTGTTCTATCTATATATTGCTCAACATAATCATATGTGTTTTCTATCATTTTAACTATGCTATCTTCATCAATCCAAATAGCAAAATCTTCAGCAAGTCTTGGATTTTTCTTTCCTGTTCTTCCCATTATAACTAATCTATAATACTTTTCTTCACTTCTAGTCCATGCACTAGTTGGACACGCCATTACACATTCTCCACAACCTATACATTTATCAGTATTTCTAACCACTTTGTAGTTTTCAAATTTTAAAACATCTGCTGATTTTCTCTTACAAGCATTTATACATGCCCCACAAGCTACACATCTATCTTTATCATATTGAGGTTCTGTCATACCTATAATACCAAAATCATGCATTCTAGCCTTTATACAGTCATTTGGACAACCAGTTAAAGCTATCTTTACATGTAAATCACTTGGGAATATAACTTTTTCTACTCTTTTTGCAAACTTTGTAGTGTTATAATTTCCATAAGGACAATATTTATTACCAACACAAGAAGTTACGTTTCTAGTACCTGAAGCATCATATCCTGTTCCTGGAGTTTCTTGATTTATTTTAAGTTCTGATATAATTGGTTGTAGTAACTCATTAACCTTTGGTATATCTTCCATTTTTATTCCTGGAAGTTCAAATCCTTGTCTTGCAGTTAATTGAACATTTCCATTACCAAATTTCTCAGCAATTTCTTGAATTCTAGCAAGATGTTCTGCTTTTAAATATCCTCCTGGAACTCTCACTCTTGAAGCTGTCATTCCTCTTTGTTTAACAACTCTAAATGCATTTTTCTTAAGTTTTTTAGTATTTATATCTAATGACATATTATGCTCCCCCTAGTCTTTTAAAAGTTTTCCTTTTGTATAATTAAATACTGGTCCATCTAAACAGATATAAGTTTCTCCCATTCTACAATGTCCACATTTTCCAAGTCCACAGCACATTTTTCTTTCTTGAGATATCCAAATATTTTCTTCTTTTATTCCAAGTTTTAAAAATTCTTGAACACTAAATTTCATCATCATTGGAGGGCCAACAACTATTATTTGAACATTTTCCATATCATTTATTTTAAGTTCTGGAATATATTTAGTTACAAGTCCAACATTTCCATCATATCCTTCTTCAGCTGAGTCAACAGTAATTACTACATCAATAGTTTCATTCCAACTCTTTATATCATCCTTAAATAACATATCTTTAGGAGATTTAAATCCTGCAATTAAAGTTGTACCTTTATTTTCTGAAGGATTCTTAGCAAAATAATCAACTACCCCTCTAACAGGTGAAAGTCCAGTTCCTCCAGCTACAACTACAAGTTCTTTTCCTTTATAGTTATCAAGAATAAATCCATTTCCATAAGGTCCTCTCATAAATAGAGAATCTCCTTCATATCTTTCGAAAATTTCATTAGTTACAAGTCCAACTCTTCTTATAGTAAGGTCTACATAATTTTCACCAATACCACTTACTGAAATTGGAGCTTCACCAAACTTTGGTATAGATACTTCAAAGAATTGTCCAGGTTGAACATCTCCTATGTACTCCATTCTAAAAGTGTATTCTATCTCTGTATGTTTTATTACTTTTAATATTTTTGACATAAAAGGAATGTATTCATTTTTCATATTATTTCACCTCGTCCATAGCATCATTAAGTTTATTTACACAATTTGAAAAAGATATATATTCAGGGCATATATCATCACATCTACCACAACCTACGCACATATTATAACCAAATCTTTGCTTGTGATCGTAAACTTTATGCATAACCTTAAATCTCATTCTTTGACCTTTTTCTTGTCTAAATGAGTGACCACCAGCCATAGTTGTATATCCTTCAACCTCACATGATGCCCAAACTCTTCTTCTTTCTCCTGTCTTTTCATTATCCTTATAGAAGATATCTTGCATTGTAAAACATGTACATGTTGGACATACAAAATTACATCTACCACAAGCTATACATCTTTGAGAATATTCTTTCCACATATCAGAATCCATAACTTTAGGATCTAAATTACTTGGAATATTAACTCTTACATTATTTTCTTCAACAAATTCAGGAACTACATCTAAAGATTCAGTCTTTAATTCACCAAATATTCCACTTAAATACTCATCTTTAACATCTAGATAAACCTCTCCATCTTTAAATCCTATGTATGCATCATAACTATCTGTTTTATTACTTTTCATATCTACACAAAAGCAATTTTCAAAACTTTCGCTACATCCTATAACTATAAATTTTGCACCTTCTCTTACTCTTTTATAATACATATCTTCAAAACCGTTATTTAAATACATATCATCAATTCTCTTTAAAGAGTGCATATCACAGCTTCTTAAAAAGATTATTGCATCTTTTACTTCTTTCTTTGGTTCACTAAAACTATCTTCTGTGAAATAGAAAAGAGTTTGAGTTATTGGAAGCAACACTTCTTTGTAAGAAAAATCAGATTTTTTATTAAATTCTATTTCTTCTATAGTGTTTACTTGGCCATATCTTACCATATCAGTTTCTGAACTTCTGCCTTTTCCTACAAAAACTTTAGGAGCATATATGTTGTAATTTTGTGACAATTTTTCTAATGCATTATTAAAGTTTTTAGCATTTAATTTGAATCCCATTATAACACCTCTTTGATTTATCTTATCGCTTTATTATAGATTAAATTATTTAAATTGTATTGTTAAAATATTCACTCTATTTGCGTCATTAACTTGATTTTTTCTAACTATTTTAAATTATATGATTAATATAAAAAAAATAATGTGATAAAAATCACATTATCCTACTGTTTTGTTTTTAAAATATTATAATATTTTAAATTTTAACTTTTAAAATACTCAGCTAATTTTTTACGATTTAATACTATTATTTGTTTATTTCTCATTTTTATAAATCCATTTTCTTGAAGTATTTTCATAGACCTTGAGATAGTTTCTCTAGTTGCTCCAAACATATCTGCAATATATGTCATAGTTATATTTAAATTTATTAAAATTCCATCTCTATCTTTAACACCATAATCTTTAGATAATTTCCAAAGCTTTGCAGCTAACCTCTTTTCAATTTTTATAGGTGTTGCATTTTTAAGCTGTCTATAAAGCCTTCTAGTCTTATTAGATATTTCCAATATAACATTAGTTGTTAACTCAAAATCATCTTTCATAATATCTATAAAACCTCGTCTATCAAAGCATAACACTTGTGCGTCTTCAAAACATTCGCAACTAATAGAAGCTGATAAATCATCTAATATAACTTCATTTAAAATTTTATCTTTTCCTAAAATAAATATAACCCTCTTTTGCGCATGTTCATTCATCTTATACATTGAAACCTTGCCTCTATACATAACATATATCCTTTTTTCTACTTCTTTATCCCTAAATATATGTTCTCCCTTTTTATAAGACCTTTTTATACATATTTCACATAATCTGTTTACAGTTTCTTCTTTCAATTGATTAAACAATGTAAGTTCCATCAATTCTGAAAATTTCACATTCTCCATAGTACATTATATAAAAGACTTTCGCCTAACTTAGCTCCTTTCTAAATTTAATAAATTAAAATCTTTTATAAGATTTAATTTATCATTTCTTGTAAGATGTTTTATAACATATTCTCTTTTTTGTGCATCTCTTTTTTCTATAAATTCTTCAAAATAAACCAATTTCAACGGAAGTCTACCTCTTGTATATTTTGCTCCTTTTCCTTTATTATGACAATTTATTCTCTTTTCTAAATTATTTGTCCACCCAGTATAAAAACTTCCATCACTACATTCTAAAATATAAGTATAATTCATACAACTATCCTTTATTTATTGTATATTTATAATAATATTATCTGTTATTATAACACATTAATTCTTTTTAAGTTGTTAATTAAAAATTTATCAAACAGTAAAAAATGAGATTATATTTTAAAAGATAAAAATCATCTTCCAAAATATAATCTCATTTAAAATTTATTTATTTTTAGCTATATAATAAAGTGGAAAACCTACTAAAAGTGTACCCCCTATGAAATTTCCAAGTGATACAAAAAATATATTATAAAAAGCCCCTCCTAATGTTACAGTAGTATTTGGAAGAAAATAAGCTATTGAAAATAAAGTCATATTTGCAATACTATGCTCAAATCCTGCTGTTATAAAGGTAAAAAGACACCAAAATATCATTATAAGTTTCCCCGATTCGCTTTTTAATTTATAAGAAAACCATGCAGCTAAACAAACTAAAACATTACAAAGCATTCCTTTTAATATTAAATCAAACATTGGTGTATCTATTTTACTTTGAGCCATATTTATCATAAATTCTTGAACATAGCTTGTACCTGCATGGGAATAAGCATATATTACTCCCCCGATTATTGATCCAAAAAGATTTCCAATCCAACTTACAAGTAATATCTTAAAAAAATCTAACCAAGTCACCTTTTTATATAAAGCACCAATTAGCATTACTAAAGAATTACTTGTAAAAAGATCTACTCCTGCCATAATTACAAAACTTAAAGCACATCCAAAAGATATTCCCATTATTATTTTTGTTACACCAGAACCCGAATGATCTACTATTCCTCCGACTGTATAAAGAAGCATTACCGCAAGTCCCACAAAGAAACCACCTAAAGCTGCAATCATTAAATATTTCATGATACCATTATTAAATATTTTCACTTTTTTCTTTGATGATAAACAAACAGCATCCATCTCTTCTGAAAATATGTCTATCTCATCTTTAGGTAATGCATTCTTTTCTAAACTCCTATTTAACATTATATATTCCTTTCTTGTAAATTATTTTATTTTTTAAAATATATTTACAATTTTAGCATAATTAATAATAAAATCAATATATTTAATAATTTTTTAACAACACTAATTTTATTAATTTTCTATTGTAAGATATAATAATAATAAATAACTTTAAAGAAGGTGAATTTTTGAGAAAAGAATATATAACTTATCAAGATAACATGCCTATTTCTGTTTCATTTTTATCTATAGAAAACTATCCTATTCATTGGCATAATAGTATAGAAATTATATATGTTTTAGAAGGTAGTTTAAATATCGATATTAATTTATCATCTTCTAAAATATTCAAAAATAATATAGAAATAATAAATATAGATGAGGCTCATAGACTATATTCAAATGATTATAATAAAGTCCTCATATTTCACATAGATCCTTATTTTTTTGAAAAATACTACACCGACATAGAGAATATGTTTTTTTACACAGATACAAGCAATGAAAACTCCCAAAATACAGATGTTTATGATGAATTCAAAACCTTTTTATCTATCATAGTTTGTGAAATTGTTCAAAAAAGTTTAGATTATGATGAAGAAATCGAAAAAAATTTAATAAGTCTTTTATTCCATCTTATAAATAATTTTCATTATTTAACTTATGATAATGAAGAAATTAAAGAAAATGAAAACTTACTTGAAAGATATCATAGAATTGCTAAGTATATTTTTAATAACTACAATAATAATATAACTTTAAAAGATATAGCAAATAAAGAATTTTTAAGTACTCATTATTTATCTCATGAAATAAAATATGCAACTGGTTTAAGTTTTACTGACCTTGTAAATTTAACTCGTGTTGAGGAATCTATAAAATTTCTTTTAGATAGTGATAAAACAATATCTGATATATGTGAAGAAGTTGGATTTTCTCATACTAGATATTTTAATAAACACTTTAAAAACTATTATGGTTTAACCCCTCTTCAGTATAGAAAAAAGTTTAAGGTTAATGAAACTACATATAAAAAAGAAAAAAAGTTAACTAGATATCCTCTTGATTTTTCTTTAAAGTATCTATCTTACTATATTGACGATTATGATAGATTTAACTATGAAAATAAAATTAATAAAATTACTTTTGATATGAATGAAGATTTAGGCGTATTTAATAAAGAATTTAAAGAAATTATAAATGTAGGTGATGCCTTTGATTTGCTAATTGAAGATAATAAAGACATATTAGAACAACTTCAAGAAGAAATAGGTTTTAACTACGTTCGAATGATCAATGTATTTTCCCCTGATATGGGTATTTTCCCTGGCTCAAAATTTTTTAATTGGACTCGAGCTTATGATATTTTTGAATATGTGGAAAGTCTTAATTTAAAACCACTTATAATATTAAATTTCAAAAATTTTTCTGACTATGAAATTTTAGCAATATTAACTTCTTTCTTAGAATACTTTAATGATGTAGAAGGCCTAAACTTTAAAAATTTTAAATTCCAATTTGATACTAAAATTAAAAAAGATTTATCTCATGAAATAAAAATAATTTTAGAAGATCAATACAATCTAGAGGTTTTAGATAATTGTTATCATTTATTTGATTATACAAATTCTATATATGATACAGCTTATATGCTACCATATATTATTCATAATAGTATATATAATTTGTCATCTTTATATTATATAAAAGCTTTTGACACCTTAGATAAACAGGTTAACTTAACTAATGAGGTCTTCTTTGGTTATCCGGGTCTTGTAAACAGCAAAGGAATTAAAAAACCATCTTATTATGCATACTATTTATTAAATATGCTTGGTAATACTTTAGTTTCAATAGATAAAGGGTTTATAGTTACAAAAAGTCATTCTGAATATCAAATACTATTATATAGTTTTAATGAAAGTTTTAATAATTTATTAAACTTTAAGAATGTAGATAAAATAAAAAAAACTCAAAATGTAACAAACAAACTATCTATAAATATTTTAAATATAAAATCTAATACAAGAATTATAGAATATGATATAAATGAAAAATCTGGATCTTCATTTGATTACTGGATTTCTATGGGAAAACCTAAAAGATTAAAAAAAGAGGAGAAAGAAATTCTCCATAAATCATCATTTCCTAAAATTAATTTTAGATATTCAAAAAAAAGTACCGTATTAAATATTCAAGCTACATTAAAAGGTTATAGCGCTAAACTTATAATACTAAAAGAAACTTAAAAGGTATTGCTAAATTTTAGCAATACCTTTTTTTACTAATATAACTCTTTTTCTGATTCTGCTGCCATAGTTAAATATTTAAGTGCTTCACGAGTTTCTCCAATTACATGATACATATTTGCCATCTCTAAATACCTATCATTTTTTTGAGAATAACTACCGAATTTCAAAAGTAAATCTATAGCTAAATTCATATACATTTCCCATTGAATAAAACTTCCTTGATATTTAGCTATTTTTCCTTTAAGATAATAACTATTTTCTATAAAAACTATATTATCCAATTCAATTGCTACCTGCAATGCTTTATCTGTATAATCTGTTGCCTTTTCATAATTTTTATCATCTATTAAAATTTCACTTAACATAAGAAGAGTATCAACATATTTAGATAAATTCTCTTTAGTTATATTATTTTCCAAATCATCTATATGTTGTTTAGCCTCCTCCTTAGACCCCTTACTAATTAAAAGTTTTACTATAATCATTTTTAATTTATTATAATAATAATCTTCCTTAGCTCCATTCTCATCTAATACTTTTAAGTATTCCTGATAATTTTCATCATATTCTAAAGCTAAAATAGCTAATATACCATTTACAATTGAAAATAACACTTCATTATCTCTAGATTTACTTAAAGCATAAAATGGTGTTATTATCTTTTCAGCCGTTTTTAAATCTCCAGTTTTATAATAACAATATGCCTTGGAAATTCCAATTTCTATTTTTTCATCAATGTTTTTATCCTCTTTAGAATACTCCTCTAACTTTTCAAGCCAAGTTATAGCATCCTTATAATGCTTAGTTATTATAAAATATTTTGATAAATCTCTATAATAAATCTTTGAACAACTCTCATTATGTTCATGTATTGCATCATAATCATTTAAAACTTTATGCATTCTGTAAAATTTTCTATTATTTATATAAAACTCAAAAAGTATATGAATAAGCTCAACCCCTAAATCATAATACCCTTTAGATACAGCATATTTTATATTATCTGTAATCTCTATGCATTCACTTTCTCTAAGTTTATCATTTTTTAGGCTATACTTTTTTATATTTCTTTTTATTTCACTTACATCATCACAAAGAAGATAATCAAGGTCTAAGTTTAATCTTTTAGCTACTAATTCTAATACCCATCTATCTGGAACAACTTTCCCATTTTCTATACAACTCATTCTTGAAATTGAAATATCTTTTTGACAAAGCTCTTTTAAAGTTATCCCTCTATATATTCTAGCCCTTTTTATTTTTTCTCCTGTTGATAAAAAATTCATCTTAATCACCTATTCTATGCTATTTTTTTATTATTTCAGCCTTTTTAAGAGTATTTATTCCATAATCTAAATATTTAGCTGCTTCATAATCTCTCTTATATTCTAAATAAAATTTTCCAAGCTTTATAGCTATATCAGCTTCCTTTTTATAAAGCTTATTTTCATTAGCTAAATTTAAAGCATCTAATAATATAATTTCAGCTTCCTCAACATTATCTTGAAGCACATGAATTCTAAAATATAATATGTTATACTCTATGATTTTTTCAATATCATTCACAGATAAATTGCTCTTTATAATTTTTAGAATCTCTATGCATTTAGTTATATTTTTTACCTTAATATAATTTTCGCATATATTTATTAATGTATCTAATATCTCTATATCTTTAGAATCTTCTCTTATCTTTCTTGCTCTCTCATAATGCTCTAAAGATTCTTCATTATTATCAAACTCATAGAATAGTTTTCCTAAAGAGTTTTCTATATTTCCTATTTTTTCTAATTGAGTGATTTCTTTATAAATATCTATACTTTTCTTAGAATAAAGTATAGCATTTTTCATGTCACCAACATTGCTATATTCATCAGCTAAATCGCCCAAACTTTTAGCATAGCTACGTCTATCATACAATTTCTCAAATTCATTTTTTGAAAGTGATGTAAATCTTTTTGATTTTTCCATATCTTCTAAAAAGTAATGATTTTTAGCTAAAAGATAATATATCTCTCCTAAAATGATATCTTGACTTAATTTATTCTCTAAATATATTTTTTCTGCTTCCTTTAAATAAGAATTAGCAGAATAATACGCCTTAGCTTCTATACTTATCTTGCTTATATTTAAATATGTGTTTACAATATCTATATGGCTTCCAGTTTTTATAAAAAGTGAATTAGCAGACATAAAATATTGCTGAGCCTTTATAAACACTTTATCATTTAAATATATTAATCCTTTCAAATATAAACATTTAGCTTTTCTATATTCTAATTTATATTTTTTTGCATAATTTAATGCATTTTCTATATACTCTTCTGCTTTTTTAGTATCTCCTGATAATATAGCACCTTCTGCTACTTGCTCAAAGTATAAAGAAATTTTTTCAGCTTGAGTTTTTTCAGTTTCCATTAAATATTCTACAGAAGTACTTAATGAAAAAGCTAAATATTCTAAAAGATCCATGGAAGGGTTAGACCTCCCTGATTCAACCAAACTAATTTGACCAGGAGTTATTCTATCTCCTGCTAAATCTTTTAAAGTCATATTTAATTCTTTTCTTCTCTTTTTTATTTTTTCTCCTAATGATAATATTTCCATGCTTAATCTTCCTTTTAATAATTTGTAATACACATTTCTAAATATATATATTATATCATAAAATTCGCCATTTTTTATTATTATTTTTAAATTGTATTAAAAATAATAAGAACTGATAATAAGAAAGTTATCTTTTTATCAGTTCTTGACAATCTTTAGTATAAAACTTAAATTACATCCAATTCATAGGCTCCCCTGCCATATTCATAACTCTTCTTCCAACTCTTTTAAAAGTTCTTTGTGTTCTTTTATCTAGATTTGGAACAACCATCATTCCAAGGGCAGTACCTACCACAATTCCTGCTGTTAAACTTGTTAACTTACCCATAATAACACCTCTTTTATAATATACTACATTAATATATTTTGCAATTTAATATTTATTATAAGTGGAAATTTACTAGTTAATTTTATATTTTTTCCATTAAATTTTTCTTAATACTTTTGCCGGATTTCCTGCAACTACTACATTCTCAGAAACACTTGCTGTTACAACTGAACCTGCTGCAACAATTGAATTATCTCCTATAGTTACTCCTGGAAGTATTGTTGAATTACCCCCAATCCAAACATTATTTCCTATTGTTATTTCAATTGCATAACCACTTTTATTTCTATCTTTAGACTCAATATTATGTCCTGATGTATATATATTTACATTTGGACCTATCATACAGTCATCACCAATTTTAACTTCTGCCATATCAAGAACAGTAAAATTATATCCAGCATAAAAATTATTTCCTATATAAATATTGTAACCCAAATCACAATGAAAATTATGTTCTATTATAGGATTTTTCCCCACTTTACCCAACAATTCTCTAATAATGCCTTCTCTTTCCTCAAAAGCTTCCACATTGCTATCATTAAACTTTTTAACAAGGCTATGAGCAAAAAGATTTTTTTTCTTAAGCTCCTTTGAATCTCTATCATAATAAATTTTATTTTTATCTTTTTTTTCTTTTATATTTAAATCTGTACTTTTCTCTAGAAGTTCATCTGCTTTTCCTTCTCTTGTATTATCTATATCCTTTACTATAATATTTTCTTCTTTTCCATTGGATAATTTTAAAATTTCTTCTTTTAAATCATTGTTTATTACATATATTTTGTTTTTAGATAACCATTTTGAAACAATTTTATCTGACTCAATCCCTAAAGCCTCTTTACATTTTTCATCAACTAATTCATTATAAAGGTCTCCTGTATGACTATCAACTTTAACAAAAGTAACTTCCATTCCATCTTCAAAAAACTTATTCATCTTTTCATAATATTCCTCAGATGATTTATCATTTCTACTCCAACTCCCTGTTGCATGATGAAAAATCCCTTCATAATCATGAAATAATACGATATGTTTTTCTCCAATACTTTTTGCATATTCTAAAGCTTTAACAGCACCTTGAAGTTCTCCTGCAATTTGCCTAATATTCCCTTTAGCTTTATATGCTCCTCCTTCTATGTACTCAATTACATTTCCTCTTACTGAAACCAATCCATAAGAATACTTTTCCGTAGAAATACTATAACTACCGTCCACATAGATATGTAAAAGATCTTTTGGATATTCATCAAAACCTTTTTTTAAAAGCTTCTTAGTATCATTTAAATAAGTTTTTGCTTCCTCTAGGCTTTCAAAACTTTTATATTTAGCCCCTTTAACTCCTTTTACGCACTTTAAACATTCGTTCCATGTATTTACTATAACATTTTCAATTTTTTTATTTTTCTCAAAATCAAACCCTTCTTTTATAGCATAAACCTTTTTAGCCATATTAAACTTCTCCTTAAAACCTTTTTAGAATTATAACATAATTTATTTTTTATAAAAAGTTTTATCTTAAATCATAGAATCTACAACCTCATATATAGCCTCTAAATTTTTAGCACTTGTAAATCCTGATAAAAAGTCTAATCCTCGTTTTAACACCAAAACAAACGAATTTTTTCCTTGCCAATTTTCAAGAATTATTTCAATCGGAACATCTCTAAGAGTTGTATTTAAAGCAAAAAATATTAAAGTTAATTCATCTAGACTTCCTATTATAGGTAATTTATCAGGTAATATATCAATTGGAAGTACAGAGTATCCCAATGCTGATGCTAAAATAAGTTTGTTTTTCATAGGCACTCTTTTATCTTTAAATAATCTAAATATAAGAGCGACCAAATCTGGAATTATCATTATATAATCCTTATATTCTTTAACACCTTCAGGAATATGTTCAACTGCTACTTCACGTCCCCTAGTATATGAATCTTCGACTTTATTTACATCTATGTGCATTATATAATCTTCATCTTTAACTTGTCCTTCTACTTTATGCTCAACAGCTACTTCAATTGGTTGTTCTTGCATTTTTGATAATGAAAGATTTATCTCTTTAACCTTAACCTTTATAGTTTCATCCTCTATGTACACATCATCTAATGTTAAATCAACAAACGGTACTTTTTCCAATATTTTATTTATATCTACTATTATTTCATCATCTTTTACAGTTATGCCCTGCTCTTTAAAACCTTTAAGTCCAACTTTTAATGCCAATTTTCTAAAAGGTTTTATAATTCCTAAACTCATAAGACTTGCACTAAATAATTTTATTCTTAACTTATTTTCAGAAACTCCAGTTATAGTACATGTAGCCTTAAATCCTATAGCTAACCCCTTTTTAAACTCACCATTTATTGTAAGACCTTTTTTTATATCTAATTTAGTTATACTTAAGCCTTCTACTTTGACGAACTCTTCTATCATACTTAAAATATCATTTGATTTTAATTCCACATTAACAGCAGATATTCTCATAACTTTGCTCTCCTCACCTTAAGATAATTTTTCATTATTTAGTATATCTTATTTAATAATACTTTTAAAGTTAATTTATTTATTTGTTCCATATAATCCACAACTTACATTGGAAAAATCTATGATTTTTATTAGACTTTAATTTTAAATAAGATATAATTTATATCACATCAAAGCATTTTAGGAGGTATTGAATGCAAATATTAAAAAACAAAAAAGTACTTGCTTTGGGAGTTTTAGCTATAATCTCTCTTTGCTTTATGATTTACTTTAAATTTACAACTCCAAAAGCTTCTCTTATAAATTACGAAACATTTTTAAATAATTTAAATAATAACGAAATTAAAATTGTCAATATAATCTCAGACAACGAAATAGGCGTTACCCTTAAAAATAATTCATCTTATATTACAAGTAATCCTGATAGCCCAAATTTTAAAGAAAATTTATTAAATAAAGGAATAAGTGTTACTCAAAATAATAATGTTCCATTAAAAACTACAATCCCTGCATCAGTTTTAATTGTAGCTATCTCTTTAATGTTTTTAACTTTAGCAAACAAAAATTCAAGTTTTAGCCCTGTTTCTAAATTAAATTTAAAAAGTATTAACGAAAATACTGATTTTAAATTTAACTTTTCTTCTGTGGCTGGTAATGAAGAAGCTAAGGAAAGCGTTAAAGATATAATAGATTTTTTAAAAAACCCTGAAAAATATAAAAAATATGGAGCTAGAATGCCAAAAGGTATTATTTTATACGGGGAACCTGGAACTGGTAAAACACTTTTAGCTAAAGCAGTAGCTGGTGAAGCAAATGTACCCTTTTTTGCAATGTCTGGATCTGATTTCGTACAAATGTACGTAGGAGTCGGAGCTTCTAGGGTTCGTGATTTATTCAAAAAGGCTAAGGCTAGAGGAAAAGCCGTTATCTTTATAGATGAAATAGATGCTATTGGTAAAAAAAGAGCTAGTGGAAAAAACGCTAGTGGCAATGACGAAAGAGACCAAACACTAAATGCACTTTTAACTGAAATGTCAGGTTTCTCTGAAAAAGAAGGTATAGTAGTTATGGCAGCTACAAATAGGTTAGATACCTTAGATTCTGCACTTTTACGACCTGGAAGATTTGATAGACATGTTGAAGTATCTCTGCCTGATATTAATGCTAGAGAAGCAATTATAAATCTATACCTTAAAAATAAACCTAATAAAGATATAAACATACGAAACTTAGCAGAAAAAACTGCTTACTTTTCTGGTGCTAAAATTGAAAGTTTAATAAATGAAGCAGCCATTCTAGCAGCAAAAGAAGACAGTACTTTCATATATGAAAAACATTTAAATATAGCTTTTTCTATAATTACTGCTGGGTACGAAAAAAATGATACAAGTTATATAAAAAAAGAAGATAGAAAAATTACTGCTTTTCACGAAGCTGGACATGCTCTTTTATCTATGATTCTACTTCCTGAAGACAAGGTATCAAAAATAACTATAATTCCAACTACTAAGGGTGCTGGAGGATATACATTAACTATTCCAGAGGACAAATCATACCATACATCTTTGTATTTAAAAAGACGTATAATGGTATTACTAGCTGGAAGGGCTTCAGAAGAGCTTATCTTTGGAAAAGATAAAATAACTACAGGTGCTCACAATGATATTGCTAAATGTACATCTATGATAAAAAGCATGATTACAGAATATGGAATGGGTGACTCTTTAGGGCTTTTAAGTTTAAATAGCTTAGAAAATCTTCAAAATGGCTTTAGTTCAAACTTACTAGAAGAATTTAAATCTTTATCAGAAAATTTATATGAAAATTGTAAATATATTTTGAAAGAAAATATAGATATATTAAAAGAATTGTCAATAGAATTACTAGAAAAAGAAACTTTAGAATATATGGATTTGGAAAAGTATATTTCAAAATTAAAAAATAAATAAAAGTAAAAACTGCTTTAGCTTAAACTAAGGCAGTTTTATTTATTGTATATAAGCTAAAAATTGTAAAAATGACTTTTTAAAAGATTTGCTTTATAAAGTATCACTCCAATTAAAAATCCTATACTTAAGTCAATACACTGCGTTGTATAATAATTACATAAGCTTGGTATTCCTACTACAATATATATACATATTAATATTATTACATTTACCATCAACCACTTGCCTAGCGTTTTTCTCTCTTTAAGAGCTAAAAACAATGTTAAACCCAAAACACCTAGTATAGCCCCTGCTATTGAAATTGTTAATGACATATATGGTATAAAAAACAAATTAAATAATCCAGCTAAAAAAGCAACAATTAAATACATGATTATGAGCTTGTTTTTATCTTCAAAAGAATCTATTACCCCTATCAATAAATATAATACATATAAATCAACTATTAAGCTTATTATTCCATCTTTAAATAAAACATCTTTTATTATCTCAAAGATTCTACCTGAACCAATCAAAAATATATTTCCACTCATTGTTTCTTTAAATAAATCTGGACCTGTATTGAAAAACATAACCACATGTTCTTTTTCTACAAGCATTACAACTAAAAAAGTTATGGTAGCGGCTACCATCAAAACAAAAATTATATATTTAGTAAACTCATTTATTCCTATTGTTTTATAATATTTATCTTTTCTAATATATTTATTTTCAAATATGCTGTTTATTATTTCATTTAAAAATATCCCATTTTTTTCATCATATCCATATATCTTCTCACTATGTAAATCTACTAAAACTTCATTTGATTCCTTAAATTTCACAAATTTATCTTGAATTTTTTTATTAAAAACTATTATATTTGAGAGAGAGAATTCTCCCCCTCTTTGTTTTAAATAATTATAAGCTCTTTTATTATTTTTTTCTTTATTATTTTTATCAGAAATTATTATAGAATAAGTTAAACCACTATCTAAAGTTTTAGTAGCAATCCATATAGAAGCGTTAGCATCTCCTATCTCCTCTATAAAAAAACCTTTTGTTTCTACTAAAATATCAAAAAATTCCCTTTGAAATTCATCAATTTTAATCATCTATAAGTTCCTCTAACATATCCAAAAGCTCGTTAAATCTTTTTATAGTATCTTTTAACGGCTTATCAGTAGTCATATCAACCTTTGCTTTTTTAAGAGTATCTACAGGATATAACGAAGCACCAGCCTTTAAAAATTCTTTATAAGTTTCAACAGCATTATCCTCTTTATTTAAAATTGAAGTTGCAAAAGAAGATGCTGCAGCATATCCTGTTGCATATTGATAAACATAAAAATGACTATAAAAATGTGGAATTCTAGCCCATTCTATTTCTATATCTTTATCAATTATTATTTCATCACCAAAATATTTTTTATTTAAATCAAGCCATATTTTATTTAAATCTTTACTTGTTAAATCTCCACCCTCTTCAAGTGTTTTATGAGTTACAAGTTCAAATTCTGCAAACATAAGTTGCCTATATACAGTTGTTCTTATTTGCTCTAATTCTTGATTTATAAGATACAATTTTTTATTTAAATTAGTTTCTTTATTTATAAGATAATTTATTAAAAGAATTTCATTAGTAGTTGAAGCTACCTCTGCACAAAACAATGTATAATTTCCATAAACGTATGGTTGATTATTCCTTGTATAATACGAATGTATTGAATGTCCCATTTCATGAGCTAAAGTTGACACATCATGCAAATCAAAATTATAATTTAAAAGAACATATGGCATTGTATCATAGCTTCCCCAAGAATATGCCCCACTTCTTTTTCCTTTATTCTCAAAAACATCTACCCATCCATTTTTAATTCCTTCATCAAATATACCTAAATATTCTTCACCAAGAGGTTTTAAAGCCTCCTCAACTATTTTTACTGCATCTTCATATTCAATATGCTCCTTTGGCATATCTATAACTGGAACATAAAGATCGTACATATGAATCTCATCTAACTTTAAAAGCTTTTTCTTTAAAGAAACATATCTGTGAAGAGAGTTTAAATTTTCATCTATAGTATTTATCGCATTTGTGTATACATCAACTGGTATATCATTAGGATTTAATGATGCCTCTAAAGTTGATTTATATTTTCTTGTCTTAGATAAAAATATAGCACTTCTTATTGAACTTGTAAGAGTCTTAGCTATAGTATTTTCATATTTTTTATAAGTCCCAAATAAAAGTTCAAAAGCCGATTTTCTAACATCTTTATTTTTACTCTTTATAAAATTTGAATAATTTCCTTCTGAAAGTTCTATTAAATTTCCCTCTTCATCTTTTATAGTTCCAAAAGACATATCTGCATTTGTAAGTATTGAAAATATACTTTCTGACGAACCTAAACAATTAGATACAGATGCTATAACTTCTTCAACTTCTTTAGATAATATATGAGGCTTTTCTTTAAATATTGTTTTAAAAAAAGTATCATATAATTTTAAATCTTTATCATTGTCTATCATGCAAAAAAACTCATTTTCATCTAAAGATAAAATCTCTGGAACAAAAAATGCTGTGTAACTTGAAAACTCAGCCATAAAAACATCTATCTTGCTTGCAAGACTTTGAAATTTAGCATTTTGAGTATCTTCATGACTTTTCATATGTGCAAAAACATAAAGTTTTTCTAATGTTCTTGATAGGTCTTCATCCAAAGACAAATATGCTTTTAAGTTTTCTTTATCTTTTAAAGTACCTTGGAAATTCAAAAGACTTTTTGACTTTCCTTTAAGATTTTCAAATTCTTCTTCCCATTGTGTAGAATCTTTATAAATTTTTTCGATATTCCATTTATAGCTACTTGGAATATCCTCCCTTAATCTTAGCTTTTTAACTTCACTCATTAATTTTCACCTCTCCATATATATTTAATATAATTTTATCTATTCTGTATATTCTTTTTCTTTTCCTTTTATATCCTCAAATACTTTCTTCATTTTTTCATCTATAAGATTACATATTTCATTTAGTACATCTCTTGTTTTCTCATGTTCTTCATTAAATTCAAAATAAACAACCCAAGTTGGATTATATTCATCATCAATTTCTTCTATAACATAATTTAAACTTTCAAACGCTTCCTTATCAAAAAAATCAAATATAGCTGAATATTCCCATTCTTCTACATCTTTATTGGTATCAAAATAAAGACTTACCTTATTATCTGTGCATTTTAGTTTTTTAACAAAACTTGCTCCTTCTCCTACTGTATAACTTCCAAGTTGCCCTTTAAACATTCCCGTATTTTTATCTGTTTCCATTATTACTAATGATGAAAAATCCATAATATCATCCTCTCTTTCATATTCCTTAGTACAATTATAAGTTATATTAAAAAATATTTTCAACACTATAATGTAAATAAATTTTATATATTCTAAAAATATGAGCTATTCCCTTTAATTTTTTGTTAAATTTTGGTAATATATTAAATATAAACAATTGTTAAAGGAGTGATACTATTAAAACTAAATTTATTAAAAATAAAAAAAGAGTTAAATGTGCATTAATATTATTATTTATTTTTTTTCTATCATTTATGTGTAATAAAATTTATACAAACAATAAATGCAAAGATTTGTATTTTGCAACAGAATATTTTTTAACTAAAGGAAGTTCTAATAGACTCCTTAGAGTACAAAACTTTGAACTTGTCTTTTTAGATAATAATGTGGCAATAATTGAAGCTTTTGGGCTAAACAAAGAATCTCCCCACGAAGAAGTTACTCTTAGAGCCACCTTTAAAAAAAATAATAACATTTGGAAATTATATAAAAATAGTGTTCATAGAAGTTGATTTTTTAACAAAAAGTCTATATCGCTAGAGCCTTAATTTGAAATAAATATAAAAAAGTTTAATGCTTTGTTTAATTAAAAGCAATAATAAGCAAGGCATTTTTCTAAGTAAACATCATTTTTAATCCCAAGAGTATTAATACTCCCCCTCCTAGATAGCCCGTATACTTCTCTGAATTTTTCACCTTAGTAACACTCTTTCCTATAAAAAAAGCTATAGATGTTAAAATATAGTTTATTATTCCCCCTAGCAAAGAATTAAAAAGTATAATTTTTTTAGTACTTACATAACTTAAAGCTGTAAAACCAACTACAACCGCATCTATATTCACAGATATACCAAGAATTATATACATAAGCAAATTATCTAATATGCACTTATCACTATCGTTATTCTCTATAGATTCTTTAATCATCATAACTCCAACAAAAGCTATTATAAATCCACTTATAACATTTGGTATTTTAGCCACATACGCTTTAAAATACATTCCAAAGCATATCCCCATAAAAGTTAGAACTATTTGAAAGAATGCAAAAGATATTTTAAAACCCCGTTTACCTTTTTTTGATATGTTAGGTTTTGTAGCTATACAAAGACTTAAAGCAAATGCATCTAAAGCCAAAACTAATTCTATTAAAAAGACTTCGATAAAAGTCATATAAAAATCCCCCTAAACTTCACCTATTTTTCAATTTTAAACTTTATATATTTTATTAAAATCTTTGTCCCTATTATTCTATGTTTAAATTATGTTAATATTATTAATTTTACAAAAAAAATGTTTTCAAAATAATATTTCAATATAACTCATATTTTTATCTCCTTTCACTTTATTTTTATATTATTTTATTGTATATTATTAATTAGAGTATGTTATTAATTAAATAGTATATTACATATAGTTTATATATTAAATTTTAAGGAGCGATATTAAAAATGAATTGTATTATAGCACAGTCTGGTGGACCAACTTCTGTTATTAACTCTAGCGTATATGGTTTAGTAAAAGCTAATAAAGAATTTAAAATATATGATAATGTTTTTGCTGGATTAAACGGTATAGAAGGTATTCTAAACAAAAAAATAATAAACCTTTCTGATATGGATAATGAAAAACTAGAAACTTTCAGAAATTCTCCATCTTCTGGTCTTGGTTCTTGTAGATACAAACTTAAAGACTATAAAGATGATTCTAAGGAATATGAAAATTTATTTGAAATATTAAATTCTTTAAATATTAAAGCTTTCTTCTACGTTGGTGGAAATGATTCAATGGATACTATATCTAAACTTAGCAGTTTCGCTAAAGAAAACAATATAGATATAACATTTATTGGTATTCCAAAAACTATTGACAATGATTTAATGTATACAGATCATACACCTGGATTTGGTAGTGCCTCAAAATTCATAGCAACATCAACTTTGGAAACATATTTAGATTCTAAAGTTTATACTGAAAATGGTATATTTATAATTGAGACTATGGGAAGAGATACAGGATGGCTTGCCGCATCTGGAGCTCTTGCTACAGTTAACGGACAACCTTGTGCTGATTTAGTTTATCTTCCTGAAGTAGCTTTTTCAGTAAGTAAATTTTTAAATGATACAAGAAAATTGTTTGAAAAAAATAATCATGTTTATATAGTTGCTTCTGAAGGATTAAGAGATGAAAATAAAAATTTTATAACATCAGTTAAAGCACAAGGACATGATAATTTTGGGCATTCTCAACTTGGCGGAGTTGGACAATACTTAAAAGAATTGATAATTCAAGCTGGAATAACAAAAAGAGTAAAAGCATTGGAACTTGGTGTTTCTCAAAGATGTTCAATGCACTGTGCATCTTCTATAGATTTAGATGAAGCTGTTATGGTTGGATTTGATGCTTTAAAATATTCAAAAGACAAAACTTCTTCTGGGTTTATGGTTGCTATAAAAAGAGAAAGCAATAACCCATATAAAAGTTCTTCATTTTTAGTAGAAGCTAATAAAGTTGCAAATAATGTTAAATATTTCCCTAAAGAATGGATAAATGAAGAAGGAAATAATATAACAGAAGAAGGCTTAAATTATTTAAGACCTTTAATAGACCTTGACCATGAATTAAACAATGAAAATAACTTACCTATTTATCATAGTTTTGTTATTTAGTTTAAAATTTAAGAGTTCCCACAGCAATTTGTGGGAACTTCTTTATTTACTTATAATATATTCTAAAGTGTTTAAAAATTCATCTACCTCATAAATATTATTATACAATCCTAAGCTAATCCTAACCATTCCTGGTCTTACCTTATCAGAATACATAAGATATTCACAAGGTCTGCCTTGAATTTCTCCTAAGAGCCTCTTTGCATAAGGATGAGCACAAAAACACCCAGACCTTACAAATATTCCTCTAATTCTTGACAAACTTTCTGCAACTTCTTCATGACATATTCCTTTAACATTAAAACTTATAACTCCAATTTTATTCTTTTCATTTATATCTCCATAAATCTTAATGCTAGGTATATTTTTTAAATTCTTCATTAAATAATCTCTCAAATAATCTTCATGTCTTTCTATATTTTCCATTCCTATTTTAGCTAAAACATCTAATGAAGTTTTAAGTGCTACTACGCCTAAAAAATTAGGAGATCCTGCTTCAAATCTCATAGGTACATCTTCCCAATACACCCTATCATCTAAAACAGTATCTACAATTCCTCCTCCTTTTAAAAGAGGACTTTTATCCTTTAATTCTTCTTTTAATCCTACAATAACCCCACTACCAAAGGGTGCGTATATTTTATGACCTGAAAATACTAAAAAATCTATATTATCGTTATTTCCTGTACCTTTCATATTTATTTTTTTATGACCAACAAGCTGTGCACCATCTACTATTATTTTTGCTCCATATCTATGTGCTATTTTAGCAATATCATTTATTGGATTTAAATAACCTGTAACATTTGATGCTCCAGTTATAGTTAAATATTTTATACTTCCTTTCTCAGCTATAAACTTTGCCTCTATATCATCTAAATTTATTTTTCCTAAAGCGTCAACTTCAACATATTTAACATTTGATGTAAATCTCCATGGTAAATCATTTGCATGATGTTCCATTCTAGTTGTTAATACTTTTTCGCTTTTATCTTTAATTAATATATTAGCTAAAAAATTTAATCCCTCAGTAGTATTTTTAACATATATTACTGTATAATCCTCACTTACATCCTTTAGGTTAAAAAACTCTTTTACTTTTTCCCTTGAATTTTCATAAAAATCAGTACAAATTTTTGAATACTGCCCAGCACCTCTGCCTATTGATCCATAAGTTAGCATAAATTCTTCAACATTTTCACATACTTCTTTTAAAGGAGGAGTAGTTGCTCCATTATCAAAATTAATAGGAATAACTTTTTTACCATTTTCTAGAATTATTTTTTTGTCAACATTATACATATATTTTCTGTAATCTTCTAAAATTCCCATAAAATTACCTCCAAGTATACATTATTATATTCACAATTTATTTGTATTGTTCTACCCCCTCCTATTATTCCTATTAAAATTGCTCAAATATATGTTTCCTAGTATAATTGTAATATAAAAAAACGTAAAATTTGTAGAATAGGAGTTTTATTAATAATGATAGTTTTAAGCTGTAGAAATATAAAAAAGAGCTTTGGCATAGATGAAATATTAAAAAATATTACATTTAATATAAATGAAGGAGATAAAGTTGGTTTAATTGGAGCAAATGGTGAAGGTAAATCAACACTTTTTAAAATTTTAACTAAAGCATTAGACAGTGATTCTGGTGAACTTTTTATAGATAAAAGTAAAAATTTGGGATATCTTTCGCAAAATCTTTCATTAGATAGCGAAAGCACTATTTATGACGAGATGCTAAAAGTTTTCGCCTCCCTTGTTAATTTAGAAAAAAAATTAAAAGATTTAGAGTTAAAAATGAATGAACCTTATGACTCATCTAATGAGGAATATTACAACAAACTAATTAGAGATTATACATTAAATAATGAACTTTATGAAAATAGAGGTGGTTATACTTTTAGAGGAGAAATATCTAGAGTTTTAAAAGGACTTGGCTTTCTAGAAAATGATTTTAATAAGGTAATTAAAAATTTAAGTGGTGGTCAAAAAACAAGAGTTGCTCTTTGTAAACTTCTTTTAACTAAACCTGATATACTGCTTTTAGATGAGCCTACTAACCATCTTGATTTAGATGCTATAGAATGGCTTGAAAATTATTTAAAGGTTTATAAGGGTACTGTGCTTGTAATATCTCATGATAGATTTTTTCTAGACTCTGTAACAAACAAAACTTTTGAACTTATGGGTGGAAAAATAAATTGTTATAATGCAAGTTATACAAAATTTTTAGATTTACGTGAAAAAGATTTAGAAGCTAAACAAAAAGCATATGCCCTTCAACAAGCTGAAATTAAAAGACAAGAAGAAATCATAGAAAAATTTCGTTCTTTTAACAGAGAAAAAAGCATAAAAGCTGCTGAAAGTCGTGAAAAAGCTTTATCAAAGATAGACAGAATAGATGCTCCCGAAACTCAAAAAGAAGCTTCAAAAATAAAATTTGAAACACAAATAACAAGTGGTAACGATGTACTACATGGAGAAAATTTATCAAAAAGCTATGCAGATAAACTTTTATTTAAAAATATAGGGTTTGATTTAAAAAGAGGTGAGAAAATAGCTCTTATAGGAGAAAATGGTCGTGGGAAAACTACTCTTTTTAAAATTATTTTAAATAAAATAAAAGCTGATTCAGGTTCTATAAGCTTAGGGAAAAATGTTTTTTTAGGGTATTATGATCAAGAACAATCAAACCTTGATTTAAATAAAACCATAATTGATGAGGTATGGGACGATTTTCCTAAGCTAACTACCACACAAATAAGAAATGCTTTAGCTTCCTTTCTTTTTACTGGAGATGATGTATTTAAAGAAATATCTCTTTTAAGCGGGGGGGAAAAATGTAGGATTAACCTTTTAAAACTTATGTTATCTAAATCAAATTTACTTTTATTAGATGAACCTACAAACCACTTAGATATTATGTCTAGAGAAGCTTTAGAAAGAGCCATTCTAAGCTATAATGGTACTTTAATTGTAATATCACATGATAGATATTTCTTAAATAAAGTTATAAATAAAATCTGGGAACTTGAACAAGATAAGTTAAATATATATCTTGGAAACTATAGTTATTACTCGGATAAGAAAAAAAATCCTCATAGATATGAAGGCATTGAGGAAAATAACATAGGTAAAACTAAAACTCAAATAAAAGATGAAAAGAAGAAAAAGAGAGAGCGTGAAAAAGAAATTAAACAAAAAACTCTAAAAATTAAAAACATAGAAAAAGAAATTTCTATTGTTGAAGAATCCTTAGATAGGCTTCAAGAAGAACTTTGCAAAGAAGAAATCTACTCAAATCCTAATGAAAGCGTAAGAGTTAATAAAGAAATATCTACTACCCAAAACAAATTAGATTCTCTTTATGAAGAATGGGAAGAACTTTCCTCTTCATTATAACAATTTATGATTCATAAAAAATCTTATACTTAAAAAAGAAGATTCAAATTTGAATCTTCTTTTTTTATGCTCTAAGCTAAAATATTATGATTTTTATTATTTTAACTTCTAAAAATACCTTATAACTCTATATTCCTTTAATTGTTTTATTTGAATATAATTTCAACTTAGTGTAATATGTATACTATAAAAGGGGGAATTAATATGAAGCGAAGAAGTAAAGCAATTGTCACAATTATAATAGCTTTATGTGTAATTATTGGAGGTACATTTATTTATTTAAACATTCAACAAAATAAAAATACCCCATTAACTTTATCACAAGAACAAATAACTACTGACACTAATATATTAAATGAATTTATGACAAGCATTAATCAAAATGATTTAAACTCATATGAATCATTAACAACTACCGACATGAATACAAATGGTACTTTTGAAGATGTCGTTAAAGCTACTAAAGATACTTTTGGTGAATTTAAATCTGCAACATTTAAAGAAGCTGTAAAATCAGGTAAATATGATGTTTTAATATTTAATGGACTGTTTACTAAAGGAGATAATGTGCAAATAACTTTATCATTTGATACTAATAATAAAGTCGCTGGAATATATCTTAAATAATTTAAAATAGAGGTTTTATAAATGAGTATAATTATATTTTTTATTATAGCATTGATTCTTCCAATTGCACTGAGTATCTATATTTATTCTAAAACAAGATTAAACTTTAGTACTTTTATAATTGGATTTTTAACTTTCTTTATACCACAAGTTTTAATTAGAATTCCTATACTTTATTACCTAACATCTATCGGGATATCTTATAGCAATACCTTTCCTAAGCAAATACTTTTAGCTTTATCAGCTGGTTTAGTCGAAGTAGGAGCAGATTATATTGCATTTAGATTTGTATTAAAGAAAAATACATTAGGAACTGGGCTTATAATTGGATTATCTCATGGATTTTGTGAAAACTTAATAATAGTATCGTTACCAATTATATTGTCAATACTTAATGGAAACCTTATATCAATATCATACATGGCAAGCTTTGAAAGACTTTTTGCCCTAGTTGCTCACATATCTTTTGCTTTATTTGCGTTTTACTCAGTTAAACATAAGAATTTAATTTATTTAATACTTGGCATACTTTTACATGCTATTTCAGATTCGTTAATATTTATTTTATCAAACATTTATATAATGGAATCAGCTTTTGCCTTAATTTCCATAGCATCATTTATAGCAATAATTTATATAATATCAAAAGATAAAAATGTTAGCAAATATGATGATATAAAACTTTTTATCTAACTGCTGAAAAAAGAGGATTAAAATTTTAATCCTCTTTTTTATAACATCTTTAAACAATTATAAGATTTTAATAAAATATTTCCATACATGTATTCATCCCTAAACTTATAAACAAAAGTAAAGCCTAAAATTAAAGTTAAAATTTCTGAGAAAGGAACTACAACCCAAACTCCATTTACTCCTAAAAAAGCTGGGAATACACTAATTCCTATTAAAAACAATACCAATGTTCTCATAAGTGATATTACAGCCGATATTTTTCCATTAGAAAAGGCAGTAAACATACCTATGGTAAACATGTTAAATCCACTTATTAAGAAACTAAATGAAAAAATATCAAATCCATTTAAAGATATATTATATACATCTGTCCCCTTAACTGCAAAAGCTCCTATTAAAATTTCTGAACCTAATCTAGAAACTATAAATGAAATTAATGAAAATAAAAATATATAAATATAGCTATATTTTATTATTTTCTTTAACTGCTTCGCATTTTTGCTTCCAAAATTATAACTTATCCAAGGTGCTATGCCTGATGTAAATCCTAAATAAACAGCTATTAATAGAAAATTAACATAAAGTATAATTGTTATAGAAGCTACCCCATCTGCACCTAAAAAATTAATCATAACTATATTATATACAAAAGTAGTTACAGCTGATGATAATTGTGTAACCATCTCTGAAATACCATTTGTACAACTATTTTTTATAGTATTAAAATCAAATTTAAATTTTACAAAATAAAGTGTATTTTTTTTGTCTAAGAAATAAATTATTCCGATAATTGAAGGTATAGCATATCCTATGCTTGTTGCAAAAGCCGCTCCTGATACGCCCATTTTAAAAATTACAATAAACACATAATCTAATACTACATTAATAATTCCACCTAATATGGAAGTTACAAGTCCTAGTCTTGCCTTACCTGCTGTAACAAAAAAATAGTCAAAATACATTTTCAAAATTAGAAAAGGAGTAAATATTATCATTATCAAAAGGTAATAATAACAATTGTTATATAGATTATCGGTAGAACCAAGAAACATAATTATAGGTTTTATAAATAAAATACATAAAACTGCAACAATAATTCCAAAAAAGATTGAACAAACCGTTATAAGAGTAAATTTTTCTCTCGCTTCTTCTAATCTTTTTTCTCCCATTGTTTTAGCTACAATAGCACTACCCCCCGTTGCAAACATAACTGCTATTGCAGTTAACAAACTTATAACAGGATAAACTATATTTACTGACGATAATGCATCTGCTCCTACAAATCTAGATATAAAAACACCATCTATAATAGTATACATTGAGAAAAACACCATCATTATAACAGTTGGAATTGTAAACTTTATAATTGATAAAAATGTGATTTCTCTATCAAATAAATTTTTCATAAAACCTCCTCAGTAAAATATAAAATTCATGTATAATATATACTAAAGTATCCCCTAAGGTTATAGTCAAGAGAGGTAATTAAAAATGTCAGAATTAAAAAAAATTTATTTCCCAACAGGAAAATTTGCTAAACTATTTGGTATAAGTAAAAAAACCCTTTTTTATTATGATGAAATAGGGCTCTTCAAACCTGAAAAAATTCTCCCTAATGGATATAGACTTTACTCAAATACTCAAATTGAGTTACTAAATGCAATATATACATTAAAAGATGTTGGTATGAATCTTAAAGAAATTAAAAAATTTATAGATAAAAGAAATCCTAAAGATATTATAAACATCTTAAACTTTGAAATTGATGAATTAGAAAAGGAAATTACACGCCTTGAGCTAAAAAAACAAAGCCTTTTAAATAAAGTTAAGATTATAAATGAAGGTGAAAATTTCAATAATGATATTTATATAGAAATTCAAAAAGAAGAATATTTAATTTTTAGCAACAAACTTAATAATAATGCCGAAGATTTTTTTGACCTTCAAGAATACCTTTGTCACCTAACATACTGTTTTGATAATAATCTAAATATAGGTTACCCTGTGGGAATAACTATTTCAAAGGAAAATTTAGAGAAAGGTAATTTTACAGAGTATGAAAGGTATTTTACAAAGGTAAACAAAAACTTTTCTATACAAAATATTAAAATCAAAAAAGAAGGAACATATGTTGTGGGCTACTCAAAAGGATATTATGATAAAACTTACATTGCATATAAAAAAATTTTAAATTTTATAAACAAAAATAAACTCACCATATCAGGATGTTCTTATGAACAAGTTTTAATAGATGAATTTGTTACCCCAAACATAGACGATTATATAATAAAAATATCTATACCAGTAAAAAGCGAAATTTAATTGTTTATTTAAAATAAAGAGTTGATTTTAGATAAAATCTAAGTTTTTCTAGCATATCTAAAATCCAACTTTTTAATAATATATGTTTTAATATAATTTTATTTTATTCCTGTACTTCCAAATCCACCACGATCAGCATTTCCAAAGTGTTCAACCTCTTCAAATTCAATCTGTGGCATGACCTCCATTATCCTAAATTGTCCAATTTTATCGCCTTTTTTAATCCAAGTACCAACTTTCTCTTTTCCATCTTCTAAAATAATATCTTTTCCCTTAAGGCAAAATATTGGCATATGCCATTGGTCATTATCCCCTATATAAGTATCGTCAACTACCCCTACTGAATTTGTTTGTATTATTCCCCATGTTTTAAATGTTGAACTTCTTGGAGCTAAATGTCCTTCCCATCCAGTTGGAAGCTCTAGTGCAAACCCTAAAGGAATCATAGCCCTATCCCCCTCTTCCACAAACACATCTTTATTTGCATATACATCAATCCAATTACCTTTTGATATTTTCTTTAATTTAACAGCATTTTCAAAATATTTTATTCTAATCTTCATAATATGTATCCATCCTTTCATTTCTTTCTTACCTTTTAGCAATTAATTATATCATAAAAAAATATATAACCTCTAACAAATTGTTAAAGGTTATATACTTTAAAACTTTTATATTTTCTAACAATTGCATTGATGTTTATGATGTTTACGTGGTGGCAAATTTATTACTGTTATCCTACCTTCTGGATTATTATCAGTTAATTCTATTCTAAAATCTCTATCATACTTTGGAATTAAACAGTTATCAGGAACTACTTCTCTAATTGCATAACTACCACTATTTAAACACCTAAAAACAACTTTTCCTTCTTTATCTGTAGATTTACAATCTATAAGCTTAAATCCAGGCGCCTTACAATCATTAATTAAATATAATTCTATTTCAACATCTTCTAATGGTTCACCATCTTCACAGCATAAAACGCTTGTAACTATTATTCTGCCCATTCCAGATTGAGGTGGATCCCATTGATCACATTCTCCCAAGTCATCATAATTACATATATTGCATGGATCATATTCATCTTGTAAATATTTAACAAATTCATCTAGGTTAATATTTTTATCCAAAATGTAAACCTCCTAAACATTATCTTAATACAATATATGAGTTTTATTTATTCATTGTGATATTTTTTTTATGTTTAGTTGATATAACTTTCTTTTACGACATTGTTAAAATAAATCATCTACAATTTTTTCACAAAGCCTTTTATACATATTTGCCTTTGCAGCTAAATATGTTAAAAGAAGTAATTTTTCTTCCTCTGCATTTAAATTTTCTAATTCTTTTGTTATATTTAAAATTTCTTCTTTAATATCATCATCATTTTTACTTATCATTTTTAAATGCTTTTTATAAAGATTTTCTAAATCAATTTTATCTGCACTATTTTCATCATAACTTTTAACTATATTATTAAACGCAACCTTTATATCCGGAATAGATATAACACTTTTAAGTTCATAAATTAATATTATTAAAATTATATGATTTTTGCTATACTTTTTATTCTTTATGTCCATAAAAAGATTTCCCTTAGAATAATTATTTATCATGGTCTTGGTTAATATTTTATCTTCTTCATTTCTTTTTAAATATCCTAATTTATTTCCAAAAAGTTGAATTACTTGATCCATATAAAGGTCTATATCTGGTATATCTTCTAAGGTAATAAAGTTATTGATTTTTACATCCTCTACTAAAGAATTTATATCTTTCACAATCCTACTCTCCTGTCATACGGTTTTAAAAACTATATATCACTTTTCCTATATATTTTATTATCTTTTCTTAATAAAATCAATATTATTGTACTAGTTTGAAAATTATATTTTTTATTATTAACATTTATCAATATATATCATATTATTATAATATTATGATATATAGTTTTTGAAACTATATGTTGATTTTATTATATTTATATAGTATTATATTAACATTATATCCCAGGAGGTTAATATGGAAAAATATTTAAGAGAACCTTTAAACAGTTTAACTCACTTAATTGGAGCATTTTTATCTTTAATAGCCTTAGTACTTATGTTAGAAAAAGCTTTAGCATTAAATAGCTCTACTTTATCTTTAGTATCTGTCACTATTTTCGGAGTAAGTTTAATTTTATTATATTCCACATCTTCCATTTATCATTTAATTATAGGAAATCCTAAAGTTATAGCTTTTTTTAGAAGACTTGACCATTCAATGATTTTTATTTTAATTTGTGGAAGTTATATGCCTTTTTATTTAATTCTTTTACAAGGAAAAGACAGAATAATCCTAACTACAATAATAATTACCCTAACCATTGCAGGAATTTTATTTAAAATGTTTTGGTTTAATTGCCCAAGATGGCTTTCAACAGCACTTTATATAGGAATGGGTTGGATTGCTTTATTTAGTTTTCCCCTATATAAAGTAATAAGCTTATATGCCTTTTTATGGTTACTTTTAGGTGGTATATTTTATACAATAGGAGGTATAATTTACGGATTAAAACCTAAAACATTAAAATTAGGTCGCTTTGGACATCATGAAATTTTTCATATCTTTATAATAGTTGGAAGCCTTTGTCATTTTATTTCAGTATTTTATTATGTACTTATTTAAAAGATAACTAAAAACTATTAGTGTTTTATATAAAATATCAATTAAATTTGTATATGCATATTTACAATAAAAACTCTTTATTTTCCAATTTAAAAATTTATATTTATGTAAAAATTTATTTATTTTTTAATATTAAATGGTATATAATGTTGAGGTATGATTTAATCTAACTTAAGTAGATAATTTCTATAAAAGGAGAAATACTTTGAAATGTCCTAATTGTTGTACCAAATTTACTTTGCTTCAACGTTTAAATACAAATATTACAACTTCAAAGGAAATGCAATGTTTGAATTGTAAAACCAAATATAAAAAAATAACTTCTTTTAACTCCTTGTGTGTTGCTCTTTCATATTTTACATCTATTTTTATTATCGAAATGCTTATAAAACTTTCTACAATAAATGAATTTTTATTAATACTTATACTTATTAATATTCTATCTATCATATTTTATATTATATACATTTTATTATGTGATAATTTTGTAAAATACGAAATAGTAACTGATTTATATAATAATTAATTTAAATCTATTTTTTGAAAGTAAATAAGAGACTGGATAATTCAGTCTCTTATTTTATTAATTAAACTCCTCCACTATTTGAGGATTCTTTGAAATTTTTAACTTTTCTTGTTTTTTAGCATAAGCTCCAACTTTTTTACGTGAATATACAAAGTAAAATATAAGTATTACAGCTAAAAATATTCCAAATTCAATCCATACAGCTAATGATAAGCTAACTATTAAAAAACCACAACATAATATAGATAGAATTGGGACAATAGGTACAAATGGAGTTTTAAATCCTCTTTTAAATTCTGGATTTGTTTTTCTAAAAACTATAACAGATACTGATACTAATAAATATACTAAAAGCAATGACATAGTAGATAAATCTGCTAACTGATTAAGATTTGCAAATCCTCCTAAAATAGCACCTATTCCTCCAACTACCCATAAAGAAACTATTGGTACATTTTTAGAATTTTTTTTCTCTAATACTCTTGGTATAAGCCTGTCTTTACTAAGTGCTGAAAGTATTCTAGATGTTCCAAAACAATTAGCAAATATTATTGATAAAAGTCCAATTACAGCCCCTATTGACAGTATACCAGCTGCTAAATGTTGCCCAACAAATTCAAGTGCATAAGCTAATGCATCTGATTTATCAAGTTCTCCAAACGGAATCATCCCTGTTACAATTAAAGACACTATTACATAAATTACTGCACATATAACTATTGATGATATTAACGCTATAGGCAAAGTTTTTTGAGGATTTTTACTTTCCTCCGCTGCTGAAACTGTAATATCAAACCCTGTATAAGCTAAAAATAAAGTTGATGCACCACTAAATACTCCAGTAAAACCAAAAGGCATAAATACAGCCCAGTTGTTAGTGTCAACATAGAAAAAGCCTACACAAATAAATATTATAACTACAGCTATCTTTATTAAAACAACAATGTTATTAAACATCTTACTTTCTTGAGTTCCTAAAGATAATACATACACTATAAAAAGAGTAACTAAAACTGCTGGTAAATTTATAAAACCACCATTTCCAATGCTTAATGACAAATAGCTTGGAAGATGTATGTTAAAATTTGCAAGTAATCCTTGAAAATAAGCTGACCATCCACTGGCTGCTAAACCTAACGATAAAATATATCCAAAAACCACAGATAAACCTGAAACATATGCAAAAATTTCACCTAATGCTACATATATATATGTATAAGAACCTCCAGCACTATGAATTGATGATCCAAATTCAGCATAACATAGAACAACAAATATAGATGCTATTCCAGCTATTATAAATGATATAATCTCTGCAGGTCCTGCCGTTGTGGCAGCTACAACCCCAGGTAAAACTAACACTCCTGTACCTATAACAGCACCAATACTCATAAGAGTTAAATCCATAACTCCAAGCCCATGCTTGTTTTCCCTCTTTCTTTCGCCTCTAAACATATGAGGGTCTTGCCTTCTTATTAAACTCATTCAATCAACCTCCAATGTCTAACACTTTTTGAATAATCATTATATTATATAATTCATATGAATTTTAAATTTATTATTTATTCATATATATTTTTTTATTATCATAATTACTTTTATATCATCCGCATAAATACTACATTTATATATTAGAATTATATAATATTAATTTTATTTTTAATATATCTATCACTTCCTTATGCATAATTTTATATTATTCTTGCATTTATTTCAATAAGAAAAAATTTACTTTTTAAAAAATTTACATATTAACTGCATAAAAAATTATTAATTTAATAATTAAAATCCACTTTTATTGAATTAAAAAATATTTATGATATTTTTAAAAACTCATTATTCATTTATAATAAAATTCTATAAAGCCAATGATTAAAAATTACTTACTTTAAACAAATTAAAAGAAGGTTATCTTATAACATGATTAAAGTTATAAGATAACCTTCTTTTAATTATTTTTATTTAATTTAGAATTCCTACTTGAGTAAACAAAATAAAATATTATAGCTATTAATAAAAATATTATAAAATAAATCCAAATTATTAGCGAAATATTTATCATTAAAAATACACAACATGCAGCTGCTAATATTGGTATAATAGGCACAAACGGAGTTTTGAAGCCTCTTTTAAATTCTGGATTTGTTTTTCTAAAAGCTATAAGAGATATTGATACCATTGAATAAACAAAAAGTAACGCTATTGTCCAAAGATGAGCTAATGCTTCTAGATTTACAAATCCACCTAAAAAAGCTCCCACAAATCCTACTATTAATAAAGCTGTAATTGGAACATTTTTAGAATTACTTTTATTTAAAAATTTAGGCAATAAATTATCTCTACTAAGTGCTGAAAGTATACGAGATGTTCCAAAACAATTAGCAAATATTATTGATAAAAGTCCAAATACTGCCCCACAAGATAAAATAGCAGCTGGTATTGGTTGACCTACAAATGTTAAAGCATAAGCTAAAGCATCACTTTTATTTAATTCATTATACGGAATTATTCCTGTAACTATAAGTGATACTACTATATAAATAATCCCACAAATAACTATTGAAGATATAAGAGCTATAGGAAGTGTTTTTTGTGGATTTTTGGTTTCTTCTGCTGCTGATGCTGTAATATCAAAACCTGTATACGCTGAAAACAATGTTGATGCTCCTGTAAATACCCCTCCAATTCCAAATGGCATAAATACTACCCAGTTTCCTGGTTTTACATAAAATACTCCAACTATTATGAATATAGCAATTGCACTTATCTTTACCAAAACTACTATGTTGTTAAACTTTTTACTTTCCCTAGTTCCTAAAGACAATATGTAAACTATAAGAAGTGTAATCAATATGGCTGGTAAATTTACTACACCACCATTTGCAGGTATAGTAGAGATTGCTTTAGGCAAAACCACTCCAAATGTCTGTAAAATATTATTCAAATATGATGACCATCCATTAGCAATTACACCTATTGCTAAAACATATCCAAAGACTACAGCCAAACCGCATACATATGCAAATATTTCTCCTAAAGAAACGTATATATATGTATAAGACCCTCCTTCACTTGGAACAGATGAAGCAAACTCTGCATAACATAAAACAACTAATATAGACGCTATCCCAGCAATTATAAAAGAAATTATTTCAGAAGGCCCTGCCATAGTTGCCGCTACCACTCCTGGTAAAACTAGCACACCTGTTCCTATAATAGTCCCTATGCTCATTAATGTTAAATCAAAAACTCCTAAATGACGTTTCTTTTCTTTTTTATCTCCCGTTTTAAATATATAGGGATCTTGCTTTTTTAATATATTCAACTGACTCTTCCTTTCTTTAAATAAATTTAAATATATGCCAATTTGCTAAATCATTTATGAATGTTTTTTTTTAAAAATTTCATATTTTTTATATTTTTTTTACAAATATAATTCTCATTATTTATATTTACCTTTTTAAACATCATATATGAATTTTTTTTTATATATAATTCACAATTTATTAAAATTTCATTTGATTTTCAATTTCAAATTACTATTTTAAGCTATTTAATAGCTATATATTATGTGAATCTTTTTTTTAAAAACTTGCATATGAATTATTTTATATCATTCTTGCATTTTAATCAATGTTTATTTTTCCCATATTATTATTTAAAATTTATATTTTAACTTTTTTAACAATAAAAATGGATTATTAAAAAATATTTTTTAATAATCCATTTTATTTTTATTATTTATTTAATTTAGAATGCTTTCTTGAATAAGCAAAATAAAATAATATAGCGAATATTAAAAATGCTATAAAATAAACCCATGTCATCAATGAAAGATTTATCATTAGAAATAAACAACATATTATCGCAATTATAGGTATAACAGGCCCAAAAGGAACTTTAAATTCTCTTTTAAATTCACTATTAGTTTTTCTAAACACCAATACTGATAATGCTACCATAAGATATACAAATAATAAAGCCATGCTTGCAGAGTTCGCTAAACTATTTAAATTTATAAACCCTCCCAAAATAGCTCCTATTATTCCTATACTCCATAAAGATACCGTTGGTACACCTTGCTTGTTTTCTCTTGCAAAGACTTTAGGTATAAGCATATCTTTTCCTATATTAGCAAACATACGAGAAGTTCCAAAACCTACCGCAAAGATTATAGCTAATATTCCAAGTATTGCTCCAACAGATAAAAAACCTGAAACAACATTTTGTCCAACTTTAATTAAAGCATAAGCTAACGCATCCCCTTGATTAAGCTCTTTATAAGGTATCATTCCTGTCAAAACAAAACTCACTAAACAATAGATTATAATGCATGAAATTATAGATAATATAAGAGCTCTAGGTAAGGTTTTTTGAGGATTTTTAGTTTCTTCTGCTGCAGATGCTGTAATATCAAATCCAGTATAAGCTAAAAATAAAGTTGAAGCTCCACTAGCTACTCCCGCTATTCCCATAGGTAAAAAAGGAGTCCAATTTTCAGGTTTTATGTAAAATACACCTACTACTATAAATAAAAGTATTACTAAAATTTTAATCACAACAACTATATTGTTAAAAGTCTTACTCTCTTTCCCCCCAAAAGATAAAATAAATATTATAAAAAGTGTAACTAATATAGCTGGCAAATTTACAATTCCCCCTTGACCTGGAACTTTACTTATTACATCAGGAATACTTATGTTAAACACTTCTAAAAATGAATTTAAATATGAAGCCCATCCACTAGATACGATACCTAATGATAAAACATATCCAAACATTACAGCCATACCAACAATATAAGCAAGAAACTCTCCTAATGCAACATAAACATATGTATAAGACCCACCCGCACTTGGAATTGATGATGAAAACTCAGAATAACATAAAACTATAAATATAGATGCAATTCCTGCTATTATAAATGATAAAATTTCTCCAGGCCCAGCAGTAGTTGCCGCTACCACCCCTGGTAAAACCAACACACCAGTACCTATAACAGCTCCAATACTCATAAGAATTAAATCTAGCGTTCCTAACGTTCGCATCTTATTACTATTTTTAGATTTTAAAACTATATCATTAACATTTTGTTTTCTAAACAAATTCATCCATTATTTCCTCCTCATCTTCTTCTTTAGTTAGTTTTATAATTTAACAGTAAAATATGTATTCAAACAATAAATATTTAATTATACATATAACAAAAATATTATATAATATTTGTTTTAATATTATTTTAATATTTTATTATTAATATTTTTATTAATTAATTATACATTTATACATTTTTAATGTCAACTTATTAATTGTTAATATAGTTTTAAATATCGTTTTTATAAAATAGATTAATAAAAAATTTACATCTTACCAAGTTATTTCATCATATAATAAACAAAAAATGTAAAATAGATTTTTCTAAACTCATCTATTTTACACTATTTTTAGCCTTATATTTATTTATAACTTATATTGAAATTAACTAAAAATTTCCTTCTGCATTTTTTTAAGTTTTTCCTTATCCATAGGTTCTACTCCTTCCAATCTATACTTCATCTTCATTACTTCATACTTATTACTTCCTAAAACATGATAAGGTAAAAGCTCCACTCTCTCAACATTTTTTAAAGTATCAATAAATTTTTTAATATTAATTAAATGCTCTCTACTATCTGTAATTCCTGGAACTACAACATGACGAATCCACATTTTTTTATTCTTTTCTTGAACGACTTTTAAAAAATTTAATGATTCATTTATAGAGTGTTTAACTAAATTTTCATATTTTTCACTATCTATATGTTTTATATCAAATAAAACAAGATCAGTATATTTTAAAATTTCTTCATACATTCCATCACCAACCCCAGCAGTATCTATGGTTGTATGAATTCCAGCCTCCTTACAAAGCTTTAACGCTTGAATTAAAAATTCTTTTTGAAGAAGAGGTTCTCCCCCTGAAAAAGTTACACCACCACCTGATGATTCAAAATAAGTTCTATATTTTTTTATTTTCTCCACAAGCTCATATGGTGTATATTCCATTCCTCCATTTTTATCCCAAGTATCTGGGTTATGACAATATGCACATCTTATATTACATCCTTGCATAAATACAACAACCCTTATACCAGGTCCATCAACAAGTCCCATACTTTCAATCGAATGAATTTTTCCTTTTACCACGTTTTTCTCTCCCTTAGTTATAAAAATTTATTTAAATATTTGATTCTCTTAAAATTACTATTTACATTTTATAAATTAAGGGCTGTATAAATCCTAAATAATTTTTAAAATTACTTTTACATAAATTTAAATATCATTTAAGCTTTTAACACAGCCCTTTTATTTTTACATCAATCTATTATACTCTATAAATTAAACTATCTTGAAGTATGGAATGTTCTGCTTATAACCTCTAATTGTTGATTTCTAGTAAGTCTTGTAAAATTAACTGCATATCCTGAAACTCTAATTGTTAAAGTCGGATATTTTTCAGGATTTTCCATAGCATCTATTAATGTTTCTCTGTTAAATACATTAACATTTAAATGATGTGCGCCTTGTTTAAAATACCCATCTAAAAGTGCTGAAAGATTATTAACCCTTTCTTCTTCACTTTTTCCTAAAGCATCTGGAACTATTGAAAATGTATTAGACACACCATCTTCACAAACTTCACAATATGGTATTTTAGCAACTGAATTTAAACTAGCTAATGCTCCACTATTATCTCTTCCATGCATAGGATTAGCTCCTGGTGCAAAAGCTTCACCCGCTTTTCTTCCATCTGGAGTTGAACCTGTCTTCTTACCATAAACAACATTTGAAGTTATAGTCAACACTGATAATGTGTGCTTAGCATTTCTATATAGTGGATGCTTCTTAAGCTCACTTGAGAACTTCTTAACAACATCAACAGCTATATCATCAACTCTATCATCATCATTTCCGTATTTAGGGAAATCTCCTTCTATTTCAAAATCAACAGCTATACCATTTTCATTTCTAATCGGTTTAACTTTAGCATACTTTACTGCACTTAATGAGTCAGCAACAACTGAAAGCCCTGCGATTCCAAATGCCATAAGTCTTCCAACCTTTGTATCATGAAGAGCCATTTGACCTGCTTCATAAGCATACTTATCATGCATAAAATGAATTACATTCATTGTATCCACATAAAGATTTGCAACATACTCTAAAACTTTATAATAATTTTCTTTTAATGATTTATAATCTAGAACTTCATCAGTTATTGGCTTTAATCCTTTTATTACAACTTTTCCTGATTTTTCATCTATTCCACCATTTATAGTGTATAAAAGGGCTTTTGCAAGATTTGTTCTAGCTCCAAAGAATTGCATTTGTTTTCCAACTTGCATTGCAGAAACACAACATGCTATTGCATAATCATCTCCATACATAGGTCTCATAACTTCATCATTTTCATATTGAATAGAATCAGTTTTTATTGATATCTCTGAGCAGAAATCTTTAAAGCCTTTTGGCAATCTATCAGACCATAAAACAGTAAGGTTTGGTTCTGGTGCTGGACTTAAATTTACTAATGTTTGAAGATATCTAAATGAATTTTTAGTAACTAATGGTTTTCCATTTACGCCCATACCACCGATTGATTCAGTTACCCAAGTTGGATCTCCTGCAAATAATTCATTATATTCTGGAGTTCTTAAATGTCTTACAAGCCTTAACTTTATTATTAATTGATCTACAAGCTCTTGTGCTTCACTCTCAGTTAAAACTCCATTTTTTAAATCTCTTTCTATATATATATCTAAGAAAGTAGAAGTTCTACCAAATGACATTGCTGCACCATTGTTTTCTTTTACTGCAGCTAAATATCCAAAATATAACCATTGAACTGCTTCTCTAGCATTTGTAGCAGGGCTTGATATATCATATCCATATCTATTTGCCATTGATTTTATAGCATTTAAAGCCTCTATTTGCATGCTAACTTCTTCTCTTGACCTTATAGTTTCTTCTACTGTTGCAGCTTCTATATTATCATAATCTTTTTGTTTTTCATTTATTAGATAATCTATACCATAAAGAGCTATTCTTCTATAATCACCTATTATTCTACCTCTGCCATATGCATCTGGAAGACCTGTTAAAAGCCCAGCAGATCTTGCAGCTCTTGTTTCCTTAGTATAGGCATGGAAAACACCTTGATTATGAGTTTTTCTATATGAATTGAAATGACTTCTTATTTCATCATCCATTTTAAATCCATACTCTTTTAAAGATGTTTCAACCATTCTCATTCCGCCAAATGGATTTACAATTCTCTTAAGAGGTGCATCAGTTTGTAAACCTACTATAATTTCATTATCTTTATCTATATAACCAGCATCATAGTTATCTATTCCTGAAACTCTATCAGTTGAAACATCTATAATACCTTTTTTTATTTCTTCAACTATCAAAGCTTGTACCTTATCAAAAACTTTTTGAGTTTTTTCAGTAGGTCCTACTAAGAAACTTTTATCCCCTTCATAAGCTGTATAATTTTTTTGTATAAAATTTCTTACGTCTATTCCTTCTGACCAAGCGCCTTTATTAAAGCCTTCCCATTGTTTAAACATTAAAAAATCCTCCCCTAAGACAAATTATAAATACTAATATTTGTCATAATTTTAACGAAATTTATTAATTTAAAAAGAATAATTTCATTACGATACTATGATATTATCATAATATACTATTTTTGTAAAGATATCTATTTTTTTATATTAATAATATATTTTATAAATATTTTAGATTTTAATATTTATTTTTTATTAATGTGTATTTGATTTGCACCTTTGTAAAAAGTATAATTTATTATTATTTTTTAATCAATATATTTAAAAATTAATTAATACTTTGTTAAATTATTATTTAATTTTTTTATATATATTTACATACTCAATAATATTTATATATAAAAAGACATAGATTAGAACCTTTATTACTGCTTAATCTATGTCTCCACTATTGCTAAATACACACTCTAATGTAATTTTAAAAATTATTTTATATTTCTACTACCTGGTTTTACGTAAGGTATTTTCCCTTCTTTGCATAAAGGACAATCTTCTGGGTCATAGCTTTCTATATCAAGCTTTATTGCACTAAACATTGGAAAATCAGTAACTTTTCCTGATGTTCTATCAACTATACAAATTACTGCTACAACAACTCCGCCGTGCTCCTCTATAACCTTAGCAGCCTCTTTAAAACTTTTTCCTGTTGTTACAACATCCTCAGTAATTATAACTCTTTGTCCTTTTTTTATTTCAAACCCTCTTCTTAGAGTCATTTCCCCATCTACTCTTTCAGTAAATATTGCAGTTTTTCCAAGTTGCCTTCCAAGTTCGTAAGCAACTACAACTCCTCCCATTGCAGGCCCTACAACTAAATCACACTCTATGTTATTTTCTCTTATCTTATCAGCTACAACTTCTAAAACCTTAGCAGCTTTGTCTGGATGTTGAAGTAATTTTGCACATTGACAATATCTATTTGAATGTCTTCCTGATGATAGTAAAAAATGCCCTTCAAGTAATGCTCCAACTTCTTTTAATGTTTCTATAACCATTTTTATGTCCTCCTAAATATCTTTTTATCATTTATTTTCTATATTATATATCTTATTTAATACATCCTATAATTTCATTTATGCTCTTTAATCCTTCTCTTTTACAGTAATCTTCTAATCCTTTTACAATTTCAACTCCAGCTCTAGGATTTACAAAATTCACTGTTCCTATTTGAACTCCAGTTGCACCTACCATTAAAAATTCCAATGCATCTTGCCAGGTCATTATTCCTCCAAGACCCACTACTGGTATATCAACAGATTTTACAACTTCGTAGACCATTCTAAGAGCTACAGGTTTTATAGCTGGACCTGAAAGCCCTGCTGTTATATTATTAAATACTGCTTTTTTAGAGTTTACATCCACCGCCATAGCTTTTAATGTATTTATAAGCGATATCGAATCAGCTCCAGCTCTTTCACAAGCCTTTGCCATAGATGTTATATCTTCTGCATTTGGAGATAATTTTACCATTAATGGCTTTGTTGTAACTTTTCTAACCTTTGATACAACTTCGTATGCTACGTCACTTTTTATTCCAAAAGCCATTCCTCCTGATTTTACATTAGGACATGATATATTAAGTTCTATCATATCCACATCTGTTTTATCTATTTTAGACACGGACTTTTCATAATCTTCAATTGTAGCACCACCAATATTGGCAATTACCACATTCCCAAATTTCCTCATCTTAGGAAGTTCACTTTCAATAAATGCATCTATTCCTGGATTTTGAAGACCTACTGAGTTCATTATTCCTTGTGGGGTTTCAAATATTCTAATCCCATCATTGCCTTGTTTCTCTAAAAGAGTAAGACCTTTTGAACTTATCCCACCTAAAATTCCTACATCATAAAATTCGTTATATTCACTTCCAAATCCAAATGTACCTGAAGCTGCAATGACTGGATTCTTAAAATCTACACCACTTATATTAACTTTTAACATATGTCTATCCTCCAAATTTAAAACTCAACATCAAATCCGTTAAATACCGGACCATCTTTGCAAGTTCTTTTATTTCCTGATTTTGTTTTACATGTACAAACTAAACAAGCGCCAACACCACAAGCCATATGTTTTTCCATAGATACATAAACATTAATTCCTTTTTCCTTGCACATTGAAACTACTTTTTCCATCATTACAGACGGTCCACAACACAAAACTGTATCATACTTTGAAAGCTCTAATATATCTGTTATAAATCCTTTATGCCCATATTTTCCTGAATTAGTTGAAAGTCTTATCTCATCTACATACCTTAATAAAACATCTTGTAGATAAACATCATCTCTATAACCCCCATAAAAATCCATTTTTATATCTTCATTATTTTTTCTAAGAGCCTTAGAAAGTTCAACAAGTGGTGCAATACCTATTCCGCCACCAACTAATGCTACCTTTCCATAATCTTTGCTAGTATCAAATCCATTTCCAAGAGGTCCTACAATCTCTATAATATCTCCATTTCTTAAAGTTTTAAATTCTTCTGTTCCCTTTCCAACTACCGCATATACAAAAGTTATTTCATTTCCATTAACTTCACACACACTAATTGGTCTTCCTAGAAAAGCTGTTTTAGGCTTTAACATGTAAAATTGCCCCGGCTTAACAATAGTATCATGAATAACTTTTAATGAATAAATTCCGTTACATATTTCCACATTTTCTTTAACTTCAGACTTTAAGTAATCCATTTTCATATTCTTTAGCTCCCTTTATTTTTTATTATTTTAATTCTAAAATTGCATTTTTTATAGCATCTCTCATAACTACTGCTTCTTTTCTTGAACACTCTGCGAAATGTTTAGAATCTTCCATTGCTTTATGGGCTAAAAGAATCTTTCTTGATGAATTTACAACTCCACCATTTCCATTTTTTAAATACATAGCAACATCAGATGCTGTTCCACCTTGTGCGCCATAACCTGGTATTAAAAACATCATTGTATTTAACTTTTCTCTCATTTTTATTGCTTCCTCAACATGTGTACACCCCATAACTCCACCAATTGAGCTATAACCATGTTTCCCTAAAAATTTTTTTCCTATTTCATGCACTTTTTCGCCAACAACTTCATACACTCTATTCTTATCTTTTGTTTCTATATATTCTATATCTTTAGCACCATCATTTGAAGTTCTAACTAAAACAAACAATCCTTTATTGTTCTTTTCAACATAAGGAAGATATGGCTCTATACTATCCATTCCCATATATGGATTAAGAGTTATAAAATCACTCTCAAAATCTCCCTCAAAATGAGCCTTAGCATACATTGAAGCCGTAGCAGCTATATCCCCTCTTTTTATATCAGCTATTATAATGGCATCTTTCTCTCTTAAATATTTCAATGTTTTTTTATAAGCCGTAAGACCTTTCATACCCAATGCTTCATAATAAGCTATTTGAACTTTAAAACAAGCTGAAACATCTAATGTTGCATCAATTATTTCTTTATTGAAGTTAAAAATCATATCCTCTTCATTTGTAAATTTAGCTTTAAATTCTTCTGGTATATAAGATAAATTAGTATCTAATCCTATACAAACTACTCCATTTTTTTCAACTCTATCATATAACTTATCAGCTATCATTTTATAATCCTCCTAAAATTCACCTTTATATACTATTTTTCCGCACTTTATAGTTAAAACTACATTTCCATAAACATCTTCTCCATGAAACGGTGTGTTTTTACTCTTTGATACTAATTTTTCTCTATCTATTTTTATCTTTTTATTTAAATCTACTAAGACTAAATCTCCATTAAATCCTATTTCAAGTTTTCCTGTATTTAAACCTAAAATCTTTCCTGGATTATAACTCATAATTCTACTTAAATCATTTAAACTTAATCCATTGTTTTTAACTAATACCGTATAACATATCTGAAATGCAAGTTCTATTCCAGTCATTCCTGGAGAACCTTTATCCTTTTCTTCATCAGTATGAGGAGCGTGATCTGTTCCTATACAATCAACATATCCAAGTTTTATAGCATCTATTAAAAATCTTACATCTTCTTTATCTCTTATAGGAGGATTTACTCTATAATTACTTTTTGTATTATCTAATCCTATGTGGTGAGGAGTAACTTCACAAGTTATGTTAGCCCCTGATTTTTTTCCTTCTATTATATATTTCATAGCTTCTATCGTGCTAACATGAGCCATATGAAGTCTACATCCTGTGTACTTTGCAAGCTCCACATCCCTTGAAGTCATCATATTTTCAGCAAGTCTCATATCTATCTTAGAAAACTCCTCACTTTCAGCATGCGACATAACTATCCATTTATTTTTTTTCGCTATATTCATAGCATCTAACATAACTTTAGAATTATTAACGCCTCTTCCATCATCTGAAATTGCTTTAACATTTTTATTTCCAATGAAATTTTCTAGATGACTTAAATCTTCTCCATTTAAATCTTTAGTTATAGTCACAACTGGATATGCATCTACAAGTCCTATCTCTTTTGTCCTCTCTATTACATAATTAAAGGTTTCTAAAGAACTACAAGTTGGCTTTGTATTTGGCATTAAAACAACTGTTGTATATCCACCTCTAACTGCTGCTTTTGAACCTGTTTCAATATCCTCTTTGTGAGTAAAACCAGGATCTCTAAAATGAACATGAGTATCTATAAATGAAGGCATTAAAGTTAATCCTTTAGCATCTATTATTTCACAATTTTTTTCTAAATCTTTCCCTATTTCTTTTATTAAACCATCTTCTATATATAAATCGCCATAAAAATTATGACTTAAATCTATTATATTAGCATTTTTAATAAGTAAATTCATCTTACTTACCTCCTAAAAGTTTAACAATTAATGCCATTCTTACATACATCCCAAAACGTGCTTGTTTAAAGTAACATGCTCTATTATCTTCATCTACCTTAACATCAATTTCATTTACTCTTGGAAGTGGATGCATAACTATTGTATCCATTTTTGCTAATTTCATTTTTTCTTCATTTAGAATATAAACATCTTTAAGCCTTTCATATTCATCTTGATTTTCAAATCTTTCCTTTTGAATTCTTGTCATATATAATATATCAGAATTTTTTATTCCTTCTTCTAGACTTTCTATCTCTATATACTCTATATTATTTTTATCTAAAACATCTTTTTTTATATAATCTGGTAATTTTAGTTCTTTAGGTGATATTAAAATAAATCTATTGTTTTCATATCTTGATAAAGCCTTTATAAGTGAATGCACGGTTCTTCCAAATTTTAAATCGCCACACAATGCTATTGTATTTCCATGTAATTTACCTTTTAAATTTTTTATAGTTAAAAGATCTGTTAATGTTTGAGTTGGATGTTGATGTCCTCCATCCCCTGCATTTATAACTGGAACACCAGACGCAATTGAAGCTTCTTTTGCTGAACCTTCTTTTGGATGTCTTATTGCAATAATATCTGAATAACCACTTACTATTTGAATAGTATCACTTAAACTTTCTCCTTTTGAAACAGAACTTGAATTTGGCTCTGAAAAACCAATTACTTGACCACCAAGTCTTAACATAGCAGCTTCAAATGAAAGCCTTGTTCTCGTACTTGGTTCATAGAAAAGAGTAGCCAAAATTTTACCTTTGCATAAATCTTGGTACTTACTTGGATTTGCTATTATTTTATTTGCTAAATCTAAAATTTCTTCTAGCTCTTCCACTTTAAAATCTTGTGGATCTATTAAATGTCTTCCTTTTAACATATTGTTCACTCCTTTTTAACCTCTCTGTGTTAAATTTAAAGAAGAAAAGTTATACAAAAAACGTCTTCCTACCTTAAGGAAGACGTTATAACCTCTACATCTATGTAATCTACGGCATAATCTCAATTATATAACTTCCTTATCGATCTCTCTGAATCTACTTAAAGGTATGTTTTTATTGGATTCATACTATCATAGTTTTTTTCTTTTGTCAAACAACTAATATTAATTAATTTAAATATCAACAACTGTAACAACTACATTGTGCAATGCATTTAATTTTTCGTAAAGTTCTTTTATACTTTCTTCTTTATCTGCTTCTAATCTTAATATTATAAGTCCTTTACTCTCATTACCATCATTTTGATGAAGTCCAAGTCTTGTTTCTATTATAGTCCCATAATCAGTTAAAATCTCTTGTACTTTTGGAGCATTCTCCTCTCTTCCTCCAACCTTTATTAACATAATTTTGAACATATAAAAATTCCTCCTTTAAAACTTATGTAAAATAACTATATAAAAATATATAATTATTTTGTTTTATATTTTAACATTTATTATAATTTTTAGTAATCGCTATCATGATTTTGAAAGAAAAATTTCATTTTGCATATTTTTTTGACTATATTTCATTCATTTTTTATTTTAAAATATTATTGCCCAGTTTAAGATAAATTCAATGTTTTTATTTATATTTTTTTCATATTTTTAACTTTTGATATAATAAAATGAATTTTTAATAATTATTACTTGCATTTTATTGATATTTATAATACAATTAAGTCAGTTATAACTTTAATTGTATTATAAGGGAAGAGAGGGGTTAAAATGGATTTATTTACTAACATAGTTACAAATGTTAACGACTTTATTTGGACATACATTCTAATAGCACTTTTACTTATAGTCGGAATTTATTTTTCTTTTAAAACTAAATTCGTTCAATTTCGATATATAAAAGAGATGTTTAGACTTTTAGGAGATAATAGCAATAAAAAAGAAGGTAGTATTTCATCCTTCCAAGCTTTTTGTATAAGTACCGCTTCTAGGGTTGGAACAGGTAATATTGCGGGTGTTGCAATAGCTATTGCCCTTGGAGGTCCTGGTGCAGTATTTTGGATGTGGCTTATAGCTTTAATAGGTTCTGCCTCTAGCTTTATAGAAAGTACTCTAGCCCAAATTTATAAAGTAAAAGATAAAGATTCTTTTAGAGGTGGCCCTGCTTACTATATGGAAAAGGGATTAAAAAAGAGATGGCTTGGCGTAGCCTTTGCTATTCTTATAACAATATGTTTTGGGCTTATATTTAATGCAGTTCAATCAAATACAATATCAGTAGCTTTTAATAATGCTTTTGGCTTTAATAAATTATTCATTGGAATAATTATAGCAATTTTAACATCTTTAATTATATTTGGTGGCGTTAAAAGGATAGCAAAAGTTTCTGAAATTATAGTTCCAATACTCGCAACAGCTTATATATTAGTTGCATTTTGGGTTATACTTACTAATATTTCTCAACTTCCATCTGTCTTTAAACTTATCTTTGAAAATGCTTTTGGATTTAAACAAGTAACAGCAGGAGGTTTTGGCGCAACTGTTTTATATGGAGTAAAAAGAGGACTATTTTCAAATGAAGCCGGTATGGGTAGTGCTCCAAATGCTGCAGCTACAGCTGATGTATCTCATCCAGCTAAACAAGGTTTAATACAAACTTTAGGAGTTTTCACAGATACTTTAGTGATTTGTTCCTGTACAGCATTTATAATACTTCTATCTGGTTCTTATGCAAATAGCAATCTAACTGGAATTGAGCTTACACAAAATGCTCTAGCTTCTCACTTAGGTATATTGGGAACTTATTTTATAGCACTTTGCATTCTTTTATTTGCTTTTAGTTCCATAGTAGGTAATTTTTATTATGGACAATCTAATATAGAATTTATAAAAGATAACAAATCATTTTTAAACATATATAGAGTTTTAGTAATTGTAATGATTTTATTCGGTTCTGTTACAAGTGTAGAGATTGTTTGGACTCTTGCAGACATATCTATGGGATTTATGGCAATTTTAAATTTAATAGCTATAACTCTTTTGAGCAAATTTGCTTTTGCAGCTTTAAAAGATTATACCTCACAAAAAAAACAAGGCATAAAAGACCCAATATTTGACCCATCTACTATTCCTGGTTTAGAAGGAGCAGAATGTTGGGAAATAGATACCGATTTTAAAGAAATAATTTAGAAATAAAAAACATTGATAATTTAATTATCAATGTTTTTTATTTTTTCTTAACCTAACAACATTATCGCTAATGCAGTATTTTAAATTTTACAACACTATAAAGTATTAATATTTTGTTTATAAATTATTTAATTTTTCTAACACCTCTTCTACATTTAATCCATGAACACTACATGCTTGTTCTAATGACTCTACTCTTGCTGATGGACATCCTAAACATCCCATGCCAAGTCCCATTAAAAAATCTACTGCTTTAGAATTGTTTTCTATAATTTCTCCTATTGTCATATCTTTATTTATCATAATTTTTACACTCCTTACTTAAATCTTTTATTATTTATACTTTTTTTCTAACTCTTCTAATAATGATATATATTTTTCTTTTACATCTTTATTTTTTTCTTCAAAGTCTATACATTCTTTATTTATCAAATCTAATACACTCTTGTCTAATTCTCTTTCTGCATATTTATAAACCACATTATTTTCTTTATCTATATGCCTTTCTAAAAGATGTGTATAAGAAATTGCATTTGCTAATACATCTAATTTTGCTTCTTCATCACCATTTTTAACATTCTCTAATGCTTCTTTCAATTGTGTTATATGTAATCTTCCTAAATCATGTTCTACTAACATACCGTTTTGAACAAGCTTCTGTGCAACTGTTCCTAAATGCTCTACCATTTTATTAAAAAGCGTAACTTCTTCTTTTTTATGATGATGCTTATCAGCATATTCAGTTATAAATTCTACTATTTTGTAAAAATCATCATAATTTATTTTTTCACCTTTTAAAACCTCATAGCAACATATCCTTACAACCTTAAGCATACGTGTAATATTTTTATGTTCATCATTCATTATTTCTATCGCATTCATAGCTTAATATCTCCTTTCGCATTTTTATAAATCTATTATCTATTGCTGTGCAATTAATTTTTACTACTGATTACATATACTATGTTATCTTAATTTCATTTAAAATTCCGTACCAATTGTTACGAAAATAGAAAAATGTATATTTTATTTACACATTTATTTGTGCTTTATATTATTAATGTTATTCATTATATAAATATAATGAATAACAAGATTTATTAATTTTAAAATCTAATAACTATTAAATTTTAAAATCTCATTAATGTTTTTTCTTACTTTTTTTCTGTTTTTTTCATTTTGTACATACCCTAAAGAAATTACCAACTTTATTTCTTTACCCTTAGGTATATTTAAAGCTTCCTTTATATGTTTTTCCTTAAACCAACCCATCATACATGTGCCAAGACCAAGTTCTGTTGCTGCTAGACAAATATGTTCAGAAGCAATACCTATATCAATTGATGTATAATCAACTCCTTTAACAATCCCTCCAATACCTGATGTTAGATTTCTTTTTTCTGCAACAATTACTATAAACACAGGAGCTGTCAAAGCAAACTTATTTATTCCAATTAATGGATCATATACACTTTTAGCAATCTTTTCACAGATATCTTTATCATCAACTACAACAAAAGTCCATGGTTGCGAATTACACGCAGATGGTGCAACTCTTGCACATTCTATTATTTTTTTTATATCATCCCTACTTACTGATTTATCTATATAACCTCTATCACTTTGCCTTTTATTAACAAGTTCAAAAAAATTCATGTCTTTTTCCTCTCTAAAAATAATATTTATATATTAATTATATCATTTATTATAAATATTTTAGTTTACTGTTAAAATATCTTTATTTATTATTAATTTTGTGTTTTAATATAATTGATAATAATAATTATTATCAATTATTGATGAAAGGATTTATTTTATGACTAATAATTTTGAAAATATTTTATATAAATCTTTAGATACTTTTTCTTCAATTACTAAAATACCTATAGTAGCTTTAAATTCTAATAAAAAATTCGTTAAATCTATTGGAGTATGTAATGAATTTTTATTATCACGTGAATTTAAAAACTTAACTAAAAACATAAACTCCTTAAAAGGTAATTCTTTAGAATTCTCAACATTACAATTAAATTCTGAGGAAAAGATTGCATTTAAAAGCAAACTGTTAAATAATTCTTTATATTATTTTTTAATAGGTCCATTTAAATATTCTAATTATAGTACAATTGACACTTGTTATAATGATTTAGCTTTTAGAAGTGAATTATCAATTCATTATATTTGCAAAATACTAGACATGGTTATTGAAGATAATATTTTGAAAAAGAATCACTGTTTAAGTCTTCCAACTAGACGTGCTATCGAATACATGCATAAATCTTATAAACAAAACATAACTTTAACATCAATTGCAAAGCATCTTGGACTTAACAAGTGTTATTTTTGCAATATATTTAAAAAAGAAACAAATATGACATTTAGTCAATTTTTAAATAATTTAAGAATCGAAAAAAGTAAAGTTTTACTCAAAAATACAGAATTATCTCTTCTTGATATAGCAGTTGAAGTTGGCTTTAATAATCAAAGCTATTTTACCATGGCTTTTAAAAAACTTAATGCTGATAAAACACCTTTAGAATACAGAAGAAATCTATATTTAACTTAAAAATAAGACTATATCGTTTATCTTTTAAACTTTATAGTCTTACATCAATTAATTTTTTGCTTTATAATATTCTATTTTCATTCTCCCAAAAATCTGAAATCCAATTATCATACTTATAAGAACAACTATTATATTTTCTCCACTATGTGTTAATAAAGTATATGCCATACTTATTATAACAACTAGTATTAAAACATATAAATATAATAATGCTTCTGATAAAATAGTTGGCTTTAGTTCCATGTAATTTTTAGGTATTTGTATATATTCCCCATCCTTACTTGTAATATATTCATTCTTGAAAATTTTAAACCTATTTTTATATACCTTACACTTAACCATCTTTTTCCCTATTTTTCTTCTTTCAAAAGAAACCTTTAAAAATGGGTCTAGCCTAAGTTGAAATGGTCTAACTCTTCCTTTAGCTATAAACTTTTCTTCCCCATTTCTTCTTACAATTATACCATCCAAAATTAAAACCTACTTTCTTAACTAAAATAAAATACGTAATTTAATCATTGTTTTTATATGATACATGAAAAAGTTCATGGGCGATTTCTCCCCCTACCTTCCCTATATAATCTTCATACATTTTTATAAGCGATTTATTCTTATGAGATTTTCTATAAGGTAGAAGATTAGCATCTTGATTATATAACACGGATGCTCTAAGTTTTCTAAAGTTTATTTCATCTCTTACCTTTGAAGATACTTGAGGTTGTCCACCACCATTTACGCAACCACCAACACACGCCATAACTTCTATAAAGTGATATTGTTTTGAATTTATAATTCCTTCATTCATAAATTTAAAAAAGTTTGCTGCACCATTTATTACGGCTATATTATATTCTCTTCCTCCAAGTTCTACTGTAGCTTCTTTTATTCCTTCTAAGCCTCTAACTTCTTTGTATTCAACATTTTCTAAAGATACTCCATCTGCTAAATCTTTAGCAGTCCTTAAAGCAGCTTCCATAACTCCACCTGTAGCTCCAAATATTGTTCCAGCACCAGTATAATCTCCCATAGCCAAATCTACTTCTCCATTACTCAAGTTCTTAAAGTCTATTTGATTTTCTTTTATAAGATTTACAAGTTCTCTAGTTGTTAAAGATGCATCTATATTTTTTTCTCCCCTATTTACCATTTCTGGTCTATCAATTTCATATTTTTTAGCAACACAAGGCATTATTGACACAGTAAATACATCTTTAGGGCTTATTTTTGATATAAAAGGATAATAAGTCTTAGACGCCGCACCAAACATTTGATTTGGAGATTTAGCAGAAGATATATTATCTAAAAACTCTGGATAATAATTCTCTACAAGCCTTATCCAACCTGGACAACATGATGTAAACATAGGAAATGGACCATTGTTTTTTATTCTTTCTAATAGTTCTGTTCCCTCTTCCATAATTGTCATATCAGCTCCAAAATTAGTATCAAATATTTTATCAAATCCAAGCATTCTTAAAGCTGTATAAGCCTTTCCTGTAACATCTGTTCCAATTTTTTCACCCAAAAGTTCACCCAATGCTGTTCTAACAGATGGAGCCATAGCAACCAAAACATGTTTGTTTTTATCGCTTAAAGCATCCTTAACTCTTTCTAAATGAGACTTTTCTGACAAAGCATCAACAGGACAAACAGATACGCATTGTCCACACAATATACACACTGTATCATCAAAACATTTTAATCCTTCCGCTCCTACAAATAGTTCTCCATCTATTTCCCTAAACTTAATAGTTTCTGTTCCAGACATTTTTTTGCATTCTTCTATACATCTACCACACCTTAAGCATTTTGACTTATCATAAATTATAGACTTACTTCTTAAATCTACAGCATTTATAACATTAGTTTTTTTATGCTTTTTAGCACCAACTCTTATTACAAGCTCAAAAAATTCACAGTTTCTAAGTCTTTTACAATGTCCACAATTATAATTATGCTCGTCTAAAAGTTCTGAAACTCTTTGTCTTACTTCTTTTTGACCCCTTTCACTTTTAGTTTTTATAACCATTCCATCCTTAACTTTAGTAGAACAAGCTCTAACTAGTTCACTTTCCCCCTCAATCTCTACTAAACATACTCCACAAACATCACCATGTCCACATTCTTTTAAATAACACAATGTAGCAATATCTATGTTATTTTTTTTCGCAACTTCTAAGATTGTTTTGTTTTCGCTAACATTAATTCTTTTTCCATTTATAATTATCTTTAACATAACATTCCTCCTACTTAGATATTTACTTTATACATGCTTAACATTAATATTTGCTTTATATTCTTGTGGAGCCCAGTTCAATCTTTCGGCAACTTTCGCCTCTTTATTTAAAGGAACATCTTTAAGCATTAATTCTTTAAACATTTTATAACCCGCTCTATCCATCAAATGTCCACCATGAAGATAAATCGGTGTATCTCCTAATACCTTTTTTGAAAATATTTTCCAATTATTAAACATTGCCAATAAAGCTTCTTCATCTACATATTCTAAAAATATTTTTCCAAGTCTTGGATCTTTTTTACTTGTCCTTCCTCCAATCGAAACTCTATATAAAGGTTTCTTAAATCTTGTAAATGCCCTTGTTGGACATAGATCTGTACATGCCCCACAACCTATACATAAGTCTCTGCTAATTTCAATTCTTCCATTCACTTCTTTTAAAGCACCTGTTGATTGCTTCTCACAAGCTCTAACACACCCACCACAAACAACGCATCTTTCATAATTATATTGTGGAAGAGTAACACCAAATATCCCAAAATCACTTAATGATGCCTTTATACAATCATTTGGACATCCAGTTATATTCACTTTTATATTGTAATCACTTGGATATAATATTTTTTCTATTTTTTTAGCAAGCCCTGCAGTTTTAATATTAGCTTTTACACAACTATCTCCGCCCATGCAAGCAGTTATATTTCTTACTCCAATAGCTGGATATCCACCTTTATTCTCCTTAAGTTCTTCTACACCACATTCGCCAAATTCAATTAATTTTATATATTCATCTACTAACTCATTTACCTTATCTATATTTTCATATTTTATCTTAGGCACATTAAGAGTTTGCCTAGGTCCTATATGTAATTCTCCATCCCCATATTTTTCAGCTATTTCTTTAACTATGTCTACACATTTAGTAGATATAACAGCACCTGGTGCTCTTAACTGAAGCATAAATTCTCCAGGTATTTTTGATTGACGATAACAATTAGAGCGTAATTCATCTACATTTATATCTTTATTCATTTCATTCACCTCTTATCTCTTTTATTTTAATCCCTCTTCTACATATATTTTATCTAACTCTTGACTAAATCTATTTACAGTTGTTGAAAAACTTATAAGCCTTGGACAATTATCCGTGCAACGCCCACACCCAACACATATTTGTTCATTAGAAGTTTTTAATTTTGGCATATAAAATTTATCAAAAACTCTCTGACTTATCCTTTTTGGAACTATATCAGAAATTTTTTTCCCATCTTTAAAAGATGCAGATTTAACAAGCTGACATCCACTCCATATCCTTCTAATTTCAGTTACACCTGTATTTTCATTTTTAATTTCATTAGTTGTTAAACAAGTACATGTTGGACAACTCATATTACAACTTCCACAACCTATACAACGCTTTTTATATTCATCCCATAAGCTTAATGATTTCGCTTTCAATAAAGTTTCTCTATCCCATTCTTTTATATCTGGAATATTTACATTTGTTTCATTTTCCTTTACAAAATTTATATCAAATTTATATTTTGGGATATCATCATCAAAATACTTATTAAAATCATCATCCTTATTTTTTATTAAAATTCCATCATCTAAAAATCTTATTCCTAAAGAATAATCTTCTGTCTGATTTGTTCCCATAGTTACACAAAAACATGTGTCAAAAGATTTTGAACATTCCATAACCATAAATTTTACATTTTCACGTCTTGCCCTATAATACTCATCATTTAAAAATTTATTATCTATTCTCTTTAACGCATGAATATCACATGAACGAAGAACTATTAATCTTTTTTTACTATCATTGTTAATTTTCATAGACTGTCCATTATATTTAACTTCAATTATATGATTTATAGGTAACAATACCTCTTTTGCTGAATAATGAGATTTCCTTTCAAATTCAATTTCCTCAAAAGAACTTACTTCCCCATATCTTATACTATCTAAATCACTATATCTTCCCTCACCTTTAAAAACTTTTGGCGCGAGAATCAAATAATCTTTTTTAAGTTTAGAAAAAAGCTCATCTGATTGAATTTTAGACAATTTATAATCCATAATATACCTCCTAATTCCACATATTAAATTTAACATTTATTGCACAAATTAATATTATTTTAATACTCATTTTTTTCCTTTGCAATATTAGGTAAAAAATATATCAATTATTTTCCTTAAAATATTTTAAAACACCAAATAAAAAAACCATATATAACGCATTTAACATCATATATGGTATAAAACATATTTTTCACTAATCTAAGCAAGTTTTATTTTTAACAAATACATTTCTATTTAAAATTTACGCCCGAAATCTTTCCATCAGCATTTAAAGATAACATTATTTTAACATTACTCTTATTAGTAAAATCCGAATTAAATAATAATACTTCATAATCACCAGACCTTATTGCCTTTTCATAAGTTGCCGATTTAAATTCTCCAAAATTATCCTTACACCCTTCAACAATATTTTTAAATGTATTATTTAAATTCATTTCATTAGTTGTTAAAGTACTATATTCCTCTTGATTATTATTATTAACAGATGTCATAAATTCATTTAAAATAGTACTATCTGTATCTATTTGTTCCTTACATAGGGTTAAAGCACTTATTTTGCTTTCTTCATATCTCACATAAAAATATCCAAATCCCATAACAATACAAATAACAACTATAATACTAATGATTATTTTTGTTCTTTTTTTTAATTTTCCTTTGTATTTCATCTCATTTTCTCCTTTTAGTTAGCTTCCAAAATGATTTTAACATGTTTTCATCATATTATCTAATTCAACTCCACTTATTCATTATATTATCCCAAATCATTTTTCCTGTTTTAGCTAATGTTATAGTTCCGTAAACCGAATTAGGAATATCAGATGACATTACTGTAAATGTAAAATCCCCTTTATTTGTGTGTATTAAAACAGTATCATTTTCTACACCTTTTTTATCCCCAGTTTTACTAGATATTTCATACTTATAATCATCTGTAATATATAAAGCCAATTTATTTTTTATTTGCTGCCTTGCTAGAATATCTATTAACATTTGAGAGTTATTTTCATTTAAATAAGTTTTATTATATAAGTTTTTCCATAATATACATAAATCTTTTGCAGACGTATAATTCTCTATACCCGAAATGTAATTTCTTTCATCTGCAGTTTTTCTATTTAATTTAGTATTAATCATTCCTAATTCCTTTATAGTTTCATTTATCTTGTCCATAGACACCATATCAATTATCTTATTTGCCGCTGTATTATCACTTTGAATTAGCATAGCCACCAAAAGTTCAAAAACTGTATACTCTTTTTCGCCAAATTCATGTATAATTCCAGTTCCATAAACTTTATCACTACTATTTACCCTTATTTTTTGTAAATAATCTATATTTCCCTCTTCTTCACATTTCATAAGAGCTACTGCTATTGGTAATTTCATACATCCTGCCGAAATTAATTTAACGTTTTCATTATATCCATAAGAATAACCACTATATAAATCCTCAAAGAAAAATCCATACTTTCCTGTCCTAGACTTTAAATATTTTTCTACTTCTTTCACAAACATTCACCAACCTTTTTCTTTTTATATTCTAACATTAATCAGTATATTTCTTATTTTTATAAAGGTTCTGTATCGTTAAATACAAAACCCCTAACATTTTTCAACAAAATCATACTTTTTTAATCACCTAGACATATTCCAATGTTTTTTGCAACTTCCACCAATTCACCACTTGGATTTACACCTTTAATTTTTCCTATAACATTCTCAAGGCTTTCATAAGATATTTCATTTCCTTTTAAGCAAACCATATTACCATATAAATTTTTTTCTATAAGTTCGACTGCCTTACTTCCATACCTTGCAGAAAGAATCCTATCATAAGTAGATGTAATTCCCCCCCTTTGTACATGTCCTAAAACAGTACTTCTAATCTCATGATTTTTTATAAGCTTTTCTAAATCTTCTGCTAATTTATTTCCAATTCCACCAAGTCTTATAGGGTCTGGGCTATCTGGCACTATCTTTGATATAACAACTTCTCCATCTTTAGGTTTTGCTCCCTCTGCTACTACTATTATAGTAAATGGCTTACCCCTTTCATCTCTTTCTCTAATTTTATTAACAATTTTATTTATATCATATGAAATTTCTGGAATTAATATAACATCTGCTGAACCTGCAATTCCTGCTTCTAACGCAATCCACCCAGAATTCCTTCCCATTACCTCTAAAATCATAACTCTATGATGAGATTCTGCAGTTGTGTGAAGTCTATCTAAAGCTTCTGTAGCAATAGATATAGCACTATTAAAGCCAAAGGTTATATCAGTTGCAAAAAGATCATTATCTATTGTTTTTGGAACACCTACAACATTTATTCCTTTTCTAGCAAAATCTCTAGCTGATGTTAGTGTTCCATCTCCTCCTATTATAACTAAAGCATCAACACCCTCTTTTTTTAAATTAGCTATTGCAATATCAGAAACATCTTTTCTTATTATTTCTCCATTTTCTTCTATAAGATAATCAAACAAATTATCTTTGTTAGAGCTATAAAGAATAGTCCCACCCTTATGTTGTATTCCTGATACTGATTCTAAAGTTAAATCGACAAAATCATTTTTATAAAGACCTCTATATCCAAATTTATATCCTATAACTTTATAATTATATTTTAAAATAGCTGTTTTAGTTACTGCATTTATAACTGCATTTAATCCTGAGCAATCTCCACCACCTGTTAATAACGCTATTTTTTTAACTTTATTTGTCAACATAACTCCTCCTTATTTTAGTTAGAATTAATTTTATGCTTTCTAAAAATACATATAGTATTTCAAATTTATTCATGTGATTATATTTATTAGAATAACTCCACCTTTATCTTTTAAAATAAAAATTTATTTCTATATTAAAAGTATTATGTTCTTTTAAACTTAATTATTACAAATAAATATTTATAAAATTTAACATTTATAATAGCTTATTAACAATTCTATAGCATTTGATTTTACTTACTTTCTATGCTATACTTTTGCTGTGCTACAATGGTTATTTAAGGATTAATTTTCCCCACATAATGGCATGATAAAAATAAGGAATATATTGTTAATGATATAGATAATAAGGTGGTGTTTAAAATATATATAAAATCATTTCTTAGCATTATTTCTTCTAAAATAACCAAATATTTATCTAAAAATCTTTTAAAAGGCGGAACAAATTTTCCAGGTAAGGTTGCATTAAAATTTGACAAAAATATATTAAAAATAGTAGCAAATAATTATAAAGTCATTTTAATAACAGGAACTAATGGAAAAACTACTACAACGTCAATGGTGTATAATGTATTAAAGGAAAATGGATTTGACGTTATTACAAATGCAACAGGAGCTAATATGTTACCTGGTATAGTTAGTACATTTGTTGAAAATTACAGCTTTTTTAATAAAAAAGAAAGATATGCTGTAATTGAAGTTGATGAAGCTAATGTCAAATTTATCACAAAGCATATAACACCTGAGAGCATAACTATAACTAATTTATTTAGAGACCAACTAGATAGATATGGTGAAGTTTATACAACTTTAAATAAAATTTTAGAGGGAGTTGTTAATGTTCCAACTACTAAACTTATATTAAACGGAGATGAATCGCTTCTTGGACGTTTAGATGTAAAAAATCCAGCAATTTACTATGGTTTCAATGTTAGCCCAAACAAGAGTACAACTGTTGACATGAATTCAGATGCTAAGTTTTGTAAAATATGTAAACATCCTTACTCATATAATTTTATAACTTACAATCATTTAGGTGATTTTTATTGTCCTAATTGCGGCTTTAAAAGAGAAAAGTTAACCTATTCTATGGATGAAATAATAGATCTTAATGCTAATGGTTCTAAAGTTAAGTTTAACGATAGTATATTTTCTATAACTCAACCTGGAATATATAACATATATAACGCTCTTTGCGCTTATTCTATTGCAAAAGAGTTAAATATTAAAGATGAAGTCATTGAAGCATCATTCTTAACTCAAACATCTAGTTTTGGTAGACAAGAAACTATAAATATAAATGGAAAAGACGTAAAAATAATTCTTGTTAAAAATCCAGCTGGATATAATCAAGCTTTAGATACTCTTATTTTAAATAAAAATGAAAGCTTCTCTGCTGCATTTTTACTAAACGATAATTATGCTGATGGAAAAGATGTTTCTTGGATATGGGATGTAGACTTTGAAAAGTTACATAACCTTAACATACGAGAAGTATTTATATCAGGTATGAGAGCTTACGATATGGCAGTTAGACTAAAGGTTTGTGGACTTAATCCGTCTACATTTATAGTAAATGATACATTTGAAGAACTAACAAATTCTATAGAAAATGCCAAAGAAAATAAAATTTATGTTCTTGCTACTTATACAGCCATGATTAATTTTAGAAAATATCTTAATACAAAAGGTTATATAAAGAAACTTTGGTAATTAAGTTTTAAAGGAGAATTGATATGGAACTTAACATATGTCATCTTTACCCAGATTTATTGAATGTATATGGTGATATGGGTAATATTTTAGTGCTAAAACACAGAGCTGAACTTCGTGGAATAAAGGTTAATATAATAAACGTTTCATTAAAAGATTCATTTATTCCAAGTGAGTATGATATTGTATTTTTTGGTGGCGGCCAAGATTATGAACAAGAAATAGTTTCTGATGATTTAATAGCTAATAAACAAGAATCATTAAAAGAATATGTTGAAAATAACGGAGTTTTATTAGCTATTTGTGGTGGTTATCAATTGCTTGGAAAATATTATACAACATCTTCTGGTGAAAAATTACCAGGCTTAAATATTCTAGACATATATACTGAAGCTGGTGATACTAGATTTATAGGAAATACTGTAATATTTAACGAAAAGTTTAATGAAACTTATGTAGGCTTTGAAAATCATTCTGGTAGAACACATATAGGAAATTTAACTCCTCTTGGAAAGTGTGTTCATGGATATGGAAATAATGGACAATCAGGTTATGAAGGATGTGTTTATAAAAATACTTTTTGCACATACTTCCATGGTTCTCTACTTTCAAAAAATCCAGAACTTGCAGATAGACTTTTAAAATTAGCTTTAGACAAAAAATATTCTGAGGAAATAGCTTTAACATCTTTAGATGACTCTTTTGAACTTAAAGCTAAAGAAATTATGATAAATAGATTGAATAATAAACAATAATCTTTTAATTAAAGTTACATTAAATTTATGATTTTATGTAACTTTTTTCATTTAAAAATATCTCCTCTTTCCTCTCTTCTTATTTATTCTTTTTCTATTACTATTTTTAAAAAACATTATAATACAATAGATAAATGTTATTATAACAAAAATTCCAATCGCCATGAAAACTGCTTTAATATTTTCTATAAGCATGCTATAATCAATCCCTTCTCTTTCCATAGAACTTTTTAAATATTCAACTAATTTTAAACTTCCCCAAACTCCACTTATTATTATAATTCCAGTTATAGATGCCATAATTCCTACTTTAAATTCTTTAAAAACACATATTACACATATTATCCCTAAAGTTATTACTATATATATATATTTTAGGTTTATTAAATCAAATACCTCTAACATCACTAAATTTTATCTTCCTAAATTAAATAATTTATATAATTAAATATTACTTAATATTTACCTTTATTATAACTAAGAAAATATCAAACATATATAATAATGTGTATGTTTTTATTAATAAAATATATGCATTATAATTTTATAAAGATATTTTTACTATTTTATGTTAGAATAATATAAGATTTACATAACTTATTTAGAAAGGATGGTGCAGTGGTTTCTTATCATGATTTTTCATGATTTCTATGCCACAAATTGAATGAATAGAAAAGTAATTTTATACATAACAGCTAGTTTAGATGGTTACATAGCAAGGAAAGATGGTTCTATAGACTGGTTATCTGGCGATGGAAGTGACCCTAATATTGACAACGGATATTCTGCATTTTACAAAACTGTAGATACAATAATTATGGGCAGCAAAACTTATGAACAAATAATCCATGAACTTAGCCCTAATATGTGGATTTACGATGGAATGCAATGTTTTGTTGCAACTACAAGAAACCTTGATGAAGATTCTAATGTAAAATTTGTTAAAGGTGATTTATGTGCGTTAGTTTCTACATTAAAACAACAAAATGGAAAAAATATTTGGATTATTGGTGGGGCTGAAATTATTGAAGAACTCTTAAAAGAAAATTTAATAGATGAATATATAATATCAGTAATACCAACAATTCTTGGTGAGGGTATTCCATTATTTAAAACAGGAGTACCCGAAACCAAACTAAAACTTAAAAATCTTAGACCTTTAGATGGTGTTGTTGAACTAACATATACAAAACGATAATTTTATTAGGTATAATATAATTTTATTATATTAACCATTATAAGTTAAGATGCTTATTATATAGTATATTAATAATTACGTGGTGATATTATGATTTATATATTTATTTGTAATTTAATATTATCTTTTGCTTTTTTGTACCTATCATATGAAATTACATCAAGTAATAAATCAAATTCACTTAAATATGATAAAGTATCTAATAAACATTCTTTAAGCATTTCATTTCTTTTAATAGGACTTGTAATGTTTGTTTTAAGTATTATTTTTTTAAATTCTAATAATCTTTTATTACTTTGTACTGGAAATATAATATTACTTTTTTCTTTAATTTTTTTAACTATTAAATATAAGTAATTTAGTCAACTAAAATATTTGTATAAATTTTAAAGTTTATGATTTAAAGAATTTATATATATAAAAAGACTTATATTATTAAAAATAATACAAGTCTTTTTAGTCTATAATTAATTATTTAAGTTCTTTTATTTTTTCTTCTACAAAACTAATATAAGTTAATTCCATATATGGCATTGTCCAAAGATATCCTATTCCACAAGTCATTATTGATAAAATATTCCAACCTATAAAACTTAATATGATATATAATATTTCTCCTGAATTTTTCCATCCTATTTTTACAGATGTTTTAATAAGTTGTACAAACGTATATTCTGGATTTAATACCACAACATATGTCAATGGGAAAAATAATATCTCCATTGCTACTAATACTAAAACTAACGCTATTAAAATTACTGATGTTAATATAACAACGGTCTTTGATGTAAACAATGATACTAATATAAGACTAGATGCTGAAGTTATTATTATTATTGCTATTATTCCTAAGATAATAGTAATAAGTAAATATTTCAAAAATGGTTTTAACCCTACAAAACATTCAGAAAATTTAACATTAGTTTTTGTATTTTTTATTTTTTTACAATAATTAACAAAGCATAAAACAAGATAAATAGAAGCTATTGATAATACAAAAGTTATTATTCCGCTAGCTACTGGTGATTCAATTAAAGCTATAGATAAAATATATGCTACTATTTGTATTAACCCTAAAAATAAAAATGTTGCAACTGTAGCATTCCCCCATCTTTTGCTAAGTAATGATTTTGATTGTTTTTTTAATTCTGCACTTGTCATGAGAATATCTCCTATATATATTATATACATAGGTATTATATTCATTATTATTTAAATTTGTTAAATATATTATATTTTTATGTTTTTAATATCTACCCGTTAATAAAACAAAGTGGCTTAGCAAACATCTTTAAAATTTATGCTATAATATTATATATTTTACGTATTTTAAGGAGACACTGATGAATAAAAATTTAAAAAATATTGATTTCACTGATTATTTTTATATTGTTAATTACAATAAAAATGAAAAAGACCTTTGTGTAATGGAAATAAACTCTTTATTATCTCAAACATTATTAGATGAAAATAAATATATCTTTTCAGATAAATACATAAACCCGTCAAGAAGCCCATTTATAAAACATTGCATATCTATAATATATAAGGAAAAATCTCTTAACACTATTATGGAAAAAATTAAATCTGCTAATCTATCCTTTGATGATTTTAAAGTTTGCTATATAAAATCAGAAGATTTAGATGTTTCCTATAATGAACGTTTAAAAAGCGTACATGATATTGGTTTTGTAATTACTGGTTTTCCAAACATACACAACCCTAAAATAACTTTAGGAATATCAAAAGTTCATGACACTTGGATATTTGGAATATACGAGAAAAACAATTATTTATGGCATAACCATGATAAAAAACCAAATTCTTATTCAAATGCTCTTAACTTAAAAACCTCTCGTGCTCTAGTTAATATTGCAATGAAAAATGATTTTAATTTAAGCCTAGTAGATCCTTGCTGTGGAGTTGGAACAGTAGTTATAGAAGCACTTGATTTAGGATTTAATATTAAAGGATTTGAACTTAGCAAACCCATTGCAAAAAATGCTAGAGATAATATAGAATTCTTTGGATATAAAAGAGATATAATTAGGAACTTTAACATGCATGATATAAAAGAGACATTTGACGTTTGCATTTTAGACATTCCATATGGATTGTTCTCACCTATAACAAGAGAAGAACAAATAAATATTATAAAAACAGCTAGAAGAATAACTACTAAAAGATTAGTGATAATAACTTTTGAAAATATGGATACAATTATTGAAAATGTCGGATTTGAAATAATTGATAAATGCTCAGTTTCTAAAAATAATTTTAAAAGATATATAAGCATATGTATATAATTTAAGAAAGCTAGATTAAAAAATTAAAAATCTAGCTTTCTTAAATTATTCTTCTACAAATTCTATTATCCCTTCCCCAAGCTTGGATATCCTAGCTAAAGAATATATGTTGTATCCCTTATCTTCTAATATTTTTCTTCCAGGTTGAAATGATTTTTCTATTACAATTCCAATGCCTAAAACATTTGCTCCTGCTTGTTCTATTACAGATATAGCACCAAGTGCTGCCTCCCCATAAGCTAAAAAATCATCTATTATAAGAACTTTATCATCTTTACATATATATTTTTTTGATAAAGTTAATTCGTAATCTAAATTTTTAGTAAAAGAATGAACTGTTTTTTGGTATACCTCTCCACTTAATATCTTTGACTTTTGCTTTTTTAAAATTATCATAGGTATATTCATCTGTATTGCTGTCATTACAGCTGGAGCAATTCCAGAGCTTTCAATTGTAACCACTTTTGTTATACCACAATTTTCAAAATAATCTTTAAAAGCTTTTCCCATTTCATACATAAGCTTTGGATCTACTTGATGATTTAGAAAAGAGTCTACCTTTAATACATTTTGATTTAATGCAATTCCCTCTTGTAAAATGCGCCTCTTTAATAAATTCATAATTATGTCCCCTTCTTTCTTCATTTTAGAATTTTTTTCTAAACTAAAATCAAATTTAATACAATATGCGTTGATATTTAACCTAAAAAAGCATCCCAAAAAAATTTGAGATGCTAATACATTTACTATAATTATATTACGCAATTCTCGTAGTCTGCATATTTAAGGTTAGCAGGTAGAAACTTTCGAACCATATTATCGATTATATACGAATTTTTGCATTATATTAATATTATATCATGCGTATGTATTTTTTCAACACCTTAAAATAATCAATAAAACAAAACCACCAATATTAAACTTCATATCGATGGTTTTACTATTCTTCATTATCTTTAAGAATTTTTAATACATTAAACATATCTTTTAATTCTTCCTTTGTTATAGAATCAAAATCATCTAATCTAATTTTAATGTTATCAATAATATCATTTTTATATGTATTTTTTTGCTTTTTACTATTTGTTAGAAAAAAAGTTGCTATTGTTGCTGTTAATAACCCTACAAAACCAATCCCTACTATCATTAAAAAAACAGCTATTATTCTTCCTCCTAAAGTTTTAGGAATTACATCTCCATACCCAACCGTTGTGGCAGTTACAAAACTCCACCATAATGCATTGCTAAAACTAATATCTTCCATTAACGATATACCTATAGAGCCTAAAATAATTATAATAGCTACAAAATAAACTCCATATGCAAAATTATTTGTTCTTAAAAATTCTCTAGTTCTATACTGAAATTTACTAATTAAAACTAACATTCTAGTTCCTTTAAAAATATTTATTATTCTCGTAAATTTGACTAATCTCGCTATCCTTAGCGTCTTAAACAGAGAATTAAGTGGAATTATTGATAACAAATCAATAATATTATTTTTTATAAACTTTATCTTATCTTTGCTTATCAATAATCTTATAAAATAGTCTATACAAAATATAATCCATATTACTGCATCTATTATTTCAAATATTCTTAATATTTTATCTGGTATTGATATTAACATTCCACTTATAATTAAAACAACAACTATTATAGCTAAAGTCCCCATAAACATATCATATTTCATTCGTAACTTTTTTATATTGTCTAAAATTTTTCATCTCTCCTAACCTTTGCTTTTTTATTTATTATACCCCCTTTGAAATATATTATTATATTCTAAAATTTCTATAAATTACATATAGATTTTACTAATGAAAATATAAAAGACAAGATATAAATATCTTGTCTTTTATATTTTCAATAAAATAAAATTTAATTTTATTTACATTTCTAAAATTTTATTAATTTAAAGTCCCTTGCCCTTGGTTTGAACCTGTTGTAGTTGTATATGATAAATTATCAAATGAACTAGTAGGAGCATTTTCAATAACCATAAATTTATATCCTGCATCTTTAAGATCCTTTATAAGAGAAGGAAGAGCTTCAACTGTATCTTTTTTAGTTGAAGAATCATGCATTATTATTACTGGTTGATTCATGTTCTTTATATGATCCATAACATTATCTACTAAAGCTTGAGTTGACATTTGTCCACTAGTTGTAGCATCTCCTGTTTCAGCATCCCAATCTATAGATGTTATATGTTCCTCATCAAGAGCCTTATTAAGTGCAGTTAAGTTAGGATCTTTATAATAACTTCTAGACATATAACCACCTGGAAGTCTTAAAACTCTTGCATCAAAATTTGCACCTAAAACACTTTGTAAAACCTTATTAGTTTCATTTATTTCATTCATTGTATTAGAAACACTTAAAACATTATGAGGATATAATATTTTATAATCATGAGTATAAGAATGATTTGCTATAGCATTTCCTTGATAAAGTTCATCCTTAACTACTTGTTGCATTTCAGGATTATTAGCTATTTGATTTCCTATAAGGAAAAATGTAGCATGTACATCATTTTCTTTTAATATTTTTAATATTTCTTCTGAATTTTTACTTGGACCATCATCAAAAGTTAAAAATACTTCTTTTGTTTTAAGATTTGAATGACCTGCTAATATTTCTGCAACTTCATTTGCAGGAACTGCATAACTTTTAGCTGATTCTATTATATTATCTCCTGGAACTACTTGATTTCCATTAGTAGCAGTGCTTGTACTATTTGTGTTTGTCGTACTACTTGAGCTTATTGTGTTACTGCTAACATTTTTTGATAAATTTTTTGATGAATGTGCAAAACTATAAATTAAAGATGCTATTATAATAATTATTATTATTAAAATTATTCCAAAAAACAATCTACGCATCATAAATTTTTTCTTTCCATCCATTTTTATCCCTCCTAATTATGTAAAATAATAAAGCTATTAAAATTATATTATATACAATTGAATACATCTACATAATATATTAATTTTAATATTTATTTAACATTTTATTAACACAAAGTTAATATTTGAATTGTTTATTTTTTTATATTTAATATAAAAAAGACTATATACACAGTGTATATAGTCTTTACAAAAATATATTTTTAAATTGCTATGTTTTGCAATAATTATTATTTATTAGAAGCTTCTTCAACAGCAACAGCAACAGCAACAGTAGCTCCTACCATTGGGTTGTTACCCATTCCGATAAGACCCATCATTTCAACGTGAGCTGGAACTGATGATGAACCTGCAAATTGTGCATCTGAGTGCATTCTTCCCATAGTATCTGTCATACCATAAGAAGCTGGACCTGCAGCCATGTTATCTGGGTGAAGAGTTCTTCCTGTACCACCACCTGATGCAACTGAGAAGTATTTCTTACCTTGTTCAACACATTCTTTTTTGTATGTTCCAGCAACTGGATGTTGGAATCTAGTTGGGTTAGTTGAGTTACCAGTAATTGATACATCAACTCCTTCATGATGCATTATAGCAACACCTTCTCTAACGTCGTCAGCACCATAGCATTTAACCTTAGCTCTTGGTCCGTTTGAGTATGGAGTTTCTTTAACTATTTTAAGTTCTCCAGTGTAGTAATCAAATTTAGTTTGAACATAAGTGAATCCGTTAATTCTTGAGATTATAAATGCAGCATCTTTTCCAAGACCGTTTAATATAACTCTTAATGGTTCTTTTCTTACTTTGTTAGCAGCTTCAGCTATTTTGATAGCTCCTTCAGCAGCAGCGAAAGATTCGTGTCCTGCTAAGAATGCGAAACATTTAGTTTCTTCTCTTAAAAGCATAGCTCCAAGATTTCCGTGTCCTAAACCAACTTTTCTATCATCTGCAACTGATCCTGGAATACAGAAAGCTTGTAATCCTTCTCCAATTGCTTCAGCAGCATCAGCAGCCTTTTTGCAGCCTTTCTTTATTGCTATAGCAGCACCTAAAGTGTAAGCCCATCCAGCGTTTTCAAATGCTATTGGTTGAGTTTCCTTAACTATTTTGTAAGGATCTATTCCTATAGATGCACAAACTTCTTTAGCATCTTCTATTTTTTCCATTCCGTATTTATTTAATACTGGAGTGATTTGGTCAATTCTTCTTTCATAACTTTCAAATAATGCCATAATAAAATTTCCTCCTTTACAAACTAATTATTTAAGTCTTGGATTTATTAATTCTTTAGCGTCAGCAACTCTTCCGTATTGTCCTTTAGCTGCTTCTAATGCTTCATTAGCATCCATTCCTTTAGTGATGTTTTCCATCATTTTTCCAATGTTTACGAATTTGTATCCGATTATTTGCTTATCTTCATCTAAAGCAACGTCAGTAACATATCCTTCAGTCATTTCTAAGTATCTAGGTCCTTTTTCAAGTGTTCCGTACATAGTACCAACCATTGATCTTAGACCTTTTCCTAAATCTTCAAGACCTGCTCCTATAGGTAGTCCACCTTCTGAGAAAGCAGTTTGAGTTCTTCCATAAACTATTTGAAGGAATAATTCTCTCATTGCAGTATTTATAGCATCACAAACTAAGTCTGTGTTTAACGCTTCTAATATTGTTTTTCCTGGTAGTATTTCTGAAGCCATTGCAGCTGAGTGTGTCATTCCTGAGCAACCTATAGTTTCAACTAATGCTTCTTGTATTAATCCATCTTTAACATTTAAAGTTAATTTACAAGCCCCTTGTTGTGGTGCACACCATCCTATACCATGAGTTAAGCCTGATATATCTTTAACTTCTTTAGCTTGTACCCATTTTCCTTCTGCAGGGATTGGTGCTGGGCCATGATTTGGTCCTTTAGCAACTACACACATTTCTTGAACTTCGCTTGAATACATCATATTGTTTTCTCCTCCCTAAAAAATAAATTATAACCACAATTTATTTTAGTAGCTACAGTATTTTCTTTTAAACAGGGACTATTTTAGTCCCTGTGGGTAATTTATTGAACACCCACCTCTATATTCTAACAAAATAACACCAAAGTAACAACATCTTTTCGTTGAATTTTCAAAAAAATTTTATAATTTAATCTTATATGTCTAAAATTTATCATTTTTCTCAAAAAAAATTTATAATTTGATATAAATATTTCCTTGCATTATTTATTTAAGTATGTTAAAATATATTTGTAATGCCGAAGTGGCGGAATGGCAGACGCAGCGGACTCAAAATCCGCCGACCACAAATCGTATGGGTTCGACTCCCATTTTCGGCACCAATTAAAAGCAATGGCTTTAAAGGATATAACAAATTATGTTATATCCTTTTTTTATTTTAAAATACTAATGACAAATTAGTATTTATAAAATAAATACAATACTATTAATAATTATATATTAATATTTTAAAATAATAATAAAGAAAGACTAAGCAATATATTAACTTAGTCTTTTTTAATCATTAATTTAATTGATATTACTCATTCTTATTTTTTTAATAATTCTTGTGAAATTTCTCTAAATTTTTCATCACTTATTCCAAGTTTCTTTTTAAAAATGTCATCATCCATTCTTGCAACAATTATTTTATCAGGAGATATTTGTTTAATTACCTCTTTCAATTTTTCAACTGATTCTTCATCATCATTATATCCTTTAATAATAGTAACATCAAATATAAATCTACCTTTATATTGTTTATTAAAAGAAATCATATTGTTAATATATTTTTCTAAAGTATACCCATCAATAGGTCGTTGGATTTTTTGAAAATCCTCCTCTGTTATTACCTTTATCTCTCCAACAATTTCATCACATTTATTTGCAATTTTTATAAACTCCTCTCTTCCTAATAAATATCCATTAGAAAGAAGTCTTACAGATACTCCTTTGTTTTTTATAAAATCAATAATATCTAAAATTTTATCATTTATAAAAGCTTCACCTTTTGAATTTATAAAAACTAATTCCGCCTTTGTTTCGTCAATTTTCTTATTTAATTCTGCTAAAGAAATGTCAATTTCATCAAATGATTTTTGTGTATCTACTTTATTTTTAGATCTTCCAATAGGACAGAATATACAATCAAAATTACAATGTTTTTCTGGAAGTATATTAACCTCTAACACCTTTTTCCCTTCTTCTATATAAACATCTTTATATGTAAAATTATTCATTTTTTCCTCCTAACCCTACTCTATTTCGGTACTTTTATTGTTAATATCTAAAATTTCTATTTTATATGTTCCACCTAAATTATCTTTAATTCTACCTCCTAATTCTTCTAAAGCATTTTTCAAATCTTTTATTCTTTCATTATCTACCAATTCCATACATAAAATTGCATTTTTTGTGTTTTCAGTTAACATAGTTCTTACTGATTCTCTCCAATTTAAACATCTGCATATCGTTCCTTTATCATCTTTATAAACTATTTCTCCTTCATAAGGTTGTGCGCTTTCATTGCTTCAAAGTGTAATAAAATTTTCATTTCCAACAGCTTTAGTTAATCTTATATCTCCAACAAATTTGTCTATATCTTCTCCTCCACAAGGAAGAGCATAACTTAATGATATAGAATTATAAATATCAACTAAAGGATTTATTGTTCCTAAATGATTCCCATTATATATTCTCTTTAATAACGCTTCTATTGATGCTCTTGCACCTTTTTTTGTTTTAAATTTTTTAAACGCATCTCTCCAAACCTTTATTACTTCATTATCACTAAAATTCGCATTTTCAAGATAATTCATAGCTTCTTTCTCTGCATTTAAAATCATATTTTTTGTCATCCTGTATAAAATTATTTATACCTCGACATACTACAACCCCTATTTTCGCTTCGGGAAATATATCCCAAAAATCATTTTCTATAATTATTTTTTTCATAAAAATTCTCCTTTTTTTAATTTTTATACATTGTATTTTAGTTTGAAGATAGCATTTTCAAACCAATAATACCAACTACGATTAATATAATACAAAATATTTGCATTATATTAACTGTTTCTTTAAATAAAATTATACTAAATATTACAGTTCCTACTGTTCCTATACCAGTCCATATAGCATATGCACTACCAAGTGGCAAACTTTTTATTGATATTGATAAAAAATAAAAACTTGCAATTAATCCTATAATCGTTAATATACTAGATATTAAATTTGTAAATCCTTTAGAATATTTAAGTTCAATAGCCCACATCACTTCAAAAAGACCAGCAATTATTAAAAATAACCATTTCATATATTCCTCCACAAATGAAAATTTAAAATTATTTTAATAATATTTCCTACATTAAAACTATAAAAAAAAGCCATAGGAAATATTATTAAAATATCTCCCAGGCTTTTCTCCCTCCGTGTACACATAAATGTGCGTTTCCTCTCGGACCTGTCCAAAGATTCATCTTTGCGGAACCCTAGAAAACTTAAATATATTTAAAACATAATTTACAAATCTTTTAAAATATGTGCTAATTCTATCACAACTTTAACATAAAATCAATCATAAATTTGCAATTTTCGAAATAAAATTTCATTTTTACTTTTACTTTGTTTAGTTTTATTGTATAATTAATTTATTATTAGTTTTTTATTCTATAAAATATATTTTATAGAAAGAGAGGATTTATTATGAAAAATATAAAATTATTTTTTTTAATAGCAATCATTTCCTTGTTGTCTTTTAATGCCATAATAAAAGAAGGTAGTGAAACATACACTTTATTATCAGACTATAACTTTGTTTCTGATAGTTCTGATAAAAACACCAAATCAAGAATTACTGGGCAAATTCAAAGTATTAGCGATGAAAGCTATAATAAAATCTTGTATAAACTTCAAAAACAAGGCTACTCATCTGACTTTTATGCTTTCAATGTAATTTGTGGTGATTCTACAGCTTCTAACAATATAAAAGTTACCATAAATTATCTACAAAAGAAATATGCAAATAAAATACTAAAAGCCTATAGCTATAATGAATCCACTAATACATTTAAATGTTTAGGAAATATAGAATCTAACTCTAATTCTGTAAGTTTTAATACTGATGCTCCTGGAATACACTTTATAGCTTTAAATAATGCGCCTGTCTATGATCATGATAATAAAACAGTAGTTTACAACGAAAATTTTAACTATACTGGTCTTCCTAACAGTAATAAATGGTCTTACGATACTGGAAACTGGGGATTTGGAAATGATGAACTACAATATTATACAGCTTATGATTTAGATAATGCTAATGTATCTAACGGAAATTTAAATATTACAGCTGTAAGAGAAGATTATCAAGGAAGCAAATATACATCAGCAAGACTTGTTAGCAAAAATAGTTACCTTTATGGAAAATTTGAAATACGAGCTAAATTGCCTTCCGGTGCTGGAACTTGGCCTGCTATTTGGCTTTTACCTACTAATAACGAATATGGAGAATGGCCAAATAGTGGTGAAATCGATATTATGGAACATATTGGTAAAGACCCTGGAATAATTCACGGATCTCTTCACACAGCTCTTAATAACTTTAAAGCAGGAACTGAAATAACTTCTTCTACTCCTGTTAATGATTGTACAAGCACTTATCACACTTATGGCTTAGAATGGACACCAGAATATATAAATATCTCCGTAGATGATAACGTTTATTTTAAACTTAATAGGAATTCTTATAATTATAAAGATTCTTATAAAACTTGGCCTTTTGATAAAGAATTTCATCTCATTTTAAATCTTGCTATCGGAGGAAACTGGGGTGGATATGTAGATGACTCTATCTTTCCTAAAACTATGAGTATAGATTATATTAAAATTTATGATTTAGGATTAGACAAATATTCTCTAAATAAAACCACTACCCCTTATGAAATCGAATCTGAAATTTTTGAATCTAAATTTAATGATTTATCAGGATTTTCTTCATTTATTCAAAATGATGCAGCTAAATGCGACATATATTCAAGATGGGGTTTAGGCGTTTTTGATATAGCACGTAGTGGCAATGATGATTGGGATATTCAACTTATTAAAGACAATTTAACTTTAGAAGAAGGTAAAACTTATAAATATTCCTTTAAAATAAAATCTACACTTTATAGAAAACTTTCTTTTGGTTTTCAACAAAATCGAGGTGATTACGGAAGATATCACACAGAATCCGTCTCTATTGGTAATGAATTTACAACAATTTCTGGGGTATATACTCATACATCTAAAACAGATACTAATGCTTCATTTGTATTTTATTTAGGTGGATATTCTCTTCCTTGGCATCAAATCCAAGTAGATGATTTTAAACTAACTAAAGTAAATTATTAAAAAATATATTACTTTAGTAACTATTCACTCAATCTCTTAACATATATAATTTTTGTATATTATATTTTGTTAGGAGATTTTTTATGAATTCATCAGGTTTAATAATAATTCTAATCATATTATTTATATTTTTTAGGCAATATAAAAAAAATATTTCTGATAGAGGGCGCAAGATTACAGTAGCCTCTCAACTTATCATTCCAATTTTATACATATTTATTTTTAAAAACACCTTTGAGTATATTTTTTCTACATCTGGATTATTAAATATAATTTTTATAGCAATTGCAGTCATTTTAGGATGTGTTGTAGGTTTTGCAAGATCTAAACTTAATAAACTTACACTAGAAAAAAAGACTCATACTGTATACTGCAAAGCTTCTAAAATAGATTTAATTATACTTATAGCTTTAATTTGCTTAAAATTTGGAGCTGAAATATTTTTATCTAGACTTATTCACGGAAATACTTTATTAATGATTACTAACTATTTATTACTATTTAGTATAAGTGCTATAATAAGTAAAAGAATAATTATTCTTTTCAAATACTTAAAAATAGTATCTAAAATTAATACTATTTAAATTTAGGAGAAAAAATGAATAGATTGCACCGCATGTTTATATTAAGAGCTATACTACTTTTAGTTATAGCTCTAAATGTTTATTCAAAACTAAATAAAAATATTTTTTTATTTTATCACTTAATTATACTTATTCTAATTCTAAATGAATTTTTTAGATATTTATTAATAAATAAAAAAAGTATAATGAAATCAAAAAATAATATTAACAAAATAACTATATTTGTCTCATTAATATTATCTTTAGTTATTTTAAGTTATTTATCTTACTATCATTTAAGTATAACATTTTATATATTCTTTATTTTATTTGAAAGCTTTTATTTTAAAGGCGTTTTAAAAATTATATTATTTATAATAAACTATTTAAGCTATATCACACCTTTAGCATTGTCTAACACATATATAGATAATGGTTTTCTTTTTAATATTTATAACAAAACTATTAGTAGAGGTTTTATTATAAATATAGTTGAAAGTAGCATAAGTTACTTTAGTTATTTTATAATAGTAATGCTAATTAAAAAAGTTAGAAAAAACAAAAAAAATATTTACATATTAAATCAAGAACTCGAAGAGCAAAATTTAAAACTTAAAGAATATTCAAAGAAAATAGAAGAACTTACTATATCAAAGGAGCGAAATAGAGTTGCTCAAGAACTTCATGACTCTTTAGGTCATTATCTTATGGCTATATCTATGCACATTGATGTTTTAGATAAAACCTTAGATATATCGTCTGAAAAATCAAAAAATATTTTATCTAAAACTAAAATAATAGTAGATAATAGCATTGATGAACTTAGAAGCACTGTTTATTCTTTAAAGAAAAATAATATAAATATTATAAGTTCCGTTAACTCTTTAACTGAAAATTTATCAATATCAAATAATATTTCTTTTAATGTTAATATCTCAAACGATATAGAAAATGTTTCTCTTTTAATTAAAGATGCATTATATAAAACTATAAAAGAATCTATAACTAATGGGGTAAAACACGGAAAAGCTTCACAGTTTATTATTGATTTATTTATTAAAGACAATATAATTTATTTATCTATATTAAACAATGGAATAAAACCTGATAATATAATAAAATCTAACGGTTTAAATGGAATGGAGGATAGATTAAGAGTATTAAATGGCAAACTTAATGTTGAAAATACTTTAGATGGATTTAAAGTTTCATGTACCATACCTCTTATAAAATAAATTTTTATATATTATAAGAAAGGACTTATGACAATGATTAACGTTTTTATAATAGATGATCAAGAAATAATACGCGAAGGATTAAAAATGATGCTCTCTCTTTATGATACAAAAATACGTATCATAGGAGAAGCTAAAAATGGTAAAGAAGGGTTAAACTTAATCAGCTCTATAAAAGATAGTATTGATATTGTTCTTACAGATATTAAAATGCCAGTATTAGATGGAGTTGAATTTACTAAAATAGCAAAAGAACTTTTTCCACAAATTAAAGTGATTGTTTTAACAACATTTAATGAAGATGAATATATTTTAAATTCCCTTAAAAATGGAGCTTATGGTTTCTTATTAAAAGATTCAAAAGGTGATGAACTTGTAAGTGCAATTAAATCTGTTAATAAAGGAAATCTTCTTTTAACAGGAAATGTGGCTAATAAACTTCCAACACTTCTTCTACATAGCAAAAAAACAGATAACAACGTTATCCTAAATCAAGATAACTTAGTTGATAAACTTACAAACCGCGAAGTAGATATTGCTAGTTTAGTCTCTAGGGGACTTAGCAACAAAGAAATCTCATCACAATTATTTTTGACCGAAGGTACTGTTAAAAATTATGTAACTAAAATTTTGGATAAATTAAATTTAAAAAGCAGAGTTGAACTCACACTTTTCTTTCAAGAAAATAAGAACTTCTAAAATTCTAAGAAGTTCTTATTTTTGTTTATATTTTATTTATACTTCTGGAAACCACAGGGATATTTCTCTTTTAGCCGCTTCTAAGCTATCTGATGCATGGACTAAATTTTTAGTTCTGCTATTTGCATACATACCTCTTATTGTTGCACAATCTGCTTTTAATGGGTCCTTATCCCCGTTTTCTTTTCTTACAATAGATATAGCGCTTTCACCCTCTATTATCATAGCAACTAATTTACCACTTACCAAATAATCAACAAGTTCTTTAAAAAATGGCTTATCTTTATGCTCTTCATAATGTTTCTTAGCTAAATTTTCATCTGCTTGAATAAGCTTCATTTTGCATATTCTAAGACATTTCCTCTCATACACGCTTAATATTTGACCAACTAATCCTCTCTCTACTCCATCTGGTTTTATAAGAACTAAAGTTTTTTCCATAAATATCCCTCCCAAAACAAATTCAAGTTATATTATATGTAAATATTTTCTTTATAAATAATTATATCATAATTTTTTTCTTAATATTCTTTTTAATCAAAATATTATAAACTTTCTTCCCTATAAAATTTTACAAGAAGAGATAAAGAACTTAAAATTTCTCCTCCCCAAAACATATACCATTTATTATCTTTTGCCCAAGTTCCTGATAATTTATTTATCCCTATAATGGTTTTTTTATTAAAATTATAATTCAAACTTAAAACGCATTTATTTATTAATCGCATTGACAATTCTTTATCCACAACACCACTTTTTAAAGCATACAAAGATGCACGAAGAACAAGAGCAACATCATGTGAACTATAATACTCTTTTAAAAGTTGACCACTTTCCCTAAAATCAGTTACCAAGTTGTCCTTATAGCTTTTCCAAACCCTATCTATATCTGTTAAAAAATCTTCTACTATTTCCCTCGCTAAAATTAAAGTATTATCATTATATAGTGTTTTGGCTACACATTCTATCGCTCTATATTGATATCCACCCCATGTTGCATTTGGATCTGGTCCATTAAATGCAAATGTATTTTTTTCCCCATAGTCTTCTCTATTCCATACATCCCATAAAAATACTGGTGCAAAAAAATTATTACTACTTTTGGTTATTTTCTTATAAGCGTTTCTAGCATCATTAATAAACTTTAAAGACTCTAAAACTCCAGTTTCATCGTTTAATTCTTGCCATAACCAAGGTGCTTGATATCCAACATAAGGCATACCCATCTGTCCATTTAGTTTATTATTTATTGTATTTATTGTAAAAGGTAAAATCCATGGTGCATATGGATAATTAGTAAGAGGTAATGTTCTTAAATGAAAAATTTTTATTTCTTGATAACTTGTATCTTCTGTACTTATTATCATTGTCTTTAAATTTATGTTTTGAGGAAGCTTTTCCTCATTATTAGCACTATTAACAAAATCATCTTGATACAATAAAAATTCTTCTATTATATTATTCCCTTTCGTCTCTATTATCTTTTCCCATCTTCTATCCTTTTTATATCCATTTTTATCAGTCAAAATAACTTTTATTTTTCCTTTAACCAATGTTGAAATTTTAAGTTTATAAAATCTATCTAAAGGAATCACCTCGTTTATTGCGCTTTTTCCAAATTGAACTTCTCCATTTCCTTTAGGTATTTTTATTAAAATAGCTCCATCATAACTATCTCTAAAAAAAACAACTTCTCCCTCTCTATTATCATAAGTATAAGTTCCTTTTTGAGAAAAAGGATTGCCACTTTCAAAATCTTCTGTTATATAATCATTAGAATTTTCTACTTTACATATAAATCTTATAAGTCCCTTCATATTTTCTAATATTTTTTTATATTTTAAATCTCCTAATATTTCATATAACTTTTTAAAACATTGATAGCTCCACCAAATACTATCAACTGCACAAGAAGTTTCTCCTTTTAATAATTTTCTCCAGACAGGATATGCTTCATAATTTTCAGAAGGCTGTATCTTATCTCCTCCTAAATCAGAATAAACTACTAATAATTTACCAGAATAATTTTCTAAAAGTTTTATAACTATTTTATTATCCTTAATCATTTTCTCTGAAATTTCATATTCTTTGCCCACAATCTTAGAAAAAGGATTTTCCCACTCTAGCTTTCCTGTCATCTCCCTAACCGAAAAAACCCTTTTAGCTTTATATTTTGTGTTTATACTTCCAACTCCATTAACAAAATTAACTTCTTTATTATAATAAATAATTTCACTTGAAAATTCATCATTACTAGCATTAAAAAGCCAATGTGGTGAATATATATATTCCTCATTAAACTCTTCATTTGGAATTTCATTATTTCCATATAAATGAACCAATGTTGATTGTGCTATATTTTTAGCAAGATTTAAAATCTCTTTGTCTTTTGTAATTTCATAAACATCTAAAAGTCCTAAAAGCGTTAAAAATTGACCTTCACTAGTTCCACTTTCTGGTGCAAAATATCCGCCTCTACCTTCTTCTTTATGATAATGAGCCTTAACTAAATATTCTTTTGATATAGTTATAGGCACTTTATTTTTTTTATTATTATTTAACCATTTTATATAACTGTTAATATTACTTTCTACATCTTTTATTTTAATTTCTAAATTATTATTCAATATCTTATTTTCCATAATTTTTAAGCCATTTATCTAAATTTAGATAAATGGCTATATCCCCTTTCTTTTAGTAAAACTTTAGCTTACATCATTAGGTGTTACTTCATATAATGTATCCCTTCTATCATTTTTAAATACATTATATAAAATATTATTCGCAACTGTTATATTTGTATCTTGCCATTGACTATTTGGAATAACTTTTCCAACATTTTTAACCCAATTCATAATACTAGCGTTATTAAAACTATTTGTTTCATTTCCTACTAAAACATACTTTACCTTTCCCTCTCTAACTAACTGCTTAAAAGCAAAAAGAGTTAATATATCATCATTTCCAGTTCTTCCTCCTAAAGCCATAACTTTATCACCAGTATCTAATATAATATTTTGTGCATAAACACTAGCAGATGGAGTAACTAATAAATATTCTTGATTTTCCCCCTTATTTTCATTTAAGAAATTTATAAATTTACTTAAATCTTCACTACTACCAAATTCTACACCATAATTTTTCATATAATTATTTACATTTTGTTGAGTTTTACTCTCAAATAATTGAAGACCTGCTCCTTTAAATATTCCATCTGTTTTATATACTAAAGAAGCACTTGAGCCTATTAACGGTATTATTAAGCATCCAATTATAGATATTACTATTAATCCATTTTTAAGATTATTGTTTGTAAATTTCTTGTTTCTAATTTTAAATAAAGTAAAGACTGCAATTATTGATATACCTAAATCTAAATAAAATAAATGTATAAGCAAATACGATAAATTTTCTCTATAATAAATAACAATAATATATTGAACAATAATAGTTAACCCTAAAGATAAAGAAAGCCACATGCTTTTATTTTTTCTATAAATTTGTATCATTTTTTTAATACCTATACCACATAATGCAGCAGTTGGTACAGCTAAAGTAGCTAAATCATAAATATTGCTATATACAAAACTAAAATATAAAAATTCAATTACAAACCATATAGAAAAAAACATTATTGTTATATTCTTAGTACTTTTAAGGGTAATAATTTTCCTTCTATTTATTATAGACACTATAAAACTTATTATAGCTAAAGGTAAAAACCATGCTATCTGATCTGACAAATTATTATCTTGAAATAGTCTAAATATACCAAATTGAGTTTTGTTATCTTTATGAATTGTATTCCATTCATTATAATTTTTAATAAACTCATTTTCATTTAATATGTTATAACTTAAGGTATTGTCACCATCATAATTTAAGTTAGTATTTGAATTTATCTTATTACTAACTTGATTATGTTGATTTAATACAAGCTCTATCTCACTATTTGTTGTGCTATCTCCAACATATCGTCTAGCATTTACAGGAACCAAATCTACTAAAAAAGACCAACTTAATGAAACCACTAAAAGAACTATCGTTGCTAAAATCAAACATTTTATTTTAGCTTTTAAAGACACCTTTTCTCTCTCTTGAGTAATAAAAGTAATTCCACACACATACCTTTCGATTACTCTTTTTTCTCCTTCTGATTCTGAAAATATGTACGTTAAATATATAGCTGGTATAATTATAAAACTTTCTAATCTATTTATATTAAAAGCTATTCCAACTATTATAACACTTACTATTAAATATTTTATATTCCCTGTTTTCGCAGCCTTTATAGCCGGCATAATTGATAATAACATAAATAAAATTAATATTGTTTGAAAATCATTTGTCCTACTAACAGCAACATATATAGGTGTTATAGCAAGTATAAGTGCTGCCATAATACCAGCTATAAAACCAAAATAACGTTTTATTAAAATGTATAATATAAAAACGCATAAGGTTCCTGCTAAAGCCTCTGGCAATATTAAAGCAAAACCACTTACTCCAAAAATTTTACCAAATATACCCTGTATCCATAAACCAATAGGAGGCTTATTTAGACTTACAAATCCTGATGGATCAAAGGATAAAAAGAAAAAGTTTTTAAAACTAGTTAACATACTTTTTATTCCTGCTGCATAATATTCGTTACCATATCCTTGTATCTTTAAATTAGATATATTTAAAATAAAAGATAAAATAAGTATAAAAATTATGGGTAGCTTATCTTTATTAAATTTTTTTATCATTTCATGCTCCCTTGTATAGACTATTGCAATTAAATAGCTTTATTAAATTTTCTCTACATTTAATATTAACTTTTCAACCCAAATATTGCAATATTAATATCAATATATTATATTTATTTTTTAGTTTTAATTACTATATTATAAAAAAATAAAAGACTATATTAAAATAATTTTAATTTATTTTAATATAGTCTTTTATATCTATCTTTATTTACTATTTTAGTGAATTTATTAATACTATTATGTGTTATTGTGCGTTAATGTTATATATCTTATGAAAATTAAATTGAATAATTAATATTTTTGTTTGTATTTTTAACAAGCATCCTTAAAGCCGCTAACTTTAAAGATATTTTCTAAAAAATTTTTAAATTCTATTATTTAATATTTTGTAGTTCTTCGTAAGTTAATACATTATTATCATTTTCACCTATCATTTTAACAATTTTCTTTGATCTTCTATCAAAATTCATTGTTAAATTCTTATTACCATAATGTCCTGCTGGATCTATGTAATATTTATACTCTATTATTTTATCTAAATCGATTTCTGCATAAGCTATTCCTTCTTCACCTTCTGGAACTAAATCACACATTGGCTCTCCATCTGGTGCATAAATGCAAGTGTGTCCTGGTACAAATGTATCAAATATTGCATGAGCCTCTTTATTTAAGCAAATTATATTTCTCATTTCTTCTGTTATTAATGATGCACACATTACAACGTATGTTTGAGTTGATATTGCATAATATCTGCTTGATAATTCATCTGCAAAAAATCCTGGCCATGATGCTACGTGGATTTGTTCATTTTGATAATTCATAGCGCAAAGGTCTAATGGTACTTGGTGTTCCCAACACATAAGTCCTCCTAAGTTACCGATTTCAGTTTCATGAACTTGCATCATACTTGCATCTCCATCACCCCATACAAGTCTTTCTCCACTTGTTACTCTCATCTTTCTATGTTTTCCTATTATATCTCCATTTGAGTTAAACCAAAGTTGAGTTAAGTATAATGAACCTCCATCTAATTCACTCATAGATGCACATACATGTATCTTATTTCTTCTTGCAGCTTCGCTTATTCTTTGTACTGAGTAACTTGGTATTTTTACTGCATTTTTATATAATTGAACATAGAATTGTTTTGCATATTCTGGTCCACCTACAAATGCAAAGAATGGATACCCTGGTATAAATCCTTCTGGGAATGCTACTAATTTTGCTCCATTTTGTCCTGCTTCATCTATAAATTTTACTACTTTATCTACTGTTTTTTCTAAATCTAAATATACTGGTGCTGCTTGTACTGCTGCTACTTTAAATTTTGAATATTTTCTTTTCATATTAACTCCTCCTAATGTTTATAATTGAATTTTGTAAGTCTTAAACAATATTAAATATCATATGTATATTTTTAATTATTGGAAATACAGTGATCATATATTGCTTTTACTTTAATTATTTATTTAGATATTTAATATTGTTCCTTGACTACAAATTTATTTTATCATTTCATTTTTATTTTTTATATGTATTTTATTCTATATTTGTTTTTTTATGTATTTTTTATAAGATTATTTTTTATAATTTATTTATTTTTTTAATTTTTATATATGAAAATTTACTTTTATTTGATTTTATAGAATATAAACATTGTTATTAAATAATTATTAAATTATTTAATAATATTTATAATAATTATTGGAAAATATTAAGAATTGATGTTATTTTCTTATATTTTACTTTATTTTATTTTATATTTAAATTTATAATTTAATTAAAATAAATCATAATTTTTATTAATAATAAAATATCCATATTTTTGTTTACATTTAATTTTTTTCTATAATAATTGCATAAATTTATTGAACTTTATACTTTTTTATATTAAAATATCTTTATTATTAAAATTCTTAATAATTTATTTACATTTTTTAATTTAATTATTTAAATATAAAAAGTTTATATGCTTTTTATAAAAATATTAAAGTACAAAGGGGGAATATTTCTATGTTAGGAGTCATTCTTTTATATGTTGCAATTGTACTTATAAGTAATGGTATTGCAAGAGTTTGCAAAATTGATTCCAAATCTCAATCAATAATGAACTTATTTACAGGTGGTTTATCTGTTATCTGTAATGTTATTGTTATAGTATTTGGAGAAATTTCAGGTAGCACATCAGAATTCTATGCTGCTGCAACAGGATTATTATTTGGTTTTACTTATCTTTATATTGCACTAAATGGAATATTTAATTTAGATCAAAGATTATATGGTTGGTATAGTCTATTTGTAGCAGTTAACTCTATTCCAGCTGGTATATTATGCTTTTTAGATGGAGGATTCTTTAATATATCCATGGCTATTATTTGGTGGTTGTGGGGTGTTTTATGGCTTACAGGTTGGATTGAAACTGTAGCTAAAAAGAATTTAGGTAAATTTGTTGGCTACCTTTCAGTATTTGAAGGTATAGTTACAGCTTGGATTCCTGGTTTTATGATAATAGCTGGATGGTGGCATTAATAAAAAGATACAGAATTTCTGTATCTTTTTTTATTCTTAAAAACTCACTTTAAAATTACATAAAAAAAGTCATGACTTTCATCACGACTTTTTTTACAAATTATTCTTCTACTGAAAATACTTCATGTAAAAGAACTTTATCTAATCCAATTTCTTGAGTTTCTTTACTTACTCTTATAGTTCCTGTTGCATCTGCAATCTTTAATACTATAAGTGTTACTACAAATGAGTAAATTGCAACTAAAACAGCACCAAATAATTGAATTAAGAATTGATGTATTCCAGCTTGTACACCATTAACTGCTGAACTTGCAAATATTCCTATTAAAAGTGTTCCTGTAAATCCACCCATTCCGTGAACTCCCCAAACATCTAATGCATCGTCCCATTTCATCTTCTTTACAAATGCTACGCATAAGTAACATATTATTGCAGCTATTATACCAATAGCAACCGAACCTTGAGGTGTAACATAACCTGCACATGGTGTTATAGTTGCACATCCTGCAACAGCTCCAACTAAAACTTCTAATAAAGAGAAATGTTTTTCTTTAATATAACATATAATTACCCAAACAATTGTTGCAAATCCTGCTGCTATTCCAGTGTTTGTAAATGCTATAGCCGCTGTTTGTCCACTAGCTAAAGCTCCACCTGAGTTAAATCCAAACCATCCAAATAATAAGATTGCACCTCCAAGAGATACTAAACCTATGTTTCCAGGACCTTTTTTAGGTTTAACAGCTCTCTTTCCTAAGAAAAATACTGCAGCCAATGCTCCAAATCCTGCTGTTATATGTATTACTGTTCCTCCGGCATAATCAACAAATCCCATTTTTTCTAGGAATCCGTTACCCCATACCCAGTGAGCTACTGGGAAATAAATTAATATCATCCAAATAATTAATACTTTTATCCATCCACCTATATTCATTCTGTTTGCAAAAGCTCCAGTCATAAGTGGCGCAGTTATAATTGCGAACATTAATTGGTACATAAAGAACATTAAAAATGGTATATGTGAACCATAGGTAGCGTTAACAGAGAAATCTACTCCATTTAACATGAAATATTGAAGTGGATTTCCTATAACTCCTCCAATATCATTACCAAATACTAGAGAGAATCCTCCAAACACCCACATTACTGTTACTACTCCTATTGCAATAAATGAATACATCATCATTGTTAAGGAATTTTTCTTTTCTACAAGACCACCGTAGAAAAATGCTAACCCTGGTGTCATAACAAATACTAGCACTGTGGCTATGACCATAAATGCTACGTCGCCGTTGTTTATCGCTGTCATTTCTTTTTTCTCCTTTTTATTTATTTTTTATAATATGTAATTCCTAACCCATTATACTTGGTATCTAAAAGTTAATCAACATCTATACTAAATTTAAAGACTATATAATATAATTACTTTAAGGTATCTTAAATTGATTAATTATTTACTAATAAAATATTATCTTACTACTTAAGATACCTTTTAAGATTTTTGTATAAATTACTCATATTTTTTTAATTTATAGATAGTCTATGATTAACTTATTTTGTAGTCTTTTTAATGATACTTTAGGAAATAAATTATAACTTTCTAATTGTTAAATTTTGTGAATTTAACACCTTTCTTCTTATGTAATTGTGGCAAAGCCCCACTACTTCTTCTAAATCTTGCGTTAAATTTCCTATAACTCTCAAAACAAAACCATTTACTTCTAGTCCTGTTATTCCAAAATTTATATCTAAATTTAACTTTAATATTTCTTCTCTTAAATGTTCTATAATATTTTTATCTATTCTATCATCTAAAATTATTAAAGTTGCAAAATTTTTATATCCTTCCATAAATCCTAAACCATCTATATCATCTTCTCTAGGATTTATTAACATATTATCTAATAATACAGGAACTCCATCCATATATATATTAGTTTTAAGCTTTGCTTTTTCATATTGGAACCTTTTTTTATCAGGAGACCATCCTGATGTTATCCCATCTGTATAAATAAGAGTAGAACTCTTTGTCATATATATATTATTCTCTTGTCTATAAACTGCATCTTTATAAAGAATAACTGGATCTGTTATATATTCTAAAATACTATTTTCTTCAAGTTTTAGAGTAGTTTCTTGAAAAGATTCATAACTATTTTCGCATTTATAAACTTTACTAGCAGCTTGAGTAGTTACTATAGCACGAACATTCTCTTTTAGCTCTACGTTTATATTGTATCTTTCTCCTTCAACTATTCCTCCACCTAATTGCATTAAAAAATATGCAGGTATTCTTTCAACATCTAATTCCATTTTAGGAGATAACTTAAACACTCCATTAAAATACTTTCTAGGAGATACAACAACATCTCCTTGTTTTTCTAAAACCAAGTCAATTAAACCTGCATATTTATTATCATTTAAGTTACTCATTTTATGATATTCCTTCTAAAAGACAATTTTTCTTAATCCAGTTTAATACTTCTAAAACACCAGAATCATTTTTAAGATTTGTAAATATAAAATCTTTTTGCCCTCTAAATGCTAAAGTATCTTGTCTCATTACTTCTAAATCTGCCCCTACATATGGTGCTAAATCTATTTTATTTATGATAAATAAATCACTTTTTATCATACCTTGTCCAGCTTTTCTTGGTATCTTTTCACCTTGTGCAACGTCTATTATGTATATGGAAAAATCAACCAAATCCGGACTAAATGTAGCCGCTAAATTATCTCCACCACTTTCTAAGAAGATTATATCTAAATCTGGAAATCTTGATTTCATTTCTTCTATTGCTGCAAAATTCATTGAAGCATCTTCTCTAATTGCAGTATGTGGACATCCTCCTGTCTCTACACCCATTATTCTTTCTTCTGGTAATATAGAATTTTTCACCATAAATTTTGCATCTTCTTTAGTATAAATATCATTTGTTATAACTGCACAACTATATTTATCGTTTATCATTCTTGTTAGTCTTTCAGTTAAAAGTGTTTTTCCGCTTCCAACTGGTCCACCAACACCTATTACTACTGGTCTTGCCATAAATTTTTCCTTCTTTCTATATGTATTAATAGCAGTTTTATCTCAATAAACACTATAAAATATTTTATACAAATTAAAATACTATGACATAAACAATCTAAATATTAACGTCTCATGATTTATTTGAGATAACTCAATCCCTGGAACATTAAGTCCAAAGTAATCTAAATCGGCATTTTCTATTTTTTCAAAAAGAATTTCTGTATCTTCACAAAATTCTTTTAACAAAATTTGCCCATCTTTTTGTCCAAGAGGTATGGTTCTTACTGCATTTTGAATCAAAGTAGAAATTGTACTATATATATGATAACAAATCGCTTCTTTTACATTTAACCCCAAACTATAAAGAGCTAAGGCAAACACTATTGCTGGGTGTCCAAAAGCTTCTTTTTCTTTTATTTTTTTATCATATTCCTTTAGTATTTCAAAATCATAAAGGTCTATAAACATTCTTATCATTCTTCCTGCTATAAGCTTTGCTCCATCTCTACTCTCTTTTGCTATACTCTGAACTGTTATTTTTCTATCAAGTTCTATTATTTCTTTTGTTATTTCTAATTTTCCATGTTCTTTTAATATATCATATAATATTCTTATACAAAGACCATCTGAATATATAAATTGTTTATTTAAATATATTTTTAACCAATTTCTAAATGTTTCTGTATTTTTAATTTCATCTTTTCTTAGGTAAGTTTCCATTCCATAAGAGTGGTTAAATGAGCCTACTGGGAAATTCGAATCACATAACTGTATTATCTTTAAAACCTTTAATATCTTAGTGTCTGTGTTCAAATTCAACATGTCTAAATGCCTTTTCTAATACTCTTTCTTCTCTTACATAATCTATTTTATCGTGTTTTAGTTTATCTTCAACTAGACTATCATATTCTATAATCATAGTATCATCTTCAAATTGCGCTTGTAGATGTCTATTTCCAAGTTCGTGAGCTATTTTTCCCATTTCATTTATACTCTTTGGTTTTATTACTAATATATCATTGCTTTCAAATTGAACCATAACAACATTATGTCCATCATTAAATAAAATATCTCCATTACTTAAAGTTTTACCTTTTTCTAAAGATATTCCATATTCATGTCCATGATCTGATGTTACTCTCATGATTCTTTTTAATAAGTCATCTCTTTTAACTATTACTTTTTCTATATGAAATTTTTCTTTATTTTCTAATTCTTTAACATTTCCCAATATTTCTTCAAATATCATAACCATTCTCCTTTCAAATAAATACCTAATTTTTAATAATAGATAGAGAAACAAATTCTCTATCTATCTAAATAAAATTTATTCTAAAAATAAATAATTAAATCCTAGAATAAGAAGTATCTTTGAGTCATTGGAAGTTCTTCTGCAGCTTCACATTTTATTACTTCACCATTAACTTTAACGTCATAAGTTTGAGGATCTACTTCTAATGATTCTGGAATTACATCATTTAACTTCATATCTTTTTTAGTTAAATTTCTTATATTCTTAACAGGTAAAACTATGTTTTCTAAACCTAATTTTTCTTTAATTCCATGTTCATAAGCGTATTTAGAAACAAAAGTTACACAAGTGTTTCCTTTAGCTTTTCCGTAAGCTCCAAACATATTTCTCATAAGTACTGGTTGGCAAGTTGGAATTGATGCATTAGCTTCTCCCATTGCTGATAGACTAACTACTCCGCCCTTTATTACCATTTTAGGTTTAGCACCAAAGAATGCTGGATCCCAAACAACTAAATCAGCCATTTTACCTACTTCAACTGAACCTATATATTCATCTACTCCGTGTGCTATAGCTGGATTTATAGTATATTTAGCAACATATCTTTTAACTCTGTTGTTATCGCTAAACTCTGAATCACCTTTTAATGGTCCTCTTTGAACTTTCATTTTTGATGCATTTTGCCATGTTCTAGTTACAACTTCACCAATTCTTCCCATAGCCATTGTATCAGAACTCATGATACTGAATATTCCCATATCATGTAATATATCTTCTGCCGCAATTGTTTGTTTTCTAATTCTTGAATCAGCAAAAGCTATATCTTCTGGAACTTTTGGATCTAAGTGGTGACAAACCATAAGCATATCTAAATGTTCTGCTATAGTGTTTACTGTATATGGCATTGTTGGGTTTGTTGATGCTGGTAATATATTTAATTGTCCTGCCATCTTCATTATATCAGGAGCATGTCCACCACCAGCTCCTTCTGTATGGAATGTATGCATTGTTCTTCCACCAATTGCTTCTATTGTATGTTCAACGAATCCACCTTCATTTAATGTATCTGTATGAATTGCAACTTGAACATCATATTTATCAGCTGCTTGAAGTGAATAATCTATCGCAGATCTAGTTGCACCCCAGTCTTCATGAATTTTAAGACCACAAGCACCAGCCTCTATTTGCTCTGCATTAACTTCTAAGTTAGCTCCACTACCTTTTCCTAAGAATCCCATGTTTATTGGAAGACCTTCAGCAGCTTCTATCATTCTTTCTATGTTCCAAGCTCCTGGAGTTGCAGTTGTAGCATTTGTTCCATCATTAGGACCAGTTCCTCCACCTATAACTGTTGTTATTCCTCCATGAAGTGCTGTTTCAACTAAATCTGGACTTATGTAATGAACGTGAGTATCAAGACCTCCAGCTGTTACTATTAATCCTTCAGCTGCAAAAGCTTCTGTACTAACACCAACTATAAAGTCAACATCATCCATACCATCTGGATTTCCGCCTTTTCCTATATAAGCTATTTTTCCATCTTTTATACCAATGTCAGCTTTATATATTCCTGTGTAGTCAACAATTGTTGCACCAGTTAATATAAGGTCTACAACTTTTGGATTATTTCTAGTTTCAATAGAGTTTTGACCCATACCATCTCTTAAAGTCTTTCCTCCACCAAATTTACTTTCATCTCCATAAACTGTGAAGTCTTTTTCTATTTCTATAAATAATTCAGAATCTCCAAGTCTTATTTTATCTCCTGTAGTTGGTCCAAAAAGATCTGAATAACGTTTTCTATCTATTTCAAAACTCATTATTTTCTGCCCCCTTTATCTAAAAATCCATCAACTTTATTGTTTAAACCAAAAACTCTTCTAGTTCCAGCTATATCTATAATCTTAACTATTTTATCATCTCCTGGTTCAAATCTAACAGCTGTACCTGATGGAATATCTAATCTCTTTCCAAAAGCTTTTTCTCTATCAAATTCTAATCCTTCATTTACTTCATAGAAATGAAAATGTGAGCCAACTTGAATTGGTCTATCTCCATTATTTACCACTCTAAGTTCTATGGCTTCTCTACCTTCATTATATTTAATTGGTTCTTTTGCTAAAATGTATTCTCCTGGTATCATAACTTAAATCTCCCTTCTCTATTATTGTATTGGATCATGAACAGTCACAAGTTTAGTTCCATCTGGGAATGTACATTCAACTTGAACAGTGTGTACCATTTCTGGAACCCCTTCCATAACTTGATCTCTAGTTAAAATATTTCTGCATTCATCCATAAGAGTATGTACAGTTTTACCTTCTCTAGCACCTTCCATTATTTCATCTGTTATAATTGCAACAGCTTCTGGATAATTAAGTTTTAATCCCTTTTTAAGTCTTCTTCTAGCAACTTCTGCCGCTACAACAATCATAAGCTTTTCTTGCTCTCTCATTGTTAATCTCATTTATTTATTCCTCCTTTTTAAATAATTTATATAAAACTATACTAAGTATTTTTAGCAAAGCTTCATATGTCTTTATAATTTCACACATAAAAAATATAACAACATTAAAGACAATATTATACAAAAAATTCAACTTGTAACCCTTAAATATTATCTTTAAAACTTCTAGGCAAATTTTATTTTTTTGTCGAAGCCAGTCGTATTTATCAATAATAATATCATGTTATAATCTAATTTTCAAACAATTTTAAAAAAATTTTTACATTTTTCCTTATTTGAATACGTTTCATTTTAAAAATATGCTACTTGACATTAGAATTTATAATAAAATAACACTTTTTTACCTATTTTTTTATACTTTTTAAAATTAAATTAAATTAAAATTTCACTTTATTGTTTACAAAAAATCTATATGTTGATATTATATATACATACATATATTTATTAAATTAAAATTGTAAAATAAAAAAAACAAAGGAGGAAACACTATATGTTAGGAGTAGTTCTTTTATACGTAGCAATTGTACTTATTAGTAATGGTATTGCAAGATTATCTCATGTAGATCCAAAATCACAAGCAATAATGAACTTATTTACAGGCGGTCTATCAGTTGTTTGTAATGTTATAGTAATAATATGTGGAGAAGTTCTTGGTAGCAGAACAGATTTTTATGCTGCCGCTACAGGATTATTATTCGGTTTTACATATCTTTATGTTGCATTAAACGGAATTTTCAATTTAGACCAAAGATTATATGGTTGGTATAGTTTATTCGTTGCAATTACAGCCATCCCAGCTGGTATGTTATCTTGGGCAGATGGCGGAATAAACAACATAGCTATGGCTATAATCTGGTGGTTATGGGCAGCTTTATGGTTTACTGGATGGGTTGAAACAGTTTTAAAGATAAACTTAGGAAGAAGCGTTGGAGCTTTAGCAATCTTTGAAGGTATAGTTACAGCTTGGATTCCAGGCTTTATGATGATAGCTGGATGGTGGCACTAAGATTTAATTAGTAGCTAAAATTAATTACATATTTTATAAATGGCTAAAGAAATTATCATTAATTTTTTTAGCCATTTATTTATTAATTTATATATTGCATTTTATATAAAGCTATGATACAATTCATTTTGAATTTTGTTTAGAGTATACTTATGAGTTTTAAATAATAAAAAACATCTTTAAAACCGCTAATTTTAAAGATATTTTCTAAAGAATTTTTAGATTTTGTTATTTATGTAATTTTGTAGTTCTTCGTAAGATTATACTCTATTTTTTTATATAAATATCTTTTGTTTAAAATTGCTTTTATATAAATAAAAGGAAGGTTTAACAACCTTCCTTTTATTTATATAATCGCTTTATCAGCATCCTTCATAGCTTCTTCTTGTTTATTAAAGATAACCTTTCTTATCATATCAAACGGTATTATAGTTAAAGCCATTATTATAACTGTAATCCATTGTGCCAAATTAAGAGGCGTACATGAGAAGAATTCTCCTCCAACGAATGTTAATATTACTTGAACTACAATTATAGCTCCCATAACTTTTAAAAACCCTTTATTTTCATTTATGTTTTGAAGTATATTTATTCCCTCACTTCTAACATTAAATCCATTAAATACTGCTGTAAACACAAAGAATGAGAAGTATCCTGTTAATAATACATCTAAATTATTATTAAATATATTTGTAAACAATGGTGTTTTCAAAAAGATAAAGCTTATTAAAGCAACCCAACCACCTGCACAAAGGATTTGAGTAAACATTTTTCTAGATACAATACTTTGAGTTCTTGACTTTGGCTTTTCATTCATATAATCTTTAAGCGCAGGTTCTGCACCAAGAGCCATGGCACCCAATCCATCCATTATAAGATTTATCCAAAGTATATGAGTTATTGTGAGAGGTTGTTCTATTCCAAATAAAGGTGCTATTGCACACACTGTAACAGCTGCAACATTTATTGTTAACTGGAATTTTATAAATTTTAATATATTATTGTAGATTGTTCTTCCATAAAGTATAGCACTTTCAATAGATTTAAAATTATCATCTAAAATTACTATATCTCCTACCTCTTTTGCCACATCAGTTCCAGACCCCATTGCAAATCCAACATCTGCTCTTTTTAATGCAGGCGCATCATTTACTCCATCACCTGTCATACCACAAACTAAATTAAGTTCTTGAGTAATTCTTACCATTCTTGATTTATCTGTTGGAAGAGCTCTTGCTATCACTCTAAGATTTGGAAGTATTTCTTTAACTTCATCATCACTTAATTTATTAAGTTCTTCAGATGTTAAAGCAATATGTGTATCTTTTGTGATAAGATAACTATCTTTAGCTATTGCTACTGCTGTTTCTTTTCTATCACCAGTTATCATTATAACTTGAACCCCAGCATTTTGAACTTCTTTTATAGCCTGTCTAGCTTCTGGTCTTACATCATCCCTAATTCCAACAAAACCTACTATAATTAAATCATCTGGAAGTGTATCCGAAACCAAAGGTTTTTCACTTATTGCAAAAGCCAAAACTCTCATAGCCTTATCAGCTAATAAATCTATCTTTTTATTAATTTTACTCTTATCTATACTAACAATATTTCCATTTTTATCTATACATTTCTTAGCATTTATTAAAAGTCTTTCAGGAGCTCCCTTATAAACTGTTTTTCCATTTAATTGGGCAGCTGAATATTTGTTAGTAGAATTAAACATTTGAGATTTTTTAACTACTATGTCTGAATATTTATCCATTTCTTTTTTAGTTAAAAAATTAAGTAAAGCTTTATCAGTAAGGTTTCCACCTATAACATTACCTTTTTCATCAAACATTGCACCTGTATTTTTTCCTATGCAAAGTCCCATAAACTCTTTTATTACTTTACTTTCGTTGTAACTATCTTCTATATTTCCATCAAAAAATTCAACTACTTCTAATTTTCCCTTTGTTATAGTTCCTGTTTTATCACTAAATAACACATTTAATGAACCAGCTGTTTCTATCCCTATTGGCTTTCTAACTAAGACATTATTTTGAAGCATTTTTGATGTATTTCTCATTAAAACTATTGCTATCATAAGAGGAAGCCCCTCAGGCACCGCCATAACAATGATTGTAACTGATAACATAAGGGTTTCTAACAGGTCTTTTATTATATACATAGCTCCTAAATCAAAATATGCATCAATTCCACCTGCTGTTATTACTCTTTGAGATATTAATATTACAGCAATAACCACTGCCCCAATATAGCCAAATTTAGATATCTTTCCGGCTAAATCTTTAAGTTTTACTTTCAATGGGCTATCAACCTCTTTTGATGTCATATCTTTTGCCATAGAGCCCATAACAGTATTCATACCTATTTTTTTAACCCTCATTAAACCATATCCACTATAAACTACTGCTCCTCTAAATAATGATGATTTATCTACAAATGTATCTCCAGTTATCGCAACTTCTTCCTCATACATAATGTTATTATCTATTGAAGCTGTTTTTCTACATTCTTCAGCTTCTCCATTTAAGGCTGAATTATCAACCTTTAATTCACCATCAATTAATATACCATCAGCTGGTATTTTATCTCCAGATTCTAAAATTATACAATCTCCGACAACTATATCATCCACTATTATTTCTATAGCTTGACCATTTCTATAAACTTTACACTTTTCTTTCTCTGCACTATTTTTTAATTTTCTATATTCATTATCAGATGCAACTTCAGTTTTTGCCGAAATAAATGTAACTATTAAAATAGATATCCCAATTCCAACAAGTTCTGACCATGAAGCATGTCCTATTGCTGCCATTCCACCCAGTATTACTGCTATCACTATTAAAAGCATTATCATTGGATCTTTAAAGGCATCTAAAAACTTATTTAAAAATGTTTCTGGCTTTGCTTCTTCTATTATATTTTGTCCATATTTTATTCTGCTTTTTTCAACTTCTTTATCATTTAGGCCTCTTTTCAAATTTTTCTCTCCTTTAACCTTTATAAGAATTGTATAAACTTCTTATAGAGCTTTGCTTTAATTCACCTAAAGCCGAAAAATTCCATTCTTCCCCTTCTCTATAAAGGTCTGCAAATATTATTGCTGTATTGTTTTTACCATCTTCTGATAAATTATATCTACAAATCTCTTTTCCATTATTGTTTGCATCTAATAACCTTACATAGCATCTCTTTATCATTTTAAAACTTTGTCTTCTCTCATGCCCTTGATATATTACTACTGCAAATACTATTCTTTTACATTCTGGAACTATCTCTGATAAATTAACAAATATTTTTTCATCATCGCCTTCTCCCTCACCTGTTAAATTATCTCCATTTAAAAATATACCTTTTGCCTTTTTAGCTCCATAATAAACGATATTTTTATCTGATTTTACTAACTTTCCATTACTATCTAATAAAAAAGCTACTAAATCTAAATCAATATTAGCTCCTATTCTACTAGAATCCCATCCTGCACCTAATACTAAATTGTTTAAACTTGGATTTCTTTTAGTTAAATCTAAAACATCATTTTTCTTTAAATTTAAGACTCCAGTACAATCATTTCCACTTTGATTGGATGGATTCGTTCTTAAATCACTATATTTAATATTTTCTTCTTGAGAGTCAACCCCTATAAGCTTTTTTAAAAAATTAAATGCCATATACTTCACTCCCTTTACTAACACCTAAAATCTAACTTTACATATATAAACTTAATATTCCATTCAAATCTGCAATCTTACCATCACCTAAAGCTTTAAAATGCCACTCATTGTTTTCTTTAAAAAGCTCCGCAAATACCACTGCTGTAGCTGTTGAGCCATTTTCCTTTAGATTAAATCTACAGATTTCTTTTTCACCATTTTTCTCATCTAAAAGTCTTATATATGAATTATCTATCATGCCAAAAGTTTGTCTTTTCTCTCTAGCCTCAAATATTGTAACCACAAAAATAATTTTTGACACACTCTCTTTTATTTGTCTTAAATCTATCTCTATTCTTTCATCATCACCTTCTCCAACTCCAGTTCTATTATCTCCACATAACTTTATCCCTTGGCTATTCATATTATTAAAATAGATAACATCTTCATTTACATTATTCACCTTTCCATTTTGCCCTAATAAAAAAGCTGATATATCTAAATCGAAAGTACTTCCATTTAAAGATATATCCCAACCTGCACCTAATACAACTTTTTCTAACCCTGGTTCTTTTTTAGTTAAATTTAAAATATCATTTTTCTTTAAATTCAATGCTCCTGATTGATTATTATTTGAAAATCCACTTCCTAAATTTATAGCCATAATTTAGACCTCCTTTTTTAATAAAAAATCTTTTAATATCTTATGAATTATCCTCTAAACAATATAATTCTTAATTTAATAAAAATACTAAAATCACAGTATTAATTTATGTCAAATTTTCATATTATGATATTAGTATAATTGTAACACATTAATGCCTTATGTCAACATATAGTATATTGATTAATATAATCATAATATGAAAATTATTATTATTTTATCTTTTAAATATATTTATTTACAATTTGTTCAATTATATAACTATCTTACCTTTCAAATCTTTCTTTATATTCTCTAATCTTCCTATATTTTCATTCCTTTGAATTCTGTTAGCCTCTTCTATGGCTTTTGTTTCTTCTATTCCTTTTAATATAGTGTTATAAGTTTTTTCTAAAGTTTCTATATTTATAGAACTAGATGATGCCATTTTAGCTATTCTTACTGATTGCGCTGCTGTATTAGCTGCGTTTCTTTGAAGAAGTTCATTTGTTTTGTCATCTAATTGTTTAATTGATTTAGCTTGAATCTCTTGTCTTTTAAGAATTATTGCTTGAGCTAGACATTGTTTAAAAATAGGAAGAGTTATTATAAATGATGAATTTATCTTTCTCATTAAATTAAAATTTGACATTTGAATATTTTGTATTGCAGGAACAGCTTGTATAGCAACATTTTCAGCAACTCTTAAATCATAAACTCTTTGTGATAACATTTCTTTAGATAGTTCTAATCGTTGCATCATCATGCGTTTTTCTTCTTCATTTATATTAGTTGCCAAATTATACTGATTTATATAATTATCAATCTCTTCAATCGCAAGTTCTCCAGCTACAATATACTTTTCTAAAAGCTTATAATATTCTACATTGCCATCAAATAATCTTTTAAGTCTATTATTTGATTCTCTTATTTCTCCTTCATATTTCCTAAGAATTACATACACTTTTTCAACTTCTATACCCATGGTATCATATTTTTGGAAAAGGTCTGCTACTGATGTTTGAACTTTTTTAAACATTTTACCAAAGAAAGATATTTTTCCTTCTTTTCCATCTTGGTTTTGAAGTTCCTTAACATCAAACTTATCCATTATTCTTGTTAAACTACTAAGCATCTCTGTTGCTTCCTCTGTTTTTACAGCTTTCATTGAATTTAATAGCTCATCTGATACTTTAGATATTCCTTCACTTGCTCTTTGACCAAATTGAAGTATTGAGTTTGGGTTTTCTACATTAACTTCACTAGTTAAGTCTTGAACTTCTTTTAAAGATCTTAAATGCGTTTTATATTCATCCATTTGATTAAATATTAAATCGTCACTTACCATGCTATTATTATTCATAATATCCATATTATTTTGCATATTATTCATATTCATCAAATTTCCATTTGTTTGATTTTGATTCATATTGAAATTTGAATAATTATTGTTGTTCATATACTGAGTATTTTGCATATTACCTTGGTTGTAATTTTGTCCACTTCCATAATTTATATTGTTTCCTTGATTATTCATATTGAAATTATTATTATTATTTTTATCATTAAATCCATTATTATTTTCTAAATTAAACATATCATTTTCATTCATAAATCTATTAATCTCCTTATTATTAATTATTATTTTTGATATTATATTATATAATAATCATTACTTAAATTGTATTCTAAGCACTAAAATTTAAAAAATTTAGATATAGCACCTACTTTTCCTTTTATATTTTTTGTTAACATAAGTTTTTTATATTTTGATTCATATTCCATTTTTTCAAGCCTTATATAATTAAATCTATCATTTCTTATTATTTTACCTAAATTGCTAAGACCTGATGGATTAAATATAATTATATCCAAACCTATTTTATGAATATATGCCAAAATCATAACCATAGAATCTGAAATTACATTCTCACCATCTAAATATATAACTATTTTAGGAATATTAGATGTAAAATCAAAGTTATCTATGTGCCTTACTATAAGATCATTTAATGACAATACTAAGGATAATAGTTTTAAAATTTCTGTATCCTTTAACGGTTTAGTAAACAAACTCTTATCTAAAATAGTTTCATTAAATTTTTTTAATAAAAAATTTTGAGTTTCTTCACTATATTTTGAAAATTTATATATAGGAAGTTTTTTTATTCCATCTATATCAAAAGTCCCGTCTCCTAATCTTAAAAACATTAATTTATACATATCATCATTAAAATTTTCATCCTTTGATATATATCCTGTATTAAAAAAAAGTGTATCTGAATTTTCAACACAATATTTTACAAGTTTTTGATAATTCAATATATCCTTATATTCTCCATCTATTTTATAAAAAAAGCAAGGTATTTTTACAGTGTTTATATCTTTATCTACTTTAAATCCCTCTCTTAATTTTGCTGGTTCACTAAAGTAAGTATATATATCCTCTAAAATAGTATCTAAAAGTATTGACTTTGTATATCCGCCTCTAAATTGCCATGCCTTAAATATATCTATATCAGAAAAGAGAGTATCTTGTATATCTTTTTGTATTTGTTTTGTTATAGTCTGAGTTTTTTCTATATCTTCTCCCTTTGATGCTCTATAATCAAAAGATTCTACACTTAATATATTTAAATACTTTATGCATTTGCTTAAATTATCTCTATCTATTTCATTAAAAAATTCTTCTTTTAAAGGATTTATATAAATCACATCAAATCCCATCAAATAAAGCAATATTAAAAAATAAATACTGTGTCTTTCAATATCACCGTAATAAATACACTTAGGGTTTATGTCTTTATCAAAATTAATATTTCTTAAATAACTATATCCCCATACTATAAGTTTTGTTATAAAATTATTTCTTACACTTTCACTAAAAAAATTTTCATTATTTATAGATAAATTACAAACATATTCTAAAGCCTTTAAAAACTTATTATTTATTTCTATATTGTTTAAAATATTTATCTGCTCTTTAGAAATATTATATACATCCATATTTTCTATTTCTTTATATATATATTCTATAAGCTCCATTTCTCCAAGCAAATCAATAGAATTATCAAATACAATCGTTACATCAATATTTTCATTAACCTTTTTTTGAATCTTTTTTAAAATATTATTGTAATTATTAGTATTTTCTACTCCTATAAATCTATAAAATACATTTTTAAATTCTCCACTAAATACATTTTCTCTATTATATTTACTTGTATATACTTTAGAAATTATATCCTCTAAGTCCACATTCAAACATTTTTCACCCCACTTTAACAATAAATATTATTAAATTTTATTATTTCTTCTTTAATTAAAATATTTATTATATGACTTTTATCCTTCCCTACAATTTTTATAAATTTATCATAATTTATATGATTTATATCGCCTGTATATATTTTAATGGAAGGCACAAAATTCTCTATTATTATCATAGATTTTAAATTATTTATAGCTATAAATATTATCTGTCTAACTCTTTCTCTTGTTATTCCATATTTATTTGCTATATCTTGCAAAGTTTTATACTTATGATATCTTAAAAATAAAATATTCTTCGTTCTATCATCTAATGACATTTGAAAATTTTCGATTATAGTATTTGGAGATTTTAATAAATTTATCTTTTTTAACAATTTTTTCAGATTATCTTTATTTATATTCTTTATATCCTCTAAATTTTTTCCTTGTATATCTTTAATTAGAACATTGTTTTCATTGTTTTCTATTTCAAAGATATCACATAAATTTGCAAGCGATAAATCCTTTACAAATGGATATATATCTTTAACATCAAACATTTCATAATTTCCATTAACATTATCCATAGCATAACATTCTAAAATAGAAACTATATCTCTAACCTTCCCTTCTCCAACTCCTTTTATATTTTTAAACTTAAATAACAAATTATTATCTATTTGTCCTATATATTTTATTGAATTTTCCTTGCAAAATTCTTTAAATTTATTGTACTTATCTTGCCAAAATACATAAATTATTTCTTGATTAGCATTAGAAATATTTACATTATTAAAATGATAGAACTTATTTAATACATATTCTCTATCTAAATAGATTTCCTTTAATTTAGATAAAATAGCATCTATCTTTCCTACCCCAACACCTTTGGTAGATTCAAATTGCTTAATAACATCTCTATTTAAATCACCTAACACTTTATATTTATTAATCCTACAAAATCTCCTAAAATTATAAAACTTATCATCTGCAAAAATATCATCAATAAAAAACATATCTTCTTTTTTATTAATTTCCTTATTAATTTTATTTTCAGAGTTATTTTTTTTAGAAAGAGGTACCTCTAAAGCTTTCTTATAACTTTCTTTATTATTATAAATAGTCTTCATATATTCTCCTCCTCTTAATCATAAGTTTGTCTTAAGAAAATTTTATCATAATAGAATGAAATTTTAAATAAAAATCCATTAGTTTTACACTAATGGATTTTTAAGTTAATATTAATATATGTATTCGCTTAAAAGTGCATCAAATTCTCTTATTTCTTGCCAATTATAATAATTTATATTATCTTTTGAATGGTAATTTTTAAATTTATTTATTGATATTTTATACTTATCTTTATAATTTAATTCTATTTTTAAAAATTCATCATCCAAAAGAACTATATTAGTAACCTCTGAAAATTCTATACTAGGATCTTGATAATAAAATTTTACTCCACTAGCAAGTAAATTTTTAAATATATTTTCCATAATTACGTTTACCTTTCTAAAGATTATATTATTTTAATAATATTAATTAATAATAAGATTAAAATATATAATATTCTATGCATCTTTCTTTTAATGTGAATATTAATGCTTAAAAATAATAAAATTATACTAATAATTATAGAAAATATCAATAACCTTTATAATCTTTTAAATATATTAAAAGGTACGAAATAAACTTATTTCATACCTTTAAATTTATATTTATTATTTACCATGTTCAGCTTTATCAAGTTTCTTCCATACAATAACACCATATATAGCATTTGTTAAAAATTGTATCCACATCATAGCTCCTGATAAAGAACTGATTGAAAATGATGTTTGAGTAAATAAAGATGTGAAATAAAGAATTGCTCCTACACCATCTGATAATATCCAAAAATACCAAGTTTCTCTAAATCTTTTTGCTGAAACTATAACTGCAAATATTGTTACAGTTGCTGTAAATGAATCTATATAAAATAGATGATCAGCAGGTATTCTAAAACCTAATACTGGTTGTAATATATTTGGAAGGTTATATATAAATAGCGCATATAATCCCCAAAGTATTAACACTCCTGGCACTATAAGTCCCATTTGCTTTTTACTTAAACTTCTAACCTCTATTGTTGATTCAGTTGTATTATCATGTTTTGTTTGTCTTGCACTTTTTCTCCATGCAAAATATCCATATATGTTCATCGGTAACATATATATAACATAAAGTATTACTTCAGCATACATATGATTTGTAATTGAAATAAATATGTAAAAACAACTGTTTACTATTCCCCATGCATAAGCTGCAACTTCTGCCCTTGCTGTATAAATTCCTGCAAAAAGTCCTGATATAGTGGATATAATTGATGCTATCGAAACAATAAGTATCGTTGCACTTAATGATTTTTCATTATATAGTCCCAAACCAAATGTGAATATATTGAAAAAAAAGAATACTATAAAGTATATTTTATGAAAAGTAGAATATTTTTTGAAAAAATTCATGATCTCTGCCACTCCTTAATTTTTTTCTTCCTTTACTATAATACGTATATATATATTAAATGTAAAGTATTTTTTTATTTTTTTAATAACAAATATAATTCATTAACTTTTTTTCAAAAAATGTATTTTATCAATGCAGTTTTATTATTTTTTATAATTTAATTAAACTTACATTTAAAATGTAAATTTAATCAAATTATACTTTTTATATTATTCTTTATAGTAATAAATCATTTCATCTAATATTTTAGATATAATTATTAAACAAATATTATAAGAATATTTCAAATCTCTTTTATAAGTATCTAAATATTCATCTTTTTTATAATCATCATAAATAGCACTTAAAAAGTTTTTTACATCGTCGAAAGAATTTAAATTTATATCTATATTTTTTTCAAAACTATACTTCCTTGCTATAAAGTTTAGTTTTTTTTCATAAGCAATATGAATAAACATGCTATGTTTAAATTCCCATCTCTCATCATGCGGTACACAAAAAAAATCACATATAAAATGACAAATAACCCCAAGTTCTTGACTAAAATTACAAAAATATTTTTTTTTCTGTATTTCATCTAAGCTATTTATTTTTGATAATTTTTCTATTTTTTCTAATATTACTTCATAAGACTCTTTTCTATAATGTTTCCTTAATTTATATTTTGAAACCAAATCAGGCTTTATATTTCCATATATAAAATTTTTTTTCTTAATAATAGATTTTTTTTGTGGATCTAATGCATTATATATTTTTTTGGCAATTATAACATGTGTTCTTGGATCCATAAAATCACCTCCCTATAACTATCACTAGATTTTGTATTACTTTAATTATACATCAAATAATTGCCTCTAAATTTTATTTTTAACTATGTTAAGTTATAATACTTATATAAATTTTATTCTTATTATCCCTTCTATTACTTATTTCAATTCATGAAAAAAGGTATTAAAAATAATATTATTATTTTTAATACCTCTGCAATAAAAATTTTCAATTTTACTTATATAAGGTTTAAAAGTTTCAAAACTTCTTTTGCTATATTCCTCTCTGTTCCCTTGTAAGGATATGAATGTATATGAATTGCTGGATTAAAATTAATCTCAATTATAGCATAAGGAGAATCCTCGCTTTTATAATCCTCTAGCATCATATCTACGCCACAAATCTTTGCTTTTGCAGCTCTTGCAGCTTTTATAGCTATTTCTTTAAACTTCTCTGGAATTAAATCAGTATAGTCTATACTATCTCCTCCAGTACTTATATTAGAGTTTTCCCTTAGATAAACAACCTCATCTTTTTTCGGAATATAGTCAAAATCCAATCCTCTTTGTTTTAAAAATAGTTTAGCATTATCATCTAAAGCTATCTTTTCTAATGGCTTTTTATAACCTTTACCTCTTAGAGAACTTTGATTTTTTATATCTATTAATTCTCTTATGCTCTTTTTCCCATCTCCAATACAATTAGCAGGAACTCTATGGAGTATACCACAAACTTTATCATCAATAACTAAAAATCTATACTCTTTTCCCTTTATAAATTCTTCTACCAAAACGGTATTATCGTTATTAAAAGCAAGTTTTAATCCTTCATGCAAATCATTTTTAGAAGCTCCATCTGGGAATATACTTATCCCTAAACCAAAATTTGTAGATTTTGGCTTAATAACAGAAGGTTTTCCTATAAAATCATCTATATTTAATTTTGCTTCTTCTATATTAGTAAACTCTTTGCCATTTGGCACTTTTATATTATTTTCAGCTAAAACTTTTTTAGTTACTACTTTATTTTCCATAATCAAAACTGTTATATAACTATCCTTAGAAGTTTTAGTTGCTTGTTTTACATATTCCTTTTTGCCTCCTCTTTCCAGAGATATAAAATTATCATTTCTATCTACTACCGTTGTCTTTATTCCTCTTTTTATAGCTTCTTTCATAAGTATTTGAGTTGAAAGTTCTAAGTCCTCAAATCCTTGAAGTCTAAATCTGTTATTATATGCTTCTTTTTTATATTTTTTTGAAAGATTTAAGTTAAAATTCATAAACCCTTGCTTGCTTACTTCATCTTTTATTTGGTAAGCATAAGTTTTTCTATAATCATTAACCATTTCTTTTTTTTCTTCTATTATTTCATCTAAATTTAAGTTAAAATTACTATTTATAATAGACATTTTCTCTAGTATATAATGAGCCCATTGTCTTTTAGAAATACTTTCTCCATTCCTTAAAAGATTTATATCTTCTAAACCTAAAATACTTATATCTAATTGATTTTTTAAAGCTTCTTCTTGCCATAACTTATATGAGTTTTCCTCTTCATTAAGCAAAAATAATGTAAATAAATGTACAAATTTTAAATCATTTAAACTTATTCCCACTCTTTCTAAAGGATTAATGTCTATGCTTCTTATTTCTAAATAATTTATACCATCTTTTAAAAGAGATTCTTTAATGTTACTATTATCCTTAGCTTTTAATCTTATTTGACTATAAAATTCCTTATAATTTGATATATAATTATTATAAACAAAGCTGTCTAAGCTCTCTATATACCCCCTAACACTATCATAATCAGCATATAAATTTGTGCTATTTTTATAACCTAATTTACTATTTCTATAAGATATAGCTTCCTTATCTCCATATATATCACAATTAATTTTATTAATTTTATTTAAGTCTTCTTTTTCATAACTTTCATGTATTATTGGAGATGCACCTAATAAGTACACAATAAACCATCTATATCTTAAATAATTCCTTGTAACCTTTAAATATATCGAATCTTTAAAATCTCTATAAGATACATTCTTATCTTCTCTTTTTTCATACAATTTCTTTATAACAGTCTCATTAAATGAAAAGTTATAATGTATTCCTGAAATAAGTTGCTTTTTCACCCCATATTTCTTAGCTAATCCTTCTCTATAACTTCTAGCTTCGTTCCCCTTCTTATTTGAAGAATATTTGGCTATATTTATGTTTTCGCCTATAATGCTTGGCATAGATTCTGGCCATAAATACTCTTCTCCAATTTCTAGCGAAACTATATCATACAAAACATTTAAAGCATCAAAAACTTCTTTAGAGGTTTTCATAACAGGTGTTATCATCTCAACTTGACTTTCAGAAAAATCTGTTGTTATATATGGATTCTCTAATTTATCACCAAAAACATCTGGATGTTCTTTTGAAGATAAAATCCCATCTTTATCTATCCTTAAAGATTCTAGCTCTATTCCAAATCCTCCCTTTAAAAGTTCGTCTGAACTTATAAATCCTTTTATTGTATTTAACATAATCATCCTCCTAAAATTATTTTATCTTCGATTTTGTATTATAAACATTAGAAACAATTCTCCTTTATACTATCATTAGTATCTGTAATTATATTCATTAAAAACAAAACTAACTTGTTCCCATTTGTAATATTTAAACTATAATAACTCCATACACCATCTTTCCTACAAACAACTAATTTGCATTCCATAAGAACATTCATATGGTGTGATAATGTTGGTTGAGTAAAATTAAATTCTCTTAATATAGAACATGCACACATTTCTCCTTGAGATAACATATTAATTATTTTTAATCTACTAGAATTTCCAAGTGCCTTAAAAATTTTAGCATTTATCTCATATGTATTTTCCATTTCTTCTCCTTATATAGATATTTTTCTATATTAAGTATATAATCTATATATTATCCTTGTCAATTTTTATATTATAATATTGGCTTATAAATATATAGCTAATATATTATTTTTTATACATATAGATAATTATCAATTAAAGCTTGAATTTCAATTTATAAAAAACACCTTAAAAGAGTATCTTTTAAGGCATCTTATGTACAAAATAAATTTTCTATATTTTTTGTCTATCCACTTTTTTATTATAAAAATAACTTACTCCTGCAGCTGCAATAACTATTATATAACCTATCATACTGTTTTCTCCCGGTATCTGACTAAATATCAAAACTGAAAATATTGTAGCAAATATAACTTGGCTATACCCAAATATAGATATATCTTTAGCAGCTGCATATTTGTATGCGAGGGTTGTACCAAATTGTCCAAAAATTGTGCAAATACCTGCACATAATAAATATATTGTTTGCATTGTAGTCATTGGTGTATAGTCAAATATCATATATATAGCACCAACTGATATCGATACTATGGCAAACCAAAATACTATTGTTTGAGGGCTTTCTTTTCCTCCCAAATATCTTATACATGTAAACGCAATACCTATTGAAATGGCTCCTAAAATTGCCATAAAGGCTGGAAATATAGGCATGGTAGACCCGGGTCCAAGTATGATAACAACACCAATAAATGCTATTGCCAAAGCTCCAATTTGAAATCTTTTTATTTTTTCTTTTAAAAACAAAAAGCTAAATATTATTATAAAAAACGGACCTAACTGATTTAACATAGTTGCATTAGGAAGCATAAGTTTATCTACTGCATAAAAGTTAGCTAAAGCTCCTAGTGTTCCAATACAACCTCTTAGAAGTAATATCTTTCTATTTCCTCTATGTCCCAAAACAGATTCTTTATTTTTAGCTAAAAGAAATATAGCTAAAAATAGACATGGAAGATTTCTAAAAAAAACCTTTTGAATTACAGGAATATCCCCAGATAGCTTTATAAACGTACTCATTCCAGCATATCCTAAAGCACTTATAATAAGAAGAATAGTCCCTTTTGTTATGTTATTGTTCATATACAGTTTATAAGATTAAAACTTAAACCTAGTTTCTTATAATACTCCCTCCCTTTATGTTGTTCTAAATTCAAATATAAAATTATTCTAACATTTACAATAAATAAATTCTACAATGAAGATACCCCTGTTTTACTCAATAAAATTGTTCACATTTAAACATCTTGTTTTTTTTAGATTTCTCTTTTATTTTCATGAATTATTTATAAAATCAAATAAAATTTCTTTAAAATAAAAAGCTATAACAATAACAATTGTTATAGCTTATCTTAAATCTTATTTAACCTATCCTTCTAAATCTTTTTCTGTTGGAATAGAATCTATTGCTCCATAATTAGTACAAGTTATAGCCCCTACTCTATTAGCATAAGCTATTATTTCTTTCCATTTTTCAAAACTTATTTCATCTTTATTATCTATCTCATTAACCTTTTTTAAAACAGCTCCTACAAAAGCATCTCCAGCTCCTGTTGAATCTACCTGCTTTATTTTTATTGATGGAATTATTACTGAGTTTAGACCATCACTTATCAATGTTCCTTGACTACCTAAAGTTATAGCAACTACTTTTGCTCCTATTTTATGAAGTTCTGAAACTCCTTCATTTAAATCTTCTTTTTTAGTTATTATTTTTATTTCTTCATCGCTTAATTTTATAAAATCTGCTTTTTCAATGAAATCTTTACAATCAAGCACAAATTGTTCTAATCTATCTCCTAATATTAACGCATCCCTATAATTAGGGTCAAAAGATACAAAAGCTTTTTTATCTAAAGCATGATTTAATAATTTATAATATGTGTTTTTAAGCTCACCATCTAAAAAACCTGTTGCAGAACCAAAATGAATAATATCTTTATTCTTTATTATATTAGTATTTATACTTGAAAAAGAGTATTCTCCATCTCCCCCTCTTACAAACTCAAAGTTTCTTTCGCCATTTTCATCTATTGCAACAAAAGCTAAAGTTGTATGTCCTTCCATAACTGTCATATCAGTGTTTATATTAACCTCTTTAAGCATTTTAACTAAATACTTTCCGAAAGAATCATTTCCTACTTGACCTAAAAAGTAAGACTCTCCTCCAAGTTTTGATACAGCAGCTGCAACATTTGCAGGAGCTCCTCCTGCCTTTTTCTCAAAATTGTTTCCCTTTTCTAATCCTTTTCCTATATCTTTACCTATAAAATCTATTAAAAGTTCACCAATACAAAATACTTTATTCATTATAATTTACTCCCTTCAATGTCCAAATTTCTAGCTTATTTATATTAAGTTTTTCACCTAATCCATTTAATTTTAATCCTGTGCTATTCATTTTCACAAAAACTCTAGATGATAAAACATATTCTCCATCATTTATATAAATTTCAACAGCAGATTTATCAATAAATCCATGTAATTTTAAATTATTGCTTTTATTTAATATAAATTTTCTAATTCCATGAGGTCCCTGCAATATATTTTCTTTACTTATTACACAAATCCCATCATTAAAATATAAATCAAAATGTTCTCCTTCACCTTTAAACATTTCTATTTTAAAATTTAAATTCCTACTATCTTTTAAATCTAAAATAAACTCATAAGAATTTTTATTTATATCAGAAAATTCTAAAGATTCCTCAACAAAGTTATCTCTACAAAAAAACATTTTTTCTCTTAATTGTTTTATCTCATCTATTGGATTTTGATATATTTTATTGTTTTTCAAAGTTAATTTTCTTGGAATAGTTAAACAATGTATCCAATTTTCCTTTAAACTTATATGCTTGTCCTCATCTTGTTCTGGTACACCCATCCATCCAAGCATTAAAATCCTATTTTTATCATCTTCAAAAATTTGTGGTGCATAAAAATCAAATCCCATATCTAATTCACAGAACTCATCATGATTAAACTTTAAAGCATCATAATTTAATTTTCCTACAATATAACCAGATTGATATATGTTTTGATACTTAAATTCCTCTTTCTCTAATCCTTGAGGAGAAAAGATTAAAACATCCTTATCTTTTAAAGTCACTATATTAGGACACTCCCACATATATCCAAAATTTTCTAAACAAGTCTTAACTTCTCCCTCTAGACTCCATTTTCTCATATCTAATGAAGAATATAATAAAACCCTACCCTTTAATTTGTCTGTTTGAGCCCCTATTATAAAATAATATTTTCCATTTTTAAAATATACTTTAGGGTCTCTAAAATGAGAAGTATATCCCTTAGGAACAGAATCTAATACCGCACCTAATTTTTTTACATCTCCATCTTTATTCATGATAGCTGCACATTGATAAGATAATCTATTACCATTCTTATCTTTAACATTTCCTGTATATAAAAGTTCTAATACTCCATTTCTTTCGATTGCACTTCCTGAATAACATCCATTTTTATCATAATAATCCACCGGTGCTAAAACTACTTTAGGAATAGTATAATTTATAAAATCCTTAGTTTTAATAAGCCCCCAATGTTTAAATTTATGCTCGCAAGTAAATGGATTCCATTGAAAAAATATATTGTATTCACCATTAAAAAAACTTAATCCATTAGGATCATTTATAAGACCAAATGGTGGTTGAAAATGATAATTATTTCTAAAACTTTCATTGTTTTTTTCTTTTTTATAAAATTCTTTTGAATCTTTATTTATATCTAAAATACCCTTAAATTTCATAATATTTTACACCCTTACATTTTTTATTTTACCACTTATTATAATTTCCGTACACTATCCCTCTTTACTAATTGAATTGGCACATCTCTTAATTCCTTAAAACTTTTTTCCTCTATAAATGAAACCATTCTATCTGCTGCTTCAAAACCTAAAAATTCATAATCAAAACTTACTGTTGTAAGCGACGGATAAATAGCGGTTGCTATATCATAACCACCAAAACCCGCAATCGAAATAGTTTCTGGGACTTTTATTTGTTTCTCCATAAGATATCTATTAACACCAATTGCAATATTATCAGTAGCACAAACTATAATACTTGGATTAAAATAAACTGCCTTATATGAATTTTCATAAGCACTTTTAAAACTAAAATCTGTTTCCACATAATTTATAGTAAAATGACTATTAAAAGCATCAAAAAAACCTTTTTTTCTATTTATTCCAACAGCTATATCATCTTCATTTACACCCATATAAACTATATTTTTATGCCCTTGTTCTCTAACAAAGTCCCCCATAATATTCCCAGCTTTATAATCATCTATGGTTATACAATTTACACCATACTTTTCTTGTCCAGTAAATATAACTGGAATAGGCAACTTATTTGCAAGCTTTACATGTTCTTGTGAAATAACAAATGACATAACTATTATTCCATCCATTCCTTCTAAATACAATTTGTTTATATGACTTAATTCCTTTTCCTTATCTAAATCACTAGTTAAAATTATAGGTTGATACCCCTCTTTTTCTATCTTTCCAACTATCCCCTTTAATATTTTACTTGCTGTAAAAGAATCTATCCTTGGTATTATTATACCTATAAGTTTACTGTTTTTGCTCTTTAGTCTTTTTGCAAAGAAATTAGTTTGATATCCTGTTTTTTTTATAACATCACCTATTATTTCTATATTTTTTTTACTTACATAACCCCCATTTAAATATCTAGATATGGTACTTTTTGATAACCCAGTCATATTTGCTATATCTTGAATAGTTACCTTCATCTTATTCCCCCTACATTATTGTAAAAACTCTTTTTATACCCTAAATTATAAATGCTGTAACCTAATCTATATACCCCATATTTCCAAAACTATTATAATATATTATTTACATGGTATTAATACCATATATTTATAAATATTATATTATAATCTTTAATTGTATTTTTTATTATTTTTATCAATTAATATGATATCAGTTCCATATTTTTCTGTCAATGTTTTCATTAGAAATTTTAACTATTTTTATATTAAATATAAATTTGTTTTCTTTTACTGATATTAAGTCCTATTTATTCATAAACAAAAAAAACTGTATTCTTTAATAAATTAATATCAAAGAATACAGTTTTTTCATTTTCTCATTAACCCCATTGTCCTGCAATACTTGCATCTTTATGATATCCATTAAAATCTGAGGAATTAAAGAAATTTCCTGCATCATAAAAAGTACAATCAACGTTAATCCATTTATTTTGTGATGGAATATATACTTGATTCCAAGCATGGCTAACCCATTGTGTTCCATCAAATCCTTCACCTGTAATAAGCCTTACTTTAAGTCCTGCATCTCTTGCCATTGCTACATAAAGAGACGCATAATCAAAACAAACTCCTTCCCTTGTATCAAAAGCTGCTATAGCACCTGATTTGAGATTTACATCACCTTCTTCAAGTTCTTGAGCCTTTTTATTATCATAGGTTATATTTTGTCCAACCCATTGATATATTGCATAAGCTTTAGCTTCATCTGTTCTTTTTCCAGCAATTATTTCTTGAGTTTTTGCATCTATTGCAGGAGATGATTTTACTGCTTGTGCTAATGTCACGCCATTATAATACGTAATAGCGCCATTTGAATTATTATCAGATAATTCTCCATTATTTCCATTTTCTATTTTCAAAGAATTATTTAATAGTTTAGGAAAATTTTTAACTAAACTGCTATCTGTAATTTGCTCTACTATATTTGTATTTAAATAATTATAAATATTACTATTATCTATTTGATTTATTATATAAGTTGGTAAAGGTAAAAGTAATAAAGCTTTTATTATAAAAGCTGCAATTATTATATTTATTATTGAATTTGGAATAGCAAATATTACACCGCAAATTCTAGTAAAACCAGTACCTAAAGATTGCCCTAATCTATCTATTAGTTTTAATAGAGGGTCAAATATAATTAGATTTATAAGTCTTATGAAAAGCATTATGATGTTATATAAAATTATAAGAAGAATTATAAATCCTATAATATAATAAATTCTATATGCTAAACCATTTAAATTATTTAAAAAAACTATATTACTTTTTATGTAATTTAAAATATTTAATATTATATTACTATTTATAGCACCTAATACTATAGTTACTAAAACAACAATGTCCTTCTCTAAATTAAAAAGCTCATATTTACCACTCCTATAATTAAAACCCTTTATAAATCCTAAAAATATCGGAATCACAAATATTAAAACTAAAATTATACTTACTATATTAAAATTCATAAAATTAATCACATCCTAAGTTTATAAAATATAAATTAAATTTTTATATACACTATACTAGCATAATTATATGTATTTATTATGTCATAAATAAATTTCTGGTTTTAACTTAATTATTGTCAAATCATTATAAGTATTTATTATAGTATAAAAAGCATATTCTTGTAAAACAATTAAGCATAAAATATTTTTAAATTCTTCATTTATGAAGCTTTTCATTCATTTTTTATTTCATATTTTTTCCTTATTTTATACTTGAAAATATTTCATTTTATTTGTTATAATTCCAAAAAAACTTTATAAATTTTAATTAGTTTTAAAAAAAATTTATTATTTATCATTTTTTATTTTTATTTTAAATATATTAGAGTAATATCATCCTATAACTACCCTTCAAATCCGCTTAATATCTTATCTTTAGAGTAAAGTATATTTTTTGCAAATTTAAATAATTATTTAATAAATTCTTCTGATTTTCTTCCTTTTTTTTCAATTTTTTTCTTAAATATTTTCGTATAATTTGCGTTAATTCCTTTTTTATATTATAATGAGAAAAAAGGCCTTGGAAAAATGAATAATTTATTTCTTTTTATAAGAGTCGGGAGGTATATATTTGAACAAAAAATTAATATCTGTACTAGTTGCATCTGGAATTTTATTTAACACTAGTACTTTAGTTATGGCAGCACCATTAAGTAGTGCTACTAATACTACAACTACACAAGCAAGTTCAATTTCTAGCTCAAACTTAAACGATAATAAAGCAAAATATCAAGAGTTAGATAGCAAAATAAAGTCTTTAAGTTCAAACATAGATAATTTAAATACAGAAATTCAACAATTAAATGAAACACTAAAACAAAATGCAATCGATATCGAAAATGTAAAAGCTGAAATATCAACAGCTCAAAGCAATATCAATACATTAAAAGAGCAAATTGCTAAAGACCAAGAGGTATTAGGTCAAAGAATCAGAGGTCTTTACATGCTAGACAGTTCTCAAAATGCTCTTACATACCTAATTACGTCAAAAAATTTTGGTGAATTTTTATCTAGAATGAATGCAGTAGTTAATATATATTCAGCTGATAAACAACTTATAAATGAGTTAAATGCTAAACAAGAACAACTAAATAGTAATTTAACAACATTACAAAATAAAGAAAATTCATTAAATCAATTAAATGACTCAACAAAATCAAGTATAGAAGAACTTAATACTAAACAAAGTGAATATCAAAATCAAATAAATGAATTAAATGAACAAAAACAACAAGTTGCTTCAACAATTGCTTCAAACGAAGAAGAGTTAATATCAAATTCTATTTCGACAATAAACACAAGTGATTCAATAAGCCAAATACAAGATGCTGTAAACTCATTAAAGCAATTAGTTACTCAACTTAGCACAAACTCTGTTATTACTAAAGCTAACAATGCTATAAATGAAGGTGAAAACAAAATACAATCTCTATCTTCTCAAACATCAAATAGTACAAGCTCTAGCAATAATACTGCTACGGAATCTAATTCCACTAGCGTAGCATCAAGTAATTCAAATTCATCATCTAATAATAATGCTGAAAATTCCACAACCTCTTCATCAAGTTCTGTTGGTTCTTATATAGCAGAATACTCTATGGTTGCTACAGCATACACTGGTGGTGGTTTAACAGCTATGGGACTTAAACCTGTTAGAAATCCTGATGGTATTAGCACTATAGCAGTAGATCCAAATGTTATACCTTTAGGATCAAAAGTTTATATTCCTGGCTATGGATATGCAATAGCCTCTGATACAGGTGGAGCCATAAAAGGAAATAAAATAGATTTATACATGAATTCTGAAAATGCGTGCTTAAATTTTGGAAGACAAACCGTTAAATTGTATCTTGTAGCTTATCCTGGTAAATGGTAAACATTTATTAAAAATAAAGAAGTTATATATTATTTAATATATAACTTCTTTATTTTTATTTCATATTAATTATATACATCTTTAGATAATACTTCTGATTTTATTAAAACTCCACTTTCATAAGTATTTTTATAAGTTATAGATGATTTATTTCCTGTTTTAACAGCATTTATCTCTATAGATTTTTCAGGATTTTCATTTATTCCCCATATAGTAGTTTTTATTGTACAATTATCTGTTACATAAGCTTGTACAACAATTGGATTACTATAATTGTTTTTAAATTTAAAATCCACTACTCCTTTTGCTAAAGTAGCATCTCTTCCTAAAGAAACATAACTTACAGGAAGTGAATGAGGTGCTCTTTCCACAATTTCTAAATCTGAATATAAGACTGAATTGTAAAGAGTCGTAACCACTTGACAAATCCCTCCTGCAACTATTGGCACAACTTCATTATTTATAAACCCTGGAGCTTCAGTATAACCATCACTTATTTCCCTACTTCCACCTTGTTCATCAACAGATAAAACTTCTCCAGGCATTAAAACCACTTCATTTAATTTACTTGAAAATAATCTTATATTTTGAGTCCTACCACTTGTTAAATCTGGAAGAGTAGTCTCATAAGTGCCTAAAACATTCATATTATTAAAAACATCTTCATCAATCTCAACCTCTACAACATTAACTGGTACTTCCACTATCTCATCAAAAGTTTCATTATTCAAATTTTCTATTATAAGCCTTTTTAATTCTTCTTTCTCAACAATAAGACCTTCTCTAGAATTTGATATTAGCATTTCATCACCATTAAAAGAAACTCTAGCATCTTCTTTTTCTATATCTATTAAAGATGACAAATTATCAATATATTCATCTAAAATCTTATCATTACAAACTTCGTCAAAAGAAATAACCTTTTTATTTATTTTGATATAAATTCTATCCAATGTATTTTTAATTAAATTGCCTTCTTTTCCTATATTAATTATTTCATCAGCTATATCTTTTACATCATAGCTTAATCCAACATCTGAGGCATTAATTTTTTCATTTATTACATCTTGATAAACTATATTTATAGTATTTTCTTGTAATTTTTCATAACAATATTCATTTAAAACATCTATTAATTCATCCCTAGTTAAATTTCCTAAATTTTTATCTTCTAGATATACGCCATCATAAACCAATTCTTCTTCTACCCTTGTTTGATTAGTTGTAGATACTGCACCAGTTGTTAAAGCCCCTATAAAAACAAACATGCACAAAGCTACTATTTTTTTCTTTTTCCCCAATTTACAATTTTTTTCTCCCATATTCCCCTCACAATAAAATTACTTTAAATTCTTTATTTACCATAATTATACATTATATTTTTACCTTTTTCTATATATTCATAGATTTTATTTCACTTAAAACAAATTAAATATTTTTTATATAATCATTTATGTTTTTAAAGTAGAACCCAACATCTTTTGATTCATGTGAATCTGAACCTAATACCATAGGAATTTCATTATCCAATAAAAGTTTCATAAATACCCCAGATGGATAAACTTCTTTGCATTTTTCTTTTCTAAGTCCAGATGTGTTTAAATCTATTTCCAATTTATTTTCTTTTAGTAATTTTATTATTTCTGTTAGAATATCTATATTGTAAGAACATTTAGGGAAACTTTCCTTATATTTTCTAACCAAAGTAGGATGACCTATTCTTCTAGGTTTGTACTCTCCTAAATCACATGTTATAGATTTTAACATAGTTTTATAATATAAATTATAAAATTCATCAATTCCTCCAACTACATCAATTAATTTTCTTAATTCCTCCACACCAGAGCCAATAGGATAATATTTTCCCTTATATCTTAAAGTATGAACGGATAATATTGAATCATCTATGTATTTTCCATATTGATTTAATAATTTTTTTATGTTCTCCTCTTCTCCTTCTATATAATCAACCTCTACACCAACATTTATTTTTATTTTATCTTTATATTTATCTTTTATCTCTTTTACAGCTTTTAAATATTTTATTAAAGTTTCCTCATCCATAGCGCTATTATTCCTAGGTGATGGATCTTTTTTTAATGTTAAAGGCATATGCTCTGTAAATGTTATTTCACTAATCCCATTAAGTAAAGCCCTTTCTATATACATATCGAATGTATCCAAAGATCCATGTGGGCAATAAGGGCTATGCACATGCCCATCTCTTTTTAAATTTAATTCCATAGAATTTTCCTCCTAAGTTTTTTAATATCAAAACTATTATACTAAAACAAATATATTTTTTTAATATTATACTTTGATTAATATTCATTATTTTTATCAAAATAATATTAATAATCTTGCTTTAAAACATAAAAAATCATAATATATAAAATAAATTTATATATTATGATTTTTAAATTATCCTTCAAAATATTCATTTATACATAGATTAAAATTAGAATCCAAAACTTTTCTTTTTTCCTCACATTTAACTATTGGTAAACTAAAAGTAAACTCACTTCCTTCACCTAATTTACTTTTACATTTTATGGTTCCATTTTGTATTTTTATCAAAGATTTTACAAGAAATAAACCAACACCACTTCCTTTAGATTTTTTCAAAAGATGACTATGATTGTTTCCTTGATAAAATCTATCAAAAATCATATCCAAATTTTTTTCATCTATACCTATACCATTATCTCTTACGATTAATTGAAAACTTTTTTCAAACACCTCTAAAAAAACTTGAATTTTTCCACCTTCATTAGTATACTTTATAGCATTTGATAAAAGATTTAATAAAATAAGTTCTATTTTTTCTATATCGCACAAAACATACTTTTCCTCAATATTTGTATCAAATATTATCTCTATTTTTTTAGACTCGCCATATCCTATAACCGATTGAACTATATCTTCAACAGCACTAACAATCTCACATTTTTCACTATTTACTTTATAATAGCCTTCTTCTATTTTGTTAATATCCATTATAGTATTTACTAAATTTAAAATTTTAAATGAATTCTTTTTTATTGAATCTAAATAACTTACAATATTTATATTTTTATTATAAGTTATATTTCCATCATCTATATTTTTCTTTAAAAGTTGTATTGTCGATAAAATTATATTTATAGGCGTTTTCAATTCATGTGACATATCCATCATAAACATCTTTTTTTCTTTTTTACCAAGTATCATATAATATTCTTTACCCTCTGAATATTTTTTTAATACCCTTATATTATTCAAACAAAGTTTAGTATTTCCTAACATTATATATATGTTAGATATTACTTCGTTTTTTATCCTTAAAAAATCCTTCTCTCTAAATGAAGATATTTCAAAAAAGTTATTTTTACTTATATTGTCTAAATCACACTCTAACTCCTTTAAAACAATATTATTAACATAATAAATTTGTCCATTACTATCTAACACAAAAATATAATCATCTAATATCTCCATAAACGATCTATCATAAAAATCAAACTCATATTCTCTCAAAACATCCATACTTCTCTCACCATATTTTTACTTATTATTTTGTTATTTTACATTTTTATATTCTATGTATACTTAAAAAATACCTTTTATATTAATTCTTTATTTTCATATTTCTTTAATATAACTAATGTATAATAATATATAATATTAAATATTTGTAAATATTAATATTAAATATTTGTAAAATACCTTGTATCATAAATTTATTTTTTATGTTAGAATAAATTATCATGTCAATAATAAATTTAAATAAATAAGTACTCTTATTTTTATGTACCTAAAAGAGGAGGATCAGTCATGAACGTACTTATATTATCAGCTTCTACAGGGGCAGGGCATATGAGAGCATCTAATGCTTTAAAATCTTATATTGCCAAAACTGAAAAAGATATAAATGTAGAAGTTGTAGATGTATTTAAATATATAAATCCACTACTCAATAAAACGGTTTGCAAGGGATATTTATACCTTGCTACAAAGACACCTAGGTTTTATGGTAAAATATATGCATCGACTAATAAAGATTCTAAAATACCATCAAAACTAACAAAACCAATAGTTCTTTTTAATAGAAAGCTTATGAGGCTTATAAACTATTTTAAACCTAATGTGATAGTAACTACACACCCATTTGTTACTGAAATGGTGTCTAGACTTAAAAATCAAGAAAAAATAAATATCCCACTAGTTTGTATAATGACAGATTATGCACCTCATAAAACATGGATACATAAACATGTTGATGCATATATAGTAGCTAATGATGATATGCCTTCTGAAATGATTAAACTAGGCGTTCCTAAAGAAATTATTCACAGCTTTGGAATTCCCATAGATGAAGTATTTTTTAATCAGAAAGATAAAAAAGATTTAAGAAAAAATCTAAAATTAAACGAAGAGCTACCTACAATTCTCATTATGGCTGGAAGCTTTGGTGTTAAAAACATTTTAGATATATATAACGATATAATAAAAATACCAACTGAATTTCAAATAATAGTTATAACGGGAAGAAATGAAAAACTTTATTCTGCTTTTAAAGAAATACTTCCAAACAGTTCTAAGCCTACTGAACTTATATTCTTTACACATGAAGTAGATAAATATATGCATTCTTCTGATATTATAATAACTAAACCAGGCGGACTTACAATTTCAGAGGCACTAGCTTGTAATATACCTATGGTTCTTTTTGACGCAATTCCTGGGCAAGAACAAGAAAACGCTCAGTTTTTAGTTAATCATAATATGGCTATACTTCTTGAAAAGGATAAAGACTGTTCTTATGTTATACAAAACTTGCTAGATGATAAAGCTAGATTAGAATTTATGCAAAATTCTTGCAAAGTATTTGATAAATCAGAATCATGCAAAAACATATTAAATTTAATAAAAAAGTTATGCAAAACAAGTTAAAGAAAGGATGGGCATGAAATTTATATAAACTAAATTTTATGCCCATCTTATCCTTTCAAAGATTTATTTGCAAACCATCCTAAAATAATCACTCCTATTGTTGATTCAAGACCTATAAGCATCCTTGTTGTATTTGTAAGTGGAACTATATCTCCAAAACCTAATGTTGTTATTGTTACCATACTTAAATAAAACATTCTAGGGAAATTAAATTTTATATAATAAAAAAAATTATTTTTATTCAAACTAGGATTTCCATCATTATTTATTATATACTGATTAAATTTTTCATTTATTTTTTCATCTATTATAATTCCAACATCTAAAACCTCATCTAAACATTTCACTCTAAATATTTTTTCTATATCTAATCCATCTAAAATTTTATTACTACTTTTTGTACTTATCTTACATTGCTTATATATATTATCTTCATGCTTTATTGACAATTCTTCTAATATTTTAAGTGTTATTACAGCATTGTATTCTAAATTATTTCTACTATCTTTTAATACTATAAATATATCACTCTCTAAATATTTATTATTTATTCTTGTTTCCTTTATTTTTAAATCATTTACATCAAATAAAAAATCTTCATAGCAGTTATTAAAAAAAACTAAATAATTTGAATTATAATAATTTCTAAAATTGCTTTTGATACTATTTTCTAAATAATTTTCTATATAAGAATAATTTTTATCAAAAATAATTTCTTTATTTGAAAATGAATAATAAAAATCATTAGAAAAATATGTGTATAAAATTGCAAAAAATATTACTATAAAAAAATAAAAAATTATAAACTTAATAATAATTTTTTTATGTATTTTCATACTATATTCCTTCAACATAATTATTAATAATACTATTGCTATTAATATAAAAGCATTATTATGATTAATTATTAAAATTATCCTTTATAAAAAATAGAGGCATGAGAAAAACTCATACCTCTATTTCTTTTTTTTATGATTTATAAGATAAGTAAATTCATTAACATATTTTAAATCTGATTTTATAAGACCTAATATTATATTTAATCTTTTATTAAATCTCACTCCACCCATAACAAAATCAAAGGGTATATATCCTATGATTATAATTGCTACAATTAATACTAAAGATATAATATTTATTGAATTATAACTATAATTTAAAGTAGCAAGCAAAATCATTGCCATTACTATACTTATAGTTGCAGCTATAAGTATAATGAAGTTATTATATTTTTTTATGCTACAAATTTCCCTTATTATAAGGTCTCTTTTTGCCTTTAAGTTAATATTATCTTTATCAAAATTCATCTAACCACCCCTAAAATAAAATGGTTTAATATTTATATCAATAATGTAATTCTAACATTTTATTATTAATATTACTAGTACCTATATTTGTTCATTTTTATAAAAATAAATATTAATTCATATTAGCTTTAAGCATGCTTTTCTATTTTTTTAATGATTTAACAAAATCCTCAATTCTTTTTAATGCTTCAACAATATCTTCCATAGATGTTGCATAAGAACATCTTATAAACCCTTGTCCACATGAACCAAAAGCATCACCTGGAACTGTTAACACTTTTTTCTCCATTAAAAGTCTTTGACAAAACTCATCTGATGTAATATTTGTAGATTTTATATTTGGAAAAACATATAAAGCTCCCATTGGTTCAAAGCACTCAAGCCCCATTTTCCTAAATCCTTGAACAACAACACGTCTTCTTCTATTATATTCTCTTGCCATAGCTTCTACATCTTTATCACTATTTTTCAAAGCTTCAATAGCTGCAAATTGTGCAGTAGTTGGTGCGCACATTATAGCATATTGATGTATTTTTTTCATGGCATCTATTAAAACTTTATGACCACAAGCATACCCAAGTCTCCACCCTGTCATGGCATATGCTTTTGAAAACCCATTTATAACTATAACCTTATCTTTTATTTCTGGAAAAGAAGCAATAGATTCATGTTTTTTACCATAAGATAACTCTGAATAAATTTCATCTGATAATATAATAATATCTTTATCCTTTAAAAACTCAACAATGGGTTTAAGTTCATCTCTAGTCATTATAGCTCCAGTTGGATTATTAGGAAAAGGTAACACTAACACCTTTGTTTTAGGAGTTATAACTTTTTCTAAAGCTTCTTTTGTAAGTTTAAAATCATCCTCTTCTTTAAGGTCTATTATCTTAACAGTTCCTCCAGCAAAAGCAGCACATCCTTTATATGCCACAAAACTCGGTTCTGGAATTATAATTTCATCTCCAGGTCCAATTAAAGCCCTTATTGCAAGGTCTATACCTTCACTCCCTCCAACAGTTACAATTATTTCTTCTTTTGGATCATATTCTAAATTACATCTTCTCTTTAAATATTTAGAAATTTCATCTCTAACCTCAATAAACCCAGCGTTAGATGAATAATGAGTATGTCCTTTTTCTAATGAATATATACCAGCTTCTCTAACATTCCAAGGAGTTACAAAATCAGGCTCTCCAACTCCTAATGATATGACATCCTCCATTTCATTTACTAAATCAAAATACTTTCTAATACCAGATGGAGGCATATCTTTAATATTTTTTAATATCATATCTTCTAATATCATATAATAAGAACCTCCCTATCATCCTTTAATCCTTTTTCCTTAAAAATAGTTCCATGCTCCTTATACTTTTTCAAAACAAAATGAGTTGCTATTCCATTTACATATTCTTGAATTGCAAGTTTATCAGATACAAACATAGAAACTTCTTTCATTGTTTTCCCCTCAACTATTACTGTTAAATCAAAACCACCAGATGACATTAAATAACATGCTTTAACCTCTTTAAAGTTATATATCCTCTCTGCAACCTTATCAAATCCAACTCCTCTTTGCGGTATAATTTTAACTTGAATTAATGCAGTTACTATCTCTGAATTTGTATTTTCCCAATTCACAAGAGTTGTATATCCTGCAATTACCCCATTATTTTCATAATCTTTTATAGCTTGTTCTACTTCTTCCCTAGTTTTTCCAGTCATAATAGCTATTTCTTCTACTGAATATCTACTATCTTTCTCTAACACTTCTAGTATTTCTTCCAAAACATTTGCCTCCATATATTTATTTTTCTATATCTTCTAATAAAAATTTTACAACAGCATCGTCATTATTATTTCCTATAACAGCAGTTGATATTTCTTTAAGTCTTTTATCTGCATTTTCCATAGCATAACATCTATCTGATATTAAAAACATAGGAATATCATTTAAATTATCTCCAAAGGTTATTAAATTTTGAGATTTTAAATAATTAGACACAAATTCTATACCTTTAGCTTTAGATGCTGTTGAATTATAAATCTCCATAAAATACCATGATGGGTTATAAATATCCTCATAATAATTTACTGTTATATTTCCTATTGCATCTAATTCATTATTTATTTTATCTATTGATTCTTCTTTATCCATAACAACAATATTTATTATTTTAGAATTTTTTATAGACTCTCTATAATCATCAGTTTTAACAAAGGTTTTTAACTTTCTATCTTTTCTTCCATTGTAAAAATCAATTTCAGCTTCATTAAAAAACTTTTTATAATAAACATACATATGGTTTTGATTTATAGCATATACCAAATAATTTTTACACCCTTTGTCTAAAACATCTAATACCTTAAAGACTGTTTGATTATCAATTTCCTTTATATCTATATATTCTTCTCTACCCTTATCATAAATAATAACACCATTCATAAGAATCAATGGTAATTTAATATTTAGATTACTTATTATATCAACTACAGTAGCAGGTGTTCTAGCAGTTGCTATGGTGAAATTTAATCCACTATCTATCAATTTATTTAAATTATCACTTGAAAATAAAGTTATCTCTTGTCTATTATTTAAAAGAGTTCCATCTAAATCTGAAACATATAAATTTTCCAAAATTCCTCTCCTTTATCAATTAAAAATCCTTTAGATATTTTAGTATCTAAAAATAATTATATAAGTTAAACTTAACAATAACAATAACTTATACCTTTATTTTATTCTTTTTATAAAACATTACAGCACTTAAAATAACCAATATGCAAATAAACGCATAAACAAAGAACAAACTATTTCCAATACTTCCAAATAAGATTATAAGAGAACCAACTATTGCAAGGCATGGATTTATAAAGCCTTTAAATATACCCTTTACTTCCTTTGAAATCCCCATTCTTATAACCTTTATATAAAACACAATGTATAACACATAATTTATAGTTATTGATATCTCTGATATATCAGAATTTTGAAGCATATTAAATTTAACAGTTACATAATGAACTATCATCCAAAATAAAGATATTGCCATCACCAAAAATACTGATAAAATCGGCATTTTATATTTATCATTTATTTTAGATAAACTTTTAGCTTTAGGAAACATATGTCTAATAGCCAATGAATACGGCATTCTAATATATCCTATAATAAGTCCGTTCACAGTTCCCATAATTGATATTATGATAAATATTAATATAAGCTTTGCCCCATAAACCCCCAAAATGCTATTAGCAGCAACATTTACATGAGAATCTCCTAGAGCCATTACATTTTCAACACCTACATAAGTACTTATCCCAACAAAATATAAAACATAAATAATAAGTATAAATATTGGTGCTATAATTAAAGCCTTTGGAAGATTTTTTTTAGAATCCTTTATTTCATGACCAATCGATGTTGAAACTATCCATCCATCAAAAGAAAAAGCAATTGGTGCTATTGCACTAATCCATTTAGTTTGAGTAAAAGCATTAACATGTTCACCTGTAATACTTTGAGGATTTCCAAAAAACAATCCTACAATGGCAATTATAATAAGAGGTATAATCTTAATCACAGTTGCTGCATTCTGAAAATATCCAGAAAGTCTAAATGACAATATATTAAATAAAAATATTAAACTCATAATAATTGTTCCAATAAGTATCTGAACTTCTAAACTTTCTTCTAAACCAAAAAGCATACACCCATATATTCCAGTAACCCAAGAAACAACGACTATTATTGTTGGATAGTATAAAAATGTATGAAACCATCCAAATGCACAGGCAAACTCTTTATTCAAAGAATATTCAGCATAAGTTATAACCCCTCCAACTTCGGAATTTCTTGAAGCTAACTCTGCAATACTTAAACTTCCAAAAATAATTCCAAGTGCAGCAACTATAAATACTAATATTCCAAGTTTTATACTCCCATTTGTAGCTATTAAGATATTATCACTTTTAAAAAATATACCAGAACCAATTACAATGCCAACTATCATTGCTATAGCGGTAGGTAACCCATATCGATTTTCTTGCATAATTCCCCCAACTTTCATTTTTATATTTTATTAAATATATCATATATTTTTACATTTTTAAATATTTTTTAAAAAAATAGAGATTTTTATATTAAATATAAAAACCTCTAAAAAGATTATAAATTATTTAAAATGTATACAAGAATCCATATTATTACTTAATGTTCTAAATTCATAATTTTCACTAAGAAGATACTCTATCACTTCTGGCAAAGCTTCTACTGTAGATAATTTAGGATTAAGGTCATGAAAAAGTATCACCGCATTATTATTATTTTTACATCCATTTATCACATTTTTAACAATTTCTTCCTTGCTCAAAGATTGTTTTGATGCATCTCCAGATGTAACATTCCAATCATAATACTTATATCCCTCTTCACTCATAACTTGAACTAATTCGTCCATAATAATTTTCCCACCGTACTTTTCACTTACTGTATTATTAGAACCACCAGGAAATCTAAGCATATAATTAGGTTTAATACCATATTCTATTAAAAGCCTGTTAAGTTTATTAACATCACTTTTAAAATCTTCAACCGATGTATATATTTCATTATACTCATGACAGTATGTATGATTTCCTATTTTATGTCCCTCTTTGTTCATTCTTATATACATGTCTTTATATATAGGTTTACCATTTACAAAAAAGGTAGCCTTTACATTGTATTTTTTTAATATATTCAATATTTTAGAAGTGTTTTTAGATGGTCCATCATCAAATGTTAAATATGCAATTTTTTTAACTTTCTCTCCTTTTTCTAATGCCTCTCCATCTGTTTCAATATAATCTTTATCACTTCTATTATCTTCAAAAATCTCATTTTCCTCGGTATCATTCATAGTTTTTCCACTAGTAATATGTACAGGTATCGTAAATGATATTAATACTGCAATTACTCCTAAAAAATAAAAAACTATCCCTATCTTTTTCTTCATCTAAACTCACCACACCTATCATAAATATTAGACCACTGTCTGTACTAGATATAGTATGTGCAATTTTTTATATATTTTTTAATGTAAATATTGGTATTTGAATATAAAAAACTATACAGACTAAAATTTAATATTTTTTAATCTGTATAGTTTTTAAATAATTATAAGCTATTCTATATGCTCATGATTTCTTATATGATTTATACAATAACATCTATGATCTTTGCATTTAGAACAATATCTAAATTCCATTTTAGGATCATCTTCATCTGTGATTCCACATACACTGCAAATATGTCTTGGTCTAACTACCTTTAAATGAGACGCATGCCTTCTCTTTCTTGATTTACTTTTTACATTCCTTTTACCCTTACTAAAAATATATGGTCCAAAGAATATAAGAAAACTAATTACAGGCGCTATAACAAGCAATCTTTCACCCATGCTAGAAGCTGTTACAAATTCCCAAGCTATTAAAATTCCATTTAAATAACCTAAATATTTTACCTTTACAGGCAGTATAAAAAACAATAAAAATTCAACGTCTGGATACACCATAGCAAAAGCTAAAAATAAAGAACTATTTAAATACCATGCACCAGCTGGCATTTTAGTTAAAAATGATACTATTATAGTCACTAACATTCCTAAAAAATAATAAACATTAAATTTAAAACTTCCCCAAGCCCTTTCAAGCCCTGAACCTATAACATAATATAAATAAATAGCAAATACCATCCATATAAAACCTGTGCTAGGAGGTACTATAATAAAGGATATAAGACGCCAAATCTCCCCTTGTGTTACTAACTGAGGTATTAAATATAATTTTGTTATTATTCGACTTCCATCTATTATAGATAAAACATAAACAAAAGCGGTTAATATTGTTATATAATACATTAAATTTTTAATACAAAACTTTCCAAATCTTTTCTCAAGTTTATCTATCCAAGTTATCCTATTTAGCATTAATACATACTCCTCCTTGTACTAACCTTTTAGCTGTAATTGATTTTCTTTTTATTTAATATTGATTTTTTTAACATATATTTCTAACTATAATTATAATATATTTTATATTAATAAGCTAGAAAAAAAATCCATAAACAATTATATTATTCAAATTTTCTATTCTATAAAAAATACATCTAAATTATGTTATACAGTTTAGATGTATTTTTAATATTAAACCAAATAACTACTTGTTATAATTTGAAATTTTTCTTGATTTGCACTAAACCAAGGTTCAAATTCCATATTTTCTTTTTTAAGCTCTTTTGCTATTTTCATTAAATATTCTGGAATTCTAGCTTGTAATATTTCTCCAACGTGAGTTCCAAGCTTAGTTTTCCCAATACCTAATTTACCACCAACATGAAGTTCAAAGGTATTTTGCATATCACCATCTATTCTTTTTATTTTTCCTGCAAAACCAATTGGCATAAGTTCATGAACTGTACAAGAATTTTGACATCCTGATATAGCAAGTCTTGGAAGTATATCTTCTGTCATACCTTCTTTCTTGAAATATGTTAATATTTCATTTAACAACGATTGTGATTCCATAGCTCCCATTTGGCACGTTGGAACACCAATGCAGGATACCGAATCTTCAATTCTTGTTTTAGCTGACATAGAGTCAGTTAAATCCAATACTCTCTTAGCTTCATTTCCATCTAAATTTATAACATAAAATCCCTCTGTCATAGTCAATCTTAACTCTACATCTTGCATATCTTTTATAACTTTTAATATCTTTTCAATATTAGAAGTTTTAAATTGTCCACCTATTGGTTTTACATAAACACTATATAATCCGTCTTGCTTTTGTTCTGTTAATCTAAATGATTTTATACTCGTTTTTATACCAGCTTTTAATATGTTTTTTTCACGAAGATTGATTTTTAAAGTATTACCAAATTTTTTAAAAGTTTCTTCAAGATGCTTGTTATAACAATTTTTAAACTCTTCATTTCCCATTCTTTCTGCAATATATCTTATACGAGCTTTTCCATGATTACTATAATCCCCTTCCGCCATAAATAAACTTGTCATAGCTTCTACATGATATACAACATCTTCAGGTTTTATAAGACCTTCAACTTCTACTCCAACCTTTGGATTTCTTCCAAGCCCTCCGCCTATAAAAACTTTAAATTTATCCTCCTCGCCTTCTTTAACAGCTAAAAACCCTAAATCAACTGCCGTTACGTGAGATTCATCATTTATTTCATTTGCTACAGCTACCTTTAATTTTCTTGGCAGATGATAAGTTGTTATTTGTCTTTCAAAATTATCATTTATAGCAAAAGCATATGGTACTATATCAAAAGCTTCCCCAACCTTTACTCCAGATAAAGGTGAAATTGCAACATTTCTTGGATTATCCCCTCCCGCTCCTCTACTACAAATTCCAAATTCTAATGCCTCTTTTAAAATATCACAAGCAGCATCTATTCCTATTCCATGAAGTTGAACAGCTTGTCTAGTTGTAAAATGTATTTTTTTTAAATTATACTTCTTAGCTAAACCATATATAAATTCTAAAGTATTTACAGAAATAACACCTGATACTGTTCTTAATCTAACCATAAAGCTTTTTCCATCTCTATGAGCATACACACACATTTTACCTGAAGCTTTCTTAAATTGTGCTTTATTTAACTCTCCATTTAAAAATTTATGTCCTATTTCTCTAAACTCTTCTATTTCATTAAGTAAAATTTCCTTCAATTCCAAATTCATATTGTATATCCTCCTAACAAATTAACTACAATAAATAATTTAACTTTTAATTTTTACATATTGTTAAAAATTTATCTATAAATTTATTATATTATATCTGTAATATTCAGTAAAATTTATATATTTAATATATATTATTAAAAAACTTAATAACTAACACGTTAATTAATAATAAGCACTCCCCTATTAAATACTATAAAAAATGTATCTCAAACTACAAAATAGTTTGAGATACATTTTTAATATTAAACTAAATAACTACTTGTTATAGTTTGAAATTTTTCTTGATTTGCAATAAACCAAGGCTCAAATTCCATATTTTCTTTTTTAAGTTCTTTTGCTATTTCCATTAAATATTCTGGAATTCTAGCTTGTAATATATCACCTACATAAGTTCCAAACTTAGTTTGACCTATTGCAAATTTTCCTCTAATATGAAGTTCAAAGGTATTTTGCATAGTTCCATTTACTCTTTTAAATTTTCCTGCAAAACCAATTGGTGCAAGTTCATGAATTGAACAAGAATTTGGACATCCTGATATAGCAAGTCGTGGAAGTAAATCATCTGTTATATTATTCTCTCTAAAATATGTTATTATCTCATTTAATAATGTTTGAGATGGCATAACCCCCATTTGACATACAGGTACACCTATGCATGATACTGAATCTTCAAGTCTTGTCTTTCCTGTCATACTCTCAGTTAGTTCTAACATCTTCTCTGCTTCTTTTCCATTTAGGTTTATAATATAATACCCTTCTGTACTAGCTAGTCTTAATTCTACATCTTCCATCTCTTTAATAGCTTTTAATATCTTTTCAATATCGCAAGTTTTAAATTGTCCACCTATTGGTTTTACATAGACACTATATAGTCCTTCTTGCTTTTGTTCTGTTAATCTAAATGATTTTATATCTGTTTTTATTCCAGCTTTTAAGATTTCTTTTATAGTAGGATAAACCTTTAAAGAATCCCCAAACTTTTCAAAAGCTTCACTAAGATGTTTCATATAACATTTTGTAAATGCCTCTTCACCCATTCTTTCTACTATATACCTTATACGAGCCTTTCCGTGATTATTATAATCTCCTTCAGCCATGAAAAGATTAGTTATCGCCTCTAGATGATATACAACATCTTCAGGATTTATAAGTTTTTCAAGTTCTACAGCAACTCTTGGATTTCTTCCAATTCCTCCTCCTATAAATACCTTAAATTTATTCTTCTCACCATCTTTAACAGCTAAGAATCCTAAATCAACAGCTGTTACATGTACCCTATCTTTAGTATCGTTTGATAAGTTTATTTTTAATTTTCTTGGTAAATTATAACTTGTTACTTGTCTTTTAATATTATCATCTATAGCAAATACATAAGGTACTATATCAAAAGCTTCTCCAACCTTTACTCCAGATAAAGCTGACATTGCAATATTCCCAGGATTATCTCCTCCAACACCTCTTGTACAAATTCCAAATTCTATAGATTCCTTTAAAATTTCACAAGCATCATCTATATTTACTCCATGAAGCTGTATAGCCTGACGTGTTGTTATATGTATTTTATGTAAATCATATTTTTTAGCTAAGTTATGTATAAATTCTAGCCTTTTAACAGGAATTACACCCGCTGTTGTCCTTAATCTAACCATGAAACTTTTACCATCCCTATGTGAATATACTCCCATCTTTCCAGATGCTTTTTTAAATTGAGCTCTATTTATTTCACCACTTAAAAATTTATAAGCAATTTCTTTAAATTCATCTATTTCATTGATTAAAGTTTTTTTTAATTCACTATTCATACCTTCGACCTCCTAATATGATAAACATAGTATTTTCATTTAATTTATAATTATTTTAATATTTTATGTTTAAATTTAAACTATTAATTATTAAAAAAGTTAATAATCAACTATAATAATCATTAACTTTGCTATTTTATATTCTTTTAAATTAATTTTCTGTGATAAATATCATGGAAATTGAAAATTTATAAATTGTTTAAATTTAATATATTTATTATTTTTAAATAGTTGACAACAATACTTTAATGTCTTAATATATTACTTGTTTATTATAATCTTACATAGAGTTTAGTTAAACTAAACTCTATGTAAGATTATAATACGTTTTTTACTTATTATAAATTTAGATTTAGCCAAAACTACATCTAAATAGAGTCGCAAACTTAGAATTACTTCTATATTTTTAAATCAAGACTTTAATAATTTTAATTTGGAGGAATCATAAATATGAACATTAACATGATTGGCGTTCCATTATTTTATGGATGCGATAACCCAGGTGTTGAAAAAGGCCCTGATACTTTAAGAGAGAACAACATTATAGATATATTTAAAAACAATAATAACAAGATTTATGATTTGGGAAATTTATATGTAAAACATATAGATTCTTGTGATAAATTTGCCGATAATAAAAATATGAAGTACTTATCCTCTGTTATAGATGTAAATGAAAATTTAGCCCAAGTTATTTATAATAGCTTAAATGCTAATAACTTTCCTCTAGTAATTGGAGGAGATCATTCTTTAGGACTTGGCTCTTTAGCAGGTGTATCTAAACATTTTAATGGAGATTTTGGAGTTATTTGGGTAGATGCCCACGGTGATATAAATACTGATTTGACATCTCCAAGTGGTAACATACATGGAATGCCACTTGCAGCTTCTATGGGGGTTGGAAATAAATCTCTTCAAGATATTTACTTCAAAGGAAGAAAAGTTGATCCAAAAAAAGTATTTATTCTTTGTGCTAGAGATTTAGATGAAGGTGAACTTGAACTTATAAACTCTCTAAAGTTAAATGTTTGGACATCTAAATCAATTAAAGAAAAGGGAATAGAAAGGTGTATTGAAGAACTCTTAAATAAAGTTTACGATTTAAATATAAAAAATATTCATTTAAGCTTTGATATAGATTGTGCAAATCCTGACTTGGTTCCAGGTACCGGAACTCCTGTGAAAGATGGTATATCTATGAACGAAGCTAAATATATAATAGATTCATTATTTAAAACTAAAATGATTAAATCTATGGATTTTGTTGAATTTAATCCTCATATAGAATATACTACCACTTTAAACAATTGTTTAGATTTATTAAAATGTGTTGCTAAAAGCATGCAATAATAATTATATTTGCCATAATTTATTAACATGATTCAATCATAAAATAAATTATGGTTTTATTTTTAAACTTTATCATATAGTTATAAAAACTACATGTTGCATTTATTCATTTTTGTATTTATAATATTATTATGTATTTATTGATAAATAAAGTAAATTACTTTTTATTAACCTTAAGGAGGCACTTATGGAAAAAATAGCTCTAATTACAGATAGTTCTTGTGGACTTTTTGAAGATTACTTAAATGAATATGATATACATTTATTAAGACTTAAAATTATATATAAAGATAGAGAATATACTGAGGGCATTGATATAACTTCTGAAGATGTTTATAAAAATTTAGAAAATGAACTTCCTACAACATCTATGCCTTCTGTTTCCGATACAAATAATCTTTTAAATGAACTTTTGAAAAAAGGATACACACACGTCATAGCTTTGCCTATATCATCTGGTCTTTCTGGAACTATAAATAGCATTAGACTTGCTTGTGAAAGTTTTGAAGGAACGCTTGAATCTTTCATATTTGATACAAAATTAGTGTCTATGGCAAATGGTCTTTTTGTTATAGAGATTGCTAAACTTATTAAAGAAGGCAAAAGTTTTGCAGAGATTTGTAACCTTATTCCAAAAATTCGTGAAAAAACAAATATATATTTTACAGTAGATACTTTAGAATACTTAATTAAAGGTGGAAGAATAGGAAGGCTAAGTGGAAACATCGGAGAGCTTTTAAATTTAAAACCTATAATAGTTATGAATGATGAAGGTAAATATTCCTCTATTTCAAAGGTTCGCGGTACAAAACAAGCTATAAAAAAATTAATTAATATCGGTGAAAAAGCATTATCTAAAGGAAAATGTTCAATTACAGTATCTTGCGGAACTATGCTAGATGAAGCTAAAATGCTTCAAGAAGCATTTTCTAAAAATCCAAATGCAAATATGATTTATTCAAAAACTATAAGTTCCGTAATTGGAATACATTCAGGACCTAAAGCGTTTGGTTTTGCCATAATCGAAGAATACTAAATAAAAAACGTATCAAAATAAAGCTTTGATACGTTTTGTTTCATTATCATTAAATTAGGTGTATTTATACCTGTATTTTTTTATTATTTTTTACTATGCTCATTTCACTATTTACCAAAAATATTCCTATACAAACTAGAATAAGAGCTATAATAGTTTTGCTGTTAAATATGTTTTCATTTAGAAATATTGCTGATAATATCGAACCAAATACAGGTGTTAAAAAATTAAAAACAGCTATTTTGCCAACTTTATTATATTTTAAAAGTAACGTCCAAAGACAAAAAGCTATTGCTGATAATAATCCCATGTAAATTAAAAGAGATATTGACTGTAAATTAAAGTTAGTCAAACTTCCTCCAAGACTAAATCCGCAAACTGTTAACACTACTCCTCCTATAAAAAGTTGATAACCAGTTATTATAAATGTATCTTGTTTTTGAGATAAATTTTTACCATATATTGTTGCAGCTGACGATATAAATGTTGAAAGTATTATAAGCCCATCACCTTTAAAATTAAATCCACTACCTAAAGAATTTCCTGTAACATTTACTAAAACAACACCAATAAACCCAATTATACATCCAATAATTTTATTAATACTAATTTTATCATTTTTGTATAAAAAATGTGCTATTATTATGCTAAAGAATGTTCCTGTTCCGTTTAAAATTGCTCCTCTAACTCCTGTTGTATAAGATAGTCCTATGTAAAAAAAAGCATATTGAAGAGATGTTTGAGTCAATCCTAAAATAACTAAACTTAGCAATTGTTTTTTATTCATTTTAAATATTGATTTTTTTAAAAACATAGCTAAAGCTAAAACCATTAATCCCGCTAAAACGAATCTATATCCTGCAAAAAGTATTTTAGATTCTATATCACTAGTTTCTATTTGGAATATATCATATCCAATTTTTATGGCAGGATACGCACTTCCCCATAAAATGCAACTTATTACTGCAAAAAATAATATAATTTTTCTATTTTCAAAGAATTCTTTATACATTAATCCCCCTTAAAATAATTGATCTATTTTATTTATAATTTCATTAGTCTTATCATCAAGTGGAACATCTAAATACCATGGCTTTTCTAAACTTTTTGTATTCTCACCAAAATATCTTGCTTTTAGTATTATTTCTGGTCTATATTCAAAATGTAATATATCAAATTTTGCCCATTTTCCTCCCCAAACAAATCCATTATCTTCAAAAGCTTTAACAAGTTCCTTTGGATATGATGCAATTCTTTTTGTTGCATCCTCTTTCTTTGCCCATTTCCAGTAATCACTATTACTTTTATTTAAATCAATAGCAATTCCAAAAGAATGTGGACTTAATCTTCCTGTTCCTTGAATATACCTATAATTAAAAGTTCCCATAATAGGTAAAACAAATTGTATTATCTTTGAATTTTGTTCTTTTTCATAAGATTTTGCTGTCTCTAAAGCACTTTTTAAAGCTCTAGCTGCTCCATTTTGTCCATTAAAAGAAATAGGACCGTAAGGAGTTAAAATAGTTTCTAAATTGTTTTCAACATTTATCTCACTATAACCATAAACCTCATTTAAAAGAGAATATACCCGTATTCTTCCTGGATTTTTCCCATCCTCAACTACACAATCTATACTTTCTAACGAATAAACATCCTCTAACATATCCTGAAGATCTGGACTATTTAGTTTTTCTTCATCACTTTTCACATTTTTATCATCATATAATATTTTCCTATTAGACCTAGTCACAAGATAAATAAATCCATGTTCATCCTTGTAAACATCTTTTATATAATCACTATAAGCAAGCATAAGACATAAAAGATCTTGCTTAACCATTATATCATAATCATTATAATTATTTTTACTAAAAACAGAAATATTTGTAAATAAAACCATGATAATAGTAAATATTATTACTTTGAATATTTTTTTCATCAAACCTCACCTCAAAGCGTTTTTATTTAGCTTTACCAGAGTTTAATTTTTAATTCTAAAATTCAAAGGTGGCATCAATAATTTTATTTTGATACCACCTATTACTACGATTTAAATTTACTTTCCACTATATTTTTAATGTCGTACGAATCAAATTCATCTTCCCAAAGTTTCCTTGACAAATTAGATTTATTTTTCCATATACTCTTTTCTGTAAGATATAATATGAATTTTTCAAAATCACTTTCCTCTTTTGCCAAATAACCATTATTATTTTTTATAAAATCTTCAGCTATACTATTTTGAGATACAACTATCGGAAGACCAACCCCTATATATTGAATTAGATTAATATATATTTTTTCATTTAACTTATACAAATCATCTAGACAAACTATTGCTATATGAGATTTTAACATTTCATTAAGAACGCTTTTTTCGGTAAATTTTATATTTTCTATAATTAAAGAATCTACACCAATTTCTAACTTTTCATCACATATAACCTTTAAGATTAACTTTTGATATTTAAGTTTTTTCGCTAGCAAATCTAGATTAGGTAATATTTTTTTTAAATTATTTAATTCATTGCGTTCACCAATCCACAGAAGAATAATTTTATTATTATAATAAGAAAGCCGTTCTTTATTAATTTCATAAAGATTAATATATTCTAATATCTTATTACTAGTTATTGTTTTAGTTTCATATTCCCTATCCATATCATCTATATATTGAACCTTCCTATAAGAAGATAAATACTTATACTTTTTATTTGCAATATAAATTGATATTTTCATTTTATCCCTTCTTTAATAATTAATATTTAATTATTTATATCAATACAATCCCTATTTAACCTTACTTCTATGAACTTAGCTTTCTATTTTAATAATGACTATTCTTTTTAACTAAAGTTAATTTTCTCTACCAAGCAAAATAACATCTTTAATTTCATTTAATATATGCCCATACTCCGTAAATGTTTCTGGCATATCCAAAATTATATAATCGTAAAATTCTTTCAAATAAACTACAATACTTTTCAATTTATTAGCTGTTAACAAATCTACCAAATTTAATCTCTTAGTTCCAAACGTTAAAATATCTAAATTATTATCAATATTTACTATAATATCCTCTACATTTATATCTTCTACTAAAACTTCATACAAACCAAAATTATTTGATATATCAAATTGTTCATAAGTATTTAAATTTCTAAAATTACAATCAATGATTAAAATTTTATTTTCTTTTAATGCCAAAGTATTTGCAATATTAATTGCAATTTCCTGCTCTTCAATATTTGATAATAACTCTGGAATTACAACTAAGGGTCTTTTATCTGAGCATAAATTTTCTATATTTTCTACTAACTTTTTATAATCACTATAATTTTTTATTTTCAAATATTCAATATTTCCCATTTATCTTAATCCCCTTCATTATAATCTAATAATAATTATTTAAATTAATTTTTAGTACATTATATATATTAAATATTAATTTTAAATATTACATAATACACTACCCTATAAAAATAAAGGAGCTAAGTCTAAATTTTAGACTTAGCTCCTTTATTTTTATCCTATAATATTATTTTCTTTTTCTTTTTTTTCTATAGATTTTTCTTCTATACTGTCTAAATCATTGCTTTTTCCTTGTCTTTTATTAAGATTTTTAAAAGCCGTAGATAACATAAGTTTTATTCTATTTAATTGGTTTACTTCACTAGAACCTGGGTCATAATCAACTGCAACAATATTTGCATTGCTATTTTGTCTTTTTATTTCTTTCATAACACCTTTTCCAGTAACATGATTTGGAAGACAACCAAATGGTTGCATACAAACTATATTTTCAACCCCATTTTCTATAAGTTCCATCATTTCACCCGTTAAAAGCCATCCTTCACCAGATTGATTTCCAAGATCAACCACCTTAGAAGCTTCATGAGCTAATCCTTTTATTGAACCCAATCTTATAAATTTACTATTTTTAACCGCATTTCTGTAAGGTGTTCTATAAAGTTCTACTAAAGATATAAAAACATTTCCAAATATTTTCTGTTTCTTACTTCCTGCTAAATATCTATTTGCATAAGTACTACCATAAATTGAATATAAGAAAAAGTCTAAAAGGTCTGGAACAACTGCTTCTGCTCCCTCTTTTTCTATAATACTTACAATGTCATTATTTGCTATTGGATTAAATTTAACTAATATTTCTCCAACAACTCCAACCTTTGGTTTTATATCATTTGTAACTTCTAAAGCTTCAAATTCACGAACTATCCTCTTTATATTTTCTCTGTAAACTAATATATTAGGTTTCTTTAAAGATTCTTTACATTTTTCCATCCACTTATCATAAAGAACATTAGCTGAACCTTTAATTTTTTCATATGGTCTTACAGCATATAAAACTTTCATAAGCAAGTCTCCATAAATAATTCCCATTATACATTTATGAAGCATAGGCAATGTTAAGCTAAATCCACTATTTTCCTCCATACCTTTTGCATTTAAAGATATAATTGGAATATCTGAAAATCCTGCGTCTTCCATAGCCTTTCTTAAATAACCTATATAATTAGTTGCCCTACAAGCTCCCCCTGTTTGACTTATAATCACAGAAGTAGTTTTTAAATCATATTTTCCTGATTTTAATGCACTTATTATTTGACCTACCACTATAATTGCAGGATAACACGCATCATTATTTACATATTTTAAACCTTCATCTACAACTTTTTTATCATTTGCAGGTAAAACTACAATATTGTATCCAGACAATCTAAATGCTTCTTCTAAAAGTTCAAAATGTATAGGGGACATTTGTGGAGCTAATATTGTATGTGTGTTTCTCATTTCTTCTGTGAACTCTTTTTTGTTAACATAAGTAACATTTTGTGCTTTTTGAGCAGAATTTTTAATATTTTTTCTCTCTTCCATAGCAGCTTTTAAAGATCTAAGCCTTATCTTTGCTGCACCTAAATTATTTCCTTCATCTATTTTTATAGTTGTATAAATTTTTGAATGCTTATTTAATATCTCTTGAACCTGTTCTGTGGTTATTGAATCTATTCCACATCCAAATGAATTTAATTGAACTATTTCTAAATCATCATTTTTAGCAACATAAGTAGCAGCTGAATACAATCTTGAATGATATGCCCATTGATTAACAACTCTAAGCGGAGTATCTATGCTGCCTAAATGTGCGACAGAATCCTCTGTTAACACTGCCATTCCTAAAGAATTTATAAGCTCAGCCATACCATGATTTATTTCTGGGTCGATATGATATGGTCTTCCACTTAAAACTATTCCTTTTACGCCATTATCCTTAACATACTTTATTATTTCCTCACCCTTTTGCCTTATGTCAGCTTTAAAACTCTCTTGCTCACTCCATGCTTTATCAACAGCCTCATTTATTTCCTTCTTAGAAACATCAAAGCTACTTAATTCCTCAAAAAGCCTTTCTTTAAGCCTTTTTTTATCATGAAGTGGTAAAAATGGCTTCATAAAGTTTATATTTTCTTCTCTTATTCTATCTACATTATTCTTTATAACCTCAGGATAAGATATTACTATTGGACAATTAAAATGATTATCTACATTCTCATTTTCTTTTTTCTCATGAATTATACTTGGATAAAAAATATTTTTTATATTTTTATCTATAAGATTTATTATATGCCCATGTACTAATTTTCCTGGATAACAAACTGATTCTGATGGAATAGTATCAATTCCTTGTTCATAGACCTTTTTAGACGACTTATCAGAAATCTGCACTCTGAATCCAATATTTGTAAAGAAAGTAAACCAAAATGGATAATTTTCATATATATTTAAAACTCTTGGTATTCCAATTACACCTCTTTTTGCTTCTTCTTCCTTTAATGGTTCATAGCTAAATAATTTATCATATTTATATTTATAAAGATTTGGAATGTGGTTATGTTTTATTGGCTTTCCTGCACCCCTTTCACATCTATTCCCTGATATATGACGCTCTCCATTGCTAAATTTATTTATAGTTAAAAGACAATGGTTTGAACATATATTACATCTAGTCATTGATGATTTCACATTAAAATCTTCTAATTCTTTTTCACCTAAAAGTTTTGTTACATATCCTTCTTCATATCTTTCCTTAGCTATAAGTGCAGCACCAAAAGCTCCCATAATTCCCGCTATGTCTGGTCTTATAACTTCTCTTCCTGATAAAAGTTCAAAACTTCTTAAAACTGCATTATTATAAAATGTTCCACCTTGAACAACTATTTTTTCCCCAAGTTCTTTAGGATTCCTAACCTTAATAACTTTAAATAGCGCATTTTTAACTACTGAATATGAAAGTCCTGCAGATATATCACTAACGTCGGCTCCTTCCTTCTGAGCTTGTTTAACTCTAGAATTCATAAATACCGTACACTTAGAACCTAAATCAACTGGTCTTTTTGATAAAAGAGCTTTTTGTGCAAAATCCTTTATATTCATATCTAATGATTTAGCAAAAGTTTCTAAAAATGAACCACATCCAGCAGAACATGCTTCATTTAACACAATGCTATCTATAACACCGTCTTTTATCTTTATACATTTCATATCTTGTCCACCAATATCTAATATGAAATCTACACCTGGTTGAAAATGTGCCGCTGCTTTATAGTGAGCTACTGTTTCTATCTCACCTATATCTACCTTTAATCCAGATTTTAAAAGTTCTTCACCATAACCTGTTACTGCTGAATTAACTATTTTAACTCCTTTAGGTAAAATACTATATAATTCTTTTAAAACAGCCATTGATGAATTTAATGGACTACCACCATTACTTCCATAATGAGTAAATACTATGTTAGAGTTTTCATCTATTAATGTAACCTTAGTTGTTGTAGATCCTGCATCTATCCCTAAAAATACATTCCCTTTAAGTTCACTTATTTCTTTTCTATGTACTGAATTTTTCTCGTGTCTTTGTATGAATTTCCTTAGTTCTTCTTCATTTTCAAATAGTTGCTTAAGAGTTTCAGATTCACTTAAAGATGAAACATCAACATTCTTTATCTTATTTCTAAGCTCTAAAAATTGAAGAGGAGTTTCCTCTATTGAGTATAAAGAAGCACCAAGAGCTATAAAAACTTCTGAATTATTTGGAAATATTATTTCTTCATCTTTAAGTTCTAGGGTTTCTATAAATCTATTTCTAAGTTCTGATAAAAAGTGAAGTGGTCCACCTAAAAATGCAACATTTCCTTTTATAGGTCTTCCACATGCAAGTCCACTTATTGTTTGTATTACAACCGCTTGAAGCACAGAGGCTGCAATGTCTTCTTTAGCAGCTCCTTGATTTAAAAGAGGTTGTACATCTGTTTTTGCAAAAACCCCACATCTAGCTGCTATTGGATATATTGTTTTATGATTTTTAGCTAAATTATTTAGTCCCGTAGCATCAGTTTGTAAAAGGGCAGCCATTTGATCTATGAATGAACCAGTACCTCCTGCGCATGTTCCATTCATTCTTTGTTCTATTCCACCTTGAAAATAAGTTATTTTAGCATCCTCTCCGCCAAGTTCTATAGCTACATCTGTTTCTGGTAAAAATACTTCTATTGCCTTTGTACCTGCTATCACCTCTTGAACAAATTTTATTCCAAGTGAACTTGCAATTGCCATTCCACCTGATCCTGTAATAGATACAGTAACTCTTGCAAATTTAAACTCATCATAATAAGAATCTAAAATTTTAGCTACTGTTTTTCTAATGTCTGAGTAATGCCTTTCATATCTACTATGAATAATATTTTTATTTGTATCTAAAATTACAAATTTAACAGTAGTAGACCCTATATCTATTCCAATATGAAATAAATTATCCATTATTTAAAAACCTCCGATATTTATACATTATTTAATATTTTAAAGTAAAATTAAAATTCCGTCAGTTAACTGCATCCTATAAAATACATTGTTATATACTTTAATTCTTTGTTGATTTTAAAATTTAGTAATATATTATATGTGCATATGTGCTTTAAAATATCTTATATGATCATTCTTAACTCTTCAAAACAAATCCATATTATTATATTAATTATTTTGTTGATTTTTGTCAAAGCAACTTTATGGTTAGACTACAAAAAGTTACAAAGAAATGCACATTAAATTTTTACCATTTTTTTATTTATAGTAATTAGCTAATCATATCTCTAAAAATTTATTATTTTTATGAATTTTTAATAAAATAAATTAGAACCAATTACTTAGTAATCATTTGACATTATACCATATGATTAATATAATGTTTATAAAACCTTTATATAAGCTTAATAATATGGTTTAAGCGTTTCTACCACATCACCGTAAATGGTGTGATTATTTAGGATATTTCCATAAGATTAATTTATATTTTAAAGGTAGGTTTTTTATGAATAAGGAAAATTTTGTAAAATCAATTAAAGCTTCTGCTAAAAAAATTCCATGCGATTTAGTAATTAAAAATATTAATATTGTAGATGTCTTTCAAAGTTCTACATTCATTTCAGATGTAGCTATACTTAATGGATATATAGTTGGAATTGGTGAATATAGCGGAAAATTAGAACTTGATGGAACAGGAAAATATATCTGTCCAAGTCTTATAGATGCTCACGCTCATATAGAATCTTCTCTTTTAACCCCTGATCAATATTATCAAACAGCACTAATTCATGGAGTGACATCTATGATAGTAGATCCTCATGAAATAGCCAATGTACTTGGTACAAAAGGAATAGATTTTATGTTATCAAAAAGTTCAAATCTCCCTTTTGATTTTTATTTTATGTTACCCTCTTGTGTACCAGCTACATCTTTTGAAAATTCAGGAGCTGTCTTAAATAGCACAGATTTAAGTCCCTATTATTGCAACAATAAAGTTTTAGGATTAGCTGAAGTTATGAATTTCCCTTCTGTTTTAAATTGCGAAAAAGATATGATAGAAAAGCTTTGGGATGCTAGAGAAAATAATAAAACAATTGATGGGCACGCAGCTGGCTTTTCTATAGATTTAATAAATACTTATGCAACTGCTAACATACTAACAGATCATGAAAGCCATACAAGTGAAGAACTTATAGATAAAGTAAGACGTGGAATGTATGTTCTTATAAGAGAGGGTACTGTTGCTAAGAACTTAAATGAACTTGTAAAAAGTGTATCTGCATTAAACAGTAGAAGATTATGTCTTTGTACAGATGATAAACATATTGATGATATTATAAAAAATGGAACAATAAATAATTCTATTAAAATGTGTATAAACCATGGTATTATGCCTGAAACAGCGATACAAATGGCAACATTAAATACTTGTGAATGCTATAATATAAAATATAAAGGGGCTATAGCTCCAGGATATATTGCGGATTTTTTAATTTTAGATGATTTAAATACATTTTCTATAAATTCAGTTTATAAAAATGGTCGTCTTGTAGTTAAGGATAACAAACTAGTTAATATAGATTCATACAAACCATCAAATTCTAATCTTCCTTGTACTATGAATTTTAGCAAGTTAACCGTAAATGATTTTAAAATAAATATTAAAAATAAAAATATTTTAAATATTATCGAAATAATACCAAACAAATTAGAAAGTAATCATTTAAAACTAAATATTAAAGATTTAAACCTAGGAGATGAATTTATACCATCCATCCATAATGATTTATTAAAAATTGCAGTTATAGAAAGGCATAAAAATACTGGAAACATTGGACTTGGAATTATAAATGGATTAAAAATAGAATCTGGTGCAATAGCAACTACAATAGCTCATGATTCTCATAATCTTATAGTTTGTGGAACTAATGATTTGGATATGTTAAAAGCTATAGAAAATCTTAAAAATATACAGGGTGGAATTTCTATTTGTAAAGATGGTAAAATTTTAGCATCTCTTTCTTTAGAAGTAGGAGGACTTATAACAGAACGTCCTGTTGATGAAGTTTTAAAGGATTTAGAAAATCTGCACAATGCAATAGATATAATAGCACCTAAAATAAACTTTAATCCTTTTTTAACTCTATCATTTTTATCCCTTCCTGTAATCCCATCTTTAAAAATTACTGATAAAGGCTTATTTAATGTTGATAAATTTTCCTTTATAGACGTTGCAGAATAAATTAAAAATATTTAAATAAGGAAGCTTTAAAGCTTCCTTATTTGTTTCCATCAACTATAACTTCAAGTTCACCAGTTGAAGAATCTATAACAAGTCCATGAACTCTTACATCTTTAGGTATAAGTGGATGTTTTCTTACAACTTCCACACTATCCTTTACTGACTCCTCAACTGAGTCAAATCCATGAAGCCACTTTTTTATATTTATTCCTGAATTATATACAGTATCTATTATTTCTTCAGACACTCCTCTATTTATAATTGTTTTAATAAATAATGATGTATCTAAATTAGACATTCCACATCCTTTATGTGCAACTATAAAAACATCTTCAGCATTAAACTCATAAATTGCAACTATGATACTTCTCATAGCACTACCAAAAGGGTGTGCTATCGTTGCACCTGCATTTTTTATTATTTTAGCATCACCATTTTTTATATTCATAGCTTTTGGAAGCAAATCTGTAAGTCTAGCATCCATACAAGTTAAAATAACCATCTTTTTATCTGGATGTTTTGATGTTATATATTTTTCATATCCTTTTTGTTCTACAAATTTCTTATTATATTCTAAAACTTCTTGTAATCTATTCATACTCTTTCGCTATAAAGCATTTAACTTTATTAACGATTTCACCTCTCTTTTTAAAATTTTCCTATAACAAATTATTTAATTTAAATAAAAAACAATTAATATTTAAGGCAAAATTATTAATTATTTAAAGCATATAGCTAAACTCGCAATAATTTTCGCTATATTTTTAATTATATCATATTTTTTTAATATTTTATTAAAATTAAATTAATTTTATAGAAATATATTGTAAGTTTTATAACTTTTACAGTATTTTGTATTCAATTTAAACAATAAATAAATTATGATATTTTAGACACGGCATTATATAAAATTAATATATTAACTGGAATCAAATTTATAAGAAGCGAAATTCCATACTTATAAAATGAGGAAAATAAAAATATGTTTGAATATATAAACGGTATAAGTGCTATTAATAAATAATATATACATATGATTATTAAATATTTTTTTTTATGTTTGGTCTTATAGAACCATTTTGTAGCTATAAATACTGCCATAGCAGATACTATTATTATAAAAATATCTTCTTTATATAATTTATAAGCCAAAGAAATATTAGATAACTTATATATTATTATGTTACATACAAATAAACTTATAATAGTTAGTCCACCTGATACTAAACATTCCTTTTTATTTTTATCATGTGATTTTGGCATAGCAACTAAAAATGAAAAAATAATTGTCTCTAACGCTACCTCTAAAATTCCCTTTATTTTAAAGCCTACAGAAATATTATTGTAAAAGCTATCTAATGTATAAAAAGAAAATTTTTTAATGTTTATAATTCCTAAAACCATTATAACTAAAAAAATTCTAATATATCCATAATCTTTACCTATATATGAATCTTTAATAATAAATAATACCCCTCCATATATTATTCCTTTTAATAAATTTTTTAAAATACTTAAAAACTCATCATAACTTATGTTACCCAAATTATCCAAAGCAAATATATCATAATAAGACTTAGAAAAAATAACTGAACAAAATATAGCTACAAACATGTAAATTATAGCAATCTTTAATATAAATTTAATATTATTCTTCATAATTTCTCTCCAAATAATAGATATTTAAATTAATTTTACCATATTTTTACATATTTATAAATCAAATATTTTTTATATTTGTAAAATAAAATATTAAAAAAGCTTGAATTTAATCAAGCTTTTTTAATTATTTATATTTTATTAAAAGCACTAGCTAACATAAGTTTTATTCTGTTTATTTGATTTACTTCACTAGAACCTGGATCATACTCTATTGGAACTATATTTAAATTTTTATATTTATCTTTTAAAGCTTTTATAGTTCCCCTTGCATTTGAATGAGCTGGTAAACATCCAAATGGTTGAACACATATTATATTATTAACTCCCCAATCAGCAAGCTCTATTATCTCTCCTGGAAGCCTCCAACCTTCTCCTGATTGATTACCTAAAGAAATTATACTGCTCGCTTTTTTAGCAAGTTCACCTATTTTTTCAGATGGATAGAATAATTTACTATTTTTTAATGCATCTAAATATACCTTTTGATATCTTTCAATGAATTTAATAGTAAAACCACCTTTTAAACTATCTATAAATTTTCCATCTAATTTTTTGTAATTAAATATCTTATTATAACTAGAAGATAACATTATAGATAAAAGATCATTAGATACAACTTCTACTCCTTCACTTTCTAACATATTTACTATTCTATTATTAGCAACAGGATTTAACTTAACTAAAAGCTCACCAACTACCCCAACTTTTGGCTTTTCAATATTAATTCTTGGAATAGCCTCAAAATCTTTTATTATTCCACTTATAATATGCTTATACTGTGATTTTATTGGATGTTTAAAAGATTCTTTACAAATGTTCATCCATTTATCATAAGCTTTTTGTGTACTTCCTTTTATCTTCTCATAAGGTCTAACCCTATATAATACTTTTGTTAAAAGGTCACCATATATCATACCCGCTAAGGATTTTGTAAGAAATTCTAAATTTAATCCTTCTAAAGCATATTCTTTCTTGGCTCCTGCCATATTAAAAGATAGTATAGGAATATCATTAAACCCAGCATCTTTTAATCCTCTCTCTAAAAGTTTTATATAATTTGTAAATCTACATTGGCCTTCTGTTTGAGCTAAGAGTATTGTAACATTATTAACATCATATTTACCTGATTTTAAGGCATCTAATATTTGACCAATAACAACTATTGCAGGATAACAAACATCATTATTTAAATGCTTTAACCCTTCATTTATTGCATTTTTAGATTCATCAAGAACAACTATATCATAACCATAATTGCCCATAAGTCCTTTCATAAGTTCAAAATGAATAGGTGAAAATTGAGGGATTAATATTGTTCTATTTTTCCCTGGATTTACAAATTTCTTTTTAGGTTCTTTTTCCTTTTCATGTCTTATAAAATTTGTTCTCTCTCTTTCATCCATAGCAGCTTTTAATGATCTAAGCCTTATTCTAGCCGCTCCTAAATTGCTTCCTTCATCAATTTTTATATTAGTATAAATCTTATCTTTATCAGTTAATATATCATTTACTTGATCTGTTGTTATTGAATCTAAACCACAACCAAAAGAAGTCAATTGCACAAGTTCTATATCATCTCTATTAGAAATAAATGTTGAAGATGTGTAAAGTCTTGAATGATACGCCCATTGATCTACTACTTGAAGCTTATCTTGAACCTTTCCTAAGTGTGATACAGAATCTTCCGTAAATACTGCCATTCCTAAGCTATTTATTATTTTTGGTATACCGTGATTTATTTCTGGGTCTATATGGTATGGTCTTCCACCTAATAAAATTCCCTTAATATTATTATCTTCAATATATTTTAACGCCTCTTCACCTTTTTTTCTTATGTCTAACTTACATTTTTGTAGTTCATTCCAAGCTTTATCTACAGCCTTAGACACTTCTCCTTTAGATAAATTAAACATTTTAAGTTCTGAAACTAATCTCTTTTTAAGTTTATCCTTATTTCTAAAAGGTAAAAATGGATTTATAAAATTCACATCATGTTCTTTTAATGATTCCATATTATTTTTTATAGCTTCACCATAAGATGTTACAACAGGACAATTAAAACAATTATCTGCATTTTCTATTTCCTTAATTTCATGAATTATGCAAGGCAAGAATATATTTTTAATACCTTTTTCTATTAAATTTTCTACATGACCATGAACAAGCTTTGCAGGATAACATGCACTCTCTGACGCTATAGAATCTAATCCTTTTTCATAAAGAGCCTTAGATGAATTATCAGATATTATAACCCTAAAGCCTAAATCATCAAAGAATGTAAACCAAAATGGGTAATTTTCATACATATTTAAAACCCTCGGTATTCCAATAATTCCTCTTTTAGCTTTATCTTTCTCTAAAGGTTTATAGGAAAATAATTTTTCATATTTATACTCATAAAGATTTGGTATATCTTTATTGTGCTCCTTGTTTCCTAAAGGTCTTTCACACCTATTTCCTGATATAAATCTCTTATTATTATTAAATTTATTTATTGTTAATTGACAATTATTTGAACAAAGCCCACACCTAGTCATATTAGTGTTTAAAGTTATATTTCTTACATCTTCATTAGATAAAAGAGTAGTTTTATATCCATCCTCAAATCTTTCTCTAGCTAAAAGAGCTGCACCATATGCTCCCATAAGTCCTGAAATATTAGGTCTTGTAACATTTCTTCCTGATAAGATTTCAAAACTTCTTAAAACAGCCTCATTATAAAATGTTCCACCTTGAACAACTATATTTTTGCCTAAATCTTCGGGATTTCTAAGTTTTATTACTTTATATAAGGTATTTTTAACTACCGAATAAGCAAGACCTGCAGATATATCCTCTACACTATAACCTTCCCTTTGTGCTTGCTTTACTTTTGAATTCATAAATACTGTGCACTTAGAACCTAAATCAACAGGTTCTTTTGCAAACAATGCTTTATTTGCAAAGTCTTTTATTTCATATCCTAAAGATTTAGAAAATGCTTGTAAAAATGAACCACATCCAGCTGAGCACGCTTCATTTAAAGTTATGCTTTGAATTACTCCATCCTTAATTTTTAAGCATTTCATATCTTGCCCACCAATATCTAATATAAAATCCACGTCATCTAAGAAAAATTTAGCTGCTTTATAGTGAGCTACCGTCTCAATTTCTCCAATATCTATACAAAAAGCTTCTTTCAATAACGCTTCTCCATACCCTGTGACCGCACTATTTACTATTTTGGCTTTATCAGGCAAGTTTTTATATATGTCTAACAATATATTTTTTGAAGTATTTACAGGGTTACCTTCATTACCACCATAGTATGAATAAAGAATTTCCCCATTTTCATTTATTAATGCTGCTTTGGTTGTAGTTGAACCTGCATCTATCCCTAAATAACAGTTTCCATTTGCTGCTTTTATATCTAACTTCTTTATATTATTTTTTTCATGCCTTTCCTTAAATTCTCTATATTCCTCTTCATTTTTAAATAAAGCATCTAAAGTATTTGTTTTTTCACTTTGAAATTCTCCTATATTATTTAACTTATATATTATATCTTCATAAGTAAAACTAATTTCAGATTCACAACTTAATGCTGCACCTAAGGCCACATAAAGCTCTGAATTTTTTGGAAAAATAACATCTTCCTCTTTAAGATTTAAAACTTCTATAAATCTATTTCTAAGCTCTGATAAAAATGTTAAAGGCCCTCCTAAAAATGCAACCTTTCCTTTTATAGGTCTTCCACAAGCTAATACGCTTATAGTTTGAACAACTACTGCATGAAATATTGACATTGCAATATCTGCCTTATCTGCACCTTCATTTATTAAGGGTTGTACATCTGTTTTAGCGAAAACTCCACATCTAGCAGCAATTGGATATATATGTGAATAACCTTTAGCTATTTCATTAAGTTTTGTAGCATCCATATTTAAAAGTGTTGCCATTTGATCTATGAATGCCCCCGTACCACCTGCACAAGTACCATTCATTCTTTGTTCTACTCCACCTTGTAAATATGTTATCTTAGCATCTTCGCCACCAAGCTCTATTACAACATCAGCATCAGGATTATTATCTTTAATAGCTTTAGTACTAGCTATTACTTCTTGAATAAATTCTATTCCTAAATCATTTGCTAATGTCATACCACCTGAACCAGCTATCGTACATTTTATATTGCTATCTTTTATAAAATCCTTAGCATCATTTAAACATTCTAAAAAAGCATTTCTTATATTAGCCATATGCCTTCTATATGTCTTATAAATTAGCTTATTATCTTCATCTAGAACTACCATTTTTATAGTTGTAGAACCAATATCTACTCCTACCCTCACTATTTTATCCATGATTTTTAATCCCAACCCCTTTCGGAAATTATCATACGTGTTTTAAGTTTAATAATACTACTTTAATATATAAAATTCTACTAAAATTTATCTTTTAAAAGATGTTGCATTTTTGCTAAGCTCTTCTTTAAATGCAGCTACGGCATTTGAATATTTTATCTTCTTAGGTAATATATAAGAAAAATATCTTTTGTATATATTATCTAATTCTATAATGCTTATACTTTTATCAAATTCCACTTCATGTTTAACAACAAAGTCAGATATTAATGTTATTCCTAAATCATTTTTAACAGCTTCTTTTACAGCAAAGCTACTTCCTAAAGTTATTATTCCCTTAGGAACTATTTTATTTGCATTTAAAAACATATTTAAAGATTCACGAGTTGCAGAACCAACTTCTCTCGTTACCCAATTTAAATTTTGAAGACATGAGTAATCTTTAGTTGCCCTTATATGTTCATATTCATTAGGTAGCATTAAAACCAAATTATCCCTTAAAAAATGTTCTTGTTCAAATTCAAAGGATGTTAGATTGCCCTCTATAAGTCCTATATCTACTTTAAAATGTTTTACTTTCTCACATATTTTTCTAGTGTTATCTATAATAAGTTCTATTTTAACATCAGGATATTTTTTTACAAAATACCCTAAGAAAGCTGGTAGAAAATATTCTCCTATAGTATAACTAGCCCCGATTCTAAGATGTCCATTGACAACATTTGAAATATTTTCAACTTCATTTTTTGTATCTTCTAATATCTTTATTATTTCCTTTGCTCTTTTATAAAGAACTCTCCCACTTTCTGTTATAACTATGTTTTTTTGCTTTACAGACCTACTTATAAGATCTGTATTAAATTGTTTTTCTAAATTTTTAATATGCACACTTACACTTGGTTGAGATAAATGTAAAATTTCACCTGCCTTTGTGAAATTTTCATATTCTACTACCGCTATAAAAGTCTTTAATTCTTCTATCATACTATCCTACCTTAATCTTATTTTCTCTTTTGCTTTCTCGCTTATTATTAATCTTTCAAATCATATTATATATCAATAAATGTGATAATACTAATTTTATATGTATTTTTATATAACATTAAAGTTAAATTTATTTATTATTTATAGCATATTCTATAAAATTCTTCATATTTTTAGTAAGTAATTTATCTTTATGGACAATAAGATAGAGTTTTCTTTTTATGACACCATTTTTTAGTCTTAATATCTTTATTCTTTCTCCAAGATTAGTATTTTCTATACACTTTAAAGAAATACATCCAATTCCCAAACCATTTTTAACCGTCCTTATAATAGCTTCTGAATTTCCAAGTTCCATAAATATATTATGGGTTATGTGATTATTAATTAAATAATTATCCACAGTTTCACGCAAACCACTTCCCTTTTCTCTTATTATAAGCTTCTCTTTTCTAATCTCATTGCTATCTATAAAATCTAAATTGGAAAGCCTGTGTTCATTATTACATATAAAAACAATTTCATCTTCCCACATAATTGTTTTTATAATTTCATCACTTTTCAAATTCCCCTCTATAAATCCAAAATCAATTTCATTATTTAAAACCAAACTCTCAATACTCTCAGTATTTCCTATTTTTAATGATATATCTATATTTTTATAAGCATTGCAATAATTATTCATTATCTCTGGAAGTATATAAGTCCCTATAGTAGAACTTGCCCCTAAATAAATTTTTCCCCTCTCACCATCATTGATTTCACTTAAAATTTTATTACTTTCCTCATATAAATTTAATATTCTTCTTGTATAAATTAAAAATATCTCCCCTTCATGAGTTAAATATAATTTTTTTCCTATCCTATCAAAAAGCTTCGAATTAATCTCCTCTTCTAATTCTTTAATAGCTTGGCTTACCGATGGTTGAGTTATATATAATTTTTTACTTGCTTCTGTCATACTTAAATTTTTAGCAGTTTCATAAAATATTTCTAGTCTTCTAAAATTCATAATTGCACCAAACTCTCAATATTAATTATATAATAAAAATTCTTATATAATATATTTTAAAAATAATATTTTATTTATTCAACAAATAATTATGATTTTTTTATTTTACCCATAATAAAAAGAGATAAATTTTAAACAAAAATGTATAAAATCTATCCCTATTTATCTTTTCCGCTCTTTAATGTAACTAAAACTTTTTTTATTTAAATAAAAGCTAATTTAACATTTATCCGATCTAGTGTAACTAAAACTAATTTAAACCCCTACAAAATAAAAAATATTACATTTTTTTATAATTAATGATTAAATTTCTTTTATTTCTACATATTTATAATACACCTTTTTAAATTATAAGTAAAATAAATATTTTTTATATATAACATAGTAATTTACCTATGAAAATAAGTTCTATTTACATATTTTCAGCATTTAATAAAAACTTATAACTTTTTATTATAAATCTTATTGTATTTGACTACTTTTTAGTACATAATAAATATAAATTAATTATAACCTAGTAATATACTAATAAATATTACTTAGCAATTATAAACTAGGAGGTAAATATTGTCTGATTTTTCTATTAAGGATGTTTTATACTTAAGTAGCGAATATTGTTCTGAAAAAACCATAAACCACCACATTAGAGTTTGTAAATTTTCTTTGTTGCTATTTAATTCACTAAAAGATCCTTATTCTTTAACTGAAGATGAAAAATTAATTCTTATAGGTTCTAGTCTTCTTCATGATATAGGAAAATATATAGATGACAAAGACCATCACAAATATTCAAAAAATATAATTTTAGGAGATAAAAGATTTTATTATCTTTTTAAAGATTTGACAATGCCTATATCAATAGTGGCTTGTAGTCATAGAAAATTTATTTCTAACGATGCAAAAATTTCAAAAGACTTTAGTTATGATTCTTTGCTAAAGATTATATCTATTTTAAGAGTTTGCGATTCTATTGATTATTACAAGGATGATTCATTTGAAATTAATGATATATGTATTAATCCATATGAAATAGTTCTAAATGTTAATTTTAGGTGCAATAAAGAGTTCTTAAAAAATTTTCATACGAAAAAAATATTATTTGAAAATACATTTAGAAAAGTTTTAACTGTTTGTTAAGTAAAAAATTAAGGCTGCAAAAAATTTTACAGTCTTAATTTTACTATCTATCTTATAAATCATTTAAAATAGCTTCTAATTTTTTATCTAATTCTAAATCATCCATAAAATCTATCTTTTCATCGTCTTTAGCTATATTTTCTGTTACTTCTTCTATAACTTCTTCTTCATTTACATTTTTATTATTTCTATTTAAGAATTCATTTAAGTCAGTATAGCTACTCTTTGCAAATTCTAGGAACACATCTTCATCAACTTCAGCAAATTGTCTAGTATTTACAACAACTAAATCTCTAATCATAAGTTTTACATCTATTTTACCAACAACCTTGACCATATTTACTTTAGCAAATGCATTTAATATTCCTGCACATTCTTTATCATTATATATTATAGCATTATTAGTCTTTGGTAGTGTTTGTCTAGAATCAAGAGTAGCTACTAAATAAAATTCCCCTTCTTCATCATATAATTCTAATGCAAGGTTATTAGTATTTAAATATCTTTCCATTGCACAAGTTAAATTTAAGCCATCCCAAGAAATTTTTTTATTGAATATTTTTACAGTAGCCATAACTTAAGCCTTCTTTCTTTTTTAAATTTAATACTTATTTATGTATTATAATATTATCACATTTTAAACAATTATATTAATCTTACATATATATTATATATAAAATTTTAACTTAGTAAATAATAAAGAATTTTTTATTCAAAAAAATATATTTTTATATAAAAAATAACAGACCACGCCAAAACATTATATATTTAACAAATTTTAGCATAGTCTATTATTAAAATTATTAACTAATTACTTTTTTTTAACTTTTCTAAATAAGAAACTGCACTTAAAGCTGCAACTAATCCTTCACCAGCACCCTTTATATATTGATATGGTTTTCCAACTATATCTCCTGCTGCAAAACACCCTTTAATATTTGTAGCCATTGTTCTATCAACCTTTATATGACCACCCTCTACTTCAAGACCTGGCATTAATTGATTTGGTGCTATACTATCTTTTAAAAAGAATACCCCATCAACCTTCACTTCTTTATCCTTGAAAATAAGTCTATTAACTAAATTTTCACCTGCAACTTCTATTGGTTTTTCCTTTATTATTTCTATATTATCATTTAAATCTTTCTCTCCATTATACATAGGAACAAAATAAACTTTCGATGCAAGTTCACTTACATAATTTGCTTCTTCTGCTGCTTCATGATTATAACCAACCACAGCCACTATTTTATTTTTATAAAGAGGTGCATCACAAGTTGCACAGTATCCAACTCCTCTTCCTAAAAATTGCTCTTCTCCTTTTATAGGTCTTGTAAATTCAACTCCAGTAGCAAGAATTACTGTTGATGCTTCGTACATTTTTTCATTAACCATTAGAGCAAAATAATCACCCATAGCATAAATATTATTAATTCTCTCTTCTGTTATTGTTATACCCATCTTTTCTATATGCTCAGTAAAATGTTCTTTAAGAGCCTTACCGTCTAAGCCTGGAAGTCCAAGATAATTATTAATCTTTGGTGCTTTATTTACTTTTCCACTTAACTCCTTTGTTCCAAAAACTATTATATTTTTATTTCTAATTTTTCCATTTATAGCTGCTGAAAGTCCTGCTGGACCACTTCCAACTATTGCAATATCATATCTCATTTATTCTTCCTCCTATAACTTTAATTATTAATTTTATTTTGTCATTTTTTATATATAACTATTATTAAATTTAATATTTATTTCAAGTTAAACTTTATTCACAATATTTTTCTATTTTCTCTAATTTATTTAGAAAATCATTAAATTCTTTCATATAATGAATATACTCTTCATTTGAAAGATTTAAAGAACAAGCTATTTTATCTGGAATGCTTATCGCTTCCCCTTTAAGAGCTTCTCCTAAATCAGTTATAACAATATTTATTTTTCTATCATCTGCCTCATCCTTTACTCTTTTTATATAACCACTTTCCTCTAGCTTACTTATTATTGGAGTCAATGTACCTGTCTTCATTCTAAGAATACAACTTAAATTTTTAAAGCATATAGATTTATTTTCCCAAATTACAAGCATTACTAAATATTGAGGATAAGTTAAATTTAACTTTTTTAATAATGGATTGTAAAATCTTATTATACTTTTTGATGCTGAATAAACTTTAAAACACAATTGACTATCTATTTTTAAAATATCCATTCTTATTACCTTTCTGTTAATCTTGTGCGATTAATCTTATACGATTATTTTACTACTATTATTATATGTAGTCAATACTAATTTGATACACGTTATGAAATTTATCTTATACTAAATTTATGGTTAACAAAATAAAAACACACCTTAAAATTTAAGGTGTGTTTTTTATATGTACTACATTCTTTCTTTAACCATTGCAAAAAATTCTTCTTCACTATTTGCTTGAACTAATTCATCATTTATAAATGCTGTAAACTCATCTCCGCATTGTGCAATGCAGTTATCATCTACATTATTTTCTCCAACTAAAGCTTTTAATTTTTCCATATCAACTCCTGAACAAGCAGGACATATTCTTATTTCCATTGTTATTCCTCCTAAAACTAATATTTTATGACTATTATAAATTAAAAAATAATTATTATCAAGTAATTATTTTTTAATTTAACTATTTACTAGAAAATAATTAAATTTTATTTTACAATTATTATCCTCTCTGTCTTTTATTATACATCTTTCTCCAAAGATAGAATCCATAAATTGCTCCAACCCCGTATTGTACCCAATTTATCATTCCTGAAAAATCACTAACTATTATAGATGCTGTAATATTACTTGTCTCAAATAAACTTTGTATAAACAATACAACTCCTATATTACAAATAATCCAAAAATACCATTGTTCTATGTATCTTAAAGAAGTTAAAATCATAGCCATTACTGTTAAAACTGTTGTTAATGAATCCATAACAGGTGATGCATCTGGTGAGATAGTAACACCAAATACTGCTGATGCTATGTTTGGCAAATTAACTAATAAAAGATAATAAAGTCCCCAACAAATAAATAGTGCTATTATAGTTATTATCCATTTTTTAGCTGTAAATTTTTTTATTTGAATTTCTTTATTTTTTGATTTTGCTAAATTTCTCTTCCAAGCAATAAGCCCTGCAATTTGTATTGGAAGAAGTAATATTATATTTTGAATTACTTGCCCATATAAAGCATTTTCCCATGACACCCATCCATATGTAACAGTGTTAGTTAATAAAAAAGCATAAAGTATAATTTCTGCCCTAGCTTGATATATAGATGCTATTACTCCACTTATTGAACAGATAAAACCAATTATCCCCAAAAGAGTAAAAACCGAATCCCAGCCTTGTCCCATAAGTATTGGGCTAATAAAAGAAAAAATACTTGCTACCCCAAATATAACTAAAAACCATTTTTGAAATGTTGATAGCGCTGTCCAAAAGTTCGTGCTTTTTACGTTATAGTTATTATTTTCCATAATAAACTCCTTATATTTATTAATTCTTTTTGCAAACATGAACAATTATATTATATTTTTATAAAATATTCAATATTGTTATTTATAAATACCACATTTTATTTATTATTTTCTCTCTAATGTTCGTTATGTTATAAATTTTTCATATATCTTTTAATAAAGTATAAAAATATAGTAACTCCTAAAATATCTGCACTTCCCCCAGGGCTTATATTTTTACTTATAAAATCATCATTTAATTTATTTATCATTTTTTTCCCAAAATCAGTCTTCATTCCACCTAAATTCATAATTTCTTTTGATACATTTTTTACATAGTTTAATCCTTCTATTCCAGTCCTATGTATAACAGTTGAATCATCACAAAATTTCATTATTCCAATGAGAGTATGTACAAGTCTTTCATTTTCCTCTAAATATAAACTATTTTCGTATAAATCTAGTCCATAGTTAAAAGCTAATGGAATTCCATCTTCTACCTCTCCTCTTATCCCAGTTATTCCATATTGTAAGTACAATTTTTCTCCATGAGTTATTTTTTTCTTTTTTTCTAGATTTTTAAAATCATTTTTAACTATTCCTTTACACATACTTTTTATTATATTTTGAATATCATAAAAATCTTTTTTATGGTATATTGCATAACTAGACGCCGCTATACAAATCCCTATTAAAAATATCATTCCTTTATGAGTATTTACATTTTTCGTAGAATTAAACATAGCTTTCTCGGCTTTAATACCTATTTTTTTTATATTTAAAAATATTTTAGATAATTCTTCTTCCTTCATTCCTTCATTCGCAAAAAGAGCCAAATATTTAGTTATTGCAAATGTACTATCTATAAATGTATAGTAATTCATATCATCATGAGAACCTGAAGATACTGGTGATACAAGACCTGGAGATGGAAAACAAGACACTTCATATAAAATAGCTTTTGCAGCTAAAGATGCTATATCTAAACAAATTTCATTTAAACTTAATACATTATCCATATTCTTCTCCTTAATAATAATTTTTTACAACCATTTAAAAGTATACATTAATTTTAAAATAATATTTATATTTTTTACTCATATATTTTATTTATATATCTGATAAAAACATATATTATACATATGTATTATTTAGTTTTATACTATATTTATGTGTTTACTAATAAACTATTTAAAATTAACTTATTTAAGAAAGGAATAGATTTAATTATATGGAAATATGGAAAAGAAATTTATTTGTATGTTGGTTTGGAGCTTTTATAACTGCAATTGGTCTAAGTCAAATAGCTCCTTTTTTACCTGTATATATAAAAGATTTAGGAGTAGAAAATGCTTATAACGTTGATATACTCTCTGGAATCTGTTTTGGTATTACTTTTTTGATATCTGCAATTGTATCCCCTATGTGGGCTAAAATGTCTGATAAGCACGGAAGAAAACCAATGCTTTTAAGGGCAAGTATCGGAATGGCAATTGTAATATTTTTGATGGGATTTTCCCAAAATGTATATGAGCTAACTATATTAAGAGCTCTTCAAGGTGCAGTTTCTGGTTATACTACAGCATGCATAACTTTAGTAGCCACTCAAACTAATAAAAATCATGTTGGTTGGGCTCTTGGAGTTTTATCAACAGCCACAGTATCTGGCTCTCTTGTTGGACCTTTAGTTGGTGGATATTTAGCCGATACTATAGGAATTAGGAATGTTTTTTTTGTTATAGGTATTTTATTATTTATAACTTTTATTGCTACAATTGTCTTTATTAAAGAAAAATTTGAAGTTATTAAAACAAGCAATTTAAAATTTAAAGAGGTATGGAAAATGGTTCCTGAACCTGCTCTTATAATTTCACTATTTACAACAAGTTTTATATTAAGAACAGCTCTATACTCTATAGAACCTATGATGACACAATACATATCAACCCTTACCACTAATACATACAATGTAGTTTTAATATCTGGAATAGCATTTTCTGCAACAGGTCTTGGAAGCATCTTAGCAGCACCTGCCCTTGGAAAACTCTCAGATAGAATTGGCACAAAAAAAATAATTTTAGTATCTCTTATATTCTCTGCTATTATATATTTACCTCAAGCTTTTGTTAGCAATGCTTTTGAATTAACAATCCTTCGTATTATATTAGGTTTTGCAACAGCTGGAATAGTTCCTGGTATTAATTCAATGATAAAAAGAGCAACTAAAAAAGAAGTAACAGCTAGAGTCTTAGGAGTCAATATGTCCTTTCAATATTTAGGTACATTTTTAGGTGCAATTTTAGGTGGACAAATCGGAGCGTATTTTGGAATAAGATACATATTCTTTATAACAACTGGATTACTTTTAATAAATGCACTAACTATATACTTTAAAGTATATAAAACTTCCATAACTATTTAAAAAACAACGCCCAAACTTATAGTATTTTTAAACATATTATTTAAATGTTGAAAGCTAAAAAAAAATAATTTATAATTTAATTACATTTGTAACACAAAAACACAAATGATTCCAATATTAATTTTTTATTATTTAATATTGACTGTGAAAGGAATTTTTTATGATAGAAAATTATGAAAAGATGAATAAAACAGAACAATTATCCTTTTTAGCTGAAATATCTAATATGTATTATAATTTAGGAATGACTCAAAGTGAAATTGCAAATAAAGTTTCTAGTACACGCTTTAAAATAGCTAAATATCTCCAAGAGGCTAGAGAAAAACAAGTTGTTGAAATTTCTATAAATTATCCTAGGAAAAGAATGCTTGATCTTGAAGAAACATTTAAGAAAAAATTCGATTTAAAAAATATATTTATTCTAAATACCACTATAATTCCTTATGATGAAATAATACCATCTCTTGGTAAAATAGGTGCTAAGTATTTAGATTCTATAATAGAAAATAATTATATAATCGGAGTGTTATGGGGAAAAACTTTAGCTAATATGATTAAATATTTAAATCCTAAAGAAAAAAAATCAATAACTGTTTTACAACTTGTAGGTTCTGCAGCTAAAGATGATCCTTTAATTGATTCACCTGAACTTATAAGAAAAGTAGCAAATAGTTATGGTGGGGGGTATAAATATTTACATGCTCCGCTTTATGTAGATAATGAATATGCTAGAGCTTATCTTCTGCAAGAACCTGTGATTCATGATACACTTTTTCTAGCAAATAAATCTGACATAATTTTATCTGGAATTGGAACAACAGAAGCTGCATTTGCTTCTAGCCTTTGGTCAAAATATCTAGTCCATGACCTAAAACCACAAAACGCTGTTGGTTGTATATATGGTCATGCATATGACATTAATGGAAAATTAATTAACTCCGATATAAATAAAAAAGTTGTAGGAGTTGACTTAAAAACTATATTAAATATTAAATATAGAATAGCTATAGCTTCTGGAAAATTAAAAGCCGAAGCAATACTTGGAGCGCTAAAAGGTAAATTTGTAAATGTATTAATAACAGATGAAGATACAGCATTAAAAATTTTATCACTTTGTGATTAATAATTAATTTTAATAGCTATCAATGATTTTTGATAGCTATTTTTTATTTTATCTTATAAATCTTTATAGTTATTATTTAAATATATATAATTAACAAAATTAATTTTTTCATATGAAATATTTTATCACATTTTTTAATAAAAAATTTAAATCTTTAAACATTTTAAAAAACGTTATATTTAACCTCTTTTTTCTGTTTTCTTTTATTTTCAATGATTTTAGCACTAATTTATTCATATCAAATGAAATATTTTTATAAATTATTTTGCCTTTATTTTTAACAATTGATATTTTATTTAACATTTGTTGACTTTTTAATTACACCTTGCTATAATTATTCATATAGTCAATGTAAATGTTTTACTTAAACACTACAAAGTAATAAGCCATAAAAATATTTTAATTTTTATCACTTATCTTAAATATTAATATATCTTTAAACAATAAACTTAATTATTAGAATATTCAAATATTTAAAAATGATTGGAGATGTCATTATGAAAAAATACACTGGTTTTATTTTTATATTCTTAGCAGCACTTTGCTTTAGTACCCAAGAAATATCCGGTAGTTACTTAAGTAATATGAATCTTAATTCAATGCAAATTAATTCTATTAGTTATTTTATAGGCGCTTTAATACTTTTACCTTTTGCTATAAAAGACATAAGAAAATTACATCTAAAATTAAACAAAAAAGATATATTTTATTTTGGTTTTTTAGGCATAATACAAGTTTCCATTGGTATGTCTTTAGCACAACAAGCGCTAGTTTATGCAAATCCCGCCATAGTAGCTGTCATAATCTGCGCCAATGCCATTATAACAGTACCACTTGCTCAAATTATATTAAAAGAAAAAATGAATCCCAAAGCTTGGATATCAATAACTTTAGCTATAATCGGTATAATAATAATTTCAAATCCATTTTCACAAACCAATTCTCATCCAAATCAAATTTTAGGAATATTTTGCGCTGTAGGTGCTGCTATATGCATAGCTTTATTTAATGTATTTGCTACAAAATATGTACATAAATATGGTAAATCAGTAACAAATACTATTTCATTTCTTTGGGGTGCAATTTTACTATTTGTTTTTATGGGAATAACAGGTGTACCAATAATACATGGAATAACTTTAACTAGTTTACCTCTTTTGATTTATGTTGGTATTGTCGTAAAAGGATTAGGATTTTTCTTCTTTGTTGGAGCTATGAAAGAAACCTCAGCTATTACAGCAACTGCTACCTTTTATATAAAACCAATAATAGTACCTATATTGGTATTTTTAATAATGGGAACAATAATATCTCCAAGCACAATAATAGGAACTATTATAATAATTATTGCATCAATAATTATATTTTTTATAAAAAAAGCAACTGCAAAACAAAAATTAACTGTTGCAAAAAGTCATTAAATAAGTAAATCTTTGCTTTTATATATGTATGATTTTTCCACGAATAAAAATTTATAATCTTCACATAATAATAGCATCAAGTAACAAATAGTTAGTTGATTAATTAATAAAGAGGAGTGATTTAAAATGAAACATAATGAAAGTATAGGATGTACAGTAAACGAATGTAAATACCATTGTCCTGAAGATAACTATTGTACTTTAAACAAAATAATGGTTACTAAAAACAAACCAGAAGCTAGAACAGCTGAAACAACCGATTGTGGTTCTTTCGAATGTAACTGTTAATTAAATTTATAAAAGGTCTAACATTTTTTGTTAGACCTTTTATATTGATTATTTACAACATGTTATCTATTTTTTATTTAATGCATAATAAAAATATTTTAATCTATATATGATTAAATCTTTTATCATCTAATAATTCACTCTTACATAGATTATGAGCTTTTATTATATAATCTTTAAATTCTTTTCCCTTTTCAGTCTCAAGTAACTTAGAAAATTCTTCATCTATATGATTGCAAACTTTATTTCTATTTTCTAATATTTTTGCTTTAAAATAATATCTTTTTTCCATCACCATATCATATAATTTATCTACCATATTTCTTGTTTCATAAAACTCTTTTACAATTTCTTCTACATCAGTCATCAAGCTAACCAACGTTAAATCGTTATCAGTAACTTTAATCTGCTTTTTTAACGATTTATCATATCTTTCAATAGCTCTTTTTATATTTTTTTCATCCTCAGCATATTTAATATCCTCTTTAAAATGCATCATCATAACTTTAAAGTGAGCCATTATCTGAACCCTTCTAGCATCGAATTTATTTATATATGAATCAAGCATTACCTCTAAAATACTATTTACAAATTCAGTATCGTTTTTTTCTTCTTTTCTTAAATTATGCCTTTCCTCTATATCTAAAATAGCCTCACTCAACTCACCATCTTCATATTCAAAATTGCTTGTTCCCATAACCTTCATAATTAGTACCTCTCTATCAATTTATTTATCTTTTCTAAAAGCTCTTCTATCGAATGAGTTTTATTTCTAGCGCATACAACAGCATCTTTATTACATATTAAACATTTTCTTTTTTCATATCCTAAATCAGACCTACTTAATTGATTTTGCTTTTCATCAAAAACATCTAAATCAAAAAGTCTACCTAATTTATTATTTTCTTCTATAAAAATTGTAATTTTCTTTGCAATTTCTAAATTACAATCTACAACAAAGAATGTTTCATATCCAGCTTTGCTTATATTTTTCCTCTTATGAATTACTCTTATACCATTATTATATAATTCTTTCTCTAAAGCTACAACTTCTATTATATGAGCTTTTTTATACAATTCATCTAACTTATAAATGCCAGGTATATTAAGAGTACATGATATTAAAACTTTTTGATACTTATCTAAAAGTTCCCTCTGAATTAAAGCTCTTTTTTCTTTTCCATCCAAAATTTCATTTAACAATATTATTTCTTCTTTATTCATATATCCTCCACTCTTTTAGTTATATATTCTTAAATGATATGAATAATTAAAATTAGGCTTTTACATTTTGCAAAAGCCTAATTTTAATTATTTAACTTGTTTTATAACATCAATTATTGTTCCATCTCTATATTCAACTAAACCAACTACTCTATCGGTAAATTCTATTTTTTCAGGTTTTCCTGTTATACTTTCTGCTTTATTTTTCAACTCCTCTATAGTAAATATAGGAATATTTGTATTAGATAGTTTTTGAATAATATCTTGCCTTAAAGGATTTACAGCAACTCCTCTGTCAGTAACTACAACATCAATAGTTTCACCTGGTGTTATAACTGTTGTTACTTTATCAACGATTGTTGGTATTCTTCCTCTTATAAGTGGACAAACTATCATAGACATTTTAGCACCAGCTGCAGTATCACAATGACCTCCAGATGCTCCTCTTATAACTCCATCAGAACCAGTTATAACATTAACATTAAAATCTGTATCAACTTCTAGTGCACTTAATATTACAAAATCTAATAAATTTACAACACTTCCTCTGTTAAATGGATTAGCATACAGCGATGCATCTATTTCACAATGTCCTAAATTATCTTTTATTGATTTAGCAGCCCTTAAATCAAAACTTTGAACATCTAATATTTTATCGACTAATCCTTCCTCATACATCTCTACTAATTGACCAGTTACTCCACCTAATACAAAACTTGCTTTTATATTTTTTTCTATCATTGATTGCTTTATAAATCTTGCAACAGCTAAAGCTGCTCCTCCACTACCTGTTTGCATAGAAAATCCATCAACTAGATATCCAGAAGCTTCTATAACTTTTGCTGCATATTTAGCTATTAAAAGTTCTTTTGGATTTTTAGTGTATCTTGTAGCACCAGATACTATACCTTGTGGATTTCCTATCGCTTCTACTTGAACTATGTAATCTACGTCTGTTTGACTAATACTTGCAGGAACATTTGGATACGGTACTAAATTATCTGTAATTAAAACTACATTTTCAGCATATTTTGCATCAATTTTAGCATATCCTAAAGAACCACAAAATGATTTTCCATTATATCCATTAGCATTTCCGTAATTATCACAACTTGGAACGCCTAAAAATGCAACATCTATCTTTATATCTCCACATTCAATAGCCCTTGCTCTACCGCCATGAGACCTTATTATAACTGGATTTTCCATAAGTCCATTTGATATTTCATCAGCTAATGTTCCTCTTAAACCACTTGTTGTTATACTAGTTATAACACCATCTTTTATATATTTAACTAATGACGCATGAACATTATTTAACGAGCTAGATGCTAATGTTAAATTCTTTATTCCCATTTTAGCTATAGCATCTATAACCATATTTAAAATATAGTCGCCTTCTCTAAAATGATGGTGAAATGATATTGTCATTCCATCTTTAAGACCTGTCTTTTTTATAGCCTCCTCTATACTTTCCAACATCTTACTATCATTTTGTTTAACTCTTTTAACTTTTCTTCCATACACATTTCCCATTTTAACTTCTGCAAAAGGTCCATTATATGGCTTAATTTCTCCAAACCCTTGCACTTTATTTGGTATTTCTCTTCCTATTTTATTTAACATCATCTTCACCTCCAAAATTAATATCTAAACCAGCTGCCTTTGCCAAAGATAACGCTCTTTCCGCTCTTTCTATTATTGGCTTATCTATCATTTTTCCGTTTAATGATACAACCCCTGAACCTCTTTTCTTAGCATCTTGTGCAGCTTTTATTACTCTAATTGATTTTTCTATTTCTTTTTGAGTTGGTGTATATATTTCATGAACTGGCTCTACTTGTCTTGGATTAATCACTGATTTTCCATCAAAGCCTAATTGTTTTATAAGCTCTGTTTCTTTTCTAAATCCCTCTTCATCATTCACATCTGAAAAAACTGTATCAAAAGCATAAATTCCAGCAGCCCTTGCAGCTAATAAAATTTGACTTCTTGCAGTTAAAAGTTCTATTCCTTCCATAGAACGAGTAGTTTTCATATTAGTTACAAAATCCTCTGCCCCTATTGCAATTCCCATAAGCCTATCACTAGCCTTTGCAATTTCATATGCATTTACAACTCCTAAAGCGCTTTCAATAGCTGCCATTATCATAGTCTTACCAACTGGAATTCCAGCTTCTCTTTCTATTCTAGCTATTTCCCTCTCCACATCAATTATATCTTGAGCAGTTTCAGTCTTAGGAAGTCTTATAACATCAGGTTGTGCTCTAACTATTGCTTCTAAATCCTCAATTCCAAGTTCTGAATCCAAAGCATTTATTCTAACAACAGTTTCTACTCCCTCATAATCTATTGTCTTAAGTGCATTATAAACTAAAAATCTAGCACTATCTTTTTCATTTATTGACACAGAATCCTCTAAGTCAAACATTATTGAATCTGCTCCATATATATGAGCTTCTTTAATCATCCCTGGATTATTTCCCGGAACATACATCATTGTTCTTCTTAATTTCATTAGTTTGCACCCCCCCAATTAAACTTTTCCCCTGTAGCTCTAATTACAGCCGTTTGAACTCTTGCTTTTATTACACAGTCTAATGCTCCTTTATCATTTGCAGTAACCAAAGCATTTTTAACTCCTAACTCTTTTAGAGTTTCTTCTATAACCCTTCTTATTTGTTTTCCAAATTGTTTTTCTACTGAACTTTTTAAATTTATTTCTATTCCATTATCATTTGCCTCTATTGTTATAGAGATATCACTTGATTCTAAAGTTCCTGCCATTGCAGTATTTTTTATTTCCATTTTATTTCCCTCCTTAATATTTTTATTTATATAAAATATTATACTAATCTACATTACTTAAATTAAATAAATAATCATATGTTGATTTAGGTACAAAATTTTTAATTTCATCTAAACAACGCTGTTTAAAAAGTTCTCTCACCTTTGAAGCACTAATTGCTACATTTTCAAATTCTTTTCTTTTTATTTCTATAAGATTTAACCCATATTCTTTTAATACTCTTTTCATGATTTTATTATATTCATTAGTGCTTTTAGAAAAAGGCTCTTCTCCAACATATCTTTTTGTTATATTTAATGATTTTGCAATATAACTTGAAAAAATTTTACTATCTAAAATAGCTTGTATTTTTAAAACTTCATTTTTTTCTCTTATAAAATAAGATGGAAATGTAGCATTTGATATTATATAATCATTAGCTTTATGTAAAATAACATTTTCTAAATCTGCAAGTCCTTTTTCAACCATATTATATCTATCTACATTTGAAAAAAAAGATTTGTTTTCCCAAAGAACAAATACATGTACTAAATCATTTTCTCTACTCGCCTCTTCTATCAAGTATCTATGACCTAATGTAAAAGGATTTGCATTAATTACAACAGATACTATATTTTCAAAATATATTTTAGGAGTTTCTTTTATCAATTTATTGCAATAATCTTTAATTCCATTTTTCTTGTTCTCAAGAAGAATTACTTTATCTTCAACACTTTCTATATCATAAAAACCAAAATCTCTAAAAATCAAACTGTTTTTAGGCTTAGTATATACAAAAATGTGAGTGTATCCCCTTCTATATTGTTCATTTATAAGATTTGATATTATCTTATTAGATACTCCAAATCCTTTAAACTCATCCGAAACAGCTATACATTTTAATATGTTTTCTTTAAATGATCCCGTGCCTATTATTTTATCACCATCATACAAAACCAAAGTATAATCTAAATCTTTATCTAAATCCAATTCATATTCATTTAAAAATTTTTCTACATATTTTAAAGTAAAATCATCTTTGTTTTCAATAATAACCTCTTCAAAATTGCAATACTCCAAAAACTTTCCTCCTTTCAACATTGTATATATATTTTTTACTTATCCTTAAATTTTATAACAGCCTGTGATACTGCTTGCATAACTTCTCTATTAAATACACTTGGAAGTATATAATCTTCATTTAATTCATCATCTTTAACTAAAGAAGCAATAGCTTTTGCAACTTCTAATTTCATATCGTCATTAATATTTTTTATTCTACCCTCTAATAGTCCTTTAAAAAGCCCTGGAAAAACTAAAAGATTATTCATTTGATTTTTAAAATCCCCTCTTCCTGTCGCTGTTATTCTAGCTCCTCCAAGTTTTGCATACTTAGGTAATATCTCTGGAATAGGATTTGCAAGCGCAAACACCATAGAATCTTTATTCATTGTTTTTATCATTTCTGTTGTCACTACATTTCCAACACAAACCCCTATAAATACATCCTTTCCTTTTATTAAATCCTCAATATAACCTGTTTCAAAGTTTCTATTTGTTAACTTAGCTATTTTTTCTTGAGCTTTATTTAAAGATTTATCACCTTCTATTAATGCTCCATTTATATCACATAAAACTATATCTTTAACACCTGCTGAAAGCAAAAGATTTGCTATTGCAATCCCTGAGGCACCAGCTCCATCTATTACAACCTTTATATCTTCTATATTTTTATTAACTATTCTCAAACCATTATAAAGCCCTGCTAAAACCGATATAGCTGTTCCATGCTGATCATCATGGTAAACTGGTATATCTAATACTTCTTTTAATTTATCTTCTATATAAAAACACTCAGGAGCCTTTATATCCTCTAAATGAATTCCTGCAAAACCTGGCGATATAGCTTTTATTACATTTACAATCTCATCCTTATCTGTAGCATCTATAGCTATTGGATATGCGTCTGTTCCTGCAAAAGATTTATGTAATAATGCCTTTCCCTCAATTACTGGTAGACTTCCAAAAGCCCCAATATCTCCAAGCCCTAAAACAGCTGTACCGTTAGATATAACAGCAACACTTCTACCTTTTAATGTATAATCGTAAGCCTTTTCCTTATTTTTAGCTATTTCTAAACAAGGTGCTGCAACCCCAGGCGTATACGCTAGAGAAAGTTCCTCCTTATTAGTAACTGGAATAATTGCCTCTACTTTTATTTCACCCTTATACTCTTTATGTAAATCTAAAGACATTTGTTTCACATCAATTTTCATTTGTAAACTCCTCCTCGTTTATAATAAGCTATTTCTTGTATTAATAGTATCAAAATTCTCAACCTCAGTCAACACATATGTTTTATAAATTAACAAATGTTAAATATATTTATAATTATTAATTTTTTTATAAAAAAAACAAGGCAATATATTGCCTTGTTTTTATTTATATTATTAATTATTCATTTCTTTCGCAATTTTATCAATAACTACTTTTCTCTCTTCCCCTAAAGCACTAATTAATTTAACTGGCATAAACCCATCTTTATAAATACTATCCTTATTAGCCTTTATCATTTTTTCCACAGTTTCTTTTAATTTTTCATATGTAATTAAATCATCAAAATATAAATCAACTACATCTTTTAATTTTGTAGCAAGTTCTTTTGGATTTTTATATACTGCTCTCATATTTAGCTCCTTATACTAGTTTTATTTTAATTATAACATTTACATCGTAAATATAACAACATTTTTAAGCATATTATAGCATCTTAAAGTAGTTAGTACAAGTTTGTAAATTTCCCATCTAAACTCTCATAAAATATAAATATTTATGGATATTTATATTTTACTAAACATAAAATTTTTATATGAAACTATAATCAATTCTAGGAGATTTATATAATATGAAAAGAAGCTTATTTATAATTTCAACTTTATTTTTAGTATTTATAACAGGTTATTTTGTTTTTACAACTGACAATCTATACAATTCTGCCTTGTCTGTTAATTCTACCGTTTACGATAGTTCCACCTCCCAATCAGCACAAGAAGTAACAGATGGCCCTTCTTTTGATGACTCTGCTAATCCTACACTTACAAACTTTTTTAATTCTTATAATGATTATTTTATAGCCACTCAAAATACCTTAGTTTATAACGGTTATGCAGAATATGGACATACTCTAAGCAATATGAAAATTGATAAAAGTAACTTAGTTATTAAATATTCTGGAAAAATGGAAGATGGATATGGAGAAGATTCTAGAGGAGAACGAACATTTTCCTTAAACTACATTTTTAAATTAGATGAAGCTGGTACACCTATGGTTTATGAACGAGTTTATAATAATGACTATATGTCCTCTAACACAGATTCATTAAATTCTATAATAAAAAACTATATAGTTATGTGGGGAGACCCTAAAGAAAATGACACTTGGAGTCAAAAAGTTATCTATAATGGAAAAGAATATACAGCTAAAACAGTTATGACAGATGTATCCTATACTAAATACAATTTAGAAACAACGATAACTGATATAGATGGATTTTATAACGATACCTATATAGAAAAAAGAACTTATGATAGAGGATATGGTTTAATATCCTTTGAAAACACACCTGCTATTGATGATAATGAAACATCTATGAATCTAATTTTTGGATATACACTTTCAAAATAATATATTTAATATTGATTTTAAATAAAGCTAAAAAATATAATATAAAGTATTTTTTAGCTTTTTAAAATCAATATTCTCTATGTCTAAAATTAATTATTAATTTAAAATATTAATGTTTTCTTCTTAAAATAAGCTTTTCTATTTCCATTATTATCATAGCTAATATAGATAAACCTAAACATATAAAAAACATTTCTATATTAAACTCATATGGTATAGATAATATACTTCTAACTCCTGGAAGTAATATTAATAAATATATTACAAATGTAATGCCCATTGCTCCAAATACATATTTATTTGAAAAAAAACCAAGTTCTATTGAAGTATAATAATCAGATCTTGCGGCTATTGTTTGAAAAATTCTAGCCAGTAAAATAGTTGAAAATGCCATAGCAGTTCCAAGCTCTGACGAAACTTTAAGCCCTATATACTGTGCTATAATTGTAACTACTCCAATTATAACTCCTCTTAAGATTACAATTCTCCCAATACCACCTGACAATATACCATCATTAATATTTCTAGGTTTATCATTCATAATATTTTTTTCAGGTGGTTCAAGACCCAAAGCAATAGCTGGTAATGAATCATTTATTAAATTTATAAACAAAAGTTGTATTGCAGTAAATGGGTTTGGTAAGTTTACAAATACAGCAAATAATATTGAAATTATGGCACCTAAATTCCCTGCAAAAAGATATGTTATAGATTTTTTTATATTGCTAAAAACAGCCCTACCTATCTCAACAGCTTTAACAATGGTTGCAAAGTTGTCATCAACTAAAATCATAGACGCTGCATCTTTTGCAACATCAGTCCCACTTCCCATACCAATTCCTATGTCTGCTTGCTTTAAAGCTGGTGCATCATTTACACCATCTCCGGTCATAGCAGTGATTTTTTCTCTTTCTTGCCATGCTTTTACTATACGTATTTTGTTTTCAGGTGAAACTCTAGCATACACAGATATATTTTCTAATTTATTTTTAAGTTCTATATCATTCATAGAGTCTAACTCTTGACCTGTTAAAGCTATATCATTATTATCCATAAGTCCAATTTCTTTACCAATCGCAGCTGCTGTTGTTTTATGATCTCCTGTTATCATTATTGTTTTTATTCCAGCATTTTTAGCTATTTTTATAGCATCATAAACTGATTCCCTAGGTGGGTCTATCATAGCTGTTAATCCTATCAATGTTAAATCAAATTCATCATCTAGCGCAGGAACAAAACTTTCGTTATTAATCTCTTTCATAGCAAAAGCTAAAACCCTCAAAGCTCTATTTGAAAATTCTTCATTTTTAGCTTTATATTCATTTAAAATATTTTCATTTAAATCAACAACTTCCCTATTTACTAAAGCATATTTACATCTACTTAAAATAATATCTGGTGCACCTTTAGAAAACATTATAGTTTTTCCATCCACTTCATTAACTGTTGACATTATCTTTCTATCTGAATCAAAAGGAATTTCTCCTTTTCTTCTATATTCATCTCTTATTTTCTTAAAATCTATACTATTGTTTTTAGCAAAGTTTATAAGACCAACTTCCGTTGGGTCTCCTGTCTCTTTCCCTTCTTCATTAATATCTGAATCATTACAAAGAATACTTGCTAACAAGAAATACTTTTCATTTTTAGGCGCTTTTTCTATATTAATTTCAAAACTATATTCTCCATCTTTACTTATATAGTTATCTACAACAGTCATTTTATTTTGAGTTAAAGTTCCTGTCTTATCCGTACATATTATACTCGTTGCTCCTAAAGTTTCAACAGCTGGAAGCTTTCTAATAATAGCTTTTCTTTTTGCCATAGTATTTGTTCCTGATGCCAAAACAATAGTTACTATAGATGATAAAGCCTCTGGAATTGCAGCTACTGCAACCGATATAGAAAACATAAAAGCATTTACTATAAGTTCTCCTGTAAATCCTACTCTATCAAAAAATACAGCACGCCCAACCTCTAAACCAAAAATAATAATAGCAAGTATCATAATTATAATCCCAAGTCTCTTACTAAATTGATCTAACTTTTTTTGAAGAGGAGTTTCTTTAGATTCTGCTTTTTCTAGGAGATTAGCTATTTTCCCAACTTCTGTATTCATACCTGTTGCTGTCACTATAAACATACCACGCCCATAAACAATTGTTGATCCACTAAACACCATATTTTTTTGATCTCCTAATGAAGATTCCTCATGTATAACATCAGTTACCTTTAAAACTGGTTCTGACTCACCTGTAAGCATTCCCTCTACGCTTTTTAGAGATTGAGATTCTATAACACGCCCATCTGCTGGTACATAATCCCCAGACTCTAAACAAACAATATCTCCATTTACAATTTCTCTAGCTGGAATAACTATTTTTTCTCCACCTCTTAAAACTTTAGCACTTGGCGAAGATAATTTTTTTAAGCTATTTAAAGACTCTTCGGCTTTTTTAGTTTGTGTTACACCTAAAATAGCATTTAAAATTACAACAGCTATTATTATGATTGCTTCAACAGCTTCTTTTAAAAACATTTGAACTATCGCTGCAATTATAAGAATTATTACCAATGGGTCTTTAAATTGATTTAATATAAGCTTTAAGGTTGATTCTCCCTCTTTACCCTTTAGTTCATTAAACCCATTTTGCTCTAGTCTTTTTTTAGCTTCGGCATTGCTTAAACCACTCTTCTCTGATTTAAATTCACTAATAACATCTTTATACTCTTTTTTATATATCAAAAAAAGACCTCCTCTCTAAAAAATAAGCTGTAAAAATCCTATTTTATTTTTCCTTAATAATTAAAAATATATACACTTAAAACCTTTCTCTATATTTTTCTTTTTACCTACTAGTTTTAATGATATAATTATGTTACATTTTATATGTTATTTTTAATAATCTATCTATACTTATTTTTTTTAGATTTAATAACTTTAAATTATAATTACGGAGGATTTAAAATGAAAAAATTTAGTCATGGGTGTACCCTAGATTGTTTTGATTGCTGTAAATTTAATGTTTATAATGATAATGGAACCTTAAAAATAGAAGGTGATAAAAATCACCCTTATACAAATGGTTTTATATGCGAAAAAGGACTATCTCATTTAAAGAGATTAAATCATAAAGATAGAATCTACACACCCCTTTTAAAAATAAATGGTAAATTTAAAGAAATTTCTTTTGAAAGAGCACTAAATATAATGGCTGAAAGGCTTACATACTATAAAAAAAATTTTTCTTCAAAATCCATTCTACATTATGATCAGTTTGGTAGTGGATCTTCTCTAAAATCAATAGCAGATATATTCTTTAACTTCTATGGAGGAGTTAATAAAGCAGATGGTGGTCCTTGTTGGAGTGCTGGTATGAGAGCTACTAAATATGATTTTGGTGATGCAAAAAGCCATAGTCTTTCTGATATGTTAAATAGCAAGCCAATATTTTTATGGGGCAAAAATCCTGCAAACACATCAATTCATACACTAAATATAATAAAAAAAGCCAAAGAAAAAAATATACCAATTATAGTTATTGATCCAATCTTTAGTGAAACTGCTAAACTCGCTGATAAATACATAAAAATCATTCCAGGAACAGACGGTGCTTTAGCCCTTGCCATGGCTAAAATAATTATAAAAAACAATGCTTATAATAAAGATTTTATAGAAAAACACGTTATTGGCTTTAACGAATTTAAAAATTACTTAAACACATTAAGCCTTGATTATTTATGTGAAGAATGTGGGGTTTCTTTAGAAGAAATCATAAATATTACAAATATTTATATTAATAAATTTTCTACAATTCTAATAGGATATGGTGTTCAAAAATATATAAATGGTGGAAATTCAATAAGATGTATAAACGCCTTAGGCGCTATAACTGGTCAAATCGGTAAAAGTGGTGGCGGAATAAATTATGCTAATAAGGTCTTTACAAGGATTTTAAACTTAGACCCATACAATAGTGAACATTTTGCAACAAATAATTTTTTCCAAGTTTCTAAAATATCTAATTTTATAAACAAATGCAATAGCTTAAACCTTAAAGAAGAAGGTATTTTTGAAGCACAAACTGTTGTTCATGATTCAATTGCCAATGAAAATAATTTGTATAAAACCCCAATTAAAATGGCTGTTATAACAAAAAGTAACCTATTAAATCAACTTCCTGATATAAACAGCTTGAAAAAAGCTTTTAAAACCATAGAATTTAAAGTGTGTTTTGATATGTTCTTAACTGATACAGCCTCTATATGTGACTTGTTTATTCCATGTACTAATACCTTAGAAAGTGAAGATATTTTATTTAGCTCAATGAGCAATCCCTACATTATATATAATGAAAAGGTAACTGAACCTAAACATCGTCTTATGGATGAATATAACTTTTTTATGGAACTTGCAAAAATTATGAACATTAAAACTTATCCTAAAGTTTCAAAAAAAGAATATTTAAAAAAGATAATAGAACCATTAACACATTCTAATAAAAATATAACATTAGATTATTTGAAAGATAACTGTTTTACTCTTCATAAAGATGTGGCTTGGGAAGATTTGAGCTTTAAAACTCCATCTAAAAAATATGAGTTATTTTCATCTTTAGCTAAAGATGAGTGTGGTCACCCTCTTCCAACTTATTTAAAAAGCAAAAATCACCCTAAAAACTTATTAAGACTTATCACAGTCCATGGAAAAGATAGTTTATCTAGTCAACACTTTATTGACAAGGGAGGCATATGCGAGTTTTTTATTAATGAAAATACTTGCAAAGAATTTAATATAACAAATAAAGAAATTGTAATACTAAAAACTAAAAATGGAAAAATTAAAGCCAAAGCACTAATAGATAATGGAATTCCTAATAACGTTATAAAAATATATGTAGGTTGGTGGGAAAAACATGGTAATCCAAATATTCTAACATCATCAAATATATCAGATATTGGTGGACAAATAACATATAACGATAGTTTTGTAGAAATAAAAAAAGAATAGGCAAATTGCCTATTCTTTAATTTTTAATATTCATAATCTACAACTGCACGCTTTGAAACAGCATCTCTAACCTTAGCTGCAACCTTTAAATGTTCTTCACTAACTTGGTATTTATTTAAATCTTCCTTAGTTTCAAAATCAGAATTTAAAACAATATCATAAGCGCTATCAGTTGTATTAAAATTTATTCCAATCTCTATAAATTTTATGTAAGGTAATTTTTCCTTTAATCCTTCTAAAGAATTTTTTATCTCTAATGCTGTATCATTGTTCTTCTCTTTTAAGGTCCACATTACAAGATGTTTTACCATTTTATCTCACACTCCTAATTAGTTTTTATCTTAATAAGAAATCAAATATACAATCATTATACAACAAATTTAATCATTTAATTAACTATTTTGCACTTTATTTCTTTTATTTTTTATAAGTATCATTATTTCTATGATAAAAGCTAAAATAATTCCAACGACTAAACCATTACTTAAAAGAATTGTAACAGAGCTTGGCATATTTGCAAAAGCTGTTTTAGGAAGTCCCATTATTCCTATACCAGCGAATATAGGTATGCCGACAGAAAAATACATATCTTTTTTATTTTTAACATTTTCAAGTTCTTTTATAGCCGTTCCAAACATAGCACTAAATATAGTAAAAATAGCTGCATATGCTACTGGTGTTGGAAGTGTTGTAAAAAATGCCATTATAGGTGTTATTAAGCTTACTATTATAACTAAAATATTACCTATTAAAAATGTATTTTTTTTAGTAGATTTTGTTTGGTCTATAAATGATGATATTGATATTGCAGTTATTCCTGCTGTTGATAAAAATATACCACCTAAAATTTGATTAAGCCCCATAATAACACCTGAACGTTTTATACTAACATCATAAGTTGTTTTATTATGTTTTTCTAAAATTGCCCTTATTACCTTTATTGAAGCAAGCATAGTACTTATTAAAATAAATACTGCAACTATTATAGAAGGTATCATACTAAGATTTGCTATTGGCATTCCAAATGGGAAAGGCGTTGGTAATTGAAAAAATGTATCTACTTTTGCCATAGGCTTAGTTAAACCTAACACATAAAATAATGCCCAACCAACTATTATAACTACCATAAATGAATATGGAGCAATTTTTTTAACTTTTCTAAGTATAAGAGATAAAATTACTAACGATGCTGAACATGTTAAAACAGGAATTGATATAGTATTTCCTAAATATCCAATTCCACATAAACCTTTTACAAAGTCCATAGAAAGTTCTGCTACTAAAAGTATCATAAATGTCGCAAGCACTCTTGGACTAAATAAAACCAAAAGCTTATCCATAAGTCCAAATACGCTTATAAGCATAATAATAACTCCAGCGGCTATTATAGAAAATGTTATAACTCTTAAAGTGTCAACATTACTACCAAAAATAGATTGACCTATTCCAGCATAAATTAAAAATATTCCAAACCAAAGTCCTGATGGAACTTCACTTATGTACAATTTATGTCCAAAAAATAGCTGAATTATAGCTGCTACCCCTAACATAAATATAGTTCTTTGAATAAACATCATAGTATCATGTGAGGTTAAATTAAAACCTTGTCCAACCGCTAAAGGATACACAACATTAGCTAATACTATAAATGCCATCCATTGAACTGACTGTAAAACCTTTTTCATTTTTTATAAGACCTCTTCTCATATTTAATTATTTGTTAACAATTTTATATTATAGCACAATAATTTTATAAGTATAACTAAAAATTTTATGTTTAAAATTACATGTTTTTGTTAATAATAAGTTAGCAAAATATTTTTTTAAGGAAGTGTAATAATGCCTAAAGAAACTGGAACAGTTAAATGGTTCAACAACGAAAAAGGATATGGCTTCATATCATGTGATGGTGGAAATGATGTTTTTGTTCATCACTCACAAGTTAAAGAAAAAACTCATGATAAAGATTTACATGAAGGAGAAAATGTAACATTTGATATAGAAGATGGTGCAAAAGGTCCTATGGCTGTAAATGTTCAAAAAATATAATATAATAAATCCTCGAAAACCTTAAATTTTCGAGGATTTATTAAGCTTTAAAAGTTATTTTTTATTTTAATAACATTCTTCTAAAATTTCTAAAACTTCTTGTGCAGTAAGTTTTTTATATCCACTATCTAATAATATTGTAGAATTTGCGATAAGTGGCAACATTTCTTTTGTCGCTCCAAGTTCTCTAAGAGAAGTAACCATACCGCATTCCTTAATAAATGCTTCTAAGCATGAAAGTCCCTCTTGTGCAATTTCATCTTTAGTTTTTCCTTCAGTTTGTACATTCCATACTTCTTTTGCAAATCTAACAAATTTATCTAAACCATAAGAATAGATATGACGATAGTAAGGAATTGATATTGTTGCAAGTCCCATACCATGAGCACAATCTGTATAAGCTCCTACTTGATGTTCTATCATATGAACTTCCCAGTCTTCTGTTTTTGATAATCCAGCCATTGTATTAAGAGCTAGTGTTGCACTCCACATAATGTTACTTCTTGCTTCATAATCCTTTGGATTTTTAAGTGCAACTCTTGCATTATCAATTACAGAACGAAGAAGTCCTTCAATTACATAATCTGTTGTATTATTATCAGTCCCTGAAAAATATTGTTCCATTAAATGAGACATAATATCAAAAACACCACTAATCATTTGATATTCTGGAACTGAGAATGTATATTCTGGGTTTAATATAGAGAATTTAGGATATACTTCCGCTGAGAAAACTCTACCATTTTTAAGTTTTAACTCTTCATGTGTTATAACAGATCCACCATTCATTTCTGAACCTGTACCAACCATTGTTAAAACTGATCCTACCGGTACAATTTTATTGCTAACCTCTTCAAAATTTATCCAATACTTTTTGAATGCATCTTCTTTACAGTAAGCTGAAACTGAAATTGCTTTAGCACAGTCTATTACAGATCCACCACCAACTGCTAAAATAAGATCAACATTATTATCACGAACAAGTTTTGCTCCTTCTAATACCTTGTTATAAGTTGGATTTGTCATAACTCCAGGTAACTCTACAACTTTTTTTCCGCTTTCATTTAAAATATTTATAAGATTATCATATAAACCAATTTTTTTAATAGAATTTCTTCCATAAGTTAAAAGAACAGTTTCCCCATAATTTTTAAGCTCATCTTTTAACATATCTAAAGAATTTTTTCCAAAATGTATTTTGGTTGGATTGTAATAAGTAAAATCTAATAACATATATTCCCTCCTACAAATTAAAATAAATTATTTTTATATATTCAAATTGATAGTTAATTGTGTTTATTTAAAAGAAATAAACCCTGTTAATAACAGAATACACCCTAGAGTTAACTCTATGTCAATACTTAATATTATAATTATTTTTCTCATTTTTAATACAGATTATATTTTTTGCAAAACATGTGTAAAGGTGTGTAAGACAAAATACATCAATTGACAAAGAAAAAAATCCAAAAGCTAGATTTGAAAATGAACATATAACAGTTAAAGAAATTATTGATTCTAATAACTAGCAATAAACTATATTTTAGCACAATGATGATTTTAGAAAATTTCATAATCATCACTATGTTAAAGCATAGCCTAAAATAAAAATTTAATATATAATTGTCTATAATTATTTACAATAATTTATGTTTTGTATATCTTCTCTTTCAGCATGTTTTCTAGTATCCTCAGAATATCCAAATAAGTATTACACAAGAAGGAGTTAAATCTTCAGAAATTTGAGCTGCTGCTTTTACCTCTGGAACCATAAATGCTAAAGTAGGTGATACTGTATAGCATGAACCAAGACCTAAAGATGTAGCTGCAATAAGCATATTTTGTCCAGCACAAGCTGCATTTGCCGCATTCATTGCCATTCCTTGAACATCAGTTGTAGTTTTTCCAGATATAACAACCATTATAGGCGCATTATAAATTGAATTATAACCTGGTATAGATGCTGTATTTACTAAAAAGTCATTTCCTGAATTAAGCATTACATTTTTACCAGTTTCAGCAACCATATTAAGAACTTCCTTATTTGTAACAACAGTAAAATAAATCTCTCCTGCCCTTGCTGCTTCATTACCGACATTTAAAATTTTCTCAAGTTTATCTGATTCAACTATGTCATTTGTATAAGTTCTTACACTCTTTCTATTTGCAATTGCTTCTAATGTATTCATTTTAATACCCCCAATAAATAATTTATTTTATTGTAAATTATGGCTTCTTGATTTAGTACCATACCATTATTATAGTAATTGTAATATAATAATAAAAGTACGCAGAATAAATGAACTTAGTACGAAAAAACTGACTATAAGGGGAATAAAAAATGGATAATATAGAATTTGAGAAGTACAGAGAGAATACATTAAACTCACCACCACAGAACAGTACCCAGTTTATAAAACTTTAAAACTATTTCAAGGGAAATGGACAGTAAGAGTATTATTGGAGTTATCTAAAATTGATAATGCTAGGTTTAGTGAGTTAAAAAGAACGATTATCGGGATTACCAACACCATGTTAACTTCAACATTAAAAGATTTAGAAGAAAAAGAATTAATAAATAGAATACAATTCAATGAAGTTCCACCATATGTAGAATACTCTCTAACAGATAGAGGAAAAGCTCTATTTCTAGTATTTGAAGCAATGGCTGTATGGGGAACTCAATATCTGTAAATACATTTAAAGCCCTCATTTGTTATACCTTTAATAACATTTAGTATATATCCTCCATGTTCTTCTCCATATACAATAATTGAAATAAAGCATTAATATTTTTAACTATTTTAGTGATATAATAAAATAACAATTAGATATAGTATATGGAGATGATTTTATGGATAATAAAATAGAACAATTAGCTAAAATCTTAAGAGAAAGCGAAAATATAGTTTTCTTTGGTGGGGCTGGAATGAGTACAGAATCTGGAATACCTGACTTTAGAAGTTCAAACGGTTTATTTAATGAAAAACTTAATCTGACCTTTACTCCTGAGCAACTAGTATCTCACTCATTTTATATTAGCTATCCAAAAGAATTTTTTAATTTTTATAAAGAAAAATTAATTTACCCTGAAGCTAAACCAAATAAAGGACATATTGCCCTTGCTAAGCTTGAAAGTTTAGGAAAGCTTAAAGCCATAGTTACTCAAAATATTGATGGACTTCATCAAAAAGCTGGTTCTAAAAATGTTTTTGAACTTCATGGCTCAGTTCTTAGAAATTATTGTGTAAAATGTCATGCTTTTTATGATGAAAAATTTATTTTAGAATCAAAGGATATTCCTACTTGTACTAAATGTGGCGGAACCGTTAAACCTGATGTAGTTTTATATGAAGAAGGGTTAGATGATAATATAATAAAAGAAGCCATAGATGCTATACAAAAAGCTGATACTTTAATAATTGGAGGTACTTCTTTAGTTGTTTATCCTGCTGCTGGACTTATTGATTATTTTAGAGGTAAGAATCTTGTTTTAATTAATAAAAGCTCAACTTCTGCTGATTCTAAAGCAACTTTAATTATTAATGACTCTATTGGAAAAGTTTTGGATAAAGGTGTAAACTTAATATAGATTTTAAATAAAACAAAAGAAGAGTTAAGGAGGAAATATTATGAGTAACAATGTATTTTTACCAAGTTATAGCATAGGAGATAATGTTTATAATGAAATAGATTCTATTTGTAAATCTTATGGTAAAAAAGCAATAGTAATCGGTGGAGAAACTGCTATAGAAAAATCTAAAAATCTTTTATTAGATGGACTTAAAAATTCAAATATAGAAATATTAGATTTTTTATGGTTTGGTAGTGATGCCACATATGAAAATGTTGAAAGACTTAAAAATAATAAAAAAGTAAATGAAGCTGATATGATATTTGCAGTTGGTGGTGGAAGAAGCATTGATACAAATAAAGTTTTAAGTGATAAACTAAATAAACCACTTTTTACTTTTCCCACAATAGCATCAAACTGTGCTCCTATAACAAAAATTTCTGTAATGTATAATGAAGATCATACCTTTAAAGATTATTATTTTCCAAAAAGGTCTCCTCTTCACTGCTTTATACACACAAAAATAATAAGTGAAGCCCCAACTAAATTTATTTGGGCTGGTATTGGAGACGCTTTATCTAAAGAATTCGAATGCACTTTTTCTTCTAAGGGTGATGTTCTTACCCATTCTAATCTTCTAGGAGTAAGTATTGCTAAAAACTGCTGTGAACCACTTTTAAAATATGGTCAAAAAGCTTTTAATGATGCTAAGGAAAATAGGGTTTCAAAAGAATTAGAAGAGGTTATATTAAATATAATAATAACTACTGGATTAGTCTCAGTTCTCGTTGATCCTGATTATAATAGCTGTCTTGCTCACTCTATATATTATGGATATACAACCATACATGAGATAGAAAAAAATCATCTTCATGGCGAAGTGGTGTCTTATGGCGTCTTAGTTATGCTTACATGTATTAAAGATTATAAAAACCGTGATAAGATATACAAATTTAACAAAAGCATAGGTCTTCCAACATGTCTAAAAGATATTGAAGTTAAAGATTGTGATATTCCTAAAATTTTGGACAAGGCTATTAAAACAGAAGATATAAAACACGTTCCTTATGAATTAACAAAAGATATGATTTATAATGCCATACTAAATTTGGAAAAATTATCTTCATAATTTACATGACAATAATAAAAAAACAGATTTCCATTTTAATATGAAAACCTGTTTTTTTATTTATTATAATATTACAAAGTTTGTTCAATTTCAGTTAAAGTTATTTCTAAAACCCTAGTTAAGAATGGAAATTTTTCTTTCATCATATCATATTCTTCACCTAAGGATATGAATTTTGCAGTTCCTTCAAGTCTAAAACCCGCACCTTGAGTGAAATGTCCTTGAACTTCTTTACTTCCTAAAGTCATTTTAACTTTATTGTTTTCTTTAATATTAGCTTCTGTTTTTACCATTCCAGCTGCTGGAATTAATATTTTATTATCTTTTGTTAATGTAAGATATGAATTCCAAGTATTTGCTACATGTGGTTCTCCTTTACCCCAAGAAATAATAGATACAACACCTTCATGGCTTATAACTTCAAAAAATTTTTCTGTTAACATATTTTTAATCTCTCCTTATGTATTAAAATTTTTATTAATGAACTAATTAAAGATATTATTTATCGTAGATAGCATTTGTCTTTAATTAGTTTATTACATATTTTTAATATTGTCAAATTTTAATTTAATATAACAAATTAACTTTACCCCACATTCTTGCAATGTTATATTTAATATAACAAAAATTAAAAGAAAGAGAGATGAACATATGAAACTTTCAATAGGAATAGAATATGCTCTTCATTGCTTATTATATATGACTGATATTAAAGAAAATGAAACGGTAGGAATTAAAGATTTAGCTACATTTCAAGGCGTATCAGAATCATATCTTGCAAAAGTTTTTGCAAAACTTAGCAAAGCTCAAATAGTAAAATCAGTTCCTGGCGTTAAAGGTGGCTACACTTTATGTAAAACTCCTGAAAATATAACTTTTTTAGATGTAGTTGAAGCTATTGAGGGAAAAGAACCCATATTTAAATGTGCAGAAATAAGACAAAATACTTTACTTTTAGATAAAAACAACTTACCTAAAATCTATACTGATTGCCCTTGCACAATAAAAATAGTTATGCTCGAAGCAGAAGAAAAAATGAAAAATTATCTTAATACTAAAACTTTAGCATGGCTACACAGTCATGTTGATACTATTTTAACAAAAGAGCAAAAAGAAAAAACAATAGATTGGTTTGAAAATAGAAAAAAATAATTCTAATAAAGGGTAAATATGAAAACTTTAATATTTACTCTTTTAAGCTTTTATTAAATATCTTGCCTTTCAAAATTTTAATGGTGATAATTTCATAATAAGCATTATATACTAAAGTATAACAATATTTTTATATTATATTTTAAATATACTAAAAAATTATTATAATATAAATTTATAGAAAGGACTTAAAATTTATAATTTTTTAATTTTAAGCAATGGTGTTAGCAAATGAAGAAAAAAATTATTGGAATATCATCTCATGTTGTAATAAATGACCTAGGTGCCCTTAAAGGCTTTAAACAATTAAGACTGTTTCATGAATATATTCAATCAGTGATTGATGCTGGCGCTTCTCCTATAGTCCTTCCAAACACAGATAATTTATCAATTATTGATTCTCAAATAGATATTATAGATGGATTAATTCTAACTGGGGGGTATGATATAAATCCTTTAAATTTTAATGAAGAGCCTAAAGAAAAGCTTGGATATGTATGCAACGAAAGAGATTTATATGAGTTTTACCTTCTTAAAAAAGCCATGAAAAAGCAAATCCCTATTTTAGGAATATGTAGAGGTATACAAGTTATTAATGTCTTTAATGGTGGAACCCTTTATCAAGACTTATCCTATATAAACAATTCATATGTAAAACATGAGCAAGACTGTGAACCAACCTTTCCATCTCATTCTATATCTATTTTTAAAAACAGCATTCTTTATGAAATTTTAGGAGACAAGGCTTTAGTAAATTCTTATCACCATTTAGCAATTAAAGATTTAGCCCCAAACTTTAAAGTATCAGCACTATCTAAAGACGGAATTATAGAGGCTATTGAAAGTACAACAGATGAACTTATAATAGGAGTTCAATGGCATCCTGAGCTTTTGACTAAAAACTATGAAAAAATGCTAAACTTATTTAAATATTTTGTTGAAAAGTGTTAAAAAAATAGTATATTAATAAATCTCTTTATTAATATACTATTTTTATTTAAATAAAATCTAACTTTAAAACTATGATGGAGAATATGTTAACATTCCATCCTTGCTCTTATATCCACTATTTTTAAAATCATTTGCTATACTTTGCTTAGTTTTTAAGAATCCATTATAACCAAATATATATCCTTCTGAAGATAACTTATTACTATTCATTGCATTATATATATCTTCAGCAGTATAAACTGTTCCTGATGCACTCACAAAAGTTACTTCATACTTATCTGTTCCTATATCATTTATATTTTGATATTTAACAATATACGCAGGTTCCCCATCAACTGTTATTGTAGTTTTTTGAACACTATTTTCATTTCCTGCATTGTATCCAACAATGTAATTAGTTGCTCCGCTATAATCTGTTTGTAAATTACTCTTTATTTGATCTTGAAGATCTGTATTTCCTTTTGCGTTGGTAATAGCTGCTAATTGTGCATCTGTAAGTATTACGATTTTTGTGTTTTTTGCACTATTTGTAAAATAGTGATTTAAAGTATTAGTTAAGTCCTCTGGTGTCATTGTAGATATAGTATATCCTGAACCTGTTGAACTTATTGAACCTATTACATCTTGTAATTGTTGTTCAATCTTAGCTTTTTCATTTGTAAGATTTTCATTCTCTATTTGAGTCATAAGTGTTGTAAGATTACTTGTACACTTTGCTAATTCTTGCTGTATATTTGTAGGTAAATCTTTACCCTCTAGTTCCTTTATTAAACTTGTTGCTTTGTCTGTATCTTTATTTGCTATAGCATTATTAATTTCTTCAATATCTTGTGCATAATTTTGAGCATCTTGTATATTTTTAGTTAAAGTTTGAACCTGTCCTTTAACAAACGGTCCTCCTAAATTTTCAAGAGCTTGTAAATCTGTATTAGCTTTTGTTAAGTTACCACTATTAATATCGCTATTTACTTTTGATATTTGAGTGTCTATTTTTTTTGTATAATTTATAACACCATAACTTCCCCCCGCTATAATAGCTATAATTATTATAATTATTATTGCCCTTTTCTTCTTTTTAGATTTTTTTCCTTTATTAAGAGGTAGATCTTCTTTATTATTTTCCTCATTGCTTTTACTTAATAGGATTTGTCTTAAAACCTCTTCACTATCTAATTCTCCTGTAATTTCATTTGGAGATGTTTTTTGATCTTTAGTTTCAAATTTAGCACCACATTTTGGACAAAAATTTGAACCATTTTCTACTTCATTTCCACAATTATCACAAAACATATTTTTCACTCCTATATTTAATCCTAAGTATATAAAACTCAAGTATGTCTGAGATTTAAATAAAATAGTATAAAATAATTAAAAATCATAAAATATTACACATTATATTTAATTATAATACATTATTTTTTTTGGTTTTGTAAAGTAATTAAGGTATTATCTATTAAATATATACTAATAATTTAAATATCTTAAAATTACGTGAATAATTCTTATTTACGTATTGACATACTTGTATAAAGTTATTATATTCTTACTTAGTGGACATACATTTGACTAAAGTTGCTTGAATAGGAGATAGATTATGAAAAAAATATTAATAGAAGTTATGATAGGAGTATTAGTAGCCGTAATTGTTGCTGTATTACATTTTGGATTTGATATGTTTTCAACTAAAACAACAAGTACTAATAATACGACAACTGTAAGTAGCACCATAGATTCTTCAACTGTCAATAATTCAAATGGTAATTCAACAGCTAATAACTCAGGAGCTACTAGCTCAGAAACTACAAATACTGCCAATACAAACAAAAGTGCAAACATTTCTAGCCCAACTAGAAGTACAGAAAATACAACAACTAATGATAATAATACATCTAAAAATATTAGCAATTCTGCAAATACATCTAATAACGATTCATCTGCACAAAATGCTAATAATACTAAAAGCGCTAACACAAATAACAATACTGCAACAACTAAATCCACTACAAGTAATGATAGCGCAAGTTCAGATACTTCAAAATCTGACACCTCAAGTACAGTAGCTACAAATAAGCAAGCTAGTTCTAATACTGCATCAACTAGCAATACTAGTGATAAATCAGCTAATACAACAACTACTGCTACAAATGCTACTAAAACAGATTCAACACCTACTACTAAATAAAAAAGTTATATTTTACATAACCCTCTAATATAATAAATTAAAATATTTTTTAGAGGCTACTTATGAAAAAAACATTTTACCTCTTGCTAGGAATAGTCTTATTAATAATTATTATTATATTTTTATTACCTAAAAATAATCTTAATCAATTGATAGATCTAAAAAACAATATAATTTTTAGTCGATGGTGGAGATAATGTAAAAGTAATGTAAAAGACAATTCTAGAATATAGAATTGTCTTTTTTATATGTTATAATAAAAAAAAACTTAAAATTTATAAGGAGAACATATTATATGTCTAAAAAGAAATTTAAACTGAAAATATTGATTATCCCTATAATAATAATTGTCATCATACTAGGAGGATTATTTTTTACTTACGAAAGCTATTTTGCTCCTAAAGTTCCTGTAACTAGTGTTAATACATCAGTAAATTTAAATAGTTCAGTTTTAAACTTTGTTCCTAGCAAATCTAGTTTTTCATTATCTCAAGTAATTTTAAACTCAGATGGGGAAATTTCAGATACTAATTTAACAGATATGATAATCTTAATTTTACAAAATGTTTCAAACTCGACTTTAAAAGAAATAACTGGTGTACAAGTTAAAATTGTTGATAATGAAATTAATGTTTACGCTACATTTGATTATCTAGACATTCCATTTGAAGTTCATTTTGTGTTTACTCCACAAATAGAAAATGGTCAAGCTGTTGTTCATTATGTTAGAGGAAACATAGGCTTTATACAAATACCTAAAGATTTAGTATTTAAATACTTAAGTGATAAATCATTTATGTCAGTTGATAGTTCGAAAGCTAATATTATTTTAAAGTTTGGTAACTTAACTAACATAAAAGTAAACACTTTTGAAACTGATGGTTCTTCATTAAAAATTAATTTTTCAACAATGCTAAACTTAAACCAATTAGCAGCAACTAAAATAGTAAGTGTGCCTTCTATTTAAACTGTATTCTTAAATTTAAAATTAAATCTCTTTAAATTTGTAACATAGTAAAAAACTCTCTAATATACTTATAGTATATTTTATAAGGAGAGTTTTTTATGTTTTGCAGAAATTGTGGTAAAGAAATGCAAGATAAATCTTCTGTATGTATATATTGTGGTGTCAAAAAAAATCATGGAAATAAATATTGTCCAAACTGCGGGTGTGAAACTGAAGAGTTAGCTGATTTTTGTACAAATTGTGGTATTAAGCTACCAAAATTATACCCCTCTGTTCAAGGGAAATCTAAAGTATTAGCAGGGCTTCTTGGTATATTTTTAGGTGGATTTGGTATTCATAGATTTTACTTGGGATATTTCAGAATTGGTCTTTTGCAACTTTTACTTAACATTTGTTCTCTAGGTCTTACATCTATCTGGGGGTTTATAGAAGGCATACTTATTCTTTGTGATTCCATTATTACAACAGATCATGATGGAAATCCATTAGTTTAATATATATGATATTTCTGTACAAACAAAACTAAAAATTAATAATAATTAAATATTTTAAATAAATTAAAAGATAGTATTCAAATAACATATATAACTATTATTTAATACTATCTATTATTTTTATATATCTAATTTAACATTATATTCATTAAGCCATGTATCTAATTGTATCAAATATGCCATAACCTGTGGTCCTGTCATAAGTTGCCCAAACCAAGGTTTTGTGAAACTACTTCCATTTGTGTTTATTATTTTTTCTATAGCATCTTTATCTATAAGCTCTAATATTCTAGCATTTTTATTTTTTATTATATTATTTAACATATTTTTTACTGTTTCTGTATAAAGAGGATGATGAGTCTTTGGATATGGACTCTTCTTTCTATCCACTATTTCATCTGGCAAAAGAGTTCTAGTAGCTTCTCTTAAAAGCCCCTTTTCTCGTCCATTTAAAAGCTTCATAGCAGCTGGTATATTATAAGAATATTGAACAAGTCTTTTATCTGCAAAAGGAACTCTAACTTCTAAACTATTTGACATAGTCATTCTATCTTTCCTATTCAAAAGTGTTATCATAAACCATTTTATATTTAAATAAAATAGTTCTCTCATTTTTTCATCCTTTTTAGATTCCCCTTTTAACTTAGGAACCTTAGCTAAACTATCACTACAAACTTGTTTTACATAATCCTCTATTGGCAAATCCTTTATTGATTTTGCCAAAATATTTTTTCTATGAGCAACTGAATCAGCCCAAGGAAAAATATCTATATTTTCGTAATCTCTTGTATACCAGGGATAACCACAAAATACCTCATCTGCACATTCTCCTGAAAGACCAACCGTTGCTGTCTTTTTAATTTCCTTTGCAAAAAGATAAAGAGACGAATCTACATCTGCCATTAAGGGCAGATCACTAGCTATCGTAGCTTCTTTTAAAGCCTTTGCAAGCTCTACATTGTCCAAGATTATTCCATGATGATTACTTTTTATATAATCCTTCATCTTTATAACCCAATATGGATCTGAATTTGGTTGAAACAAATTCGCTTTAAAATATTTCTCATTATCCACATAATCTATTGAAAATGTATCTAGCGGAGCTTTTCCTTGCCTTTTAAAAGCACTGGCAGCAACATAAGATATGAAACTTGAATCTAATCCACCTGATAAAAATGTACATACAGGAACATCACTTACTAATTGCCTTTCTATAGCATCTACTAATAAATCTCTAAGCTTTTTTATTGTAGTTTTTTCATCATCTTTATGCTCTTTAGCTTCTAAAACCCAATATTCTTTAAGGTGTGCTCCTTTGTTATTATAAGTCATATAAAAAGCTGGTGGAACTTCTTTTATATCTTTAAATATACCACTTCCTAAGTTTCTTTGTGGACTAAGAGCCATAAGCTCTAAAATTCCCTGTTTATCAACAACTGAATCTATCATAGGATGTGCTAAAAGTGCCTTTATCTCTGACGCAAATAAAATTGAATCATTTTTTATAGAATAAAATAACGGCTTTACTCCAAGAGGATCCCTTGCTAAAAACAATTCCTTGTTTTGTTCATCCCAAATACCAAAAGCAAAAATTCCATTTATATAATCAACACATTTCTCTCTATATTCTATAAACGCAGTTAGCAAAACTTCTGTATCTGAATAACTTGAAAATGTATATCCTTTTGACACCAAATCACTTCTTACCTCTTCAGTATTATAAAGTTCTCCGTTGTAAACAATTGTATATTCTTTATTGTTTACATTTTTAACCATAGGCTGAAGTCCCCCTTTTGGGTCAACTATAGCAAGTCTTCTATGTCCTAAAACGGCATTATTAGTCGCTTTTATTCCATAAGAATCAGGTCCTCTTGGAGTTAGTGTATCTCTCATTTTCTCAACCATATATTGTTTAGTCTTTATATTATTATTTAAATCTACCCATCCTACTATTCCACACATATAATCACCTCTTAATTTATATATGAATTTTTTAAGCAATTTGTTAATACCAATTTTAGATTAACCACTATCTACAACTTGCAACTTTTAAACATAGTTGCCTAAGATATACTGCTCTTGATATTTAATAAATTGCTTTTAAGATAAACAAATGGTCTTAAATTCAATATAAAATAAAAATAATTAGGATATAATCCTAATTATTTTTATTTACAAGACAGATTTCTATTTTAAGTTTAATCTACTGTTATAGCTGCAACAGGGCAACTTTCTTGAGCTTCTGTTGCTGCATTTTCCATATCACTTGGTACTTTTTCTACCTTTGCATAAGCTTTTCCATCATCATTTAGTTCAAATACTTCAGAACAAATTTGTGGGCATAATCCACAACCTATACAAGTATCTTGATCAACATGTGCTTTCATAATAATTTTTTGCTACTTTATAAAGTCTTTATAAGGTAGCTCTCCTTTCTCAAGTAAATTAACACACATAAAATAATTTAATTTCATGTCTTTAAATATTATGAACATGTTGTTCTTTATTTATTCACTAAAACGCTTAAAAATATATCGTAAATATACACAAATTTAATATTATTTAAAAAATAATCCTCCTTCTTCATACTGTATTTTTTTCTTACAAGAATCAGCTGATTTTTTTATATGCTCTAATACAATATTGTTTACACTATTTATATCTTTATTTTTTATTGTTGTTAGATATTTAGTATGCTCGCTAATTATTTTATTTTTATCTTGGCTTATTTCATTTAACAATCTCATTCTATTATAATGAGTGCTTATTTTTCCTATTGCTTCCCAAATATTTTTTTTATTTACTCCCTCAAACAATAATCTATGAAATTCATTGTCTAAATGATGAAATTCTAATTCATTATTTTCTTTATCTGCTATAAGTTGTTGTGCAAAAAGACATTTTTCCATATCAATTAAATTATTTTCATTAAAATTAATACAAGCTTCTTTAAGAACTTCTTTTTCTAAAAAATACCTCATAAAAATAGCTTCATCTATTAAATTCCAATCTATTTTAGCCACATAAGTTCCTGATTGAGGTTTTACTTCAATCAGATATTCTGACTTTAATTTCATTATAACCTCTCTTATAGGAGTTCTAGACAAATTAAGAACTTTAGACAATTCTGTTTCACTTAATAAATCTCCTGGCTTTAATTCTAAAGACATTATATTATCTTTCAATACTCTATAAGCATACTCTTTGCTAGTTTCCTTATTTAATTTTTCATAAAGTATCAATCCTATTTCCTCCTAGTAATTTACAAATTAAAATACTAATATACTAATACATTTTATTATACTATACAATCTAGAAATTATATAGAATATAATTTACTAGGAAAAGGGACTTATTAAATAAATTTATTTAATAAGTCCCATACCTAATATTTATAACACAATTTTAATTTTAAAATACTATTCCAACTATCATAGCACTTAATATACTAACTGCAAACCCGCCAATCATTGATTTAAAAGCTAATTTTGCAAGAGTATTTTTCTTTTCAGGACAAAGTGCCGAAATACCTGATATACACATTCCGATACTTGATATATTAGCAAAACCTGCAAGAGCAATTGAAAGCACCATTTGAGTTCTCTCTCCTAAAGTTGCAAATATTGAGCCTAACTGTTGGAATGCAACAAATTCATTCAATACCAATTTGCTTCCTAAAAGATGTCCAGCTGTAAGAATCTCATTGCTATCTACACCCATTAAAAATCCAAGTGGTGCAAATATATAAGAGAATATTTGTTCTAAGCTCAAATTGAATATACCTAAAAATCCATTAACTAAAGCAACCAATCCAATTATTGCAATTAGTGATGCTCCAATGGCTAAAACTGTTTGCAAACCACTCATAGCACCATCTGCTATAGCACCTAAAAGATTTGTATTAGAATCTTTCTCAATACTAACACTAACCTCTTCAAGAGATTTTACCATATCCTTTTCTGATTCAGGTAGTAATATCTTAGCAATTGCAATACTTCCAATTGGCACTAGTGCACTTGCTATTAATAAATATTTCATTGGTATTCCAAGTGCAGTATACCCTCCAATTATTGTAGCTGACATACTTCCCATTCCAGATACTAACACAACTACAATTTCACTGTTAGTCATTCTACCTAAATACTTACTAACCAATACTGGACTTTCTGTTTGTCCTAAAAACATATTAGCAACAGCAACAAAACTTTCAACTTCAGTTGTACCCAATATTTTACCTACAACTTTTCCTATAATTTTAACTATAAATCCTATTACACCTAAATAATATAACGCTGAAACCAAAGCTGATACAAATATTATATTTCCAAGTGTTTGTATTCCAAATATAAATCCAGTAGGCATTGACGCATCAGAAAGACCACCAAATACAAAATTTAATCCTTCATTACCATAACTTAAAATTTGTGTTACTACGTCTGAAATTTTCTCAACTATTACTTGTCCAATTGGAAATCTAATAAGTAAAAAAGCAATAATAAACTGAATTACAAGTGCTTTTATTATAGTCTTATAAGGAATATTTTTTCTATCAGAGGACAATAAATACATTATTCCTAATAATACAACTATTCCTAGCAGACTTATGATTATTTGCATGTTTTTCCCTCACTTTATCTTATTTTTTGTATGTTTTGTAAATATAAATATTATTTACTTTTTAATATAATTTTACCCATATATGCTATGATATATTTACACATATTGTTTGTCAATAATAATTTATTATATTTTATAAAAATATTTGCTTTTTAGTATTTTTTTATAAAAAATAAGATAAAATATAAAAGAAAATCATTATTTTTTATAACAATTCACAAACCATTTAATAGTATTTTTGTAAATTATTCGTTATACAGTTATAATAAAAACACCATTAAAAATCTAAATAAGTTGTATTTTCAGGAACTCCTGATATATTTTCATCTCTATTTAAAAGATCTATCTTTTCAATATCTTCATTAGATATTTGAAAATCAAATATCTTAAAATTAGCTTTAATTCTTTCTATATTAGATGATTTAGGAATAGGTATTATACCATTTTGAATATGCCATTTTAAAGTTATTTGAGCCTCATTTTTATTATATTTTTTTGCTAACTCATTAAGTAGAGGAATTTCAACTATTTTTCCCCTCATTATCGGTCCCCATGCTACAAGCTGAATATTATTTTCTTTACAATATTTAACCATATCTTTTTGTGACCTTCCTGGATGTATCTCTATTTGATTTACCATAGGCATTATTTTTGCAGTTTTTTTAAGTTCTTCTAAATGTCCTTGTTTAAAATTACAAACACCAATCGCTTTTACTTTTCCTTGCATATAAAGTTCCTCAAATGCTCTCCATGTATCACTGTTTAATTTATTAGGCCAATGTATTAAATAAAGATCTAGATAATCAACTCCTAAATTCTTTAGTGATCTATTAAAAGCCTTCATAACATTTTCATAACCATGCTCATCATTCCAAAGCTTACTTACTAAAAATATCTCTTCCCTTTGAATTCCACTTTCCTTTATTCCTCTTCCCACTATATCTTCGTTTTTATAAAAATACGCCGCATCAATTTGTCTATACCCTATTTTTATTGCTTCTTTTATACAATTTACAGTTTCTACTTTATCTATTAATTTATAAGTTCCAAAACCAATAGACGGCATTTTAACTCCATTTGCTAATATTTTATACATATCATTATTCATAACTTTTACCTACTTTCTATATTTTAAAAATAATTTATTTTATTATTTTTTACAATTATAACCTTTTTCATTAAATAAATCTAATCCCTCTACTTATCTAATTAAAAAAAATAAATTTATGAGCACCAAATTACTTTCAATGCTCATAAATCTATTATTAACCAATTTCTTCTACATTTACTTTATTCATTAAATCAAGAACTATCTCTTCCTTCACAAAACCAGTTTCCTTCTCAAGAGAGTTAGCAGTTCCACAAGCTGAAGCTAATTTTAATAGTTTTTTGATATCATAACCTCTATTTAAAGCAATAGCTACTCCTGCAACATAAGAGTCACCTGAACCCACAGTATTTACTGCATTAACCTTTTGAAAAGTTGTCTTGTAAAATTTTCCATCATATCCTGCTATTGAACCTTCAGCACCTAATGATATTACAACCAACTTTATTCCAATCTCCTGAAATCTTCTAATTTCCGAAATTACATCCTCATCCGACTTTATACTTCTGCCTGTAAAAGACTCTATCTCATCTTTATTTGGCTTTATAAAATATGGTTTCTCTTCTATTCCTTTTTTCAATAATTCTCCACTTGTATCTAATAAAAATTTTTTTCCCTTAGCGTTTGCTATTTTTATTAACTCTTTATAAAAACTATCTTCTATATTTCTAGGTATACTACCTGATGCTACAACTATTGTACTCTTATCTATAAGAGAATTATACTTATTAAAAAAACTTTCCCTCTCATCTTCAGTTACATTAGGCCCTGGCTCTAAAATTTCAGTTTGAATTAAATCATCTGTTGTAAAAGCCAAACATTCTCTAGTATCCTCTTTTATATCCACAAAGTCATTCTTTATATTGTAACATTTAAGCTTATCTTTTATAAATTCTCCAGTTTTTCCCCCTAAAAATCCTGTAACTAAGCAATCCTCTTTTAATATAGTAGCAACATTAGCTACATGTATACCTTTCCCCCCTGGTGTGTTTTCTACAGTTTTAGCCCTCATTACAGCACCTTTTTTTATATCTTGAAGTTCATACCTTTTGTCAACTGATGCATTAAGATTTATTACTAATATCATTTTTTCCCACCTTTTCATATACCAAAAGCCACTTTACTCAATGTTAGCAAAGTGGCTTATTCTATTAATACCTATTATTACTTCCACAAACCATTATTTTATTTTGTACTATTTTTTTCATAGCAATTTTACCTGGTGTCATATATTTTCTTGGATCATTTTCAGTCGGATTTTTTTTGAAAAATTCCTTTACCGCATCAGCAAAAGGGATTTTTAAATCTGTTGCTACATTTACTTTACATATTCCAAGACTTATAGCCTCTTTTACTAAATCATTAGGCACATCTGATGCACCATGCAAAACCAATGGAACATTTACCCTCTCCCTAATTTTTTTTAGTCTTTCAAAATCTAATTTAGGCTCACCCTTATACAATCCATGAGCTGTTCCTATTGCTACTGCTAAAGAATCTACATTTGTTCTTCTTACAAATTCTTCTGCATCATCAGGGTTTGTGTACATTGTATCTTTCTCATCAACAATTAAATCATCTTCTCTTCCACCTAATTTTCCAAGTTCAGCCTCAACCACAGTATCAAACCTATGAGCATAGTCTACAACACTTTTTACAATTTCAATATTTTTTTCAAAATCATACTTTGAAGCATCTATCATACATGACCTAAAACCTAAATCAATATCCCTTTTTATAGCTTCAACATCTTCAAAGTGATCTAAATGAATTGCTATTGGAATATTATATTTATTTGATGCAACCTCTGCAATAGCCTTAATATAATCTGCTCCTGCATAATTTTCAATAGTCGATGGAGTTCCTGCAATTATCACAGGTGATTTTAACTCCATAGCTGTTTCTGCAACAACTTGTAAAGTTTCTAAGTTGTGAATATTAAAAGCAGGTACTGCATACTTCTCCTTTTGAGCTTTCAAAAGCATCTCTCTCGTAGATAATATCATTTTTAATTCCTCCTAATATTCTATCTCTTCTCCATCACATAATATCTTAGTATCAGACATCTTTTTAAACCAATACGCACTTTTCTTTGCATATCTTTCTTGACTATCAAAATCTACATAAAATAAACCATATCTTTTATTAAAACCATTACTCCAAGATAAAACATCCATAAGAGACCATACAAAATATCCCTTAACATTAACTCCTGCATCTTTAGCCTTTAAAACAGCTTCTAAATGTCTTTTTATATAATCAATACGAGGAGCATCATCTATTTTTCCATCAACAAAATCATCCTTATATCCCATACCATTTTCAGTAATATAAACCTTTTTATAATTTGGATAATCATTTTTTATTCTAACTAACATATCATAAAGTCCTTTAGGATAGATTGGCCAATCCCAATCAGTTGTTTCAACTTCTGGATTGTTTACTCTCTCACCTATTCCCTTTAAAGCAAAGATACTTGTACCCTTCTCACCTGTACCATTATGATAGATATTACTTTCTCCATCATAAGCTTTTAAGAAATGACTAGAATAATAATTCATACCTAAAAAATCTATGTTTTTAGAAGCTTTTTCTATAACATCCATATCGCCTTCATAAATTATTAATTCCCCATTATTTTTATCAAGGATATCCTTTATAATGTTTAAAGTATCATCATCATATTTTCCTTTAAAACAAGCATCTAACATAAATTTATTTGAAATTGTATAGTCTATTTTTGCAGCTAACTTATCCTCCTCAGATTCTGTTATTGGATATTTTCCTTCAAGTGTATGAACTATTCCTATTTCACCCTTTAAATTCATAGATTTATAAAGTTCAACTACCTTTGAATGAGCCACCATCATATTATGCATAGATTGTATTGCTTTTTCTACATCATATTTTATACTAGGTGGAAAATTTCCAGCTATATATCCATTTTGAGCAACAGCCCAAGCCTCATTGAAAGTTATCCACTTTGTAACTCTATCTCCAAAATTATCAAAACAAATCTTTGCAAATTTTACAAAATGATTTATGTTATCTCTATCTAGCCAATCGCCATTTTTAAAAAGATTAAGAGGTGTATCAAAATGATGAAGAGTTACAAAGGGCTCTACCCCATTTTTTAAACATTCATCTATAAGATTATTATAAAACTCGATTCCCTTTTCATTTACTTTACCCACACCATCTGGAATAACTCTACTCCATGAAATAGATATTCTAATTCCATTTAATCCAAATTCCTTTGATAAACTCAAATCTTTTCCATATTTATGGTAAAAATCACTTGCTATATCTCCATTAAATTTACTTTCAGGTCTATTTAAATACTCATCCCATATACAAGGTCCTCGTCCTTCTTCCATTGCTGCTCCCTCTGCTTGATATGCTGCTGTTGCTCCTCCAAAAATAAAATCATTGTCAAATTTATACATACTGACTCCCTCTCTTTTTTACCTCAAATTTTAAATATTTTTTAGTTTAACTTTTAACCCCATATTAATTTAAAAATATTACCAAAATACTATTTTTAACTATTTATAATATCTAGTGCAAAATTTAAAGCTCCTATTGAATCTCTTGTTAATTTTACATATTGAACCCCAGATGTTGTAGCTGATTTAGTACCCTTTGATTCACAATCTTTTTGAAGTTCACCATACATAGATGCCATTTGAGGAGCTAAAATTATTAAATCAAAGTCAGAAATTATTTCTTTATGTTGTCCATAAGCCATTGCTGTAGATTCTAATTTAATATTATTTTCTTTAGCGCCTTTAGATATTGCATTTGCAAGCATACTGCTTGTAGCTCCACTTGCACAAAGAACTAAAACATTTAAATTTTTATCATTATTTTCTGGACTTAATTTAATTTCCTTAACAGCTGCTACTTCCTCTACCTTTTCTTCTACAACTGAATTATTATTTTTTCTCTCTTCTTCAACTAATTGAGCATCATAAACTTTAAAAAATGGATAATACATCACAAAATCTACTGCAAGTAGCAATGGAGCTAACACAAAAGAAAGTGCTGCAAATCCTGTTCCTAATATTAAACCAATAGGCGCTGGTGTTGTCCATGGAAGAGTATATACAAATCCATTCATCCCTAAGTTCTCAATAAAAAATTTAAATATCCATACATTTGCTATTGGAGTTAATATAAATGGAACAAAAAATATCGGATTTAATACTATAGGTGCTCCAAATAATATTGGTTCATTTACAGCACAAGCAACAGGAATAATAGATGTTTTTCCTAAAGCTTTTAATTGCTTAGACTTAGCCATAAAAGCAAACATGACAGTTAACATTAGTGTTGCACCAGTTCCTCCAATTGTTGCAACGAAATAAGATGTTCCATGTGTCAATACATTTGTAGCATGTTGACCGTTTTGAAATAATAATAAATTAGCTTCAACATTTGCTATATATATAGCAGTTACTGCTGGCTCAACAATTGATGGTCCATGAATTCCAACAAACCAAAACATTGCCATAGAACCATAAATTATAGCAAGTCCTATATAACCATCAGCTGCTGTAAATAAAGGTTTTAATACTTCAAGTATCCATGCGCTAAAACACATTCCTGAGAATTTAACAAATATAAGATCAAATAACCAGAAAAATAGAACTGACATTGCAAGTGGAATTAAGTCTGCAAATGTTTGAGAAATATTTTTAGGAACTTCATCTGGCATTTTTATAGTTATATCATTTTTTACACAAAATTTATATATATTAGGAACTATAAATGCTACTATAAACCCAGCTAAAAGTCCTTTTGTACCCATATAAGTGCTTGAAAATCCACCATCTATAGATTCAACACTTATTAATAAGAAGGAAATTATTGATACAATCATTACAGATACAATATTTATCTGTCTTATCTTTGGCAATTTTGCATTAAAATTTTCAGCTAAACTTTTTGCAATCGTTGCAACCATTAAAATTGCTAATATTCCCATAGAGTAGTTATAAGCTTTCCACAAAGCTGCATCAACATTTGCTGGCCAATAATATCCAAATATATTAGGAACGCAAGCAACCAATATAAAAATACTTGAGAATAACACAACAGGAATACAACTTACAAATCCATCTCTTATTCCTCTTAAATATGGATTTTTTGAAACCTTTTCAAAAAATGGTTTCATCTTCTCAACTATCTGAATTAACTTCTCCACCTAATAATCCCCCTTTTTTATTTGAGGATGAATAAATAATCCATCCTCATTTTCTAAGCTAATTTATTTTTATTATTAATTCACTTTTTTATATAGATTTATAAAATTTTGAACCATATCTCTTAAAAGCATAACAGTCATTAAATGATCTTGAGCATGTACCGTTAAAAAACTCATTGGTATTTTTTCTCCTGCTGCCTCCATTTGAATCATCTTTGTTTGAGTTTTATGTGCCTCATCTATAAACTCAGAAGCTTCCTTAATTAAATTTTCAGCTTCATCAAATTTCCCTTCATTTGCAAAATTTAAAGCTTGTATATATTTTGATCTTGCATCACCTGCATAAGCTACTATTTCTAATGTTGTAAATTCTAATTCTTCAATTGTCATTGTCATTTTTAATTCCCCCTATTTCAAACTTACTTTATATATTTAAAACCACAATTATAACATCCCATAAACATTAATCATGGTATTCTCCCTTATCCCATTTTTCTAAAAATTCATCAAAAAAGTGTTCATTTTTAAATTGATCTTCTCTTGTAACTGCAATTGAATCTAATTTCTTAATAACTTCTAAATCCTCGTTTGTAGGCTCAAATTTAGTATCTAAAAATGTGTCTACCATATTTTCCATTAAACCAACGCCAGTAATTCTTCCACCAAATCCTAATATATTAGCATTTAAATGTTTTCTAGCATAAGCCACAGTTGAAATATCCCTAGCTAAAACTGTTCTTGTTCCAGCAACTTTTGTAGCAGATGCTGTTATTCCAACACCTGTTCCACAAAGAACAATACCTAAATCAGCTTCTTTTGAAACAACCTTTTCTGCTGCTTTTTTTCCATAAATAGCATAGTGCGTTCTTTCCTTATCATAAGTTCCACAATCTATAACTTCATATCCCTTTTCTCTTAAATAGTCCACTAGATAATTTTTTCTATCTGTAACAATATGGTCACAAGCAACTGCTATCTTCATAACCTTCCCCCTATAACATTTTGTTTAACATATCAACTCTTATTTGGTGTCTGCCTCCTGCATATTCAGATTCTAAATATGAATCTACTATATTTTCTGCAAGAGTTTGTCCTAATATCTTAGAACCTAAAGTTATCACAGATGTATTATTATGGTTTCTTGTCATAAACGCTGAATGCTCGTCTGAAACTTGAGCACAAATAATACCTTTATGTTTATTTGCAGCTATAAATGACCCTACGCCATAAGCATCTATAAGTATTGCTCTATCCCCCTCATCTTCAAGTATTCCTTTACATACTCTGTCTGTTGAGTCTACAAAATCAACAGAGTCTTCTGTTTTATCTACAACTTGATAACCTTTACTCAAAAGATATGATTTTAAATGTTCTTTTAAATCAACTCCATATTTATCAGAACCTATTAATATTTTCATAAATTACTCCCCTCTTACACTATTAATTATTTTGCAATATTTTGAATACTTATATTTTAAATCACTATCTAAATCAAATTCTGTAACAATTGCTGTTATATCATCTAATTTATATAATGTATAAAAATCTTCTTTCTCAAATTTGGTATAATCACAAACTAAATATCTCTCTATTGAGTTGTTTAACATTATCCTTTGACTTTCTCCTTCTTCCTCATTAGATGTCATAATATTATTATTTAATATTCCATTAGCTCCTATAAACGTACTTTGCACTCTTATCTTATTTAAAATTTCATTAGCAAAGTTTCCTACAAAAGTATTAGTTTTGTGCCTTAACCTACCTCCAACTAATATAACCTCAAATTGCTCATTATCTTTACATTTTTCAAATATACTTAGACAATTAGTAATTATTTTTACATTATTTGATTTAATATAATCAGGTATATGCTCTGTGGTTGTTCCTGGTCCTATATAAATATTATCATTATTTTTTACTAAACTTGCTGCAATTTTAGCAACTTCAATTTTATTATCAATATTTATATTCCTTTTTTCATTTGGTGAAAGTTCCTCAAATTTAGCTCCCTCTAAACTTCTAGCTCCTCCATGAATTCTAATTAACAGACCTTTTTCTTCTAAAAATCTTAAATCTCTTCTTATTGTCATTTCAGTTGTTTTAAGCTTTTCTGTTAAATCTGTCACTTTTATTATTCCAAATTTATCTAAAGCCTGTAATATAATTTCATGTCGTTGCTCCCTTAGCATGTCTTATCACCTCTATACTTTAATATATTTTTGTTTAGTAAATTTTATGTTTATTTTTTATCTTTTTTTTTCGCTTTTGTTTATATTTATATTATACATATTCAAATATATTGTTTTCAATTTCCATTTTTATCAATTTTAAACTTTTTATATCCATATTTTGAAACTATATTGATTTTTCATTAATTATCTTTATTTTTCTATTTTTTACTAATAATTGTATTTTTATCATTATTTTTATATGTTTAAAATTAACAAAAATTAACATGTATTTTATTTACACTTATTTGTTTTATTGTTATAATCTTTCTGTAATATATTTTAGACGCATTTTGTTTTACATATGATAACTTAGCTTTAAAAAAAGCTAAAATATATTGATTTTTTTATATTTAAATTTTATTTTAGGGGGAAATTTATGATTAAAAGAATTTCTAAGCCATTTATCTTATCTTTATTATCCTGTCTTTTGGTGTCTAATATAGGCATCGATAAAACCTCTGTCGTAGCAAATGCTGCGAATACATCTAATACTTATTCTTCTTCTAATATTGCTAAGGGCGCAGATATTGGATGGGTTAGCCAATTAGAAGATATAGGAATAAAATGGATTAATGATAATGGTAATACAGAAGATCCATTAAAAATTCTTAAAGATAAAGGAATTGATTCTGTTAGATTAAGAGTCTTTGTTGATCCACCATCCAATTATACTTGGACTAAAAGAGATGGAACTGTATGCTACTTAGGATATTCTGACAAAGATAGTGTTGTAGCTATGGCTAAACGAGCAAAAGAACTTGATATGAAAATTATGATTGATTTTCATTACAGCGACCATTTCGCTGATCCAGCTTATCAAGACAAGCCAAAAGCTTGGGAAAACCATACCTTTAATAAGCTTAAAGAAGACGTATACAATCATACAACTGAAGTTATGACAGCATTAGCTAATAAAGGGATTTATCCTGAATGGGTTCAAGTAGGAAATGAAACTAACTCTGGAATGTTATGGGATGATGGATACATTTGGGATGGCTCTAGTACCCCTAATGTCACTTCATGGTCACAACTTATAAACGAAGGTTATAGTGCAGTGAAAAATATTAGTCCATCTTCAAAAGTTATTCTACATTTAGCTCATGGTTATGACAATTCTCTATTTAGAAATATTTTTGATGCTTTAAAAGATGCTGGTACTAATTATGATGTAATTGGTATGTCTTATTACCCTTATTGGGAAGGTTCTGAATATACTGATAGCATTAATGATATAATATACAACCTAAATGATATGTCTAGTCGTTATAATAAAGATGTTATGATTTGTGAAATTGGAGGTCTTGAAGACGAAGCTACTGAAACTTATAATTTAATAAAAGCAGCTATAAAAGCTGTTTCAGATGTTCCAAATGGACGTGGATTAGGTGTATTCTATTGGGAACCTGCTGTAAGTTCTTCTGTTCTTCCTGATGAATATCCTTTAGGGGCTTGTACAGAAATTTCCAAAAACACTCTTAAATTTACTACTGCTCTAGATGCTTTTAAAGACTCTGCATTTAATGATTTAAACACAAATAGTACTTATAAAATAGTCAATAGAATTAGTGGTAAAGCCTTAAATGTGTCTGGAGGCTCTCATGAGAGTGGAGCAGCTATTGAACAATACACTTATTACGGTTGGAATAGTCAAAAATGGAAATTGATATCATCTGGAAATGGATATTATAAAATAATGAATGTGGGCAGCGGAAAAGTTCTTGACATTTCTAAATCTTCTTTACAAAATGGTGCTTCCAATATTCAATCTAATAATAATAATGGACTTAATCAACAATGGAAACTTATTAAAACAGAAGATAACTACTACAAGATACAAAATAGAAACAGTTCTAAAGTTTTAGACATTAAAGCTTCTTCTAAGGACGAGTGTGCATCTAGCATACAATGGGAAGATAATGGTGGTTGGAACCAAATGTGGATATTAGTCGAGGTAGACTAATATTAAAATCAATATAAACAATTAAAAATAAAAGATTGTATAAAAATTTTTTATACAATCTTTTATAATATTTAATTTAAATTAGCATTTACCATAAGCTATTAATGGTTCATCTTTTTCTATTGATAAAGAAACTGTCATGTAAAGAATAACTCCATTCATCTTTGCATAATATTTTGCTATTATATTTCCAAAAAAATCTTTAACTTCCCCTAAAAGTTCACCTTCTTTTATCTTTTGCCCTGCCTCTACCTTAGGATACCAACACCCATCACAAGTAGATTCTAAATAAACAGCCTCCGTTATATCTATAGGTTCGTTAATTTGTTTAATCTGTCCATCTAATACATTAAAATGCTTTAAAATTGTAAATATATCATTTTTATAATCATATATTTCTTGATTATTCCACAGTCCTCTTCCACCTTTTTCAATAAGAATACTTGGTATTCCATTAATCGCTGCATAATTATAAGATCCTGTTTTTGCATTTGATTTTACCATATAATTTACATTCAAAAGAGCTGCAACTCTCTTTGACTCTTCAATAACATTATTATTTCCAATTCCAGGATAATAAACAAAGTTTGTTGCCATTTCATAAAGATCTCCACCGTGTAAATCTATGTAAAAATCACATTGAATATGACATTCATTCTCAATAAAATGTGCTAACTTTTCAGTTATTGTTCCTTCTATATTCCCAGGAAACTCTCTATTTAAATTTTTATTATCATCCGGAACAACTGCACTTATCTTCTTTTTAAATGCTCTAACATTTACAGGATGTATTATTATTATTTTACCGCTTATATTTTTAGGATTTATTTCCTTTGCAAGTTCAATAGCTGTTTCAATAGCTGTATACTCACAGCCATGAACTCCACTTGTTATCAGTATAGTTTTTCCTGAAAATTCTCCATTAATAAGTGTTACAGGCATACAGTAATCTGTATCATAAATTTGTACAAATCCTTCTTTTTTCATTCCTCTATCTACTACTAAATCCCCTAATTTTAACATGAAATTCCTCCCAAATAACTAATTAATTTTTTTATATATCTTTATGTAACATATATTTATTACAACGTAAATTTTAAATATTAATAGCTTTTTTATAATCAAAAAAATCTATATCATCTACTGAATCTAACAATGCTCTGGAATACTCGTTTTTCACATACTTTAAATCTTTTATATCATCTATTTTTTCTATAATTTCTCCGTTTTTTAAAAACATAACCTTATCACATATATAAGTTACTGCTGATAAATCATGAGTTATAAAAAGATAAGATAAATTATATTTCTCCTTTAATTCTATTAATAAATCCAAAACCTGTACTTGTACTGAAACATCTAAAGAACTTATAGCCTCATCTAATAAAATAAATTTAGGTTTTTGTGAAATAGCTCTCGCAATACATACTCTTTGAAGTTGTCCCCCACTTAGTTCGTGCGGATATCTATATAAATAATCTTTATTTAAGCCCACTTGTTCTAAAAGTTCTATAACCTTTTTTTCTAATTCTTCTCTATTTAATTTTTTTTCTAACAAAGTTTCTTTTATTATATCTATAACTTTAAATCTTGGATTTACTGAAGTGGTATAATCTTGAAACACTACATTTAGTTCTTTTTGCCAAATATCCCTATTTAAAACACCATTAAAAGTTATAGTTCCTTTTTGTTGCTTTTCCAATCCCAATATTATACGTCCTAGAGTACTCTTTCCACTCCCAGATTCCCCTATTAATCCTAAGCATTCTCCTTCATTTAAACTAAAGGAAACATTCTTAAGTATGTTAGCATTATTTCTCTTTAATTTTCTTCTACCATAACTAAATTCTATATTCTTAACCTCTAATAACATGAACTCTCTCCTTTAATTAACTATTTGTTTAAATTTTCTAAGAAGTTTAAGCCTAGTATCAACTAAAAATTTGGTATGTTCATTTTGTGGGTTTAAAATTATCTCTTCTTTACTGCCATATTCTATTATTTCACCCTTATTCATAACTATAATATCATCTGCAACCTTACTTAAAACACCTAAATCATGAGTTATAAAAATCATTGAAGTATTTAATTCTCTTTTCATTTTTAAAAATTCCTCTATAATTTCCCGTTGATTCAAACTATCAACAGCCGTTGTTGGTTCATCTGCAATTATTAAATATGGTTTTAAGAAAATAGTTATACCTATTATTATTCTTTGAAGCATTCCTCCACTTAGTTCATGTGGATATTTTTTTAATATTTCCTTTGAATTTTTTAAATTCATTTTTTCAAAAGATTTTATAGCTAAATCTCTAGCTTCTTTTTTACTTATTCTCATATTCTCTATAAATGTTTCAATAACTTGATTTCCAACCGTATATAAAGGATTAAATGCTGTCATAGGATTTTGAACTATCATAGCTATCTCATTTCCTCTTAATTTTCTTTTTTCATTTTCACTTAACGTTAATATATCCTGCCCTTTAAATATAGCTTCACCTTTAATTTCAAAATCTTTATTTAAAAGCCCCAAAATAGCTTTACAAGTAATACTTTTACCGCTACCTGATTCACCTAATATCCCTAAGCATCTCTTTTCCTTAACATTAAAAGATATATTATTTATAATTTTATTTGATTCTTGTCCATTTTTAATGAAAACTTCCAAATTATTAACTTTTAACATCTAAACTTTCCCCTTTAATATCTAACAAATCCCTAAAGCAATCTCCCAAAAGATTAAATGTAGCCACAACCACAAAAATCAATACAGCCGGTGCAATCATTTGCTCAGGTCTAGTTGAAATAACATTTTTAGCATCACTTAACATTAAGCCCCACTCAGGTGTTGGTGCTTGTACTCCAAGCCCTAAAAATGATAGTGTTGAAATATTTAATATCACCCATCCCATATCTAATGTTGCTAAAACAGCAATTTCTGATAATATATTAGGAATTATATGTTTAAATATAATATAGCTTCTTTTACTCTTTATTACTTGTGAATAATACATATAATTTTTGTGCCTATGTTCTAATACAAAACCTCTTATCATACGTGCATACCATGTCCACTTTACAATAATACAAGCAAAAACTACATTATTAATTCCAACACCTAAAATTCCAACTATAGCTAAAATCATAACTTGACTTGGAAAAGACATCATTATATCACAAAATCTCATTAAAATTTCATCTATAATTCCTCCAAAGAAACCTGAAATAATTCCAACTAAACTACCAACAAAAATAGTTCCAATCATTGTTAAAAAAGCTATAAAAAGTGTTGTTCGTATCCCATAGATTAATCTAGATAAAATGCATCTGCCAAGCGCATCTGTCCCTAAAGGATATTGTATAGAACTCCCTGCATATCTATGGGCAATATTTTGGATATATGGATCATTTGGAGCTATTTGTTTTGCAAAAATTCCTAAAATAATAATAAAAGTTATAATTAAAACGCACATAATTGCCACTTTATCTTTTAAAAACTTTTTTACCATTTACTTTATAAGCCCCCTTTTCATTCTTGGGTCAATAAACGCTTGAATTATATCAACTATAAGATTGCAAAAAACAAACATTACTCCCATAAGAAGAATATAAGCTTGAATTATAGGATAATCCCTATTAAAAATAGCTGATACACCAAGTCTTCCAATTCCAGGAATTGCAAATAAATTTTCTATTATAAAAGCTCCTGCCACAAGATGCGCTATACTCATTCCAAATGCATTCATACATGACTTTAATGAATTTTTAAATACATGCTTAAATAATATGGATTTATTTTTCAATCCTCGAAGCTTTCCATAAAAAACATAATTTTCATTTAAATTATCTAAAACACTGCTCCTTATTAACCTAGCATAAGTTGAAATCTCCGATAAACTTAATGCAATTGCTGGTAATATAAAGTGCCTAAAACTTCTAGCTCCACTTGTTGGAAACATTTTAAATTTTACTCCTAAAAAATAAATAAGCATTATACCTACTAAATAACTTGGCATTGAACTTCCCATAAAAATTAATACGCGAACAATCTTATCAAAAATACTATTTTTATAAATGGCACTAAAAATTCCAATTGGTATACTTACGCATACTACTATAATTAAAGCTAACACAGAAAGTTTTATTGTATAAGGAAGGCACCTTGTTATTTCACTTAAAACAGTTCTAGTTGTGTTTGCATAAGATACCCCAAAATCTAAATGCAAACAATTATTAAGCCAATTAAAATACCTAATAAAAAAAGGCTTATCAAGTCCTAACTCCACTCTCATAGATGCAATAGCTTCCTCTGTTGGTACTATTTTATTTATTCTAATGGCAACCTCAGCTGGGTCAGATGGCATAAAATTTATTAATAAAAATGCTATAAAGGATATTACAAAAAGCATCGGAATAACTAATAACAACCTTTTAATTATATATTTTTTCATTTAAACCTCCTTATTACATAATTAATAAACCAGTTTAAAAATTCTAAGCCGGTTTATTATTATTAAAATTATTCACCCATTGTCATATCCGCAAAAGTTACTTCATATTGAGATTGACCAAATGTAACATTTTTTATTTTATTACTATATATTGCACGATTCGTTTCGTAAGTTAATGGAATATATACTGCTTCTTCGTGAAGAGTTTCTAAAACATAAGTGTAATATTCTTGTCTTTCTTCTTCAGTTGTAGCCTCTAATGCATTTAAAATCGCTTCATCTATCTGTTCTTTTTCTTTTAATCCCTTTTGCGCCTCATAATCCCCATGAACTGACGCTTCTCTCATACTAGCTAAAAATGATTGTGGATCATAAGGTTTTCCCCATGATTCATTAAATATAATATCAAAATTTCCACTTTTCGCCCTATCTGAATGTGCTTGCGCTTCTTCTCCAATTATCTCTAAGTTTATTCCTATTTTAGCAAGTTCACCTTTATAAAATTCTGCTATCGTTTTATCAGTTACATTATCACTAGAATAATGAAGAGTAAATGCTAATTCTTGTCCATCTTTCTGCCTATAACTTTGTCCATTAACTTCTACCCACCCTGCTTCATTTAAAAGCTCTTTAGCCTTTTCTAAATTATATTCATAAGGTGTTAATCCAATATCTGCATAAGGAACTTCGCTTGAAAATAGAGTATAAGCTGGATCTTCTATTCCTAAAAATATAGATTTTGATATTGTTTCTCTATCAGTTGCATATTGTAATGCTTTCCTAAGTCTAATATCTCCTAATATTTCATCTTGCGTATTTATCATCATAACTCTAGATGAAATTGGCTCTGATATCTTTGTTTCAAACTCAGATAAATTTGAAAATTTATCATATGTTTCTGAATCTATCATAGTAGCTCCATAAATCAAATCAATTTCCCCACTTTCAAGAGCCATAACACGACTTTGACTATCAGGAATAACTTTTACAATTATCTCTTCTATATCTGGAATATCTCCCCAATATTTTTCATTCACTTTAAAAATAGCATATTCATCTGTAACATGTTCAGATAAATAATATGAGCCAGTACCTATATAATCTGTAACACCATTTTTAGTAGTTCCATCTATAAAACAATTTGGTGAAATAAACCTTAAAGGTCTTATTAGTCCAAGTTCTAGTAAAAATGGATAATATGATTTTGATAAATGAATTGTTAATTCATATTCTCCAGTTACCTCTACACTTTCTTTTCCATAATTTTCAACTTCTTTCATCAAGCTAACAGATTCTATCCAAGAATGTCTTTCATAATTATCTAAAATCGCATCAAAATTTAATTTAGCAGCCTCAGCATTAAACTTAGCACCATCTGTAAAATATACATCTTCTCTTAATTTAAACACATAAGTTTTTCCATCTTCAGATACTTCATAACTTTCTGCTAACCATGGTGAAATGCTTCCATCATCTTCAACCTTTACTAAAGACTCATATAAAAGATTTTGTGCAAACATTTCTCCATTATATAAGTGTGGGTTTAAGTCTCTTATATCTCTATAATTTGCATAAACTATCTTTTCATCACGGTCATCTACCATACTTGAGCTTTCAGCACTTCCACATCCAACTAAAAGCATATTAGCTGTAATAAACGCTGAAATAATGCCTATTAATTTTTTATTTCTTAAAATCATATATCCCCCTAAACTATGAAAATTAATACTAAAATAGTTTACTTTATTTATAATTATTTCATATTATATCATTTATTTTATTTTATTGGTAATATTAAAATTGACTATATTATTATTCCTTTTTGGTATAACTAAACTATTTACATATCTCACTTTTTAAAATTTTTATGAAATTTATAGCTTTATTGGATAATGATTCGTTTTTTCTAGTAACATATCCTATACACACCTCATCACTACAATCTATAATATCAATAGCTTTAATATTTAATGTTTCATAATCTTTATTTTTAAAATTAAAACCAAATTTACAAATATCAGTATTTTCAATGAGAGAGTTCATTATATAATTGCTATTAGTTGTTATTATATTGCTAAACGATTTTTTATTAATATTTTTATATATATCAAAATTTTCTAAATATTGTTCTAAAGAAAAAAAATCTCTAGTTAATTGAACAAACTTCAAATTTAAAACCTCTTTAATAGTAATACTCTCTTTATTATAAAGAGGGTTATTTTTTCCTACATATATACAAAGTTTTTGGGTATCTAAAATATGAAATTCTAAATTTTTATGATTTAAATTATGAGTAAAACAACATTTTTGATTGCTCAAAATATAAACTATTCCAAATTCAGAAACATAATTTTTAACATTATCTATTATTTGCTCTACATTCTCTTCTAAAAAATGTATTTTAATATTTTCTTCCTTATATTGTTCATAATAATTACATAAAACTTTTGAAATCACATAATTTTGATGACATGAAATATTTAACTTCTTACTTGATTTTTCGCAAGATATAGATTCTATAATATCAACATTTTCCAAAACTCTTTTGACATAATCATATATTTCATACCCCTTATCAGTTAATCTTACCCCTTTACTATTCCTATTAAAAAGTTCTACATTAGCTTTCTTTTCAAAAGCCTTTATAACTTTACTGACATTAGATTGGGATGTAAAAAGCTTTTCTGCTGCTTTATTAATACTGCCACAATCAGCTACCGTTATAAAATATCTAAGTTGCTTTAATTGCATCTACTTTCCTCCATATTTATAATTATCTTGATAATATCAACTTTGTATATTATTGTCAAATATGACCTAGATAAACAAAAAAGTTGCATCAAAAAATAAAAAAACAAAATTTCAGTATAAAATAAATACTTTTATTAAAACTTGCATTTTATTTTAGATACAACTTTTTATTTATATGGTTTAATAGATTTAAAAAGGCTATATAAAAGTATAAGCCCTAAAACTAGAGCTATCATAAAGCCTAAGACTCCCAAAGCTGGTATATCAAAAAGTTTAGGTGTCATCCCTGTTGTACAAATTAAACTAGATGATATTAAAAGCCCTGTTATTATAATTCCCATAACAAGCTTATTTACCATCTTGTCTATCAATCCTAAAGGTTCTTCAGCATCTGCAAAATCTAAATTTAACTTTAAATGCCCTTTTGATGTTATTTTTAAAACTTCTGATAATTGTTGAGGTAATTTTATAAGTTTTGTAGCTGAAGCATAAGCTGTTCTTCCACCATTTCTAACTTCTTTTTCTAAATCAAACTCTTTAAATACTTCACTTGCAACATGATTTGAAACTATGTCTATAATATTTATTTGAGGTGCTAAAATAGATACAACCCCCTGTATAGTTATAAGTCCACGCCCAAGCATCGTAATACCCTTTGGAATACCAATATTATGTCTATTTGCAATACTTAAAAATTCTTCTAATATAATTCCTAAATCAATATCAGACATCTCAACTTCGCTATATTTATTCATAAAGATATCTATATCTTCATAAAGTTTTGAATGATTTATTCTTCCATTAACCTCACCTAATGTAAGTACAACATCTTTAAGCTTTCCTATATCATTTGTTGCAACAGCCATAATAGCATTTTTTATAAGCCCTCTATCACGATTAGAAAGTTTGCCAACCATACCAAGATCAATCCATACAATTTCTCCACCCTTTATTTTTATATTTCCAGGATGCGGATCTGCATGAAAAAATGCATCATCTACTATTTGCTTTATGTAATTTTCGCAAAGTTTATTAGCAATATCTGTTAAATCATATCCTAAATTTATAAGTTCATTAGTCTTGTCTATTTGTACACCATCTATGTATTCCATAACAAGAACTTTTGATGTTGTGTATTTAGTGTAAATTTTAGGACATGTAGCATAAACAATATCTTTATTTAACTTGTAAAATTCCTTAGCATTTTTAGCTTCAATTAAAAAATCCATCTCCTCTTGAGATACATTCCACATTTCATCTAAAATTTCATTAAAATCTAATACGCTTCCATTTTTTATAGCAATTTTAAGCATTGCACTTGCTTTTCTTAAAAGTATAATATCTCTAGACATTATATCGCGTATATTAGGTCTTTGAATTTTAAAAACTACAGGAGAGCCATCCTTTAAAACAGCATAATGAGCTTGTGCTATAGACGCTGACCCTAAAGGTTTTTCTCTAAACTCTAAACATAAACTCTCAATTTCACAGTCATATTCTTCGCGTATTACATGTCTAACCTCATCCATAGTCATAGGCTTAACCTCTGCTCTTAACTTTGTAAGTTCCTTGCAATAAGCCTCTGGTAGCATATCAGACCTCATAGACATTACTTGACCAAGTTTTACAAATGTAGGACCTAAATCCTCAATTATTAACCTTAATTTTTCAGGAGTCATTCCTTTGACAATTTTATGTCTAGAAAGGACTCCTAAAATTTCTCTTAATCTATCCTTATTATTTCCTAAGTTACTCACTTTTCTCTTCCTGCATTTTCATTATCTTAGCCTTTAAAATAGCTAATTCATCTTTTTGTAATTTATCTATGTTATTAAATATATAATCTTTCATGTTACTATCGTTATTTATATCATTATTTTGTTTATCTCTATTAAAATTTTCTTTTGCATTGTTTAAATTTCTTTTTAATTCTTCATTTAAAACTTTTCCTTGTTCTACTGTTAATTCTCCCTTTTCTACTAGAGAATCTACCATTTCTTTTGATTTTTCAGCTGTTGTTGCAACTGCACCTATTCCCATTAATAATATTTTCTTTAAATCATCATTTAAATTAAAAATCATTTTTTCTCCTCCTTAACATACATAAATACTTCTTAATTACTTAAAATTCTTAATATTCCCTAAAGTTTTACTTTAAGCTCTACTTTATTATTTACCGCTATCTAATTTTAATGTAAATTAAAAGCTAATAAAGTTTCTTTTAAACTATTATATTATATTTAAAAGCTATATTCTACCACAATTCATTATATTTGTATTAAATTACTCTTAATAATTATAAAATATATGTTATAATATAAAAAATTTTACATAAAATACACTTTAAATTTATAAACTTAAATAGTAGAAGTATGAAAAGTAGCCATGATGTAAAACTATAAATCAACTACACTGTTTACGATTATCGTAAAAATAATATTTAAGAGGTCAAAATATGGAAATAAAAGAACGTATAAAAAACTATTGGAATAAAAGATGTGAAGCTTTTACCAATTTAAGAATATCTGAATTAAATAGCGAACAAAGAGATTTATGGCTTAATATTATTTCTTCTAAGCTCGATAATACAAAAAAATTAGATATCTTAGATATAGGAACGGGGAGTGGCTTTTTAGCTATTTTAATGGCATCTTTAGGCCATAATGTAACCGGAATTGACTTAAGTCCACATATGATAGATAGTGCTAAAAATTTATCAAAAAATTTAGGATATAATATAAACTTTAAAACAATGGATGCTGAAAATTTAGATTTCCCAAATGAATCTTTTGATGTAATATTATCTAGGAACTTAACTTGGACTCTTCCAAACGTAGAAAATGCTTATACGCAATGGTATAGAGTGCTTAGACCTAATGGAATACTTATGAATTTTGATGCTAATTATGGAAATACTTCCTTTTACGAAGAAACAAAAAAAATAAATAAGGATAATGTACACAAAAATGTAGATTCTAAACTTTTAAAAGAATGTGATAATATAAAAAATGATTTATTAATAAGTTTTAAAAATCGTCCATTTTGGGATATAGAATTTTTAACATCTTTAGGCTTTGAATGTTCTTGTGATTATACAAATATTAATGATAAACTCCATGGCTCTAAAGATAAGTTTTGTAATCCTACTAAAATGTTTGCTCTATATTGTATAAAATAAACATTTAAAACTACTTATAAAAATAGACACAAATTAATATAAATAAAAAATGGATTACTGTAATTTATAGCAATCCATTTTTTAACTTTTAATCTATAAAAATAATTATTTTAATTTATCTAATACGGATTCACCAATTGTATTTTTAGGCATTTCAACCCCAAAATTATCAGTTACAGTAGCACCAATTGTTGCAAATGAATTACTTGTTTCTAATAAACCATGATTTTTCATAGATGGTGAATATGCTAAAAACGGTACATATTCTCTTGTATGATCAGTTCCTGTATAAGTTGGATCATTTCCGTGATCTGCTGTTACTATTAATAAATCATCCTCATTTAATTTATCTAAAACTTTACCTAAATTAACATCAAACATTTCAAGTTCTTTTGCATAACCTTTTGGATTTCTTCTATGTCCCCAAAGAGCATCAAAGTCAACTAGGTTTACAAAACATAACCCATTAAAATCTTTATCCATAATTTCTAAAGTTTGCTCCATTCCATGAACTGAACTTTTTGATTTATAACTTTGAGTAATACCTTCTCCATCAAATATATCATTTATCTTTCCAACAGATATAACATCAAAATTTTTATCTTTCAATGCATTTAAAGCAGTTTCTCCGTAAGGTTTTAAAGCATAATCATGTCTGTTACTTGTTCTTTTAAAATTCCCTTTTTTGTCTCCTATATATGGTCTTGCAATTACCCTTCCAACTTTCCATTCATCTTTAAGTGTTATCTCTCTTGCAATCTCACAACATCTATATAATTCATCTAAACCAAATGTTTCCTCATGACCACATATTTGAAGAACTGAATCGGCTGACGTATAAACTATCATATCTCCCGTTTTCATTTGATGCTCACCAAGTTCATCTAATATTTCAGTTCCACTTGCACTTTTATTTCCAACTATTTTATGACCAGTTTTTGCGCTTAATTCATCTAGTAAGTCATTAGGAAATCCAGTTTCTGTAAATGTTTTGAAAGGTTTAGTAATATGAAGTCCCATCATCTCCCAATGGCCAGTCATAGTATCTTTTCCAACACTTGCTTCTCTCATTTTCATTTGATATCCTAAAGGATTTTCTATTTTTTCTACATGAGCTATTTTATGAAGATTAGAAATCCCCATTTTTCTCATATTAGGTATGTTAAAAGTTTCAACTGATCTTGCAATATGACCCAAAGTATCTACATCTATATCCCCATATTCTTTTGAATCTGGCATTTCACCAATTCCTAATGAATCAATTACAATAACAAAAACTCTTTTGTATTTATTCATATCCAATCACCTCTTTATTTTTATTACACTCTATTTTACTATGCCAATTACTATGCTACAAGATTCATGTTTTCATATTAATAATATTAATTCAAAACAAAGTTTAACTTAAATACTGAATAATTTATAAATTATAGAAAAAACTATATTTAAGGAGGTATTTTTATGCTTAATTTAAATGATAAAGAAAGAATGTTGTTACAAGATGAAAAGGCGGGAGAAGAACTTTGCATAGAAAAATATAAAAAATATTCAGAAGAAGCTTCAGATCCAGAACTTAAAAACCTTTTTAAAGAACTTATGTCAAAAGAAGAAGATCATCTAAAAACTCTCAACCAAATGCTAACTGGAACTGTTCCAACTTTAAACACTCAACAAAAACAGCAAAACCAACAAAATTCAAATACTAATGTAAGTTCTGCAAACGTTGATAATAAAAATCAAATTAACTTTAAACAAGATAAAATAATCTGCCAAGATTCCTTAGCTGGTGAAAAATACGTATCTTTAACTTATAATAGCACTATTTTTGAAATGCGTGATACTAATGCAAGGCAAGTTTTAAATCATATTCAAAAAGAAGAACAAGAACATGGAGAAAAAATCTATAATTATATGCAGTCACATAACATGTACAACTAAAAATCACCTAACTTTTAATGCTTATTTTAAGAGGTACTAAAAATGTAGTACCTCTTAATCTTTTATTCTAAATTTAAAATAAGTTTAACTATTCTCTCTATCTTCTTTAATTAAATTCCTAATTGCTTCAATTGCAACCTCTATAGCACATTCAGTATCATGGACTTGTTTGTTTTCTAATCCTGCTTTTTCTCTTTCTTGATTTGCAACAACTAAAAAAACTGAACCTACTCTAACTCTTAAATAACTTCCAACTATAAATAAAGATGCACTTTCCATCTCTGATGCTAAACATCCACACTTAATCCAAGCATCCCATTTATTTATCAAATCATAACCAATTGGCATTTTTTCTGGTGAATGTTGTCCATAAAAAGAATCTTTACTTTGAACCACTCCTGCATGATAACTTTTCTTTAAAGTTTTGCTTGCCTTTACAAGAGCATTTACAACGTCTAAATTTGCCACTGCTGGAAATTCTATTGGAACATATTCTCTAGTAGTTCCCTCCATTCTTATAGAACCTGTGGCAACAACAACATCTCCTCCCTTTACATTTATATCCATACCTCCACAAGTACCAACTCTTATAAATGTATTAGCTCCACAATTAACCAATTCTTCTAACGCAATAGAAGCTGATGGACCACCTATTCCTGTTGATGTTACACTCACCATTTCTCCATCTAAATATCCTGTATAAGTTACAAATTCCCTATTATCTGCAACTAACTTTGCATTTTCTAAATGTTTAGCTATCTTCTCACATCTTTTTGGATCTCCTGGCATAATCACATATTTACCAACTTCCCCTGGTGCTACTGCTATATGGTATTGTCTATCAGAACCTTGTGTATAAATCATTTCAATTCTCCTAACTTTATACTATAATTTATTAATTATCTGTATATCTAATAATAACATAATTACAATCTTTGAACAATCGTTTACATTTTTATTATTTATATACAAAAAAATATTATAATAAATATTTACTCATTCAGTCAATATCTATAAAAATATTAAAAAAATTTTAACATTTATTGTGTAGAAATTATATTTTTTTAAGCCTAAAATAAAAAGAGTTTATTTATAAAAATAATCTTATCAAAGAAAGGTTAAACTTATATTATGAACAAGAAACTTGAATTACCAAAAGTAGGAGCAAGAATTCAAAAAACAGCTCTTTCAGTATTTATATGCATGATAATACCTCATCTATTAAATATGGAATATCCTTTTTATGCTTGTATAGCTGCTGTTATTTGTTTAAAAGATTCTCATGAAAACACTGTAAAAATGGGAGTAAATAGGATGATAGGAACCTTAATTGGTGGATGTGCTGGTATTTTATCAACGTTTTTATTTCTTAAATTTAATAACTACTATTTTGAATGCATAGTTACTTCTCTTTTATGCATAGTTGTAATTTACATATGTAAAGTTTTAAAAAAACCCGGCTCTGTTACAATAGCTTGTATAGTTTTACTTGCAAATACTCTTTTAATCAAACAAGAACCAAACTATATATATACCATAAATAGAATTATTGAAACATTTATAGGAATTATTGTAGCTACATTAGTAAATAGATTTATATTTCCTTATAAAAAGGATGAAAAGTAAATTTTAAATTAATCCTTCTAAAATTTATCTTAGAAGGATTTTATCATTTAAATTTTAAATCCAAATTACATATATATTTTTTTAAAAACCTTTAGCAACTAATTTAACTTAAAATTCCATTTTAAAAGTACCAAAATTTATTACTTTTCATACTATAATAATATAACTTATTTTATAATATTTATAAAAACTTATCTTGCTTAACAAAAATTAATTAAAAAAGGAGACTTTTCTTATGGCATGTGATAATACAATTCAAGTTCTTAACGGCTCAGTGCTAACATTTGAATCTGAAGTTCAAATTTGTAATTCAATAACCAACTTAGATCGTTTACAATTTCGAGATATCTTACAAGGAGGATTAAAAGTAACTAGCAATCAAGTAAATTTAACAATAAATAATACCTCTAGCACTGAACAAGCTACTATTAGTGACACTAATAATCCTGAGGATACTATAACAGTTGAGATACCTGCAGCTAATCTTGGCAATGATTATCCAGTAACCGTAAAAGTTAAATTTCAAGCTGCAGTAAATGATTTAGATGCACTTCTAGAAAACGCTGACGATCCTACTAATGCTGGTAAATTAACTAATACAGGTACTTTTACTGCACTTGATAATGCTGATGCATCTATAGGCAAACCTGCTACTGTTACATTAGCTGATACAAATGTAGAAGAATATTCTCCAGAAGTATCTGGGTATTCTATAACAGTTTGCCCATCAGAAAATGATGCTAAATTTGAAGCTAAATTATGTCTAAATACTCTATGCGGAGATTATACAGATGGTAAATATGTTTTAAATGTTACAGCTCCAGATGGAATTAGTTTCTATGAAGATGCTACATCTACACCTCCAGCAGCTGTTGAATCTTACACAGGATGTTGTTGCAAATCCACTAAAATTGAAATGGCTACCCCTCCTGTAATTAGCGCTGACAATAAAACAGTTACTATAACTATTGCAAGTAATGAAGTTGATTTAGCATTAGAAAATGATAATGATGATTCATGCAATAACAATATATCAGTATATATTCCTTGCAAATTTGATAATGCTGCTTCTGCTTGCACAAACGAACCTCTTATTATTAATGGCTCTATGAAATTTACAGATAATAATGACAACACTTTAGCTGAACTTAAAAACTTTGGTTTATATGTTAACATTGATTGTGGAAATCTTGTAGGCGTAAGTAAAACTATTCTTTGCTAATTCTATTAAATATTCTTTATAAAGCACTATAAATGTAATTTATAGTGCTTTATGGTTTTTAATGAAAATCACAAAGCTATAATCTAGCATAATATATAACATATAAATTTTTGTTTAAAAAGGAGGTTTATTTATGGATTGTGATACACTTCAAGTAGTTGACGGTTCAGTTTTAACCTTTGAAGCCATAACTAGACTTTGTGAATCACCTATCCCCCCATCAGATATAACAGCAAATTCCACATTTGAATTTAATGATTATTTATCCGCTGGGTTAAAAATAGATAATAGTAATGCTGTAGAAGTATATTTTTCTAGAGATAATATTAATTATGAAAAAATTATAAATTTCAATAAAGTTATTATTCCATATCCTGAAATTGGATCTAACTTAGGATATTATTTAGGTGTTACTACTCCTATTAATGAGATAAAATTTTATCCTATATTTGTAAAAATATCTTTTTCAACTACTGTGTATGATATTGATAAACTTCTAAGCACTAGTGCTACTACTCAATATCCTATATTGAATAATACTGCAACATTTTATGCTCAAGCAAATCCTCCTGATAGTCCTCTTATTAATTCAATTAATGTTACTTTATCCTCGATACCAATAAAACAATATTCTCCAGAAGTTTCTGGATGCTCTATAACAACTTGCCCATCAGAAAATGATGGTAAATTTGAAGCTAAATTATGTCTAAATACTATATGTGGAGAATATAAGAATAGTCAATATGTTTTAACTATTACAGCCCCAGACGGAATTACATTTTATCAAACTGACCAAAATAAAATTAAAGCTTACACAGGATGTTGTTGCACATCTAATCCTATTATAATAAATACTACACAACCTGTTCCTTTAGTTGATAATACAAAAATAGCTATTATAACTATTAAAGATACGGAAATTAGAAAATCTCAAAAAAATGATATTAATGATTCCTTCAATAATATATCCATATATGTTCCTTGTAAATTCGAAAATTCTACGACTACATGTACAAAAGATTATCTTATTATTACTGGTTCTATAGAATTTCAGGATACAACAAATCCTAATATTCCAATTACTTTAGTTAAACTTAAAAATTTTGCATTATATATTAATATTGATCATGGAAATGTTATTGGTATAGGCAAAACAATTCTTTGCTAATTTTATTAAATATATTCTTCATTTATAAATTTATGATGCTTTATACTTTTTAATAAAAAATTACTAAAACATAGTCTACCATAATATATAATATATAAATTTTTATTTAAAAGAGAGGTAAAAGAGAACTTACTTTAATTTTAAAAATAAAAAAACAAACTCTATAAAATTTTTATTTATAGAGTTTATTTTTATAACAGTTAATCTTTCATTGTAAAAAATCTTTTTATAGCTTGCCAAATAGATTTTTTCTTTGTTTTTTCACTATCTTGTTCTTTAATTTCTTCTTTTTCTTCAGTTTCGTTACCATCATCTATATTTTCTAAACTTTCGCTATAGCCACTTTCTTTATTTATCTCTATTATATTTTCCTCTATAGCAGAATTTTCTTCATTCTGCATAACTTCTTCTAAGTTTTCTGTATCTTTTATTGTTTCACTTTCTCTATATTCTATATCTAAACTATTACCTTCTTTATTTACCATTTCTTCTATTTCATTTTTTTCTTCTTGTTCTTTATTTTGTAACTTTTCTATATCTTTTAGTAATTTTTCAGTTTCGTTTTCTTTCTCTATCAATTCTATATCGTCACCCAAATATTTTTTTATTAATTCACCATTTTTTCCATTATAATTTATATCATTTATATTTCCGCCTCTTCCACCTATTCCTTCAACAATATTTATATTACCTACTTTTACTTTAACCTTTCCATTAGAATTTACTATACTACCGCTATTCCCACCATTAAATCCTCTTATAACTTTTCCGTCTATAAAACTTCCTGAATCTCCTCCACTTCCTAAAATAACATTTATATTATCACCCATTGTAATACTTGATACTACAGCTATTTCTTTTTCTGTTAACGAAATTACATTTCCTGCATTCCCCCCTTTTACCATACTAAATTCATATTTATCTTGAGTACTACCACCATTTCCGGCTTTTAAAATAGTATTATTATCTATATTAATTGTTCCATCTCCCATACATATAGCACATCCACCATTTCCACAAACTCCACTACTATAATCCCCTATACAACAACCACCATCACCAGCATTTATTTCTAACAGTCCATTTCCTTTTTTCTCAATTATCCCACTATTTTTAATATATATACCATTACCACCTTCATCTGCTGTTCTATCCTCAGATATGCTTTCAACGTCTTTTCCACTTTCTCCGCTTATCTTTACATTAATATCATCTAATATTATAATAGATGATACATCTTGCACATCTTTATTATAAAATCCTATGCCGCATCCACTACCTAATATGTTTTCATTTTTATATCTATAATCACTTTTACCACTTATAATCTCAACAAAACCTTGTCCAGAAAATATAAGATTTCCAGCTCCCTCTGTATAAAAACTACTTCCAACAGTAGGTATTCCACATCCTCCACTTAATTTTAAAAAACCATCTTCCTTCCCTTTAATTTCTAAGGTTTGATTATTAGTTACACATATTGAAATATTTCCTCCACTGCTTATACTGTTTGTTCCAGAAAATACTAAATAATTTTTATAATCATGCTTTTCTCCAGATGCAAAATTTATTGCTATATCCTCTTTAGAATCTAATACTAAATCATTTATGTTTACTACTAAATCTGAATTTCTTTTCTTAATAAATATCTTAAAATTACATATTTCACCATTACTAGTTAATGTAATTTCATTAATATTTTCATTGATTATTATAGTTTTGTTATATAAATCATCACACACACACGTGCTTAAATTTATTACATCACCATTTTTTATACTCATAAATTCCTCCTAATTTGCTAGTTGTATAATTAATCATATGATGCAATTTGTATTTCATATTCAAAAAGTACACATTTATTTTTTTTAAACATAATATAAATGATAATAATTTTTAAGGGAAGAGTTATGATTAATATAAAGAAAGAAATATTTTTAAAGCCAAACTCCTTAAACAAAGATAAGGAAATAGAATTTTGTATTTTGGATTGTTCTGTTAATAATAAAAAATGTGATGTATACACCGATACAGAATATATAAAAATAAAAAACAAAGATATCATTCTAACTGATTTAATTATAAAAAATACCTTAAACACTAAATTAACAAATGTTAAATTTAAAATCTGTAATACTGACTTTTTTAAATTTATTCCTTCATCACTAAGGAACACCTATACAAGAGAGGTCTATACATCTCAAAATATAACTTGTAATATATTTTATTTAGGTACTTTACAACCTAATGAAGTATTAAATCTTAAATTTAATATGTTATTTAATCTAGATTCTTTAAATTCTTCATCTAACAATTCCTTAAAATTTTTAAATGAATTAGATGCAGAATTAAAAAATATGAAACTTACAATAGATCAAGCAGTGCTAAGAGTAGTTACAAGACCTAAAGAAGATAAAATTGAAATTGAAAATATAGGATCTAAAGAATTAAAAAACATAGTTTATAACTATGAGATTCCTGAAGGTTATATAATTGATACTAAATCTATTAAATACAATCTTAATGGAGCTTTATGTAATATTTTCTTTAAAACTATAAAGAATAATATTGTTTTTAAATTTAGCAATATACCAGGAAATACTTATGATAATAAAAAAATTATTATTTCTTTAAAGCATATTGATATAAATACACTTCTAGGTCCATCATCCATGATTCTTAATTAATAAAATTTATTAATAATTTAATAGCCACCTTAAAATTGGTGGCTATCCTACTTTAACTTATTTATTTCTTTTAATAATTTATGAAATTTTTTCAAACTGACTATTATAAAGTTCTGAATAAAAACCACCTTTAGATAAAAGATCTTCATGATTTCCACTTTCTATAATGTCCCCATCTTTCATTACAAGAATTAAATCCGCATTTCTTATAGTAGATAACCTGTGCGCTATAACAAAAGATGTTCTTCCTACTGTTAATTTATCCATAGCTCTTTGAATGAGTTCCTCAGTACGAGTATCGACAGAGCTTGTAGCTTCATCTAGTATAAGAAGAGGTGCTTTTTCTACCATTGCTCTTGCAATTGTTATAAGTTGTTTTTGTCCTGTTGAAAGATTAACTTTATCATTTAAAACAGTATCATACCCCATCGGAAGTGATTCTATAAAGTGGTGAATTCCAACTGCTTTGCAAGCATTTATTACTTCATCATCACTTATCCCCTCTTTGCTATATACTATATTCTCTTTTACACTGCCCTCAAATAGCCAAGTATCTTGTAAAACCATACAAAAAAAATCATGCACATTTTCTCTTGTCAATTTTTTTGTGCTAATTCCATCTATCTTTATTTCCCCACTATTAACCTCATAAAACCTCATAAGAAGATTTACTATAGTTGTTTTTCCAGCACCAGTTGGTCCAACTATTGCTATTTTTTGACCTGGTGATACATGAACTGAAAAATCATTTATTATAATTTTTTCAGGAGTGTATCCAAATTTCACATTTTTAAACTCTACATCACCTTTTGAACTTGTCAAAATCTCAGTTTTATAACTCTCATCTTCAAGTTCTGTCTCATCTAAAAATTCAAATACTCTCTCACTTGCCGCTGCTGTTGACTGCATATTAGTAAACGCCTGTGCTATTTGAGATAATGGTCTTGTAAACAATCTTACATATATCATAAATGCTACAATAACACCAAAGGTAATTTTATTATCAAGAGCCATCGTTCCACCTACAACACACACAGTTACGTAAGCAAAATTCCCTATAAACCCCATTAAAGGCATCATAAGTCCAGACAAAAATTGAGATTTCCAAGCACTTTCATATAACTTCTCATTTATTTTATCAAAAGTTTTTTTTGCTTTTTCCTCACCATTATAAACTTTTACAATAACATGCCCACTATAAATTTCCTCTATATGTCCATTTATCTTTCCTAAATATTTTTGTTGTCTCAAAAAATATTTTTGCGATTTTGAAATAATTAGTATCATAAATAAAAAACCTATTATTGTTGCAATAACAGCAGAAAAAGTCATAATTAAATTAGTTTTTAACATCATAAATAAAGATCCTAAAAATAATGTGACCTCACTAACTAATACACCAATACTTTGATTCATGGTTTGTCCTATAGTGTCAACATCATTTGTCACCCTACTTAAAACATCTCCGTAACTCGTTGAATCAAAGTACTTAAGAGGCAATCTGTTTATCTTTTCTGAAATATCAGTCCTTAAACTTTTTGAAAGCCTCTGTGTTACTGTTGCCATTATAAATCCTTGAATATAATTAAACACAAAACCTAAGCCATAAAGTACAGAAAGAAAAACTGCTATTTTCTGAACTTTTTCTAAATCAATTCCACTTATTAATCCATCTGTTATTAAATCTGTTATCTGACTTAACTTATTAGGCCCTACTATAGTAAAAATAGTACCTATAATTGCAAAAATAAAGGCAACTATTATTTGAGGTATACAGAATTTACAATACAAAATTAATTTTTTCCAGCTCTTTAAGAAGTTTTCTGGTTTTTCAAAATTATTAATACCTCTTTTCGAAGGACCACCTACCATTTTGTGATTTCTTCCCTTAAAAATCTCATTACTCATCCTCAAGCTCCTCCTTAGACAATTGCGAATACGCTATTTCTCTATACACTTTACATGTCTTTAAAAGTTCTTTATGGGTACCCATTCCAACTATTTCTCCCTCATCTAAAACAATTATTTTATCAGCATTTTTAATGGTTCCAATTCTTTGTGCAACAATTATATTAGTTGCATCTACTGTTTGTTTTTTAAGCTCTAAACGAAGATTTCTATCTGTCTTATAATCAAGAGCTGAAAACGAATCATCAAATATATAAATCTCGGGATTTTTATAAATAGCTCTTGCAATATTAAGCCTTTGCTTTTGCCCACCAGATACATTAGTTCCACCTTCTGCAATATTCCCATTGTAAGTATTTTTCATATTTTCAATGAAATCTGTCCCCTGCGCAACACTTATAGATTTTTTCACTTTTTCTAAAATTTCATCACCAGTTTCATCTATTCCATAAGCTACATTAGATAAGACTGTCCCACTAAACAAAATAGCTCTTTGTGGCACATAACCTAATTTATTATTAAGATCTTTTTTACTATATTCTTTAACATTTATTCCATCAACTAAAACTTCCCCACTCGTTGTATCATAAAGTCTTGGGATAAGGTTTATAAGAGTACTTTTCCCACTCCCTGTCGAACCAATAAAAGCAACAATTTCACCTTTGTGTGCTGTAAAGCTTATGTTTTTTAAAGCATACTCTTTAGCATCTTTATATTTAAAGCTAACATTTTTAAATTCGATTTCACCTCTTAATGAAATATCTGAAACATCTTTTTGTCCATCTAATATACTAAGTTTTGTATCTAATACCTCATTAATTCGTTTTGCACAAACTGTAGCTCTTGGAAGTATTATGAAAATAATTGTTAACATCATAAATGCCATAACAACTTGTACTGCATAAGCTGAAAAAACTACCATATCACTAAATAAAGATAATTTATCTTGCATGCTTGCTCTTTGTATTAAATAAGCTCCAATCCAATAGACAGCAAGATTTAAGCCATTCATAACAAGTCCCATGCTAGGATTCATAATTGCCATTATCCTATTTGCAAAAAGATTATTAGATGTTAAATCATTGTTAGCATTTTCAAATTTTTTCTCTTGATAACTTTCTGCATTATATGCCCTTATTACTCTAAGTCCTGTTAAATTTTCACGTGTGATATTATTTAAATTATCTGTTAAACCTTGAATTTTTTTGAATTTTGGAATTGCAAAAGTTATGATAATAATATTTATAACTAAAAGAAATATAACTGCTCCCGCTGTTGTTGTTGTCCACTGCCAATTTTTATCTGATATTTTTATAATTGCCCAAATTGCCAGAATTGGAGCTTTAATAATGACTTGAAGTCCCATAGCTATAAACATTTGAATTTGAGTTATGTCGTTTGTTGAACGAGTAATTAAACTTGCTGTAGAAAAATTATTAATTTCATCCATAGAAAAGGATTCTACTTTATTAAAAACTTTACTACGAATCCTCATAGAAAAAGTTGCTGCAACTTTTGATGCAAAAAAGGCTACAATAGCACAAGAAATTAAACTTCCAAACGCACATAGCATCATGTGCCCTCCTGATGTCAAAATATCCTCCATAGTACTACCTTCTAGTTGTACAAGCGTTGTAATTTCAGACATATAGTCTGGAAGCTTTAAATCAAGCCATACTTGAACTAATATAAATATTACACTAAAAAATACAAATAACCATTCCTTAGATTTTAAATATTTAAATATTTTTAGCAAAAGTGTTAATCCTCCTATATCTTTTTAATTTAAAATAAAGCCGCCAAAATTGGCGACTTTAAAATTTAAGCTACAGATTATATATATTTAAAATCAGTTTTATTTTATGACAGTTATTTATCTCTAAAAAAATTACTATCTACAAATTACAAACATTATTTAAGATTAATAAATTCTATAATTATTTTTTATTTTAATTCATTATATATTCTAGTGGCTACTTTATTTCTTAATTTTAAATGTACAGTTATTGGTTTTTCTCCTTCATGATAAACAGTATCTACCATCCCCATATAAATATATGGCTCAATTATTCCATCAATTTGCCTGTGTTTTCTAACAAATAAGTGCATATTTATGTTTTTTTCAACATTATTTATAAGCTTTTGACCAATTTCCGATTCTAAAGTTGTTGAACTTGAACTTTGCCAAACAAAAATATCTCTTCCTATAAATTCATTTTCATGATTTATACTCTCTTTTATTCCTTCTTCTTTTTCCATCCCTACAAACATGTACCAATCATTGCCATTAGTCTTTAAACCACCCATGCCATATCCACCAAATTTTTTAGTAGCATTAGACATTCTAACAACATCATCTCTTGTATATCTACTATAAAGTTTCAAAAATGGCATACCATAGTTTTTCCTTCCAAACTCTCTTTCATAAGCTAATAACCCATAATTTATACAATCATTTATATACACCTTAAACTTCTCATCCTGTACAATTTCTTTAATTTCAGATGCCAAAATTATTTTATCCCCATAATCTTCTATGAAATTAAAATTACTTTCCTTTTTACTATGATAATCTCCTCTTAAACACTCTATTGTATAATTAAAAGTTTTATCATCTATAAAATCTATATACTTTTCTATATCATTTTTAAGTTGATTTCTTGTAGATACACCATTTTTTATAAGATATCTTAAAATTAAAAATTCAAAAGGTCTTTTCAATGGTAACTTCCCTGTTATATCTTTTAAAACAAATTTAAATTTTTCATTTTTTAGTAGCTTTGTATCTTCAAAATTTTTTTCAACCTTTTCTAAAAATCCAAGATAACTCTTACTAGAAACAGCGCCTATAAATTTCAAAGGATTAGGGGCTCCTTCAAATAAAAAATAATCTGCTAAAAAATTTACAACTTTTCCACCATTAATCTTTTTAAATTCATTATACTCTTCTTTTAAATACTTCATATTATTAAAGTTTTCACTATTTATCTGAGAAAGTATTCTTTCCTTAGCTATTTCATCCATTTCAATATTTGTGCACCCTGCTATATTAGAAAAGTTGCTTTTTATAGAAGCCTTTAAGCTTTCCTTATCATAATACTTTGCACCATTTAAAGCTATAGCAATTTGAAATGCTTTATTATAATTACCTATGAAATCTAACACAGTTAAGAATTCTTTTTCTTTGTACTTTCTAAGACCTCTACCTAATTGTTGTATGAAAATTATAGATGATTGAGTTGGTCTTAACATTAAAATTAAATTTATAGATGGAACATCAATACCCTCATTAAATAAATCTACAGTAAAAATAACTTCTAATCCATTATTATCATCTTCTAATTTTTTAATTTCATCTTGCCTTTTATTAACTGAATCGCCCCCTGTTAATGCTATACTTTTTATACCTCTTTTATTAAATTGATTGGCCATAAATTTTGCATGTTCAACACTTGCACAAAATCCAACAGCCTTTCTCTTATATCCATCAAAGCCATAAAAATTCATTTTTTCTATTATAAAATCTACTCTTTCATTAATTTCAAGAAGTTTTGAAAGCCTTTGTATATCATTAATATCTATCCCTGTGTAATCTATCAAATCTATATCAGTTATCCCAAAATAGTGGAATGGAACTACTAATTTCTTTTCTAAAGCTTCATTCAATCTAACTTCTAAAGAAATATTATTATCAAAAATGGAAAATATATCTTTTCCTTCTGTCCTCTCAGGGGTTGCTGTAATTCCTAATAAAAATTTAGGCTTAAAATAACCTATAACTTTCTTATAAGTTTCTGAAGCACTATGATGTGCTTCATCTATAACTATATAATCAAATTCATCTTCTTTAAAATCATTGTAATAAGTTGACATACTTTGAATAGTGGCAAAAAGATATTCTTTTCCATTTTCTTTTATATTTCCTGTAAATAACCCAAATTCTTTATGTGGCATTATTTTTTTATAATCTAAAATAGCTTTTCTTAAAATATCCTCTCTATGTACAATAAAAAGCATTTTTCTAGGATTAAATTCCTGTACATCAAATGCTGACATATACGTTTTTCCCGTACCCGTCGCTGCTATAACAAGACTTTTATTCCCTCCATGCTCTCTTAATCTTCTTAAATTCTCTAAAGCTTCCTTCTGCATAACATTAGGTGTTATCTTTTCATATTTTAATAAAAGTTTTTTTGTACTCTCCTCTATATTAGTCTTTTTTATATCCTTTAAAAAAGTATCATAATCATTTATAAAATTATCATTGACTTCATAGCATTCATTATAAAGTTTATAATAAGCATCCATTACATCCTTTGAAAATCCATAATCTTTTTTGCTTATTATTTTTACATTCCATTCTTCATTACTCTTTAAAGCACTTTGAGTTAGGTTAGATGAACCAATATATATTTTATAATTTTTTTCATATTCAAATATGTAAGCCTTAGTATGAAAACCTCTTAATTTTTCATCAGTAACAAATATTCTTAAATCTATATTATTAAACTCCTTTAACTTTTTTAAAGCACCAACTTGCGTAAAATTTAAATAAGTTGAAGTTATTATTGTACCCTTAATATTCTTTTCTGCTAAATTTTTTAAATCATCTAAAATTAATTGTAATCCTGAAAAATTAATAAAAGCTATACTAAAATGAAAGCCCTTGCAAGTTTTAAAAGCTTCTTTTAATTCTAATAAAAAGTTTTCACCTTCACCATTTGTTATAAGCTTATGTTCTAAAAAATCCTCACTATGCTCCCGTACCTCTTCTTCTATATTATCTAACCTTGTTAAATCTAACTCTGTTTGTATATACATAAAATTTCCTTTCTATTTTAATTTACCCTACAAATTATTTGATTAAGTTTTATAAATTAGTTAAGTATTGTAGCTATAATTTCATCACTATCAAATATGTCTCTAGTTTCAAACACCTCTTGCAATGCTTCTATATTTTCATCAGAATGCTCTACATCTTTAGAATACATATGCGCTATATCAACTAAATCTTCTTCTATAAAGTTACCTTTCTCTATCCATCTTACAATAGATAATTCCTTAATCATCAACATACTTATTATAGCTAATTTTATTTTTGCAGACACATCATAATCAAATATTGCTTTCATAAAATATCTAAATATAAAATAAACTAAAATATTTTCAAATTTAAACAAACTTTTTTTATAATAATCATCAAATTCTTTATGTTTATATGTAAGTAAATTCTCATTTTCTTTAAAATATTTTAATGCATTGTTTAAACATAGTGGATCATTTTCATTTATATGTCTAATATCCTTATAAACTTTGAAATATTCATATATATTTTTATATTTATCAGCATATTTTTGCTTATAAGTATATAAACTTTTTATTATTTTATCTAAAAACTTCTCATTGTTATATTCTTCTATGACATCTACTATTTCCGCCATATCTCCTAAATCTATTTTATCTTGAATCTCCTTAACAAATTTAAGTATTATACAAATTCTAATATCTAATCCTAAATGTTTTTTTTGTAAAATACCAAAAATAACACTTCTGCAATTTAAAAAATTCAAAAAAACATCCTTATCAATATCACTCTCTAAAATATTTTCTGTTGTACTCTCACTTAATTTAAAATTAAAATTTTCTTCTGATTTTAATATTATTCTTGCAGATTCAGGGCAAGATAAAGAAATTCCAACTTCCTTTAAGTCAAAAAATTCTTCAGTATATCTTGGATATTCCTTGCATGTATGACATAGATAATCCTCTCCAAGGTTAGAGTAAATATCACATAGATTATGTTTATTTAAAAATGAACAATTTCCATTATCTAAAAGAAAAACTACATCTCCGTCCTCATCTTTAATTATTTTACTTTTTAAAACTTCTCCAAATTCATTATTTACATTTTTATAACGCTCATTTGTTATCTCATCAATAACTATTCCCCATCCTGCACAGCATGTATCTTCACACTTTTGTGCTATACACTTAAAATCATCAAAATAACTTGGTACTCTTACTTTCATCTTATAAACTTCCTTTTTATTATAATTAAAATCTTACCTTTTATTATAATAATTTATAACTTTAAGTTTCAATAATAATAAAATATAAAAAAAGCTAAGGATACTCCTTAGCTTTTAATTTATTTTAAGCTGCTACAACTTTATCTTCTTTATTTGAACCAACTATTAAATCAACAACTTTTTTGCCATGAGGTAAACAAAATTGTATAAATGGTCCCATAGCAAGCATTGCAATTATTGTTCCAACTCCAACTGTTCCTCCAATTAAGAATCCAACTATTAAAAATGTTGCATCTAAAGCAATTCTTATATATTTATATTGTACTTTAGTTTTATCTTGAATTATAAATGGAACTATATCATTTGGAGCAACTCCAACATCACTTCCAGAAACTAATGAAAATCCTGCTGCTATTATAAATACTCCAAGCACAACGATTAACATTTTAATAAAGAAATTTGCAGATGCTATTGGAAATATTGATACAATTTTTGAAGATAAATCTATTATTGGACCAACTCCAACAACACAGATTAAAGTTCCTATCTTTATACGTTTTCTTTCTATAAAAAGTATTGCAATAATTAATACAACTAATATTATTCTATTAGCTTGTCCAGGTGTTTTACCAAGTGTATTTGCTAACCCTTGTGTAAAAACTGTAAATGGATCTGAACCTATATTAGTTTCTAAAAACATAGCTACCCCAAACTGTATAACACTCATACCTATAAAAAATAAAATTACTCTTTTTATAAAATTCATTGTCTTATTCATTAAGCCTCACCCCTACTATGATTAATTTTACATTTAATCTGCGAATCGTTTGCATTTCCTACTGCTTGTATTTATTTTATAATACATTTTTTACATTGTCAATGTTTTCATTCAAAAAAAGTCAAAAACATTTATTTTTAAGAAAAAAAAGTTTTTAATATATTATTTTAATAATAATTTAATATATGTAAAATTATAGTATAAAACTATATTAAAATAGAACAACTATTTTAATATAGTTTTTATTAAAATAATATTCATACTATTTTTTTATATTTTTCTTTTTATTTTTCAAGAATATTACTGCTAACCCTCCTAATATTCCAGTTGTTATCATTGTTGTTAATGTTGATATTATAATAGTTTTAAAGACACTTGTTCCATTATCATTGCTAGGTGTATTTAGTGAAGCTAATGTTTGAATTGCTGATTCATCTTTTTCTGCTTCATTTTTAGTTACCTCACCCTCTTCTACTAATGTCATAGTATCTCCTAAAAGCGATACTCCAAATTCTATTGTTTTGTTTATTGGCACTATAAGCATAGACATTTTTATTTCATCATTTACACTACCTATTTCGAACTTAAAAGTGCTTGTACCTTTATCCTCATCACTAATATTTTTCATAGAATATTCTACTTCTTTACCATTAACCATTATTTTTATATTGTCCATAGCACTAGTACCTACAAAAGTTAGAGTTAAGTAATATTTTCCATCAATCTCCTCTAAAGTACTTGTACTATTTAAATATTTTTTAACCATCATTTTTCCAACAGCACTATCACTTACAACTTCATTTTCTATTGTATACTTTTTAAAATATTCTGTTGCTTCTATTTCTTCTAATTCACTATTATTCTCCGTTTTGCTTTTGCTAGTTTTATCGCCTGTTGTAGATGATTTAGAATTTGAATCGTTGTTTGATGAATTTCCACTAGTACTACTAGTATTATTATTTTTTGAAGAATTAGTTGATGTTACTGCTAAAGTACTAGCTGTTCCCAAAGATTTATTAGCCTCTGTCTTGCTTATTTGTTGCATAGTATTTTCTAAAATATCCACACCAAATGATATATTCATATCTGACATAGTTATATAAGCTGAAAGAGTTATCTTTGAATTTACACTACCTACTTTAAATCTTATGTCTTTAGTATTATTTGAGCTATTACTTCTAACAGTTTCATAATTTACATTAGTACCATCAACAGAAACTTTTACATTAGTCATAACGTCAAGCTGTGACAATCCTAAAGTCACATACGTTACACCATCTATAACCTCTATATAAGAAGTGCTACTTACAGCAGCCCTAGCTGCACTATATCCAATCGGACTATTTGACAATATTTCATTTTGGACTTTATAAATAACAGTATTTGTATTTTGTGTTGCTGTTGGAGCTTGTATACTACTTGAATTATTATTTGCCCCTGTATTACCTGCTCCATTTCCCAATGTATTACTGTTTTGTCCTATATCATTTCCACTACTAGGTTTATTATTGTTATTATTAGGCTTGTTATTGCTACTATTATCATTATTAGGTGGGGTAGTATTATTTTCATTATTATTTTTATCATTATCCTTGTTATTTTCTATATTTTCATTCTTATTTTCATCATTTGGAGTGTTATTAGGATTATTATCTGGAGTTTCAGTGCTATCATCTGGTGTATTTTCAGAATCTTGTTCATCATCTCCTATATTTCCATTATTATCATCTGGTGCTATATCTATATTTGCAGTATCTAATAACACTCTAAACGAAACATCCATTACATGAAAACCTAAATTTATGACAGTTGCAACTTCAATATTATCTTCTAAAGAATTTAAGTTAAACTCTACCTCAATTGATTTATTCCCAGTTTCTTTTTGTGAATAAGAAACCTCTTCTCCATTTACTTTAATTCTAATATTAGTCATTATGTTTTTCTCAGTAAACTCTAAACTAGCTTTAATACCATCTTCTGATATAGTAATTTTACTTTCTTCTGTTACGTATTTTCTAGCTGATGACTGAGCATCTGAATCAACTCTTAAAGTACTATTAGATACATTATAAACCCCATGCGCATATTTTTTATTTTCGCTACTAAAACTCTCTATCTCATTATTTTCCGTGGCAAAAACTTCTACCGGCATATACCCTGCCATAAGAGATGCTGCTATCATTAATGCTATTGTATTTTTTTTCATTTTAAAAATCCCCCTCTTTAACTGGTTTTATAGTTTTTATTTTAAATATAAAATAATAAAATTTAAAAAATATTAATGCTACTAAAAGTATTTTTACATGCAAGTTATCTAATAAAATAAGCGGAAAAGCCATCATAAAATCTGCAAAAGCAAGAATTGTAATCTTCTGTTTTAATGTCATAGCTTTTTCTTTAACAAAACTTTCTAGATGCTTTTTATAAATCTTACTTTCAGTAAACCATTTATGAAACCTTTCAGAGCCTTTAGCAAAACAAAAAGAAGCCAAAAGTAAAAAAGGTGTAGTAGGTAAAACAGGTAGTATTACTCCTATTGCCCCTAATAAAAATGCAATTAATCCTACTGCTATATAAATATATTTTTTAATTTTATTCATATAAAAAACTCCTTACACTAATTTAAACTTTATCTTTAATTATCTTTTATCAAATAAACTAAAAATTTATATATCTAACATATGCCTAACAAGCTCTATTGGATTATATATAATAAGTCTAATTCCTGAAAATCTCATAACCTCTTTAATCTTTGCTCGCATATCTTTTTTATAGCAATGTATTGTACATTTTCCACAAGTTGATTTATTATCTCCAAACTTGCAAAAATCTAATCTTTTATGAGCATACTCTAAAAGTTCATTACATTCATCACAAAATTCATTTTTTTTACTCTTATGCTTTTTTCTACAATAAATATTTATCATAAGTTTGATAATCTTTTTTTCTCTTTGAATTCTTCCCATACAAACTCCTCTCTAATTTATATAATTAATTATGATTATTATTATCATTTGAAAAATATAATTATCCATATATCTATACTTTTTAATAAAGTATCTTCTTTAAATAATTACTAAATTTCCATCCTCTAATCTATAAGTTTTATCACATATTGCTGTAGTTGATTTTCTATGAGATATTAAAACTATTGTTTTATCTTTGCAATTTTCCCTTATAGATTTTAATATTTCACCTTCGTTTAACGTATCTAAATTACTAGTTGGCTCATCTAAAATTAAAACTTCACTATTTCTTAAAAATGCCCTAGCAAGTCCTATTCTTTGTCTTTCTCCTGCCGATAAATTTCCACCAAGTTCTGATACCCTAGTTTCATAACCATTAGGCAAAGTTTCTATAAAGCTATGAATAGAAGCTTTTTTAGCCGCTTCAATAACCTCTTCCTTAGTAGCATTTTTATTTCCAAGTTTTATATTATCTAGTATAGATTCATTAAAAAGATAAGTTTCTTGACTAACTAAAGTTTGAGAATTTCTTAAAGAACTTGTGTTAATATTTTTAATACTCTTATTATTAATTTTTATATCACCATTATTTACGTCCCAAAATCTCATAAGAAGCTTAACAAATGTACTCTTACCTATTCCACTTTCTCCAATTAAAGCAATTTTGTCACCTTTTTTTATCTCTATGGAAGCCTTATTAAATACTCTCTTATCTCTATTTTCATAAGAAAAGTCAACATTTTTATAACTAATTGAATCACAAGCAATTTCTTCTCCTTTAAATACCTCTACAACTTGTGGTTCTTCATCCATTAAATCAAAAAGTCTTTGAGCTGATGCAAATGTTTGAAGCAGTGTATTTGATAAATTGCTAAGAGCCACAACAGGACCAAATGATGAGGCAATAATTACTGTTACTAAAATCATTGATGTAAAACTTATATTATTTAATGAATATTGATAAAAAGAAACCCCTATAAAAGTTAATATTGCACTCATTATAGTTAAATCTGTAATAGACCTAACTAAACCTTCATGTTTTTTTATTTTATCTAAACTTTCGTTCATTGTTTTAGAAGAATTATTAATTTCTTTTAATCTCTCTTCACCATTTTTAAATTGCAAAACTTCTTTTAATCCTCTTAAAGAATCTAAAACGTAGTTATTACAATCCCCAACAACTTGTCTATATTTAACCCCTGCATCCTTTCCTAAATTAGATGAAAAATAAGGAATAACAAATCCTACTATTAAAAAGAATATCAGAGCTAAAATCCCAAACAACGGATTTATACTATATAAAACTATCGAAATTATACTGTTTGTAATTAAAGCTATAGCAATTGGAGCTATTGTATGAGCATAAAATACCTCTAAAAGTTCAATATCAGATGTTATAAGTGATATAAGTTTTCCCTTTTCTTTTCCTTCAAGCTTTGCTGGAGCCAATTTTCTAAGTTTTAAAAATATTTTATCTCTTAATATATAAAGGATTTTAAATGCTATGTAATGCCCTGAAAGTTGTTCAGCATATCTTAATAACCCTCTTAAAACAGCACAAATCACCATAATAGCTATCGCACCTTTAAATGTTATAAATGTTACATCTCCTAAAACTGTACCAAGAGCTATTACACCAAAACTTGCTATAGATATTGCAGCTAAATATCCTAAAATCCCCATAGTTATAGTTATTAACATGATTGAAACTAATGGTTTAAGTTCTAGTATAAGTCTTTTCATAATTTGAAGACCAGACTTTCTTTTCATTTTTAGCACACCTCCCTTATACTCTCTAACTCTTCCTGTTTATTTACCATATCAAAATAATATGATTTGTTTTGCATAAGACTATCATGACTTCCTTCTTCAACTAGTTTTCCTTTATTAAGTACATATATTTTTTTAGCATCTTTTACGTTTGCTAATCTATGAGATATTACAAGAATTGTTTTTTTCTTTGAAAGATCATAAATAGCCTTCCATATATTTTCCTCACTTTCCACATCTATATTTGATGTAGCTTCGTCAAATATAATCATTTCCCTATTAGACAAGATAGCTCTAGCTAAAGCAAGCCTTTGCTTTTGTCCTCCTGATAAATTGCTTCCACTTTGTCCTACATAAGTTAATAAGCCATCCTTTAAAGAATTTACAAAGTCATACAGCCTAGCTGTTTTTAATGCTTTTACTATCTCTTTTTCTGAAGCACTTTTATTAGCTACCATTAAATTGTCTAAAATGGTTCCATTAAATATATAACTATTTGTCGAAACTATTGCTATATTATCATATATCTTATCCATTGATATTTCCTCTAAATCCACATTGTTTAGCAAAATATTCCCTTGTATTACCCTGCACTCATTTAATATTAAAGATGCAATAGTACTTTTTCCTGAACCACTTTCACCAACAATTGCAGTTAAACCTTTATCTTCTATATTTAAATTTATATTGCTTATTACCTCTCTCTCTCCATCATAACTAAATGAAACATTCTTCAAACTAACACTCATATTTTCATTGTTCCAAACTATATCATTATTGATATTTTTTTCTCTCTCCTTAGCATCTAAAATTTTAAAAATTCTATCACTAGCAGCCATGCCATTCATTGCTATATGAAAATATGAACCTAAAAGTCTAAGTGGTATAAAAAATTCTGATGATAAAATAATTATTATAAATAAACTTCCTGGCATTATCTGCCCATTTTTAAACTGTATTAAGGCAACTATTGTACCTAGCGCTGCTCCCCCAAAAGCTACCAAATCCATTATAGTAATAGAATTAAGTTGCATGCTTAAAACTTTCATAGTAATTTTTCTAAAATTTTCAGCTTCTTCATTCATTTTTTTATGTCTATCTTCATCAACATCAAATACTTTTAAAGTTGTTAACCCTTGAAGATTTTCTAAAAATGTTCCACCAAGATCCGAATAAGATTTCCAATAATCCTTTAAAATTCTTTTTGCTATTTTCATGATTGCTATAATTGATATTGGAATTAAAGGAACACACAAAATGAAAACTAAAGCAGCTTTTATTGATATAAAACTCATAAAAATAAACAAAGTTACAGGAACCAAAAGAGAATAAAAAAACTGAGGTAAATATTTTCCAAAATAAATTTCTAATTGTTCAATCCCCTCAACTGCTAATTGAACTATCCCAGATGTGCTTTCATAAGATGTATAAGAATGTCCAAGTTTTAAAAGTTTCTTGTATAAACTATCTCTTAAAATTATTCTTGCGTTAGATGACGCTAAATTTGAAAATTTAGTATATAAGCTATTGCAAATGCATCTAATTATTATAAGTACACTTACCATAATACTTCCATTAAGCAGCGAAATATCACTAGTTATATTAAAATATTTAAAACTTTCTATAATACTGCTATTAGAAAAATTTAAAGTGTTACCTAGATACACATTATTAATAAAACCACCTATTAAAAATACTATGCCTATATTACACAATACAGAAATCCAATTTGCTAAAACAGTAAATCCTATATACTTTTTTGAATTATTGCAAAGATTTATTAACCTTTTATTTATCATCATAAGTAATCCCCCTATCTTGTTGATAATGATTATCATTATTATTTTTACTATACAAATATACCCCAATTAATAATAATTTTCAATAACTTTTCAAATTTTTCTAAAAATTATAAAATAAAAAGGTAATTATACCAAATTATTTAGCACAATTACCTTTTACCATAACAAAAACTTACTAAACCACTAATCAAGACTTATTTAAACTGCCTCCATTAGTAGCAATTACTTCTTTATACCAATTAAAACTCTTCTTCTTATATCTTTCCAAAGTTCCAGTTCCATCATCATTTCTATCAACATAAATAAATCCATATCTTTTTTTAAGCTCAGCTGTTGATGCAGATACTAAGTCTATACATCCCCATGTAGTATATCCCATAAGTTCAACTCCATCTTCAATCGCTTCAGCAACTTGAACTAAATGATCATTTAAGTAGTTAATTCTATAATCATCATTTACAGTCTTATTTCCATTTTCATCAGTAATTAGCTTATCTACTGCCCCAAGCCCATTTTCAACTATAAATAATGGTTTTTGATATCTATCATAATAAAAATTAAGAATATATCTTAATCCTTGAGGATCTATTTGCCAACCCCATTCTGAAGATTTTAAATACGGATTTGGTACCCCTGAAATAAGATTTCCTTTTCCAACTCTATTTTTTTCTGGATCAGCTGTTGCACATGAACTCATATAATAACTAAATGAAACAAAGTCTACTGTATTTTTAAGTATTTGAGTATCTTCTTCCTCCATTTTAATTTCTATGTTATTTTCCTTAAAATACCTATTCATGTATTTAGGGTATTTTCCTCTAGCATGTACATCCCCAAAAAACAATGTTCCCCTATCTTGTTCCATTGCTTTAATTACATCACTTGGATTTGCAGTTAAAGGATAATTAGGAACACCTAAAATCATGCAACCAATTTTAAATTCCGGATTAATTTCATGCCCAATTTTAACAGCTAATGCACTTGCAACTAATTCATGATGCATTGCTTGATATAAATCTTGTTTTGATAATTGCTCCTTTGGAGTTAATATTCCTGCACTCATTAGTGGAAAATGTAGAGCTGAATTAATCTCATTGAAAGTTAACCAATATTTAACATTATCTTTATATCTTGTAAATACAGTTCTAGCATACCTTTCAAAAAAACCTATAAGTCTTCTATCAGTCCATCCATTATAATTCCTTGCCAATGCTAACGGAGTTTCATAATGTGATAATGTGACTAATGGCTCTATTCCATATTTAGCTAATTCATCGAAAACATTATCATAAAATTCCAACCCTTTTTCATTTGGTTCAATATCATCTCCATTAGGAAATATCCTTGACCACGCAATTGACATCCTAAATGTTTTAAATCCCATTTCAGCAAATAGCTTTATGTCTTCTTTATATCTATGATAAAAATCAATTCCTATTAATTTCATATTGTCTTCTGTAGGCATTTCAGTTATAGGACCAGTTATTCCTTTTGGCATTATATCTTGTATTGATAATCCTTTACCATCCTCATCATACGCTCCTTCAAATTGGTTTGCAGCAGTAGCTCCTCCCCATAAAAAATTTTTTGGAAACTTAACATTATTCATAAATAAACCCTCCCATTTATTCACTAATTAATTTATCCATTTTCTTTATCTTTATTTTATTTATTTTTTGAACTTTTGTCAATAAATAATCCATTAAAAATTCAAATAAAGAATTTTTATATCTTAATCATATAAAAAAACTGCATAGAAATTTCCTTCTACACAGCTTTTCTTATTTATATGCTTTTAGCAACTATTAATATATAATTTTCGCTCTCCCGTCTTCAAACTCTATTTTAGAATCAGTTATGATTGTTGCTTCATTAAATTCACCATAAGTATAAAACCTTCTCACATTAAATTTTGATTTATCCGCAAGAATATAACACTTCTCTGAAGACTTTATAACCGCTTTTTTAACTTCTCCATCTTCAAGCATCATTGTTGTAAAGCCACTTCTTGCATCTATTCCCATGGTACCTAAAAAAACTTTATCAAAATTCATAACCCTTATCTTATTTATTATATCCTCACCCATAATTAAATTTTTCTCTGGCTTTGCATAACCACCTAAAATATAAGTATTTATACCTTTTGACATTAACTTTTGTATATGCACTATTCCATTTGTCACCACAGTAATGCCATTAGATTCTATATGGTCTATCATATAAAAGCATGTTGAACCAGAATCTATAAATATTACATCATTATCTTCTATCAACTTCGCTGCTTTTTTTGCAATTTTAATTTTTGCCTCTTTATTAGTATTAAAAATATTTTCGCAATCCACTATTGTAAGTGGAACTTCATCTTCTATTACTTCAGCTCCACCACGTACTCTTTTTAATAAATTTCTCTCTTCCATAGCTATCAAAGTTCTTCTTACTGTTGATCTTGATAACTGAAATTTTTGCATTAGTTCTTCCATAGAAGCATACTTTTTTTCTTTTAAATATTCTGAAATATCTATCCATCTATCTACAAGTATCATATTTAACTCACCTTATTTATTTTTGTTCAAACTGTTCATTATATGAACAAAATAATAGCATTCTTTTATTTAGATGTCAACATATATTATTCTCCACATTTTATAACTATAAACCCTCTTTTATCTGCCTGCCACTATAATAAATAATTTAAAATTATTCACTTTTTTTAATCATTAATTGATATATAAGCACTTATTATCAAAAAATAACACATAAATATTAACAAAAAAAACTTTAAAAATATAAGAACTTAGGTAGAAAAATAACGCCTTTGTGAGAATATTGCTTAGAATCTTAAAATTTTAAAACTTCTATATCTTGTGTGTGCTCAAAAATAATAGTACAATATCCTGTGTCTTTAAAAAATATTAGTTTAATATTTAAATATTATTTTAAATATATAAAATTCAAATAAATATAAAGTCTAGGAGTGGTTTTGTGGAAGTTATTAAAAGGGACGGAAGTACAGTAGAATTTAATAAGGAGAAAATTAAAGAAGCTATATCAAAAGCTATGAAAAATGGTAGTGGAATTTACGTATTAAACATAGCAGAACTTATAGCAAATGACGCTGAAAAATATTTTAATGAACAAAAAGAAACATGTACAATTTATAATATTGAAAGTTATGTATATGATAGACTTGTTCATTATGGTCAAGTAGAAACCGCTAGGGCTTATGAAGGTTATAGAGCTGTTCAAGAATTTAAGAGAAATACTAATACTACTGATGAAAGTATATTAAATTTATTAAATAAACAAAATGAAGATGTAATGAATGAAAATTCTAATAAAAACCCAGTAGTTTCAGCAACTCAAAGAGATTTAATTGCAGGTGAGGTATCTAAAGATATTTCAAGAAGAAAATTAATTCCTGCATATATAGTGCAAGCTCATGATGAAGGAGCTATCCACTGGCATGATATGGATTATAGTTTATCTCCAATGTTTAACTGTTGTCTAGTTAATTTAGAAGATATGTTTTTAAACGGAACTGTTATTAATGAAAAATTAGTAGAAGAACCTAAATCTTTTGGAACTGCATGTACCGTGGCAACTCAAATCATAGCACAAGTTTCATCTAATCAATATGGTGGACAAAGTATTACTATTAAGCATTTAGCTAAATATCTTAAAGTTACAGAAGAAAAAGCCTTCAATCACTATTTAGAATTATTAGGTGATGAAAATTTAGCTAAAAAATTATCTTTAGATGCTAAAATGAAAGAACTTAAAGATGGAATACAAACTATAAGATATCAATTATCAACCTTACAAACAACAAATGGTCAAGCCCCATTTTCTACAATTTATTTAGAAATTGAACAAGGACATCCATACGAAGAAGAAATGGCGTTAATTTGTGAGGAAATGATAAAACAAAGATTAGAGGGAATGAAAAATTATAAAGGTCAAGAAATAGGAGAAGCATTCCCAAAACTTGTATATCTTTTAGATAGTCACAATTGTCTTGAAGGTGGAAAATATGATTATATAACTAAACTTGCTGCAAAATGTACTGTTAAAAGATTAGTTCCTGATTATCAAAGTGCTAAAATGATGAGAAAAAATTATGAAGGGAATACTTTCCCACCAATGGGATGTAGAAGCCATCTTTCACCTTGGAAAGATAATAATGGGAATTATAAATGGTATGGTAGATTTAACCAAGGAGTTATTAGTCTAAATTTACCTCAAATAGGAATACTCGCTAAAGGCGATATGGATTTATTTTGGAAAATATTTGACGAAAGATTACAGTTATGTAAAGAGGCACTTTTAACTAGACATAAAATGCTTCTTGGAATAACTTCTGATGCAAGTCCTATACATTGGCAATACGGAGCCATAGCTAGACTTGAAAAAGGACAAAGAATAGATGAATTGCTTAAAAATGGTTACTCTACTTTATCTCTTGGATATGTTGGAATATGCGAGTTAACTTATGCAATGCTTGGGGTTAGTCATACAACAAAAGAGGGGGAAAAGTTTGCCATAAAGGTAATGAAATACATGACAGATAAATGCAATGAATGGAAAGATGAAACAGGACTTGGATTTAGTCTTTATGGAACTCCTGCTGAAAGTCTAATATATAGATTTTGCAAAATAGATACAGCAAGATTTGGTAAAATAAAAAATGTAACTGATAGACTATACTATACAAATTCTTATCATGTACATGTATGTGAAGAAATTGATGCATTTACAAAATTAAAATTCGAATCTCAATTCCATGATATATCACTAGGAGGATGCATTTCATATATAGAAGTACCTGACATGAGTAAAAATGTTGAAGCTGTTGAAAGCATAATAAACTTTATATATCATAATGTACAATATGCTGAAATTAATACAAAACCAGATATATGTTATAAATGTGGTTATACTGGTGAAATTCAATTAGATAAAGAAGATTTAACTTGGCATTGCCCATCTTGTGGCAATAGCGACCAAGATGAAATGCAAGTTATGAGAAGAACTTGTGGATATATAGGAACAAATTTCTGGAATAAAGGAAGAACTGCTGAAATAGGTGATAGAGTTTTACATCTTTAACATAAGTATAAAAAGGCTTATTAAAAGTTAAGCCTTTTTATTATGAATAATACTGTTTAATCATAGGGGGCTAATAAAATGAATTACGCACAAATTAGAAAATTAGATGTTACTAATGGACCTGATATTAGGACTACTCTTTTTGTAAGTGGTTGTACCCATAATTGTGAAGGTTGTTTTAACAAAGACCAACAAAATTTTAATTATGGGAATGAATTTACTAAAGAAAAAGAAGATGAATTTATTTCATATACATTAAATCCACATGTTAAAGGTGTTAATATTTTAGGCGGAGAACCTATGCAACAAATTAAAGACGGTACTTTATTAAATCTATTAAGAAGAATAAAAAAAGAAACTAATAAACCTATATGGCTTTGGTCTGGATATACTTTTGAAGAAATAATAAATAACCCTAAAAGATTGGAATTATTAAATGAAGTAGATGTTTTAATAGACGGTAAATTTCAAATTGCTAATAGAAATATCATGTTAAAATATAGAGGTTCTTCTAATCAAAGAGTAATAGATGCCTCTAAATCTTTAAAAGAAAATAAAGTAATTGAGCTTAAATAGAATTTATTAAATTAAAAAGGAAATTAATTATAACTTTTAACTAGATAATTAATTTCCTTTTATAATAATTAAATTAACTTTATAAACTATTTTATAACTTTTTCTTTTCCATAGACTATTACTTTGACAAAGTTTTGATATTCCTAATTTGCAATAATTGATTCTACTTCATTGTAGTAATATTCTACCTTATCTAAAATATCATTGTTATTAGGTAACTTTGCAATTTCTGCTAAAGTATTCTTTATTCCCTTCTCTTTAATTAATTCTTGAAGTTCTACACTTTGTTTATCCTCTTTATTATTATAGTGAAGTGCAGCACCTACACCTAAAAGTAAATTATCTGTATCTATATTAAATCCTCTAGCTGTCATTAATGGTTTTATCAATCTATCATTTTCATTTAATTTTCTCAACGGTTCTCTACCGACTCTTGAAACATCATCCCTTAAATATGGATTTTTAAATCTTCCAATTATTTTATCAATATATTTTAAATGTGCCTCTTCACTAAAGTTATGCTTTGTTATAAGCCCTTTACCGCTTTCTATCATAGCTTTTCTAACAAAATTATATATTTTTTCATCATTTATACTTTCATCAATTGTACTAAGACCTTTAAGATATCCAAAATAAGCTGTTATTGCATGTCCAGTATTTAATGTAAATAACTTTCTTTCTATATAAGCCATTAGATTATTTGCTAAGTTCATGCCATCTATTTTAGGAATTTCTCCTTTAAACGCTGCTTCTTCAACATTCCATTCATAAAATCTCTCAACTACAACATCTAATATATTTTCACTTTTTACTGGTGGAACTATTCTGTCAACAGAACAATTGGGGAATCCTACAAATTCTTCTAAATACTTTAATTCTTCTTCATTTAAATATTTTTTAACTTCTTCTTTTAATTGATAACTTGCATTTATAGCATTTTCACAAGCTATTATATTTAAATAAGATTTCATTTTTTCTTCTTTTCTTAATCGTATTCCCTTAGTCAATGTTTCTGCTATTTTAGGAAGTACAACTGGTCCTACTGCTGTAGTTATTATTTCGGCAGTTTTTATTTCATTAAATATACTATCCTCTATTGATAAAACTCCACTAATGTTTTCTATCCTTTCCTCACTACATTCTACATCCATTACATGTATTGTATAACTTTTATCTTCGTTTATTTTATTAATTATTTCTCTATTTACATCTGCAAAAACTACATGATATCCTGCTTTTGAAAGTAACGCCCCAATAAATCCTCTTCCTATATTCCCTGCTCCAAATTGTATTGCTTTTTTCATAACACTATTTCCCCTCATTTTTTAAAATACACTTAATATATCCTGTTTATTTTTAGTACTATTTAATTTTTCAACTAAATCTGGATTTTCTAATGATGTCGCAATATTTGAAAGTATTTCTAAATGTTCATCACCAGCTCCAGCTATACCTATTACCAAATAAGCTAATTCATCTCCAAACTTAACTCCATTAGGGTACTGAAGAACAACTACACCTGATTTTTCTATTTGTTTTTTAGCCTCGCCAATGCCATGAGGTATTGCAACTCCCATTCCAATGTATGTTGTAACAACTTTCTCTCTCTCATGCATAGCATCAATATAACCTTCCTTAACGTATCCACCCTTAACCAAAAGTCTACCTGCACGAGTTATTGCATCTTCTTTTGATTCGCTTTCTAAACCTAAAATAATATTGTTTTCACTTAATATTGATGATTTATCAGTAGTTGCAACTTCTTTTTCAATAACTTGAACTTGTTCAATTTCTTTTTCCTCTAAACCTTTACTATTTGCCCTAGCTTCTAATATTAAATACAACTCATCTAATTTAGAATCTTGCAAAAAGTTTTCTATAAATACATGATCAGCTTGAGGTGAACTTGCTTTTGCTCTTTCTATCAATTTCATATGACTTACAACTATATCTGTATCCTTTGGTATATCATCAACTGATGAATTTGTAACTGTTATGCCTAATCCTAAAGATTTTATTTTATTTCTAAACTTAGTAGCTCCCATAGCACTAGATCACATACCAGCATCACATGCGAAAACTATCTTTTTAACCGTATCTTTACTTACACTTATAGTAGTATTATTTTTCATGTTTTTCATTTTATTCTTTGCTACCTCTAAATTCTCTGCTCCTCCATTTTTAGCTGCTCTTTTAACAAATGGTGCTGCAACTATAAATGATACTGCTGTTGCAACTAAAACTCCTACCAATATTCCAAAAACTCCTCCTTTTGGAGCTAAAGCCATAAGTGCAAATATACTTCCTGGTGATGCCGTTTCAACTAATCCAGCCCCAAATATAGAAAAGGTTAATACTCCTGATGCTCCTCCTAAAATAGCTGCTATTATTAAAATTGGATTCATCAATACATAAGGAAAATAAATTTCATGAATTCCTCCAAAGAAATGTATTATTGCAGCTCCTGGAGCTGATTGTTTAACACTTCCTTTACTATACATCCAATATGCTAATATTATCCCAAGACCTGGTCCTGGATTTACTTCAAGTAAAAACATTATCGATTTTCCTGCTTGTTGTGCTTGTTCTATACCTATTGGTCCTAAAACACCATGATTTATTGCATTATTTAAAAATAACACCTTAGCTGGTTCTATAAATATTGATACTAAAGGTAATAGTCCTCTTGAAACTATTATTGATACTCCTGCTGCTAGAAAGCCTGTTGCCATTACTACTAATGGGCCTACTGCATAAAAACCCAGTATCGCCATTAACATTCCAAGTATACCTATTGAAAAGTTATTTACTAGCATTTCAAACCCTGCTGGAACCTTACCTTGAACAACTCCATCAAATTGTTTTATTACAAACCCTGCTAATGGTCCCATTATCATTGCTCCTATAAACATTGGTATATCGGCTCCAATAATAACACCCATTGTAGCTATAGCTCCCATCACACCCCCTCTTACATCTCCAATCATTTTTCCACCCGTATATGCTATTAATAGAGGCAATAAAAATTTAACCATAGGATCAACTAATCCATTTAACTTTTCATTAGGTGCCCATCCTGTTGATATAAATAATGCTGTTATTAGTCCCCATGCTATAAATGCACCTATGTTTGGCATTACCATACCACTTAAGAATTTACCAAATTTTTTCATGCCATCTTTTGCATTTATTTTCGTAGTATTCATATTTCCCCCTCCTCATATGATATTCATTTCTTTATTGTAAACTTTTTCTTTATGAGTTAATTATAAAATTTCAATACTTATTTTTCAATTTTAAGAGGTCTTATCCTTGTCACTATTATTAGTGACAAGGATATAATAAATATCATTAAAGCAAAGGTATTTTTAACGTAAACACAAAAAAACTATATAAATAAAGTATCTTATAAATCTCTATTTATATAGCTTCCACCTTAAACCATCTCTTTATTAAACAAACGTAACAACTCATCTTTGTCACTTATTGTATCTAATCTATTTATTAATTTTTCATTTTCTAACATTTCCGCAATATGAGCCATTACTTTTAAATGTTCTTCCCCAGTACTTGCAATACCTATCAGTATATATACAATACCTAGACCAAAATTAACTCCTTTAGGATACTGAAGTATTACTACTCCTGATTTTTTAATTCTTTCTTTTCCTTCACTTGTTCCATGAGGAATAGCTACCCCTCTACCTATGTAAGTAGAATAAGCCATCTCTCTCTCTTTCATAGAAGCAATATATTCTTCTGTTGCAAATCCTCTATCCACTAATAATCTTCCTGCACGTGTTATAGCCTCTTCTTTTGATTCACTATCTAATCCTAATATAATATTTTCATTAATCAGCATTGAACTTTCTTCGTCAATAAACCTTAATTTACTCTTACCTTTTTTATTTTCTTTCTCATGTGCTTCATTTATAGATTTATTCTTTAATATTTCATATAACATATCTAATTTATCATCATCAAAAAAATTATTTATAAATATACATTTAGACTCTGGATAGCTTTTTTTGCATCTTTCCTTTAAGTTAGAATGACTTATAACTAAATCTGTGCCTGCTACAACATCATCAACAGAACAATTTTCAACTATAATATTTAAATTTAAGTTTCTAATTTTTCTTCTAAAACTAGCAGCTCCCATTGCACTAGAACCAATACCTGCATCACAAACAAATACTATTTTTTTAATTTCTTCACTCATTAATTGATCTAACTTTACCATATCATTTACTTCTTTCACTCTATTTAAACTACTGTTTTTATGTAATATTTTAAGTAATACTACACTAACAATAAATGACACTATTGTAGCACTAGCTACACAAATTACTGTTTTTAATATTTCATCCTTAGGAGATAGTGCAATTAGTGTAAATATACTACCAGGAGATGCTGATGATACCAAACCAACTTTCAAAATAGATGCTGTTGAAATTCCAGCCATTCCACCTAAAATAGTTCCTATTATAAGCATTGGTTCTTTTATAATATAAGGAAAATAAATTTCGTGAATCCCCCCAAAAAAATTAATAACTGCAGCACCCCAAGCCATCTTTTTTCCATTATCTCTACTAAATAAGCAATAGGCTAATAACATTCCAAATCCTGGCCCTGGATTTGCTTCAAGTAAAAACATTATTGATTTACTAGATTGCTGTATCTGTTCAATTCCAAGCGGACCTAAAATTCCATGATTAATCGCATTATTTAAAAATAATACTTTGGCAGGTTCAATAAATATAGATGTTAAAGGTAATAATCCTCTAGCTATTATCATATTCATTCCAATCATTGTTATTTGTGTTAACATAACTACAAAAGGCCCTACAATATAATATCCTACTATAAGCATTATTACAGCTATTACTCCCATTGAAAAATTATCTACTAACATCTCAAAACCTATCGGTACCTTATTAGCAACAACCTTATCAAACCTTTTTATTACTAAGCCTGACAATGGACCTATTATCATAGCACCAAGAATCATAGGTATATTAGATGATGCAATAACTCCCATAGTGGCTACCATTGAAATTATTTCTCCTCTTATTCCTCCTGTTAACTTTCCACCAGAACTTCCTATTACAATTGGTAAAATAAATATAGACATACTGTGTACAATTTTAGCTAATCTATCATTAGGTATCCATCCAAATGGCATAAAAAGTGCAGCCATTATTCCCCAAGCCATAAAAACACCTATATTAGGCATAATCATGCTACTAAGAAACTTTCCACACCTTTGCACATTTTCTCTAACTACCATTATTTAAATCCCCTCAAAACTTTTATCTATTTTTCTTTTATATAATTCAACTAATATCTCCTCCACTTTATCTATAACATCACTTTCACTTTTTTGTTTTAATATTCTTATGAATTCTTCTTTTTCAATCAAGCTTTCATTTATTTCACTCATAATTTCAGTATGAACATTTTTAAAGCCCTCAGCTACTAATTCAACAATTGCACCTTCAATAAGCTTGTCCTCTTCTCTTAAAATCTTTTTTAATCTTATATATCCAAACCTTATATTGTTTATGGATGAAATTCTACAATGTAACAACATAATATTTAGTTTGGATAAATACGTACTAGCAATTAACTCCCTCTCTACAAGCTTTTCTTCTATCTCCTTTACATTATTCTCACTATATGAAAATAAAATACTTGTTTCGTGTATTAATTCTCTTATAGAACTAACTTTACTTATTTGTTTAACAGATATACTTTCAAGCAAAGAATTAATATTATCACCTAACCTTGATATCTCATCTATGTCTTTTCTACTTATTCTAATCTTGTCTTTAACATTCTTCACATCGTGTTTTTCTGTGATTTTTTCATATTTCTTTCTCTTTAAAACTCTTCTAATATTATCTTCAATAAGCATTTTATCTTGTTCTGTAATTATTGTATTTACTCTAATATATTTATAATCTACTTTTAATCCCACAGTAGAAATTATAAAATCAATTCCTTCTTCTTTTAATTTTTCAGTATCTATATTTATAGAAGATATTGTTTTTTAACCTCTATACTCTTAAATTCTTTTCCTATAATAGACATTAATAATCTAGATGTTCCAATCCCTGTATGACAAGCTATTACAACTTTTACTTTTTCATCTGACATGTTTTTTTCTAAAGCCGCTGCAATATGCAACTTCTGATTCTGGTATTTCTGATAGTCCTGTTATATCTTTTAAAATACTACATGCCTTTGAACATATCTCAAATTCTCTAAAATAATTTTCTTTTATATTTTCTAATAATGGATTTCTTATGTTAAGTTTCATTTTCAATCTACTTATAGCAGGAACCAGATGATTAGTTAAATCTACTATTAAGCGTCCATCTTCCCTTAAATAAACACCAAACTCTTTTTCAGCTATAGATATAATATTATAAGCTACTTGCTTTACATCTAAGTTGGATAAATTAAAATCTTCTGCCATACTATCTAACCTCAATTTAGCGCCTTTTAAATGCATGGTTATGTACCCAACCTCATCTTTTGGAATATTTATATCAAACTCCTCTTCTATTACTGTTATAATTTTTTCTGCCATTAAAAACTCTGGAAGGCTTGATAATTGCCTTAATGTCTCTTCATCCATAGAAATTTTTTCATTATTTCTTATCCTTTGTATTGCCAGTGCTAAATGCACTACTAATCCTATGTATGCACTATCTGCTAATTTAATATTTAATGCATCTTCTAAAGTACTTACTGTATTTTCAACAGATTTTATTATAGCTTTATCAATAAATTTAAGCAGCCTATTTCCTACTGAAACCTCTAATATCTCTTCATCTCTTTTAGAGGCTTTAGATTCTTCAACGGCATCTATTAATTCGTTTTCATTTATACTATCATAGAGCAAATTTACCAAAGCTTTTCTAAAATTAGTTTCCTCACCTCGAACATATATACCAAGCCCTGGCTTTCTTATTAATTTTATATCAAATTTTATAAGCCATTTATTTATATCATCTAAATCCCCACTTAATGTGCCCTCTGATACCTTAAGTTGTGAAGTAAAGTAAAATAATTTTAAAGGCTCCTTTGCAGTTAACAACTCTCCTACTATTATTTTTTTTCGTTCTTCCTTACTAAATTCTTTCTTTATTTTTTCAATTTCTAACAATTCTAATATTAATTCTTGATTTTCTAAATTTTCATCAATAATCAAACCAACTCCTGGTTTCTTTATAAAATTAAATTCATTTTCATCTAACCATTGCTCAATTTTAGGCATTTCTCTTAATACAGTTCTAGCACTTAAAGATAATTCTTTTGCAATCATAGACGCAGTAATTGGACTATCAACCTTAGACTTTGTTAATATTTTTATTATTTCTTTTTGTCTAGAATTCAATTTATTCTTTTTCATTCTATTCTCTCCATATAGTCATTAATATTGTTGCTTTATACTTTAACTTTTGAACTAAAATCTTCCAATCAATAATATTATACCATTATAATTATTTAAAGATAGTAATTCGTTATTAAATCGAATTACTATTTTATACTTCTCTACACTTTAAATATCTATATATTTCATCCTACCTATTGCTTTTTTAAAAGCCTCGTCCTCTTCATCTTCATACCCTCTAAAAATAACTTTATCCACATCTTTATTATTAAAAACAAATTTATATTCGTCCCCTATATCTCCTTCAGGATAAAGACAACCCAAATAATCATAAAATTCTTTATTTTCACCTTGAACTATTTTTCTACCTATAATCATTAACTTTTTAAATCCACCTTTTAAAATAACTATAGATCCAAGCGGCAACAATTCCATACAATCACTTCCTTTAATAATATTTTTAGTAAATTATAAATATTATTATACTGAATTTATACGCATTATTAAAGGAATTTTGATAATACTAGCCTAATCTAAAAAAGTGGATTCAAATGAATCCACTTTTAAATATTATTCAACCGTAACTGATTTTGCCAAATTTCTTGGTTTATCTACATCTAAACCTCTTGCTTTAGAAACATAGTACGCAAATAATTGCAATGGTACAACACTTAATACTGGTGTTAATATATCTAACGTATCTGGAATTATTATTTTTGATTCTATTAACTCTTTATTATACGAATCTTTTTCACACATAACACCTAAAACTTCAGCACCCCTTGTTAAAACCTCTTGTATATTGCTAACCATTTTATCTACTAATTTTTCTTGTGTAAATAAAGCTACAACTACAATACCTTTTTCAATTAATGCTATCGTTCCATGTTTTAATTCACCACCTGCATAAGCTTCTGAATGAATATAACTTATTTCTTTAAGTTTAAGAGCAGCCTCCATTGCAACACCGTAATCCATTCCTCTTCCTAAAAAATACATATCCTTTTCATTGTAATGTTTAGATGCAAATTTTTGTATTTCTTCCTTGTTATCTAATATTCTTTGAACCTTATCAGGCAATAATAACATCTCTGTCTTTATTTTTTCAATTTCTTCATTAGAAATCGTTTCTCTCAAATCAGCAAGATGTAATGCTATAGAATACAAAATAATTAATTGTGTTACATAAGCTTTTGTTGATGCAACAGCTATTTCTGGTCCCGCCCAAGTATACAATACATTATGTGCTTCTCTAGCTATAGAACTTCCAACAACATTAGTAACAGCTATAGTTCTTGCCCCTTTAGCCTTTGAATCTCTAAGCACCGCTAAAGTATCTGCTGTTTCTCCTGACTGACTTAATACAATAACTAATGTATCTTTAGTTATTATAGGATCTTTATATCTAAACTCTGATGCTATATCTGTTTCAACAGAGATTCTTGCAAGCTTTTCTATAACATTTTTACCAATAATTCCAGCATTATATGCAGTACCGCAAGCTACAATATAAATTCTATCTATTTTATCCAAATCCTCTTTGGTTAATTTAATATCATCTAAATTAATTGGATTATTTAAAACTATTCTTGACTTCATAGTATCTCTTATGGCTCTTGGTTGTTCATGTATTTCCTTTAACATAAAATCTTCATAACCATCTTTTTCAGCTGCATCAACACTCCAAGTTATATGTGATATATCTTTATTAATAACTTCTCTATCCTCGCTATAAATATTTACACCCTTTTTATCTAATACTACAAACTCTTTATCATCTAGATAATAAACATCTCTAGTATAGTTTAATATAGCTGGAATATCTGATGCTATAAAATATTCATCTTTTCCAACACCTACTATCAATGGACTATCCTTTCTAACTGCTACTACCTTATCTGGTTCGTTGTTGCACATTACCCCTATTGCATAAGAACCTTCAAGTTTACTAGTAACTTTTATAACAGCATCTAGTAAATCCCCAGCATAATAATAATCTAAAAGATTTGGAATAACTTCCGTATCTGTTTCTGAAGAAAATTTATACCCTTTGTCTTTAAGCCATTGTTTTAATTGAGCATAATTTTCTATTATTCCATTATGAACTACACTAATTGTAATTGTTTCATTACTATGTGGATGTGAATTTATATCTGATGGTTCCCCATGAGTTGCCCATCTTGTATGTCCTATCCCTATATTTCCCATTAAAGGTTTTTCCTTTAATTTTGCTTCAAGATTTTTAAGTCTTCCTTTACATTTTTTAACTTTAATTTGTTTATCCTCAATTACTGCAACTCCTGCTGAATCGTAACCTCTATATTCTAATTTAGATAAACCATTAACTAAAACTTCTATTGCTTCTCTTTCTCCTACATATCCAACTATTCCACACATACTTTTCATTCCCCCATTTAATTATTTACTAAATTAAATAAGAAACTTAAGGTTAATTTTACACTCAATTGGTTTTGTCCTTAAAATTACTTTTAAGTTTTGTCCAATTTTTTTCGATAGTGTAAAGTACCGTAGGGTATCCGCCGAAATTTCGATATTCCCTATCCTCGTCAACTTAAATAAAATTTTAATTTACTTAAGCTCTGGCGCTTTTTATAATTTGATTATTATCCTTAAAAATCCTATTTAATATTTTTATAATATAATTATATTTTATTACCATTATATTTCAATTTTTACAAACATAAGTTTTATCATCAACATTCATGACAAAAATACATTAAGTAATTCTTTACAATTCATTTTTGACTACCTTTATGCTATTATTTAATTACAGCTACGTGTAAAATTTTAATAGTGTTATTGCTTTTTATAAGGGGGATTTCAATAATGAAGAAAATATGTATTAAATGCAAAAAGGAAATTAAACAAAATTCTAAAATATACTACACCTTAGATAATAATCTCTTACCTAAACCTTTTTGCTCATTCCAATGTGCTAAGTCATTTAAAGATGATACTATTTTAAAACTTGAAAAAATAATAGATTATATTAAAGAAGAAGATATTATAGAAAGATTTTATTAACACCTATTTTAAAATAATATAAAACAACAAGATAATAGCAGTTTCCAACTCAATAGAAACTGCTATTTAGACAATTTTATTTAATAAAAATATTACATTATAATAGATAAAATCCTCTATTTTAATACAGGAATCCCTATATATTTTTCTATACCCAAAGCTACTCCATCGTTTGCTACTGTATCTGTTATTTCTTTAGCATAACTTTTAACTCTATCTGATGCATTTCCCATAGCTATTCCACAACCAACTGTTTCAAGCATTTCCACATCATTATCGCCATCTCCAAATGCATAACTATTTTCAAGAGGAATTTCTAAATATTCTAATGCTTTTAATATTCCATTAGCTTTATGATTTTTCTTTAAATAAATTTCAAAAAATCTTTCATCTATACTATTAAAATATCCATAGTCCAAATTAGCATTAACCAAATCCATACATACACTTCTATCATTTTTATCACAACAAAAAGCTTCTATTTTATAAACATTAGTATTTTCTATATCACAACAATCATTCAAAATCAAATTGCTCTCAATTCCAATACTCTTGTAAAAATTAATAAAATCATCATTATTTTCACTTATATATGAATAAGGTTGTCCCTCTAAAATATATTGAATATTATTCTCTTTAAATTTTGTTGTCATTTTTCTTAAAAACTCTTTATCAATTTCTTCACTATAAATAACTTCATCCTTTACTTTTACATAAGCACCATTGCATAAAACAAAGCCATCAAATCCAAAATCTAATATAGTTTTGTTTAAAAAAGCATAAGGTCTCCCTGAGGCAATAAAAACATAATCCCCATTTTCTTGAAGATCTCTAATAGCCTTCTTAACCTTTGGCGATATATCTATTAAACCATTAATACAATCTAAAAGGGTTCCATCTATATCAAAAAATACAGCTCTCCTCATAACAATCCCCCTAATTACTATTTATTATTATTTTATTATTTTTATTATCATTTTATTATTTTTATTATCATTTGTCAATTGTATTTTAATTTATTTCAAATTATATATTATAATGAGAATAAACAATAATTATTAAGGAGAATATGGATGTTTATAGAGGAACGTTACAAATATATTTTAGATCTTCTTGAAAAAAACGGAAAAGTTCTAGTAAAAGATTTAAGCAAAGAATTTAATATAAGTGAAAGCATGATTAGAAAGGATTTGCAATTTTTAGAAAAAGAAAATTTATTACAACGTACATATGGCGGAGCAATAAACATAAAAAATACTATAAGTAGCTGTGAAAGTTTTAATAAACGTGTTGAAAAAAATATTGATTTAAAAGAGATAGTTGCGAAAAAAGCATTTAAAGAAATAAAAGATAATGAAACTATATTTTTAGATTCTTCTACTATATCTTACATGATTGCAAAATTAATAGTAAAAAATAATAAAAAAATAACTTTAATAACGAATATGTACGAAATATCATCATTAATCCCTGTGGATTCAAAAGCTAAATTTATATTTATAGGTGGAGATTACAACCCCTTTGTAGGTGGGAGCATTGGTTCGTATGCAATTTCTCAAATCAAAAAATATCGCTGTGATAAAGCTTTTATTGGTTGCACAGGATTTGACCTTAGAGATGGGAGTATAAGTACTAATTTATCAGAAGATGCATCAACAAAAAGAACAATTATAAGTATTTCTAAAGAATTATTTTTAGTAATGCTAAATGATAAATTTGAAACAAGTTCTAGTTTTATTTTTTCAAATATAGTTGATTTTAATGGTATTATTACAGAAACTTTACCTAATAAATCTATAAAAAATTTACTTAAAGATTATTATGTTAATTTAATATAACATATAAAATAATTTTTTTGTTTCAAATTTGCTATAGAATTATACAATAAATCTTTATATAAAAAAGAATCCTAAACTAAGTTTAGGATTCTTTTTTATTTATAAATAATTTCTTTTTCTTAATGTATTTAATATATTTCTACCTTCTTGTACACCTTCTATTATTCTTCTTGCACGAACACTATCTCCGATATTTACTATTTCAACTTTAGAAGAATCAAAATTCTCTCTTAAACTCTCTAAAACTGGTGCATTTGCTCTCATTCCAAGGCATACAAAACCATAATCAAATTCTAATTCTTCTTCCTTACCATCACGTCTTACAATAAACGAATTATCTTTAACTTCTAAAAGTGCTGTATTAGTTAACTCTAAAACATCATGCTTTTCTATTAATGTAGAAGTTTGAACCTTAGTTACAGGATCTAAATCCTTACCTATAACTGGTTGCATTTCAACTATACTAATTTTAGCATTTCTAGGTGCAAAGAACTCAACTACATCTAATCCAACTGCTCCTCCACCTATTACCACAACTTTTTTACCAGTCATATCTTCTGGATAATTAGGAATATTTTCAATCATCTCTTTTATTGATGCAACCTTTGAATTTTCTTTCTCCATAGCTTCCTTTAACCCTTTTATCGGAGGTAGTAAAGGATTTGAACCTGTTGCATTTACTATTATATTAGGATTTAAACTATCTATAAATTTAATATCAGCTTCTCTATTTTTAAATACAAAAAGATTATTTAATTTACTCGCTCTATTTATTAAGTAGTTTGGAAAATCCGCTAAACGATTTTTATCTGGTATTTTTGATATTTCATGAGCTAATCCCCCTAAAACATCTTTCTTCTCAATCAAGAATGTTGTACATCCAACTTCTGCAGCAGTACAAGCTGCTTCAAGACCAGCTGTTCCCCCACCTATTACTACTACATTACAAGAATTCTTAATTTTTTCCTTTTTATATCCTTCTCCAATATTTATAGCTGGGTTTATTGTACAACGTATCGGTCTATTTATTCCTATACGATGTCCTGCACATCCTATATTACAAGATATACATTTACGAAGCTCATCTTCTCTTCCTGATTCCACCTTATTTACCCATTCTGGTTCAGCTATAAGTCCACGTCCCATTCCAATTAAATCGGCATCACCATCTTCTAATATTTTTTCTGCAATTTTAGGATTTCTTATATTTCCTGTTGTTATAACTGGTTTATTAAACTTTTCTTTAACAGCCTTAGCCATAAACGATCTCCATCCATCTTTTAGATAGTTGGCATCTATCTGATACTGTATTGAACCGGTAAGACCAGCTGAAACGTCTATTATATCAGCTTCCTCTGCAAAATATTCTAAAAGTTCTAAAGTATCTTCTAAAGTATTTCCACCTTCAACAAGTTCATCAGCACTTATACGAATCATTATTGGAAACATTGGTCCAACTTGACTTCTAACTTCATCCATAACCATTTTTGCAAAACGTGCTCTATTTTCTTTACTTCCACCAAACTCATCAGTTCTATTATTAGTAGTTGGGGATAAAAATTGGCTTATTAAATATGAATGTCCTGCATGGATTTCAACAGCATCAAAACCAGCTACTTGGGCTCTTTTAGCCGCTTCACCATATTTTTTTACAATAGCTGTTATCTCCTCTTTTTGTAAAGGTCTTGGAATTTCTCCACCTTTTTTTGAAGGCAAGTTAGATGCTGAAACAGGTTGCATATTTATCCTTGATGAAAGAGCTGATGCCCCAGCATGGTTTATTTGAACTGCAATACATGCTCCATGACTATGAACTGTTTCACATAATTTAAACAATCTTGGAATGTAGTTATCATGGTCAATTCTAAGTTGAGTTGTTCCATTTGAACCTTGTGGTGAATCAACACTTGCATTTTCAACTATTATTAAACCAACGCCACCTTTTGCACGTTGCTCATAATAATCCATATGAAGAAAACTCATTTCACCATTTTGCTCACCATAATTAGTTCCCATAGGTGTCATCACTATTCTATTTTTAATAGTCATATTTTTTACTGTTAATGGATTAAAAATATTTTGATACTTTTTCATTACAAAAATTCCCCCATAAAATTATCCTTTAGTTTAATTTATTGATTCAATACTGATTTAAAATAAAATTTCAATTTCATTATTTTTTCTTTAATCTTGATAATTGGTTGTATCTTATATTAACCACTATAGAAAGTAAAACTCCAACTGCTGTTACTATAGCTGCTAATAAAAGAGTATACTCAGTTCCCATAGTTTGAGTAACAAATCCAGCAATAGCTGTAACACTAAATGTTGCTATACTAGATGCCATCATTACCATACTTGTTATTTTTCCTTTAGATACAGGAAATAAATCTGACATTGTTGATACTGCAAGTTGAAGTACCCCTCCAGCTGCTGAAAATCCTATTATAAATCCCCCTATAATACAAATTGTTTCTGTTCTTAACATAAACATTGCAATTAAAGTTACTAATGATATAAGTGGGTATATAAATAAAAATCTAGCTGGTTTTATTAACTTTTTAACAAGTACTGCTGTTAAAAGCACCGCACATATTGATCCTAATGCATAGTTAGATTGAATTTTACCTGCTGCAACTTCACTCATTCCAACCACATCTATACCAAATGTTTTGTTAACATTTAAGAAAATTTGAAATGTTGCAGTTGATGTAAATCCTATCGCAATTAACGCTATACCTTCTATAAAGAAATTTGATTTTACAGTTTCCTCAACTTGGACATCTTTTTTATCTGAAGATTTCTTTACATTCTCTATTTGTGGAAATGGCATTTTTAATAAAAATAATGAATTTACAATTAATATTGCTATACATAAAATAAATGAATATCCAAAATACATATTGTTTCCCACTAAAAATCCAATTATTAATGGAAGAGTATATTGTCCAACTGATATAAATAATTTTGTTAAAATACTAGCTAATCCTGTTGATTCAGTTAATATTTCCATTACAGCTGGAATACATCCAGAATCTAAAAATGAATTTGCTATTCCTGCAAGCAATGCTACTGCAAAAGCTATTTGCACATTAGGTGTAACTAATATTCCACCAAAGAAAGCAATATAAAATGCTATACCTATTAAAATAGTTTTCTTTCTACCTAATTTATCTGATATTACTCCTGAAAAAGGAAGGGCTATAAACCTCCCAATTCCAAGAGCTGATATTACATAAAGTACAGCAGCTGCATCTGTATGCCATAAAGATTGTAATGAACTTGAATTTTGTGCAAGTATAGAAGCACCCATACCATGAACAAAATAATTTACATACACACAAAAGGCAGTTAAATAAAAGTACTTACTTGTGCTTTTTTTTGTATTTACTGTTGTATTCATAACTTACCCCTAATTTTTAGATATTTTTTAATATTTAATATCTAATTTTTCTTTCATATATTCTATTGGCATTTCTTTTCCTGTCCAAAGTTCAAAAGCTGCCGCACCTTGGAATAACATCATGCCTAACCCATTTAATGTTTTACAACCAACTTCTTTAGCCATTTTTAAAAGTGCAGTTTCTCTTGGAGAATATACAACATCTGACACTATTAAATCAGATCTTAAAAAACTTGAATCTGGTATATATGTTTGTCCTTCTAATGGCTTCATTCCTACACCTGTAGCATTTGTGAATATATAACTTGTAGCTATTTCTTCTTTTAGCTTATCTAAATCTGCTAAGTCATAAAGAGTTGCTTTACAAGATGTTTTTTCATTTATATCTCTTACTGTTTGCTCTGCTCTCTTATAAAAATCATCTTTTATATTAAAGATAGAAATCTCTTTAACACCATCTAATGCCGCTTGAATTTCTATTGCAGTTGCAGCTCCGCCTGCTCCTACTATAGTCATTTTCTTTCCAATTACATCAACACCAGCATCTTTTAATGCCCTCATGTATCCAATTCCATCTGTTATATGTCCAGTTAAAACCCCATTATCATTTACTACTGTATTTACAGCACCACAAAGTTCCGCAGCCTTTGATAATCCATCTAAATATTTATGAACAACTGTCTTATTAGGCATAGACACATTGCACCCTCTAACTTTCATTGCTCTAAATCCTTTAATAGTATCCTCTAACTCTTCATTACCAACCTCAAATGCTAAATAAGCATAATCTAAACCTAACTTTGCAAAAGCCTCATTATGCATTGCTGGTGAACTTGAATGCCTTATTGGTGTTGCTATTAATCCTATAAGTTCTGTATGTCCTGTTATTCTTTCTGCCATTTTTTATTTCCCCCTTAAATTAACCTTTTTTAATTATTTACTTTCATGAAGAAGGTTTAATACTTTATATAATTCATCAACAGCAACTTGTCCTGGTGCTGATGCTTGTTTTGCTGCTCCAAAAGTTAAAGCTGAACCAAAAGTTTCTCCAACTAGACGACTTATAACTCCAAGACCTGCCATAGACATTGTTATTATCGGAGTTTTCGCATATTTAGTTGCCATTTCATCTGTTGCACATAAAAGAGTAAGTACATCTGTTGTACTTTGAGGCATAACAGCTATTTTAGGTAAATCTGCTCCTAAGTCTTGCATTTTGCATAATCTATTAACTATCTCTTCTTTTTCTGGAGTCTTAAAGAAATCATGATTTGACATTACAACTTTTACCCCATTACTATGCGCAAATTCAACTATTTCCTTTACTACTTCATCTCCTGTAAATAACTCTACATCTATTAAATCAGCATTTTTAGTTAATGAAATTTCTTTGTTTAATTTAGCATAAAAATCAGTAGATATTTCCTTTTCTCCACCTTCTTTTAAACTTCTAAATGTAAATAAGATTGGTGTATTATCTAAAATTTCTCTAAGTTCTACTAAAGTTTCTTTAACTTTTTCTATATCTAAAACATCTACATAATGGTCAACACGCCACTCTACTAAATCTAAATTAACACTTTGTAAATCTCTTGCACCATTTATAATATCTTCTCTAGTCTTTCCTACAAGTGGTACACATACTTTAGGGATTCCTTCACCTAATATTAAATCTCTAACTACAACAGTTTTTTTCATCATTTTATCTCCTTATCCATTTAGATAATATTCTTGATGTTAATTTTTTAACATTTTTTACAATATAATATTACTAATCTTTTCTATAGCTAGATTATATAACTATTTTTCAAATAAATATAATACTTATTTCTATTAATTTTGATAGATATATCTTATCATTTATAGTATAATAAGTAAAAATATCATAAATATTAAAAATATGTTCTTAGGAGGTAATGACGTAAATGAATTTAAATCAACTTTATTATTTTAAAACCGCAGCCAAACTTGAACACTTTAGAAATGCAGCCAAAGAACTTCACATTTCTCAACCTAGCCTTAGTTATTCAATATCTGCTCTTGAAGATGAATTAGGTACAAAATTATTTGAAAAACAAGGTAGATGTATTAAATTAACTAAATATGGAAAAATATTTTTAAATTATGTAGAAAAATCTTTAGATACTCTAGAATTAGGTGAAGAAAAGCTTAAAAAGTTTACAAGTAATACAAAAGGAAATATTGATATAGCTTATGTTGCGCCACTATCTTCATATTACATTCCAAAAGCAGTTAGAAATTTTTTAGAAAAAGATGAAAATAAAGATGTTACATTTACTTTCAAACAAGAATTAACAACTGAAGTTGTGGAAGGTTTAAAATCATCAAAATACGATATAGGTTTTTGTTCTTTTGTGAAGGAGGAACCTTCGATTATTTTTGAACCAATATTAAAGCAAGAACTTGTTTTAATTGTCCCAAATAATCATAAATTATCTAAATTAAAATCTATTAATATTGAAGAGGTTCAAAATTATCCTTTGGTTACCTACAACAAAAATAGTGGGCTTGGGAAATTTACATCAAAGCTGTTTAAAGATTGTAATGTAAACCCTAAAATCATTTTTGAGTGTGAAGATGAAAATGCCATTGCCGGATTAGTAGCTGAAAACTTTGGAATAGCCGTAGTTGCAAAAATTCCTCAACTTAATAACTTTAATGTGAAACAAATTTATATAAATAATATAAAACAAAATAGATATATTTATTTAGCTTATCTAAAAGATAGATATTTTCCTCACGCTATTAACACATTTATTAAACATGTAAAGAATTTGGAACTATCTATTTAAAATAGCTTATCTTGACATTGAATATTTTGTAATATATTATAAATTTACTGTAAAATTTTAATATATATTGTAAAATAATATATTAAACCATATTTTTATAATTAAAGTGTATTTCTGATTTAAGGAGGTAATTATGAATATAGCTTTTAAATCCAAAACTTCAAGAGAAAAAACTACAAGTTTAAGCTTTAAAATGACTATTTCTCTTCTACTTGGAGTAGTTGTTGGCATATTAATTCTTATTTTAAAAATCAATTTAATATCTAGCGGTAACAATAATGTTTGGAATATAATAAATAGTATATTTTTTCAAGATATAAGCGTAGATGAAGGTAAAAATGCTATTGGACTATTTTACATAATAGGACAATTGTTTTTAAATTCATTACAACTAATAATAGTTCCTATGATTTTCTCATCAATAGCACTTTCCATGTGCCATATAAGTGATACTAAAAAGTTAGGTAGAATATCTAAAAAAACTCTATTAAACTTTCTTACCACTTCAATTCTTGCATTAATTGTAGCCATAATATTTGGTTACATAGCAAATACTTTAGGATTATTTACTGTAAATATCGGTGGGAATGTAGCATCAGCTCAAACTGCTAGTTCATCTAATCCACTTCTTGTGCTAATAGATGCTGTTCCAAGTAATATTACAGCTATATTTTCAACCAATTCAAGAGTTTTGGCTGTAGTCGTTTTAGCTATTTGTACAGGACTTTGTATAAATTGTTTAGGAGATAAAATATTAGTTTTAAAAAAACTGCTTGAAGATATTAATAGCATAATAACTGTTTTTTTGAACTTTATAATAACTAAATTTAGCCCTATTGCAGTTTTTGTTCTTATATCAAGAACCTTTGCAGTATATGGTTTAGACCACTTAAGCTCTGCATTATCATATATGCTAGTTGTAGCGATTGCATCCATTTTATTTTTACTTATTGGATATCCATTATTCATATATGTAAAAACAGGCTTAAACCCTTTTATATTTATGAGAAAAATGTCTAAAGTTGCACTACTTGGATTTTCAGCTGCATCATCTGCTGCTGCACTATCTCTAAATCAAAAAACTTCTGTTGAAGAACTTGGTATTAGTGAAGATATATCATCATTTACTCTTCCACTTGGCATGACAATAAATATGAATGGAACAGCTATAATGCAAGTTATAGCTACTGTATTTATAGCATCTAGTTCAGGCTATAATATTACACTTCAAAATATGATTGTAATATCAGCTCTTGCACTTATTGCATCAATTGGTACGCCATCTGCTCCTGGCTCTTCATCAATTATATTATTTTCAATATTAACAGGAATGGGATATAATAATCCATCTACATTAATAGCATACTCACTTATTTTAGCTATTAATAGACCAATAGATATGCTAATAACTTCTTTAAACGTTATAGGAGATGCCGCAACAGCTTTGGTAGTTGCAAAATCTGAAAACTGCTTAAATGAAGATATTTATAACTCGTAAACAAAAAGTCATGAGCAATTCATGACTTTTTAATTTTAATAATAAAAATTTTAATTAAATGACATATAAAATTCACTATTTTTATTTATAATTTTATTTAATTGTGTAAAAGGTATTTTAAAAGTAACAAATCCAGCTGAATACGGAGCTATATCATACGGCTTAAAATAAATATATAGATTATCTTCATCAATATAAAAATTTTGATTGTTATCTATTCCTGTAAAAGAGTCTTTAAATACATAATTATATTCTTTATCAAAATTTATCATAGATTTAATTAATGTATTTAAATATTCTTTCCATGGAGAATTTTTTATAAATAAATCTTCTAAAATATAAAATTTTCCCGTTATTAAATTTATATTTTCTGCTTTTCTAACAGGCATTGGATGTGCTGAACCCAAAACATAGTAACTACCATTAAGCTCTATACTTATAAAATTTTTCTTAAAAAATTTTATATCAAAAGTCCCATAATAATTATATTCTAAAATAGTATCTTTGGTTATTTCTTGATTTTTATTTTCACTGTAAGGGCTAAAATAAGAATCCTCTTCTAATCTTTTATTTATCTTTCCTAACTTTCTACTCTCATGTTCCAAAATATTGGGTACATAAATTAAATAATTAATATTGGGCTTATATTTTTTCATGAAAACAGAATAATTATTATCTAACTTTATAATATCATTTGGTTTGTATACTACTTCATTATACTTCCCTATATAATAAGGCATATAGTCAATATCTGCATAGATTAAATTTTCCTTTTTTAAAAGTTGACCACTACCTTTAACCTTTGGATAATTTTTATTTCTCTCTCCATTTAAATTTATAAAAAAGCTATACTCTTCATCACTTGCACAAGCTAATCCATCCTTATAAATTCCAACATATAAATATAAAAAATTAGTAAGAATTTTTCCATCTGTACTCGCTATGGCATAAATATTTCTGTTGATAAAAGTATCTTCTCCCATAGGTAAGCCTAAAGCCACTCTTCCCTCACCCAAACTTAATATACTACTAAATATAGGCTCAAAAACATATTTGCCTTCTAAATCAATTACCCCATAACGTTTTTCATAATTTTTATCATAACTTACAATTGCAACACCATCATTAAAAGCTGATGCTTCACTATATTTTGCTTTAATTATTTCTTTCCCTTTGTTATCTATATATCCATAAGGTCCTTGAAAATTATCTGCATAAACCATAACCCCATCATTATATCCATAAAGAAATATATGTTTATATGTTTTTAAAATCTCTCCATTTTCATTAATAAGTGCATAATTTGTATAATCTAATTTTACTAAAGCTATTCTATCTTTAAATGGATAAGCCATTATAAATTTGGGCGAAATTACTTCTTCTCCTTTTAGATTAATATAACCATATCTATAATCCCCATTTTTATAGCTTTTTGCAATAAGAGCTAATCCATCGTTAAATTCACCTATAAAATCATATTTTTTTTCAGTTATAACATTACCTTTATCATCTATAACTCCTACATTACCATTTAGATTAAATATAGCCCTTCCTTCCTTAAACTCTCCTATACTATCATAAACTGGTTTTACAAGATATTCTCCATTAGTATTAATAACTCCGAACTTATTATTTTCTAAAACTACTGCTACATCATATTTAAAATCATAAGCTATTTGAAATCTAGGTTTAATAACAAACAATCCTTTATTATTAATATACCCATAAACTTTTCCATTTATAGTATTTTTCATTGCTGGATATAATATTATATTCTCTTTTGTACTTTCCTCAGCTACTATATTTTTTCTACTTAAATTCACTTAATAACGCTCCATAAATATTACTTATTAATATTCTATGTATATAGCAATAAAATTTTATCTAAACCATTTTATTTTTCTATTATTAAATGTATTATTTATATTTTTTAATTATAAATTCTTTAAAATTCTTCACAATGGCTACTTCACTTTTATGTTTATTCCATCCCATATAAATAGTTTTATATCCTATATCTTCTTTTATGTAATATATTTTTTGTAGACTCATTGCTAAACTGAAACTTCGTACCATTATAAAGATTTAAAAAATGACTTATTACAAAATGTATAAAACTTGCACTTATACAAGGAGTTGATGAAATGTAAATATTATTTTCATTCTTCTTTTTTAAATCTTCTATCTCCTTTATTCCCTCCTTAATACTACTTAAAGCAGATTTCCCATGTTTTAAAAATATTTCTCCAAACTCTGTAAGATTTATATCTCGTCCATCTCGTTTATAATTAAAGTAACTCCCAATTCCTCTATAATAATTACAGCTAATACTGAAATAAATGGTGCTTTAGCTTCATCTAACATGGAACTTATGACTAATGCCTTAAACCTTGGAACTTTCTTTAGTGGATTTATCCAACTTGCAGCTAAAGACAATAAAGAAATATTAGAACTTCTTAAAATCAAAGATAAAAGAATAATTGCATGTTTAGTGCTTGGATACCCTGATGTAACATATAAAAGAGCTAATCCAAGAAAAGATGCGGATATAACTTGGATATAAACTTAAATTTAGAAACAATATAATTTAAACTTGGCAAAAAACACTTATGATTAACATAAGTGTTTCTTTAATTACTTCTTTATATTTTAAATATCACCTTATATATTTTCTCCATCTGAATCAATAACTTCTTTATACCATAGATATGAATCTTTACATAGTCTCTCCATACTACCGTTACCTTCATTATCACGATCTACGTAAATCATACCATATCTTTTTTTCATTTCTCCAGTTGTGAAAGATACTAAGTCTATAATTCCCCATGGAGTATATCCCATTAATTCTACACCGTCATAATTTACAGCCTTTTTTATTTCTTCTATATGCTTTGCTAAATAATCTATACGATATGAATCATGAATTTTCCCATCTTCTTCGATTTTATCAATTGCTCCAAATCCATTTTCCACTATAAACATAGGAAGCTCATATCTTTCATATAAACGGTTTAAAGTATATCTTAAGCCAACTGGATCTATTGGCCATCCCCAATCACTAGCTTTTATATAAGGATTTTCTACTGAATTTTGTAATGCTCCATTTACAACATCACTAGCATTATCATTTTTAACATCTGCTTTTACAACAGTAGACATATAATAACTAAATCCTATATAATCTACAGTTCCAGCCTTTAATATTTCTAAATCGCCTTCTTCTATACCAATATCATAACCTTTGCGTTCAAATTCTTTTAACGCATATTTTGGATAATGTCCACGCACATGGACATCTGGGAAGAAGAATCTTTGACGCATTGCTTCTTCTGCCGCCATTATATCATTTGGATTACATGAATATGGATATATAGGTACATGTGAAATCATACATCCTATTTTAAATTCTGGGTTTATTTCATGACCTTTTATAACAGCTTTTGCACTAGCTAATAATTCATTATGTGCAACCTTATATAAAACAGATTTTTTGTCTTCTCCTTCTTTTACAGTTACACCTGAGTTTGTCCAGAAAAATAGTGGATTTTCAGTATCCATTTGGTTATTTATTTCATTAAAAGTCATCCAATACTTAACTTTATTTTTATATCTTTTAAAACATACTTCTGCAAATCTTTCAAAAAAGTCTACTACTTTACGATTTCTAAAGCCACCATATTCTCTAGCTAAATGCAATGGCAATTCAAAATGGGATAATGTAATAACTGGCTCTATGTTATACTTTAATAATTCATCAAATAAATCATCATAGAATTTAAGTCCTTCTTCATTAGGAACTAGTTCATCACCCTTTGGAAATATTCTAGACCATGCTATTGAAGTTCTTAAACATTTAATTCCCATTCCAGCAAGCAATTTTATATCTTCTTTGTATCTATGATAAAAATCTATAGCTTCATGATTTGGATAAAACTTATCTTCCATAACACTTTCAGTAATTTCTCTTGGCACTCCATGAGCTCCTGCTGTCATTACATCTACGACACTTGGACCTTTACCTCCAGCATTCCAGCCCCCTTCAAATTGATGAGCGGCAAATGCTCCACCCCATAAAAAATCATTCGGTAATTTACTCATAATTTTCCCCCTTATCTTTTTACATACTTACACTTAATTCTTTTAAATCAATTATTGGTTTACCATTGTCCACATCCATATCCACAGCTAATAGATTTTGATTATACGCATCACTATTTGTAATTATAACTGGAGTAACTATTTGGTAACCTTCTTTCTCTATAGCTTTTATATCAAATTCTAATAAAAGCTCTCCTTCTTTTACCCTTGAATTTACTGCTGTTTTCACATCAAATCCTTTTCCATTCATTTTAACAGTATCCATTCCTACATGAATTAATATTTCTATCCCATTATCTGAAATTAATCCTATTGCATGTTTAGTATCTGCAATAAACTGAACTGTTCCATTAAATGGTGAATATACTTTGTTATCACTTGATTTTATTGCCACTCCATTTCCCATTGCCCCTGACGAAAATACTGGGTCATCAACTTTTGATAATTCTATTACTTTTCCAGCAATAGGGCTTTTTATTTCTTTTTTTCCACTAATTATACTGCTTTGTGACACTTCAATAGTTTCTTTTTTATTTTCTTTGATTTCCTTTACATTTTCTCCAATTCCTATTACTTGAACTAGTATAATCGCACCAAATAATGATATTGCACCACCTAACAACATTCCTATAATTGAACTTGGGTTTTCTGGATTAATAGCATTTACTACTGTTAAAGCTCCTGGAAGACCAGCATATGCATAATAAGCTACATTAAAAAATGATGCTACTATCGCTCCAATACCACCTGCTATACATCAGCATATAAATGGTTTTTTTAGTTTTAAGTTTACTCCATATATTGCTGGTTCTGTTATACCAAAAAATCCAGTAATTCCAGAAGAAAGAGCTACGCTTTTAGTTTCTCTGTTTCTAGCCTTTATAAACACACCAATTACTGCACCTGTTTGTGCTATAACAGCCATTGTTTGGAAAGCTTGAAACGTATCCATACCATACATATCATAATTAGCTAAACACATTGGTGTAACACCCCAATGCACCCCAAATATAACTACAATTTGCCATAGCCCATAGCCCACCTATAACTGCCGCTGCAACTGCATGTGCAAAACTATATAAAGCATTATATCCATTTGCTATCGCTGTAGCTAACCCGTCTGATACTGGTCCTATTAAAACTATTGTAAAAGGAACCATAACTAACATACATATTAGAGGTGTAAATAACGATTTAACTACGTCTGGTAATTTTTTCTCAACAAATCTTTCAACATATGATAATATCCATACTAAAAATAATGAAGGTAACACTGATGATGTGTATGTTGTTTCTGATAATTTAATCCCTAAAAATTTAACTGCTTCTCCTCCAGATATTCTTGTTGCAATTTCTCCCCAAGTTGGACTTACAAGTGCACAACAACAAGCTACTGCAATAAAAGTATTACACTTAAAATGCTTAGATGCAGTAATAGCTATGAATATTGGTAAAAAAGTAAATGGAGCCCACGATATAAAACTTAAAACTTCATATGTCCCAGTAGTTTGAAATGTAGGATTTATCATATTAATTAATATCAAACCACCTTGCAATATCCCAGCAGCGGCTAGAATATAAATAAATGGAACAAATACTGCCGACATTGTTGCAATTACTCTATTTAAAATACTAGACTTTGGAGCATCATTATCTTCTATATCTTCCAAGTTTAACTCACTTGCTACCTTATCAAAAACCTTACCCACATGAGTTCCTATAACAACCTGAAATTGACCTCCATTTTCAACTACTGTTTATTACCCCAGTAAGAGCTGAAACCCTTTTATTAGCATCATTTGGTGTGTCTTTTAACACTAATCTAAGCCTAGTTGCACATCTTGATGCCTTAACAATATTTTTTTCTCCTCCAACCGCCTCTATTATATCCACCGCTAACTTATCATAATCACGAATTGCTTTTGACATAACTGTCCCCCCTTAAATATATTAGTATAATTATATTGTATATTTATATAATAATTATACCAGTATAATTTGTCAATATATTTTTGAAAATAATTTCTAAAGTTGGATTTAGTTATTATTTATGCTATACTAAAAAACAAATATCTTAAACTAAAAGGGAGTAAAAATGCTTAAATATCAGCAAATAGCAAAAGAAATAGAAAATTATATATACAGCAATTCCTTGCCTCAAGGAACAAAATTACCAACAGTAGAAAACTTTGCTTTTGACTATAAGGTCAGTAAAAGTACTATAGTTAAAGCATTAGAATCCTTAGTTTTAAAAGGAATTATTTATCAAGTTCAAGGAAGTGGAATCTTTGTTAGAAGAAGAAACCGTACTGGATATATAGATTTTAATATACTAGCAGGATTTACTAGTAGCTTAAAAGAATTTAAAATAACATCAAAAGTATTAGATTTTGACATTATAAAAGCAGATAACAAAATAGCTCAATTACTTGAATGCAATCTTAATGATGAAATATACAAAATTAAAAGAATTAGATATATAAATAATGAAATTATGTGCTATGAAGAATCCTATTATAAAAAAAGTGTTGTTCCATACTTAACTAAAGAAATCGCAAAAGAATCTATTTTTGAATATTTAAACAGCGCTTTAAACTTAAATATGGGATTTTCTGATAGATATTTTAATGTAATTAAACTTGATAAGCATATAGCAAATTTACTTGAATTAAACCCTAATGATCCAGCCATGAGTGTTTTAGAACAAATTTACTTATCCTCAGGTATAATGTTTAACTTTTCAAAAATAATCTATCATTATAAACATACTCAGTTTTACTCACAATCTACTTCTATAAAATAATACAATCTGAAATAACTTATTAATAAAAAAACTAGAAATAAAATATCCCTTATTTCTAGTTTTTAATTTACCTCTAAATAAACCTATCAATTTATAACATTTCCATAAGCCTTGCTATATTTTCAGAAGTTCTTTCAATATTTTCTTTTCCATTTTTCAAAGCTTCATCAATAGTTGTTACCCCTCTCATAATTCCAAATATTGAATCTATGCCTTTTTCATACAAAATGTCTATATCATCTCCAACTCTTCCCGCCAAAGCTACAACTGGTTTATTGTATTTTTTAGCAACCGTAGCAACTCCTAAAGGTGTTTTGCCATACTGAGTTTGGAAATCTATACTCCCCTCACCAGTCCAAACCATATCACAATTTTTAACCTTTTTTTCAAGTCCAGAATATTCAATTACTATTTCAATACCTTTTTTTAAATTACCATTCAAAAATACCATAAGTCCTGCACCAAGTCCTCCTGCTGCTCCAGCTCCTGCAATTTCTAAAACATCTTTACCAAACTGTTCTTTGATAACTTTTGCATAATGCTTTAAATTATTATCTAAAATTTTAATCATTTCAACGCTTGCTCCTTTTTGGGGGCCAAATATATAAGAAGCTCCATTTTCTCCGCAAAGAGGGTTACTAACATCGCAAGCTACCTCTATTACAACATCTTTTAACCGTCTATCAAAATTAGTTAAATCTATCCTATCTAACTTTTCTAATTCTCCACCACCAAAACCTAGTTCATTACCCTCCTTATCTAACAACCTTCCGCCAAGAGCCTGTATAACTCCGACTCCCCCATCATTTGTAGCACTTCCACCTATACCTATTAATAATTTTTTAACTCCTCTATCTAAGCAAGCTTTTATAAGTTCACCTGTTCCATAAGTAGTAGTTATTAGAGGGTTTCTTTCTTCAAGCGATACCAAATGTATACCACTTGCACTAGCCATCTCTAATACTCCAATTTCTCCATTACCCAAAATCCCATACTCTGCTTTAACTTTATTTCCAAGTGGTCCAACAACTTCTAAAGAATACACTTCTCCACCTGTTGCATCTATTAAAGATTGCATAGTTCCTTCTCCGCCATCTGCCATAGGAACATGAATACATTGAATATTAGAATTTACCTTTTTTATTCCTCTTTCCATAGCTACACAAACTTCCTTTGCTGTCATACTCTCCTTAAAAGAATCTGGTGCAAGTACAATAACTAAATCCTTTTTCATTCTAATTCTCCTTATTTATCTTAAATTTTATTATTTTTATTTAAATTCATTCACTTATCAAATACTGTATCTATAAAACTTTCATTTCAATTAATAGTATATATCATTTTATTTAAGATTTATATTATATGCTCTATAAGCTTATGGATTTTTCTTATCACAATTTTTATTCGTAATATTTATAATTTATATAAATATTAGCGTTTGATATTTAATATATATTTATTGATTACTTCTTTTAATTAATTTTTCATTTCAATTGAAAATGATTCTTGATTATTTGATATTTATATAGTATACTTTTATAAGTATCAATTTCCAATTATTTATTTTTATTGTATATAAACCTAAATAGGTTAAAAATATATATTTAAGGGGTTTTTTAAAATTATGAAAAAAAGAAGTAAATTATTTTTATCTACAATAATGACAGTAGCTTTAATGTCATCATTTGTTGCATGTGGAACTACAGATAATGCTAAAGATGATAATAGTTCAAATGTATCAACTAATTCTTCAATTGATGAAAATGTAACATATGTATACGGATATGCACCTTTAAGCTATGCACAATATTGGGCTGGAGAACTAGATAAATCTGTTGAAGAATTAAGTAAATCATCAGATAAAACAGATAGCGAAGGAGTAAATGATGCAGGCATGTTTGATACTGTTACTCGTGCGACAGCAAAACATGGTATATATAGACAACAGTTTCAATATATAGTTGAAGTGACTGGAGAAAAGGTTATAAGCAGTGAAGTTGTTGAAGAAAATGGAAAAGAAACTACAAAATATACTACTGACTCTAATGATACACAAACTGTAACTGTACAAGCTTCCTTTAATGGAGTTGATTCAGAGGGTACAATAACAACTGCACCTGTAGACGATAATGTTGTATTTGAAGATGTATCTTCAATATTTACTATTGGCGAAGGTGATTCAGCTACTCAATATAAGGTCACAGAGTATAAAGTTTTAGGCTTTAATAATATTCCTGTTGCAATACCATCTGATATGGTAGACTCAGCTAAAGAAAATGGCTTTGTTGAAGATAGCAATGTTTCATCTGATACTTATGGATTAAAAACTATGAATTCTGACGGTACTTATGGAGCTAGAAAAACATCTGGTAGTGTAACTTCTAAAATTACAGTTGTCGCTGATACTTATAAAACAGATTACGCTTATAATACCAAATATGGTTCTGATGCTGAAGCTTATGTTTATCTAAAAAATAAAAATGGTGAAGAATTATCAGATTCTGAGTTTTTGGAATACTGCGCTAATTTTATTACTGCAAAATATGAATATTACGGCAATGATGAAACTTATACTAATTTAGTTGCTACTTATGGAAGCAAACATTCATCTGATTCTTGGTGGAGTACAAACCACGGACATCGTATAGATTGTGGTATAAATTATGATTTTGATCGTTTTGAAGGTTCTGGCAGTGGATATTATAAAATTACTTTAATTGCAAATGGTTATGAAGATATTGAAGCATTAGTTTGTTTTAAAGATCCCTACCCAAATGAAACAACAGCAACTATAAAAGATAATACAATAACTATTAATGGAATAGAGCAAGATGAACTTAAGGATTCTAAAATCACTATAACTTCTGGCTCTGGTCGAAATACAGTAACTGTTGTTGATGGTGATGATTTAACTGGATTAACATATACAAGTTCTAATGCCCTTGAAAAAGGAACAGAATATAATATTTCAATAACTCTTAACGATTATCAACCACTAACATTTACAACAATGGCTGAATAAAACTTAATAAGTATAATATCACAAATATTTATTTTATTTGTGATATTATACTTTAATTAATAAGGAGGAAAATATGTCATTTTTAATTTCTTTATGTGTCGTCTTATTTTTAATTTCTATCGGACGCAATTTTATTAAAAAACATTCAAATTTTTGCTATATAATAACATTTTTAATATCTATATCATTGATTGTTCTTACATACTCTGGAATCATATCTAATGCACCTTCATGGCTTAAAAATTATATATTGCCCTTATTTTCAAAAAGTAGTCTAGCAACATCATTTTTTGTTGTGGTAATGTATACTGGAGCCCTTAAAAATGGTAGTAAAGCTATTAAATTTTTAATGCCAATTAGAGCCCAACTATCCATTATTGGATGTATTTTGGCACTAACTCATAATATTATTTATGGAAGAACACATTTTGTTACACTTTTTACAAATCCAAAATCTATGTCAACTAATATGATTATAGCTTCAATTATAAGTATTTTACTTATTTTAATTATGCTTCCTCTTATGATTACTTCTTTCCCTAAAGTTAGAAAAAAGATGAAAGCTAAATCATGGAAAAAACTTCAGCAACTAGCTTATCCTTTTTATGGACTTATTTATTTACATGTAGTGATTATAGCAATTCCTTTAGCTAAAAAAGGGATTACTCAATATATTATCAACGTTTTAGCTTATAGTATAGTATTTTTAATATATGCTTCAATGCGTATTAGAAAAGCACTTTTAAAAAATAAAGTTTCAAAAAAGAAAGCATCTTCACCAATTTTTGCATCTATTATAGTTTTTGCTTTAGTTTGCGTATCTATTTTTTATACACCAAAAATAGATAAAGATATACAAAGCTCTACTTCACTATCACAGAAAGACTCCTCTACTGAAGATAAAATCTTAAATAAAGATAGTGAAAATGTTGATGCTGAAGTTGCAACAGAAATTCCTTCTTCTCAATCTGTTACTTATGTTGATGGAACTTATACAGGAACAGCCTCTGGATATAATGGAAATATTAGCGTTGAAGTTACTGTTTCTAATAACTCTATTTCAGACATAAAAATTACAAAATACGTAGATGATGAACCTTTTATAGATGAAGCAATTTCAGGTGTTACAGAAAATATTATAAATTCTCAAAACACAGATGTAGATACAGTTTCTGGCGCAACATTTAGTTCTAAAGGAATAATAAACGCAGTAAAGGCAGCTCTTATAAATGCTAAAGGCTAACTTTAAAAAAATAACTGTATTTTTTATCTTACTAATTTTATTGCTTATAACTGTTTATAAAAGTATTACTCCATTTTTAACAACTACATCTGCTTCAAAAGATATAAAAAAACTATCCACTCAAGTATTTGCAATGGATACAGTTATGAGTATTACTATTTATAATTCTAATGAAGAAATTCTTAATTTATGTAAAGAACGAATTTTAGAACTTGAAAATCTTTTTTCAGTAACAGATATGAATAGTGAGATTTCAACTCTAAATACAAACAAAGAATTAACTCCATCTAAGGATACTTCATTGCTTATAAAAAAAGCTATAGAAATATCTAACGAAACTAATGGTGCTTTAGATATTTCTATTTACCCTGTTTTAAAGGCTTGGGGGTTTACCACAGGAAACTATAATGTTTTAAATAGCAATGAAATTAATGATTTACTAAATACAGTAGATTATACAAAAATTAATTTTGATGAAAATAAAATAACAATACCTAACAATATGGAAATAGACTTAGGTAGTGTTGCTAAAGGTTATACAAGCAGTGAAATCATTAAAATTTTAAAAGAAAACAATGTAAAATCTGCCTTAATTAATTTAGGAGGAAATGTTCATACTTTAGGCTCTAAACTATACAACACTCCTTGGAAAGTAGCTGTTAAAAGCCCAACAAATAACTCAAATATACTATCTATTAATGTTATAGATAAAGCAGTTATAACATCTGGTGCTTATGAGAGATATTTTACAGATGACTTAGGTAACGTATATGGTCATATAATCGATCCTAAAACCGGAAAACCAACTGAAAGTGACCTTTTATCTGTTACAATAATTGGTGATGATAGTGTTTTATGCGATGCCTTATCTACATCTCTTTTTGTTCTAGGTTTAGATAAAGCTATTGATTTTTATAAAACTCATAATAATTTTGAAGCTGTCCTTATAACTAAGGATAATCAATTATATATTACAGAAGGGATAAAGGATGATATTACTCTTTTAGAGGGTTATAGTGATATCTGTCCTAATATAATAAATAGATGAAAAAATCAAAAATTTGGATATTTATAATAGGGATTGTTTTTTTAATTTCATTAATATCAAGTATCTTAATATTCAAAGCACCTGCTAAAGGTACTATTGCAAATATTTATGAAGATGGGAACTGTATAAAATCAATTAATTTATCAAATGTCATAGAACCTTATGAATTTACTATAAAAACTGAGCATGGAACAAACGTAATTTCTGTGGAAAATGGTAGAATATCTATCAGTTTTGCTGATTGCTCTGACCAAATTTGTGTAAATCAAGGTTGGATTTCAAACTCTGTAACTCCTATAGTATGTTTACCACATAAAATTACAATAAAGCTTGAAAGTACAGCCAAAGACTCACAAATGTTTGATGCATTGTCACAATAAAAAGGGGGGATTTTTTTGAATACTAAACGTCTAACAACAATGTCTCTTTTAACTAGTATGGCTCTTATAATATTTATTGTAGAAGCGAATCTTCCATCACTAACCCCCATACCTGGCATAAAACTTGGTCTTTCAAACATCATAACTGTTTATGCTATATTTACTCTTGGGCCATTGGATACTTTTCTTATACTTCTTTGTAGGATTATTCTTGGAAGTATATTCTCTGGTAATATGTCTACTCTTTTATACAGTTTTTCTGGAGGACTATTTTGTTATACATCCATGTTGATTATTAGAAATTTTCTAACATTAAAACAAATTTGGATTTGCAGCGTTATTTCGGCAATATTTCATAACATCGGGCAAATAACTGTTGCTATTTTAATTACAAATACAATATCTTTAATATATTATTTTCCTATCCTTACGGTGTCTGCAATAATTTCTGGTACATTTACAGGACTTTGCTCACAGTATCTTATTAACAGATTAAATGCTTTAGAATTAAAATAATATTTATAAAAACAAAACATCTTATTATAGATGTTTTGTTTTTATGTTTGAATCAAAATTTATTACATTTAATTTAATTGTTTTTTATATAAATACAATAAAACATACTTTTAAAACTTTATAGCGCATTCATTTAAAATATTTAATATATCTTTATTGTTAATTACCACTCTTGGAATTTTAATTTGATTTTTTGATACACCCTTTTTAAATAAAGCTTCACTTACAAGCTTAAAAGTATCATTTTTTAAAACTATTATTTTAATTTCTCCTAGTTTTTTATTGTTCCTAGCTCTATCATAAGCTAAATTTGACTTTCTAAGTTCTTTATCTAACTTTTTCTCTAATAAATTAACCTCTTCTTTAGACAATTTTTCTTTAAACTCGCAGTAAAAAACATACCTACCAGGTGTAATTGAATTATCAGGAATTGTTGTATAATCCATTAAATTAAATTTTTTCATAGAATTCTTTATGGCAGTTGTTAATTGTTCCTCATTAGTTTTTTCAGACACCATATTTAATACTTGATTTTTTCTACATACAAATTCAAATTCCGGAGAATCGTTATAATAACTAACAACATTAACTATATCTCCTAATCTATATCTATATAACCCTGCATAATTAGTAATAACTATCTCATATTTCTCTCCAACTTTTAATTCATTTATCAACAAAGTTTTTGGATTGTCATTATCTATTTCTTCAAAAGGAATAAATTCATAAAACACCGTATCTGGAATTATGATATATCTTATCTTCTTGATATATGGATTAATACCAATTGTTCCTTCTGTGGCAGCATAAACTGGTGAATAAATAGGAAGATTATCTGTGTAATAATTTACTTTGTCATCATAAATTGAAAAATTTCCTCCTGTAACTGTTGCAATATACATAATATTAGGCCATATATTTCTTACTACTCCCTTGAAACCTTTTTTAAACTCTATACTAAGTTCGTCAGCTCTTGTTGCATTAGGTTCTAAATAACTATTTAAAATTTTTCTAATCTCTTCATCTAAATTGATTTTTTTATTTATTCTTCCTTTTTTAATATCATTTACTAAATCATTGTAATTATCTTCAAGTATCCTAAATAAATCTAAAATATTAGAAATAAATGCTGCACTTATGTACGCTAAATTCTTTTCTTTAAGTGCAAATAATAAATGAAGATAATTAGCGCTATCTTTATCTTTTATTTCCATAACCTCAATAGGTGATGTATAAAAATATCTTATTATATTTTTTATTCCTTTCATACCGCCAGATGTTGCAGAACATATAGGAATCCCCCCATTGGTATAAGTGGTAGTAACTATATCAGATACTGCAAGTCCTCTTTCATAATTCCAGTTATTTTTGAAGTTATCATATGCAAATCTATTTAACAGTATACCCATATATTTTGAAGCAATAAGTCTGCTTTTTTTAGTTGTTGGAATTAATTTTTGTTTTCCAGTTGTTCCTGATGTGTGTCCAAAATATTCAATTTTTCCACTAAATAATATATTCTCTTTTCCATTTACTATCTTCTCAATATAATCTTCATAAAAATCATAGTTAGTTATAGGAAAATTTTCCTTAAAATCTTTAATGCATTTAATATCTTTAAAATTATATTTAATTCCTATTTCACTTTTACAATTCAACTTTAAAATTTTAAGGAGAACTCTGCCATTTACTTTATAAGATTTTTCAGTATCCTTATTAAACTTTATCTTAATTAATAGCCCTGCTTTTAAATTTAATTTTAATAACTCTTTACTTATAATACTCATAAACTTTTCCTATTAAACTTTTCCTATTAAAATTTTTCTATTAATATATTATGAAGATAAATGCTATTGTATATTTAACAAGTTAACTCTGTCATATTTTATTGCGAAAATATATTAATCACTACCCAATTTCTCTTTTAATAAATCATTTATTAATTCAACTGCTCTCTCCTATCCACCAGCTTGTCTTACCTTTGCTCTCATTTTCATCATATTATCTTTATACCTATCATCATTTAAAATTTCATTAGCATAATTTCTTATTATATTAGATGAAATATTATTTTTATTTATAACCCTTCCAAGTTCTAAATCTTCAATTCTCTTTCCCACAATTGGTTGATCAGCAGCTTGAGGTACAACTATTAAGGGTACTCCAAAATACATAGCTTCACTTGTGCTATTCATACCTCCGTGGGTTATAAATAAATCTGTCCTTTTTAAAACTTCTATTTGCGGTACAAAGTTGTATACATAAAAGTTATTAGATATTTTCCCTAATTGTTCCTTTTTCAATATTTTTCCTATAGACATTATCACAGTAACATCAGTATTTTTAAATGCCTCTATGCAATTTTTAAAAAATTTTAGAGAATTATTAAATATAGTTCCTAAAGATACATAAATAATTTTATTTTTTATTTCATTAAAAGGAATATCATTTTTATCATTTCTATCTACAATTGAAGTTCCTACAAACTTCCATATCTTATCATCAAATCTATCATTATCAACTTGAAATTCTCTTGTAGTATATACAATATTTAAATCAGCAGGAATATCTGTAATCTCATCTATTATATCTTGCATCTTAGTTTCAAAACTCTTTAATCGCCTTGAAAATGCAACTTTTCTAAAAGCTTAAGCTTAAATCCACAATTATTAAATACTTGTTGTGATATTTCCTTGTTCCACGCAAAACATGAATATAAACGATTTGTAGTTTATATTGTTTATGTATATTATTCAAGAATCAAAAACTTATAATATATAGATAAATTACATTTTTATAAATTATGTATTTTTTCTACACTTGTAGTTTTACTCTTTTTAACTAATAATATATTATAAGAATAAATTTATAACTTATTATTTTAAAAAAGGAGTATTTTATGAAGATAACTTAAGAAATCATGCTACAATAATTATACTTAATATTGACATATATTTTTTTATTATAGAATTAGTAAAATTTATGAATGAAGGGACTATATATGAAAAAAAAAGATATATTAGAATTAAAAAAAAGACTTAAAAAAGATAAGTGTACATTTACTAAAGTATGTGGTTGTTATGTAAATGGTGAAAAAAATATTATCTTAAATTTTAATGAAACATTTTTAAATTTAGAGGAAGATGAATTCTTTAAATATCTAGAAATCGCCAAAAAAACTTTATCTGGAACAATAGGAAATAATATTTTAGAATTGGATTTTTCTAACGAAGAAAATACAAATAATAAACAACAGTTTTTGTTAAAACTAAGAAATAGCAAATTAAAAGATGAACTTATTCTGAATGATTTTTATAAATCAATTATAGATAACTATAACTATGAAGGCAATTTTTTAATATTACTTTTTCATGATGCTTATGATGTTATTACTAAAACTTCTGACAATTTAAAACTTGATGAATCAGAGGAAGTATATGAATATATATTGTGTGCTGTATGTCCTGTATCACTTTCAAAACCAGGTCTTGGCTACTTTGAAAAAGACAATAAAATTGCAGCAATTGATAGAGATTGGGTTGTTGAAGCTCCAAGCCTTGGATTTATATACCCTGCATTTATAGATCGTAGTTCAGATGTTAATTCTGTTATGTACTATACAAAAAATGTAAAGAATCCTCAAACTGAAATAATGAATTATGTTCTTGGATGCAATTCTAAACAAACTGCCACAGAACAAAAAGAAACCTTTACTAATATTATTCATAATGCGGTGGGAGCTAATGAAAAAGAATCAGAGCATATATTTATGGAAATACAAGAAACTCTTAATAATTTAATAGATGAACATAATATTATAAACGATAATAATGCAGAATCTATAATTTTAACTAAAGAAGTGGTACAAGATATCTTATCTGAAAATGAGATAGCTGAAGACATCGCTGCTAAAATTAAAGAATCTTACACTGAAAGCTTTGATGATGCTCCTCCTTTGGCAGAACATCTAATTGACACAAAAGCACTACAAATTAATGCTCAAAGAAAAAAAGAGGAAAAACTTGAAAAACAAGTTCAAACACTACAAGATGAACTAGAGAAAGTCAGACAAGATAGTTCTTTAAATCTAGAGGATAATAATGATTTTTCAAATTATGATATCCTTCTACAAGTAAAACCTGAAAAAGTAGCAGAAATTAAAAGTCAAATAATTGATGGAAAAAAATATATCATTATACCAGTTGAAGATGACGAACAAACTAATGTAAATGGTGTAAATAAACTAATTTAAAGAAAAATAATCTATTGCAATTAAAAATATTAATCGTGCAATAGATTATTTATTTTCTATTATGTATTTGATATAAAAATCTAGTTTTGATATAATATTTCTAAAAACTTAGGAGGAATATAAATGTTTGAAAACGATACATATAAAGAAAATATAAAATCATTTAAAAAGGTTCTTTCTTCAGAAGCAGATAAATTATTATCTAATGAAAACTTAGCTACAGTATATATTGGTAGAGAAACATGTCCATTTTGCCGTAAATTTGCTAAAACATTAGGAAGCTTAACTGACAAACTTAATACAACTATTTATTACGTAGATAGTGCAGATTTTTCAGATGACAAGATAAATTCATTTAGATCAAAATACAATGTTGTAACAGTTCCAGGATTTATCGTTAGTAAAAACGGACAAATAGACGTTCGCTGCGATTCTTCAACTCCAGAAAATGAAATATTAAATATGTTAAAATTATGTAGATATCAAAAACATTAATTACATATAAAAAAACTGTATCGGATTTTCAATTACTAATAAATTCTGATACAGTTTATATTTTATCTTTATACTTAAAATTCTAATTTTACACTTTTTATTAAGCAAACTTTAAATCTAAACTTTTCTTATTAATAACAGATGAAACTGTGTTTCTTTTTACTCTGTATAAATATCTATTAATTTTTTTATAACTTTTCCTATTTCAAATAATTCTTTGCTTTTTTTATATATTTCATATATATCTTTATCATAATTTCTTTTATCTAAATAATATTTTTTCATGTCATTATACAGATATATCGCATCATTTTTTACTTTAAAATCATGATCTCCAAAATAAGTCTGCCATGCCTCATTAAAATTTTCACTAGTTATTAATCCAAAATACCCAGAATTTCCTCCAGCAATAACTTTTTTAGATGCAGCCATTGCTTCAATTGCAACCCTACCTGTTCCAAGCACACAATCACTACCTACATAATATTTATTTACATCTATTTGATTTCCAGTAAAATGAATTACTTCTTCTTTTAATTCTTTATTAATTTCATCCCCTAAAGCTTTTAATTCTTTATACCCAGGTCCATCCCCAACTATTACCGCTTCATATTTTATATTTTCATTTATTCTTAAATCTCTAACTACTGTAATTAAATTTTTACAAACATTTATCTTCTCCCAAGCCATCCTACTACAGTAAGTTATACACATAGTATCCCTTGATATATTATATTTTCTTCTTAAAAGTTGACTTGTATTATTAGCATAATTCTTATAAGCTATTCCATTTGGAACAACTATAGAGTTTATTCCAAATTTTAATAACCACCTATATACTGGAATACTAACACTAATAACACTATCTGCTATCTTCAATGTATTACCCAATATATCATAATAATACATTCCATGAATTGTAAATACACTCTTTATATTCATTTTTTTTGCAGCTTCCACTACAAGATTTCCAGATGATGACTGGTGTGCATGAACTACGCTAATTTTCTCTAACTCAAATATATTATATATCTCATTTAAAAAATTGTTTCTTTTTGTACTATCCATTTCTATTGATAATGGAAAATCTATATTATAAATTTTACAATTTAATTTTTCAAACTCTTGCGCTAATGGTCCATCACTAGCTACCACGGTTACCTTTATACCATCTTTTATTAATTGCTTTGTAAGTGTTAGTACATGAGTTTCTGTTCCTCCGATATTAAATTTATCTAACACTAATAATACACTTAATTCCTTTTTATTTATCTTGTCTTTTTCTGCTCTACAATTAGGATAATATATCCTTGATCTTTGTCCTTCATGAGACCTATAAAAATACAATGCTTTTTCTATATTATCTATTCCATTAATAACAGATTTTTGTATAAACTCATAATCTTCTGCTCCTGCCAATTTTCTTGTTAATCCGCCAATCTCATCAACTATACTTCCCTTAAAAAGTATAGTTCCAAAACAAACAGGGCTTCTCCCCTGTGCAAAATCTTCTAAAATTTCATTTTTTCCATATACAACAAAATTAGGTTCAACTCTAGCCTTATTTATATCATCTTCAAAGACATAATAATTTGAGCCAACCATCATTATATCTTGATTTTCTTCCAAATATTTAACTTGAAGTTTTATTCTATTCTTATGTGAAACATCATCACTATCTTGCATAGCTATATATTCTCCTTGTGCCAGATACATTCCAACAGTAACAGCACCAGAAAATCCTATATTTTGGGGCATTTTCAAAAATTTTATTCTGTTCTTCTCACGACTACTACGTCTATTTATCCAAGCTTTTATAAGTTTCACACTATTATCTGTCGAACAATCATCTACTATGATTATTTCTATATTTTTATATGACTGATTTATTAATGAATTCAAACATTGTTCAACATATTTTCCATTATTATAATTAGAAACAACAATACTTACTAGACCCTTTATTCTGTTATTTCCCATCAACTCAGCCTCCAAACATTCGTTATCAATATACATAATATGCTAAATATATGTTTTTTGTTTGGTTGTTTTAACATTTTTTTCAGAAAATCATATATTAAATATGTAAAAAAATAACCCAAATTTAATCTATAAAGGAGACTTCCAAATGCAAAGAACTTATAATACAAAGATTATAAACCGCTCTAAAAATAGTAATGCTTTATATATTAGGCTTATAAATCCATGCCCTAATCCCAATACAATTGCACTAGTTATATATGATTATACAAATTGTACTCCCCAGATTGCCTACAACACCACTTTGTACCTAAATGCAAAATCAATTAAAGCATTAACTTTTCCATTAGTATCTCAAAATTATGATGATTGCTTAAATATTAAAATATACAGAATATCATATACTACTCCAAATCATTTTATTCAATTATCATATAAAGAACTATTTATTAATTAATAACATGAATAAGCTAAGTATAATTTTAATTCATAATTGTAACAATATCGATAATTCTTTAAATAATATATTTAATCAAACTTTTATTAACTTTGAAGTTTTTATAATAACATATACAAAAAATTTAAAATTACCTAAATTAACTGAAAACAAAATTCATATAATAGAGCCTTATAATAACTTCTCTATATTTAATGAATTAATTTCACTATCTGCATCACTTCCTGGGGATTTTATTACTTTTATGAACAGCTCTGATATAAATGCCTTTGAAAGATTTGAAAAACAAATACTATTTATGAATTTAAATAATTTAAATATTTGCTCTTGTTTAGAAATGCCACTTCATAACAATATACAACAAAAACAAGCTTTAATTGAATCTAATAACTTTATAACTAGTGATGATATTAATTCTGTTATTTCAGCTTCCTATCTACCATTAGATTTGTATACATTTGTGTTTAGAAAAAGCTTTTTTATTAAAATATTATATTACTCAAGTTATTATTTTTTCACATCTGAAATTGACTTAATACTATATTTCCTGCGTTTCGAAAACATAAGTAAAATACCTGAAGTACTTTATTATGTAGATAACCCTAAAATACCCTATGATGAATGCTTAAACTATTATTTAGGACCAAATACAAGCAACAAACTAGCAATATTTAATGAAAATAAAACACTAGATAACCAATATTATTTTAATGAAATAATAAACTCAAGGAAAAAAACTACGAAAGACAATAAAAAATATAAATATACTATTGTTTCTATCTTAAACTACTTTAACATTGGTGGTACTGAAAGCTATATTATAAATTTGGCAAAAAAATTAAAAAAAGAAAATATTAATTTATGTATACTAACAAACAAGTGCTTTAATAAAGAAGTATTTGCTTTTTATAATATAGAATTTCACGTGTTAAATTTATATAATAAGAATGAATTAACAACTACTATTTTAAGCATTAATAATATAAAAGTCATTCAAATTCACATGAATGAAGATATTAACTTATGTAAAGTAATTAAATCTATAATAGATGTTCCTTTAGTACTAACAATACATGGTATATATTATTCTCAAAAATTACTTAGTAATTATCTATCTTATATAGATAAAGTTGTTTTTGTAAGTGATTATTCAAAAAAATATTATAGCCAACAAATGACACAATTGTCTTTTAAAGAAAATGTAACTATTCCCAATGGTATAGAAAACTCCATTAAATATATTAATTATAAAAATATACTAAGAAATACACTTAAAATCCAAAAAAACTCAATAATTATACTATACTGTAGTAGGCTATCATATAATAAATCAAATTTAGCCATGCTTTTTTTAGAAAGCTTCAAAAATATAGCAAAAAAAAACAAAAAAATTTTTGCTGTTATTATAGGACATGGAAATTACTATAAACAAATTAATGAATTAAGTTATAATATAAATTTAGAATTAAAAGAAAACAAAATATTTACTTTAGCAAATAGATTTAATATTTTTGATTATTATAATGACAGCGATTTAATTATAGGTACTGGAAGAGTGGCACTTGAAGCTATGAGCATAGGCAAACCTGTTATTTCATTTGGCTCAAACGGAGAGGTAAATATTGTAAATAAAAATACCATTGAAAAAATGATTAATTCAAATTTTGGAGATCATTCATCTTCTTCTCCAAAGTTTGATAATAAATTAATTATTGAGAAACTTAGTACATCAATTAATCTACTAATTAACTCTAAGGAAAAATCAAAAAAACTAGGAAATTGGAATAAATTTTATGTAGAAAAACATCTTTCTTTAGATGCTATAAGCAAATTTTATATCAAATTATGCGAAAACGAAAATTTCAATGAATAATATAAAAATTATAAAGCATTAATAAAAGAGTAGAAAATAACTAAACTACTATTATTTTCTACTCTTATCTAAGCATAATTAAATCTATTTACAACTAAAAAACTTAATACAATAAATCTAAAATTAATATGTCAAATTTTCAATTATATAAGGCAACCTTTCAACAATATGAGATGCATTGACACAAAACATATCTTTTGACAATATATCTCCAACATAACCATGAATAAATGCACTTAATATTGTAGCCTTTAATGGCTTATAACCCTGCCCAATAAAAGATGCAATAATTCCTGTAAGAATATCTCCCATTCCACCTGATGCCATCTTACTATTCCCTGTTGAGTTTATATAAACTTCTTCTCCATTAGTTATTATTGTATTATATCCCTTTAATAATACAATTATTCCATATTTATTAGCAAAATCTCTTGCAATATCTATTCTATTTTTAATTATATTTTTACTATCAATGCCTGTAAGCCTACCCATTTCTCCTATATGTGGAGTTATTACTATTTTTCTTTTACTATTTTTTAATAAATCTAAATTATGTTGAAGTACATTTAATGCATCAGCATCAAGTACTAGTGGACAACCTTCCTTAGATAAAATATCTTTTATAATATTAAAAGTATTTTCATTATTGCCCATCCCAGGCCCTATTGCAATGCTATCACTATTTAATATAAGTTCTTTAAAATCATTATTTTCATAAGACATAATCATAGATTCTATCGTTTTACTTTGTAAAATTTCAACTACTGACTTTTCAGTACATAAAGTAACAAGTCCAGCACCACTTCTTACAGCACCTTGACATGTAAGATAGGCAGCACCAGTATATTTTTTAGATCCAGCTATAACACTTACTCTTCCCAAATCACCTTTATATGAATATTTCTCTCTCTTTTTTATAATACTTTTTATCTCTTTTTTCTGTACTAAGTATTCCTTTAAATGAAATTTATTAACTACATATTCTGGAATTCCAATACTTTCAACAACTATTTCTCCAGTATATTTGTCACTTTCATAATCTAAAAAACCTTTCTTATAAACCTCAAATGAAACAGTTTTATTTGCTTTAACACAACTACCTAAAATTCCAAAACTATCACATAACATTCCAGATGGCATATCTATGGAAAGTATGTACACACTACTCTTATTTATACACTCAATTACCTCTTTATAAATTCCATCTATATTTCTTGCTAAACCACTTCCAAAAATCCCATCAATAATCATGTCATTTTTATTTAATATATCATTTAATAATTGAATATCTTGCGTTTTTACAATCTGCTTTATAGGAACACCCATATTTTTTAAAATATTATAATTTATCAAACAATCCTTGCTCATAGAATGTTCCCCTATAATAAATATATCAACTTTCATGTTCATACTAAAAAGTTGACGAGCAACAGCTAGAGCATCACCACCATTATTTCCTGCCCCACAAATTATAGTAAAGGAATTAAATTTCTCAAAATCTATATTCTTAACAACTTTTAATGCTGCATTTTCCATAAGAACTGTTGAAGGAATACCTAAATCATTTATACAATAATTATCTATATTTTTTATCAACTGCGAATTTCCTATTTTCATTATACTTTTCCACCTTTCTATCCCATTATTTTTTAGCACCTAAAAACTTCCTAACCTTTAACTCTCTATTATTAATTATAACCTATTTATATTTACTTATTGCGCTTTAAAAACTTTAATCTCATATTGCATAATAAATTATTCTTTATTATTATTAAAATATAAGTTGCAAAAACAATATATAATCTTATTGAAAAATAAAACTACATATATTGTTATTTTAATCATGCAACAACATTATAAAAAGAAAGAAGGGAATTAATTTGAAAAGTAGAGCAGCTGTTGCTTTTAAACCAGGAGAACCATTAAAAATTGTAGAAATTGATGTAGCTGAACCAAAAGCAAAAGAAGTATTAGTAAAAATCCTATATACATCAGTTTGCCACACAGATGCATTCACTTTATCAGGAAAGGATTCTGAAGGAGTTTTTCCAGTAGTTTTAGGGCATGAAGGAGCAGGAATTGTTGTTGCTGTAGGTGAAGGTGTTACCTCAGTAAAACCTGGAGATCATGTTATTCCATTATATAATGCCGAATGTGGAGAATGTGAGTTTTGCCGTTCTGGTAAAACAAACCTTTGTAGTGCAGTAAGAGAAACTCAAGGAAAAGGTTTAATGCCTGATGGAACAACTCGTTTCTCTTATAATGGAAAACCCGTTTATCATTACATGGGAACAAGTACATTTAGTGAATATACAGTAGTTGCAGAAGTATCACTTGTAAAAATACAACCAGAAGCACCATTAGATAAAGTTTGCCTATTTGGATGTGGAGTTACTACTGGAATTGGTGCAGTACATAACACAGCTAAAGTTGAAGAAGGAGCCGTAACTGCAGTATTTGGTTTAGGAGCTATTGGATTAGCTGCTATTCAAGGACTAGCACAAGCAAAGGCTAGTAGAATTATCGCTATAGATATAAATGAAGATAAATTTGAATTAGCTAAAAAAATGGGTGCTACAGATTTTATAAACCCAACTAAATTTAACAAACCAATACAAGATGTAATAATTGAAATGACTAACGGCGGTGTAGATTATAGTTTTGAATGTATAGGAAATGTTGAAGTTATGAAGTCTGCTCTTGAATGTTGTCACAAGGGCTGGGGTGAAAGTATCATAATTGGCGTTGCAGGCGCTGGTGAAGAAATCCATACTCGTCCATTCCAGCTAGTAACAGGTAGAGTTTGGCGTGGTTCTGCCTTTGGCGGAGTTAAAGGAAAAACTCAGCTTCCAGGAATGATTGAAGATTATATGGAAGGTAAAATAGATTTAGATTCATTTATTACACATCATTTAGATTTTAAGGATATTAATGAAGCATTTGACCTACTTCATAAGGGCGAATCAATCCGTACAATTTTAACATATGGAGATTCTAATGATGAAGCTTAAAGAAATTGAAAGACATTCTTCATTTAATGGTGAACAATATAAATATAGTCACTATTCAAAAATTCTTGATTGTACTATGACATTTAGTCTTTATCTACCATCTAATAAACAAAATGAAAAAATTCCTCTTATTTGGTGGTTATCAGGTTTAACTTGCACAGATGATATCTTTACTCAAAAAAGTGGTTTTCAAAGGTTAGCTAATAAATATCAAGTAGCTGTAATTATACCAGACACTTCGCCTCGTGGAGAACATATTCCTGATGATAAAGATTGGGATTTAGGTCAAGGTGCAGGATTTTATTTAAATGCTACAAGAGATCCTTGGGCAAAAAATTATAAAATGTATAGTTATATCACAGAAGAATTAACTGATATTGTAAAAAGTTTAATTCCTAATTTCTCTGGGAAAGAAAGCATAATGGGACACTCAATGGGAGGTCATGGTGCTTTAGTTCTTGGTATGAAGAATTCTACAAGATTCAAAGCAATCTCTGCCTTTGCTCCTATTTTAAATCCTAGCAATGTACCTTGGGGTATAAAAGCTTTTTCAACTTATTTAGGGGGAAATAAGAATTCTTGGCAAGAATGGGACGCTACTGAATTAATTAAAATAACTAATGTTCCACCTATTCTAATTACTCAAGGAACTAAAGATAACTTTTATAAAGAACAACTAAATGAAACTCTATTCTTAAAAAATGCTAAAGAAAATAATCAAATAGTAAATTATAACCAAGTTGAAGGCTATGACCATAGCTATTTCTTTATTGCTACTTTTTTAGAAGAACATTTTAAGTTTCATATAACATATTTAAAATAAAAAATTCAGTATAAAGCTTAAAAGCTTTATACTGAACTAACTTAATCTACATCTCTTTGATTTTCAAATTATTCTAATAAAGTAATCCCATATGTAACACTTGTAGCTGGATATAAATTTATTTCTTTAATACTGGAAGTTGAAGATATGATGCTTTATCTCCACCAGTATGAATAAATTGCCATCCTTTATTGTTAGGAGCACATCCAGATGTACCTGGCATCATTCCATTACCATATTCTTCTTTTGGAGATATAATCACTCTAATAGATTCACCTTTATAAAATTTTAATCCAATTGGACTCATCACGATATCAGCCTCAACAACTTGACCTTTTTCTAATTTTTCCACACGATCAAAGCTATATGCTGGAACTTCATCTGTAGATTCCTTCTCATCAAGATGTCTCATAGAAAGACGTAACCTCCCCCATGAACCCTTATAACGAATGATTGATGCACCGTCATCAACAAAATCATAAATAGATGCACTATGGTTAGGAACTGTAATTTCCGCAAGCATATTACCATTCTTATCTAATTTTTGCATCCATACAAAAACATCTGCATCATCTGCTCCCTCTACTTCTGCGTAAAGATGAAGCTTTGGATATCCTACAAGATTTGTTTCTTCGTCAAAAGTTGTCATAAAACTAATACATCCTGAAAGTCCTTGTGTATCATATTTTGCAATAACTTCTTCTGTTGATGCCACTTTACTTAACTCACGTAACTTTCCATCAAGATAAAACTTAATGTACTCTACATTTTCTCCATACCCAAATTCTCCTGCTGGAATATTAAGTAAATCTCCGCCTTCCATATCTAAAAGGCTGTAACGCACATGTGGTGTTTCTTTCCATCCATTATCAATTCCTTTAAGATAATAATCAAAAAACTTCTGACGATCTTCTTGTCCTGCATCACTATAGTAATCTGGTCACTCTTGTGTATTATGAATTCTAAGCCACTTATCTTGTGTTCTAATCTTTCTCCACTGGCGGAATGTTCCCATTGTATGTAAAGTATTGCTGTAACTTGCAACGCAGTACACTGGAATACTAATATTACTGATATCTGCTTTTTTATCAAGCCATAGAGGTGCATCTGCTAATGGATATTCTTTCATTTCGCCTATCATATCTTCACGCATTGTACTTGACACTGCACTCACATGGTTTACTTGCAAACGCTCTATAAAGTTCTTATCTGGAATGCCACCATTACATACAAGATCACGATAAGCATCTGAAAGTCCTTCGTGTGGATTGATACAAGTAAGATGTGGTGGCTGTGTTGCAGCAATAAACCATTGAGAAAAAGCCAGATAACTAGTTCCTGTTAATGCTGTCTTCTCATTGCTCCATTCCTATTTTGCAATCCATTCAATTAAGTCATAGCAGTCCTCTGCTTCTTGAGAACCCATTAATGTAATATTATTACCTTTACTATGAGCGATTCCACGTGGATCTGGATTACACACTGCATATCCTCTTTGACACCAATAATCAGGATCCGCTCCTTCAAACTTTGTTAAACCAGAATTCCATGAATTCCCCATCCCAATCATGTTAAACAAATTAGTATAACGTGGAGCGCTACCAGCACTCTTTCCATATGGCCTCCATAAAATTAATGTAGGAAATTTGGTTTCTTTACTATTAGCTGGCATATAGATATCTGTATAGATTGTTACTCCATCTCTCATCTTTACTTCCACATCCTTAAGCATACGAATATCTTTTCAAAGAAGTTTAAATTCTGGTGCAATCTGTGTTCCTGCTTTTAAGATACGTTCTCCTGGTTCAAAAGGACTTAGCACACCATGAATATGTCCATCATCTATATAATCAAGTGCTGGTTTAAAAATCATTTCATTTAATATTTTATTTGCCATATTATTACTCCTCATTATTCTAAAAAATCTTACTTCATTGCATATGCTTATTTACTTTTTAAACGTAAAGCTAGAATTATACCATTAAACTACCTTAAATTATAAATTATTTCAGTAAATAACTAATAATATTTTACAATCTTTTTTAATGATTAATAACTGTTATTGTTGTCCTTTATTTGAATATGGATAAATACATATCTTTTCCTTCATCAGTGAGATACATGAAAATCATACTCCATAGGCAACTTATAATAGAATCAATATTATCTTGCTTATTAAGATCTTTTGTTTTTATAGGTTTATATATTATCACAGTTAATATGCATTTAATAAGATTATCTATCTGACTTTTGGCTTAACCTTTTGAACTAAGTTCTTTCTTTGTAATTCTTCAAAACATTCTTTTAATATTTTTTCAATTTTATTAAGTGTAGCTAATTGAATTTCATATATCTTAGAACTTATTTCAGCTAGTTCATCAAAATGTTTAAAATAGTATATATTTTCATTTTGAGTATTTAGCATATCTAAAAATAAATTATTTAAATCATCAAGGGATTTTGGTAATAAAATCCCCTTATATTTTCTGTGTTTATACATTACAACTTCTTCAATTAAATCCTCTTTTTTCTTAAAATAATAAGTTAAATTTCCTACACTAATATTTAATTTTTTAGCTATATCTCTCATTGAAATGTTCTTATATCCATATTCATTAAATAACTCACGAGCTGTAATCAATATATCTTCCTTAGTTTGCCCTGCCATTTTAAAGCCTCCTATAAAATTTATGAAACTATATTTGACAGTTTAGTACACTCGTACTATAATGTCAAATATAGTACAACTGTACTAAATTATTGAAATTATTATTTCTTAATTAATCTCTTTCTATTTTTAGCATTAGTAAGTATCAACATATCTATTGATTCTTAAATTCTAAAAAATAGATAAGTAAAAAAGTTTTTAAATAATTTAATATTTAGGAGATGATACTATGAACTATAAAAATGCTAATTTAGAACTTTATAAGATTGGATTAGGCTGCGGAGGTATGACTAATCTTAATAATAAAGAAGAAAATATTAAGACTATACATAAAGCACTAGATAATGGAGTAAATATGTTAAATACAGGAGATTTTTATGGATCTGGTCAGAGTGAAATGATAATCGGTGAAGCTCTTAAAGGTAGAAAAAGAGACGATGTCTTTATTTCTGTAAAAACTGGTGCACTAGTTAGTCCAAATGGTCAAATGTATGGACTTGATGTTAATCCATTTAACATAAAAAGCCACTTAGCTCAAACTTTAAAAAGATTAAACGTAGATTATATTGATCTTTATCAACCTGCTAGAATAGATTTAGCAATACCTGTTGAAGAAACTATTGGGGCTATATCTGATTTAGTCAAAGAAGGTTATGTAAAACATATCGGCATTACACAAGTAGATGCAGAAACTTTAAAAAAAGCTCATAAAACACATCCTCTTACTTTTATAGAATCTGAATATTCTTTATTTAATAGAAATATAGAAAAAGATATAATACCTACAGCAAGAGAATTAGGAATAGGCGTTATAGCTTTCGGTGCACTCGCTCACGGTCTTTTAAGCGGAAACTTCTCAAAAGATAGTGCAAATAAATATAACTCAAGGATACCGCTATTCTATGAAGAAAATATAAATAAGAATTTAGAATTAGTTGAAAGACTGAAAATAATAGCTGCCGAAAAAAATATTACTATACCTCAACTGTCACTTGCTTGGTTATTATCTAAAGGTAATGATATTTTACCTTTAATTGGTTCATCTAGAATAAGTACCCTATCAAATTCACTAAAATCTATGGACATAGTTTTAAATTCTCAAGATATAGAAAGAATAGAAAATGCTATACCCCAAAATGAAATAGCCGGTAGTAGTTTTCCTAGTCCTAAATTTAAAAATGGTAAAGTCGTTTGGTGATATAATTACTTTCATTTAATAATGCACTTTTCATAAGATGATTAAATTTAAAAAGAGGTAGAATAATAGCGTTTATAGCTAAAAACAACCTCTTTTATTTTTTAATTTATATTTCTGGCTTTAATGGTCCATAATAGTAAGATGATGTAGCACCACCATCAATTAAAAACGTAGATCCTGTAATAAATGCACCTTTATCACTCATTAAAAGTTCTGCTACATTAGCAACCTCATCTGCAGTACCTGGACGACTTGCTGGACACTTAGCAAACATATTTTTATAAAAATCTCCTTGTAGTCCATTAAACTCATCTATAGCAAGAGGTGTTACTATAATTCCTGGTGCAATATCATTAATCCTTGCACCCCTTGCACCCCTTTCACCCCATTTTACAGCTTCAGCCATTACACGTTTTTCATTACAACGTTTTGCCATTTGATAAGCATGCAATGTATCTTTTATATTTTTTTCATTTAATATTTCAAGATTTAATAAATCTTCTGTTGGAGTTGTAGCAAGCAAAAAATCTTCCTCTTGTGTAAGTTGCGGCATTCTCCAATCTGACTGGCTAGAAATAGTAACTCCTACCCTACCTTTTGCAATTACTTTTCCTACTTCCTCTAATAAAACTGCAGTACCATAAAGATCTACCTTAAGAATTGTTTCTATGGTGGCTTGACTTGGCGATACACCAGCTGCATTAACTAACATAGTAATATCCCCATATTCTTTCGCTTTTGCAATAATATTTAAAATTGATTCTCTTGAGGATAAATCCATTTCCATTGCATATACATCATATCCAGCATCATTCATAATCTTTGCAATATCATTTGCATTTTCTATCTTTTTATCTCCAATAACAATTTTCTTTCCATATCCTACTCTTCTTGCAATTGCCATACCTATTTGTCCAGCACCTACTAAAATCATTACATCTTTTTTATCCATACCCGCTACACCTTCTTTTTATATTTTATATTATTAATTATAAAAAGACCTTACAATATTAATGTTGTAAGGTCTTTACTATATGGTGGAGACGAGGGGTCTATGGCGTCCAGTGTTTCCACATTGATATTTTATTATAAAATTAATTGAATATTTTATCAATATTCTGGCTATGACTATATCTTGACATTTATATAAAATAAATGTCCTTGGCGTATTATAGAAGCTTAGTATAGTTTTTATCTTCTATCCTAGTATTCCATAGCTTAAAAACTTTAGGAACCTATAAGTCGATACAAGGCTGTTAGATTTCTCTACATACCTCTCGGTATTGCCGGTGGCATAATCCACTACGGTTTCACCGATAAAGCCAAGTTTTCACTTATGAATCACTTCATAAGGCGACCATCTTTCAAAAATCGAACCCCTGTCCGAAAGTAGACCAGTCTGACTTTCTACGAGTGTAGTCTACATATTACATTCGCTCATTATGCCGCCTATAGACGGGCACATAATTTGCTAGCTTCATAAATACCCCCTTAGCTCAAAGCTTTGCTAAGATTTGTGTCCCACTCATTTGACACCCGTAATCCAAGCCGTAGGCAACCTGGGCGGATGAGTAGCTTATATTAAGCTGCTAATGCAAAATTATTATTATCTGCGTTTATATTTAATGCATATTTGATTTAGGAGGGAACATGCTTACCTCCACTCGCTTACCAAACCCATCATTACCCCCGTCGAAGCCAAAACGTCCCCATGTAGTGCGATAACAATATTGATTTGACACTATAATTATATACTGTATTAAGATTTTAGTCAACATTTCATTATAAATTAAAATTATAATTAATATTGTAAATTTTGATTTTAATTTCAAATTTTCCATTTTAAAATATAATACAATAAAATTAGTTTTTTTGATTAATTATTTATTCTAAATCCAAAGAAAAAATTGCTAAATAAATTTTATTTAGCAAAATAAACTTTTCCATTTTCTATTTTTTCTATAGATACTAAAGATTCGACTTTTATTCCTTTATTTTCTAAGTTTTCTCTTCCTTTTTGAAATGCTTTTTCTATAACTATTCCAACGCCAACAACTTCAGCTCCTGCTTGCTTTACTATATCCATAAGAGCAAATGCACCCGATGCATTTGCTAAAAAATCATCTATTATTAGTATTTTTTCACCTTTTTTTATAAGATTATCTTTAACAACTACATTATATAATGTATTTTTAGTAAAAGAATATACTTCTGATTTATAAATGCCTAAAGCATCTCTTGACACTCTATCCATCTTTTTTCCAAAGACCACAGGAACACAATCAAAATATTGTGATGTTATCGAACTTATTCCGATACCTGCTGATTCTACTGTAAGAATTTTGTCTATCTTTTCATTTTTAAATCTTTCTTTAAATTCTTTTCCTATTTCATTAAAAAGTTTTACATCCATTTGATAATTTATAAATGAATCTACATGAAGTATATTATCTTCTGTTATAGTTCCTTTATTTCTTATTGTTTCTTTTAATATTTCCATTTTTCTCCTTTCTAGAGTAGAAGAATTTATTATATTCTTACCATAAATGTTTGAAACATATATATAGTAGCTTGACTACATAATAATCCAAGTGCTATTCCAGCAATAATATCTGTTGGGTAATGAACATATAAATACATTCTAGAAAATGCAATTAAACTAGCTATTATTAAAAATGCTACACCAACTCCAGCAAAACAAGTAAGCAATACATTAGCTACTGCAAAAGATGATGCTGTATGTCCTGATGGAAAAGAATAAGTATTTGGTTTTCTAACTACAAGATCTTGTTGAGTCATATCTTTGCAAGGTCTTGAACGCTTAACCAAATTTTTAATTACTCCTTCTCCCATTATTGTAGTAAATATAAGAGCTGCTATAACCATAAGTCCAATTATTCTATATTTACTTTCAATTACTAAAGCTATCCCTAAAAGAGACCAAACAGCACCAAATTCACCTAACATGGTGAACATGACCATAATCTTATCTAATATAGGATTACTTAATTTAGATCTTATTTGCTTTAATATAAATATATCAAACTTTTCTCTTTTAGATATATGATTCATTTATTTAGCCCCCTTTATAAATTTTATTTTGTGATTAATACCTATTTTTTTCCTTCATCTGTCTTTCTATATCTCTTTTATGGGCTTTTTCAAGCATTGCATCTCTCTTATCATAATTTTTTTTACCCTTGCAAATACCAAGATTTATCTTTACTCTACCATTTTTTAAATACATTGATAATGGAATTAATGTTAACCCTTGCTGATTTAACATGCCTTCAATTCTTCTTATTTCTGCTTTATGAAGTAATAATTTCTTAGGTCTTAATGGATCGACATTAAATATATTACCTTCCTCATAAGGACTTATATGCATACCATATATTATAATTTCACCGTTAACAACTTGTGCATATGCCTCCTTAATATTTGCTCTTCCTTTTCTTATTGATTTTACTTCCGTTCCTACTAAAGCAATTCCTGCTTCCATTGCTTCTTCTACAAAATAATCATGTCTTGCTTTTCTATTTTCAACTAATGTTTTATTATTATTAGCTCTAGCCATTATCTTACACCTCTTAAACAAATTACAATATAATAATTTAAGCTATATTATTTAATTTTATCATATTTCTTATGTAAATGTAAAATATTAAGAACTATTATCAATTACATTCTAGCATATTATACATAAAAAATTAAAATATTTTATTAAAATTAAATTAAATATTAATTTATCTATTATTTAAAATTTGGCTATGTTTTAAATATAATATTTAACCTTATTATATTAATAAAATTAAAAATATTTTAAACAAAGCCAAAATCTAAAATTAATTTATTGTTTTATTTTAGGACAAATTTTTTATCAAATAATTTTATATATCATCTTCTTTTAAGCTTTCACTATTTAATTCTCTTTTTATATTCTCAAGCTTTTCTTCTTGTATTTTTTTAGCTCTTTCTTTTTCTTCTAAAATATATTTATCTTCAACTATTTCAAAATAAATCTCTCTACTTAAAATATCCACTTTTGAACACAAAACCTTAAGTTTATCGCCTAATCTATATATTTTCTTATTTCTTTCTCCAATTAAAATTAATCTATCTTCATCATAAATATAATAATCATCTCTAAAGCTTGTTATATGAACTAAACCTTCTATAGTGTTTGGAAGCTCTACAAATGCACCAAAACCTGTCACAGATGATATCATTCCTTCAAATATTTCACCTATTCTATCCTTCATATACTCAGCCTTTTTTAGGTCATCAACTTCACGTTCTGCCTCTTGTGCAACTCTCTCCATTTCTGATGATTGTTTAGCTGCACTATCTACTATTGAAACCAACTTTTTGCTTCTATTCTCAGTTAACTCTTTATTTAAATACTCTTTTATTATTCTATGAATTTGAAGATCTGGATATCTCCTAATTGGCGATGTAAAATGGCAATAATAATCTGCTGCTAATCCAAAGTGCCCTGCACATTCTGGTGAATATCTAGCTTGCATCATACTTCTAAGTAAAAGTGTACTAATTATTGTTTCTTCATTTTCACCCTTAAATTTATCCAACACCCTTTGAAGTGCTTTAGGATTTACTTCTTCTCCCCATGTTATATCATTATATCCTAGATTGTAAATAAAAGCCTTAAACTTTTCAAGCTTTTCTGCATCAGGATTTTCATGAATCCTATATACAAATGGAACTTTAAGTTTTTCCATATGCTCTGCAACTGTTTCATTTGCTAAAAGCATAAATTCCTCTATCATTCTATTTGCAATAGCTCTTTCATAAGGTTTTATATCTATTGGCTTTCCCTTTTCATCTAAAATTATTTTACATTCTTCAAAATCAAAATCAATAGCTCCCCTATCTAACCTCTTCTTTCTTAGGATTTTACAAAGTTCTTCCATAGCCTTAAAATCATCAACTAAATCTTTATATCTTTCAATTAATTCTGCATCATTATCTCTCAAAATCTTGGTTACATCAGTATAAGTCATTCTTTCATTAGTTTTTATAACAGATTGAGCTATTGTATGATTAACAACCTTACCTTGTCTATTTACCTCCATAATGCAACTTAAAGTTAATCTATCAACTTTAGGATTTAATGAACATATTCCATTTGATAACTTTTTAGGAAGCATAGGAATAACCCTATCGATAAGATATACAGACGTTGCTCTTTTAAAAGCTTCCTTATCTATAACACTTCTCTCTTTAACGTAATGAGTTACATCTGCTATATGAACTCCAAGCTTAAAATTTCCGCTTTCTAATCTTTCAATAGATACAGCATCATCTAAATCTTTAGCATCTTCTCCATCTATTGTTACCATTTTTACATTTCTAAGATCTAACCTTCCTTTTATTTCATCTTCAGTTATAAAATCTTCTATATCTAAAGCACTATTTAAAACACTTGGTGGAAAATCCTCAGGCAGATTATACTTCCTTATTATAATATCTATATCAATCCCTTTATCTCCTGGCCTTCCTAAAATTTCAACAACCTTTCCCTCAGGATTTTTTCTCTTTCCATCTGGCCACCTTGTTATTTCTACCATAACTATTTGACCTTTTTTAGCCCCATTTCTATCTTTTTTAGATATAAATATATCATTTTGAATTCTTTTATCTTCCGGAAGCACAAATCCAAAACTTTTATTATCTTCATAAATCCCTACAATATTTTTATTTACTCTTTCAACTATATTAATTATGATACCTTCAGTTCTTTTTCCATTTCTGCCTTCTTTTATTATCTTAGCAACTACTCTATCACCATTCATAGCACCCATTAAATTAGTTTTTGCTATAAATAAATCTTTAATTCCTTCAATATCAGGAATTAAAAATCCAAATCCTCTGTCATGAATTTCTATTTTTCCTGTAATGACTCCCATCCTTTGTGCTAAACCTAACTTATCGCTTTCATCTCTTGCAAGTAAGCCTTCTTTTTCCATAGTTTTTATGGCTTTTTTAAAAGACTTATATTCATTCTTATTTATATTAAATATTTTAGCTATTTCGGGAATTTCCATTGGTTTATAAGCTTCTTCTTTCATAAAATTTAGTATAACTTCCTTAAGTCCCATATTGCCTCCAACATATATTTTAATTATTAATTTCTAAAATTCTTACCTTATCCTAACACAATAACAAATAATGTTCAAATAATTACTTCATTATATTATATATTATTATAATATGTAGTAGTTTAAATTTTTAACCTAGGTTTTTATTATTTAAAACTCTATTGTATATTCAAATAAAAAACCACCTAAGGTTAAAAATCATTTAAACCCTAAGTGGTGTTTTCATATTATGAAAATATATTTAAATTTAATAATATTGTGCATATTGCAAATAATATTGATGTAACTATTGTAAGTTTTACTAGTCTAGCTTCTTTTGTTCTACCTTTATTTTTAGCAAAAAATGTATCACCATTTCCAGGAACAAATCCACTTAATGCGTCAGATTTACTTGGTTGAACAAGTATAGATATCATTATAATAACAGCTAATATAGCTTCAATAACTATTAAAATATCTCTCATAGAAACTCCTCCTATACACATATTTAACAAATTATATAATAGCATAGTGAGAAGTTATTTACAATAATACTTAAATCTAATTGGTAAATTTATTAAATTATTTATTTTCCTTACATTCACAATTTTGATTGTTGCAACATTGTTTTATATTAAAAAATGCTTTAATTCCTCTATATTCTGATACATCCTCAAGTTCTTCATCTATTCTTATAAGTTGATTATATTTTGAAACTCTCTCTGATCTTGCTGGTGCTCCGGTTTTTATTTGACCTGAATTTGTTGCAACTACTAAATCAGCTATTGTTGTATCTTCAGTTTCTCCTGATCTATGAGATACAACTGCAGTATATCCTGCTCTATTTGCCATCTCTATGGCATTTAAAGTTTCTGTTAATGTTCCTATTTGATTTAGTTTTATTAAAATAGAGTTTGCAACTCCTCTTTTAATACCATAACTTAGTCTTTCTGTATTAGTTACAAAAAGATCATCTCCTACTAACTGAACTTTTTCACCTAACCTCTCAGTTAATAGCTTCCATCCTTCCCAATCTTCTTCTGCCATACCGTCTTCTATTGATATTATAGGATACTTATTAACCCAGTCCTCTAAAAAATCAACCATTTCTTCTGCTGTTAATGTCTTGTCTTCATGCTCTAAAACATATTTACCATCTTTATAGTATTCAGAAGAGGCTGCATCTATTGCTATAAATATATCTTTACCTGCTGTGTATCCAGCTTTTTGTATCGCTTCTAAAATAACTTCTATCGCCTCTGCATTTGATTTTAAATTAGGTGCAAAGCCACCTTCATCACCAACGCCTGTTGAATATCCTTTTTCATTTAATGTTTTCTTTAACGCATGATAAACTTCAGCACAAGCTTGAATAGCCTTGTTAAAACAGTCAAATCCAGCTGGCATAATCATAAATTCTTGAAGATCTACAGAATTATCTGCATGGCTTCCTCCATTTATTATGTTCATCATAGGCACTGGTAAAACCTTAGCATTTACTCCACCTATATATTGATATAGTGGAATTCCTAAATAATTTGTTGCAGCTTTAGCAACAGCTAATGAAACACCTAAAATTGCATTAGCACCTAATTTTTCTTTATTTTGTGTTCCATCTAATTTAATTAATTCTTTATCTATCGCCACTTGATCAAAAACATTCATTCCTATCACAGCTTCTGCAATAGTTTCATTGACATTATTAACTGCTATTTCAACACCCTTTCCCATAAATTTATTTTTATCATTATCTCTAAGTTCCACAGCCTCATATATTCCAGTAGATGCACCTGATGGAACTGCTGCACGCCCTATTGTTCCGTCTTCTAAAACAACCTCAACTTCCACTGTTGGAAAAGCTCTAGAATCTAATATTTGCCTTGCTACTATATCTACTATTTCAACATATTGTTTCATGTAAAATCCTCCTCAATATAATTATTTATATACTTTTATATTGTTCCTTATTTCCTAAATATTATTATAATTTTCGTTATTATTTAAAAATTATTTTAAAATTTCAATATATTTGTTTTTTTTACTTTTTGTGTTAAAATATATATAAATAATTTTATGGATGTGATTTCAGTGATTAATTTAAAAAAATCATTAAGTATAGTACTTTTATGTATTTGTACACCTTCTCTTTTAGGGTGTGGTACTGCTTATATATCCACTAAAGCTAACTTACTTCAAAGCAATAATAATCAATCTGATACTAATTCATTTTCTTTATCAGATAACAATATTACTTACAATAACTCAAATGAATCAGATATTCCAATTATAAATTCTAAATTCTCAATTCTTGTTAATAAAAACAATAATTTAGACAAAGATTATATACCCGATACAAAAACTCCTAATATTCCTTATAAAACAAACTCTTCTGTTAGATATGATATTATTGATTCAGTTGAAAACTTGTTTAAAGATGCAAAAGAAAAAGGCTTTGATTTAATGCTTGTAAGTGGGTATCGCTCTTATGATTTACAATCTTCTATATATAATAATAATATAAAAAACAAAGGAGAAGCTTGGACAAGTCAATTTTCTGCTAAACCTGGACAAAGTGAACATCAAACAGGCTTAGCTATTGATATATCATCTGTATCTCAAGGAGGAGGACTTTATCAATCTTTTGGTGATACAGAAGAAGGAAAGTGGCTTAAAGAAAATTGTGCAAACTATGGGTTTATATTAAGATTCTTAAAGGATAAAGAAGACATTACAGGTTATACTTATGAACCTTGGCATTTTAGATATGTTGGAGTTGATGTTGCAAAATATATAATGAAAAACAACTTAACTTTCGAGGAATATTTAAAACTTATCAATAATTAGTGTTAAAAATAGCAAGGATATTTAAAGGAGAAAATATCCTTGCTAAATATAACGAATTAAAAAAGATATCATTCTATACTATCTTTATATAGTATTAAAATATTTTAAATAATAAAACTATCTTAGAACATCTTTAATAACTCTTGTAACATTTTTTTCCCAAAGCTTTTCTATAAAATCATCACTAAATTTATCTTTTTTTAATGCATGTAAAAGTTTATTCATTTCTCCTACATTCGCCATCTCTAAAGTACTATCTACTCCATCAAAATCTCCACCTAGAGATAAAACATCATCTCCACCTATGTTTCTTATATACTTTATATGATTTACTATATCTGATACATAACTTATATTATCATCTCTGTTGCTTAAAAATCTTCCAAAGTAATTTATACCTATTGTTCCACCAGCATTTGCAATTGCTTTTATCATATCATCTGTTAAATTTCTTGGATGACTAGCTAATGCTCTTGCGTTTGAATGAGATGCTACAAATGGTTTCTTAGAATGTTTCACCACATCCCAAAATCCACCATCTGATAAATGAGATACATCAACTAACATTCCAAGTTCATTCATTCTTTCAATTGTTTCAATTCCTTTTTTCTTAAGCCCTTTATTCATAAACTTAGCAACTGCATTAGGATATCCCAATTCATTTTCATGATTCCAAGTTATTGTTATAAGCCTAACTCCTTTATTGTAAACCTCTTCTATTCTTTCTAACTTTCCTTCTATTGCACCACCCTCTTCAATTGTTAAAAATGCAGATATTTTATTTTCGTTAAAATTTTTCTCCATTTCATCATAATTTCTTGCAATTGCAATACTATCTTTATTTTCATCTAAGTTTTTCATCAAAGTTTCATACATTAAATTAAAGTAATTATACGGTGTTTGTTTTATCTTTTTCAAATAATCATATTCAACAAATAAAGCAAAAAATTGAGCCTTAGCATTGGCTAATCTTAATTTTTCTAAATCCACATGTAAATCATTCTTTTTTAAATTCATTTTTTCTTCTATGACATTTTCATAACTACTATTAGTTGTTCCATCTTTTTGAAATGAATGACCTTTACTATTTGTGTGTATAAGACTTATTGTATCACAGTGCATATCTATAAGATTCATATAAAATTCCCCCATTAATAAATTTGATTTTTTGCTATATTTTTACGGATTTATTTTACTATCTAATTATACAACTAAATCCTATAATTTACATGACTTTTTGAATTATTAATTATTAAACCTTTTAGCATTAAATAATTTTATTATTTTTAATTTTTTTAATATTTATCTTTTAATTGTTTAATACTATTATTAAATCATAACCTTTAATTTACTATATTCAAAGGAGGTTTTTATGACCATTTTCAAAAAAACTTTAAATGTTTTAGGTGCTGTTATAGGAATTCCACTACTTCTTTATTCCTTATTATACATAGCTAATTTTATTATTTTATATTTTTTTATTACAGTTGAGAAAATTTCTAATATTTCATATCTAAATGAAGTTTTAATTAATACTGCTTATATAGGAACATTGATTGGTGAAGGACTCACAGTTTTTATATTATTTATAATTTTTATATTTATTCCTAAAAATTTAATTAAAAGATGCAATTTCAAAGAAATAAATAGTAAAAAACTACCTATTATAATTTGTTTAACAATAGGTCTTAGTTTGTTTTCAATGCTCTTTGTAATTTTAGGTCAAAACTTTTTTCCAAGCTATCAAACTGTAGAAAATACTATGAATGCAGCTAAAAATTCGTATATTGAAATGCTAGTTGTGCTTTTAATTGGACCTATTTTTGAAGAAATTATATTTAGAGGTGCTATATTCTCTATTTTAAGAAAAAACATTCCTCTTGTACCTGCAATTATAATTCAAGCAATATTATTTGGTCTTCTACACGGAAATCCACTTCAAGGAATTTATGCATTCTTTTTAGGCATTGTTTTATGCTTAATTTACCTTTATACAGGAAGCATTCTAGGAAATATGCTTTGTCATATAATATTTAATATCTTAGGAAGTGTTATCTTACCTATAATTTTCTCTATTTTCCCAAATATTTTAATAATTACTATTTTAGGAATTATATTTTTATTTCTTGCCTATTATTTTTATAAAAAACAACATCTATATAAAATACAATAAAATTTCATAAAAAAAACACATAGGATTTTTTCCTAAGTGTTTTTTTTATTTAAAACTATTTTATTAAATTTTCACCTGTCATTTCAGAAGGTACTTCAAGTCCCATAACTGTAAGCATTGTTGGTGCTATGTCAGCTAATTTTCCTTTAGATTTTAACTCTTTTCCTTCTGAATCTTTTGAAATCCAAAGGAAAGGAACTTCATCAGTTGTATGAGCTGTCATAGGATTTCCTGTTGAATAATCTATCATAACTTCAGCATTACCATGGTCTGCAGTTACAAATACTGTTCCATCTTTTTCAAGAACTTTTTCAACTACTTTTCCAAGACAAGTATCTACTGTTTCTATTGCTTTAACAGCAGCTTCCATAACTCCTGTATGTCCTACCATATCAGGGTTTGCAAAGTTTAATATAATCATATCATATTTATCTTGATCTAATCTACTTATTAATTCTTCAGTAACTTCATTTGCACTCATTTCTGGTTTTAAATCATAAGTTGCAACCTTTGGAGATGCAATTAATGCTCTATCTTCATTAGCATTTGGAGTTTCAACTCCTCCATTAAAGAAGAAAGTTACATGTGCATACTTTTCAGTTTCTGCTATTCTTAATTGATTTAATCCATTTTTAGACACATATTCCCCTAAAGTATTAGTTAACTTTTCAGCTCTATATGCAACATCAACATTTTGTAATGTTTTATCATATTGAGTCATTGTTACAAATACTAAATTAAGATTTTGTCTTTCAAATCCATCAAACTCTTTTTCAGTTATAGCTCTTGTCATTTCTCTAGCTCTATCTGGTCTAAAGTTGAAGAATATAACAGAATCTCCACTCTTAATTCTAGCTACTGGCTCTCCATTTTTTTCTATAACACATGGTAAAACAAATTCGTCTGATTTATTATCATGATATGAATTTTCCATACATTCTACGGCTGAAGATGCTTTTTGTCCTTCTCCTAAAACCATAGCATTATATGCTAATTGAACTCTTTCCCATCTGTTATCTCTATCCATTGCATAATATCTACCACTTATAGTAGCTATTTCACCTACTCCAATTTCCTTCATGTAGCTCTCTAATTCCTTAACGAAATCTACACCTGAACCTGGAGCAACATCTCTTCCATCCATAAAACAATGAACATAAACTTTAGTTAACCCTTTTTGTTTAGCTAAATCTAAAAGTCCTTTTAAGTGATCTATATGTGAATGAACTCCTCCATTTGATAAAAGTCCCATTAAATGTAATGCAGTATCATTTTCCTCTACATTTTTAACTGCCTTACATAATGATTCATTTTTAAAGAAATTACCTTCTTTTATTTCTTTAGTTATTCTAGTTAATTCTTGATATACTATTCTTCCTGAACCTATATTTAAATGCCCAACTTCTGAATTTCCCATTTGACCTTCTGGTAGTCCAACTTCTAAACCTGAAGCTTCTAATTTAGTATGTGGGTATTTAGCAAAATATTTATCATAATTTGGTTTTTTAGCCATTTCTACAGCATTTCCATCTTCTTTTGGAGCTATTCCAAATCCATCTAATATCATTAATAATACTGGTTTTTTAGTCATCTTAATCCTCCAAACTTTTCTATTTAATTATCGAAATTAAAATAAATTTTCTATCTATAAATATTAAAATATAAAAACATTTTTTATTCTTTTTATATGCTTGTTTAACAAATTTATTATACTATATTTTAAAAATTCAAACAACTGATAAATATTATTAAACATTTTACAAAAACTATCCATACTTAGTTATTAAAACAATTGCTATATAAAAATTAAAAAAGCTATATCAAAATAGACTTTTTAACTTATTTTTATAAGTCATAAATTTATCTTTTTGATATAGCCCTTAGTTATATTTTATTAGAAATTAACTATTTGTGAGAAGTCTGAAGCTTTTAAGCTAGCTCCACCAACTAAAGCACCATCAATATCAGACATAGCCATTTGATTCTTTATAGTGTTTGGTTTAACTGATCCACCGTATTGTATTCTTACTTTATCAGCAACTTCTTTTCCAAACATTTCAGCAACAACGCCTCTTATAGCCATTATTGTTTCATTAGCTTGTTCATCTGTAGCAGTTTTACCAGTTCCTATAGCCCAAATTGGTTCGTAAGCTATAACAACTTTTTCAACTAATTCCTTTGATAATCCTTCTAAGTCAGCTTTTATTTGAGCTCCAACAACTTGATTAGTTGTCCCGTTTTCTCTTTGTTCTAAAGTTTCTCCACAGCAAAGTATTGGAGTTATGTTGTGTGCAAATGCAGCCTTAACTTTTTTATTTAAAGCTTCATCTGTTTCATTGAAATATTCTCTTCTTTCACTATGTCCTAAAATAACATATTCTATTCCCATAGCTTCAAGCATTACTGGTGAAACTTCCCCAGTGAAGGCTCCACTATTTTCAAAATGCATATTTTGTGCAGCTATTTTAACATTTGAACCTTTTGCAGCTTCTAAAGCAGCACTTAAACATACAAATGTTGGGCATATAACAACATCACACTTAGCATCTTTAACTAATGGTTTTAATTCATTTATCATTTCTACTGCTTCTGCAGGAGTTTTATTCATTTTCCAGTTTCCAGCTATTATTGGAGTTCTCATATCTTTCACCTCATAATTTTTTAATATTTTAAAAAAGGCGTAGATATTATCTTTTAAGATAATATCTACTTTATAATTTCTTCAATCTATCAATCTTATATTATCTATATTTTAAATTATTTATCGTTTAAAGCAGCTATTCCTGGTAAAGTTTTTCCTTCTAGGAATTCAAGTGAAGCTCCACCACCAGTTGAAATGTGTGTCATTTTATCACCAAATCCTAATGTATTAACAGCAGCAGCTGAATCTCCTCCACCAATTACTGTTGTAGCATCTGCATCTGCCATAGCCTTAGCAACAGCTATTGTTCCTTTATTGAAGTTTTCAAATTCGAATACTCCCATAGGTCCATTCCATATAACTGTTTTAGCATCTTTTATAGCTTCTGCATAAATAGCTTCTGTTTTAGGTCCTATATCTAATCCCATAAATCCATCTTGGATATTTTGATCTTCAGTAATAACAGGAGCAACATCTTTAAATTCAGCAGCAACTCTGTGATCTACTGGTAATAAGAATCTAACTCCTTTAGCTTCAGCATCAGCTATCATTTTTTTAGCGTAGTCTAATCTCTCTTCTTCGACTAAAGAATTTCCAACGCTATATCCTTGAGCTTTTAAGAATGTGTAAGCCATTCCTCCACCTATTATTAAAGTGTTAACCTTATCTAATAAGTTTTCTATAACTGCTATTTTATCTGAAACCTTAGCTCCACCTAATATAGCAACAAATGGTCTTACTGGATTGTTAACTGCTTCTCCTAAGAATTTTAATTCTTTTTGAATTAAATATCCGCATACTGCAGTATCAACGAATTTAGTTACACCTTCAGTTGAAGAGTGAGCTCTATGAGCTGTACCAAATGCATCATTTACATAAATATCACAAATGCTAGCTAATTCTTTTGATAATTCTTCACCATTTTTAGTTTCTTCTTTTCTGCATCTTGTGTTTTCTAATAAAACAACATCTCCGTCTTTCATGTCAGCAACTGCTTTTCTAGCATTTTCTCCAACAACTTCTTGGTCAGCAGCAAAAACTACAGTTTTTCCTAACATTTCGCTTAATCTTACAGCAACTGGTGCTAAAGATTTTGAAGCATCTTTTCCTAAGTGTGAACAAAGGATAACTTTTGCTCCGTTTTCTATTAAATATTTTATAGTAGGAAGAGCCCCTTTTAATCTATTTTCATCTGTTATAACTCCGTCTTTTAATGGTACGTTAAAGTCGCATCTTACTAAAACTTTTTTTCCGTTTACTTGGATATCTTCAATAGTTTTTTTATTGTAACTCATGAAATTCACCTCTAAATTTTATTTATATTTAAAATGGTCCGGTCCTAAAGTGTACGCCTTAAAGACCGGACCCATCATAGGATCATATAAGACCTATAAAAATCTTATATCCTTATTTATTAAAATACTAAAATTAAGCTAATTCAGCAAAGTATTTAATTGTTCTAACCATTTGGCTAGTGTATGAATTTTCGTTATCATACCATGCAACAACTTGAACTTGGTATAATCCTTCTCCGATTTCAGATACCATTGTTTGAGTTGCATCGAATAATGAACCATAAGTGATTCCTACGATATCAGAAGAAACTAATTGTTCTTCAGTGTAACCAAATGATTCATTTGAAGCAGCTTTCATAGCAGCGTTTATAGCTTCTTTAGTTATATTTTCACCTTTAACTACAGCTGTTAAGATTGTAGTTGATCCAGTTGGAACTGGAACTCTTTGTGCAGATCCTATTAATTTTCCGTTTAATTCTGGAATAACTAATCCTATAGCTTTAGCAGCACCAGTTGAGTTTGGTACTATGTTAACAGCAGCAGCTCTAGCTCTTCTAAAGTCACCTTTTCTATGTGGTCCATCTAAAACCATTTGATCTCCAGTATAAGCATGAATTGTTGACATTATACCTGATTGAATTGTTGCAAAATCATTTAAAGCTTTAGCCATTGGAGCTAAGCAGTTTGTAGTACAAGATGCAGCAGATATTATTTTATCTTCAGCTGTTAATACATTTTGGTTTACGTTGAATACAACTGTTGGAAGGTCGTTTCCAGCAGGAGCTGATATAACAACTTTTTTAGCACCAGCATCTATATGAGCTTGTGATTTAGCTTTTGATACATAGAATCCTGTACATTCTAAAACTACGTCTACTCCGATTTCTCCCCATGGTAATTTAGAAGCATCAGCTTCAGCATAGATTCTGATTTCTTTTCCATCAACTGTAATAGAATCTTCTCCAGCTACAACTTTATCACATAAAGCGTATCTTCCTTGAGCTGAATCATATTTTAATAAATGAGCTAACATTTTTGGGCTAGTTAAGTCGTTTATAGCAACTATTTCATACCCTTCTGCTCCAAACATTTGTCTAAATGCAAGACGTCCAATACGTCCAAATCCGTTAATAGCAACTTTTACCATTGTGAATTCCTCCTAAATATAAATAGATATATATAAAATATTTTTAAATATTTTAAACGATTTAATTATTTTGTTGAAATTTTTTAATAATTTCTTTAGCTGCACCTTCATCTAATACTAAAACAACATTTTCATTATTTGATACAGCAGACATTATTGCTTCTGCTTTATATCTGCCTCCAGCTACAGCAACTTGATTTTTTACATTTTTTATTTTATTTATATCAATACCTAAATTAGGCATAACTGATACCACTTTTGCATTTTTGTCAAAATAAAATCCTAATGCCTCCCCAATAGCTCCTAAGTCTAATAAATCATTTATTAACTCATCTGAAACTCCTCTTTTAAATGCCATTTTTTCTGCATCTCCTATACCATATAAAAGTATATCTGCATTGTTTATATAATTTATAATTTCTTTGACATCTTTTTGTTTACTCAAAGTTTCAACTACTTCTGCTACAGCATTAGCCGGAATATGAAGCATTTTATAACTTCCATTCACTTTTTTAGCCAACTCTCCTGCTAAAGTATTAGCTTGTGTTTCTACATTTTTCCCCATTCCACCTCTAGCTGGAACAATCAAAATATCATGTAAATTCTGAATTTTAGGAAAATGATCTACCACTTCTCTTATTGTACTACCACCTGTAAGAGCAAGAACATAATCATCTTTCAATATAGATTTTATATAATTTGCTGCTGCTTTTCCAAGTTCTTTATAAACATCAATTTCTTCATCTAAACTTCCAGGAACAATTATTACATCCTTTAAGTTTAAAAGTTCTTTTAAACTTGATTCTACATAAGATAATCCTTTTATCTCATGAATAAACTCCTTAAGCATTTCTAATATGTTTTCTCCTTCTTTGGTTACATACATACCAGGCGTAGTAATTTGAATTAAATTTTGAGTTTTAAGAAAGTTAATTTCTGTTCTAACTATTCTTTCTCCTAAGCCCAAATTACTTGCTAATACTCGTCTACCTATTGGTTCGTTGTAATGGATTGTTCTTAGAATATTATATCTTTTTTCTAAGAGTTCCACCATTTCTGGAACTATTACTTTTTGCAACTTTAATGTATCTTGCAAACCAAACAACTCCTTTGGTCATTTAGCGTCCCACTTAAAACTTAAATGTCCCACAACAATTATTATAAAACAAAAGTGTACATTTTAAAAGTATTTTTTTAAATTTTTCAGAAAATTTTTATTTAATTGGCGTAATTATACCTATCATCCATTTAAAATCTTTTTCTTTTACTAGAAGATTTTATACCTATCTCTTCTCTGTATTTTGCCACTGTCCTTCTAGATATATTCATACCATTTTTATTTAATTTTTCACAAATTATCTGATCTGATAATGGTTTTACCTTATCTTCTTCATTTACCATCTTCTCTATGATTTTTTTAATATTCACAACTGAAATATCCTCTATTTTATTACTGTTTTTACCATTTGTTTGTATTCCATTTGTAAATAAATCTTTAATTTTTATTGTACCAAAAGATGTTAATATATATTTTTCCCTAATTGCCCTTGATACAGTTGATTCATGCATATCTATCTCTTCTGCAACCTCTTTTAATGTCATAGGAATTAATGCACTTTCACCTTTTTCAAAATAACCTCGTTGCTTTTTAACAATTTTCTCTAAAACTTTATGCAATGTTGTTTTTCTATGATCTATACTTTTAACTAAAAATAATGCTTTATCTATTTTTTCTTCTATATATTTTACCGCATCCTTATCATCATTATCTCTAAGTATTTCATTATACATAGAATTTATCGATAACTTAGGCAAAACTTTATCATTCATCACAATAAAAAATTCATTTCCTATTTTTTTTATTTCAGCATCAGGAATTATAAATTTCATATTTTCTCCAGTATAAAAACCTCTTGATGGTTTTGGTTCCAATGTTTTTATTAAATCACCAAAGCTTTGTGCTTCTTTTGCTGTTATTTTTAACGCTTTACCGATAAGTTGATATTTATTATCTGCTAAGTCTTCTAAATGATTATTTATAATTTTTTCTAACATTTCGTTATCTTTTCCAAGCCTTTTTAATTGAAGTATTAGACATTCCTTTATATCTCTTGCCCCAATGCCTGCTGGCTCTAAATTATGAAGAAGTATTAAGGCTCTTTTTACATTTTCTTTTCCACATCCTAATTCCTCTTCTATTTCTTCAGTACTTACATCTAAATATCCTCTATTATCTAAAGATTCAATCATATAACTGCAAATACTTCTTAGATAATCATCAATTGGTATATCTATAATTTGTTCTAACAAATGTTCCTTTAATGATTTTGGATTACTTATAAACGTAAATGGAGAAACACTATCTTCACTGTAATCACTATAGCTTTGAGAACCATAATTATCTGATTCAAAATATTTTATAAGTTCTTTATATTCTAATCTATCTTGTTCTTTTGTTTTATTTTCTAAACTTTCATATTGAACTTCTAAAACTGGATTTTCTAAAAACTCTTTTTCTATATATTCCCTTAAATCATTAGTCGACATTTGTAATAATTTAATTGATAGTTGCATTTGTTGTGTCATTATAAGTTTTTGTTCTTGTGTTAAATTTAAATTAAAATTCATTTCCATTTTTAAAACACCTATCCTTATTTAAACATATATCTTCGTTTAAATATCTATCATAAAACATACAAATATTAAGTTTCATTTTTAATTATCTTATAAATAACATTTTTTTTCAATATCAAACAACTTTAATAAAATCATTAACTCCCCATTACCTCATTGCTAGTTTTAGGTATAGTTAACTCTCCATTTATTATTAAACCTTTATAATATTTTACTATATCTAAAACTTCTGAAGGAACAATATTTTTTGTACTACTTGCTATATCTATTGCACCTTCCTTTAAACCAAGCCTTAAGATATTATCTTTTCCCGCCTTAAATGTTCCCTTTGTAAATTCTTCAATTGAATTATAAACTGCTAAATCTGTTTTCTTAATCATAGAAGATAATATACACCCTGAATATTCTTTAAGCTTTTCACCCTGATCCTCATCTATTCCTATAGCATATTTACCCTCTTCCTTTGCAGCTTTAAAAACACCAAGACCACTTTTTCCAGCAGCATGAAATATTATATCTACACCATTATTATATAATTCCTTTGCGACCATATATCCTTTTTCTTCATCATTAAAATCCATAGTATATCTAATATTTTTTTGATTTATCAAATCTTTTGCAGCATCTTTATTAACAACCTGAATACCATATGCAAATCCTGTTCCTATTTCCTCAATTATTGGAGCTTCTACCCCTCCTATGAAACCTATTTTATTTGTCTTAGTCATATTACCAGCTATAACTCCCATTAAAAAAGCCCCCTCTTCATTTTTAAACATTATAGATTTTATATTAGCTAAATTTGAGGTACTATCTATTAAAACAAAATTTTTATTACTATTATTTTTAGCTACATTTTCCATACTATCTTTCATTCTAAAACCAATTCCAAAAATCAAAGAACTTTTTTTAGCTAAATTTCTTATATTCCTTTCATATTCAGATATTTCTTTGCTTTCTAAAATAGCATATTTTACATTAAATTCATCTCTCGCCTTAACTAGACCCTCATAAGCAAAATTATTAAATCCAAAATCATTAATTCCAGCAGTATCTGCATTTAATCCTATATTCTGAGTTTTGGATATAGAGATTTCTCCCACATCTAAACTTCCATTTTCACAACCAATTAACATAAAAAGAAATACTATTATTATTCCTAATTTAAATATCTTCCTCATAAATACACAACTCCTAAACTTTTAATATAAACTATCTATTATCCTTATTTATATCTTTCTCAAAGTTATATGTATCTTATGTATTTAATCAATAAATTTATTTTATTCAAATATTATCACACATTTAGATTGCTAAAATATTCAATACTATACCCATTTCATTCAAATTAAAATGGCTTTATTAAAGATACAACTTTAATAAAGCAATTTTTTAATTAATTTAATTGTTCAATCATTTTTAACATAACTTTTGCCTAAATAAAATGCACACTAATAATTTTTAACAAAAAATAAACCGCAAGCTTTAATTCCTGAATGTATTCCAACAGCACATCCAACTCTTTGATGTATATATTCTATATTACTACTTTCTAAATATTCCCTAATAGTAGTACAAACTTCAGGACTTTCAACTTCTAATAATATTACAGGTTCACCTTGTTTTCTATCTGTACTATTAAATTTTTCTACAACTTCTTTTATAGCTTTTTTAGTACCACGAACCTTACTGTAAACATTCATTTCACCATCTTCTACATCTAATAATAGTTTTATACCTAATGCTCCCACTAACATAGCCTTCCCCTTTGAAAGTCTTCCACCCCTTACAAGGTTATCTAAACTTTCAAATACAAGCCCTGCATCTATAGCTTCTCTATACTTTAATATTTCCTCTTCAATTTCATTTAAAGTAAAACCATCTTCTATCATTGTAGCTGCTTTTAAAACTATAAGACCAAGACCTGATGTTACATTTAACGTATCTATAACCTTTATATCTTCGCTACCAACTTCCATTTTAGCTATTGTAGCTGATTGATATGTTCCACTCATCTTTGATGACAACGGTAAAACTATTATTTTATATCCTTCATCAAGCCATTTTTTATAAGATTCAACAAATCTACTAGGTGTAACTTGAGATGTAGTTGGAAGCACATTTTCTCTCTCAATTCTTTCTTGCATTGCGTTAAAGTCTATATCTATTCCATCTAAATAACTCTCTTCTCCAAAATTAATCAAAAGAGGTAAGACCTCTATTTTATATTTTTCTATTAAATTTTTTGAAAGATCGCACGAACTATCTGTAATTATTTTTATTTTTTCCAAATTAAATCCCCCCTATTTCATATTTGGAAAACCAATACCCTTTAATGCTTCATAAGTAACAATGGCTACAGTATTTGATAAATTTAAGCTTCTAGTTGTGGTATTAATCATAGGAACTCTTATCTCTATATGATTTTTATGAACCTCTTCAGGAACACCTGATGATTCTCTTCCAAACATTATGAAATCCCCTTCATTATAACTTACATCACTATATAATCTATCAGTATGAGTTGATGATAAATAAATTGTTTTATCACCATGCTTTTTCATAAAATCTTCATAACTTTCATATATTTCTAAATTTAATTGTTTCCAATAATCTAATCCTGCACGCCTTACATGTTTTTCATCTAAACTAAATCCCATAGGCTTTATTATGTGTAGTTTAGAATTAGTTAAAACACATGTTCGTGCAATATTCCCTGTATTTTGTGGTATCTCTGGTTGATACAATACTATATTTAAATTCACTTGATTTTCCTCCGAATAACCTATTATACTTGGTTTAATATATTCAAGTTATATCATATTACCTAATTATATAAAATGCAAGAAATTATTTGGTTAAAATATACTTATATCACTTCTTTTATTTTCCACACAAAATTTTTATAAAATAATGTAAACTAAAAGACTGCATCATTTAACCGATTCAGTCTTTCACTTTATTATTCACTTATTTCTGTTTGTCCTGTTCCTATTCCACCAGTTCCTACCTTTAACACTCCATCTACTTTAGAATAATTATATGTTCCAAGTAGCTTTCTAGAAACTTCTTTTCCATTTTCATAAGTAACCACATAAGAACTTGATTTATATCCATCAACAGGCTTAGTTTGCCAAACTTCTTGACCTTTAGATAAACTTGCATCATTTACCCTTGTAACTGTGGCTTTTGATGTAACTTCAGCATTTGTTGCTAATAACTCGTAACTTTTATCTCCTTTAGCTTGTGTATTTCCATAAATATTAATTGTCATAACCTTAGAACCATTAGTTGTAGCCTCTATATATATAGGCACATTGTAGGTATTAGTAAACTTATAGTCTAAATATCCCCAAGCAACAGCACTATCTAGACCATAATCTGAGTAAGATGTTTTAAGTGAATGGTTATGTCTCTCTGTTGGAACTAATCCTGCCCTTATTACCGCTCTGTTTAATGCAGTAGATACCTGACATATTCCTCCTCCTAATCCATCAACGACCTGATTTGATACAAAAGTAGCAGCATTTTTATATCCTCTTGCCTCAGTTCTTTCACCTACTATATTATTAAAACTAAAAGTTTCTCCTGGCATTATCAATGTCCCATTAATAGATTTTAAAGCTAATGATATATTAGTAGCCCTTGCATCAGTTGATGATGAATAATCAGATGTAAAACTTCCTATAACCCCATTTATACTCTCTAATTCTGCTGTTGTAACACTTGGTGTAGTTTCCGTAACTGGAATATCAACTACAATCGTTTTATCATTTAAATCCTCACTAATATCATTGTTTATTGCATTTTTTACAATAGTATCTACATCATTAACATCTATATCTCTTCCATTAGAGCTAGAACTTACTACTAATTTTCCATTCACCATAGATATTGTTGCATTCTTTGCTGCTATATCTACCTTTTTTTCTAATTCTTCCTCGTATTTTTTTAGCTCATCTTCATTATAATCAACAGTTAAATCTAAATTTTCGCTAATTCCTTCATGTATATATTTTTGTTTTTCAAATATATTTTTATTTTTTCCTATCTCCATAGCTTTTGCAACAACATCATCTATATCATACTGAGGTGATAAATCAGAAAAATTTATATCTATCTCTTCATCATCAGCCTTTATAATTATCTCCTTATTTTCAGCAACTTTTCCGTATTTACTTTTTAATGTTTCTTCAGCTTGATTTTTTGTCATTCCACCTAAATCAATTCCTTCAACAGTAATTCCTGGATATATTTTATTTGACCATTCATCCACAACTCTTTTTGCATTATCATAATAAATTCCACTTGCAGTTGCGCCAATAGCCATTGCAACTGATGTACTTATTAGGATTTTCTTTATTTTCCCCATTTATTTTATCCCCTTTTTGAAACTCGTTTAATAATTATTTTAATAATACATTATTTATGAATCATAGTCAAAATATATAATAAAATTATAAAAATGTTGTATCTTTATATTTAAATTATTTGACACAACACTTTTAATTTTAATATATTAACTTAATATATATTTACTTCTTTCTAATGAAAAATCTCCTGCATAATCAAAAGCCTCTATACTTATTTCTATGTCTTGATTTTTAGGCAAATTAAACTTACTCTTATTTATATTAAACTTAGTCGTTTTAGAAGATACTGTTCCCGCATAAAGAGAATTTATAAATATATTATACCCTGATATATCTGCTTCAGTATTAGCTTTCCAATAAACTGTAATAATGCTTCCATTTTGCACTGCATAAAGCCCTACAACAGGTGCTGGTGGCATTAAGTATGCTATATCTATCGGACCCCAATTTAAATCTACTGGATTATCTATTCCTGACAAATTCCCTTCATCAGTATATTGCCAAAGAGTCCATTTACTCCATCCTCCAATATTAGGTGGATATTTAGGATTTGATAAAATTCTAGGATACATAGCTATCCAAAGAGGCATATTACTCAATGGATATCCTTTTCCTTGAATATTAAAATTATCATATAATTCTATAAAAAAAAGCCCTGTATAATACATAATTTTTCTTCTAGTCTTTTGCTCAAACCTAATTTTAAATCTTTGTATCCAATTTATTAGTCCTGTAGTTGATATAGATCCATCAATAGGTTCCTCCACATCTAAAACAGGAAATAAATCACCATAGTTTCCCTGTCCAAACCCTAATTGTAATGTATTTATGAAATTATCACATTGACTATCTGCTGTTGTTAAATCATAAGATGGAATTCCATAATGATATGCACCGCATGGAATACCTCTTCTTAAACATTGTTTTGCAAAATTTACAAACTGCCTATCAACATTAAATGTTCCTGTGCTTGAACTAGATGCTCTAAGATATACGAAATCAGAATTATTAGCTAATAAATCAAAATTTACATTTTGAGTATATTGATTTATATCTGGTCCAAAAGTATTATTAGAACTTTTATCTTGCATGAAATTACTCTCTTAAAAAATTACTATATACTATATAATTTATAATTTTTCATTTCAACATGTTACTATTATTTTATCTTTTTTCTTTCAAAGAATATTCTATAATTAAATCCAAAAGAGTTGAAAAGTCTATATTTATACTATTACAACTTTTAGGAAATAAACTGTTTTTAGTCATTCCAGGCAACGTATTAACTTCTAATACATAACTTTCCCCATCTTTAATTATCATGTCTACTCTAGCATAAACACTACATCTTAGAGAATCATAAGCATTTAAAGCTATAGTTTCTATTTTTTTTTGCATATTTTCATTAAAATTAACAACATACTCATAAGCTTCACTGTCAGTATATTTAGATTTTAAGTCAAAGAATTTCCCCTTTGGTTTTATAGCCAATATAGGTAAAACTTTGCCATTTAATATAGGACAGGTTATTTCATCACCCTTTATATATTCCTCTATTATTGCTATTTTGTCATATAAAAGTACAGTTTCTACTGCTTTTTTTACATTTTCCTCCTTTTCAACTAAAAATGTAGCAACTGAAGAACCACCACTATTAGGCTTTATAAATATAGGATATTTCATTTTTTTTATATAATCGTAATCTATATCATTTACAGACTTTATAGAAATCCATTTGGGCGTTTTTATACTTTGTGATACCATTATTTTTTTTGCAATATCTTTATCCATGCATATAGAACTGCTTAATGCATTGCATCCTGAATAAGGTATATTTAATACTTCCAAAATTTTTTGTACACTACCATCTTCACCAAATTTTCCATGAAGGGCTAAGAATGCAAAATCTATATTGTTACACTTAGCTAAAACATCCTCTTTTTTATCTATTATTATAGGTACAACTTCATATTTTTTTTTATTTATATTGTTAACTATTGCTTTACCTGTCTCAAGTGATACGTCCCTCTCTGTTGAAATACCACCCATTAATACTCCTATCCTCATTACTCTTTCCTCCAAAAACATACTCTATATATAGTACAAAAGCATTTCTTCTTTTGTTATATATTTTTTTGTTTATAGTTAACCTTAATTTCTGTTTCTATTTAAAAATAAAAGGTTAAGATAAACTTATCTTAACCTTTTATTTTTAAATATATAATTTTAATATTTATAATTTACTTAAAAATTATTTTGCTATTTGATTTCTTTTAACTTTTAAAGATCCTTCAATTATTAAATCTAAAAGTTTTGGTATATCTATACCAGCTGCAGCTGCTCCTAATGGGAAAAGACTGTTTTTAGTCATTCCAGGTAATGTATTAACTTCTAATACATAAGGAACTCCATCTTTTATTAACATATCTATTCTTGTATATACACTTGATTTTAAAAGTTTATATGTCTTTTCTGCCATTTTTTTAACCTCAGCATGTACCTCTGCTGGTAATTCAACAACATATTGATCTGCTCCACCATCACAGTGTTTTGATTCTTTATTATAGAAGAAACCATTGTTTGGTTTTATAGCAACTACTGGTAACATTTCACCATTTAATACTGGACAAGTTATTTCATCACCCTTTATATATTCTTCTATCATAACTTCAGTATCGTATTGTAAAGCTTCTTCTACAGCCTTAGCTATATCTTCTTTTCTTTCAACGAAAGTTGTAGCTACTGATGAACCTCCGTTATTTGGTTTAACAAATACTGGGTAAGTAACCTTTTCTATAGCATCATAATCTATATTTTCTACTGAATCAACCATTGTCCATTTAGCAGTTCTAACTCCACCCCAGTCTAAAATTCTTTTTGTCATATCTTTATCTATTCCAATAGCTCCACTTAAAGGACCACATCCTGAATAAGGTATGTCCAAAACTTCTAAAACAGATTGAACTGTTCCATCTTCACCAAATTGACCATGTAATGCTAAAAGTGCAAAATCTAATCCTTGATCTTTAACTTTTGTTATTACATCTTCTTTTTCTTTTAAAACTATTGGAACTACTTCATATTTATTTTTATCTAAGTTTTCAACCATTACATTTCCGCTCATTATAGATATTTCTTTTTCTGTAGAAATACCACCCATTAAAACTCCAACTTTCATTTCAAAATCCTCCAAACACTTTGTTTAATTTAGACACATACACAAGTGCCTTCATCTAAGTAATATTATATAAATTTTTTCATAAAAAAAAAGAACCACTAATCCTTTTATTTAACCTGTTAGTGGTTCTTAGTGGTATAAAAATTTATTTTTATAAAGATGAAAACTAGAAATTTTAATTTAATTCATATATATCTGCAAATTCTATAGAAATTCTATCTACTGACGATTTATATCTACTTTCTTTTTCTTTTATAACAACATTCTCCTCAATCACGTTAGGCAATAAAACTATAAAATTACATCCTTTTTCAGTATCATCTTTAAGATACACACGACCTCCATGGAGTTCTACTAATGACTTAACTAAAGCTAGTCCAATTCCACTTCCTTCTTTATTTCTATTATAAGATTTATCAACTTGAATAAATCTTTCAAAAATAAATTTTCTCATATGCTTAGGAATTCCTATACCATCATCTTTGACACTTATTTCAACCCATTTATTATCATCTACCAAAGCTATAGTTACATCTATATTTCCTCCGATTTCAGTAAATTTAACAGCATTTGATAAAAGATTTAAAACAACTCTCTCTATTTTATCAGGATCACATCTTATTTCTAATTCTTCTACCTCTGTATCAAAAATTATATCTATTTGCTTCTCCTCTACATAAGGAACTATGGACATAGTAATATCTTCTACTAAATTCACTATATCATAATTTGTAAAATCCATTTTTAAAAATCCTGAATCAATTTTTGTTATATCTATTAAATTATTTACAAGTCTTAACATTCTAAAGCAATTTTGTTGCATGCTCTTATAATATTTATCATAATACTCTATAAATCCAGCTTGATCACTATTTTTCTTTTTATAATCTAAAAGCTGAATGCATGAGTATATTATATTTATAGGTGTTCTAAGTTCATGAGATAAATTTGCAAAAAATTCATTTCTTATTTGTTCATACTGTTTTACTTCTCTATATTTTTTTTGAAGAGATCTTATAGCATTTCTATGTTGTAATCCTCTAGATACAATAACTTTTCCTATTGGTTCTTCATAATAATCTCTAATAGTACTTATGACTGATTCCACAGCTACTAACTTATCATTTTTACCTACAAGTTTATGCTCAATAAAGGTGCTAACATCTCCTTCTTCAATCATTATACTTAATGATTCACTATCTGTATTATTTACGATATCTAAATAATTTTTTCCTATTAATTCTTTCTCATCATATCCTAACATAGCACTTACTGTAGTATTCACATAGTTTATAACTCCATTCATATCAACAGTAAATATTAAGTCTTTTATATTTTTGGTTATAAGACGTAATCGCTCTTCATTAACTTTAAGTTCATGACTTACATTGTAATCATCCGTTATATCTCTAGTTGTTAAGACATTATATATACATCCATACTCATCACTTAATCTTTGTAGGCTACCTCTTATAACCCTACCGTCATTTGTGAAAAAGTTTCCGTTCCATCCTGACTTATTATTTTTTACATATTCATAAGCCGACAATCTTTGATCTACACTTATAACATTTAAAAGATTATGGTTAAGTTGCTCATATCCTTTTTCGGTTCTGTCAACGCCCCATTGTTTTCTAACTTTTTTATTAGCATATACTATTTTATCATCTCTATCCCTAACTACTATATCATTATATCTATCTTCTTCAGATATTGCATAAAACACCAATAATTTTTGATGTAATTCTCTACTTTCCTTTACTTTGAGAACAAATTCTATAAATATTCCAACTATTAATATTATGTATCCACCCATACTAAATATATTAGAGTACTCGTTAATTATGGGCCTATAACCCCAAGCATAAAGATTTGCGTATACACTTTTAATTATAAAGAGATCTAAACTTATAGATATTATAGTGTATATAAATTCATTAGTTTTCAAACTCTTCCTTATAATCATAATTATAATTATAAAATGATATATTGATAGTATGATATTTGAAACAAATAATGATATCCACAAAGGTTCATTATGCCCAAAAGATTCTAACATTTTTAAACTGCCTATAGATAAAAGTGCTGTTACTATAACTGTAATTAATGTAAATAATATTTTTCTTTTAATTATTAGTTTAGCAAGCTTATTTTCCGGAACAACAACTAGTGTTACAAACAACGCTCTAAACAAATATGTAAAAATAATAAGGGAAGTAGCTACGACACTTAATCCTCCTAAGTTTTTAGAATACAAACTGGCACAAACATATTCACAAGCTAAACTTACAAATACTAAAGACATAAGATATAAATCATCTTTTTTATATGTATAATAGTATAACCAACAACTTATGATTGCTAACGCCGGTATTCCAAAACTAGCTTCTCTAGATATTATATAATCTAAAATAGTATTTTTTACTTGATATATATGAATAGTATTTAAAAGTGCAACAGCTGTAAAAATAGCTGCAATTATTATTACTAACTTTATAGCTCTATTTATTTTAATTTTATGATTATTTGTATAATTTATATCTATTATCATAGTCACCTCTATAAAGAACATTCAGACGTTACATTATTATCTTTGATGTTAATATAAAACATTTTTTAATAAATAAATTTTTATTTTTCAGTCATTTCTTTATAATATTTACAGTATTGGTTAATTATACAATTATTGCATTTAGGAGATTTTGCACTACAGCATCTCCTTCCATGGAATATTATTAAGTGATGTGCTAATGACCACATATCCTTTGATATTTCTTTTTGAAGTTGTTTTTCAACATCTAAAACATTTTTTCCATCTGCAAGACCTATTCTATTTGAAACTCTAAACACATGAGTATCAACTGCAATTGCTGGAATATTAAAAGCATTTGATATAACAACATTAGCAGTCTTTCTTCCAGCACCAGCTAAAGAACTTATTTCTTCTATAGTTTTTGGAACCTCTCCATTAAAATTTTCCTTTAACTGCTTGCACATCATAAGTAAATTTTTAGTTTTATTTCTATATAGACCTATTACTCTGATTCTATTTTCCAATTCTTCTTGAGTAATTTTACTAAATGATTCAACGTCTGGATAATCATTAAACAAAGTTTTAGTTACTTCATTTACCTTTTTATCAGTTGTTTGTGCTGATAAAATAGTAGCTACTAAAAGTTGAAATGGTGTTTTGTAATTTAATTCACATTTAGCATCTGGATACTCTTCTTTTAATAGTTCTAAAATTTCTTTTGTTCTTTGTTTCATATCATTATACCTCTTAAAACTAATTTAATCCTTATATACTCCCTTATAACTATCTGGTAATAAATTAGCTACGCTTTTCATAATATATGTCAAAGCTCTATCATCATACTCATGCTTATCTTCGCCCTTTTCTTTTGTTGGCAAAGTGATTGGCTTTCCAAAAACAACATCTACTTTAGCATTTTCAAAATGTTCAGCCCCCATATCTGTATCATTTATAGGCATAAGTTTTTCTGTCCCTATAAGCCCAAAAGGAACTATCTTAGCTTTAGTCAATCTTGCTATTAATAAAACTCCTTTTTTAGCTTCAATCATAGATGCCGTTCTACTTCTTGTTCCCTCTGGAAACATGACTATATTTTGACCACTCTTAACCTCTTTAACTATCTTATTTAGTGATTCTTTATCTGCTGTGTTTGGCACAATATTAATTGTCTTTAACAATCTAGCCCCTAAATAAGTTAGAGCTTTATCATCTAATTTAACCCCAGCTATATAATATGGATCATATATATTTCTTATAATTCTATCAACTATAAGACCATCTGCATTGCTTAAATGGTTTCCTATAAAAATAAATGGTCCTTCTTCATTTTTTATTTCTTCTAAACCGTGTACATGAAGGTCTGCATACTTATCTAATATACTATTTACAACTTTACTTGCAAGTGGTACAAATAGAAAATCTGGCATTTTTACTATTATGCCCATACCAAAACGCTTTAACATCTAAATTATCCTTTCCATTCTTACAAAAATTCTTAACTTTAGCTCTAAATATTATACCTTATTTAGCAGTAAAAGTCTATTTTTATACTCCTCTAGATATGGTGATTCAAAGCTATAATCTTCTATATTTTTATTTTCTATCAAGTACATTTTTATAAGTGAATTTCTTATAAGTATATTTTTTCCTCTCCATCCGCAAGATGTTGTTTTAAATGTTTCTTTAAACTTTGGGTTAGTTAAAGATAGTATGCTTTCAGTACATATATTATCGTTCATAAAATCTAATGGTTTAAATTCATTTATACCAGAATAAGCTATATCTTTATTACATGGACAGCTATTTTGACATGTATCACACCCAAATATTCTTCCCTTCATAAGATATAAATATTTATCATTAATTTCTTTTTTTTGGGTAATATACGACATACATATATTACAATTTTTCTTTTTATCATTTATAGAATTGGTTGGACATGCAGTATAACATCTATTACATTCTTTACATGGTGTATTATCTAATTGCTTAATATCCTTTGTATCAATATCTAAATCAGTTATTATTTCTCCTAAAAATACAAAAGACCCATATTTTTTAGTTATAAGCATATTATTTTTTCCAATAAATCCAATGCCACTTAGGTAAGCAATATATCTTTCTGGAAGAGTATTGCTGTCTACAAATGACATTGCTTTTCCTCCAATTTTTTCTATAAATTCACATATTTTATCTAAATAACTTTTAACAACTCTATGATAATCTAATCCTCTTGTGTAAAGCGAAAAACCGTTGCTATTATAAACACCATCATGCAGATAAGGGAAAGCTATAGATATTATAGTTTTCCCTTCTTGCATATAATGATTGGGATTTATTCTTTTTTCTATATCCACTTCCTCAAATTCATTTTCTAATCCCTCATCTTTTCTATAATTATAAAATTTTCTAAGCTCACTAAATTCTCTACATGGAGTAAATCCTATCAAATCTAAACCTAAGTCTGCACAATATTTAACTATCTGTCCTTTAATATCCACTTCTTAACCCCTTTATTATATAGTCATATTATTATATATTTTTCTTATATTACCATTAATATCTATTATCTCTATAATCTCTTCTTTCCCTTTAATTTTATTAACAGCTGGAATCCCAACTGTTGTACTATCATCTGGTACATCTTTTAAAACTACTGAATTAGCTCCTATTTTAACATTATTTCCAATATTTATTGGTCCTAAAACTTTAGCACCACATCCAATTACAACATTATTTCCTACCGTTGGATGCCTTTTACCTGTATCTTTTCCTGTTCCACCTAAAGTTACTCCATGATATATTAAAACATCATCTCCAATCTCAGCTGTTTCACCTATAACAACACCCATTCCATGGTCTATAAAAAGTCCTTTTCCAATTGTAGCTCCTGGATGTATTTCTATACCAGTAAAAAATCTAGATATTTGAGATAACAATCTTGCTAAAAAAAAATGTTTTTTCTTATATAATTTATGAGCTATTCTATGATTTATCAAAGCGTGTATTGATGGATAAAGTAAAAGAACCTCAAAAGCACTTCTTGCAGCAGGGTCATTTTTTAAAACAATTTGGATATCATATTTCAGATTTTTAAACACTTTTAATCACATCCTAAGTTTAGTCATATAACCCTGATGAGAAATATTTTTCTCCTCCATCTGGAGATATAACAACTATTTTTTTATCTCTACCTAATTTCTTAGCTATCTCTATACCAGCATAAAGAGCTGCTCCCGAAGAAATACCTATTAAAACACCTTCCTTGGTTGCAAATTCTTTAGCCACTTTATAAGAATCTTCATCTGAAACTTCAAAAATTTCATCAACAATATCTTTTGAATACACTCCTGGAACAAATCCTGCACCTATACCTTGTATCTTATGAGCTCCAGGATTTCCACCTGAAAGCACTGGAGATTTTTCTGGCTCTACTGCAACTACCTTTACATCTGGTTTTAATTCTTTTAATTTTCTTCCAACTCCTACTATTGTTCCACCACTACCAACTCCAGCAACAAAAACATCAATATCTGGAATGTCTCTTAAAATTTCTTCTGCTGTTGTTTCATAATGCTTTTGAGGATTTGCCTTATTCTCAAATTGCTGTGGCATGAAATATCCTTTTTCCTTAACTAATTTTTCTGCCATTTCTATGGCACCTTTCATTCCTTTTTTTCCTTCAGTTAAAACCAATTCTGCACCATAAGCTTTTATCATATCACGTCTCTCTTTACTCATAGTCTCAGGCATTACTATAACTACTTTATAACCTTTTAATTTACCAACCAAAGCAATTCCAATTCCTGTGTTCCCACTTGTTGGCTCTACAATAACGCTACCACTTTTTAATATACCGTCTTTTTCAGCCTTCTCTATCATTCCTAAAGCAGCTCTATCTTTAATACTTAAACCTGGGTTAAACTTTTCAAGCTTTATAAAAACCTCACCCTCATTTTCATCTGTCATATTATTAACTCTCAATACAGGAGTATTTCCTATTAATTCTAATGCGCTATTTACTAACATAATTATAATTTCCTTTCTAAAAAAAATTTATTTTCTAATGATATATCTTATATATTTACCTAATCACTAATTCCATTTATAAAACATTTTTAATCATATTTTATATACATAAAATTAATATTTTTCTTTTAAATCAAGAAATTTCTTACAAATCATAAAAAACTTCGACTCTATAAATATAGAGACGAAGTATAAATTCGTGGTTCCACTCTAGTTTAGGTTATAAAAACCCCTCTTTATGGCAAAGCCTCTTACTATAACGGGTAAGCACCGAATTCTCCTACTACTTTAAGTTTCAGATTACTGCTCCAAAGCGCACTTCTTATAAAACATTAATGAAAGTTCTCAGCTTAATCTTTCTCTCTGTAATCTAGTTTTATAATACTCTACTTTATCATCGCATTTATTCCGAGTATTTTGATATGATTTCCTTATAGTTAAATTATATTCAAAAATTTTCAAAAGTCAACTATTATTAATTTGCTTTTTTAAATTTCTTTTTCCAACTATGTGGTAGCAATTCATCTAAAATATCATGTATTAATACAATCCCCACAAGCTTCTCCTCATAATCCACAACAGGTATAGATATAAGATCGTATTTTATAGCTATTTCAGCTGCTTCTCCTATATTGTTGTCTATTTTTACGTTTATACCTAACGTATGCATTATATTAGTTATTTTTTCTTTTTCTTGATTTAAAATCAAATCCCTAAGTGTTACAACACCTTTTAATCTATCATTGTTATCTGTTATATAAACATAGTTCATAACTTCCTCATCTGCATTAAGTTCCCTCAAAAGCTCTAAGGTTTCACCTACGCTTAACTCTATATTAAAAGATATAAAATCTTTATTCATAATGCTACCTACAGATTCATCTTCATAAGATAAAAGTTCCTTAATCTCTTCAGCATCATCAGTTTCAAGTGACATTAACACCTTTTCTCGCTCTTCTTCATTAAGGTCGTCTAGAATATCTGCAATTTCATCATTTGGTATATTTTCAAAAAGTTCTGCTGTCTTAGATTGAGAAAGTTCTCTTATTATACTGCCTTGAAACTCTGGATCAATTTCTTCCAATGTATCTGCTGCTAAATCTTCATTTAAATTTTCTAAAACTTTGGTTCTACTCTTTGAATCTAACTCCTCTAAAATATCAGCTAAATCAGCCGGATGAAGCTTTTCTAATTTTTTATATGAAATAGATAACTTTAAATTATTATCATTGCACATTTCAAGAGATGCTACATCATCCCAAACGACTACTTTTTCTTCAAATTTGCCCTTAAATATATTGCTTAAAAATTTTGCTAAAGATTCTAAACCATATCTTCTAAACCTTACTATTTTACCACTTTCAACAGCTACAATTCTATACTCTCCAGCCAATTCTACTATTCTTAAATCATCTACTCGTATAACTTTTTTTCCATTTATATCTACAATTTTTTTATTTAACAAGTTTTCAGATAAAAGATAGGAGTAGCTTCTAGCTAATATCTCTTTACTGCCCTTAATTTTTATAATTATCTTTCCATTATCCCTAGATAAAAATTCTATATTCCTAAATTCATAATTACAAATTCCACTTTCAGTTTTTACTTTATATCCTATAAATTTAGGATATCCATCATCAGTCGTTACATATATATCCTTTAAAATCCCTAAAACTTCATTAAATTCATCATATATCTTTTTATTTAATATATTTCTGTAAAGAAAAACAGTTAACTTTTCCATATGTTTCCTCCTTAACTCATTTTAAAAGAGAAGGAAAAGTTATACTATCTAATAATTACATTTTAGATGTTTCCCTTCTCTAAATGTTATATTAAATTTATACTTAATGTCCACAGGGACACCCTCCATGTAAATTCACCACCTTAAAACAATTTTCTTACTTATATTTTATGCTATATTGTAAAATTTTTGTATAATTTTTAAAAAATTATTATAATGTAATTTTATTATTTTTGTATTTATTTTTCTAGTAATTTTGAAATATTTAATCTAGTTTTCAAATATTTTTATTGCTAATTTATATAAAATGAAAAATATAACTTCAAGCTTTAGTGAAGTTATATTTAAAAAGCACTATAATTTATTTACACCAAGAACTTCTATGCCATCTTTTATACAACTAACTCTTAACGGAAAATCTGGTCCCTTCTCACCATCTATATCAGTTACTATGCCTTCTGTTGATTCAATTAATAACTCTTTTGTCTTCACATACTCAACTCGAGGATCATCCATATGCTCACCCATCATAAATTTTAAAAATACATGTATAAATTCTGCAATATGACAAGATTTTAATATGAAAACATCTAAAAGACCATCATCCACCTTAGCGTCTAATGCTATTTTAAATCCACCAGCTGTTTGCCCATTAAAAACAAGTATTAAATACATAGGAGTATCATAAATCTTCCCATTGGCAGTTATTTTCACATCTAAACTTCTAAATTTAGGTAATTGTTCAATTCCTTTTATATAATAAGCAAGTTTACCTAAAGTATTTTTTAAATTTGTATCTGTCTTTTGTGACACATCAGTGAAAAGCCCAGTTGATAACACATTTACAAAATATTTATCATTAACATGACCAATATCTATCTTCATAGGTTCTGAATTTAATATTTTCTCTATATCATTATCTATATTATTTGTCATTCCTAAAAATCTAGCAAAATCATTAGCTGTTCCTACTGGCAAAATTCCTATAGGTAATTCTATGCCTTCTTGTTTCATAGCATTTACCACACTATCTATTGTTCCATCTCCACCAGCTATTAAAATGTATTTATAAAATTCATCAATATCTTTAAATGCCTCTTTGATATCTACACCTCTTTCAATTCTATAAGGTATAATGGTATATCCTTTTTTTTGATGCATATCTATTATTTTATCTATTTCCTTTAAAATAGCTCCTTCTCCTGAGTACGGATTATAAATAAATTTAACTTTATTCATTTTTATCCCCCTTTACATATATAATAAAAGTAAATTATAAGCACAATACTATTTAACTTATATTTGAAATTTTAATTTAATACTCATATTTTTATATTATGTATTAAATATAGAATAATAAGACATATATTTATATACAATTTTATAAATTAATCTGCTCAAAAATTATAGCATTTTAAAAAAATATTGTCGACTTTAACAAAGAAAGTCCGTATCCATTAATTGAACACAGACCCTTTTATTATATCTTATTAATATTATTTTTCTTTTACTGACTCTTTTGTACAACTATCTTCTTTAAAAAAAGATTGTGGATATTTACATAATGGACATTTTTCTGGTGCTTCCTCGCCTTCATGTATATAACCACAATTTAAGCAAATCCATTTTGTAGATTTTTTACTTTCAAACATTTTTCCATTCTTTACTTTTTCATAAAGCTTTAAAAATCTTTTTTGATGTTCTTCTTCAACTTCTCTTAATTCTTTAAAAAAATGTGCAATCTCTTTAAAACCTTCTTTTCTTGCAGTTTCCTCATATCCTTTATATATGTCTTTAAACTCTTCAGTTTCACCTATGGCAGCTGCCATAAGATTTTCCTCAGTATCTTTAATACATTCTAAGTACCTTTTATAAGCCTCTCTAGCATGGGCATACTCATTTTCAGCTGTAATATTAAATATCTCTGAAACCCACATGTATCCTTCTTCTTTTGCTTTTTCTGAAAACAAATTATATTTAGTCCTAGCTCTACATTCTCCTGCAAAAGTTTTATACAAATTTTTCTCTGTTTCGCTACCTTTTAAAGTTTTCATTTGTTACTCCTGTAAAAATTACTTTTGATATTATAATATTCATTAAATTCATTTTGGCTACTTAATACGTTATATAAATATATATAATATTTAATTAATATACTGTCATTCTCATTTAATATTAATATATATAATTTCATTTAAGTATTATTTTCATTTGACAAACTGCTTGTATTAGTATACATTTATATTAAATGTATGTATTCTGGTATGTGGTTTAGCTGTAATAAATCATATTCCTCTTAACTCATAAAAGAGCATTGTAGTTAATCCAATGCTCTTTTATTCTTATTTAAAATTAATATCAATTAATATATTATTATCAATTAAAAATACAATAAATTAATATCAAAATTAAATTTACTTCTCATCACAAGTTAAGACAATATCTGTACCATCTTTACTCTTAGTTGTTAAAGTAACTTTTCTTTTCCATAAATTATTTATATATTTCAAAGTCTTTTTAGCGTAAACACTTTCAAGTTCTCTACCATCAAAAACATGTTCTAAGTGAAGAGAATAATCACGTGGATCAAGTTCTACAACTCTTATATATGGTATAGAACCTACTCCACAATCATCTGCTATATTATTTCTGATTTCTCTCCAACCTTGTTCATCTGCAACTTCTTCAACAACATAATCAAATCCACGTTTTCCATACTTAAAAAGATTAAGTTCCGCACAAAGTTCTTCCGTTAAATATTTCCTTATAAAAGAATTATCTCTTTCTAATGCTCTAACCTCAAAAATTTTATCTCTGCCATATCTTTTTTCAATATCTTGAAAAACTCTAAATCCTACATAATATGGATTTAGTCCATACGGAATTGGAGCAACCACATCATTATGTCTTTTCAAAAATTCTAAATGAAGTCCGGTTGGAAGATTTAGTTCCTTTAAAATATTATAGTGCCAAAAACTTGCCCAACCTTCATTCATTATTTTTGTTTCAATTTGAGGAAGAAAATATAAGCTCTCCCTTCTAACTATTTGAAGTATTGTTCTTTCCCAATCCTGTAAATTTCCAAACTCAATTATAAATTGCATAACATCATCATCTGGACTTAATGGAACCTTAGATATATTAGGCATAGGAATTTCCTTATTTTCCTCTAAAATAGTTCTAGCATCTCTTAACCTATTATATTCTTCTATAGCCTTTTTTCTTTGTTCTCCTTGAGAAACTCTTATATCATTAACTATTCTAGGTGTTTGAAACCTTATTGCATGAGCTGCGTCTAAAACTCTTTCAACCTCGCAATACCCAATACTTGGATCATTTATATAACTTCTTATTGTATCTGCTCCACGTTTAAACATCTCTACTGTACTATCTGCATCCGTTCCCTCTTTAAATAATCTGTTATTTTTAAAGAAATCATTATGCCCATAAACATGTGCCATTGTTAATATTTGAAGAAGCAGTGTATTATCCTTCATTAAATAAGCTAAACATGGGTTTGAATTTATTACCATTTCGTAAGGAAGACCTGTCATATTTAATTGATACAAAGTTTTGTTTTTTTCATATGACTTACCATAACTCCAATGTGGATATCTAGATGGCATACCCACATAAGATTCATAAGCTAGCATATCATTATACCCTACAATTTCATATTCTTGTGGGTAATAATCAAGCCCCACTTTATTTACTATTTTTTCAATCTTTTCATGCCACTGCATTAAATCTTTTAAATTATAATCTATACTCACTTAAGTCTCACCTACCCTTCATCTTCGAGTTCTTTAGATAACATAAATTTTATGGCATTCCAAAGATCTTTTTTCTCTTTAACCACTACTGATACAAATTTCTTTTGTTTTATTTCTTTAGAAAATCTATAATACATAGTAGTTGAATAAGTAGATGGTAAAAGTTCTATATAACCAAATAAATTGCTAATTTCAGATAATTCATTAACTGCTTTAATTGCTTTTTCATTATCTTCGCTCCAGTTATCACCATCAGAGGCATAAAAAGGATATATATTCCACATATCTGGATTATACTTTTTCTTTATTAATTCTAAAGCTACATTAAGCCCTGAAGAAATATAAGTTCCTCCAGATTCTCCCTTATGGAAAAATTCATATTCATTTACAACTTTTGCGGAGGTTGTATGAGATATAAATTCAAAAGCAATATTGTTATATTTTTTTCTTAAAAATTTAGATAAAACAAAGAAAAATGATCTAGCTAAATATTTTTTAGTAGTATCCATAGAACCTGAAACGTCCATTATAAATATCATAACTGCATTACTTTCTTTTCTTGGTTTTTTCTTAACTCTATGATATCTCAAATCTTCATCTCTAAATGGAAATCTTTGAATTTCACTTTCATTCAATCCACTTTCTAAAAGAGCTCGCTTTTTTCCTTGCTTTCTAGCTATTTTAGCCATTACTGTTTTCTTTTTAGCAAGTCTAGGTCTTATACCATACTTTTGATACCCTCTTTTGCGTCCTGCAGATTCCACTATTATTTCTGAATATTTCTTTTTATCTAAATTAGGAAGGTTTAAATCTTCTACAATATAATCTAAAAGCTCTTCTAAAGTTATTTCAGTTTCATATATGTCAGACCCTTCTTGATTTCCTGCCTGACCTTTTCCTTGCCCCTTTTGAGATTTACCATTAGATGAACCTATTTTATCCCCTCTCTTTTCACTACCATCACCTGTTGTTACCCCTTCGTTACTTTCTCCGTATATAAACTGATACTCCTTTAAACCCCTTATAGGAATTTTAAATTTTTTATTTTTAGCTTCACCTATTATACTTTCTTCTGATAAAATATCACCTAGATTTTCTTTTATGGATTTTTCAACTAACTGCCTATGTCGTCTTCTATCTTCCATTGCTCTATCATATTCAATTTGGTTTTCACCCTTATCTCTGAATATAGCCATAGAACTAATCCTTCCACAAGTTATTAGCAGCGTATTTTAAAATTACATCACAGCAATGTGGACAGTATCCATTTTCAGTTAATTGTTCTACCATAGCATTATATTTTTCATCTTGTTCTTTATCTCTAACTCTTGATTTAGTTATTATTCTAGAAAGGTCTTTAACAGACGCTGTTAATTTCTTTTCTATCGCTTCTTTTAATGGCTCATAGGAAGTGTAATCTAATTTTCCACCATTTCTAATTACATAGAACATATAAGATGTAACATCTGCTCTAAAACCTTTAGCTGAAGATTCTGAAATTCCTATTTGTTCTTCTATACTTCTCATAAAATCTTCATCAGGATTTAATTCTTCCCCTGTTGAATCATCTTTTATTTTATTTTTATTTGTATAAGCTTCCGCATTGTCTAAATAATTATTAAATAAGCTTTCAGCTTGTTCTCTAAACGAATGAATAAATGCCTTAGTTATCTCTTTTTCAAGAATCTTGTTATACTCTTTTCTTATCGTATCTTGAATATAAACTAGATATTTCTTCTTATCATCTTGAGATATATCTAAATCTTTAACTGATTTTATTATACTTTCCATCATGCTTAAAGGGTTTATGCAATTATGCTCAGAATTAGATAATGCATTATCTATTGCTTTAACTATAAATCTTGTAGATATACCCTTCATCCCCTCCATAGGCCCTGCTTCTTCTCTAAGCTCTCCTATGTCTATTTTTTTAGTTGAACCCTTTTCAACTATATCTTCACCATTATATATTCTAAGTTTTGTAACTGGATCTACCTTCATTGATGGTGCAAGTCTTGAAAGCGTTGCAAACATAGCTGCAATTTCTATAGTATGAGGTGCTATATGAGCATTAAAATTTGATTTTTTAAGTATTTTTTCATAAATCTTTTGCTCTGCACTTGACTCTAAACAATAAGGAACTTCTATCTTTACGATTCTATCTAAGATAGCTTCATTTGTATGGTCTGATTTAAATTTATTCCACTCAGCTTCATTTGAATGAGCTATTATAAGACCATCAAAATAAATCATTGAACCCTTTCCAGGAGATGGGATTGATTTTTCTTGGGTTGCAGTAATTATTGTATGCAAGTATTCAACATCATTTTTAAATACCTCTATAAACTCAACAAGACCTCTATTACCAACATTAAATGCCCCATTTAAAGAGAATATTCTAGGGTCATCCTCTGGATACATATCCATTTTTGATATATCAATAGATCCAGTTAAAATTGAAGTATCTTGATTATTTGGATCAACTGGTGGAACAACACCTACACCTTTTCTTGAACGAATAGAAAAATCTGTAGACACAACTGGCATTTCTTCATATCTTCCATCATACTCATGAAGTAATCTATACTTACATACAGGACATAAATCCCCTTCTATTTGAACTCCTAAATTGTCTTCAAATTTCTTTCTTAAGTGTTTAGGTATTAAATGAAGTGGCTCTTCATGCATAGGACAACCTTTTATTGCATATATAGGTGGTGCTACCTCTAGTAATTTTTTAATAGATTCAACTAAAGATGACTTACCAGCACCAACTGGCCCAACTAAATATAGAACCTGTCTTGCCTCTTCACCTTTCATAGATGCTGAATACATATAATTCATAAGTTTCATTATAACTTTATCTATTCCAAAAAAATCATCTTTAAAGAAATTATATCTTTTTATTTTTTCATTCCCATATATTTTTTTTATTTTAGGATTATCTTCAGGCTTTAATACTTCAACTCCCTGTTCAATTATCATGTCATATATTCTTTTATGGGCAAGTTTAACTATATCAGGATTTTTTCTTACAAGCTCTAAATAATCTAAAAAAGTTCCCTCAAATTTCTCACTATTATGATTTTCTCTATCATTCTCTATAAACTCTTTAAAATTCATTATTATCCCTCCCTTTACCCTTAATATATTCACATATATTATAAATATATGACAAAAAATAATGCTTTTACTAAGTTTATCAAATTAGTAAAAGCATCATTTTCTCCTCTCCATAATAACTATTAATTTTTTTCTTTTAAATTATTGTAATAAGAATTAATAAGATTTATTATAGCTTCTCCATATTTAAAAATTTTCTTTTCTCCAAGCCCTTTAACACTAAATAATTCATCAAGTGTTCTAGGTGAAATTTTTATAATATCCATAATAGTTGTGTCTGAAAATACCATATATGGTCTTACGCTTTCCTTATTAGATAAATTTTTTCTTAAAATTTTAAACCTTCTAAACAATTCCTCATCTAAAGGAGTATAATCTAACGGATTTAATTTAACTAAAGCTTTTTCTTTTCCCTTTAAAATATTTATAGATTTCTTATTTAATTTCACCATCGAATAAGTTCCCTTTTTTCTATCTATGTATCCAGTATCTATTAATGATTTTATAATTTCTTTTATTATCTTATTTGAAGATCCCTTCATTATTCCAAAAGTTGTAAGATTATAAAATCCCTTCTCTTCAATTTTAGGACCTCTAATTCCTTTTAAAATATCTATTAAAACGCTTTCTCCAACTAATTCTTTAGTTCTATAAACACAAGATAATATTTTTTGTGCCTCTATTGTTATATCTAAAAGTTCTTCATTGTTTAAACAGTTGCTACAATTATTACAATAAGGAGTTATATCTTTTTCATTAAAGTAATTTAAAATATATTCTCTATAACATTTATCATACTCGCAAAATTTTATCATATCATTTAATTTTTTTATATTTATTTCCTTACGATTAAATTCATAATTTAAATTAACTATATAATCTAGCCTTTTAATATCATCTCTAGAATATAAAAGATGACATACTGCTTTTTCTCCATCCCTTCCGCCTCTTCCAATTTCTTGATAATAACTTTCTATATTTTTAGGAAACGTAAAATGTATAATAAATCTTATATTTTCTTTATCAATTCCCATACCAAAAGCATTTGTTGCTATCATAATATCCTTATCATCATTAAAAAAACTCTTTTGATAATATTCCTTTTCTGAATCTGATAACCCTGCATGATATTTTAGAACTGAAAAATTCAAATCATTTAAGTAATCATATAAAGCTTCAACTTCTTTTCTAGTTAAACAGTATATTATACCCGACTTTTCTTCATTCCCCTTTAAAAAATCCCTAATAAATTCTAATTTATCAATTTCCTTATGAACATTAATCTCTAAATTTTCTCTATCAAAACTACCTTTATATATATAAGGATTATTTAAATTTAAAAGTTTTATAGAATCCTCTAAAACCTCTTTAGTTGCAGTTGCTGTAAAAGCACTTACAACAGGTCTATTTCTAAAAATCCTAACAAATCCCTCTATATCTCTATAACTTTTTCTAAAATCATGTCCCCACATAGATATGCAATGAGCCTCATCTATTGCTATTTGAGATATATTAAGTGTCTTTATTGCATTTATAAAATAATTATTTTTAAGCCTTTCAGGAGATATGTATAAAAGTTTAACCTGCCCTAAATAACACATATCTATAATTTCTTTTACTTCATCTAAAGTATTTGTACTATTTATATATTTAGCTTTTATCCCTATATTATTTATATTATCAACTTGATCCTTCATAAGAGCTATAAGTGGAGAAATTACAATAGTTATTCCATCAAAAATAAATGCTGGAATTTGATAACAAATAGACTTTCCTCCACCTGTTGGCATTATACAAAAACTATCTCTTTTTTTTAAAATATTATTTATTATTTCAAATTGTCCATTTCTAAATTCTTTATATCCAAAAAGTCTATTTAAAACTTTTATTGGTCTCTCCATTATTCTATTCTCTCCTAAATTTTAATATTATTCATCTTTATTAGAGTATATTTTAGCACATTACTGTTTTAAAATATATTATTAATAATTTTAACCGTCATCTAAATCTTATATCATTATATAAAAACACATTATCCCATTGTTTGAGATAATGTGTTTTTATTAATTACTTACTAAGTCAAATTCTACACGATCATTATTTTTAATTTCAATATTATTTATTGGAGTTTTAGTCACATTTCCATTTATCGAAAGTTCCCATGTTTGTCCGTTATTATCAGCTTCAAGCCCATTTACACTAGTTACTGTATAATTGTTTCCACTCTCAACTCCAGATATTATACCTAATGGTTTTAAAGCATCTAATAAAGTATCTTTACTTGTCTTTATAGTGTATGTTTTATCTACATTTTTAGTATTATCAACAACTGTTATAGTTATTGTTTTTTGATCAATTTCTTTTATTGCTTTTGGAAGGCTTATATATATATTTAAGCCAAATACAATTACTAAAAGTGCAATAAGACCTGCTATAATTAGTTTTCTATTTTTCATAAAATTCTCCTGAAAAAGTTTAATCTTTATGTTTATTATAACCTGTTAAATCAATTTAGGCTATTATTTAAAATAATACTAAATAAAAAATGATATTAGATGTATCTTTATCTAATATCATTTTTTATTATCCTTATATAATTTTTCAACTTACACTGTCAAATTGACTGTTATATAAAGATGAATAGAATCCCCCCTTAGCCATTAACTCATCATGATTTCCTTGTTCTATAATATCTCCATCTTTCATAACTAATATAAGATCTGCATCTTGTATTGTTGATAATCTGTGAGCTATTATAAAACTTGTTCTTCCCTTCATTAAGTTATCCATAGCCTTTTGTATTAAAACTTCAGTACGAGTATCAACTGAACTTGTAGCTTCATCCAATATAAGAATTTTAGGGTCTGCTAAAATAGCACGTGCTATTGTTAAAAGTTGCTTTTGACCTTGTGATATATTAGATGCTTCTTCATTTAGTTCCATATTATATCCATCAGGAAGTGCTTCTATAAAGTGATTTGCATGAGCAGCTTTTATAGCTTCTATAACATCTTCATCACTAGCTGTTAATTTTCCATATCTTATATTTTCCATTATACTTCCATTATATAACCATGTTTCTTGAAGTACCATACCAAATAAATCTCTTAAATCATTACGATTGAAATCTCTAATATCATGACCATCAATCATAATTGAGCCCTTATTTATATCATAAAAACGCATAAGAAGTTTTACAATTGTAGTTTTACCAGCTCCTGTTGGACCAACTATTGCAACTCTTTGTCCAGCCTTAATATTAGCTGTAAAATCATTTATTATTATTTTATCTTCATTATATCCAAAGCTAACATCTTTAAATGCAACATCTCCTTTGATATTAACATCTCTAACTGGATTTTCAATAACTTGAACTTCCTCCTCTTCATCTAGGAATTCAAATACTCTTTCACAAGCTGCTGCTGTTGTTTGCATAAGATTAGCCACTTGAGTTAATTGTGCTATAGGTTGTGTAAATGATCTTATATATTGGATAAATGCTAATATATCACCTACTTGTATTGCACCTAAAATAGTAAGATATCCTCCAACTATTGACATTAAAACATATCCAAAATTTCCTATAAAATTCATTATAGGCATCATAAGACCTGATAAAAATTGAGACTTCCATGCTGAAGAATATAAAGTTTTATTTAACTTTTCAAAGGATTCATAAGCACTATCCTCTCCATTAAATGCCTTTACTACATTATGTCCTCCGTATATTTCTTCTACTTCACCATTTACTTTTCCTAAATATTTTTGTTGTTCTGTAAAATATTTTTGAGATTTTTTAACTATAGAACCCATAAGTAATCCTGAAACTGGTAGAATTATTATTGCAATTAACGTCATAATCCAACTTATAGAGAACATCATTATAAGCACACCAATTAGTGTAACTATTGATGTTATAACTTGTGTTAAACTTTGATTTAAGTTTTCACTTATCATTCCTACATCATTAGTTAATATAGATAAAACATCACCCTTACTTCTTTTATCAAAATATTTAAGAGGCATACGGTTCATTTTTTCTGATATTTGTTTTCTAAAACTATAGGACATTTTTTGCACTATACCAGCAACTATATAAGACTGTATATATGAAAAACCTGCACTTAGCAAATATAATACTAAAAGCACCAAAAGTATTTTTCCTATGGCTATAAAATTAATTCCAGCCGAATTGGTTCCAAGTATTTTTCCCATTATACCACTATATATTTCAGTTGTTGCATTTCCTAAAATTTTAGGCCCAACAATTGAAAATATTGAACTTAATATAGCAAAAATCACTACTACAACCAATGATAATCTATATGGTTTTAAATAACTTAAAAGTTTTCCCATAGCTTTCTTAAAATCTTTAGCTTTTTGAGGCGAACCTTGTTGTTTTTGTCCACGTCCCATCCCCATACCACTGCTTTGAGGGTTACTCTTACTTTTATTACTCATTATATAACTCCTCCTTTGAAAGTTGTGATAAGGCTATTTGTTTGTAAACATCACAGGTATCTAAAAGTTCTCTATGTGTTCCCATACCAACTATTTTACCTTCATCTATAACTAATATTTTATTAGCTTTTAATATTGTACTAACTCTTTGTGCTACTAAAATAACAGTACTATCTCCTGTATTTTCCTTTAATGCTTTACGAAGTTTAGAATCAGTTTTAAAATCTAAAGCTGAAAAACTATCATCAAATATATATATATCTGGTCTTTTAGCAATAGCTCTTGCAATAGATAGTCTTTGTTTTTGCCCACCAGATACATTCGCTCCTCCTTGAGATATTCTAGACTCCAATCCATCTGGTTTTTGTTCTATAAATTCCTTAGATTGAGAAATATCTACCGCAAATTTTACATCATCATCATTTATCTTATCATTGTTATATTTTATATTACTATCAATAGTACCTGAGAATAGTACTCCTTTTTGAGGAACGTATCCTATTTTTTCTCTTAAATCATGTTGTGATACATCTTTTACATTAACCCCATCTACTAAAACTTCACCTTCTGTTGCATCATAAAATCTTGGTATTAAGTTAATGATTGTTGACTTTCCACTACCGGTACTACCTATAATAGCCGTAGTTTCCCCTGGCTTTGCTGTAAATGTTATGTTAGTTAAAACATTTTGTTCTGCTGATGGGTATTTAAATGATACATTTCTAAATTCAACTAATCCTTTTTTATTTTCATCAAAAGACTTAATTTCTTTAGGATCTTTTATACTTGGTTCAGTTTCTAAAATTTCATCTATACGTTGAGCTGAAACTGCAGCACGAGGTAACATTATAGATAACATTGTTACCATTACAAACGCCATTATTATAAGCATAACATATTGTATAAACGCCATCATGTCCCCAACTTGCATTGTACCATTGTTAATTTTATATGCTCCAACCCATACTATCGCAATTGTTGACACATTCATAATAAGTATAACAAGTGGCATCATAACTGATGTTACACGTGTTACAAAAAGAGTTGTTTTAGTTAAATCTTTATTTACATCATCAAATCTTTCTTCCTCATGTTTTTGAGTTGTAAAAGCTCTTATTACAAGCATACCTGTTAAATTTTCACGTATTACTAAATTAACTTTATCTACAAGTTTTTGTACCTTTTTATACTTAGGTACTGCAATAGCAAATATTACAACCACACACCCTATGATAACTAAAATTATAACTCCTATAAGCCAAGACATAGAAGCATTAGTATATAAAACTTCTATAAAACCTCCAATTCCTAAAATTGGTGCATAAAACACTAATCTTAAAAACATGACCATAAGATTTTGAACCTGCTGAACATCGTTAGCACTTCTTGTAATTAACGAAGCCGTAGAAAATTTATCAAGTTCTGAATTTGAAAAACTCATAACTTTTTTAAATATTTTTCCTCTAAGATTCATACCAATTTTAGCTGCTACCTTTGAAGCTATAAAAGTTACAACGATAGACGCTATCATACTTATAAGAGCAATTACAACCATAATTATACCCACTTTCCAGATATAATTACTTTGAAGTTTATTTACGTTAACACCAATTGCTTCATATTGAGTTTTAATATATGTAACAGCTGTTTGAGTTACTAAACTCTCTGGCATATTGTTTATCTTAGCATCTATTTCACTTACAATTTGGTCTAATTGATCTTTAGGAAGCGTTTGAAGTACAGTAAATATTCCTGCATTTTCATACTTAACAGCCTCACTTGCTGGAAGATTACTTAATAAAGTTGCTTTAAGTTCATTTCCCTTTGATCCCTTCTCTAACATTTGAACCAAAAGTATTGGTTTTCCTAAAATATTATTTAATGTAGTTAATTGACTACTATTGGTATTGTCCAATACATAAAGAGCTTCATTTGCTAAAGCTGGATATTTTTTTACATAAGAATCATATTGTTCTTTAGATAAATTCCCTTTATCTATAAGCTTATAATCTTGTTCTACCGTCTGTTTATCATTGCTTGACACAAACAATAGTATTTTGTCTAATTCTGATTCTTGTATAACACTTGGTACTGAGTTTTCTATACCGTTTTGTTGAATACCAATATCTACAATATTAGATGTGTAGTTTGGTAAAGCTAAGTTTGCCATAGCTTGTATTGCTAGAAATATCACTATTACAATAACTGCAAAAACTGAGCCCTTTAGGTATCTCATTAGTTTAACCATTTATACTATTTTCCCCTCTCCGATGTTTATTTTTTTAAATTTATCTAATATTAGTATATAAAGATTATAATTTTATAACTATTATAAGTCAATAACTTTTATATTTGTATAAACTTTTTTATTAGTTTATAATTTAATATATAATTGCTAATTTATTTTAAAAAATTTTTCATAGAGGAGCTTTTTATGGATAATATCGATTTAAATAAGGTATCTAGTACCTTACTTCATTTATCTTTTTCACTTAATAAAATAATATTCAATAATACAGAACTTACCAAAGGATTATCTATTCCAATATCTCATGTGAGAGTTTTGTTTTGCCTCCAAAAAAATGGTTCTATGTCCATAAGTGAAATTGCTAAAAGACTTGGTATGTATAAACCTAATATGACACCTATTTTAGACAAATTAATTCAAGAGGGATTTATTATAAGAAGTGAAGATCCAAAAGATAGACGAATTTTAAGAATACAACATACAAAAAAAGCTGATGATTTTTTAAATGAGCAAATGAAAAAACTTGAACAAATATTTGCAAATAAAATGTTTATTTTATCAAAAGATGATTTAATTACTTTAATAAATTCATCAGCAGAACTTAATAATATTTTGTTAAAACTAGAATAAAATATATGTATAAATAGTGTTGATTTTAAATAAAAATTATCTTAATTTTAAATCAACACTATATAAATAATAAATAAAAATAAATACATCTTTCATATAAAAAATTAATTTTTTATCATTCACATTTTAAATTTACCTCTGTTACATAAGGTGATACTCTAAGAGGCTTCTTCTGTGGATTTTTCATATAAGCTAAATTACTAAAATCAATAAGCACACTTGTTATAAATACACATACTAAGGCATTGATAAAAATATTTTTTTTCATATCTATCACCATCCTTATAATCAAAAATATATAATTTTATAAATTGTATATTTTAACTATCTAATAATTTTATCTAAAGTTATTTGTTATAATTGTTTAAGTTATCAAGAAAGAACATCTATATTTAATTTACTTGCTATTAATATTGTAAGTAATAAATCATTTATTATTAACTTTATTTCTGTATTTTATGTATTTATTTATATTAACTATCTATTTTATTATTTTTATGGCTTTAATTTAATAACTTATCCATTATATAATTCATATAATGTAAAAAAATATATTAGGTGATTTTATGTACGCAGATATAGTATGTGAAGGTGGTGGAGTTAAAGGCATTTCTTTAGTTGGGTCTATAAATTGTTTAGAAGACCATGGATATGAATTTAAAAAAATGGCTGGAGTATCTGCTGGTGCAATTATTACTTCTTTGCTTGCTGTTGGTTACAATAGAGATGAATTAAAAAATTTAGTTTTAAATTTAAATTATAATAAATTAATTTTTAATACTAGATTAAATCAGATATTTTATACATTAAAAGGTGGTATAAATCTTTTTTTAAAAAAAGGAATATATTCTACCAAAAACATTGAAAATTATCTTTACAATCTTTATCTTGCAAAAGGAAAAACTAAATTTAAAGATATTTCAATAAATAACGAAAGTCCCCTTAAAGTGTTAGCATCTGATATTACGAATAAAAAGCTTATAATTCTTCCTGATGATTTACCAAATTATGAAATAGACCCTATGGAATTTGAAATATCTAAAGCTGTTGTTATGAGCATGAGTATTCCTTTTTATTTTTTTCCTTTTATTTTTAAAACTCCCTCAGAAAAAAATCTTATAGTTGATGGCGGACTTATTAGTAATTTTCCAATTTGGATATTTGATTCTAAAAAAATCCCTCGTTGGCCAACATTTGGATTAAAATTAAAGGAAGATGATATATTACATTTAGAAAGAAGCCACTCACTTTTTTCCTATATATCAGACATAATTCAGATAGCTCTTACACATAATGAAAATATTCATTTGGAAAACAAAGATGCTATTAGAACAATAGAGCTTCCAACTTTAAGTATTAAAACTACTGATTTTAATTTAAATAAAAGTAAAGTTTTAAGTCTTTATAAGTCTGGATACAAGGCTACTGAAAATTTTATAAATTCATGGTCTTTTCAAAGATATGTAAATGATTATAGAAATTAAAATTTTCAAACAAAAAAGCTACATGATAATTGCCTTTCACGTAGCTTTTTGTTTCATATTTTACATATTTAATTATACAACTGGCTCTAAATCATTTGATCTTTTAGCTTCTAATTTTTCTAACATATCATCATGATATTTTCCGTTAATTTTATAGAATTTTTTATATATTACATAGCTTAAAACACTAACTATAGCCGGTATAATTACCATTATTACTCTCATACCTAAAATAGTTTGAGCTGTTTGTTGAGCATTTGCTACATATCCAACTATTGTTAAACCAACTCCAACTAACCATCCACTAACAGCAGATGCAGATTTAACCAATAGTGTTTGGCATGAAAATACTATACTTTCATTTCTTGAGCCTAATTTAACTTCACCATAATCAACAATATCTGCAAGCATTACAGTAGAAGAACCTAAAGTTAATCCTGAACCAAATTTTAATATTATTCCTGATATAGCTACAAGTGCTACGTTTTGAGGAAGTATAAATCCTGCACCTAATAACATAAATAAACCTATAACTGGAAGAAATGCAGCTATTTTAAACACTCTCGGTCTACCAAGCTTTCTAGTTAACATCGGAAATAACACTAAAGCACTCATTTCTGCAATACCAGAAAAAGCTGTATACACTGGGAATAGATTTTCATTACCTACAACATATTTAAAATAATAAATAGCCATTCCACCTGACAATTGCATAACTAAATTAAATGCCAATATTATTCCTATAAACACTACAAGCTGATCATTACTTTTTATTATTTTAAAAGATTCTTTTAAAGTTATTTTTTTAGCTTTTTTATTATTTACTACTATTGCTGATGAATCTTTAACATTTATGCAAGTTATAGTTATGGTTGCTACAAACACTATTGCCACTACTATTCCAAAACCAAAGAAACCCTTTACTTGATCTCCCCCACCTAATTTAGATACTATAATAAGACCAAAAGTTGATACTGTAAGTCCACCTAAACTTGCAAATATTCTAGGAATAACTGATATTTTTTCTCTTTCTTCCTTATCTTGAGCAAGAGATGGTATCATTGACCAATAAGGGATATCCATTATTGTATAAGTCATACCCCAAAGTATATACATAGCTGCATAATACGCCATTAATCCTGTTGGAGATAAATTTGGTTTAAAAAATAAAAATACTATTACTATTGCATTTATTATTGTTCCAATAAAAATCCAAGGTCTAAATTTACCCCATTTTGTTCTCGTATTATCAACTATCATTCCCATAGCCGGATCATTAAAAGCATCCCAAATTCTTGCAACTAAAAATAATGTCCCTACAAAAGCAGGTGCTAAACCTATTACATCAGTAAAATAAAACATTAAATATGTTCCAACAATACCGTAAGCTAAGTCTTTACCCAAAGCACCTAAACCATAAGAATATTTTTCCTTAAAAGTTAGTTTCATTTTGCTCCCCCTTTTCAATTCTATAAATAAAACGTATTCATTTATTTTACAATTAAATGTTAACATAGAGGTAAATAAATTTCAATAAATTTACTGTAATTTTTATTTATTTTTTACTATATTTTTAATTTATATTTATTTTTTCTATTTTATTATTTGCTAACGTTATCTTTTATTAAATCAATTATTTCTAGTTTAAAGTTAGATATTTTACTCAATTTATATTGTTTACATATAAAAAAATATATAATCCGTTTATTTTATATAAATATTTCCAAACAAAAATAGCAGTTATTTAAATAACTGCCATTTTTAACGTCATACTTATTAGTTTAAAATATTTTGCTTATATTAAACTTATTCTTTATATTAAAGTTCTAAATATTTCTTTGATAATTTAATCACATATTTTACTATAATTTTATTAAAATTTTCAAAAAATATATAAGAACTTATTTTAATAAAATACTATATAATTAAAGTTTTTTACAACTTTCTCTTTTTATAAGTTTGGTAGGAAGGACTATTTTTCTCCCTAAATCTCTCTTTTGCTTTATTCTATCTAATAAAGTTTCAACAGCCACTTCGCCCATAGTATCTTTATAAACTCTAACAGTTGTTAAAGAAGGTGCTAAAAATTGCGCTGTATATATATCATCAAAACCTATTATACTAATATCATCTGGAATTTTTAAACCTGCTTCAAATACAGCTTTATAAGCTCCTATTGCCATAGGATCACTGGCAACAAAAAAAGCTGTTGGTCTTTCTTTATTATTTAAAGCTTTTTTCATAAGATTATAACCATCTCCTGGTAAAAACCTACCTGTTAATATCCATTCCTTTTTATAACAACCAATCGATTCCATAAACTCTTTATAAGTTTTTTCACGATAGTTTGTAAAAATAGATTTTTCATTTCTTGAATAGCATAATCCACCAATATATCCTATATCCCTATGTCCTAAACTATATAAATATTCCATAGATTCTTTGACAGCATTTTTAAAATCTACAACTATGCTATCATAAATTTTTTCATTAGGTGAAGAATCAACAAAAACTAAATTTTTTGATATTTTTTTCATCTTTTCTATATCTGTATTATCAAAAATTCCTATGGCGATTATTCCATCTAAATTATTGTAATCATTAAAATTCCCATTTAAAACCCTTTGGAAATCAATATTTCTAAAATTCACTTCTTCTTCACTACATTTTCTCTCTACAGCCATTCTTATAGATAAAAAATATGGATCATTTATCTCTTGAATATCAGTATACCAATATACTATTCCCACATTATAAGTTTTTCCTTTGTTTTTTCTTTCTTTTATAGTTATATAATTAAGCTCTTCAGCTACCTCTAATACTCTTTTTCTAGTTTCATCAGAAACATTTAAGGTTTCATCTAAATTTAAAACTCTAGATACAGTAGCAATAGAAACCCCAACAATACTTGCTATGTCTTTAATTGTTGCCATCATTGTCTCCTATTTATTATTTTATATAAAATTTATATATGGTCTCGTTATCGTAAACTTCCCCATTTCTTAATATTATATCATTTATAAAACAATCATCATAGCCTACTGGAAGACTTTGAGCTTCAAAACATATTGCATCGTGTTTTTTTCCAACTCGTCCACATTCCATAATTAAATCATCTGTAAAATTCATTGAATAACAAACTATTGCTTTTTGATTAGTTTTTATTTCTAAACACCTTCCAGATTCCTTGTGATAAAACATTACATCATTTTCTTTTTTCTTATTTAAAATCCAAGGATGATCATATCCAGAGCCATATTTTAACTGAATGTTTTCTTCATTTATATCTTTACCTACTTCTTTAATATTATTAAAATCAAAAGGAGTATTTTTAACTTCTATATTCTTACCAGTTGGAATTAGATATTCATCTACCTCCCCTATATAATCACTATTTATAACAAGTTTTTGTCCTAATACACTGCTTTTTGCATTTCCTGATAAATTAAAATAAGAATGATTGGTCATATTTACTATTGTATCTTTGTCTGATTTCCCAGTATAATGTATTTTTAATTCGTTTTCATTATTTAAAGTATAATACACAGATAAATCTAAATTTCCAGGATATCCATTTTCTAAATCTTTGCTCATGTATGATAATTTTAATCCTACATAATCATTATTTTTTATAGTTTCAACATTCCATATTTTCTTTGAAAAAGAATTATTTCCTCCATGAAGACAATTCCCATTATTATTTTTATCAAGATTGTATTCTACTCCATTTAATGAAAACTTAGCTCCTCCAATCCTTCCTGCTGTTCTTCCAATCATGGCACCAAAACATGATGGATTTTCATAATAATCTTCCAAATTTTTATAAGATAATACTACATTTTCTAAAAATCCATTTCTATCTTCAGTTATAATTTTTGTAATAACTCCACCTAAACTTAGTACCTCAACTAACATATTATTATCATTTATTAATTGATATCTTTTAAATCCATTTTCATTAAATTCTTTTATTTGCATAATAATTCCTCCATCTTATTATTTTACTTATTTTTACTTAATACTAATTCTAAAAATGTTGCTTTTAAGCTCTACATTTTAAAATAATCTAAACTTCATAATAATCATTTATGTATTAAATAGATTAATATTTCATTTAATAGAATTAATTTTATTTTGTAAAGCAATACATCTATACTGATATTATAAAAAATATAAATAAAATTTACAATATTTTTTATACAATAGTAAAATTTTTTAGTAAAAATATTGATTTTATTTTACTTAAATATTATAATTAATTTATTAAAACAATTACATGGTACAAATTAGGAGGTTATTTTATGTTAGTAAACGATATAAAAATTAAATTTAATGAGGTTTTTAATAAAATATTTAATGACTCTTACGATAAAATATTTTTCTCTCCTGGAAGAATAAATCTTATAGGCGAACATACAGACTATAACGGTGGTTTTGTTTTCCCATGTCCAATAACTTTAGGAACTTATGCTGCAATTAATAAGCGTCCTGATAACATTTTCAAAGTTTATTCATTAAATTTTGAAAACAAAGGAGTTATAGAATTTTCTCTAGACAACTTAGAATATAGAAAAGAAGATGATTGGGCTAATTATATAAAAGGTGTAGTTAAATTCTTATTAGAACAAGGATTTAAAATAAATCATGGATTCAATATGGCTATATACGGAAATCTACCAAACGGAGCTGGTCTTTCATCATCAGCCTCTTTAGAGATGTTATGTGCTAAAATATTTAGAGAAGAGTTTAACCTTGATATGGACGATGTACAAGCTGCTTTACTTGGTAAAACTGTAGAAAATAAATATATTGGTGTAAATAGTGGAATAATGGATCAATTTGCTATATCTCTTGGTAAAAAAGATACTGCTATCCAACTAGATTGTAATACTTTAAACTACGAATATGTACCTGTTAAATTAGGAGATAAAACCATAGTTATAATGAATACTAATAAAAGACGTGAACTTGCTGACTCAAAATATAATGAAAGAAGAGCTGAATGTGATAGTTCTTTAGAAAAGCTAAAAGAAGCTTGTAACATAGAGGCTCTTTGTGAATTAACACCTGAAGAATTTGAAAAACACGCTCATCTTATAAATGATGAAACAAAAATTAAAAGATGTAGACATGCTATATATGAAAATGCTAGAGTTAAGAAAGCCGTTGAAGCATTAAAAGAAAATGATATTATAACATTTGGTAAACTTATGAATGACTCTCATATATCTTTAAGAGATGACTATGAAGTTACAGGTAAAGAATTAGATACACTAGCTGAAGTTTCATGGAAGCAACCTGGTGTTTTAGGTGCTCGTATGACTGGTGCTGGCTTTGGAGGATGTGCTATTGCTATTGTTAATAATGATAGTGTAGAAAACTTTATTGCAAATGTAGGTCAAGCCTATAAAGATGCCATAGGTTATGAAGCATCATTTTATATAGCATCAATTGGTGATGGTCCAACTGTTATTGAAATATAAATTTAATACAAAATATTTTGGGGGTAAAGATGAACATTTACGCATTAATAGACAGACTTATTTATATATCTATAAAAAACAATTTAATAGATGAGATGGATACAATCTACACAAGAAATAGACTGTTATCTCTTTTTAAAGAAGATAGCTATATGAAAAATGAAGATATAAATTTAAATTTTCATGAAACTTTAAATGGTTTATTAGATATTGCTGTAAATAAAAAATTAATAGGCAATACCCTTTATGAAAAAGATATATTTTCTAGCGACATCATGAACACTTTTGTTCCTGCACCCTCTTTAATAAATAAAGAATTTTTCATAAGGTATCATAATGAACCTAAAGAAGCTACTGATTATTTTTATAATCTTAGCAAAGCTTCTAATTATATAAAAACAGATAGAATTGCTAAAAATATAAACTTTACATCAAAATCTCCTTATGGAGACATGGAAATTACTATAAATCTATCTAAACCTGAAAAAGATCCTAAGCAAATAGCATTAGAGAGAAATTCAAAGAAAAATAATTATCCAAAATGTCTTTTATGCATTGAAAATGAAGGCTACGAAGGAACTGTAACTCATCCAGATAGAGCGAATCATAGAACTATTAGACTTAACTTTAATAACAAAAACTGGATGATGCAATATTCCCCATACCTTTATTACAATGAGCATTGCATAATTCTATGTACTGAGCATATTCCTATGAGTATTAACAAAGATACGTTTACTAACCTTCTTGAATTTGTTGATATATTCCCTCATTATTTTATAGGTTCTAATGCTGACTTGCCTATAGTTGGAGGCTCTATTTTAGCTCATGAACATTATCAAGGAGGAAGGCATACATTTCCTATGAACAACGCTAAAAATTTATTTGATTTTAAATTAGATAAATTTAAAGATGTTGAAGCATCTGTTGTACATTGGCCTTTATCTACAATAAGATTAAAAAGCGAAAACATAAAATCTCTTGTTAATTGCTCTAACCTTATATTAGAGGCTTGGAGAAATTATGATGATGAAAGTCTTGATATTTTAAGCTATTCACAAAATGGTGAACCCCACAACACCATAACTCCAATTGCAAGATTTGAAAACAATAAATTTGTTATTGATTTAGTCCTTAGAAATAATCGAACATCTAATGAACATCCATTAGGAATCTTCCATCCTCATAGTGATGTTCACCATATAAAAAAAGAAAATATAGGTTTAATAGAAGTTATGGGACTTGCTGTACTTCCTGGAAGGCTTTTAAATGAATTAAATGATATAAAAAGCTTCTTAAATAATTCTTTAAGCATAGAAGAGATAAAGGAATACCATAAACCTTGGGCATCTTACCTTAAAGATAAAATTAAAGAAGAAAACTTATCTATTGATGAGTTTATTAATAAAGAAGTTGGAAATAAATTCGTAAAAGTCTTAGAAGATTGTGGTGTATTTAAACTCACTCCTCAAGGTATAGACGGATTTAAAAAATTTATAAATTCTATAAATAGTATATAAATTTAATCATAACCATATAAATGATATATAAATGTAAAATAAAGCTGTTATAATATATAAACAGCTTTATTTTTGTTTGTAAACAAATTATTACAATTCAAATAAATTTTTAATATTATATTTTCTTATATATAATCTTTATTATAATAATATTGAATAAATAATTTATTTTATTAATACCGTATTTATTTATAAAATACTTTAATATAATATTTAAAAATAATATTTATATTTTTTAAAAATTGGAGGACAACATTATGAGTTTATTAGGGAAAGGAGTAAATAAGCTTTTTACTTCATTAGGCTCTTTATTAAAGAAAATAGTTGAATTATTATTTGATTTACTTGGCTTTATTAAATTTAAAATTTCAAAAAAAGGTTACAATGTAAGAGAAGAAAGCTCTAAAAATGGTAAAATAGTTGGAAGAAGACTTAAAAATAATATGGACAAGTTTGCAATTAAAGCTCAAGTCGAAACTGATAAGGGCATGATATTTCTAGGTAAATTTTTAAGGCTTTTTACATTCAATATTTTAAAATTATTTAATACTGTATCAAGAAATTTATACAAAGCTTCTGAAAAATCAAAGGATAAATTTACAACATATAATATATCTCAAGATGAAAAAAACAAAGAAAAATTTATTGAATTTGATAATTTAATTGCTAAATGCAATGATATAGAAAATTATGCTGAAGCCGCTATATCTAAAAATATTGATGATTCATATAAAGATTTAGATAAAACTTTATTTGAATTTCCAAATACATATGATAATTCAAATAACAATAATATTGAAAAATATGAGAAGAACTCTGCTACTGATTTGGATAAAACATTATATGAAGATTTAGATTCCTTTAATAATTTAAATAAAAATGATTATTCTGATTTAGATAAAACTTTATTTGAAAATGATGATGATATGTTTAATTCTATAAAATCAGAAGTTTTTTCTAAAACTTTAAAAGATATTAATTCAGCTACCAATATTAATGAAAATAAGTATAGCAAAAATGAAGAAATCTGTGACTTAGAGAACCATACAAACACAACTGATGAAGATGAAGAAATCTATAACTCAGAAGATAATATAGACACAACTGAGGAAAACGAAGATGTCTTTGAAGAAAATACACAGAAAAAGCATATGTTTGATTTTTTAAAGAAAAAAGAACAAAATTCTTCTCTTGATGAAACATTCCACGGAGAAAATTATGAATTTAATTCTTCTATAAAATTGGCTAATGAAAATTATTCTAAAAACAAAAATAAGAGCATAACTAATAAAAGTATATCTAATGATAATTTTTCAAAAAAGCAAGAAAACTCTATGGATAAAACTCAACTAGTTGATTTAGAATCTTTAAAGGAAAATGAATCTGATAAAACACGAATGGTTAATATAGATGATTTTAGAGAGGCAGTAAACTCTAGACTTAACTCTTCTAATAATACGGACAACAAAATAAAAAATTCCTATCGATATTCTCTAGATGATGATGATGAATCTATAAGAAAATTTTTAAATGATGATTAAAAAATTTATTTAAAATAGTTTGTATATATTATTTATACAAGCTATTTTTATTTTTCCATTGAATTTCTAAAATAAGTGTACTATAATTTAATTAAGTAATTACTTAACTAAATAGCGGAGGTCATTTATGGAAGCTTACATAAATATTTTTAAAGCTCTTAGCGATGAAACTAGACTAAAAATTTTATTATTAATGTCTAAAAAAAGCATATGTGCAAAAGGCATTGCAAAACATTTAAATATAAGTGAAGCTGCTGTATCTCAGCAAATCAAAATTTTAAAAAAAGTTAATCTTATAATAGGCTACAAAATAGGATATCATATCATTTATGACCTTAATTATGATACTTTAAAAAAACCTACGCTTTTTATAGAAAATTTAATCAACAAAGATACATATGATTATATATTCTCAGATAGCCAATACAATACAGAATGTTTTAAAAAATGTGCGCATAAAAAATGTTTCAATGAAAATAAATTTAAGGAGGAATTATCAATGAAAGTTTGTTTCCCTGTAAAATCAAATGAAGGATTACAAAGTGTAACTTATAATCATTTTGGAAATGCCCCTCATTTTATAATTTGTGACTTAGAAAGCAATGAAATCAAATCTGTAAATAATGGTGATTTAAATCATGAACACGGAAAATGTCAACCAATCAAAGCTTTATCTGGTGAGGTTGTTGATGCTGTAATAGTTGGAGGAATAGGAGCAGGTGCAATATTAAAACTTAATTCTATGGGAATTAAAGTATATAAAGCTTGCCAAGGTACTATTGAAGAAAACATAAAACTATTTAAAGAAAATAAATTACCTCAATTTGATGCAAACAACTCTTGCACAAGTCATAACTGTCATTAGTAATTTATATACTTTAAATTTTATTCTAAACTCTTAATACTTTTATCATATTTATATAAATAGACTGTATCAAAAATAAAAAATATATTCTGCACACTTATATTTGATACAGCCTTTATATATATTATCTAGTATTCATAAAAACAACTTCCACCTATAAATTCTCTTAAAATAGAGTTTTCAGGAACTTTTTCTTTTTCTATATCCTCAAAAAAATTAATAATATTCATAAGCCTTTTAGCCTCATAGTATACATAACTATCTTTTTTATTATTTATTTTTTTAAGCTCTTCTAATGCATATTTTTTTAAGACAGCCATTTCATACACTAAAGTTGAATTAAATAAAACATCTGCCTCTTCTTGATACTTAAAAATATTTTTCTCTTCTCCCCTTTTTATAGATGGCCACATTTCTAAAGTTTCAGCTCCCCCGTATCCTCTTGACAAAAAATCTCTAACTATTCTTCTAATCTTTCTTATATCTGTTGTTGATATTCTATTGTGATTATCTAAATTTAACTGAGTTAATGCTGATATATATATTTTAAATTTATTCTCATCTGCTATTTTATAAATAAGTTTAGGATTAAGACCATGTATTCCCTCTATTACTATTATCCCATTTTGTGAAAGTTCAATATTCTCTTTAGTTTCCTCTCTTTTTCCAGTTTTAAAATTATATTTAGGTAATTTTACAGCTTTATTTGATAATAAATCTTTTAACTGATTATTAAAAAATTCTAAATCTAAAGCATTAATTGATTCAAAATCTGGTTTTCCATTTTCGTCTAAAGGTGTTTTATCCCTATCTATATAATAATCATCTAATGATATTAAAAGGGGTTTATATCCATTTACCCTAAGCTGAATTGCTAGTCTTTTTGAAAAAGTCGTTTTTCCTGAAGATGAAGGACCAGCTATTAAAACTATTTTTGTATTTTCTTTATTCAATATCATATCCGCTATCTGTGCAATTTTTTTTTCGTGAAGAGCTTCAGATACCCTTATTATATCTTCCTTTTCATGACTCCTTATCTTTTCGTTTAAAGATGAAACATCTGCTACATCTAAAATGCTTATCCATCTTTTAGTTTCTTTAAACACCTTAGAAAGTTGTGGAATATCAACAAATTTGCATACCTTTGTTGGTTCTTTTACTTTAGGAAAATTTAAAACAAATCCTGGGTCATAATATTCTAAATCAAAATATTTTAAAATCCCTGTTGAATAAACCATGTTTCCATAAAAATAGTCGTATCTATCATCTATTTTATAAAGTTTAACATTATCATTTTTTAAAGATGATAAAAGTCTTACTTTATCATTCATTTTATAGGTTTTAAATATATTTATTGCATCTTTTGTTTTTACTTCACATTTTTCTATTACTATATCCTTATTTATTATCTCCATCATTCTATTTTTAATAAGTTTTATATCCTCTTCATTTAGTGCTACATCCTTATGCACTTCCCCATAAAGGCCATTCCTTATCGAATGTTGAATTGTTATACTGCACTCATTAAATAAATCTAGTGTTGCCTTTATAAATACAAATTGCAAAGCTCGTCTATATGCCTTTATAGCAATTGCATTATCTAACCTAATCCATACCAAATCACCATTTTCCTTTATTTCATCTGTAAGTTCTAAATATATATTATTAAATTTAGCTAATATGATTGGATAAATGTCTTCTTTATAATTTTTATCTAAAAGTTGATAAAATTTTGTTCCTTTATCCACACTAACATACTTATCATCAATTTTAATTTTTAATTTTTCCAATAGCACTCACACCCTAACAATAGTAATTGTATTATTTAAGATTTCAATTTTTTAACCAAAACGCAAATCAACATCTTAAGCAAACTTAATGTCCTATAGTTATATTTATGAAAAAACATTGAAAGTAAGAATAAATTAACTGTATTTTCACATTATATAATTGTAAGGAGTGATAATATATGTACATAGTATTTATTAGAACTGCTCTTTTATATTTTTTAGTAATCTTTGTTGTAAGGCTCATGGGAAAAAGGCAAATAGGTGAACTTCAACCATATGAACTTGTAATAACTATTATGATTTCAGACCTTGCCTCACTTCCTATGCAAGACTCAAGACTCCCCTTAATACTTGGTATAATACCTATTGTAACTCTTTTAATAATAAATATAATTATCACAGAAATTCAACAACACAGCGTAACATTTAGAAAACTCATAGATGGTACTCCCTGTGTTTTAGTAAGCAATGGAAAATTAAATCTAAGTATGATAAAAAAACAACGCCTTACTGTTGATGATATACTAGAAGAAATACGAAGTGGTGGCTATTTAGATATAGAAGAAATTCAATACGCCATTCTCGAAAATAATGGAAAGGTATCAATAATTCCAAAATCATCTTGCGATACTGTTACAAAACACGATTTAAACATAAATGTAAAAGACCCTAAAATGCCCATACTATTATATGTTGATGGCAAGATTAATAAACGAGCTTTACATATATTAAAAAAAGATGTATCTTGGCTAGATAAAAAACTAAAAGAAATCAAAGCCCCCAAAAAAGAAGACTTATTTCTAATCATGATTGATTCTAATGAAGAAATATTTTATCAAGAACTATATAGTGATGATATTTCTGATGAACTTTCACTATAAAGGGGTGATTTTATGAAAAATACCCTAATATCATTTGCAACACTTTTTATTTTATTATTTTTTGTATTTATAGGTGATACTAATTTAAACTCTTTATGTGATAACTCTTTAAAGGTAAGTCAAGAAATACAAATAGCATTAGATAATAATAATTGGGATGATGCTTTAGAAAAATCCGTAGAACTTAAAAAAATTATGTCTAATGGCTTTAAAAAAGTATCTGTATATGTAAATCATCAAGATATCGATACTTTAAATACTGAAACTGTTAAACTAATTGACTTTATTAAAGTTCGTGATTTATCTAATAGCTTATCTTCTTTAGATAGTATAAAATGTCTTGCCGAATACATAAAAGAACTACAACAAATAAATCTAACCAATATATTATAGTATATTTTTCCTTAATATTTAGCATTTTCTATCTTAATGCCAACATAATATAAAATTTGTTTTAAGTATAGAATTTTCTAAAATTTTAGTTTATAATTATAATATAAGGGTTAGTCCCAGAGGGACAAATTTAGTCCCTTAAAATAATTTTTTCGATAATGAAAGGCGGTATTATCATGGCATTAGTTAGTGCAAAAGAAATGTTAAATAAAGCTAAAGAAGGTAAATACGCTGTTGGTCAATTCAACATAAACAACTTAGAATGGACAAAAGCTATATTACTTACTGCTCAAGAAAATAATTCACCAGTTATCTTAGGAGTATCTGAAGGTGCTGGAAAATATATGTGCGGATATAAAACAATAGTTGGAATGGTTAATGGAATGTTAGAAGAATTAAAAATAACAGTTCCTGTTGCTCTACATTTAGACCATGGTAGCTTTGAAGGAGCTAAAGCTTGCATAGAAGCTGGCTTCTCTTCAGTAATGTTTGATGGATCTCACTATGCAATAGAAGAAAACATCCAAAAAACTAAAGAAATAATAGAAATTGCTTCTTCTAAAGGAATATCTGTTGAAGCTGAAGTTGGTTCAATAGGTGGAGAAGAAGATGGAGTTATAGGTGCTGGTGAAGTTGCTGATCCTGCTGAATGTAAACAAATAGCTGATTTAGGAGTTACTATGTTAGCTGCTGGAATAGGTAACATTCATGGTGTATACCCTGAAAACTGGGCTGGATTAAGCTTTGAAACTTTAGAAAAAATAGATAATTCTGTTGGAACTATGCCATTAGTTTTACACGGTGGTACTGGAATTCCTGCTGATATGATAAAAAAAGCTATCTCTTTAGGAGTATCTAAAATAAATGTTAATACTGAATGTCAATTAGCTTTTGCTGCTGCTACTAGAAAGTACGTTGAAGAAGGAAAAGACCTTCAAGGCAAAGGATTTGACCCAAGAAAATTATTAGCTCCAGGATTTGAAGCTATAAAAGCAACTGTTAAAGAAAAAATGGAATTATTCGGATCAATAAACAGAGCTTAATTAATAAAAAAAGATTGCAAAATTGCAATCTTTTTTTTACTATTATAAACTAGCTGAATAAACACTTCCCTCATCGTTCATTACCGCTATACTACCACTATTTATTATTATTTTTGATTGTGTTTCATATTTATAAATTGTACTTGTTGTTACTCTCACATTACTTGGCACTGCAATTATAAATCTAATAATTCCATTTGATGCACCTACATTTCCTGTCCAACCTTCACTTCCAAAATATGATGATGCATTAGTTGATATTATGTAATAATTAGGATTTTCTATAACAGTTCCATCAAAAGAATATAATGATTTAGTTAATATTAAAGTTTTACCTGAAGGGTTTGAACCAAATGTTCCATCAGTAACCATAGGAGAACCTATTTTACTTCCAACTGTCCATGTTCCATAATATGCTGAAACTTGAGAGTTATTATTAAATAGCACAGGTTGTCCATCTATAATATTACTATTACTAGAATTAGCGCTGTTATCGCTCTCAACTTTATTGCTATTATTCTCTATTGTATTTTTATCCTTACTATTTATTACTTTTGTTCCTGAACTTTGAGTTGTGTCAGATGTATTACTTGGTTGCATTTGTGTTGAACTGCTTGTACTACTTGCAGTTTCATCTTTCTTAGCGCTTTGGCTAACTTTAGTGCTTGAATTTTCTGCTACACTTTTTCCTTCACTACTACTTGTTGTATCCTTTGATATGACTTTCGCTTTTACACTTGCTGAAGAATCTTTTGTGTTTATTGTTTTGCTACTACTAATTGTATTGCTAGCTTTCGTTGTACTACTTGCCGTATCATTAGACTCTTGAGCATTAGTTTTAGATGCTGCTGACACACTTGATGTGCTATTTGAAATAGAATTAGAATTATTAACTGATGATACAGATGATGTTGTTGTACTCTTTGCAGATGCAACCTCGTAAATCGTACAGCCAACAACAGCCGCAACTATTACTACAATAACACCTATCATTACTTTTTTCATTTTTATCACCCCTTTTTACATGATTCCAAACTAATAATATACTTTATTTATTATACGACTCAACATTTAAAAAAACAACGCATATTAACAAATTTTATTTATTAATGCTTATTTTTTCTATATAATGTTAATTTTAATATTTTTCAAGATAAAAAAATCAAGTTGCAGTAATAGTTAGCAACTTGATTTTCATTAATATATTTAGCTTCTACAATAATTCATTAAGCTTCTTTCTTTCACTAGATTTTAATAATGGCTTTATTCCCCTATATAAAATCTCACATTTAATCCCTAAAAGCCTTGCATAAAAATATAACATGGGACTTCTAAGACGCCCCCTTGAACATACAAGTACTAAAGCTTTCTTTCTATTTCTAGATATCATAAGAAGTCTTGTTTTTATGAATCTTCTTCTTTTTAATATTCCCTTCAAAATTATATAAAAAGCCATAGGATAAAATTTTTTTATTTTTAAATATTCCTCTATTTCTATTATTGGAATACTATACTTTGTAAAAGGAGTCAGTTCATGTTCGAGGGTAGTTCTAACATCAACTACTTTCTCATCTTTAATATCCTCATACCTGATAAACATAATATCACCTTATCCTTAAATGATAAGCCAAAAAGTGCTATATTAAATAATACTATGTTTAAAGTCTTATATTGATGTTATATTTTATTATACAAAGGTATTTTTATATAAGCCTTAGTACCCATTCCCACATCACTTTCTAAATTAACTTTACCGTTATAATGATTTATTATTATCGCTGCAATAGATAATCCTAAACCACTTCCTCCAAGCTCTCTACTTCTCCCCTTATCCACTCTATAAAATCTTTCAAATACTTTTTCTATATCCTTTTTAGGGATTCCTATGCCATTATCTTCTATCAATATCTCAGCATAATCTTTTTTTTACATTAGCAGATATTTTTACAATTCCATGCTCATTATCAGTATATTTTACAGAATTATCTATAAATATTCTTAAAAGTTGCTTTATCATATCCCTATCAGCTTTAATTATTATGTTTCTACAATTTCCTTCAATTTTTTTTAATATGTTATTAGGATTTATAATATCATAACTGTGTATAACTTCATTAATTAATATATTTAATTCTAATTCTTCATCATTAGTTTCCATAAGTCCACTATCCTTCTTGGCTAGAAATAATAATCTGTCAATTAGAACTTTCATATGATCGCTTTCTTTTTTTATAGCAGTTATCGACTCTTCTAAAACCTCTCTATCGTCTTTTCCCCATCTATCTAGCATATCAGCATAACCTTTTATTACAGCTATTGGTGTTTTAAGCTCATGAGATGCATCTCCTACAAATCTGTTTTGCATCTCAAAAGTTTCCTCAATTCTGTCCATCATATTATTTATCGTTCCTGCTAATTTTCCTATTTCATCATCTGGCTTTTTGATAATTATTCTATCTTTTAAATTGTTACCGTTTATTTTTTCAGCAGTTTCTCTCATTATAGTCATTGGTCTTAAGCTTCTTTTAGTAATTATTTTTCCAGCAATTAAAGCTATTATTACTCCTAAAAATGTAGTCAGCATCATAACAACAGCTAGAAGTTCTATATAATATGAATCTGACGTTTTATCTTTTATTAAAAATACATAATATTTTTGCCCACTTTGTTGTACAGGTACAACCATATACAAAACATGTTTTCCATTCATTGCTGTTTTTCTTATTCTTCCAGCTTCTTTAGCTAAATAACTTGGTATACTTATATTTTCATTTGTCTTATATACAGAATCTCCCTTTGAATCAAAAACAAGACCATATAAATCATCTCCAAAACCTATATTTTCGACTGAATTTATTAATCCTCTTCCCTCTTCTAGTTCATTTTGCAATGTTATTTTTGCATTGTTCAAAACATCGATATTATCCATATTCAATGCTATAGTTACAAACCAGTAAACCCCTAAATTTAAAAATATTAAAATCAAGGCTATAAGTATTCCATTATTTATAGCAAGAGAAGACGATAATTCTCGATGACTCTTTCTTTTATTATTTATCCATTTTAATAACGATTTTAATTTTCTATTTACCTTAATCTTCATTTTTTATAACATACCCAACTCCCCTTACTGTTTGTATTTTTTTATCTAATCCATATTGCTCAAGCTTTTCTCTCAAATGTCTTATGTAAACATCAACTATATTTTCATCCCCAAAATAATCATAGCCCCAAACTTTATTTAATATATTTTGTCTATCCATGACAATTTCTTTATTTTTAAGTAAAAATTTCAATAAATCAAACTCAGTTTTAGTAAACTTTATCTCTTTCCCTAAGCATTCAACTCTTCTTTTATCAACATTCATTTTTAATTCACCTATAAATAAAGTTTCAAATTTATCATTAGCTTTTCTTTCATAAACCCTTATTCTAGCTAAAAGTTCCTCAATTTCGAAAGGCTTTGTAATATAATCATCTGCACCTTCATCAAGACCTGCTATCTTATCACTAAGCTGTGATTTTGCAGTTAACATTATAATAGGAATACTACTAAAAGTTCTTATTCTTTTACAAGCTTCTATTCCATCTATACCATTCATCATAACATCTAACAATATTAAATCAGTAGAATTGCTTTTTACTAGCTCTATTGCATCATATCCATTATTAGCTATAAATACATGATACCCTTCATGCTCTAACTCCAACTGCAAAAATCTACATATATCTTTTTGATCATCAACAATTAAAATATTAAAGTTTTTCACATAACTCACTCCCATTGTTACAATTAATTAGACACTTATATAAATATATTATCATTTTAATATTGTAAAAATAATAACTAAAACTCATATTAAAATACCTAATCTTATATATAAAATTCCCTTAATCTATTATAATATAGTAATGAATAAATATTAAGGAGAAAAATAATGAAAGAATTAGAAACAAAAATTATCGATATTGATTTAGATAGTTTAAGAAAAAAACTAAAAGAATTAAATTTTGAAAATGTAAAAAAAGAAAACCAAATAAACAATATATTTGACTTTAAAGATGGAAGACTTTTAAAAGACAAAGGCTATGCTAGAATCAGAACTGTTCATGATTTAATAAATAACAAAACTGTATATTTTATCACAACAAAAAAAATGTTAAGTCAAGATACTTTTAAAGTTATGGAGGAAAATGAAACTGTCATAGAAAACGGTGCTGTTGGAGAAAATATATTTAAATCTTTAGGTTTAGAGCTTACAAAATCTATAAAAAAATATAGGGAAAGTTATAGGTACAAAAACACTTTAATAGAGATTGATATAAATGACCCAAGTTTTTGTCCATTCCCATATGTAGAAATTGAAACATCATCAGAAGAAGAACTTAACGAAGTACTAAATCTTCTTGGATACTCTATGAAAGATACTACATCTAAAACCATTTATGATATACTTAAAGAAAAAGGAATAAAATAAATCCCTAAAGTTAAGGAGTTGACAATTAATGAAAAATCCCTTTAAAAATTCTAAAGAATCTAATGTTGGAAACTCTCCTAAAGTAGAAAAAGATTCTAAAAATTCTAAGGGTAAACCTAAAAAAAATTCAATAATTTATTTTTTTAAGTCTGCATATGAGTATGGCATATTTAGTAATGTAACTAATTTTATACTATTTATTTTAATCTTACTTAGTGGTTTATTTTTAATTGTGTCTGCTCTATATCCTCTACTTTTAGATAGGTTCTTGATAGTATCTCAAATATTACCAAGACCTTTATTGCAGTTATCTCATAAAATTTCTCTTTTAATAGGGCTTATGCTTATTATGATATCTAAAGAAATTTTTTGTAAAGTAAAAAGAGCTTATTATATAACAATAGCCCTCTTAATATTGGGTGGAATATTTACTTTTATAAAAGGTTTAAGCTATGAAGAAGCTATAGCTTTATTAATAGTTTCTATAATATTAAGATTATCTAGAAAAAGCTTTCATAGAAAAAGCATTCCTATAAAACTTTCAAATTATACAGTAAGTTCCGTAATAGTAATTGCTGTAACAATATTTTTAATAGAACACGCTAAAACCTTTATACATAACAATTTAATAAATCATCGTTATGTTCATGATTATTACTGGAGAATATTCCAACTGAAAAAATACGACATATTTGTTGATATTCTAACATACGGGATTTTTATACTATTTTTAATTTTTCTTTATATTACAAGAGAAAAAATTGAAGATGATCCTTTATATGCTGAAAAAGTAGATATGAATAGAGTTAAAGATTTTTTATCTAAAAGCACTAATGGAAACTCGCTAACCCATCTTGTCTACTTAGGAGATAAAAAAATTTTTTGGGCTTTAAATGGCACTGCCATGATTCCCTACACTAAGTTCAATGATAAAATAATAGTTTTAAGTGACCCTGTTGTGCCTAGAGAAAATTTATCTCACTGTATACAAGAATTTCAAAAATATTTAGATACGTATGGATATAAGGCGTCTTTCTTGCAAGTTGCAGAAGAAAATTTAAGTATTTATCATGATAATGGATATTACTTCTTTAAACTCGGAGAAGAGGCAGTAGTAAATTTAGAAACTTTTAATCTTATAGGTTCTAAGAAAAGTTCATTTAGAAACTTATTAAGGAGATTTGAAAAAGATGGTTATTCTTTTTCAGTAATGGAGGCTCCTCATACTGAAGAATTTATGGAAAAAATCAAAAGCATTTCTGATGAATGGCTTGGAGGAAGAAAAGAAAAGAGCTTTTCCATGGGATGGTTTAACGAAGCATACCTTCAAAAAGGACCTATTGCTATTTTAAGGGATAACAATAAGAATGAAATAATCGCGTTCGTTTCACTTATGTATTGTTATGATAACAAATCAATGGCTATTGATTTAATGAGATTTAGAAAAAAAGTTCCAAATTCTACTATGGAATTTTTACTTTTAAGTATAATTCTTTATTGTCAAGAAAAAGGATTTAAAAAGTTCAACCTAGGAGAAGCTCCACTCTCTAACGTTGGTTTAACTCCAGGATCTCATCTTTTAGAGAAATTTGCTAGATTAGTTTATAATTATGGTCAAGTATTTTATAGTTTTTCAGGACTTCGACGATTCAAACAAAAATTTGGTCCTACATGGGAAGCTAAATATTTAGCATATTCTAGTTTTTTATCCCTTCCAGATATACTAATAGATTCATCTGTTATGACATCAAGGGTGCCAAAATATATAGAAAACACTATACTAGATGATGATTTAGATGCAGAAAAGCTTGATTTAAAAAGACAAGCAAAAACTCAAAATATAGAACATACATTAGAAAACAAACTCTCTAGTGACACAAAAGTAGATTCGCAAACTTTAAAAGATTCTAAAGAATCCAAAATAAACTCTAAAAACAATGAAAACTAATAATCTTAGTTTTCATTGTTTTTATTTACACTAATTTTGAACAAATTTTCTTCCATAGATATTTTGCCAAATATTCTTATCTAAATCATACCCATCTAAACAAGCTTTTCTAGCAATCAAATATGTTATTTTAGCTCTTTCTATAAAATCATCCTTTTTGTACACCTTATTTAAACTTCCAGGAACTATCCAGTATTCTTGTTCTGGATTTTGCTCAGATAAATATTTAAAGAAATCTCTACTTATCCAATCATAACACATATAATCCTTACTTTTATGCTCATAATGAAGCATAAAATTATAACATAGAACGTCTATAAGGAGTTCATCCATATTCAAATTCATAACTTTACTCCAAACTTTTATCATTTTAGACAAATTCATTAGATTTCCATTACATAACTCATCTAACTTATTAAACTCCTCAATTTCTAAAATAAATTTAGTTACCTCCCATCGTCCACTACCGCTTATAACAGGATAAGTATAACTCCCATTCTCGTTAACAAAGGTAGGTATAACTTTTAATTTTATATTTTTTCTTTGATTTATATCCATGGTAATACCATCTATATCGTAAATTAAAGGAATATCTGGATATTCCTTTTGAAGCACATCTTTTATTTCATCTATCAATCCTAATTGTCCATTACCTATAAATCTATTATATTTTTCATAATAAAAATAAGGCAATCTAAAATACAAAACATCCCCCATATAATTTACAGTGTAAGAAATTGGTTGTTTTATACCAGCATAAATTCTATGTTTTACTGGCGATATAGAATTCCAAAAATGCCTATTTAGACAAAGAGTTACATCTATATATATATCAGCCATCATGCCTTCATCTCTCATGTCTATGTTTTTACAAAATTTATAAAACATTTCGCTAATACTCATAAATACCTCCATAAAAAATAAAATATATGTTTAAATCCCAATTAATACCATTTTATTAATTATATATTATCATAAATTGTAATTTTTAGGAATATAAATTTAAAAATTGTTTTAAAATTTCTACAATAAAATAACTAAAAAAGAGATGTCAGATTAATCAATCTGACATCTCTTTTTTATTCATCTTCACGTTCTAAATATAATTCTTCTGAGTCATGATCATAATAGAAAAGTTCTGCATATCTTCCCCAGTCTATTATTATATCCATCATTTTTTCAATTTCATCTGCTTGGAAATATTTTTTAAATAACTCCTTAAAAAATTCCTCTTTCATTGTATGATTGCTTTTATTATTTAAAACATTCATTATAACTTTAAATGTTGATATTTGTTCAATTTGTTTTTTAAACAGCTCTTTACTCTCGTCTTTATCAAGCTCAACAAGTTCTTTTCCAAGAGGAGTTATAAAAATATCTCCTTCCTTAACCGTAGCAAATCCTAACATTGAAATCCCTTCTATATTAGGGAATAAATCATCTATCTCCATCATTAAGTTTCCACCTAATTGATATATATCCATCTTTCCGCCATTATCATCAATTAATTCTAAAAGCCCTTCCATTACTCCAACGTGAGAAAAAGGAATAGGAACTGGTTTTTGTGGAACTTGCGATTTTGATACGGCTTTACTTTTATCAACTTTATACTCTGTATTTTCAAGTTTTCCTTCAATTAAGAGTTTATAAACACTATCTACTAATTTTTCAAATTCAGGTGATTTTCTATTTCTTGGATGTGGTAAATCTATTTTTATTTCTCCTGCTACATGAGTTGGCTTTTTACTAAGCATTATTATTTTATCTGCCATAAGCACAGCTTCTTCTATACCATGTGTTATCATTATAATTCCTTTAATAGGCATTCTTTTTTCTTGCCAAAGGTCTACAAGCTCTGTTCTTAGATTTTCAGCAGTTAAAAAATCTAAAGCTGAAAATGGCTCATCTAAGCATAAAAGTTTTGGTTCAACAGCTAAAGCTCTTGCAAAACCTACCCTTTGTCTCATACCACCTGATAGTTCTTTTGGATATGCTTCTTCAAATCCATCAAGCCCTATTAAACTTATAAGTTCTTCAGCCTTCCTTCTTGTATAATCTTTTGGAAATCCTTTCACCTTTAAACCAATTTCAACATTTTCACGCACCGTCATCCATGGATATAAAGCAAAGGTTTGAAAAACTATTGCGGCTTCTGAACTCACATCAGTAACTTTTTTTCCATCTAAGATTACTTCACCTTCATCAGGACTTATAAGACCTGTCATTGTTCTAAGAAGTGTAGATTTACCTGAACCAGATGGCCCAAGTATTGCTACAAATTCACCTTCATGTACTGTTAAATTAATATGATCTAATGTAGGTTTTTCTGCTCCCCCAAAATATTTTACTATATTATTAACTTTTATAAATTCTTTTACGTTTTTCATGTTTACCACCCCTTTTTATAACTCTATTCTAAATTTTTCTTCTGCAAGCCTGTATAATCTATTCCAAACTAATTTATTTAAAACAACAACCATGATTATCATAGCTAATGTTGAAGCTAAAAGCATAGCATAATTTCCATTTGCTGTTGATTCTGTAATTAAAGCTCCAAGTCCAATTGTAGTTACTGTTTTTCCTCCAAATGTTACATATTCAGCAATTATACTTGCATTCCAACAACCACCTGCTGCTGTTATAAGTCCTGTAACTAAATATGGGAATATCGCTGGTATTATTAATACTTTCCATTTCTTTATTCCTGTTATTCCAAATGTTTTTGCTGCTGCTTTTAAATCTTCTGGTATTGCCATAGCACCTGCTATAACGTTAAATAAAATATACCATTGAGTTCCTAAAAGCATAAGTATTACTGCTGCTATATTTAATCCACCTATATAGTTTATAAGGAATAAAATAAGTACTGGAAATAATGCTGTTGCTGGTACTGATGCTGCAATTTGAACTATTGGTTGTAGTATTCTAGCTAATTTCTTATTTAAACCTATCGCAACCCCTACTGGAACTGTCCATACTACTGCAATAAGCTGTGCAACTGTTACTCTTAGAAGAGTTGCACCCGCTGCTGGGAAAATTCCTAATAATTCATTTACTGAAAGTTGCATTATAAGTTTACTTGCATCAAAAGCTAGATAAACAAACACTATAATTGCTATTATTCTTATTGCCCATTTAATTACTGATCCGTTATTTTTTTTGTTTACAACTTTCGCCTTATTAACAGTTCTTCTATCAACTAGTTTGTCTATTCTACTACCAACAACTGTAATTACTGGAGCAAAAACTTTATCCACTAAAAAACCAACTACAACTGATCTTCTAAGCATAGTAAGTACATATGAGTGTGGTACATCTGTTTGAGTAAGTTCCATTTTAAATTTATCTGCCCATACATTTAATGGCTTCCAAACAAGTTGATCTAGTAATACTATAACTATAATTAATGATACAATTCCCCAAATTAAGGCATTTATATTATCTTGGTTTGCTGCAACTTGTAAATAAGATCCAATTCCTTGAAGAACATATGTCTTTCCATTTAAAGTAAACATTTCACAAGTCATTAGAAAAAACCATCCACCTGCCCAAGACATCATACTGTTCCATACAAGACCCATCATTGAAAATGGAACTTCTAATTTTTTAAATTTTTGCCATTTATTCAATCTGAACACATCAGATGCTTCTATTAAATCATTTGGTATTTGTTTTATAGAGTTATAAAAGCTAAAAGTCATATTCCAAGCTTGACTTGTAAATATAAGAATTATACTTGCAAGTTCAACACCTATGTTATCCATTGGGAAAAGAGCCATAAGACCCAATAATACCGCTGGCAAAAATGATAATACTGGTATTGATTGAAGTATATCAAGTATTGGAATCATTATTCTTTCTGCTCTCTTATTATGAGCTGCTATGTATCCGTAGATTAGTGTAAAAATTATTGAAAGTATATATGCCGCTGTCATTCTACCTACAGATTTTAACATATAGAAAGGTATGTTACTTATATTAGTTGATATCGTACTTCCAACATCTGTTGGTTTTACATATCCATTTATAGCTGGTGTTAATGCTAAATATAATAATACTGCAATAGCTAAGAAAATGACTATATCAATTATTCCAAACTTTCTATTTACTATTGTTTTTTCCATATTCATAATTAAATCTTCTCCTTTATATTTCCTTTATCGATAACTACACCCCTCTTCCGTGTCCATAAAACCACTCCTCCGTTCTTATTTTTATCAAATAATTATACATTATAATGTCTATAAAAAATAAAGAGTCTTTAGAGAAACTCTAAAAACTCAAAATATACGCAATAAAACCTTGTACCATGGTTTTAGCACTATATAGCTTTGAGCTTAACTCAGCTACGTTAAGTAAAGCCTTAACTCGGCAATACCTGTTGACCCATTGGCATCTTTCGATGTTTCTGAGCAGTAGCATTTATCTAATATAGGAGCCTCCCCTTAAATATTTATTTTTTTAATTACACATTGATTATAGATTTTAAATATTGCTGTGTCAATACATATTAATAAATTATAAATATTATTTTTAATTTGTTACTACTAAAATATAATTTAAAATTGCATTTTAATATATCTTAAATTCCCATCCTACCATTGTTTGTTTATATTCTATGATTGCATCTGAAAACATATTTTTAATATTTCTATCTAATATTATTTTTATTCCACTCTTATCTGTTATAACATAATCATCATTTTCATTTATATTATCTGGAAAAATTTCAAAATTAACTCCACTGCAAGAAGAACCGTTTGCCTTTACTCTAAGCCCTTGTTTTTCGCTATTTTTAATAATTTCCGTTGCCTTTTTTATTGTATTTTCATAGATTTTTATACACATACTATTTTCTCCTTTAAATAACTTTATTTTCATATTATAATACATTGTTGTATACATTTTGTAAATTAAATTTAATTTTTTCTACAAGTAACTTTATTAATATGTATTATTAGTATATAATATTATTGTTTGAATTTGAAAAAAATCAGACAAAAAACACAGGAATTAAATAGAGGAGATACATAAACTATGAATGAATTAACTCACGAGTTAGGAATAATAGCTTTACAAAGTGCTAAAGATTTAGGAGAAAAAATAGACAATTCAATAAAAGCTAGAAGAAATACTACTGATTCTTTTTTAATACCAATCGATGAAGTTAGATTTTCTAATGGTGAAGGAAAAGCTAAACTTTCAGATTCAGTAAGAGGTAAAGATATATACTTATTATGCGATATAGGAAATTATAGTTGTACTTATAAAATGTTTGGTTTTATACACAATATGGGACCTGATGAACATTTCCAAGATATAAAAAGAGCTGTATCTGCTATAAGAGGAAAAGCTAGTAGAATAACTGTTATTATGCCACTTCTTTATGAATCTAGACAACATAGACGTAAGGGTAGAGAATCTCTTGATTGTGCTTTAGCTCTTCAAGAATTAGAAAGATTAGGTGTTGATGAAATATTAACATTTGATGTTCATGACCCTAATGTTCAAAATGCAATTCCATTATTATCTTTTGAAAATATATATCCAACTTATGATATAGTTAAATCTCTTATAACAAATGAAAAAACATTAGAAAGAGATAAAGATAAATTATTAGTTATAAGTCCTGATACTGGAGCTATGGATAGAGCTATTTATTACTCTAGTGTACTTGGTGTTGATGTTGGATTATTCTATAAAAGAAGAGACCATTCTTTAGTTGTTAATGGTAAAAATCCTATAGTTAATCACGAATACATGGGTAGAGATGTAGAAGGAAAAGATGTTTTAATAGTTGATGATATGATAGCTTCTGGTGAATCTGTTTTAGATATCGCACTAGAACTTAAAAAGAGAAACGCTAAAAATGTTTATGTAGCAACTACATTTGCATTCTTCACAGAAGGTCTTGAAAAATTCAACAAATACTATAATGATGGAATAATATCAAGAGTATATTCAACTAATTTAACTTATGCTCCACAAGAGTTACTTGACTCTGAATGGTTTATGTCAGTTGATTTATCAGATTTCTTATCTAAAATAATTAACAGATTAAATAAAGGAAAATCAATATCTCCACTTATGGATGCTACAGCTGTGATACGTGATTTATTAGTAAAATAATATTAAAATAAATTTGGGATATATCAAATAATATTGATATATCCTTTTATTTTTTATATAACTAAAATAATTTTATTTATTTTCAAAACTTTTCTTATCAACAAGAACATAGGATGTATTTTTAGGCACTATAACTTTATCTCCATTTATTTCACCTAAATTCTTAATTCCAGCACTTTCTCTATTAACTACAATCACCCAATCTTTTTTAGGAATTGTTACTTGAATTTTTTCATTATTTGCATTAAATATTACCACAATACTTTTCCAAGCATCGTTTACAACATTCCCATCTATTGTGTAAGCAACTACATTATCACTTGTAAAATTAATACCCTTTTCTAAAAAATTAATTCCTTTTTGAATATTTGTATCAGAATTCATTCTAAATGCTCTATGTGACTTCCTAAGTTTTATTAATCCTTTATAATAATTAAATACATCACTATAAGTTTCTTTTCTCTTCCAATCTATTGCGTTTATACTATCAGGTTTATTATAACTATTTTCCTCAAAGCTTCCACCACTATATTGCTTTGTTCTTAAAATTTCTTCTCCACCTTGAAAAAATGGAATTCCTTGAGAGGTTAAAACTATAGCTGCTGACATTTTATTCATGGCTTTCAAATCATCTTCTTTTTGATGTTTATTAGTGGTTTGAAGCTTGTCCCATAAAGTTAAATTATCATGGGCTGAAGCATAATTTATAGTTTGATACGGTTTATTTGCCCAAAATGTTACTGAATATCCTTCATAAGGTGATGGATTTATTCCATATTTAATTTGATCATGTTTTACTGAAGCTACTATTCCAAATTTTATCATTTCTTCAACACCTTTATATCCATTCACAAACCCTGGAACACCATTTTCAAAAACATGTCCTCTTATACCATCTCGCATTTCATCACTAAAAGCTGCTATTTGTAAATCTCCATATTTTATTATGTTTAGCTTAGTAGATTTTTCAGAATCCAAAAGTGGTGAATCTCCACCTGTCCATCCCTCGCCATAAACTATTATAGATTCATCTATTTTATTTAACTCTTCCCTTATTTTTGTCATAGTTGTTATATCATGAAGCCCCATAAGATCAAATCTAAAACCATCTATATGATATTCACTAGCCCAAAATATCACAGAATCAACAATCATTTTTCTAACCATAGAACGCTCTGAAGCTAGTTCATTTCCGCAACCTGACCCATTTGAAAAACACCCCTGTGAATTTTGTCTATAATAATAATTAGGAACTGCTAAATTCAAATTTGAATTATCTGTTGCTGCAGTATGATTATATACTACGTCCATAACTACCCTTATTCCAACCTTATGAAGTTCCATAATCATTTTCTTAAATTCTTCTATTCTTATTTTTGCTTCATAAGGATTAGTTGAGTAAGATCCTTCTGGAACATTATAATTTTGTGGGTCATATCCCCAATTATACTGTGGATTGTCTAATTTTGTTTCATCTATTGACATATAATCAAATGTTGGAAGTAAATGAAGATGTGTTATCCCAAGTTCAACAAGGTGATCTACCCCTGTTTTTATATCTCCATTTCCAAATAAAGTAGTGCCCCTTTGCCAAACTCCATTATATTTACCCTTAATCTCTAACGAAATTCCAGATGATTCATCAATTGTAAAATCTCTAATATGCATTTCATATATTATCGAATCTATCACATCAATAAGCTCTGGCTTAATATCTTTTTCCCATCCTTTTGGATTAGTTTCATTTAAATCTATTACCATAGCTCTTCTTCCATTTACTCCAACAGCTTTAGCATAAGGGTCTGTAACTTCTTTTTCATTGCCAATATTATTCACCAAATAAGTATAATAAGCTCCCTTTATATTAACATTTGTCTCATAATACCAAGTCCCCTTCTCACCTTTAATCATACTTATAACTTCCTTAGGAGATTTTTCTAAATTGTAATCTCCTGTATCAAACAGAGCAAGCTTTACACTTTTAGCTGTTGGGCTCCATAAAACAAATTTAGTCGAATCTTTACTACATATACTACCTAACTGCCCATCATAATGATAAAGATTTTTAAAGCTTTCACTTCCTAAAGTAACTTGCATAGCCTAAAATTCCTCCCTTTTACCATCTATTTTATTTCAAAACTAACAAATTCCTTAATTTTGATTAAATCTATTTCTACAAAAATTTCCCTTTTTCCTTCTTTAATTATTTTTTAAAAGAAAAATATTTTTACATAACTCATAAAATTTAATATATTACATAATACTAACTTATAATATATAATTAAAATTTTTATATTAATAATAAATTATCTTAAATCTGTTTACAATATTACTTTAGCGTGTTAAACTGATATAGTAATTAATTTTGAAATATTTATTTTTATATAAAGGACGGAAATACATATGGAAAATAAAAATTTAAAAAAGGATATCGGACTTTTTATAGCAACGGCTTTAGTCGCTGGAAATATGATGGGTTCTGGAATATTTATGTTACCGGCAACTTTAGCTGGAACATCTGGTCCTGGTTCCACTCTTTTAGCTTGGATAATAACCGGTATAGGTTCGATTTTTTTAGCTTTATCTTTTGCTAAATTAGGTTCTAAAATTCCAAAAACAGGTGGACCTTATGAATATTCAAAACTTGCTTTTGGAGATTTCATGGGATTTATGAATGCGTGGCTTTATTGGAATGGTTGTTGGATAGCAAACGCTGCCGTTATAATAACAGTTACAAGTTATTCAACTGTAATATTCCCAATTTTAGGTGTTAATCACTTTTACTCATTCTTATTTAGCTCAGCAATACTTTGGGGCGCAACTCTTCTTAATATATTAGGAGTTAAAAAAGCAGGACAAACTCAAAGTATTATAACAGTAGTTGAAATTTTACTTTTTATATTTTTTATAATAATTGCTTCTATGCACTTTAATTCAGCAAATATTACTCCAATATTTCCAAAAAATAAAGGTATTAGCACATTATCATCAGCTGCAACTTTAACTCTTTGGGCATTTATAGGTCTTGAATCAGCTTCTGTTAATGCTGGTGAAATCAAAAATCCTGAAAAAAATGTTAAAAGAAGTACTATCTTAGGTATAATAATAGCTCTTATTTTATATCTTTTAGTAAACTTTTTTGCAATGGGTGCAATGAGCCAAAGCGCATTAGCACAAAGTTCATCACCAATTTCTGATATACTTTCTAAATACTTAGGTAGTAATGTTACAACAATTATTACAATTATAGCTATAGTTAGTGTAATTGGAACAGCTGTTGGTTGGATTTTATCAACTGCTAGAATATCCTTTGCTGCTGCACAAGATAAAGTATTCCCTGAAGTATTTGCAAAAGTACATCCCAAATATAAAACACCATATATGTCTCTTATAATAAGCGGAGTTTTAGTTAATATACTTCTTTTAATGAATTATACAAAATCATTTAATTCAGCATTTAATTTTGTAGTAGTTCTTGCGACATTATCATATTTGCCTGTATATGCATCAACTGCTGCCGCTGAAATAATGCTTTTAACTAAGCGTGATAAAAACTTTAATATTGGTAGATTTATAAAATCATCAATAATACCTCTTTTAGGATTTGTTTATGCTGCTTGGACAATATATGGTTCTGGTGCAACTGATGTCCTTTGGGGATTTATGCTAATCCTTGCTGGAGTACCTTTTTATCTATATATGAAACATAAAAATCCTGAAAAAATGATAAAAATTAGAGAAGAAAATCAATTAAATTAATATAAGAAAACAAAAATGGATGGTTACATTTGTTAATCATCTATTTTTTATTTATTTTGCTATATAATTTTGTCCATAAAATTGACTATTTTATGGACAAAATGTAAAATATATTTAATATAATATTTTATATATTTTTTAATAAATTAGACATAATAAAAGTATATATGATTTTAAAATTATATCTTCATTAAAAATAAGCCTTTGCTAAAAATAAAAGCTTCATTTAGGTGATAATCATGAATTTACAATTTGTTATGAACTATCTATCAGAATATGGTATGTGGTTTCTATTTATAATAGTTTTTCTAGAATATCTAAATTTACCAGGTTTTCCATCTGGGATAATCATGCCTGCTACTGGTATATTAATAGCCACAAATAATCTAAATTTTATTTTAGCCCTTATCATCTCAGTCTTAGCTGGGCTTTTAGGAAGCTTAGTTTTATACTTCTTAGGTTATTTGCTTGGCAAACCTTTTGTTGAAAAAATTTATATTAAATTTCCTAGATTTCAAAAATCTATAGATAAAACATTCTCTTATGTAAATAAATATGGAGCTAAAGCAAGCTTTATATCTAGGCTTATTCCTGTAGCTCGTACATTAATTTCTCTCGTCAATGGAATAGCCAAAACTAATATTTTGAAATTTATTTTATTTTCAGTATTTGGCATAACAATTTGGAATTTTGCCTTTATCTATGCTGGATATGCATTTAATCATCTTTTTTTATAAATGTGCACAATATTAAATAAAAGAAACTACTAGTTAAATCAAGTAGTTTCCTTTAATAAATAAATTTAAAAATAAATATCTGAAAATTCAACTTTAGTGCTTATTGTATCATTAGTTCTATCTTTATCTAAATTCTTCTCTATATTTATATTGTGTTGTTCAATAGTTTGTATAGGCAATTTTACAGTAAACTTACTACCTTGTCTAGGCTTAGATTCAACACATATTTTTCCATTATGAAACTCTACAAATGACTTTACTAAAGATAACCCTATACCACTTCCTTCATTTTTTCTTGTCATAGTTTCATCTACTTGAATAAATTTTTCAAATATTTTTTCCAAATCCTCTTCATTAATACCAATCCCATTATCAGCTACATAAAACACTAATTCATTATTTTCTATATATACATTAAAGAAAATATCCCCACCATCATTTGAAAATTTTATTGCATTTGATAAAAGATTTAAAACTACTCTCTCCATCTTTTCCTTATCTAGGGCCATTATAACTTCTTCTTCTTGTGTATCAAATATAATATCTATATTTTTATTTTCAGCATAAGGTATAACTGACATAACTAAATCTTCTAAAAACTCAATAGCATTTAAATTTTCAAGATTTAATTTCATAAAATTAGCATCTATTTTTGCAACATCTATTATATTATTTACTAATCTTATCAGCCTATAACAATTTTTATCTATTATACTTAACTTATCTAAAATATCATCGTTTTTATCAAAATTATTTCCTTTATATTTTAATTTTAAAAGTTGATTAGCAGATATTATAATAGCAACAGGAGTTCTAAGTTCATGGCTTATATTTGATATAAAATGATTCTTCGATTTACTTGCATCTTCTGCAATAATTTTAGCCTCTAGAATCTTTTTTTCATATTTTTTTTGATGTAGTGAATATAATATCAGCAAAACTATAATTCCTATCAACCCTATTATAGTTAAAGTAATCGGAAAAATTACATCTTTATATTTTTTGAAAAACGATATTGGTTTATTTACTATTATAGAACCCTCTGGCAAACTATTCTCTTTAATACCAATAGCTTTTAGCTTATTATAATCAAACATATATTGATTTATATCGTTAGAAACTACAGATATGTTCTTAGAGGTTTCCCCATTTAACAATTTATTTACTATTATTCCTGCTTCTTTTCCTTGAGTATAATGATTTACTACTTTTCCACCTAAAAATCCATTACCTATACCATAACTTAAAGTTCCATAAAAAGGAACTTTATCACTTACATTTTCTGAAACTAAAGCTATCAAATCTTTATAAGTGATTTTTATTTTATTTTTAAATATATAGGGATAAACGCATATAACAATATCATCTTTGGTAAAACTCTGAAGTTTACTTTTTAAATTTTCCTCATCAATATCTTCACTGTACAATATAGAAAAATTCTTATTTGGGTATTCTTTAGCATATTTATTAACCATATTTTCATCAATATTTTTAAATATATCTTCCTCTATATTATCGACTTTTGAGCCATCTAAAAATATAATATTTTTACACTCCTTGTTTATTTTTAAAGCTAACTGCAATATCTCTTCTATATCATATATTTCACCTACCCCATACATGCCATATTCATCTATAGCTTTATTTAAATCATTCATATTACTTACACCTAAAAAAACTATAGGAATATTACTAAATAATTCATCTCTATATTTCATACCAAACCTTAATGCTTTATCATCTCCTAAAATTATTGCATCAAAATTCTTATAATTATTGATTTTATATTTTAACAAATTATAAAAATTATTTTCATTCTCATCATCTGAAAAGATTCTAAAATCCATATATTCAATTTGCAATTGCACATTATTATTCATACCATCTTCAATTCCAAGAACCTGATCATTAAAGGTCACAAAATTAGGATTATAAGAACTTATAAATAAAATATCCTTCTTTTCACTGCCATAAACCTCATATTTACTAAAAAATAAAATTATGACTATTAGCATTAAAATTTTAATCCAATTGTTTTTCAAAAAAATCATCTCCAGTTTCTTCATTCTCAAATAACCTCATTATAAACAATATTTTATCATATATTGTCAATATTAGTTTAAATTTTGAAAAAAAACAAAATATATATAAATTTAAATCTAAAAAACATAAATTTATTAACTTTACTTTATATACATTAAATATTTTTGGTATTATATTCATATTTATTACATCTCATTATGTTAAAAGTAATTTTTTCCCTTTAATTTTGTGATAAAGAATAATATTTATAAATATTAATAAATTATTGGTGAAAAAATTAATTTAATTTGATATAATATTTTAGTGATATATATTCAAATAAAATGGTTATAATCAAAAATAACTTTCATTTTATAATATTAATTAAAGGAGAACTAATATGGATTTAGATAAAATGTTTTTAAAAACCTTTTTAAAGAATTTTAATGACATACCATTTACTATAAGATTTGCAGATGGTGAAGAAATGGTTCTTGGAACAGAACCTTCAAAATTTAAACTTATATTAAATGCCCCACTTAGAAAAAAAGAACTATTAACAAGTACATCTCTAACTTTCTGTGAAGCTTACATGAGAAAAGATATAGAAATCGAAGGAAGCATTTATGAAGCTCTTGATTTATTTTTAAGTCATAGGGATAGTTTTAAAACAGATTTTAAAGGTCTACCAAAAATATTCCATAAAGCTAGCTCTAAATCAAAACAAAAAGAAGAAGTATCTTCTCACTACGATATTGGAAATGATTTTTATAGCTTATGGCTTGATAAGACTATGAGTTATTCCTGTGCATATTTTAAAAAACCTACTGATACTCTTTATGATGCACAAATGAATAAAATTCATCACATATTAAAAAAACTTAACTTAAAAGAAGGTCAAAGTCTTTTAGATATAGGTTGTGGTTGGGGCTTCCTTCTTATAGAAGCTGCTAAACTTTATAAAGTTAAAGGTTTAGGAATAACTTTAAGTGAAGAACAATACAAAAAGTTTAAAGAGAGAATAGCTGAAGAACATTTAGAAGATTATTTAGATGTTAAACTTATGGATTACAGAGATCTTGAAAAATCTGGTTTAGAATTTGATAGAGTTGTAAGCGTTGGTATGCTTGAACACGTTGGTAGAGAAAACTATGAATTATTTATGCAAAACGTATCAGCAGTTTTAAAGAAAAAAGGATTATTCCTTCTACATTACATAAGTGGCTTAAAAGAATCTCAAGGAGATGCATTTATAAGAAAATACATATTCCCAGGTGGAGTTATTCCAAGCTTAAGAGAAATTATAAATATTGCATCAGATATGAAATTCTATACAATTGATGTTGAAAGTTTAAGACGTCATTATATGATGACTCTTTTAGAATGGCATAAAAATTACCATGCAAACATGGATAAAATAGAACCTATGTTTGATGAAGAATTTAGAAGAATGTGGGATTTATACTTATCTTCTTGTGCTGCCGTATTTAAAAATGGTATAACAGATCTTCATCAAATATTATTTACTAAAGGCGTTAATAATGATATTCCTCTTACAAGAGAATATTTATATGAAGAATAATTAAAACAATAATAAAAAGGCATCAGTAATTCAAGTAATTATTGATGCTTTTTTATTGGTATTTACAAGTTCACAATTTTGCTATCTTTCTATTGATAAATTGCAAAACTAATTAATTAATTGAATTTTCTATTAATATTTTTTAAATATTTTATTGCTTTTTTATTTATATTATGATAAATTTATTGAAAAATATTCATTTTAATGATAATATATTAATATATTATGTTAGCGTTATAACTTTTCATGAATAAAATTTATTATATTTATTCAGTTTTATTCACATTCTATTTATTTTTCTGATTAAAAATAATACTTAACTTAATAACGAAAGGATGATTCTTTAAATGAAAGATTCAGGCACAAAAGGTGCGGTTTATAAGATATCCCTTTTAGGTTTAATTGCAATGATATTTCCTACACTATACGGTATAGGTAATCCTCAACAAGCTTACTATCAAATGGGATATGCTTCAATAATTTATATGATAATAGGTGCTATTTTCTTCTTTATTCCATATTCGTTTATGGTATCTGAAATGGGTTCGGCTTTTAAAGATAATGAAGGTGGTATTTTTACATGGATGAAACATTCTGTTGGTGAAAAATATTCCATGATAGTTTCTATGATATGGTATGCTGCTCAACTTTTATGGTTCGTTTCTGTCGCTACTACTACTTGGGTAACAATTTCAACTGCAATATTTGGTACTGATACTACATCAACTTGGCATTTATTTGGGTTAAACAGTAGCAAAACCCTTGCTATATTAGGTATCTTACTAATAATTGGACTAGCAATTATATGCGGTCGCGGTCTTAAAAATTTAACATTTTTATCAACAGTGGCTCTTATTAGTATGATAGTTATACATATTGTTGTAATTGGCGGAGCTATTTTAGTATTTATAATGGCTGGAGGTCACTTTGCACAACCTATGATACATAGTGTAAAAGGAGTTTTTGTAGGTCCAAATCCTAATTATTCAACTCCACTTGAAGTTGTAGCTTTCTTTGTTTTCATAGTATTTGATTACGGCGGAATGGAAGTTATAGCTGGACTTGCTGATAAAGTTAAAAATCCTCATAAAAATGTTCCAAAAGGTATTATCATATCCACTATAATAATAACTGGCCTTATGATTGGAATAGTTATATTCCTTGGAATGTATGCTAATTGGGATAAAGTTTTAGGAGGTTCTGGAGTAAACCTTGCTAACTATTCAGTTTATTTAACTGATAATTTAGGTGTTAAAATAGGTAATGCTTTAGGTATGAATGCCACAGCTTCTGCTGCTTTAGGACTTTGGCTTAATAGAATACTTTCTTGGTCAGCTGCTGTTGGTTTGGCAATTTTACCACTTAGAGTATTCTCTCCTATTCAACAATTATTTAGAGGTGTACCAAAAGGAGTTTTCCCTGAAAAATTAGCTAAAGAAAATAAGCATGGTGTTGCAATGAACGCTGTTTGGCTTCAAACTGCTATTGTATGCTTTATTGTATTCTTATTAGGATTTACAACTTCAGGAAGTTCATCAAGCCTTTACAATACTGTTGTACTTATAATGACAGTTGCTATGACTGTACCATACTTCTTTATAGTTGTAACTTATATTAAATTTAAAAAGAATAAAAATATTAAAAAATCTTATGAATTTTATAGCGTTAAATCTGGTCTTTTCTGGGGATTTATAGCTGCTGCTGTATTAGGTTTTGCAAATTTATTTGCTATAATACAACCTGCTCTTAGCGGAAATATCTCAAGCTCAATTTGGCTTGCATCAGGTCCTGTAATATTTGGATTTATAGGCTGGATTTTATATTCTAGATATAAACGTAAAATGTCTAATTCAAAATAAAAAATATTTAAATAAAAATATTAAGTAAAGAAATCTAAAATTTAAAATTTTAGATTTCTTTTTTATTTATGAATATTAATTGTGTTCATATTTCATTTTTATTTGCAACAGTTCCATCTCCACACTTTATATTATCATAATTTTTTTCTATTTTTGTTAACATTTTATTAAATAATTATTAATTTTTTATGTTAAAAATTAATAATTACATTGATTTTTTATATTTTTTATGATAAATTATTAAACATAATACAAGTTTATAATTCTTATATAAAAATTATTATATGCATATTATCTTTTTAAAAATTCATTTTAGCTTTTAAGACATTTTAAACTGTGTTACTCTATATTTCTATGAAAGGATGATTAAATTGGAAAAACCAAATTTAAAAAATAATGTATATAAAATTTCCCTTTTAGGATTCATAGCAATGATTTTCCCCAACCTTTATGGTATCGCTAACCCACAGCAAGCTTTTTATCAAATGGGGTACGCAGCAATAATATATATGATAGTGGGCGCAATACTTTTCTTTATTCCATATTCTTTTATGGTGTCTGAAATGGGTTCTGCCTTTAAAGATAAACAAGGCGGTATTTTTATCTGGATGAAAGAATCTATGGGAGAAAAATATTCTCTTATAGTCACTATGATATGGTATGGCTCTCAAGTTTTATGGTTCGTTACAACAGCAACAATAACTTGGGTTGTAGTATCAACTGCTATTTTCGGTAAAGATATGACATCTACTTGGACATTTTTAGGACTTAACAATTCACAAACTCTAGCAATTTTAGGAGTTATCTTAATAGTAGTTATAGCTCTTGCTTCTGGCTTTGGAGTAAAAAATCTAACATTCTTATCAACAGTAGCATTAGTTAGTATGATAGCTATACATATACTTATAATTGGCGGCTCTTTAATAATATTTGCATCTTCAGGGTTTCACTTTTCTCAACCTATGATTTCATCTTTTAAAGGAGTATTCATTGGACCTAATCCAAACTATTCTACCCCTCTTGCCGCTACAGGATTCTTTGTTTTTGTAGTATTTATGTATGGTGGTATGGAGATAATAGCAGGTCTTGCTGACCAAGTTAAAAATCCTACAAAAAACGTTCCAAAAGGAATTATTTTTTCAACAATTATAATAACTGGTCTTATGGTAGGTATAGTATTATTAATTGGTATGTATATAAATTGGAAACAAGTTTTAAGTGGACAAGACGTTAGCCTTGGTAATTTCTCAGTTTACGAAGTACAAGCTATGGGTATTAAACTTGGTCATGTTTTTGGGCTTAATCAAGCTGCTTCCATAAATCTTGGACTATGGCTTAATAGAATACTTTCATGGTCAACAGCTATTGCACTTGCAGTTTTACCACTTAAAGTTTATGCTCCTATCAAACAATTATTTAAAGGAGTTCCTAAAGGACTTTTACCAGAAAAACTAACCAGAGAAAATAAAAATGGTATTCCTATGAATGCTGTTTGGCTTCAAACTATTATAGTAAGTGCTTTTTTAATAGCTATAGGATTTAGCGGTGGTAGCACATCAACTGCTCTTTACAATAAAGTTGTACTTATAATGACAGTTGCCATGACTGTACCATATTTCTTTATTGTTATTGCTTACATAAAATTTAAGAAAAATAAAAATATTAAAAAATCTTATGAATTCTTTAGCGTAAAATCTGGTGTTGTTTGGGGAATAATTACAGCAGCTACACTATTATTTGCTAATATATTCTCAATCATACAACCTATTTTAGAAGGTGAAACAAATGCACTTTCAAATACTTTATGGCTTGCAGCAGGCCCTATAATTTTTGCAGCTGTAGGTTGGATTTTATATAAAAGATATGAAATTAAAAAGAAAAGATTAGTTAATGAAAATTCAGATAATAATAATTTAACCGCCTAATATTAATAAAGAATACTTTTCTTTATTAATTTAGATATATAAAATTTTCCTTAAATATTAAGTTACACTTTAATCAGGAAAAAGAGATTACAATTAGTAATCTCTTTTTATTTTTACAAAACTATTTATATGTACAACTAATAAACAACATTTTTTAATCATTCATTTTTATGCTGAAATTTAAAGATAAATAAAATTCATCAAAACTTATGCTATTATCCTTACATATAAAAATTATGTTATTTAAAATAAGCTTTGACAATTTTTCATCTTCAATTGTATAACTTATATCACCCTTATTTTTATGAAATACTAAAATTTCTTTTAAAATATTTTCATAAGGAACAAGTATTTTATCATTTCTATATCTATGCTCTCTAGCTCCGTTTGAAATCATCACCATAAATGTATCTAAGTAATTCTTTAAAAATTCATTAACTCCATCATACATAATATACATTTTTTCTTTAAAATTTAAGTCTTGATTCTTCATTTTAGCAGCAGTTGATGCAATTATTTTTTCCCAATCAGCCTTTATAATTGCGTTAACAATTTCATCTTTATTTTTATAATAATTATAAAATGTACCTATTGCAATATCACATTCTTTAACCAAATCTCTAATATTTAAAGAATTATATCCTTTAAATATTAATATTTCCCTGCCTTTAACCATCAATTTTTCTCTCAAATTATTTATAATTTTAGGCATATCTCTTCCTCCTTGTGAACTATGTTCAGTATAAAATAGCTTTATACACCATTTAGTATATTAACTTTATACTAAATATAATTTATAACTGTAAAAATATTAACCAAAAATAACCTACTCTTTTAATTATCTTACTAAAATCCTACAAAATCAATAGAAATATTTTATTTATATTTAAAATTGCTAATTTTAGATTTTTAGCCTAAAATCAACAATTTTAAACACACTAAAATATTCTAAATTCCAACTAATATTTCATTTATTTCATCGCTAACTCTTCTTCTCTCCTTATAAACCCATTCTACATCAAATTTTAAATTAAATATTTTAGAAAAAGAATAGTACATACTTATTTTTTGATAATAATTCTCTAACTCCTCTAAATTGCCACTAAAACATTCTGGCTTTGTCAAACTTTTTAATTTAGCGACAAAAAGTTCATCTACATATTCCAAAAATTTATCCATAAGATCTTCATTTGAAACATCAAAAGGTACTTTTAAAAGATTCCATTGTATATCTTCACGTAATCTATATCTTTTTATTTTATCTAAAATTATTAAATATTCACTTATATCCATTTTCCTATAATAACTAACTTTTTCTTCTCTACTACTCCAAAGAGCTAATTTTTCATTAAGAGGCAATGTTTTTATATTTAATATTGCATCAGATGGACCAACCACAGCCTTTTCAATAAAATCATCAGTAGCTTCTATTTTTTCTTTTATAAAATCTTGTGTATCTCCTACTGATGCTACATAACCTATATCATAAATTCCTTTTCTCCCTGCTCTTCCCGCAACCTGCTTAACTTCTTGAGATGTTAATTCACGAACATCATCTCCATCAAATTTCTTAATTGACATAAATACAATTCTTTTTATTGGAAGATTTACTCCCATACCTATTGCATCTGTTGAAACTAAGACATTGGCTTCTTTATTTATAAATTGATTATACTGCATCTTTCTAACTTCTGGCGGAAGAGCTCCATAAATTATGCTAGTTTTAATTCCATTATCAGCATATTGCTTTGCTATTTCTAAAACCCTCTTTTTAGAAAATACAATTAAAGCATCTCCATCATTTACATCTTTATAATTAAAACTTTTATATTGAACCTCTAGTGGCGTATTTCTTTTATATTCTTTTATTTCATATTCATCACCACAATCCTCAATTATAGTTTTTAATATATCTTTTGAGTTCAAAGCTCCACATATATGAATTTCTCTACATTTTAATCCTAATAGAGCTCTAGTCCAAGCATTACCTCTTTGTGAGTCATTTATCATTTGAATTTCATCTATAACTACAATATCATAATCTTGCTTCAAATTCGCTTTTTCTATAGTACAAGACATATGAGTCGCACCAAGCTTTATAACCTCCTCTTCTCCTGTTGATAAATCACAAATAACGTTATCGTTATTTAATCTCTCAAATATTTCTAAAGCTAAAATTCTAAGAGGGGATAGGTACAATCCTTTTTTAGCACTTTTTAATTTCTCAATAGCATTATAAGTTTTTCCCGTATTTGTATCTCCTAAATGAATATAAAATTTTCTTTTAATTCTTCTAGCTAATGGATACTCATCTTTTGGATTATCAGGAAAATTTTCATCAAATTCCTTTGCAATCATTTTAGGTATATGATTTTTAGTTAAAACAGTAATTATTCCAGAATTTAAAAATACATTATAATTTCCTCTTAAAACCTCATAAAAATCAAAATCTGTTCCATTTCTTTTATTATAAGCTTCTAATATTTTTTTCCCTGTTTCTTCTAAAAGAGATTCGTACCTTTCATAAATATCATTAAAATCCTTAAAAGTTTCCTTCTTCATTGATTTTAATTGAATAAGCTTTTTTCTTATGGTTGCTTCATGCTCAAACAAAGCATTACCTTTCGAATTATGTACAATTTCTTCTATCTGCTTTATTTGATTTTTTAATTTTTTAAATTCTCTTTGTTCTGCATTTCCCTTCATACTTCTTCCTTTCTCCCTACTTCCAAAATCTTATAATATTAATATTAGTATACACCATATTTTTTAATAATTTCACAATTTAAAACTAATTTTATATTAATTATCTAGCATATATCCGCAAATAAAAAAACCCCTCTAAAAATATCAGAGAGGTATACACTATAATTATTCCCTAACTTCTAAAAGCGATTCTATCTTTTCAATTACATAAATATAAGCATCTACTATGCCTTCATTATATATCTCTGGCATAACCTTTTCTACAAAAAAATCTAAAAATATACCAAAATCCTCATCTTTTAACTCTTTATTACTTCTTTCATTAAAATACTCTTTAATATCCTTCTCTAACTTAGCCCTTTTTTCAGCTGTTAAATTTAACTTTATATTCTTATTTTCCAACCCTTTATTTTTAAAGAAACTATTACAAATAAAATTATAGCAATTCCCATCTGCATCATAATAATCTTCTTTACTTCCGTAATAACCATCTTGTTTACTATAATCATATGAATTATCACTCAAGGCATCTCACTCCTTTTCAACTATTTAGGCTATATATTTTATTCATCTAAAGCAACCATAGTTACCATAAATAAAAGTAAAAGCTATAATATATTTTATTAGTTTTTATTATGTTTTGTTCTTAATTTTGAATTAAAAAGTTAATTTAATAATATTTATGTTTATATCATAAAAAATTGCTAATAATATATAAGAACATTTTATTTATATAGAAATGTCAAAAAGAAAGGATGGTGACTACCCTATAATTTATAGGTAAAAATATGAGCTTAAACATTGGTATAAATAACAAAAAAACACTAAAAAATCTTAGAAAAATGACTAAAATCCCTAAAAAATCTTACAACAATTATTACTCTTATAAACACAATATTGAACCTTCTTACAATAATTATGAACATGATAAAACAACAAAGCATAAGCTTTTTAATCATGATTTTCTAGGAAATAATAAATGTTGCTTAAAAGAAATGATGGAAAGTAATAAATGTAAAACCCTTGCAATTGCAGGAGCTGGAATTTCTTTAGGTCTTTTAGGCGTATACATGTTAAAAAAAAGATATTAAGAATTTAGGCTGTATTTAAATACAGCCTAAATTCTATCTTGATATATCCGCAAATTCTCCAGAGGTAACTTTAATTAAATCGTCAGGTTTTAATTGGACTTGAACTCCTATTTTTCCAGCACTAACTACGATAATATCTAAATCCTTTGCTGAAGTATCTATAAATGTCTTATACATTTTTTTCATTCCTATTGGAGAACATCCTCCTCTAATATACCCTGTATGTTTATTTATATCTTTAACAGGTATCATTTCAACATTTTTTTCTTTCGCAACTTTAGCAGCTTTTTTTAAATCAAGCTCACTCTCAACTGGAATAACAAAAACAAAAAGCTCTCTATCGCTTCCTTGTGTTACTAATGTTTTAAAAACCTCTTTAGGATTTTTATTTATTTTTTGTGCTACTGACACTCCATCTATTTTTCCATCTTTATTATCATATGTACTAACAATATACTCGATTTTCTTTGAATCTAATATACGCATAGCATTAGTCTTAACATTTCCCATTTTCATCACACCATTTCTATATTTTATAATTTTAAATAAAGCATATTTATTTTTACTATAATATTATATAATGTCTTTCCCACAAATAACATTATAAAAAAATTACCTATCATATGGATAATATCAAAAACAATTCCACTAATCCAGTATACAAAGGCTAAACTAGCACCACCAACAAAAATATATGGTATAGCATAAAATGCTCCAAATAAGAAACCAAATGTAGCAGAAAACAATGAAAGTATGAAATAATTTTTTTTTAAATATTTACTTAAAATAATAGTCATCACACATAAAAGCGGCCATATTATCAAATATCCTAAAATCCATAGACCAAATCCATAAAAAATTCCCATTAACATAATAAATAGCGTTATACTATACAAAGTTTTGTATCTGTAAATAAGAGAAAAAATTATAATAAATAAACTTACAACCTCAATGTTTGGAATAAACTGAAATATATATTGACCTAAAAACATAAGTGAACCTAACATTGATAAAGTAACTAATTCCTTAACTGTGATTTTCATAATTTCCAAATTAGAACTTTAAAATTCTAATAACCTTTCTATTTAAATATATAAAATAAAACAGGTACATTAATGTTGTACCTATTTTTATTATATACAAAGTTAAACTATTTATTTAAAAACAAAAATAGATTATAAGCTAAACAAAACTTATAATCTATTTAGTAATTTATTTATTAAGTAATTTTTTAACATAATTGGGTAAAGCAAACGCACCTAAATGTAAATCTGTATTATAATACTTAGTCTCTAAATTTAATGAGTTCCAATAAGTTGCATTAAAATCCTTTGTTGGATGTAATACTTTTGACGCAAATCCAAACATCCAATGTCCTGATGCATAAGTTGGCATATTATATTGATAAGCCTCTGATATTGGGAATATCTCTCTTATCTTAGAGAAACTTCTTTGCATTTCTCTTGCATTATTACTATAATAAGGACTTTCTCCTTGATTCACAAGAATACCTTTTTCAGTTAAAGCATTGTAACAATCAGTATAGAACTCCTTAGTAAATAACCCTTCCCCAGGTCCTATTGGATCTGTTGAATCAACTATTATTAAATCATATTCGTTAACTTTTCCTTTAACAAACTCTAAACCATCTTGGAAATATAAATTAACTCTTGGATCATCTAATTTACATGCTGTAAATGGTAAAAATTCTTGAGAAGCCCTAACAACAACTTCATCAATTTCTACCATATCTATTTTCTCTATTGTAGAATATCTAGTTAATTCTCTAACAGTACCACCATCACCTGCTCCTATTACTAAAACATTTTTTATATCTTTATTTACTGACATAGGAACATGTACTATCATTTCATGATATATAAATTCGTCTTTCTCTGTTATCATTGTCCATCCATCGATAACTAGAACTCTTCCAAGTTCATATGTATCAATTATGTCAATTTGTTGAAAGTCACTTTTCTTTGAATAGACTGTTTCTTTTACTCTTGCTGAAAATTTTATATTTTCAGTTTGATTTTCTGTATACCAAAGTTCCATAGCTCTTCCTCCTTAGAAATATAACTTTTAAGCCATTGGCTTATGAACTATAATCTCATCTTCCACATTTGAAAATCTTCTTATTTTTTCAACCATACCTCTAGCTATTTCAGTTGATTCACTTCTTTCTGCTCTTAAAACATCTTCTAAATAGTCAAATCCATCCCATGGATTAACTGTATCTCCACAAGTATATAAATCTACTGAAGCATATCCATATTCTGGCCATGTATGAATTGTTAAGTGAGATTCTTGTATTATAACAGCACCGCTTACCCCCCAAGGATTAAATCTATGAAAACAGCTTGTAACTATTGTAGCATTAGCTCTTTCAGCAGCTTCACACATAAATTTTTCAATCAATTCATGATCCTTTAGTATCTCTCTATCACAATTATAATATTCTATTAGTATATGTCTGCCTAATTGCTCCACCTTCATTTGCAAATAACCTCCGAATATGATATTAGTATTTTTTATAAATCTAAAGTATAGTATTACTAAACTTAATATCCATTTATATTAAACATTGATTTTTATTATATACTATTTAATGTAAATGTCAACACCTATGTTGTGTTTATTTAGCTTATTTCCTCCATCTGTTTTGTATAACATAAATGTAGGAGTGGGGTTATACCACTCCTACATTATTATTATTGAAGATACGGTAAAGGATTTACATGTTGCCCATTTATCCTAATTTCAAAATGTAAATGTGGTCCTGTACTATATCCTGTCGAACCTACATAAGCTATTGTTTGTCCTTGACTCACACTTTGTCCAACAGATACTACAAAACTTGATGCATGAGCATAAAGAGTGCTTGTACCATCTCCATGATCTATAATAATCATATTTCCATAAGCAGTATTATATGTAGCTGTCGTAACTACACCTGCCTTAGCTGCCACAATAGGCGAACCATAAGAAGCACCAAAATCAACTCCCGTATGAATACTATTAACTCCTGTTACAGGATGTATTCTTGGTCCATATGGGCAAGTAACTCCTCCACCAGAAGGTTTAATAAATCCACTACTACTACCTCCAACATTGCTTATAGCTGCTGTATTATCACCACTATATCTTGCAACTGATGTAGCGCTAGTTGTATTGCTAAAATATTGCTCTAAATTTGCATTATCCTCTTTATACTTATTTATCTCATCTTGTATGGCTCTTTCTTCATCAGTCAATTTTGCCATTTCTACACTTTGTTCTTCTTCTAAACCTTTAAGTTCATTTACCTGATTTTCATATTGCTTAGTAACTTCACTAAGTTCTGCTTTTGCACTTTCTAAATCAGTTTTATCTTTTTCTACTTGAGATTTTCTATCTTCAAGATTAACCTTTTGATTTTGTAAATCTTCTTTCATTTCAGCTATTTGATTTATAAGGTCATTATCTGTCTGAACTAAAACCTTAACATTTGAAAGAACACTTATAATATCACCTAAATTATCGGCACTTAAAACAAGATTTAGAATTTCGCTTCCGATACTACTTTTATAAACTCCTCTTAATCTTTGTCCTAATATTTCTTCTCTCTCAGCAATCTCATTTTCTTTTATTGTTATGTCGTTTTCTATATTTTCTATTTCACTATTAAAATTATTTATCTGATTTTCTAAGTCACTTATTCTACTATTTAATCCATTTACCTTGTTTTGAGATTCATTAAGTAGTACATTTTTTTCATCTAATTGAGATTTTATTTCGTTTAACTTTTCTTCAACCTCACTTTTTTGCCCTACAATCTCTTGTTTCTCTTCATCTAAACTATTTATTTTATTTTCATTTTCTTTAATTTCTTGTCTAACTTCCTCTGCCGTCTGTGCTTGTACTTGAATACCAGTTGGTAATAAAACTGTATTACCTACTACTAAGCTTAATACCAATGCTGTTATTCTTGTCCTTTTCATTATTAAATCACCCACCATTTTATTTTTCCATGGCTATCTACATACATTACACAGTACATTTTATCTACACAATTACTTTCAATACTTATGAAATATTCGCATTCAATATAGGATTAACTTTTTATCCTAAAAATAGATAACCATGAATCCTCATTTCATAAAATACTCAATCTTAATAACATATTTAAGATTATTTAATTGCTTTGATAAAACTATATAATTTTTGCGCTTTATTTTATAACATATTATAGCATAATATATTTTTTAATACAAATTTTCAGTTTTATAGCTTTTTTATATAATTAACTTAAATTTGTTACCGTTATCCTTATATAAATTTTTTTAGATATTTTTATTTTATAAAACTACTTTAAACCCTTTTATAATGGTAAATAACGTAAACTTATAATTATTATGATTTTATTGTTTTATATCCCATAAAAATTAAACTTATTTCTAAAAAAAGTTGTGAACTTTTTGAATTATTTACAAAAAATTCACAACTTTTAAATTAAATCTATTTTTGTATAACCTTTATTTCAAAACTCAAGTCTTAACTGTTATCTACAAATTAATATCTTTTTAAACATTATTTACAAAACTAATTTACAAAATTATATTTTGAATAAGTATATTAAGAGCCATAAGAATTAATATAACCCCACCAGCAATTTCTGCATATTTTTGAAAAAAACTTCCTATTTTCTTTCCTAAAATAACTGCTATAAAACAAATAACAAAAGTTGTTAAACCTATTATTATAGCTGCTGAACTTATAGATACGTTTAAGAATGCAAAACTTACACCAACAGCTAATGCGTCTATACTAGTTGCAATAGCTAATGCTATTATTTGCTTATGCTTTAAATCAGATTTTACCTCTTCTTCATCACCACCCTTAAGTGAATCGTAAAGCATTTTTCCTCCAACAAGTAACAAAAGAGCAAAAGCTATATAATCATCAAAAGATAATATGTATTTCTCAAAATATCGACCTAATACCCATCCTATAATTGGCATTATAGCCTGAAAAGCTCCAAAATATGCTGCTAATTTTACTGCAAGCTTTATATGCTTTTTATCACCACTTCCTCCTTTCAATGCCATACCTTGAGTTAAAGATACAACAAAGGCATCCATAGCAAGACCTACTCCAGTTAAAAAAATTGTTAAAAAACTCATTAAAATAATTCCTCCTATATAATAATTCAAAATAAAAGACCTATGGGTAGTATGTTAATACTACCCATAGGTCTCGTTATTTAATATTAAGCCAGATTTTAAAAATCAAGATGTTGACTTAATAACTCTTATCTAAAATTGAGCTAACTACTCCCCTACGGCTTTAAACCTTAGGTTATTTAATTTACTAAATTATATTAACAAACACTTGCTATTATTGCAAGTATTTTATTTTATTAAAAAAATTTAAATACCTATCTAAATATATTTTACAATAAAAATTTTATAAATCTCAAATTATCTTTATAAAGGCACTGTCAAAGCTCTTTAAGTTAATTTGTCCTTGAACCCTTGCTCCATTTAAAAGATTTTCTCCATTTACCCACTTTAAATTTATAGTATATGGTTTATCATCTATATTAACAGCAAAAACTACTTTTTCTCCATTATATTCCCTTAAAAAAGCAAATTGATTATTAGTTTGAAAAATAGTTTTATAACTTCCAATCTGTAATGCTTTACTCTTTTTTCTTATTTGACATAATTTTTTGATATAATCTGATAAAGAATTTTTAATAGGTTTTTCTAAACTTGGTCTTAAAACACTATCTCCTTTAGATTTTTCGCCCTCTATTCCCCATTCTGAACCGTAATATATAGAAGGTATTCCTGGCATTGCAAACATTAATGCATATCCTAAAGGAATATGGGCTTTTTCTTTTATTATAGTAGCAAATCTCGTTACATCATGATTATCTACAAAAGTATATAAAAGTTTATTTTTATATAAAGACCACCCTTCTTCTCCAAATTGTCTGTTTAAAGAATATCCAATTTCAAACATATTTCTTGAATTGAAACTTGAGTAAATTCCCTTATAACACTCATAATTTGTAACTGAATCCATCATGGTATCATTCATAATTGAATTATAATCACCATGAATCATTTCACCCATAAGCCAAAAATCTCTATCACTTTTCTTTGTCATATTATGAACTTCTTTTATAAAGTCATGATTTAAAGAATAAGCCACATCAAATCTTATACCATCTATTAAAAATTCATCTATCCAAAATTTAATAACACTTAATAAATAATCTCTAACTTCTTTATTAAATAAGTTAAGTTTTACAAGTTCATAATGACCTTCCCAACCTTCATACCAAAATCCATCATTATAAGGACTATTTCCTGCTAAATTGATATTAAACCATTCTTTATGAGAACGATTTTTTAAAAATTCAAAAAACGCCCAAAAATTTCTTCCCACATGATTAAAAACACCATCTAAGACAATTCTAATTCCAAGACTATGCAAAATTTTACAAACCTCTTTAAAATCCTCGTTAGTTCCAAGTCTTCTATCTATTTTTAAATAATTGGCTGTATCATAACCGTGACTACTTGATTCAAATACAGGGCCTAAAAACACTGTATTAACCCCTAAATCTTTTAAATATTGTGCCCACTCTCCGACTTTTTTTATCCTGTTTATAGGTTTCATTTTAAAATCGTTAAACTGTTGTGCATTACAAAAGCCTAAAGGATAAATATGATAAATAATTGCATTTTCATACCACATATAAACTCATCTCCATTCTTCAATTCTTAAAATACCTTGCGTCTTAATAGAATTAAACATAATATTTAAAATAATTATCTCTCCATATATTTTATGTTTTTAAAATTTAATGTTTAATCCTATAAATTAAAATAATCTCACAGTACTTAATTATTTCATACTGTGAGATTCAATATTCTTCAAACTTAAATTATATTTTTAATTTACGATTAATATTTAAATTATATTGCTAGCTTAGTAAATAATAGCTTCTTTTAATCGCTCTATTGCAACATCTATTGTAGAATCATTTAATATGTGTTTTTCTCCAAATGTCTTATATAAATTTATTCTTTCATTATATAAGTCATACAATCGGTCTTTTTTATCCTTTAAAAGTGGTCTATTTTCTATGTCTATATCACTTACTATTAAATCTAACGATCTATTTATAAATATAATTGTAAAATTTTTAAAATAATCAATATTTTGTTTTCTCGTTACAATTCCACCGCCTGATGATATTACAACTCCTTTTAATTTTCCCAGTTTTTCAGATGTAGTGGTTTCTATATCTCTAAAAGTTTTTTCTCCACTTTTAAAAATTTCTACTATACTCTTTCCCGTTTTTTCTTCTATAAACCTATCCATATCAACAAAATCATATCCTATGCTTTTTGCTAATTTTTCACCTAAAGTTGTCTTGCCACAACCTGGCATACCAATTAATAAAACACTTTTCCCCAAGCAGTTTACACCTCTTTATTATTTAGAATATTCTTTAATCTTTCATATATTATATCTAGTATCTCATTATCTATTTTTATATCATTCCAAATCTCCTCTGCTTTTACGCCTTGTCCAACTAGCATATACAATCCATCAATACATTTTAACCCTAAATCTTTAGCAATCTTTAAGAATTTAGTTTCTAATGGATTATAAACTATATCTACGGCAACATTAAAATTAATTATTACTTTCTTGCCAACTGGTGAAAAATCTATTTTAGGATACATTCCAACAGGAGTTGTATTTATTATGCAATATCCTTTTTTCTTTTTTAAATCATCATAATCAATGACATTTACATCAAAGCCACTAAAACTTTCTTTTGCATTTTTTTTATTTCTTGAAACTAAATTTATTGATTCTGCCCCATTATCCTCAAGATAAGCAACAACAGCTTTTGCTGCTCCCCCAGAACCTAAAACATAAAAATCTTTTCCTTTTATAGAAATACTTCCTTTAGATAACATATATCCAAAACCATAATAATCCGTATTATATCCAAAAACTTTATTATCTATAATTTTAACAGTATTTATAGCACCAATTCTTTTAGCCTCAGAAGATATAAATTCAATTTGCTTTATAATATCTTCTTTATAAGGAATTGTTACATTAACTCCTTGTATATTTAAAGTTTTAACACTATCTAAAGCCTTACAAAAATTCTCTTTTTTTATTTCAAATAAAGCATATGTTCCTTCTATATTTAACTTTTTAAAAATTATCCTATGTATTTCAGGAGATAAACTATGACCTAACTTCTCCCCTAATAATCCAAAATTCCTCATTTGTTACCTCTTATCCTTATCACTTAAAGCTCTTTGATAGTCTTTACTTAAATCCATAAGACAATGAAGCATTTTTTCTCCATATTTCTTTATATCCTTATTTTTTATTTTAGATAAATTTTTTTCTATAACTTGGTTTTCTCTTTCCTTATTAAATATAGGTAAATTATTTTTTATCTTATAGTCCGCCACGCTTGTAGCTATTTCCATTCTTTCTTCAAAAAGCGCTATAAGTGTATCATCTATTTCGTCTATTCTTTTTCTGCACTCATTTAAATCTTTCAAAAAATCACCTCTTTCATATAAATTATAAAAGTTCTAATACAGCTAACGCTGCTATTGCCTCTATTACAGCAACAGCCCTTTGAACAATACAAGGATCGTGTCGCCCTTCTATCTTTAATATTCCCTCTTCCATTGTTTTTATATTTACAGTTCTTTGTTCTTTACTTATAGATGGCGTTGGTTTTATTGCAACTCTAAAAACAACTGGCATTCCATTTGTTATCCCTCCAACTATTCCACCATTATTATTTGTATATGTCCTAATCTTACCATTTTCAATGTGATATTCATCATTTACTTTTGATGCATTTTCTTTTGCAAAGTCAAATCCTAATCCAAACTCTATTCCTTTTACTGCTGGAACTGAAAAAGCTAAATGAGCTATTACACTTTCTAAAGAATCAAAAAATGGATTACCAATACCAGGGTTTATTCCTATCAAACTACACTCTATGGCTCCCCCCACAGAATCTCCATTTTGTCTTGCATTTAGTATCTCTCTCTTTATTTCATCTATTTTCTCGTTATTTAACAAAGGCAACTCTTTGACTAATATAGAATCTAAAACCTCTTTATTTAAATTAACTCTATCAAAGCTATCATCCTCAACTTTTCCAACCCTTTGTATATGAGCACCTACATAAATTCCTTTTGATTCTAATATTTGTTTTGCTAAAGCCCCAGCAAACACTAAAGGAGCTGTTATCCTTCCTGAAAAATGACCTCCACCCCTATAATCATTAAACCCATTATATTTAACAAAACCAGAAAAATCTCCATGACTTGGTCTCACTAAATCCTTTATCTTTGAATAATCTTTAGATTTTGTATCATTATTTTTAATTATTACAGAAAGTGGGGTTCCAGTTGTATATCCCTCAAAAAAACCACTTAAAATTTCAAAATTATCTCCTTCTTTTCTTTGAGTGGACAAAGTATTTCTTCCAGGAGCACGCCTTGCCATATCTTTTTTTATTTTCTCTAAATCTATCTTTATGCCAGGTTCGATACCATTTATAACAATACCAATAGCCTTGCCATGAGATTCACCAAAAATAGATAAATTTATCTTTTTTCCAAAATTCCCACTCATTCTATTTTTCCTCCTAAACTTTCGAAATCACTCCAAAAATTCGGATAAGATTTTTTAACACATTCTCCATTATCTATAACCACATTCCCTATACATACAGTAGATGCAATAGCTAAACTCATAGCTATTCTATGGTCATTATGACTTGAAACTTTTCCACCCTTAAGATTCTTTACACCATTTATTATAAGACCATCATCAGTTTCCTTAATATCTGCACCTAAAGTTTTAAGTTCTGTAGCTATTGCACTTAATCTATCACATTCCTTTATTCTAAGCCTTTCTCCATTAGTTATTCTTGTTTCGCCCTTCGCTACCGAAGCAACAACAGCTATAATAGGAATTATATCAGGACATTGTGATGCATCAATTACACTCGCCTTTAAATCTTTACTAAGAATACTTAATCCTATTTTTTTATCTTCCTTAAACTCTTTTATTAAAGTATTGCCCATATTCTCTAAAATATCCAAAACTTCTTTATCACCTTGTTTTGATTTTTCTTCCAAATCATAACATACAATGTTATTTCCTAATGCTCCAGCCGCAAAAAAGAAAGCTCCTTGAGAATAATCTCCTTCAACCCTATAATTAAAAGGCTTATAACTTTGATTCCCTTTAATCCTAAATTCTTTATAATTTAAATTTTCTATTTTAATTCCAAACTTATCTAACATAAATAAAGTTAAATCAATATATCCCTTAGACTCAAGATTAGTTGTTATGACTATTTTTGAATCACCATCTAAAAGAGGAAGCGCAAATAAAAGTCCGCTTATAAATTGAGAACTTATATTACCCTCTACTCTAAATTCATCAGCTTTTAAAATTCCCTTAACAAAAGTATTTAAAATACCTTCATCATAGGTATAGGCAATCCCTTGCTTTCTAAAAATATCATAATATGTTTTTAAAGGTCTTTTTCCTAAGTTACCTTTACCTAAAAACCTTGAATCTCCATTTTTTATCAAAGCTATAGGCATTAAAAATCTTAAAGTTGACCCAGACTCATTACAATCTATAACTCTTGAATCATTACTAAATATATTTTCTCCATTTATTATAAGTCTATCTTTATCCTCAATTATATTTACTCCTAAAGCCCTCATAGCATTTATGGTTGCTATAATATCATCAGAATACTCAATATTTTCTATGATGCTATTTCCCTTGCTAAGACCTGCACATATAATAGCTCTGTGAGCCATGCTTTTTGAAGGCGGTATCTTCAAAGAACCACCTAACCTTTTAGGAATTATAGTTACTTCTTTCATTTTTCCTCCATTTTACTTAACATTCTAAACCATTAAAAAAACTAATATCTGTTTTGTAAATAAAACTCTCTCCTATATCTTTTAGTAATATAACATTTAAATTACCTTCTAAATTTTTTTTATCACTCAATATAGACCTTTTAATTTCCTCGTTGTTTACTCTCTTACAAGTTTCAAAAGGAAGATTATATTTTATCAATAAATTTTTTATTTTCTCTGCTGTTTTAGGTTTTGTTAAAGCTAAACTTTCACTTATTTTAGTTATTAAATACATTCCAATGCCAACACCCTCACCATGAGTATATCGTTCAAAACCATAGTTAACCTCTATACTATGACCTAATGTATGACCAAAGTTTAATATCATTCTTTCTCCAGTATCTTTTTCATCATTTTCAACCACTTGCCTTTTTATATCACAACAAGTATATATTATCTCATCTATATTTTCTAAAAACTCTATCTTATCTCTAAAAATACTTAATCTCTCAAAAAGACTTTTATCTTTTATACATCCATATTTTATTACCTCTCCCACACCATCATTTAAAAATTTTTCTGGAAGAGTTTCTAACATTTTAGTATCAATTAAAACAAGACTTGGTTGATAAAAAGCACCTACTAAATTTTTACCCCTATCAATATCAATTCCAACTTTCCCTCCAACACTTGAATCTACTTGAGCTAAAAGTGATGTTGGTATTTGAATAAATTTTACTCCTCTTAAAAAAGTAGCAGCTATAAATCCTGCTAAATCTCCCACAACTCCTCCACCAAAAGCAACTATTAAGTCACTCCTTGTTAAATTAAAATCTAAAAGTTTATCATATATTGGAATAACAGTGTTAAAATTTTTGCTCTTTTCACCTGGAGTTATTGAAACTACATTAACTAAAAAGCCTTCATTTTTTAGTACATCACTTAAAAAATCTCCATATAAACTATTTAAATTATCATCAGTTATTATACATATCTTTTTTCCATTAAAAACTTTTTTTATAAGTTTTCCAAAATCTTTTTTCAAATTTTTATCTATTAAAATATTATAACTTCTATCTTTAAGATTAACCTTTAATTTTTTCAATATAAGTCAACTCTTTTCTTTAAATTTCTCTATCTACTGCATTTGCTATTTTCTTTAGTTTTTCAACCAATATTTTATATTCTTCAGGAGTTATTGATTGTTGCCCATCACAAAGAGCATTTTTAGGGTCATTATGAACCTCTATTATAAGTCCATCCGCTCCTGCTGCTATGGCAGCTTTAGATAAAGGCTCTACCATCCATGATTTACCCGTTGCATGACTTGGGTCTATTATAATTGGAAGATGACTTAATTTTTTAATTACAGGAATCGCACTTAAATCTAAAGTATTTCTTGTATAATTTTCAAAAGTTCTTACACCCCTTTCACAAAGAATAACTTGCTCATTACCCCCAGCCATTATATATTCAGCTGACATTAATAATTCCTCTATGGTTGCTGATAATCCTCTTTTTAAAAGTATTGGCTTTTTTATTTTCCCAAGTTCTTTTAAAAGGTCAAAATTTTGCATATTTCTTGCTCCAACTTGTATTATATCTACCTCTTCATTAAATTTTTCAATCATACTTGTTGACATTATTTCAGTAACTATGGGTAGTCCAGTTTTCTTTTTAGCTAATTTTAAAAGTTCTAGCCCTTGAAGCTCTAATCCTTGAAAACTATATGGTGAAGTTCTTGGCTTAAACGCCCCACCTCTTAGAAATCCTGCTCCACACATTTTAACACTAGAAGCAATATTAGTTATTTGTTCTTCACTTTCTACTGAACATGGACCTGCAATTAACGCAATCTTTTCCCCACCAATTTTTTCTCCTAATACATCGTATACTGAATTTAAAGGATGAAACATTCTATTTGCCTTTTTAAACGGCTCTTGAACTTTAGTTATTTTCTCAACTATTTTATTACCCTCTAATTTTTTCTCATCTATTAGAGTAGTATCCCCAACTAAACCTATTACTGATTTTTCAAATCCTTCAATTAAGTAAGCACTTACACCTAAGTCTTCTACCTCTTTTATTAATCTTTCAATATCTTCACTTTTTGTTTTGGGATTTAATTTTACTATCATTTTTGCTCTCCTTAAATTGTATTTGTACCTTTATTATTATGGTTTTATATGTACAAAATTCTATTTTTATTTTAAATAATTATTTTTTAATCATCGCAACACCATTTCCTAATTATATTATATGTAAAATTCATTAAAATTTTAAAATTTAATAAAAAACTCTTGACTTAGAGTTAACTTTAAGTATTAAAATGAATTTAAGTTACGATGTTGAAGTAACTTTAACATAAAAGAATAAATAAGGCAATAAAACTTCATATTAAAATACTAAGGTTAACAAAATTATATCAATAGTTAACGATAACGATCAAAGCATAGCTGAAAATCATGGTGGTATCTATAAAACATTAAAAGAATTAAGAGAAAATAATGGTGAAAGTAACCACAATATGTTTAAAGCCTTTGGTTTAGAATATAAATATTTAGATGATGGACGCAATATAGAAAAATTAATAGAACTTTTTGAAAGCGTAAAAGGAATTAATCATTCTGTTGTTCTTCATATTCATACTATAAAAGGTAAGGGACTTTCATATGCAGAAGAAAACGCAGTTGCTATGAGTAGCGGTATCGCTAAAAACGGTGGTACAGCTTTATTTGGTACATTTGCTCCATTTTTCCAAAGAATTTATGACCAAATATCTCATGACCTTTGCTTAAATGATAACCCTGCAACTATGCTAGTACTATCACCAGGTATATATGGTATGAATACAAATACTCATATTGCATTATGTGATATTCAAATGTTTGCTCATATTCCAAATCTTATTTATCTTGCTCCAGCAAGCAAAGCAAAAGAGAAAACTGGACTTGAAATTACTGTAATTAATCCTAGATTCTTAACAGGATTAGACGAAGAATTACTAACTAAATTAAAAGAAAACCATGAACTAGTTATCACACTAGAAGATGGAGAACTAATTGGTGGTTACGGTCAAACAATAGCTTCATTCTATGGCGACATGAATATCAAAGTAAAAAATTATGGAATCTCAAAAGCTTTCCATACAGATTTTAAAGCCGATGAATTATTAGCTGAAAATGGAATGTCTGTAGAACAATTAACTGCTTATATTAAAAAATCTGTTCACTAATAAAAAAACTAAAAAAACAAATAAAAAAATGTTATAAGCATAAACATTAATAGAGTAGGTAAAAGTATAACCTACTCTATTATTTTTTATATTCAATTAAAATTCTTTAATCGATAATATTTTTCCATAAAATGTATAGTCCCTCTAAAACCAACAAATGGATTATATGGATTTACCTTTACCTCTTTAAAATTAGGATTACTTATTTGTATATCAAGATTACTTTTATGTTTCATCTTTAAAGTTCCACCATCTGCTAATAACATAGCTAGTGATTCATTTTCTAAATATTTTAATATGTTTAATTCTCCGCTATCTACAATTACGCTTTCATCATCTACTTTGTAATTATGAATAATTTCAGCTCTATGAACATTAAAATTTAATTCTTTCATAAATTCCTTAACTGATAATAAAGTGTCTTTATCAGCAAATATAGCAATATTTTTATTTTTAAGTAATTTTATTTTCATATTTACTCTAAACATATGTTTTTTTATAAGCTTTTCTTCCTCTTTTATGTTATCCAAGTTTATAACATAATTAGTTTTTTCTTTTATCATATCTATCCATTTCATAGTTTGAGTAAAGCCTATAGGCTTATAATATATATGGTATTTTAAATTTATTTTCCATATACACCGCTGCTTTTAGCCCTTCTTCTCTAAGCACTATATTTAAATTAGCCTTAGATGCATTTTCTAAACTTTCTATATCTGTATAAGCTGTAAATATAGTATTAACTTCTTTATTAAATATAGCTTTCATCATTCTTTTAATTTCTTCACAATCAGATAAAAAATTAAAACAATCTATATTAGAACCAATGATATTAAATGTATCTGTTTTCTCCAAATTATCTTTTACTATATTTTTAGCTATTAATTCTAATCCCTTTTCAACTCCTCTATTATAATCATCTTTTAATCCCCCTATATCAATAGGTATAATCTTAGCATTTACTTCGTGACTAATTTCACTACATATACCATGTATATCACTACCTATAATTGATGTTATAGAAGATGTTAAAACAAATATATATTTAGGTTTAATATTTATATCTATTTCTCTTATTGAATCTATTAATCTATCATAAGAACCAAAAGTTATATCTGTCTCTGACATATGCGTTGAATATATTTTAGCTAAAGCTTCTCCATTTAATTGACCTATAGCCTCAACTGCGTAATGGGTTGTCCCAGTTGGGCCAAACTCTACTATACATGCATTTTCTATTGTACATAGCGTCCATATTAATCCCATTCTATCTGATGGTACTACTAAATTTTTATAAAGTTTCATATTTACCCCTTAATCTTTAAACTTATTTATTAAATCATTCATAATTGCTATAGGTAACTCATATCCGATTTTTTGAGCATTATTATCTAGAGTTATTTGCTTTAAACCTTTAGATTTTAATAACATTGGATTCTCATGACCTATATAAATATCTGCGCCTATTTCACTATATAGCTCTCTTAGTGGTGCAATATTAGCAATCCTTGTTACATACGGATTATATCCTTTATCTACTATATACTTTTTCCACTTTAAATCTACATTATATAATTCCCTTAATTGAATAAGTTTTGGTATCATCCCTAAATCAATTAAAAAAGATGAAGTTTCACAAGGCATCATAGGAGTATTCCCATATATAAAAGACTTTCCAAAAGTAATTTTTTTAATTTTTTCTAAACACTCATCATATTCTTTTTCCATACTCTCTAAATATTTAGTTAAATCTATACTCAACAATTCACTTATCATTTTATAATTATTATTTATTATTTTTTTATCCATATTTTTATCAAAAAATACATAAGGAATATCAAAATTTTTCTTCATATTTTCAGCTAATTCTAAAGCTATCATATCAGTAACTATATTTAACTTAGCTTTAGGTGCTGTTTTTATTGTTTCTATCGTACACTTTGATGGTATTATAACATTCACTTTAATACATTTAGAAGTTAACACTTTAAAAAGTTCTGTATTCTCAATACCACTTTCATCTTGCTTTTGCATAATATTACAAAAAGAATTTAAAGCTCTCATCATTCCAGGTATATGACTATTACATTTATAATGCTCCGTTTGTACAACAAATATAGGTATTCCAAAATTATTTTCACTACTCTCTAAATCTTTATAATCTTCTCCTATTAATTCTGGTACACAAGTTGTTACAACCATTATTCCCGAAGGTTTTTCATATTCTATAATATGTTCTATTGCCATTTTTACTTGCTCATAAGCCCCAAAAACCGCTTCTTTTTCTTTCATTACAAGAGAATAAACCTTATCCATTCCTTTTTGTCTATTATTACTAAAAACCTTGGTATAATAAGTACATTCACTTGTTCCAACAACTAACATAGCCATATCTTTAACATAAGACGCAGTTAATGCAACTCCAAATAGTGGACAATGTGTGCCTGGGAAAATAGCAGAACTTAACGCTTTAATATCCTTGTCATCTTTAATATCTTTTAATTTATTTAAAACACTTAAACTATAATTCAAAATTATTACACCTTTCATCATTATTAATAGGAAACTTCTAAAGGATATATATAAAGTTTATTGCTTACAGGTTCCTTATTGATAACACATCTTACATTATATACATTATTTATAATTTCCTCATTTATGATATCTTCTGATTTACCATCTGCAACTATATCTCCTTTTTTCATTATTATCACCCTATGACTATATCTAACAGCCTGATTTAAATCATGCAAAACTATTAAAATTGTCATATTAAATCTATTATTTATATCTACAACAAGATCCATAAGTTCTAATTGATGACACATATCTAAATAAGTTGTTGGTTCATCTAAAAGCAATACTTTAGGTTTTTGAGCAAGTGCCATAGCAAGATATACTCTTTGTCTTTCTCCACCTGATAATTCTAATATCCTTCTTTCAGAATAAATATCAGTACATGTATTTTTTAATGCCCAATTAACTATTTCTTCATCCTCTTCATTCTTCATCTCATACCATCTTTTATGAGGTATTCTCCCATAATAAACTAAATCCCTAACCTTTATATCATCTGGAGAAGAATTATGTTGTGAGAGTGTAGACATTATTTTTGCTATATCACTAATCTTCATGATATCTACGTTTTTTTATCTATAAATACCTCTCCACTATTTTTCCTTAAAAATTTTCCTAAAGATTTTAATAGAGTAGATTTTCCAGACCCATTAGGACCTATTATAGAAACTATTTCCCCTTCTTTTATATTTACTGATAAATTCTTTATTATTTCTTTATTTTCATAACATGAATTTAAATTATTTACACTTATCACTATTTTTCTCCCCTTTTTAAAAGATACAAGAAAAATGGTCCACCAAGTATAGACATAACAACTCCAACAGGGAGTTCTACAGCCCCTAGTATCGTTCTTGATATTGTATCTGCTATAAGCAAAACACTACCCCCCAATACCATAGAAAATGGTATTAAATATTTGTGATCTGAACCAATTATCATTCTTCCTATATGAGGAACTATTAATCCTACAAAACTTATCACTCCAACAATTGCCGTACAAGTTCCAGCCAAAAATACAGATATAGCGGATAATATAATTCTTGTTTTTGCCACATTAAATCCCAAGTTAATCGTAGTATCATCACCTAGACTTAATACATTTGCTCCTCTTATACAAAATAAAGACAATATAAGTCCTATTAATGAATAAATTGCAATTATTTTAGTATCATTCCACGTTTTTGATGCAAGACTTCCATTTAACCAAAGCAAAGCACTTTGTATTCTATCGCTATACATTGTAGTTAACAATGAGATAACTCCTCCAAGTATTGAATTTATAGCAACACCTGCTAAAACAACTCTCATTGGATTTAATCCATTCTTCCACGCCATCAAATATACTAATATACACGCAAATGCTCCTCCTAAAAAAGCTATCATTGGCAATATTGCAGTATATTTAGGAAACAACAAAAGTATAAATATTGCAAAAACACTAGCCCCTGAAGATACCCCAGTTATTCCCGGATCTGCTAAAGGATTTTTCATTACTGCTTGTAAAAGACATCCTGATACAGCTAAACTTGCTCCAACTAAAACAGCTAATATATTCCTTGGCAATCTCATATGATAAACAATTGTTACAACCACCTTATTATCATTTTTTATCAAAGCTAAAATTATTTCATTAAAACTTAAATTTACACTTCCAACAGTTGAAAAAATAAATATAAGCAGTATTAAGATTACGCTCATTGCGCAAATAATTGCTACTTTTTTATTATTACTAATTTTTTCTTTAAAACTTTGTCCATCTTTTTTCTTAAGTAGCATACTTTTGTTACTCTCCATTATTATTCACCATAGAATATGTTTCCAAGCTCAGTTATAGCCTCTTTAACATTAAGATTTGCTGAAACTCCAAAAATACTTGGCTCTAAATCATAAATATTTCCATTTTCACTTGCTTTTATTGAACTCCATGCAGGATTTTCACTAAATTCCTTTTCAAAGCCAGCCTTACTCTCTTCTATATTTCCGTGAGCAAGTCTCAATACATAATCCGGATTAATATCTAAAACTTGTTCCATACTAAAGTTTACATAAGCTGAATCTGCCTCCAATTCATCTGTTATATTAGAAATTCCAATAGAATTTAATAAATCTCCAACATAAGATTTATCAGTAGCTAACATATAACTCTCACCTGTTCCAAAAACTATTGCAACTTTAATATTATCTTTATTTGCTTTTTGTAAAACCTCATCCACAGAAGATTGTAAATCTTCAACTAATTCCTTTGCTTTATTTTCTTTATTGCCTAATTTACCAAGTTCTAATATACTATTTTTAAAATTTTCAAAGGTAGTTGTGTTAAAATAAAAAGTATTTATTCCATATTGTTTAACTTGCTCATCTAATTTTTCTTTAAAATTACTATCAAGAACTAATAAATCACTTTCTAATGAAACTACAACTTCTAAATTAGGTGAAAATGCTTGTCCTATTTGCGTTAGCCCCTCATATCTTTTTGGCAATTCAGTACTTGTTTGAGGTACTCCAACTAACTCCATTTCCAATTTATCCATAACTTGTGTTGCAGCTACTGTTCCAGATGCTATCTTTAATTCCTGAACTTCTCCTACAGTATTATTTACTTCCTTAGTACCATTATTATCAGTTCCACATCCTATTGCTAATACTGACATACTTGCCAATATGGCTATAAAAAATTTCTTTATCATATAACATTTTCATCAACTTTCTCATTATCATTTAATATTTTCTTTGCCAAATCAAAATAAACATTTGCCATACTTGATTCACAGTCATATTCAATAACAGTTTTTCCTCTATTTTCAGATTCTTGAACTGTTTTATCTCTTGGTATATATTTGAATATCTCGCTTTTTATTTCCTCACATAATTTTTCCACTAAATAGACTTCATTCTCAATATTTTTAGCATTTAATATCAATCCTTTTAATGATGCATATCCTTTACTCTTAAACTGATTAATAGCTCTTGATATATTATTAGCCACATACATAGACATCATCTCTCCTGATGTTACTATATAAATATCTTGTGCATATCCATTTCTTATTGGCATAGAAAATCCACCACAAACTACATCACCTAAAACATCATAAATAACTACATCTGGCTTATATACTTCAAAAGCCTTTAATTGCTCTAACTTCTCAAAAGCAGCTATTATTCCTCTTCCAGCACATCCAACTCCAGGACTTGGTCCACCAGCTTCTACACATAGCACGCCATTAAATCCTTGAAATACTATATCCGTTAACTCTAAACTATCGCCCTTTTCTTTCATAACATCTAAAACAGACGGTATAAACACTCCACCCATTAAATTTTTAGTAGAATCCGCTTTAGGATCACATCCTATTTGCATAACTTTATATCCAAGTTTTGATATAGCAGCTGATAAATTTGATACTGTTGTAGATTTTCCAATTCCACCTTTACCATAAACAGAAATTTTTTTCATTTTTATTTCTCCTTGTAATTTTTTATATTATAAAAAATATTATAATAATAATTTTCATTATTAACTATTTTTCTATTTTTTAACTATAATTCTATTATTTTTAATGAAAAATGTTTTATAAATAGTTGATAATTAAGAATATAAATAAAAAAATAGTTAGTAACATAAATAATATTTTATATACTAACTATTTTTTATTTATAAATTATCTCATTGTATTATTATTTAAATTTATACTTATTTATAGATTTTTTACTTTTTAAATTTAAACCTTCAGCTATTCTATCCCCAAACTCCTCATCACATCTTGTAAAATGTTCTATCAGCTTTCTTTGAATTTTTTCTGGCACTTGCCAAAGCTCTGATAATATATTATCTACTAAAGCAGTTTTTTCATTTTCATTAAGCCCTCTGTATCTTTCACCAGCTTGAGTAAAATCATCAGTCTTCTTTATGGATTCTTTAGTTATATTTCCCTCTACATAAACACATTCAACGCTTTCTTCTGGTGCTTCTATTGGCTTATTTCCATTTAGTGAATTGGGTTTATAATTTACACTTCCTTTTTTGTAATCATATCTCATTAAGCCATCTTGGTTATTATTATCTACTGGACATTTTGCTTTATTTATTGGAAGTTGAGTGAAATTTATACCTAATCTATATCTTTGAGTATCTGAATATGAAAATATTCTTCCTTGAAGCATTTTATCGTCTGAAAATTCTATACCTCTTACTATATTTGCTGGACAAAATGCAGACTGTTCAACTTCAGCGAAAAAATTTTCTGGATTTTTATTTAAAGTCATCATACCAACTCTTTTTAAAGGAAACCTATCTTCTGGCCAAGTTTTAGTATCATCTAAAGGATTAAATGGTAAATTTTCAGCTTCTTCTACATCCATAAGTTGAACATAAAGTTCATACTTAGGATATTTACCACACTCTATCGCTTCGTGTAAATCTCTAACTGCAATATCTGGGTCTAAACCTGCAAGTATCTCAGCTTCATGTCTATCTATAGTCTCTACACCTTGCATTGTCTTCCAATGGTATTTCACATACCTTCTTTTTCCCCTAGAATTTACCCAAACATAAGTGTTTACACCAAATCCATCTATATGCCTATAACTTTTTATAGTTCCCCTATCTGAGTAAAGCCATGTTATCATATGCATTGCTTCTGGACTATTTGAAATAAAATCCCAAAATCTACTTACATCTTTTAAATTAGTATCTGGAGAAGGTTTAAGCGAATGTATTACATCTGGAAATTTTATTGAATCTCTTATAAAAAATACTGGAATATCATTTCCAACTATATCATAATTTCCTTCACTTGTATAAAATTTTACTGCAAACCCTCTAGGATCTCTTACAGTATCTGCTGACCCCTTAGAGCCTATAACTGTTGAAAATCTAACAAAAACAGGTATTTTTGCTTTAGGTACTTGTAAAAAATCAGCACAAGTATATTCTTCCATGCATCTATAAACTTCAAAATATCCATGTGCTCCTGCACCTTTGGCATGAACTACTCTTTCTGGAATTCTTTCTCTATCAAAATGAGCCATCTTATCTATTAAATGAACATCTTGAATAAGTACAGGTCCATTTGAGCCAACAGTTTCTGAATTGGTATCATTAGAAACTAAAGAACCTGTATTAGTTGTTAAATATGATGTACAGCAATCATTATTTATATCTTCATTTTCTTTATTTACAACATCATATTCTTCTATATCTTTATTTTCTTTGTTCCTACTTAAATTCTTCTTTGACTTATTTTTACTTCCCATAACTATTCTTTCCTAAAAATTCATTTACTTATATTATATATTTTCAAGTTAAAAATTGTTAATAAATTTAATAAATCTACATTATACAGTAATAATAAAAATATTTTAAAGGCAAATTAATTTTTAATTAATTTACCTTTAAATTTATTTTTTTATTTAATGATATTTTCTAAATCATCTATACCATTTTCTATTAAAGAAACAATACTATTATTAGCTGGAATCTCTTTTGCTGCTTTACTACAATCTAATATTATATCTTTTAAAACTCCATTTATTTTTTTCAATCCTTTCCTTGTAATACCGATATGCAAACTATTCAAAATAATTAAAATTGCCATTATAGATGATGTAATTATTAAATTAATAAGTTGTAAATTCATAAAAATCTCTCCTTTAATAAACTATAAATTCTATTACTGTTTACTTTTCTTTTTACGTTTATATATTTATTGTTGATTTTAGATAAAATTTATCTAAAATCAACAAAGCTTAAATTTACTTTATATGAATTTCTATTATGAAGATAATTAAACTTAAAGCAGCCCCTAGTCCTGTCACAGACATCCACCTTAAAACTGCAAATATGCTTTGGATTTTTTCAGTAAGCCTATTTACCTTTTCATTTATTTTTAAGTTCTCAACATACAAATTACTTAATTTTTCTTCATATTCTTGCAATTTATTTTCTTGTCTATATACATATTCTGTTAGCTCATCCATAGTTAATACCTGTGCCTAATCTTTTTTCTCAATTGATATACTGCTTACTGATATTGTATGAGGTTCTAAAGTTCCTTGAGCTGAACCCATATAAACTATTATACTTATATCATCATTAACTGTTTGTTTTTGTGTATACACGCCACTTATAACTGTTTTTTCATTGGCTGTAAGCTTTTGCTCATTTAAGAAATAAGGGCTTCCTACACTTGTATCTTGTATTCCAACATATACTATTCTATCTATTGTTGATGTTAAAGTTACATTGTAAGTATATTCTTGTCCAACTTCTAAAGTTAAATCAGAATAATATAGTTGAATATTCCAATTGGCATCTCCTGCATTATCTATTATAGTATCCATTGTTTTTGTTTCTGTATTAAATATAACATTTGCACTAGCTGTTGGTGTGTCTATATAACTTTCACATCCTATAACATCTAAATTTTGAAAATCTGATTGTAGAACTACTTGACTATCTGATACTGGTGTAACATATGTGCTTACTGGATTTGCATTTAAAGAAAAGTTTTCTAATCCTAAATCATAAACCTTTATAGAATTTATAACCATTGATTGTGGAAGTGCTGATGTGTCTATTATGCTTCCTCCCATTGAGCCACCAACAGCTACATTTAACATAAGATGGAATGCTTGAACAAAAGGAAATTCTTTAGTATTTAAAGGTTGTGCTAAATCTCTTTGGGATTTAAAATACTCTATTCCATCTACAAGAATTGTTATATATTCTGGAGTCCACACTAATCCATAAGTATGAAATTCACTATAATCATCTAATATTTCTATTTGAGCTGTTTGGTCTCCAGCTGCAGCTTTAAAGTTTCTAGCTTCTGTTTGAAGTGAACCATGTATATAGTTTTGAGTTTTTCCTGTACATTCCATAACATCTATCTCACCACTATTTGGCCATGCACCATAACAATCATCTGTTGGTAAAAGCCATATAGCTGGCCAAAGTCCTTCCCCCTTTGGAAGTTTTGCACTTACTTCAAACTTACCATAAGTCCATGATTTCAAACTCTTAAGTCTTCCTGATGTATAATTAAATCCATCCATAGCTTGATTTTTAACTGTTATTGATAATTCTCCATCTTTTACTGATACATTATCTAAACTATTAGTATAATATTCAAGTTCTCCATTTCCCCATCCATCATTATTTCCAATATCATAACCCCAAACTTCACTGTTTGGTGCTCCTTCATAATCAAAGCTATCACTAAAACTTAATGTCATCGCATTTGAATCATAAATTGGTGCATTTAAAAGTGCTATAAAGAATACCCCACATGCCTTTATATTAAAAGTTATATTATAATCTTGGTTTACATTTGCTACACCTATGCATTTAAATGTGTTTGCTACTTTATCAAAGCTATATACTTTTACATTTTGATTTAAAAATTTGCTATTTCCTTCTAGTGTTGCTGAAACTTCTATGGTATTATCTGTTAAACTCTCTAATCCTTCAATTTCAAATCCATACACGGGACCTTCATAACCTTGTGATTTCATAGAATTCTCTATATTAGTTAAAATAGAATCATCTAATACTCCTACTTCTAATTCAATGCTTTCACCATTATTTAATTTTGTTGATATTATCATTTTTATACACTCCTTGTTATTTGTAATTTTTATTTTGGGTTTATTTTATTTAGATTTGATGCATCAATGAATTAATTGAATTAGTAAGATCCTACTATTTTTTAGAAAAGCTTATTTATGATTTGATTTTTAAAACACACCATTATTTAATTATGTTTTAAAACTATAATATCTATTTAAATTAATCTGGAATTCTCTTAAGAAATTTTATAGATTTAGACATTAATCTCATTGAATCTAATTTTAGACCAATCAAATTAACAAAAAGAAATTTTAATTATATTAATAATTTAAAATAGTATTAGAAATATCTTTAATTGATTCCGTGAAATTTTTTAAGAATTTATCATTTAATAATCGAAATGTTTTAAAATTTTAGTATTTGAACGTTCTGTACTGATTTGCTTTCCATGTCTTTATAATATACTATTTATCGACAATAGTCAAGCATATTTTTATATTTTTTTATAATTAAATTATAAAAGAAGTATATCTAAAATTTAGTTACACTTCTTTATTTATATCAATCTCAACTTTTATATATTATTTTAATTATATTCTATAAAAATTACATATTTCCATATCATCTGGTAAAGTCCACACATTCTTTTCCCCTTCAACTGTAATACATGTATATTTATTATAAATTTTTTTATTTAATATCGTTACCATCTTACCCTTTTCATTTTCATAATCCTCTATTAAAGGTTGTAATATTATTTTTTCCCCCACCTTTAGATTACTCAAATCCCTTTTTTGTATCATCTTATTTCTCTTTTTTTTCATTTCAAAATTTATTATCTCTAAGTTTCGTTTAATCTTATAATTTTTTAACTTTTTATATTTTCTTTGATCAAAAAACCTCATTTGTTTTAATATGCACAAACATATTTCCACCTCAACCATTTTTTCCATTAATTCATCTATTTCCCTTTCACATATACACTTACTTAGTTCTTGAATCTTTTTTTCCGCTTGTACTAAAAAATACTCTTCTCCATAATACTTTAAAACCATTTCACACGCTTTTACATTACACATATTTTTTGCCATCTTCAATTCCTCCATAAATTAACAGTTATTACTCTTTATCAAATTCTCAAGCTCATCTGGTGTCATATAATTTATTGATGAATGTATTCTTTTTTTATTGTACCAATTTTCTATAAATTTATATAAGTTCATACACACTTCTCTAAAAGTACTATAATTTTTTAAATAAACCTCTTCTTTTTTTAAAATTGAATGAAAAGCTTCCATGGGAGCGTTATCATAAGGGCAACCTTTTTTACTATATGACTGTATTATTCCCATCTTATCGCAATATTCTTTAAATTTATGGCTTGTATATTGACTTCCTAAATCACTATGAAATATTAATCCTTTTAAAGACTTTTTACCTCTACAAGCTCTTTCTAAAGATTTTATCGCTAAATCTGTAGTCATATTTTTTCCTATACTATATCCTATTATTTTTCTTGTATGTAATTCCAAGACTGAAGCCAAATAACACCATCCTCTATTTTTTATATAAATATATGTTATATCCCCTAACCATTTCTCATTTACATTATTAGTTTTAAAATTTCTATTTAATATATTAGGAAATTCTTTATTATAATACTTTTTTCTAGAATATTTATATGTTTTTCTCTTGTACAAATAAAGTTTCATTTTCTCCATAAATTTTTTAACTTTTTTTAAGCTTATATTATATCCTTTTTTAGATAATATATTTTTTATCTCTATTACTGCATACTTCTTTTTATTTTTTCCACAAATATTATATATTGTTTTCTCTAATATTTTATTTTGTTTTTCTCTCTTTGTTTGTTTTCTATTAATATTTTTATAAAACGTACTTCTATTTATATTAAGTATTCTACACATGGTTTTTATAGAGTATACCGTTTTATTTTTATTTATAAATTTGATTTTTTTTTTATTAATATGTTTATTATTTAAAATGTGCTCATGAGCTTTTTTTAATATTTTATTCTTTCTTTTTTCTAGAATTATATTTTCCTTCAATCTATTAATTTCAGCTATTGTAATTACTTCACTTTTATTTAGTTTAATTCTCCTAAACCTTTTTACCCAAAGTCTTAATGTCTGTACTTCAATCTTATAACGTTTGCTAAGTTTAATTAAGGATACCCCTGCATTATATAATGCTATTATTTGTTCTTTCTCACATTTTGTATACCTTTTGCCCCACATTACTTAGACACTCCATTATTTTTATTATTAATTTTATTTTAAATTAGTTTATATTATCGTGTCTACAAATTCATCTTATCATAAAAGTTATTTAAATCCTTTCAAATACCCTTTTCATCGTTACTTATCTATTGAATTTTCCTAGTGTATGTATATCAATAAAAAATATTATTTTTTATATCAAATATTTTTTATGTCAAAAATTTTTGACTTAAATATAACAAAGTTACATATTTACATTGCTATGTTTTTTTAGTGTAATTGGGTACAATCTTAACTCTCTCATTATCTTTTGAACTCTTTTCTTACCTATATGTACACCTTTTTTTCTTAATGCGAAATACATTTTATTAACGCCGTATATTCCTTTATTTTCCATATAAACTTCTTTTACTATTTGATTTATCCATTTTTCTTTATTACTCTTATCTAACATTTTATTTGCTAAATAATTATAATAAGTGCTAACACTTATATTTAACATATCACAAAGACTTTTTATATTATAATCTTCTTTATTGTCACTTATAAACTTTACCTTCCTTTCTATATCTTTTTTTTCATAAATATCATCTAAATCTATTAAAATGCTATTCTCTTCTATAAGCTTTTGTAATTCTTTCTTTAAGTCAATTATTTCTTTTACCGTTATATTTTCTTTATTGTTTATTCGTATTTCTTGGAATTTCTTGCTCCATGCAATTATATTTGATTTTGGAATATTATAATTCTCACTTATTTTTTTCACACTATTTCCATTTTTATATAACTTAACTATATTTTTTTTAAACTCTTCAGAATATTTTCTATTTGCCACAATTACCACCACCCTAATTCTCTATTATAATTTCACTTTCTATGTTTTTCTACAATTATAATATTTTATATTTTATTGTTGACTTGGGATTTATAAATACTATATAATATTTTATACAATATTAGCTTTGAGTAGGAGTAGTAATTCAAAGATTAAATTTTAGAGAGCTATGAATTTGGTGCAACATAGTATTTGTCTTTTTATGAACTTGCCTAGGAGCAATATATGTTAAAAGCATATACGTTTTATCTTCGTTATCAGATAATTAAAGTGAGAAAGACATTTTATCTTTCTAAGTAGAGTGGTACCGCGAAATTATCCTTTCGTCTCTTCAAGTTTAGAGATGGAAGGTTTTTTTATATTTAAATAAAAAGGAGGAACTTTAATGGGAAATTACAGTACTGCCATAGATAAAAAGTGGCAAAAAATATGGGAAGAAAAAGATTTATATAAATTTAATCCAGATAGCGATAAGGAAAAACTTTATGTTTTAGAAATGTTCTCTTATCCATCAGGTAGCCAACTTCATGCAGGTCATTGGTTTAATTATGGACCAGTAGATTCTTGGGCTAGATTTAAAAGAATGAAGGGATATAATGTTTTCCAACCAATGGGGTTTGATGCCTTTGGTCTTCCAGCTGAAAACTTTGCTATAAAAACTGGAATACATCCACAAGATTCAACAGTTAAAAATATAAAAACTATGGAAACACAACTAAAATCTATGGGCGCAATGTTTAACTGGGATAATGAAGTTGTAACTTGTATGCCAGACTACTATAAATGGACTCAATGGTTATTCTTAAAGCTTTATGAAAAAGGATTAGCATATAGAAAAAAAGCTCCAGTAAATTGGTGCCCTTCTTGTAATACAGTTTTAGCTAATGAACAAGTTTTGGCAGATGGTACTTGTGAAAGATGTTCAACTGAAGTTACTAAAAAAGATTTAACTCAATGGTTCTTTAAAATAACTGATTATGCTGATGAACTTTTAGAAAAACTAGACGGATTAGATTGGCCAGAAAAAACTGTTGCTATGCAAAAGCACTGGATTGGAAAATCAACTGGTGCAGAAGTTAACTTCAAAATAAAAGATTCAGACCTTGATTTTAATGTATTTACTACAAGAGTGGATACACTTCTTGGAGTTAGCTATGTTGTTTTAGCACCTGAAAATCCATTAGTTGATAAAATAGTTACAGATGCTCAAAAAGAAGCTGTTGAAAACTATAAAGAAGAAGCTAAAAAGCAATCTGATATAGAAAGACAATCAATTTCTAGAGAAAAAACAGGAGTGTTTAGTGGTGCTTATGCTATTCATCCTCTAAACGGAAAAGAAGTTCCAATATGGGTTGGAGATTATGTTTTAGCAACTTATGGTACTGGTGCAGTTATGGCAGTTCCTGCTCATGATGAACGTGATTTTGCTTTTGCTACAAAATTTAATCTTCCAATTAATAGAGTAATAAACTCTAAAAAAGGTGAAGAAAATCTTCCATATTGTGAACATGGAATTTTAGTTAACTCTGGAGAACTTGATGGATTAACTACATCTGAAGCTAAAGTTAAAATAGTTGAAAAATTAGCTGAAAATAACTTAGGTGAACAAAAGGTTAATTATAGATTAAGAGATTGGTTAGTTTCAAGACAAAGATATTGGGGAGCTCCAATTCCTGTTGTTTACTGTGAAGATTGTGGAATAGTTCCTGTTCCTGAAAATCAGTTGCCAGTTGAACTTCCTTATGATGTTGAATTTACTCCTGATGGAAAATCACCACTTTCAAAATCTGAAAGCTTTGTAAATACAACTTGTCCTCACTGTGGAAAACCAGCAAAAAGAGAAACTGACACTTTAGATACATTTGTTTGTTCTTCTTGGTACTATTTAAGATACCCAGATAACAAAAATGCAGATGCACCATTTAATCCTGATATTATAAACAAAATGCTTCCTGTTGATAAATATGTTGGTGGTCCTGAACATGCTTGTATGCATCTTTTATATGCTAGATTTATAACTAAAGCATTAAGAGATATGGGATATTTAAACTTTGATGAACCATTTAAATCATTAACTCACCAAGGTTTAATCTTAGGGCCAGATGGACTTAAAATGAGTAAATCTAAAGGAAATACAATATCTCCTGATGATTATATAAAAGAATATGGTGCTGACGTATTTAGAATGTATCTAATGTTTGGATTTGGATATGTTGAAGGCGGTGCTTGGAGTGATGATGGAATAAAATCTGTAAATAGATTTGTTGAAAGAATTGAAAGAACTTTAGATTCTGCTAGAGAAGCTATAAACTCTAATAAAAACAACAAAAATTCATTAGATTCCGCAGAAAAAGAACTTAATTTTTGGAGACATAATACTATAAAATCTGTTACTTCTGACACAGATAGACTTCAATTTAATACTGCTATAGCTAGAATGATGGAACTATTAAATGCTCTTCATAAATATATTCAAGAAGACACTAAAAACTTAAATTTCTTAAAAGAAACTTGTGAAGACTATATAAAACTTTTAGCCCCATTTGCACCACATTTCTCTGAGGAACAATGGAATCTTCTTGGAAATGTAGATTCAGTATTTAATGAAAGCTATCCTGTATTTGATGAAAAAGCTTTAGTTAAAGATGAAGTTGAGATAGCTATACAAGTTAATGGAAAAATTAAAAATAAAATAATGGTTGCATCCTCTTTAGATGAAGAAGGTATAAAGTCTGCCTCTCTTGCTGATGAAAAAATAAAAGCAAGTATTGGTGACAAAACTGTAGTTAAAGTCATTGTTATCAAGGGAAGACTTGTTAATATAGTTGTAAAATAGAGCTAATAATATTTCTAATAAACTTAAAATAAGCGAAGATTAAAAAATTCTTCGCTTATTTTGCTATAAAATCACTAAAAATAATTCTATAAAAGAAAACTTAATAAATTCTAATAACTTGTCTTTGAAACATCATTTTTCCAAAACTCAAAGGCTTTTAAAGCCTCCGTTTTATCAATAGCTTCTAAATCTAATATTTCTTTATCATTACAATCATTTTTAAGGAAATTTAATATATGCTCATCCCTAAATCCTATATCCCTCGCATCTTGTACAGTACACCCATAATAAACTTTTGATATATTAGCCCATATTATAGCTGACATACACATAGGACATGGTTCAGAAGTTGTATATAGCTCACACCCTGATAAATCAAAAGTATTTAACTTTTTACAGGCTTCTCTTATAGCATTTACCTCTCCATGAGCTGTTGGATCGTTTGTTTTAATTACAGTATTATGAGCAACAGCTATAACTTCTCCATCCTTTACTATAGCACAACCAAAAGGGCCTCCCTCATGATTTTTCATTCCATCAATACAACTTTCAACACATAATTTCATTATTTCATTTTTATTCATAATTTCCATCTCTCCTATATTATTAATTTCTTTCTATTTTAACCTTACTTCCACCCATACCTGATTCTGCTGGTGTTACAATAAGTTTTACTGGTACTCTATTTTTAATAGATTCAACATGACTTATTATTCCTATTTTTAATTTTTCATGTTGTATTTTCTCTAAAGAACTTACTACAGTTTCTAACAAATCATCATCTAACGTTCCAAAACCTTCATCTAGGAAAAAAAGTTCTAAAGGCACTGCTTTTTTTAGCTGAAGTCCACTAGATAACGCCAATGACAAAGCTAAAGATGTTAAAAAAGTTTCTCCTCCAGATAAAGTTGAAACATCTCTTATACAACCTCCATTTTTAAAATCTCTCATTATAAACATTCCGTCTTTATTTATTTCCAAAGAATAATTATTTTTAGTTATTTCCTTAAGTCTTTTTGAAGCCTCTAAAGCCACATATTTAAGCCTTTCTGTTGCAATATAGTCAACAAATTTTCTTCCACTAAACAACTTTCTCAAATCATTTATTATTATTTCATCATGTTTTATTTTTTTCTTTTCACTCATTATTGTTTTAAACTTTTCTATTTTTTCTTTTAAATTTTTAATTTCTTGCTTTAATATTAAATTGACATCCTTTAGAGAATCTAATTCACATTGTACCTTCTCTTTATTTATTTTTATACTTTCTAATTCTTCATTGCAAATATCCCTATTCTTTAACTTTTTTAATACATTATCTATATTAGCCTCTAAAACTTTCATCTTATCATCATAATTTTTTACATAATCCTTTAATTCCTTTAAAGTATGCTTTTCCTTTAAAAGTTCCTCAACCTCATCTACATTAGTGAAATTTTCTTTCTGTAAATTAAACTCTAACTCTTCTTTTATTGATTTTTCTTTATCTTCTAAAGCTTTAACCTTTAAACTTTCTTTATTTAATTTATTATTGATTTCTTCAAATTTTTCTTCTATACAATTTTTTTCATCAATATATTTTTCAAAATACTCATTTATATTCTTTATCTCCTCATTAGTCTGTATTAAAATTTTCTCTATACTATTTATATTTTCTAATTGAGTAAATTCTTGATTTAAGTTATTTTTTATATTATTCTTTTGATTTTCTTTTTCTTTTAAGGCAGCTTCATTACTAGCTAAACTATTAATTATCTCCTCTTTTTCTTTATTTTTTATATCTCTTTCACTTTCTTTTTTTTCTTTAAAAGCCCTTTTATCTTTTATACAACTCTCTAATTCTTCTCTTTTATTTTCTTTTTCTATTAGATCCTTATAATATTCTTTAAAATCATCTATTTTTAAAGTGCTTCTTTTCTCTTCAATTAAATTATTTAAAGAATTAAATTTTTCTAAGCTTATTTTTCTTTTCTGTATCTTATCATCCAAATTATTTCTACTATTTTCCATATTTACATTTAATATTTTTATATCATTATTTAAATCTCTATCTATATCCTTAATATCATTTAGTTTATTTTCTATGTTCAATTTTTCTTCTTTATACCTTTTTATATCATTTTCTAAAATATAAATCTCTTTTTGCAGTTCGCAAATTATATTTTCACTAAAATCTTCCCCTAAAGATTTTATTTCATCTTTAAAATTTTTACTCTCGTTATTTATAGCTATTATTCTTTCCTCTAGCTTTGCTATTTCTCTTTCTTTTTCAAGCAATTCATCTTTATTTCCTAAAAGCTTAGAATTTTTACTTTCTAATAAACTTAAATCTAACTTTTGAAAAATTTCTATATCGTGATGAGTAGAACCACAAACAGGGCATATATCACCTTCTATTAGTTTTTCCCTAATCTTTAATGCCAAAGATTGAATTTTAAAATCATCTACTTCTTTTTCTAATAAATCTATAAATTTTTTTAAATTATGCTTTTCCTTATTTAATTCACTTAGCTTATCATTTATTTCTAAAATTTTATTATTATTTAAATCTATTTTTTTTTTACAATCACTAAATTTCTCTTGTTTTATTTTAATATTTTCTAATAAAACTTTTTTATTTAATAAGTCTTTATCTTCTGCTGGACAATTTTTATTTAAATTTTCTAATAAAAATTCATACTCTTTTAACTCTTTTAAATTCTTATCTCTACCATCTTGTAAACTTATTTTCTTGTCCTCACATAATTTTATACTCTTTTCCAAAGAGTCTATGTCTTTTAGAGATTCATCAATATCTTTACCTAAACTCAAATAATCATTTTCAAGTCTTAAAGCTTCTTCAATTTCTTTTTTTAAATTTCTATCAACCTTTAAAGAGTCATATTTTTTTTCCAAACTTTTTATATTTAAATTTATATCATCTATCTCATTTATCGTTTTATTTACTTGAGTTATACTTTTTTCCTTATCTATCTTAAGGAACTTAATAATCTCATTTAACCTATTTATTTCTTCTTCTAATACTCTTAAAGCTTTTCTATTTTTTAGCTCACCATCTAATCTTTCAGCTTTTATCTTTAACCTTGGCACACTCTCTTGCTTTTTTTCTAAAAATTCATTATAAACTTTTAGAATATTATTCTTTTTATTTTTTATGTTCTCAAATTCAAGATTATAATCTTCTAAATTTTTATTTTTCTCATTTAACTCGTTTAACACCATATTATAATTTTCTATAAAATTTAATATTCTTAATGACTTTTCTATGTTATCTATTTTCTCTCTTTTATTTTCAATACCTTTTGCCTCTATACTTATTATATTTCTTTCATTTTCATAAGAATTTAGTTCACTCTTTAATTGAAAAATTTCTTTTGCTTCTTCATAAGTTTCATTTATTTCTAAAAGCTCTGAACCCTTTTGTTTTATATTTTTTTCATTATTTTTAAATTCATTTTCTTTTATTTCTAAATCGTCTAAATTAATATCTTCATAACTGCTTAATTTTCCTTTTATAATATCTAATTTCTTTTCTATCACTTTACTTTTTGCTGATAATTTTTTTTCTAAATTTTCACCATATTCTTGAAGATTAAAAAGCCTTTCTAACATTTCTCTTCTGTCTTTGCCACTTATCTTTAAAAATTCACTAAAACTTCCTTGAGGAAGAACCACAGTTTTTGTAAAATCATTCATACCAAGACCAATAATATTCTCACATGTCCTTGTAACTTCCTTTACAGAGTCTGCTAAAATTATAGGATTAACCTGTGTTATATCTAAAACTTTGCATTTTCCACTTTTAGGTCTACCTGTTTTTTTATCAGTTTTAAATTCCCTTTCAACTCTATAAGTTTTAGTCTTTCCATCTGATATAGAAAACTCAAAACTTACATTTAAACTATTGCAATTCATATTTATATAATTAGTGCTCTTTCTTGGTAAATCACCATAAAGAGCCAAAGTTATACCATCTAATATAGTAGATTTGCCACTTCCAGTTGGACCAAAAATTCCGAATAATCCTCTTTCAGTAAGTTTATTAAAATCTATTTCTTGTTCATCTATAAAACTATTTAATCCTTTTATTTTAAGCCTAATTGGTCTCATTTTCCCCATTCTCCTCTTCATAAACTAAATTCAAAAACAAATCTATAATTTCCTTATCTGGCTCTCCCATTCTTTCTTTTTTATAAAAATCAATAAATAATTCCTCAAAACTTTTTTCTGACAAACTAATAGCACTTTCATCATCTCTATGAATATTCTCTATTATTGGAGTAATCTCTAAAATATCCTTTTTCAACTCTTTTAATTTTTTTATCTCATCCTCTCTCATATATCTATCTACCTTTATCTCTAAGTAAACCCAACACTCTCTATCCTTATTTTCTTCACATTTTAATAGTGCATCATCAAAATTTTCACATTTCCATATTTCTATAGGCTTATAAATTTTAAAATAAACCTCTTTAACATTAGCCTCCTCATTTGCTTTAACATCTACAACAAAACATTTTTTATTATAATAAACTTCTTTTTTATTATAATGAATTGGCGAACCAGAATATCTAGCTTTTTTATTCGTTCCTGGAACTAGTTGTGGTTTATGAACATGACCTAAAGCAATATATTGAGCTTCTTTAGGAAAACATTCGCAATTTACTATATAACTTCCACCAAGCTGAATACTTCTCTCAGATCCCCCCTCTTCACTTCCCATAGCATAAAGATGCGAAACTAATAAATTTATCGTATCTTCCCTATAATTATCCTTAAGAGAATCAAAAAGTGAAAACATTCTATCACTATATGATTTTATCCTCTCCTCATCACTATCCATATCCTTATATAAAACTTCATTCAACCTTTTCTCACTTAAATAAGGAACTGTCAAAATAACAGCTTTCTCTCCATTTATCTCTATTTCAATAAAGCCTTCACCAGAATTTATAATTTTATGCCTACCATAATTTCCAGTATCAATTATAGTTTTTAATGTTCCAATCATTATAATTCCATGTTCCCTAGCTAAAGGGGCTGATGCTACAAGTCTTTCAGGATTATCATGATTTCCTGCTATAATTAAAATTAATCTTTTTCCATTATCAGATATTTTCTTTAAGGTATCATAAAACATTTTTTCGGCAATAGCAGGCGGATTACTAGAATCATAAATATCCCCCGCAATAATAACTAAATCTATATCATTTTCTTTAGCAATTTCTATAAAGTCATCTAAAAATTTTCTTTGTTCATCTATTCTACTTCTCTTTTCTAAACTCTTTCCCAAATGCCAATCTGCTGTGTGTAATATTCTCAAAAATTCTCCCTCCAAGTCATTTAAATATAATTGTAAATTTTATCACCTATATAAATATTATACTTTTTCTTTATCCCTTATTTGATATTATAACATCTAACTTAACTTCATTAGTTAATTTAATATTTATAAAAATAAAAAAATAAAGATTAAAGCATAACAAACCTCTAATCTTTAATTCAAAACAATAAAATTACTATTTTTTATCTTTAGAATTTTTATTAAATACACCAATAAAAACTATTGACGCTATAAGTCCAACAATTACTATAACAAAAGCAACTAGAATCGCAGCTGAAAAACCTTGAGCTACTGCATTTTCTGAAACTACTCCAAGTAATAATTTTTTTTGCTCAACAAATGACATAACACCAACAAATAATGATGAGCCTATACAAGCTGCAATTTATTGAAATGCATTCATAATTGCTACACCATGAGTATAAATATCTCTTGGTAAATATCTTAATCCACTTGTTTGAGATGGTGACATTGTAAGTCCAACCCCAATTTGAATAAATATATAAATAATAGCAATTGTCATAACTTGTGTTGATGCATTTACCATTGACATAATAAATACTGATACTGCTATCAACAAAAATCCTCCTGGAATTAAAATTTTAATTCCATATTTATCGAGTATTTTTCCTCCACAAGTTGCTGCCACAGCATTACATAATATTGCAGGAAGTAACACAATACCCGCAACAAAACTTGATGTATGCAATGCTCCTTCTAAATATAATTGTATAATTACATTCATTGTAAAACATATCATCATAATTACCATAACCATAAGAACCCCAAAACCAAAAGGAACAAACCTAAATGGATTTAAATTAAGCATAGGCTCCTTTGATTTGGTTTGACGTTTAGCAAAAATAGCAATTAAAATTATTCCTATTACAAAACATATTATTGCTACATTAAATGTATTAAATATACTACTAATTCCATAAATGATTGCTACAAGACCAGCCATAGATAAAACAACAGATAAATAATCTAATTTTGGTTTCCTTAAATCTGATGCATTTTCTATAAAGATAGCTTCTAAAATTATTGCTATTATAACAATTGGTATTAAAATAATAAAAAGCATATTCCAGCTTAAAAATTGTAATATTATTCCTGATATTGTTGGTCCAAATGCAGGTCCAAGAGTTACAGCTGATACACATATTGCCATAGATATACCTATTTTTTCTTTAGGTGACACCAATAAAACTGTACTCATCATAATAGGAATCAACATTCCTGCTCCTATAGCCTGTACCATTCTACCTAATATAAGTATTAATAGTGATGTAGAACCAGCACAAATAACAGTTCCTATAAGTAAAAATAGCATTGCTATTATATATAATTTTTTTGTTTTAAAACTTTCATAAAGAAACGCAGTTATCGGTACCATTACAGATGTTACTAACATATATGCTGTAATTATCCATTGAGCTGTTCCTGAATCAATATGAAAATCATTCATTATTGGATTTAAGGCTACATTTAATATAGTTTCATTAAACGTTCCTATAAATGCACTAAAGACCAAAACAGCTATAATAAGCTTAGTATTAATTTTCTTATTATTTTGTTTAATATTAGTCATGTTTTTCTCCTTTGTTTTATTAATAATATATTTTATATAGACCAGTTGTTATATTAAACATATTAAAATCTCATATCACTTTTCTGTATATGAGATTAATTCTATTTATTGCATTATTAAATATTTAATATTTTTAGCAGCTATTCTAAGAGGAGTTCCTTCTTCAGCTGTAAGACTTAAAGTTATAGCCCCCTCAGTTAGAGACTCTATAAGTGTTGCAATTTCTAAAGCTTTTTTCTTATTTAAGCCTGATTTAACTAGCTCTTCTATGTAAAAATTAATAATAGTTTCAAACACTAAGTGACATTCTTGCCTTAAATTAGGGCTTGAACTATAAGTTTCTAAAGCTATTAAACCAATTGAAATATCCCTAAGTTTCTTTTCTGTATCTACCAAATCAGCCATACACAACAAATTTTTTTCTAAACCTTCAATAAAACTACGACATTGCATAAAAGTATCTTTAATATGGTTTATAATTTTCATTTTAGCATATCTAATAGATTCAATAGCTAATTCTTCTTTACCGTTTGGGAAATAATAATAAAGAGAACCTTTTTTATGTATTATTTTATCATTATTTTTTTCTTATAGTAATATTTTAATTCACAAGTATTATTTAACATAAAAACGATATAGACTCTAGATTACATACCCTGGCGCCTATATCATCTTATTTTTTATACTTATCTATAAATTATAATTTTTCTCTTCTTCTTGTTGCTTCCCTAAATATTTCTTTAAGTGTTTCATCATCACCTTTTAGTAAACATTGTCTTATCTTTAAAAGTTCTTTTTCAAAATTTTCTATTCTACGAAGTAAATTTTCTTTATTCTCTAAAAATAATTCTGTCCACAACTCTTCATTTATATTAGCAATTCTAGTTAACTCTCTATAACTATCGCCAATAAAACTTCCTGTATCAAATGTTAAATCATCACTATTTATTAAAGATACAGCAAGAACATGAGGAAGCTGACTTGTAAATGATATTATACAATCATGCTCCCTTGGTGATACTTTATTAATATTTAAAAATCCCATTTGTTTTGCTAAATCTTCAACAACCTCAATATTTCTTTCTTTATTTTTCTTTGTCGGCGTTATTATAAAATTGGCTTCTTTAAAAACATCAGCACTTGCATAATCAATTCCCTTTTTTTCTCTTCCTGCCATCGGATGGGCAAAAATAAAATCTACATGATTTGGAAGTATCAACTCTAATTCAGAAACTAATCTCTCTTTTACGCCTGTAACATCTGTTATTATAAGTTCTTCACTAAAGTAACTCTTATAAACCTCTATAAACTCCTTTATTTTTCTAGGATATATACTAATAATTAAAATATCGCTTCTAGAAATTATATCTTTTGATTCTATACTATTGTAAATAAAGCCATCCTTTATTATATTCATATTTTTAGCCTTTTTTAAAACTTTATAATCTATATCAATGCCATATACCTCTATATTCTTATCTTTAAGAGCTAACCCGTAAGATGCACCTACAACTCCAAGCCCAACTATTGTTATTATCATTCTCAAATCCCCACTTTTATTTATCATACTTTATAACTTAGATTATATTAAATTATGATATTATATATGTATTTTGTAACACCATTGCTTCTTTTTTATATAATAATATTAAAAGTAGTTCAATGCTTATATTTTATACGTTGAACTACTTTTATCTTTAATTTAAAGGTAATTTAAAATACTCATAACAAAAAACCGTTTCCAAAAGATTTAATTTGTTTTCAACAGCCTTTATTATTGAGCCACTTTTAAAATTATTCTTTATATGAAATTGTGTATCTATTGATTGTTTACCAAATATCGTTAATGATGCTGCCCTTCCGACAGATTCCAAACCAGTTTTAAAGCTTTTAATTTTTATATTTTTACATACAACGCCAGCACTTTCAACTTTAATCGCTGAACTTTTACTTTCACTACCTTTTATATATATTTTATTAAGTTCCACACCAAAGCACTGCGAAATTTTAATCCCATTATTTCCATTAGTCTGAATCTTTATATTTATAAGTTTTGTATTATCGCCTAAAATACTTATAACATCTATTGCTCTTTTTTTATTTTTGTTATCACAATTCACTTTTATTGTTATATTTTTCAACAATATTCCTTTACCTTTTAATGTTAATAAGCTCTGTGATAGGATATCATTTCGTTCAGATAAAATTATACAATTACCGTTCCCATTTATGGTTAAACCATCTATATCTATTATTCTATCTTTTATGTTAAATCTAGACAAATCCAAATCTTTAGCTAATTTTATATTTTTTACTTCTGTGTTTCTTAATAGCCATAATAACTCTTTTTCATCATTTATAACTCTTTCTCTCAGCAAAGCTTTATAATTATCTATAGAAATTACCTTATCTTCTCTATATTTTAGCCCTTTTATAAACTTATTTTTACCAAAATCATATTTGCTATTATAAGATTCTAATATTTTAAATTTCCTAGATTCTTTTTTTCTTGTCATTGCTGTAGAGATATTGTTAGTTACTGTACTATCAGAAATTGTATTTAATAATTCATTATTAATCAATTACATCACCTCTACCCAATCATTGTATCGTTTTCATGAATATATATAAACATATAATGAATAAATATATTGATTTTAGTATAATATTTTCTCCTATTTTTGTCAATACATATTACTAGTAAATTAAAAACGCAATATACTTTTAACTAAAAGTACATTGCGCTAAATAATATTAATACATTATCCTATTTCAACAACATCTCCATTTACAGCATATATAACATTTTCACAAATATTAGTTATATGGTCACCAATTCTCTCTAAGTATCTAGCTATAAAAAGGGTTCTTACTCCCTTGTCTATATTTTGATCATCTTTATGCATATTTTTAACTATTTCTTTATACGCCCTTTTATAAAGATCATCCAAAACATCATCATGATTTGCTGAACTGTAAGCCGCTTTAGCATCATTTCCTTTTAAAGCTTTCTCAACTTCATAAAGCATAGATATGCACATATCTCTCATCCTTACTATATCTCCTAATGGTTCAATATCATCTTCTTCAACAAGTTTTAATGATTTTTCAGCTATATTTACTGAATAATCTCCAATTCTCTCTAAATCTAAAGCCATATATCCTAAAGAATATATAAGCCTTAAATCTCTAGCAACTGGTTGCTTAAGTGCTATAAGTCTTACACTTTTATCTATTATATAAACCCTAAGATTATCTACTTCATCATCTAAGTCTATAACCTTTTTAGCAAGTTCTACATCTCTATTTATTATAGAAACCAAAGACATATCTATAAGTTTTGCACACTGCTCCATCATATCAATTATATCATTTTTTAAGTTTTCGATACTAACCACTAGATTTTTATTAACCATTAATCCTCCCCCTAAATTTTAATAGTTTTTAACCAAAACGTCCTGTTATATAATCTTCTGTTCTCTTATCCTTTGGATTTGTAAAAATAGTATTTGTATCGCCAACTTCTATAAGTTCTCCACTTAAGAAAAAAGCTGTTTTATCTGATATACGAGCTGCTTGTTGCATATTATGAGTTACTATTACTATGGTATACTTCTCTTTAAGTTGCTCTATAAGTTCTTCTACTTTTAAAGTAGATATTGGATCTAGTGCTGATGTAGGTTCGTCCATAAGAATAACTTCTGGATTCATAGCTATCGCCCTTGCTATACAAATACGTTGTTGTTGTCCACCAGACAAACCTAATGCTGATGATTTTAACCTATCCTTAACATCATCCCATATAGCAGCTCCTTTTAAACTTTCCTCAACTATCTTATCTAGTGTTTTCTTATCCCTTATCCCCTGAATCTTAGGTCCATAAACTACATTTTCATAAATGCTCATAGGAAATAAATTCGGCTTTTGAAATACCATTCCAACTTTTGTTCTCAAAGATATAACATCATCTGTTTCATATATATCTTGATTATCAACTTCAATATTTCCCTTAATTTTAACTATATCAATTAAATCATTCATTCTATTTAAAGTCCTTAAAAAGGTTGATTTACCACAGCCAGAAGGTCCTATAAGAGCAGTTACTTCATTTTCTTTTATATCTATATTTATATTTTTAAGTGCTTGATTTTGAGCATAAAACAAATCTAAATTTCTAACTCTTATTTTAGTTTTTTTCTCTACCATACTAATTCATCCTTTCTAAACTTAACCTTTTGCTTTATTTAGCTTTTTAGTTATTAATTTTGTTGAAATATTTAAAACCAATACTATTATTATTAATACAATTCCAACTGCTGCCGCTGTTTGAATATCTCCACTTTCACTTGCTGTTAAATAGGAGTGAACAGTTAAAGTTCTTGCACTTGAAAATATCCCCTTTGGCATTTTAGCAACTGTTCCTGCTGTCAAAAGTATTGCAGCAGATTCTCCAACTATACGCCCAACTGATAATATTATTCCAGATATTATTCCAGAAAGGCAGCTTGGAAGTATTACTTTATAAAGTGTTTGAAACTTTGTTGCTCCAAGTCCAAGTGACGCTTCTCTATAAGATTGAGGAACTGTTTTTAAAGCTTCTTCTGTTGTTCTTATTATTGTTGGAAGAATTATTATCGCAACTGTTAAAGAACCTGCTAAAATTGAATATCCCATTTTTAAACTTACAACAAAGAATATTCCTCCAAAAAGCCCATAAACTATTGATGGAATACCAGCTAAGCTTTCTGTTGCAAATCTTATAAATTTAACTATTTTACCTTGTTTTGCATATTCTTGAAGATATACAGCTGCTAAAACACCAATTGGTGTTGCAAATAAAAGTGATAATCCCACTGTATAAAGTGTTGCAACTACCATTGGAAGAATTCCCCCATCTCCCTTAGCAGAATAATTGCTAATTAAAAAGTCTAAATTTATTTTTCCTATTCCCTTTATAAATATGAAACCAATTATGGCTATTAATATTCCTACTGTAAATATAGCTGATGCCCATACTAATATATTAAATAAAAGTTCTTTAGCTCTTCTCATATTATTTCCCTGCCTTATTTGCAATTTTATTTATAACCAAATTAAGTATTAATATGAAACTAAATAATACAACTCCTGTTGCAAATAGCATTTCTTGATGAACACCTGATGCATATCCCATCTCTAATGCTATATTAGTTGTAAGCGGTCTAACACTACTAAATATAGAATCTGGTATAATTGCTGAATTTCCAACTACCATTATTACTGCCATAGTTTCTCCAAGTGCTCTTCCTATTCCTAAAATAACACCTGTAAGTATTCCTGATTTTGCAGCTGGTATTACAACTTTAAATATTGTTTCTGTTTTTGAAGCTCCAAGTGCTAATGAACCTTCTTTATACGTATTTGGGACTGCCTTTAAAGCTGTTACTGATACTGATATTATAGTTGGAAGCATCATAATTGCTAAAACCAAAATAGCTGCTAATAAGCTTTGTCCCTTTGGTTGATTAAAAATAACTTTTATTCCTGGAACTATTATAGCTAAACCAAATAATCCATATAAAACTGATGGTATTCCTGCTAAAAGTTCAACTGCAGTTGAAATAACTTTAGCAACTTTTTTTGGTGCTATTTCAGCTATAAATACTGCTGCTAATATTCCTATTGGAACTCCTATAACAACTGCTCCTAATGTTATTCCTAAAGATGCAATTATCATTGGTAAAATCTGAAAAACATCAGAAGTTGGATACCAATTTGTTCCTGTAATAAAGCTAATAAACGAATACCCTTTTGCTATAAAAGGAGTTAATCCCTTATAAAAAACAAATCCTATTATAAGAATTAAACTTACAACCGCAACCCATGCACTTATCATAAATACCTTTTCTGATATAGCCTCAGCTAAATATTTACCAGCATTAGATTTTTTAAATTTATTTTTTTTATCTATACTTTGCTTTTGTTTTTGAACAAGTTTCTCATTAATTAACATATTACCTCCGAATATTTTATATAAACATTTCAAAATACTTATAATGTTTCTATATTAAAATAATTTTTTAATTTTAGGTTTTAAATTTTAACAATATCTTAATCAACAGTAACTAAATTCTCTTCCGCTACGATTGCTTGTCCCTTATCGCTTAATATAAAATCTATAAACTCTTGTCCTTCTTCTGATAAAGCACCTTCTTTATACACAAGTAAAAATGGTCTTTGTATCTTATATTCTCCTGATTTTACATTGTCAGCTGTAGCCTCTACCCCATCTACATTAACTGATGCTATAGAATCATCGATATACCCAATTGACATATATCCTATGGCATTATCATTTTCTTCCACCATTACTTTAGTAGCCCCAGTTGAATTATTTACTATAGCATTCTTAACTGTATCTTCTGTTGAATAATTTAATATTTCCTGAAAAGCCGTCCTAGTTCCAGAACCTTCTTCTCTAGATACAACAACTATCTCCTTATCTTCTCCACCAACTTCACTCCAGTTAGTTATTTTTCCTGTAAAAATATCTTTAATCTGCTCTAAAGTTAAATTTTTTACTGGATTATTTTTATTTACAACAACGCCAATTCCATCTACTGCTATTGTTACTTCTTTTAAATTTTTTGATTCTTCATCAGTTAATTCTCTAGAGGACATTCCAATTTCTGTTGTTCCACTTATTGTATCCTTTATACCAGAAGATGAGCCTGTTTGATTAATTTCAATAGTTACATCTTGATTATTAGCTTCAAATTCTTCTTCCTCAAGTTCAACTAAAGGTCCTACAGAAGTTGATCCTGATATTGCAATTGTCGTATCATTTACTTTTTTAGATATAGTTGTATCACTTGATCCACATCCTATTATTAATGAACTTGCAACAATCACTACTGATACTGCAGCTATTAATCTTTTTCTTAGCATCTATTAATCCCCCTAAATAACAATACATTATTTATCTTCTATTTTTTATTTCTTTTCCTATTAAAGATATATTAATACACTTATGTTAAAAAAGTGTTATGCATTTGTTAATTATATGTTAATTATTCTTTGTATTTCTTGTTATTGAAATTTATTTTTTATATTCATTTTATTTAATATTATTACTTTATTTTACATATATTATGTTAATAATATTTATAAAGGGGTGTAATAAATGAGTAAACTATCTAAAGAACCTTTTTACGATAAATTGACATCTAAAACCATACGAGAAGTTCAAGCAATTTTAAAATTTAGAAAAATTATATACATGTTCAAGTTTATAGAATATATAGTTTATACTTTATCTGTAATTTTATTAGCTATTACCCTCCCAGCATTTTTTAACGATTTTTCTATAAATGACTTATTTAATCTTTTAATTCTTTTTACTATTTTATATTTTGTGTTACCTGTAATAAAATCACCACAAAACGATTTTATTTCAATGAAAGATGATTTGAGAGATTCTTTAAGAGAATACACTTGTACATGCACAAAACCTTGTTCATGCAAAAATGATTTAAAGCTTTACCTAAAAAAAAGAGGTGTTAAACTTTTATAATATAAAAACAAGGTTATGTCTTAACAAAATTTTATTAAAACATAACCTTATTTTTTATAAAATCTTTTTAAATTCTAATAATATCTTCATAACTTTTTCTTCAGCTATCGGAACAAAATCGTTTATATATCCATTATCCATAAGCTGTCTATACACTCTTTCTAACACTTCTGTCCAATACTCTGGAACATATACAAATGCTATCTCAGATGTTGGGCAACTTAATAAAAAATGTTCAAATCCAAAAAAATAATACTCATCTATTTTATGTAATTCATTTAACTTTTTATAATCTAACGCCACTCTATCTTCAAGATTATAACTATAAATATCAACAATAAAACTATCAAAACTATCACTTTTGCCTTTAAATCCATCTTGATTTAAAACTTCAAGTTTACTATTTTCACCAAAGTTTTTATAATATAAATCAATTATATCTTTATTTTCTTCATACACTACAACTTTACAAATTGACTCTTTTTTTAATATTTCATTAGTTAAATAACCAAGTCCAAGACCTATAATCCCTACTTTACCTTTAGCATTTTTAATAATTTGAAAAGCCCCTTGAAGTTCTCTTGGAGATATTTCCATGGACAATTTATTATCTATAAAAAGCTCTATATCTGTGGTATTATACTTTTCTTTTTTATTGTATAAATATCCACTTAAATTTTTATTTTCTCCGTATTTAACCTCTATATTATTTATTTTTATTGGCTTTATGTATTTTTTATATTCTTCTATCTTTTTATTAACTTCTTCTGCTTTATATACCATACTTTATCCCTTCCTAGTTTAAAACTATCTATTTTATATTTAATTATACTTCATTCTATTATTTTATAAACTAAGTAATTATATCATAAATAAGTATTACAAATAAATTCAAATTATTAATACTTCTTTACTAAAATAGTATATTGTAAAGCTTAACTATATTTCAACAAATTATTAATATTAGACTATTTTATTTCTTTTATTAAATTTTATGTAATTTTTTCATTAAATTTATTTTATATTATTATATTTTAATTTACTTTCCACAAAAACTTTATTGCTTTATTCATACTAAAGTAGTATAATTTAATTAATAATTATTGTTAATTAATTCTTACGAGGTGTAATTATGAATAAGATGACAATGAGCGATGATGCTTATAATGAATTTATAAATTTTTTAAACGAAAATAATGTTAGCGAACGCACTATGAGAGTTCATTTTGTTGGAATGTCTTGTCACGGCGCTGCTTTTAATATAAGTGTTGGTGAGGCTAAAGAAGATGATATTTTAGCTACAGTTAATGATTTAACTTTTGTTATGGAACCAAGCCTTGTTGATAACTTTGGCGGATTTATGTTCCTATCAAGCGAAGAGAATGAAGGACAAGGTTTAGCATTAAAACCTCTTTTAACTCCAATTATTGAAGAAGATGGCTGTGATGGTTCTTGTTGTAGCTCTTGTGGTGGTGGATGCCACTAAATATCTAAAAAACTATTCTAACGTAATGTTAGAATAGTTTTTTATTATGCAAGTTATTTAATTTTAAATAAATAAAATTATTCATTTAAATCAACATATGTTCCATCTACTAAATATATTGTCCATTCACATATATTAGTTACATGGTCCCCTATTCTTTCTAAATTTTTAGCTACAAACATAAATCTTCCCGCTTGTGTTGCAAGTGAATTATCTTCAACCATTATATTAAAAAGTTCTTCCAATATTTCTTTATATAGACTATCTATTTCATCATCCATTTTACATATTTCATAAGCTTTTTTTGAATCACCTTTAACATAAGCATCTATTGCCAAACTAATTATATTTAATACTTTTTCAGCAAGTTCTGGAATTTGTATCAACTCTTTTATATATTCATCACCTTTAAGATGTATTGTTATTTTAGCTATATCAACAGCATAATCTGCCATTCTCTCTAGGTCTGTAACAACCTTAATAGCTGTAAATATTTCTCTTAAATCTTTTGCAAGGGGTTGTTCTGTTGCTATAACTCGTACACATCTGTCTTCTATTTCTTTATTAAGGTTATCTATAATATCATCATCTTTAATAACTTGTTTCGCAAGCTCTATATCTTTATTTACTAAGGATTTTATTGAAAGTCTTATTTGTTTTTTTACCTCTTCACACATTCTCAGCAAATCATTATTTAAATTTTTTAAAGCTAAATCAAATAATACTCTTGACATAGTTTCCCACCTCTTGTGTTTATTTATATGTTACTAATTTCTTAATATTTTATATAATAATTTTAACCAAATCTTCCTGTTATATAATCTTCTGTTCTCTTATCCTTTGGTTTATAGAATATATCTTCTGTCTTGCCATATTCAACAAGCTCTCCACTTAAGAAAAATGCAGTTTTATCAGCTATCCTTCCTGCTTGTTGCATATTATGTGTAACTATTACAACCGTATATTTCTCCTTAATCTCGGCTATAAGTTCTTCAACTTTGTTTGTTGATATCGGATCAAGAGCTGATGTTGGCTCATCCATAAGTATAACCTCTGGCTCAATAGCTAATGTTCTTGCAATACAAAGCCTTTGTTGTTGTCCACCTGACATACCTAATGCACTTTTATTTAATCTATCCTTAACCTCATCCCAAAGTGCAGCTCCTCTTAATGACCTTTCTACGATTTCATCTAATTTCTTTTTATTAGTTATTCCATGAATTCTAGGACCAAAAGCTATATTATCATATATTGGCATAGCAAATGGATTAGGTCTTTGGAAAACCATTCCCACCCTTTTTCTTAATTGTATTTCATCATAATCCTTATAAATATCTTTTCCTTCAAAAAATATTTGACCTTCAATTCTAACTATATCTATTAAATCATTCATTCTATTTAAGGTTCTTAAAAAAGTTGACTTACCACACCCTGATGGACCTATTAAAGCAGTAACTTTATTTTTTTCTATCTCCATATTTATATTTTTAAGAGCATGATTTGCTGCATAATAAAGATTTAAATTTTTAGATTCTATTATTGCCATAAAAGTTCCTCCTAATTACTTCTCACCTGTATAACGCTTGTGTATATAATTTCCTAAGAATCTTGCACCAAAATTAAATATTAATACAAGTATTATCAAAACCGCAGCAGTACCATTTATTATTTTTGTCGTATCCGATACTATACTTTCTGCATTTAATGAATATATATATACCGCCAATGTTTCCGCAGGTCTAAAAAGATTAAACGCCGACATTTGGGCTGATGGACTTTGAGAAAATAAATTAAACAAATAATAATGTACTCTTGGTGCTGTCATACCAGCTGTATACAAAAGTGATGCCGCTTCCCCAAAAATTCTACCTGATGCTAATATAAGCCCTGTTAAAAGGTCTGGAAAAGCTGCCGGTAATATTATGTAAATGACAGTTTGCCATCTTGTTGCCCCAAGACCTAAACTTGCTTCTTTTATATTTTTAGATGCTGCCCTTATGGCATTTTCACTTATTCTTGTGATATATGGGAGATTTAATATTCCAACTGAAAGCGCTCCAGCTATAATTGAATATCTCCATCCAGCATAAGTTACAAACACTAAAAGTCCAAATAGACCTACAACTATTGATGGTAATGATGACATTGTTTCTATACATAATCTTATTATCTCAACAATTTTACCATTCCCAGCATACTCTGCTAAATATATTCCCGCTCCAACTCCTATTGGAACTGTTATAATTAAAGAAATTATTAATAAATATATAGTATTAAATAATTGTGGTCCAATTCCTCCACCATCTCCACCTAAAACATTGTTTCCAAATATAAAACTAAAATTTAATGACTCTCTTCCCTCATATAAAAGGTATATTATAAACGCTGCAAGAAGAACTACTATTGCCCCTGCTATAATATACAAGACGGCAGTTGCTATTTTATCTGCTGTTTTAGCTTTCATTATTAATTACCTCTTCTCCCTATTATTCTTATGATTATTATAAATATAAACGAAATTACTAGTAATATAAGCGCTAAAGACCAAAGAGCATTATTCCACATTGACCCAAATGATGTATTAGCTATATCTGATGTTAAAATACTAGTTAAAGTTGTTGTTGGACTTAATAATGATGATGCCATCTTTAAAGTATTACCTATAACCATTTGAACAGCTAGTGCTTCTCCAAAAGCTCTTCCAAGTCCTAAAACAACTCCAGTTAAAATTCCATTTTTTGCAGCTGGAACAATTACTTTATAAATTGTTTGCCATCTTGTTGCTCCAAGCCCATAAGAAGCTTCCATGTAATCTCTAGGCAATGCTTTAATAGCATCTGTTGCTATTGTTGCTATCGTTGGAAGTATCATTATACTTAAAACAAGTATTGCTGCTAAGACACTAAATCCTGTCCCACCAAAAATCAATCTAATATGTGGAACTAAAACAGTTATACCAATCCATCCATAAACAACTGATGGTATCCCAACAAATATTTCTAATGCTGGTTGCAAAACTTTTTTACCAAATTTAGGTGAAATCATATTTATAAACACTGCAAGAGCAATAGCTATGGGTGCACTGATAATTACAGCTCCTGCTGCTGCAACCGTAGACCCTACTATAAATATAAGAGCACCATAAGATGGAGTTGACCCTTGTGGATCCCATGTAGTTCCAAAAATAAAATCAAATACATTATAATGATCGGTTGTAAATGTTTGAATACCCTTTGAAACTAGGAAAAATATTATAGCAAATGTTACTACTACTAAAAATATTCCGCAACAATATGCAAATCCTCTTCCTATGTATTCACTTTTAAATTTACGTAAAGTATTTTTATTACTCATATTTCTCCCTCAAAATTTAGTTTTCTTTGTAAGTAAGATTTAAATAAACCCTACTTACTTTCCATCTGTTACTTTCATTAAAGATATAGGTATATATCCTAAAGATTGTATATTTGAATTGTTATCTGGACTCTTTACATAATCTATAAATGCTTGAGTAACCTTATTTGGTTCTCCATAAGTATACATATGACCATAAGACCAGAATACGTATTTTCCTGTCTCTATATTTTCATCTGAAGATGAATATCCATTTATTGAAATTACTTTAAGTGAGCCTCTCTCTTCTGCTGATTTAGCATATGATAAAGCTAAGTATCCTATCGCACCTGGAGTAGACTTAACTGTTGTTTCTACGTTACCATTTGAATCAGCAGTTATTCCGATACTATTATCTTCTAAATTTTTATTTCCTCCCATAATTGTATTTGCAAATGTTGTTCTTGTACCTGATGATGAAGGTCTATGTACTACAACGATTGGTAAATTAGGGCCTCCAACTTCATCCCAATTAGTTACTTTTCCCGAGAATATTTCTTGTAATTGCTTAGTTGACAAATTAGTAAGCTTTACGTCATCGCTAACAACAACTGCGAAAGGTTCTACAACAACGTTATGATTTACTAGTTTATTTGATTGAGCATCTGTTAGCATATCTTCTGCATAAACATCTGAATCTCCAATTGTTATTGCACCCTGATAAACTTGTGTTAAACCAGTACCTGAGCCACCACCTTGAACAGTTATGCTAACATCTTGATATTTATCCATAAAGGAATTAGAACTTTTTGTTATTAAAGGTTGCATGGCTGTCGACCCTGCAATTGTAATAGCACCTACTAAGCCATCTGAATTTGCATTTTCTTCAACAGGCATAAATCCAGCGATAACTAATGCAATGAAAAGCGCTACCACAATTCCACCAATAATTTTAAACTTTTTAGATAACATTACTCATCCTCCAAAATTTTCAAGTTATAAATTTACAAAGTAGGTTTAATAATAACAATTTTATAATAATGTTATGAAGTTAAGACTGTATTAAATAAATGTTAACTATTATTACAGAAATGTTAAGAAAATTTAACATTAAAATGTATTTTTTAAATTTTTTCTTAAATTAGTATTTGCACAACAACAATTATTATTCAAATTATAAAAATATAGCTTATTATATGTCATAAATTTGCCTTCCTATTAATATAAATCTTTATATAAAATTAAAATTAAAAAACTCTAAAAACATTGCTTTATATTTAAAATTTATAAGGCAAATATTAATTTTTATATAAAAATAAGGATAAAGGAGTAATATATCTATGGGAAATTTCACAATAAATAAAAAAAATATAAGAGATTTAGCTAAGGAAGCTAATATTATTGCTACTAATGACTCTCATAGCAATAGTAAAAACTTAATAGATGGAAATTTTTTAACATATTGGACTTCTCCTAAATGTAATGCTTTAACTTCCTATATAGAACTTAAATTTAATAATGAAGAAGAATTTAATACTGTAGAAATTCAAGAATATACTCCTCTTGGAGAAAACGTAAATGAATTTGATATATACGCATATAAAAACAATGAATGGTCTAAGTTGTATTCTGGTACAACCATAGGATTTAAACACCTAGCAAAATTTCCAACTGTAAAAGCTTCTAAATTAAAAATTTCCTTTTTAAATTATAAAGATCAACTCGCAATAAATAATTTAAGCGTTTATAACGAAATTTAATTTTTCTTTTTCTAATAAAATTTTTATTTATTATTAAAAAACATTAAAATAAAAACAACCTAAAAAATAATAATTATAGGTTGTTTTTATTTCACTATACTTTTATGTAATTACATATAATTATTGACCAAATAATAACATCTTTCTTTAGTTAAGTTTGCTAACTTAATATTTAAAGCAGAATCATAAACGCTTCCTCCCTCATAGTTTACTGAATCTTTCTTTATAATTTTTTCTTTATAAATAATCCAATTTATCTCTTCTTTTTGCAACTTAAGCATTTCTTCACTTGTAAGAGTAGTTTTTAAATTAGAATAAATCTTGTTTAATTCATTATTCCAAAGATTATAAACTTGCACAGATGATTGATTAATTTCATATTGTGTGTCATCTATATTTCCATTTATAAGAGCATTAGCTTTTTCATTTATTTTACTTAATTCATTCAAGTAACTTCTCTTCATAGCACTTACTTGAGTTTCTAAATTAGGATTAGAAATCGAATTTTTATCTATTTTATTATCATTAGCATTTTGCTTTATTTCCTTTTGTGCTAATATGGTTTTATTATTTAAATTATTGCTTGAAAAATTATTGTGAGTTGATAAAATTATCCCTCCCATGCTAATCAAAAAAAGTATTAAAATAGCTATGAATATTCTATTTTTTAATGACGATATAAAAAATAAAATCACATCTCTTTTTTTCATTATCACACTCTCCTTTACTAAATTTCACAATCAAATATAATTCTTATATTTTCTTAATTTAAATAATTAAATAAAACTAACAATAAGTTATCTTGGCCAATCATGAATACTATCCCTTAGTTCTTCAAGACCATAAGTTGTTCCATATATTTCTTTTTTCTCTCTTTCCAATTTAACAACTTTTCCATAAGGCTTTTCCAAGCTAAGAACAGAATTTCCTGTTAAAACCCATAAATTTTTATCATTTATTGGTTTTGTACTTAATACTTTTTCTCCAATACCATCTGTAAAATATATTAAAATATAATCTCTTAAATTATTAATCTTTATATATTCAAACACAGGCGAAAATTTAGTTGAACCATTTTTCTTACTTCTTGGCTTTATATCCTTTATACCATGTAGTTGATAAACCCTTCTAATAACATCATCACACTCAATCACTTTAATCTTGCACTTATTATTTTTTGCAATCTCCAATACCTCAACTAAAATATTTTCTATATCTTTATCACTCATTGAAGCTGAAATATCAATAGCTATTAAAATATTTGATTGCCTATTTGGAAGTTTCCCCTTCAAATCTAACCTATCTGGAAATCTTCTATCTAATCTTGTTGTAGTTTTTTTATAACCACTCTTAGCCTTTGGAATCATATTCTTTAAAATATCATTCCATTTAAGCCTCGGTTTTTCAGTCATAAGTTCTACTATTTTTTTTATATGCTTTGGGGCTTCCTTTTTACTTGAATTTATAGCTATTTTTTTCACACTTTCATTTATACTATCATAAGAAACATCTATTTCTTCCCATATATCATGAGATTTTTCTTGAGTTATATTGTTATTAAAGCTATCTTTATTATCTTTATACTTAGATGTATTTCTAGCATTTTTATAATCTATCGCTTGTTGTATTTTTTTTGCATACATCTCCATAGTCATATCTTCAGTCAAATTTACATTATACTCTAAACTCACATCATTCATTTTTTTTGAATAGCTCGGTAAATTCTTTATATACTGATTTATTGCTATATCCATAGCTATGCTTATAGCTTCCTTTGAATATTTCTCCTTTAAAAGCAAACTTCTTTCATAATGTTTCATCATTATATGATAAACCTCATGCTTTAAAAGACCTTGTATCTCTTTTTTATTGCACTCTAAAATCATAATAGGATTAAAATACATTATAAATCCATCAGAAATTGGCTTTGTTGCAATTGGCCAAAATATATCTAACCTTATATCCCTTTTAATTTGAATTAAAAAATGTCCAAAGAAAGAATTTTCCCTATCATATAAAGATATTATTACATTTTCTAAAAGACTCCAAAAATCTTTCTTTGTTTGCACATCTATTTTTCCTAACCTTTCTTCCTCTAGAAACTTATTATAAAGTCGTCTTCTCTCCTCTTCAAAAGCCATCAAATCACCTCTAACTATATATGTTAAAGAAAGCATCTATAAATTTATCATTGTCTAAAATTCTATTATACAATTCTTTATTTACATCGCTTTTAATCTCTTTCATTATCCCAAGCCTTAAATCTTTAGGATATAAATCTAAAATATCAGAAAAAATATCTATTGCTTTTTTGCTACTATCATTATCTAAAATTCTTAATGCATTTTTGGCTAATATATATAATCTTGAATGATTCTCACTTCTTATAATTTCTTTTTTATCAAAAGTTAATATTCCATCTTCTAATATATCTTTAAAATTAATTAAAGGGTTATTCATATTTTTTATGTATGACATAAAATCTTGTGTAATAGAAATTCCAACATTGCCTTTAACTACATTGCATAAAATATCAGAATTAAACTCCTTAGATTTTTCATATACTTTATAAGCTTTTGAAACTCTTTCCCAACTTCTTGGTGTTGCACGAACACTATCTTCACCTTCAGTAACATTTAAATATTCCGGAAAAGCCGATAAAAATTCAATTACACTACTATGAATATTCCCATTTCCCATAGCCCAATTAAGCCACTGCTTTAAATCTGACTCCATTTTAATCCAAACAAATCTATTTTCTTGTGCAGGGTCCATATCTACTACTTGATAATTACTTTCCTCATACCCTTCATATCTATTTGATGGATTCATTGCTGCTATTATATATACTTTGTCAGACAGTTTATACCCATTTATTTCTCTATTTAAAACTAAATTCATAAGTTCTTGCTGTACAGCATGGTCACACCTATTAAGCTCATCTACAAAAAGTAAAACATTTCTCTCCTTCTCAATTGCTAAATCTACTTCTATAAGTTTGTTATGAATTGCATATGTTGTTATTTTTCTCTTACTTATGTTATTTCCACTTTTAACTTCCATATCTGCTACTATAGGCAACCCTCCAATTTCACCTTCTTTTAAAAGGTTAGCATCTATAGTAACTATTTCATAATCTAATTCTTTAGCTATTTCCATAACTAATGAAGTTTTACCTATACCACTTTCACCAATCAAAAGAGGAACTTCTCCTGTCATAATAACCAATTTTGCTGTATCTAATGCTTCTCTAAAATTCAAATTAAATCCCAACCTTCCTAATTTAAAATATAATCAACCAAAAGCTTTTTAGTATTTTTACTTCCCCATTCTTTTATAAAAGCTATTTTATCCATATCTAAAATTTCTAAGTTATAAAAGTCTACAATATATTCCCTATCTATATCTTGACTAGAAAATTTTTCTTTTAAAACATCTAATACCACATCTATATCAATACTCTCATAAATATATTTTAAAGAATTTATATTATCATAAATAAAATATTTCATATCATCATAATCATAACCATTAATAAAATTTATTGCCTCTGCTTCTCTTTTCACCGCTTCTCTCATCACCAAAATACTAGGATTTTTTATATATTTTATTGCTCCCCAATACTGTTTAACAGCTCTCATTTGCACATCTTCTGATGGATTTTCTATATATTGTATAGCATCATAATCCCTTGAAACAGCAATAACACAAAGTTCTTCAGTTTTTTTATCTATAAATTGCAAAGCCCATCCCTTAGATTTAACAGCTTCCTTTAAAACATTATAAGTTGGATTTTTTATATTTTTTAATGCATTCCATAAAAGTCTAACAGCTAAAATGCAGATATCCTCAGATGGATTTTCAATATATTCTATAACTAAAGGGTTTAACTTTACGGCTTCCTCCTGTATCCTCTTAGATTTATTCCTTATATATTTTATAACTGATGGATTTTTTCTAATTGCTTTTAAAATCAATTCTTCACTTGGATTTTCTATTTCTCTTATATATAACGGATTATTCATTACCTTATTTTCTAATTCATTATTTTCTAATTCATTATTTTCTATCATCATTTCACATCCCATCTAAATTTACATTACTATATTAAATTATTTGATTATATTTAATAAAAATACACTAAGAATCAAAACTATATTTTACTCAATTTAATTATACCACACTTTAATAAATAATAAATATTATTATTAAATATTTATTATTTATTAACATATAGTATTAAACTATTTCTCATTAATTTTTATACATAAAAATAAAAGCCTAGATACTCTAGGCTTTTATTCTTTGAATTTTTCTAAATCTTTATTTAAAATTTGAAGAAGATTATTAAATTCCCATACTTCTCCTTCTTCAATCAGTTTATTTAAAGACATCTGATATCTTGACGCTTCTGGGATTTTCCCTATTGCTATTAGGTTTAAAATTCCATTCATTATTGTTGTAATTATATCTGATTTAACTTCAAATAATTTTTGTGCATCCATAATTTCATCCTTTATCTCTAACATTTCCTCGTCTAAAGTAAAAGCTGCATCTGCCGCACTTTTTAATTTTAATTTAATTTCATTTGGCAAATTTTTTTTATATTTATAATTTAAAGAATGTTCAATAGTTGCCCAAAAATTCATAGCTAACGTTCTTATTTGGAACTCTGCTAAAATTTCCACCTTTCCCTTAGCCATATAAACAGGATATCTTATAACCATGTGATAGCTTCTATATCCACTTGGTTTAACATTTTTAACATAATCCTTCTCGTAAAGAATTTGCATATCTTCACGTTCTCTAATTATTTCAACAACTCTATCTATATCATCAACAAACTGACACATAATTCTTATACCAGCTATGTCTTCCATTTCATATTTTACCCTATCAACTGGTATAGCATATTTGTTAGCCTTTTCTAATATACTAGAAACTTCTTTTACTCTTCCAGTTACAAATTCTATAGGGGAATACTCATTTCTTTTTCTATATTCTTTTCTAATACTTTTAAGTTTAACCTTTAACTCCTCTACTGCTTGATCATAAGGAGCTAAAAACTCTTTCCAACTCTTTATCGTCATAGTGTCACCTATCTTTTCGTGTTAGTTTAGTGCCTTAATCATTATAACAAAATTTTCAAAAAAACTAAATACATATACAGTAGAAAACTATTATATTTTACAAATATATGTATATAAATTTATATACTTTATATCAAACTTTTATTAATTTAATTTAATATTGTTTATTAATTAATTTTATTATATAATAATGATTTGAAATTACATATAGTTATTTTTTATTATTTTATTAAAAATACAATTATATCAAAATAAATACGATATGTTTTAATTATTGACAAAAATAACATTTAATTGTAGAATCTTTTTGTAAATATTTACAGAATTTTCTTGTATAGTATTTTGCCCAATTTTAAAATTATATTATAAAGTTAAAAAGGAGTTATATATTTTTGTAGCTCCTTTTTAAGTGTCTATAATACTTGCCTATCCACCCTAGATTTAAAAATCATTGACAATTTAGATAACACCTCAACCCATCCTCTAATAGGTTGTTTCCATTTATACGTTAATCCAATTACTTCACAATATATCTTTTCGCTAATTTCCCCATTACTAGACGTTTCATAAGTATCTTTAATTATTTTTTTTAATTTATTATTATATTTCTCTAAAGTATTTGTAGCATATAAAATTCTTCTTATTTCTTCAGGATACTTGTATATTAAAGATAAACTATTTAAATTGCTATCCCAAGCTTTTAATGCTATCGGATATTTGTCCCTCCACTTTCTATCTAACTCATCATATTCTTTTAACGCTATTTCTTCTGTAGAGGCTAAATATATTTTCTTCAAATCAGTATTAAATGGTTTCAAATCTTTATAATATACATATTTATTGCACATCCTTATCTCATCAGTTATGCTAAATTCAATTTTAGCTTTAGGATATACACTTAAAATACCTTTTTTTAATTCACTAATTAAAGGAATGGATATTATTAAAATATCTCTTACACCTCTATCTTTTAATTCATCAAAAATATCAACCCAACATTTAACCGATTCCTCATTAAAAACCCAAATACCTAATATATCTCTTTTTCCTTTTATATCTATTCCTATAACAGAATAAATATATTTAAACATTACTTTTTCTTCTTTTTTTATTTTAAATTTATACACATCAGTAAATACAACAGAATAAACTTTTTCTAACTCTCTATCTATCCATATATCAAAATCCACAACCTTTATATTATTAACATTGTTATCTTTTATACTATCTTCTTGTTCGTATACATCTTTTTGCTTATACTTATCTAATATTTGTTCTTCTAAATTTTTTAGTCCTACTTCTTTTTGTATAAGTTGTAACTCTAAATCCTTAATAACATTTTTTCTTTGTAAAATATCTATTTTTAAATCTTTAAGAATTCCTTCTTGTTCTAAAATATCATCTTTTAAATCTTCTAATTTTTTTTCTTTTTCTGCAATAACTTTGTTAAGTTTATCTAATTTAGCCTCAGCCTTAGAGTAATCTTCTTGACTATATTTTTCTGAGTGAGTTTCTTCTTGCTTTTTTTCATTGTAAGAAATATCTGAATCATTACCTATATTCCCAGTAAAACTTATAAAAGCCATAAAAATTACCTCTCTATCATTAATAATATAAAATATTCATAAAAACATAAAATTGATACTAGATATTTTGTCGCACTTTTTAACTAAAGTGAATACACTTATATTAAAAGAAATAATTTATAAGGTGATATTTGTGGATAAAGATAAAAATATTTTCGACGGAACATTAGAAGATTCTGAAGAATTATTAGCTTCTGATTTAGCTGGACATCATTGCGATAATGATCCTGACGATCCTGATGATGCACTTTTAACTTATAGTGATAAAGTATTATTTGACGATAGTCCAATCTTTTGTATAGATTCTGATGATTTGTGCCAAAAAATAAGAGTTAGACCAGATATAAAAATATTCGCTAAAAAATTTATGCACTCTGAAGCTGATTGCTTTGGTTGCAAACACGGCTTACCATTTTATCCAACTGAAGGAGACGCTATAGGCTTTACATTAGTACTTGGAAATCTTGGTAGCAAAGATTATAATGCTAGTTCTGGTTCAGTAACTTTAGAAGACGAATTAAAAATTAGCAGAGGCTTAACTTTAAAATTAGTTGACCTTTGTGTACCTGAAGGATACGAATTAGTTCGTATGAGTAGAGGTGGAAGAGCTGTTCCTTTAAAACCTTGTTCAAAACACGATTATCATGACGAAGATGATGACAACAGACGTCCTAATAATCCTGATAATAATGGACATCATCATGGCAGTCGTGAATCTTGTATATTTAAAGGTACTAGAGAACCTATAATTTTAAGATTGAGAAAACTTTCTGGAAGAAGAAGCAATTATGATTTAGATATTCCTGCATATTCTATATTCTGTATCTGTATGTTATTCCAAATAGTTGACTCTGATTCTGATTTTGATTCAGACCCTGGAAATTGTGGAAATGGAAATAATGGTGGAAATATCGGAAACGGAAACAATGGCCCTAATGATGGAAATGACAATAATGATTCTAATGGTCATCATCATGGTTCTGGAAAATCTAAATTTAGAGACGAGGATTAATAATTAATAAAGAATTTGTTTTTTTACTCTATCTTAAATTTTCTAAGATAGAGTTTTCTATATAATAGCGTTAAAACAATAACAGCTTAAATATCATTATAAGCAATTAATCCAAAATTTTAATCGGATTAAAATCTATATAATCACAACTTGTTAAAATATACTCAACCCCATTGTGATTTCCTTCTAACATTCTATCTTTTAAAATATTCCCATGAAGATGACCATATACAACTTTTTCAACATTAAACTCCTCAAGTATGGATGTAAAAACTGAATTCTCTAACTTCTCATTAGTTGGAGGATAATGTAACATACAAATAATCTTTTCATATCCTGCCTTTTTTGCCTCTTCTAATGACAATCTAAGCCTTATTTCTTCTCTTAAATAAATTTTTTCATCTTTTCCTGAAAATCTCTCCGAACCTTTGCAAATCCATCCTCTTGTTCCACAAATAGCATAATCTTTATATGTAAAAAAATTATTTTGAATAAACTTAGTATTTTTATACATAGCATTTAATTTTGATATACTACACCACCAATAATCATGATTTCCTTTAGATATTATTTTTTTTCCAGGCAAATCATCCACCCAATCTAAATCTTTTTTACTATCATCATGCTTCATTGACCAAGATATATCTCCCGCAATTAAAACTGTATCTGTATCCTTTATTTTTTCTATCCAATTATTTCTAATCTTTTCATCATGACCAATCCATTTTTCTCCAAATATATCCATAGGTTTATCTGTACTCAAAGCAAGATGTAAATCTGAAATAGCATATAATGCCATAATTCCTACCTTTCTAAACACATCTTATCACCCTATCTCATATTAGAATGAAAGATATATTTTTGTGTTGCTTTCAATAAAATTAAGGTGGAGAATTCTCCACCCTAATTACTTTTTTATTACATTATATCATAAACACTATCACAACTTAAAGAAATTAATTATTTAAGTTTTTATAACGCTAAATTTAAATCTTTACCCAATAATGATGTACATCCGCTTGTTTTACTCTCTATGATTTGTGGTTCTAACAATACTCTTTCAATTTCTTTTGATCTATTATTTATTCTATTTATTAATATTTCAGCCAAACGTTCTCCAACATTATATATCGGTTGTTTAACAGTTGTAAGTGGTACAACTTCATTTGCAAGCCCATCAAAGCCAACTACAGATATATCTTTAGGAATAACAATATTTTTTTCTTTTAAAGCTCTATAAGCACCTATTGCTGATAAATCAGTTGAGCAAAAAAGAGCAGTAGCTTTTTCAATTTTTTCGCTATATCTTATAGCTAAATATGCTAATTGTTCTTGATTTTCATCTATATCTATTACTAAAGACTCTTTAAATTTTATATCGCTATCTAAAAGAGCATCCTTGTACCCTCTAAAACGTTCATTAAATCTTATATTTTCATTGTTTATTTTTAAAAATAATATGTCCTTATGTCCTTTTGATATTAAATACTTAGTCATATCATAAGAACCCTTATAATTATTAACATCTACGTGATCAACATTTAAATTGCTTCTTCCAAACACAACATACGGAACTCTAATTTTACTGTCCATGTCTTCTTCTAAACCATTTCTACCTATAATTATCATTCCATCACATTTTTGTGGAAGTTCAAAGTTTCTTGTGATTTGAAGTGAATATTGCTTTTCACTTAAGTGTGCCATTATTCCAGATATTAAATTCATATTTACAAGTTCATCTAAACTTGATTCCTTAGGAATATATAAATAAATAACCCTTGTTTTATTTTCAGCTAAAGCTTTAGCTGTATAATTTGGAACAAATTTAAGTTCTTTTATTGCCTCTTCTACTCTAGCCTTTGTTTCATCTTTTACAAGTTCTGGTGCATTTAACACTCTTGAAACCGTTATTAATGATACTCCAGCCATTTCAGCAACATCTTTCATTCTAACCAAAAACTTTTCCCCCTTAGTTTTTAATAAATTTTTCTTTATTTGTAAACTTTATTTAAAAACACTAAATATACTTGTTATTTCAATTATATAGATAAATGTTAGCTTTTTCATTCTTTTTAGCTAAATTTAATAAAAAATTAACATTTTATGTATTAATCATATTTTAAACTTCCTTATACAGGATAAATAACAAAATTACTGCAATAAAAAACTATATCAAAATAAAAATTTTGATATAGTTATATATATTATTCTATGATTATTTTATTGAAATTTTTCTTTCCTCTTTTAATAAGAGCTACCCCATCTTCAAAATCCTCTTTATTTAAAGTTCTTTTAATATCTGTAACCTTTTCACCATTTAAACTTAAGCCACCTTGTTGTACAAGTCTTTTTCCTTCTGCTTTAGATGGTATTATCTTACCTGCCACTAATATATCTAATAAAAGTGATCCAACTTGTTCATTCTCTATTTTAACCGTAGGAACATTATCCATGTTTCCACCAGCTCCAAATAAACTTTCGGCAGCACTTTGAGCCTTTTTAGCTTCTTCTTCTCCATGTATAAGTTTAGTAACTTCAAAAGCTAAAACCTTTTTAGCCTCATTTATAGCAGCTCCCTCTAAAGCAGCAAGTTTTTTAATTTCATCCATAGGAACAAATGTTAATAATCTCAAGCATTTTTCAACATCTGCATCATCAACATTTCTCCAATATTGATAAAAGTCATATGGTGATGTTTTCTTTGGATCAAGCCATAACGCTCCACCAACTGTTTTACCCATCTTTTGACCTTGGCTATTTGTTAATAATGTGCATGTCATAGCCATTGCTTGACCTTGTGCTTTTCTTCTAACAAGTTCAACCCCAGCTATCATATTAGACCATTGGTCATCTCCACCAAGTTCCATTTTACAATTATATTTTTGATTTAAAACATAAAAATCATATCCTTGCATTAACATATAATTAAATTCTAAGAAAGATAATCCCTTTTCTAATCTTTGCTTAAAACACTCAGCAGTTAACATTCTGTTTACTGAAAAATGAACTCCAACTTCTCTTAAAAAGTCAACATAATTAAGTTTTAAAAGCCAATCTGCATTATTAGCTAGTATAGCTTTATCATCTGAAAAATCTATAAATTTTTCCATTTGTTTCTTTATTGATGCAACATTATTCTCTATTTCTTCTTTTGTAAGCATCTTTCTCATATCAGTTTTACCACTTGGATCTCCAACCATAGCAGTTCCACCACCAATTAAAGCTATTGGTCTATGACCTGCCCTTTGCATATGAGCCATAAACATCATTGTTATAAAATGACCTACATGTAAGCTATCTGCTGTTGGATCAAAACCTATATAAAAAGTTATTTTTTCCTTTTCTAATAATTCTCTTGTTTCTTCTTCATGAGTAAATTGCTTAATATACCCACGCTCTAATAAAGTATCCAATACATTTGACATTTAACTTTCCTCCAAATTTTTATAAAAATAAAAAACCGTCCTTTATACAAAAATATAAAGGACGGGATATAATCACGCGATACCACCTTAATTCTTTATTACGTCACCATAATAAACTCATCAAGTACTCTAAAAACTTAGTTATACTCTAGCACTGTAACGTGTGCACTTACGACATCTTCCTACTGGTTGTTATCTTTTGGGAGTGCTGCTCTGAGATGTATTCTATTTAATTAGTTTTCCCTTTTACACCAAACAAGGGCTCTCTTTAAAACTAGAATTAAATTTACTCCTTCTCGTCAACGCTTTTTCTAATTTTCTTGTTTAAAATTATATTATTGTTTTTTATAGTTGTCAACCAGATTTATTTTTATAAAAACGTGTTTTAAAATTTCCGAAAATTAAATTAATCCTTAATAAAAATATTTTTCACTTAAATTGCCTAAGATACATATTTTTTCATAAAATCAGGTACCTCAAAATCTGAACAATGCATATTTATATATACGTTTACATTGAAATTTTTGCTGAATTTTTCAATCATACAAAAGTGCTGTTTTACCTGTTCTATATTGCTAATATTTAATAAATTGCTAAGCCCATCAATAAATATACTTTCCACATCATAATCCTTTGCTTTTATCCCACAAAGAAGCCCATAAAATTGATCTGCCCCTTCAACATTTAATTCATCTAATGTTATTAACCTTATTTGACTTTGAAGTTGTAACATATGCTTTCTATCATCATCAATATAAACAACAGTTCCTTTACAATTTTTAACTTCATTATTAGCTAAACTAATTAAATTTTTGCTTTTTCCAGCACCTCTATGATCAAAAAAAACTTGAATCATATTTTCCCACTCCTCTACATAAAATTTAAGTGAAAATCATTTATTTTAATTTTTAATGCCTTTATCTATCTTTATATATACTATTCTGACTTCCACTTAAATATGATAGAGAAGTGATATTTATTCCTTAAAAGGTATCTGCTACTTTACTAGTTCCATTTATTTTTATATCAATATCCAAATCTAAATCCGTTATAGTTAATGGATCTACACTTAAAGTTATATTGGGATACTCCTGCTCAAATAGTGTTGCCACATTTGCTATATCTAAATTATCATTTTTAAACTTTGTAAATAATATTTGTATGTACTGACTTAACATACTTTCCTCTTCATACTTTATTATATTTAAAACGTCTTTATCTACCATGAGTCTACTTTGCGAATCTGCTAAATAACAATCTATGACTATTTTTTTATAAAGTTTAATTCTTTCGCCATCATAATTTATTGATGTTGTGGTTTTAGAATTTTGTATTTCTAAAGTTACAAAACTATTTGTATCTTGAGGATTTATAGCCTCCAATGTTCCACTTCTAACTCTACCAGTTAAAAAATTATAACTCATTCCCTCACTAGTGCTTATCTTCCTTACCATAACCTCATCTTTAAAAAGAGCCCCTCCACTTAAATCTAAACTCTTTTTTCCATTATTATTTTCAATAGTTAAAGCACCTAATACTGCTATATTATTATAACTTGTTCTAGCTGCTAAATAATTATTAGCATTTATTGCTATAACTTTAGGATTTTCGTTCATTTTTTTTACAAGTTGATTTAAATAAATTCCTAAATATTCCTCATCCCCTGTGACTTGATTTAAAAGTTCACTAGGACTTCCGAATAAAACAAACATATATGGTCTTATCATAAACTCTTGATTTCTATTTATTGCATCCATAAATTTTTTTATACCTTCTTTTGAAACCTGTTCAGTAAAAATATATGCTTTGCATTGACTAAAACTTATTTGTCCACTAGCTTGTAAATTTATAGCCTTTATAGCTTCTCCAACAGTTCTCCCTGTTCCTTGATAAACCTCTCTCTGTCCCTTATCAGATGACTCATTAGCGCTTCTATAAGGTTTTACAGTATCTAAATAAAGTTCTACATCTCCTATTTCATTTTCATCAAATATTATAGTTGTAACAAATATTCCATTATTAATATCTTCATAAGAATAACAGCCTTGCATACTACCTAAAAAAATAAAGAGAAGGATTAAAGAAAATATTTTTAATAATCTACTTTTTAGATTTTCCATTTTTCTCATGTACCTCCTTTACTATATGCCCAGAAATTTTCTCCAAACTTCCTCTTGACAATAAATCCTGAAATTTATGTTCTCCTAAAGTTCCTACTGGAAATAAATAAGGATGTTCACATGTGTATAAATTAGATAAATGTGCTAATATAATAAGCCCTATAAATATTATTCCTGGGAAACCATATAATGCTCCAAATATAGCCACCACAAAGCTCCAAAGAGACACTGCTGCATATAGTCTTGGAATTAAGAAGTAACAAACCGCTGCTATACAGACAACTATTATAGTTATTGTTGATGCTACCCCAGCCGCTACTGCAGAACTTCCAAGTACAAAAGAAGCAACCAAACTCATGGACGTTCCTATGGGTTGTGGTAATCTAAGTCCAGCTTCCTTAATAAGCTGAAATAAAAACATAATTATTAAAACCTCTGCAATCGTAGGAAAAGGGACTCCAACCCTAGATACAGCAAGCCTAAATATAAATGTTGTAGGTAATACTGAAAAATGATGAGTGGTTACCGCAACATAAAGCCCTGGTAAAAATAAGGCTATAAAGAAGGCTATCCACCTTAAAGTTCTTGTAAATGTTGCAAAATATCTGTTCAAATAAAAATCATCAGGCACCTGAAAATTTTCTATAAAATATGACGGTACTGTTATAACAAATGGTGTTCCATCTACTATAACTGCAACTCTCCCTTCTAAAATTTTAGCTGTTGCATCATCAGCCTTTTCCGTGTATCCAACGGTATCAAAAAGCGTTCTCTTTGCTCTAAGTTTTGCCTCGATATAATTTGAATCTAATACAAAGTTATAATCTAATGTTTTTAATGTTTTCCTAACACTATCTACTATTTCTTTTGGAGCAACACCTTCTATATAAGTTAAAGTCACAACTGTTTGCGTTTCTTTTCCCACATAAATCGCTTCAAACTTTAACGCTGCATTTTTTACCCTTCTTCTAATTAAAGTTACATTATCTACAAAAGCCTCAGTAAACCCTTCTCTAGGTCCCTTTAACCCAGCTTCTGTAACAGGTATACTAACACTTCTTCTTGTATATCCCTTTACCTCACAAAATATTGATTTTTCTTTATCATGAAAAATGATAACAACATCTCCTGATAAAACATGTAAAATAGCATCATTATCATCTTTAACATAATCTGCTGAGTTTATATTTAAAACCCGTTTTATTATATCGTCTTCTGTTTTTATTCCATCCATAACAATAGTTAAAGGCTTTATAATATACTCACTTATAAATTGTGTAGAACATAAGGTATCAGTAAACATTAAAGTTGCAGGCCCTAAAGCCGTTTCTATTTCTCTCTTTTTTACATCAAAACTATTTTTAAATTTATCTGATAAGAAGTCTAACTGTTTTTTCATAATTTTATCACCCAAAATATTGTTTGTATAAACAATGTTTAATATTCATTTAATTGCAAATAATAATTAAAGCACTGATTATTACTTAGCTATGTTCATAACTTATTAGGTTTGAAATATACCTTAAACGCTAAAAATTATAAATAAACTCAAAAAAGTTAAAACAAAATTAAATGAGGTGAATATATTGGAAAAGATAACATCTAAACACTTTATGTTTTTTATTGTTGCACCACTTGCTGCAACGCTTTTTAATTACCCCTCTACATTTATAAGATTGGGGGGTAGGAATACTTGGATATTTTCAATAATATCTAGTTTAATTTTTTTATTGTTTGCTTGGATAATTCTCTCTATAATCTCAAAAAAAAATGCTTACGACTTTAAGCAAGTTTGTTATAAATCACTTGGTAAACATTTAGGAAATTTATTTTTATTCATATTTTCTCTATGCCTTGTACTAGCATGTATAGAATGTGCAACCGTAAGCTCTAGCTCAATACATACAAACATATTCATAAAAACTCCTATTTGGTACTCGCTATTATTTTTTATAGGTACAGCTTTATTTATATCTAAAAACGGATTTAGAAGTGTTTTAATAACTACTATAATTAGCGTTAGTATACTATCAGTACTATCAATAGTAATAATATTATTATCAATAAAATATACTAATTTACGCCACCTTCTACCAATATTAAAAAATGTTTCTATAAACACATGGGCTACATCTATAATAAGTCAACTTGGTTCATTTTCATCATTTTTTATATTGCTTCCTTTTTTGAATAGAATTAATGATAAAAAAAATCTAAAAAAAACATCATTTATAACAATTCCTCTAGTTTTATCTTGCTTAATATTTTTTATAGTCAATTTAATTTCATCTATCGGTGCTGAAAGAAGTGGTAATATTTTTTATCCAGAGTTTATACAGACACAACTTATTTCCTTCGGTGGCTTTATAGAAAATGGAGATATATTAACTATGGTAATTTCTATTTTTCTTTGGACAATAAAGTATGTAATATCTATTTTTTCACTATATACCATTTGGAAGAATAAATTCAAAAACAAATTAATATTTTTATCTGTAATTTCCTTAATAGTTTATATATCATCTTTATATTTAGGTAACAATGTATATACTCTTTTTTCTATATTACCTTATTATCAATATATAAACTTTGTAGTATTTTTTGTTTTCCCTATAATAATATATGGGATTTACGCTGTAAGAAAAAAAGCTAAAGTACATAAATAAGCAGTAGATAGGTTTTTTGTTTTATGGTAATATAATTTTATGTATTATAGGAAAATAATAAGCTTTAAGCTTATTTTTAAATGCTATCACCTCTAATTATTTACTACATAATGTTCTAACAAAGAATATTAAACTTTAAACAAAAATAAATAAATTATTAGAAATGGTAGACATGAAATAAAATTAAAGAAAAGGAATGATAATATGTCAAATACTCAAAGTTCATCTAACTTTATAAGAAATATAGTTATAGATGATTTAAATAGTGGTAAACACGAAAAAATAATCACCCGTTTTCCACCAGAACCAAATGGATATCTTCATATAGGTCATGCTAAATCTATAGTTTTAAATTTTGAACTTGCTGATGAATTTAAAGGAAAAACTAACTTAAGATTTGATGATACAAACCCTGTAAAAGAAGATACAGAATACGTAGAATCTATTAAAGAAGATGTTAACTGGTTAGGATTTAATTGGGATAATTTATTCTTTGCTTCTAACTATTTTGATACTATGTATGAAAAAGCAATTCTTTTAATAAAAAAAGGATTAGCTTATGTTTGTGATTTAACTCCTGAAAATATAAAAGCTTATAGAGGAACTCTAACAGAACCTGGTAAGGAAAGTCCTTATAGAAACAGAAGCGTTGAGGAAAACTTAAGCCTTTTTGAAAAAATGAAAAATGGAGAATTTGAAGATGGTTCAAAAGTTTTAAGAGCTAAAATAGATATGTCATCTCCAAATATAAATATGAGAGATCCTATAATTTATAGAATTTCTCACACAAAACACCATAATACAGGAAGCAAATGGTGTGTATACCCAATGTATGACTTTGCGCATCCTTTAGAAGATGCAATAGAGGGCATAACTCATTCAATATGTACTCTTGAATTTGAAGACCATAGACCTTTATATGATTGGGTTGTTGAAAATTGTGAAATGAGTTCAACTCCTAGACAAATAGAATTTGCAAGACTTAACATTACAAATACTGTTATGAGTAAGAGAAAACTTAAAATGTTAGTTGATGAAGGTGTAGTTGATGGATGGGATGACCCTAGAATGCCAACTATCGCAGGTCTTAGAAGACGTGGATATACACCTGAATCAATCAGAAATTTCTGCAGAGAAATTGGTGTTGCAAAAGCTAGCTCAACAGTTGATTCACAAATGCTAGAACATTTTATAAGAGAAGATTTAAACACTAAAGCACCAAGAGCTATGGCTGTTATAAATCCTCTAAAACTTGTAATAACTAATTATCCTGAAGGACAATCAGAAGTATTAGAAGTTGAAAATAATCCTAATGATGAAACTGCTGGAAAAAGAACTATAACATTCTCTAGAGAACTTTATATAGAAAGAGAAGATTTCATGGAAAACCCTCCAAAAAAATATTATAGATTTTTCCCAGGAAATGAAGTTAGACTTATGGGGGCTTATTTTGTTAAATGTACAGACGTTATAAAAGATAAAGACGGAAATGTTGTTGAAATTCATGGAACTTATGATGTTGAAACAAAAAGTGGCTCTGGATTTACAGGAAGGAAAGTTAAATCAACAATTCATTGGGTAGATGCAAATAATTCATTACCTTGTGAATTTAGATTATACGAACCATTAATTCTAGACTCAGAGAGTGAAGAAAACAAACATTTCTTAGAACAAATAAATCCAAATTCACTAACTGTAACTCAAGGATTTATTGAAATAAACATTAAAAATTCTAAAGGAAATGACAAGTTCCAACTTGTTAGAAATGGATATTTTAACATTGATCCTGTTTATAGTAATGATAATAAATTAGTATTTAATAGAATTGTATCTCTTAAGAGTTCATTCAAAATTAAATAGTTTTTTACTCATCTTTAATAATATGATTTTAGGTAGATTTAGAGATTTATCTAAAATCATATTTAGTATATGTAAAACGCCTTAGTAAACGTTTTATTTATGTTTATTTTTAAGCAAATATACAAATATTTGCTCATAATAGATATAAAATTATAGCACATCACCTATAAATTTATACCCTACACCTCTTATGGTTTGGATATATATTGGTTTTTTATCATCTTCCTCTATTTTTTTTCTAATATGTCTTATATGAACATCGACAGTTCTAGTTTCTCCAACATATTCATATCCCCATATCTTATCTAATAATATTTCTCTAGTTAATATTTTTCCCTTATTTTGAATTAATAGCTTTAATACTTCAAACTCTTTCAAAGTAAAATCTAATTTTTTTCCATGTTTTAAAACTTCTCTTGTCTGCAAATTCAAAGCTATGTTACCAAATCTTAAAATTTCATTATCGTATTTTACATTGCTTCTTCTTAAAAGTGCCTTAATTCTAGCAGATAATTCTCTTATGGAAAATGGCTTTGTTATATAATCATCAGCTCCTAATTCTAAACCTAAAATTTTATCTATTTCTTCACTTTTTGCTGTAAGCATTATAATAGGCACATTAGATATTATGTTATCCCTACGTATTTCTTTACATACTTCAAATCCATCCATACCAGGTAGCATTAAATCCAATAAAATTAAATCAACTTGCTTTTCTCTTGCAAGCTTCAATCCATTTAACCCATCATTTTCCATATATACAATGTATCCATTTTTTTCTAGGTTGAATTTCAAAAGCTCTCTTATATGATCTTCATCATCTACAATTAGAATTTTTTTTTCAGCCATTTTTATCCCCCTAACTTTCGATTATTAAAAAAACATTTATGTATATTATATTATCCATATAATATTATTACATATATTTTGAATAAATTCTATAAAAAGAAGAACTAATGCATTAAACTTCGCACCAATTCTTCTTATTTCTATAATTATCTTGGGATTAAACCTATTTTCTTTTGAACTTTTCTTAATGTTTTATTAGCCATATAATTTGCCTTATCAGCACCAGCTTTATATATAGTTTCCAAAGATTTTTTATCTTTTAAAAACTCATTAACTTTATCTTGAAGTGGCTTAAGTTCTTCAATTATAGCCTCAGCTACATCATTTTTAAATTCTGAATATCCCTTACCCTTATACATAGCAACTATTTCATCTGAAGTATATCCTTTAATAGCAGATAATATATTTATCAAATTTTTAATTCCAGGTTGCTCATCAGTATAATTTACAACCCCTATGCTGTCTGTTACAGCTCTTGATATTTTTCTTCTTATAACATCTGGTGGATCCATAATTAAAATAAATCCATTGACATTTTCATCTGATTTTGACATCTTTTTAGTTGGTTCTTGAAGACTCATTATTTTAGCTCCAACTGGTGGAATATATGGTTCTGGAATTTTAAACGTTTGACTATAAGAACTATTAAATCTTCCACCTAAATCTCTTGCAAGTTCTAAATGTTGCTTTTGGTCTACTCCAACTGGCACTAAATCTGTTTGATATAAAAGTATGTCGGCAGCCATTAGTACAGGATATGTAAATAATCCTGTTGGAACAGATTCTCCATGCTTTTTAGACTTATCTTTAAATTGAGTCATACGACTAAGCTCGCCCATATATGAGTTACAAGTTAAAAGCCAAGCAGCCTCTGAATGTGCTGGAACATGTGATTGTATAAATAGGGTATTTTTTTCTGGATTAATTCCAGCTGCAATATAAATTGCCAAAACCTCTAAAGTTCTTCTTCTTAAATCTGCTGATTTTTGCTTAACTGTTATGGCATGTAAATCAACTACACAAAAATAACAATCATACTCGTCTTGAAGCTTAACCCAGTTTTTTAAAGCTCCTAAATAATTTCCTAAAGTAAGTTCACCAGATGGCTGAATTCCACTAAATATTATTTTTTTGTTCTCTTCCATATCTTTCACCTTCCTTTATGTTTATAGTTAGTATTTTTATTAAATTTAAAACAAAAAAATTTACACTTACAATAATATTTCATAAGCTAAATTTCATTTTTTACTAATATAATATAATGATATAAATATTTTTTGTAAAATAACAAATCCGCCCTATAAAAATAGGACGGAATATTTTAATCCGTGATACCACCTAAATTGCAATAAAAAATTCAAAAATTTTATTGCCACTCATTAGATATTTTAAATATCTTATACTATAACGTGTATAAAACGATATCCACTAATCTCTTAAAACAACTTAAAATTTCATTTTATTTCTCAAAGGCCCATTCACTAAAACCCTTTCTTGCCAATATTACACCCTCTATTAGCTCTCTTTATTGAACCTAAGCTTAGCTACTTTTCCTTATCATCGAATTTTTAATTATTATTTTCAAACTTAGTATAACATTAAACTTTTAATAACACAATGTCAACAAGTTATAAATATATTTTTCTACTTAATTTATCAAATGCAAAACATATTTTAATTATATACGTTTAAACTCTTATTTTACATCTTCAATATAAGCTCGTAAAACTTCTCCAACTCCCCATGCTTGTGCATATGCCCCTCTTGGATTATATGGGTTCTTTCCATCAAAAATTTCTGATATTCCTAAAACACAACTATCATTCAAATGATTTTTAAATGGTTCTATCATTTTTTCACATAACCTAGTATCATTTAAATATCTTTTAGTTGCCGTTATTATTGGACCAATAAACCACGACCATACACTCCCTTGATGATAACTCATATCTCTTTCATATAAGTTTCCTTTATACTCTCCCCTAAATTCAACATCTAAATTACTTAAACTTCTAAGTCCGTAAGGTGTGTATAACTGCTTAAAAACTGTTTCTAAAGCTTTTTTCCCTATTTCTTTGTTAACTAAAGAATATGGTAGACTTAAAGCTATTACACCATTTGGTCTTATTTGCTTATTCTTTTTTTCACCATAAATGTAATCATAAAAATAATCCGTTTCTTTACACCAAAATGTTTTTATAAATGTTTTTTCTATTTTTTCTTTTATTTTTTCATACGCATAATATTCTATGTTAAACTTTTTATTCAAATCTATCATAAAACAGATTGCATTATACCAAAGAGCATTTATTTCAATTGCTTTTCCATACCTTGGGGTTACAGCATGTCCTGCAACTTTCACATCCATCCATGTAAGTTGAGTATTTTCATCTCCTCCCATTAAAAGCCCATCGCCATCCATTTTTATAGAATAATAAGTTCCTTTAATGTGATTATTTATTATATCATTTAAGTTATCAATTAAATTTTCATAAATAAAATCATAATCATTAGTATATTCTAAATATTTATAAACAGCATTAAAATACCAAAGAGTACCATCTATTGTGTTATATAGAGGGTTCATTCCGCTATCTGGAAACATATTAGGAATAAGTCCATTTTTTATATATTTCTTAAAACTTATTAGAATTTCTCTAGCATCATCAAATCTATTGGTGCACAATGTTAATCCAATCATTGCAATCATGGTATCTCGTCCCCAATCGCTAAACCATGGATATCCCGCTATAATAGTTTTTAAACCAGTAGATTTTCTAGAAACTATAAAATTATCACTAGATAAAACTAATTTATCTATAAATTCATCTCTATTTTTTATTTTTTTCAAAAGATTATTTTTTCTCTCAATTTCTTTATTTATATAATAATCCCCATCTAAACTTACATCTTCCTCGGTAGTAGCTATTATACTAAATTCAACCCTTGAAAATTTCTGTACATTTATATTAAAATACCCAGGAGTAAAATGATAATCTATACCTAAATTTCCTCTCTCAATTTCAATAAAATAAGGTGTGTCACAAATCCAATTTTCATCCTTAAAAAACTTACATTTATCTGACAATAAATTTAACTTTATATCATTTATATCAAAAGTTAAACTTACTCCATTTTTATTATTTTTTTGTATGCATAAAAAATCATTCTTCATTGTTACATCATGATGGTTTCTATTATTTATCAAAGGCATTATCTCTAATTCTATATCATTAGCTGTTGTTTGAATTGTATATTTTATGACTGTTGTATTATATCCATAATCCATTACAATCTCTTTATCTATAAAAGCTTCATTCACATAATAACTATATTTCGGATAAATATTAAATTCAAAACTCTCTTGCATAGAAATTTCATTCGATGATGTAACATAAAGATTTTTAAAATTTTTTTTATTTCTATCACTTAAATGAATAATATTATCATTTCTTTGTCTAGTTTCATCTTTTATTGCAATTCTTTCTCTTAAATCTGAAAGTAAAAGCCTTCTTTCAACTGGTGGATTCAAGGAAGCAATCAATAAACCACTATATATTCTAGAGCTTAAATTATTTACTGTTCTTGACGCATATCCACCTAAACCATTTGTTATTAAAAATTTTTTATTTTTAGCTACATTAAAATCACTTAAAGTTTGTTTTTCAATTCTCATAAAAATTACTGCACATCCTTTGCACAGTTCCCTCCTAACTTACAAATAAATTTTAGGAAACGATTACTATTTTATGATACTATATATAGAAATTTTTGTAAATTGAGAAGGGTTAATTTATATTAAAAAAGCTATATAAAAGAATTATAAATTTCTCTTATATAGCTTATATTTAAATTTACACGTGATTTAAAGTATTTAAATGACAAATAAAATATTACTATTTTTGTAATACAGTATTTAAGTATTTTGTAAATCCATCTTTAAGTTCTGGTTTTCTAAGTGCATATTCAACTGTTGCTTCTAAGAAACCTAATTTATCTCCAACATCATATCTTCTACCTTCGAAGTTATAAGCATACATAGCTTCATTATTTATAAGTTCTAAAAGTGCATCAGTTAATTGTATTTCTCCACCCTTACCAGGTTTTGTATTTTCTAATATTTCAAATATTTTTGGTGTTACTATGTATCTACCTAATATAGCTATATTAGTAGGTGCATCTTCTACTGATGGTTTTTCAACTAAATCTCTAACTTTATATACTCTATCTTCTATGTGAACGCCATCAACTATTCCATATTTATCTACATCTTCTTTCGCTACTGTTTGAACACCAAGTACGCTTGTTCTATATTCTGAATAACAGTCAATAAGTTGTTTTAAACATGGTTTTTCATCATTATAAACTATATCATCTCCAAGTAATATTGCAAATGGTTCATCCCCAACAAAACTTTTTGCACAGCTTATAGCATGTCCTAATCCTTTAGGTTCTTTTTGTCTTATAAAATATATATCAGCCATATTAGATATGTCTCTTACCATTTCTAACATAGCATTTTTCCCCTTCTTTTCAAGTTCAAGTTCTAATTCAACTGATCTATCAAAATGGTCTTCTATACTTTTTTTATTTCTTCCTGTTATTATAAGTATTTCTTCTATTCCTGAAGCTATAGCTTCTTCTATTATATATTGTAATGTTGGTTTATCAACAATTGGAAGCATTTCTTTTGGTTGCGCTTTCGTAGCAGGCAAAAATCTAGTTCCAAGACCTGCTGCTGGTATTATCGCTTTTCTTATTCTTTTTTCCATTTATTATTACCTCTCTTTTTTTTGCAAATTAAATTATATGAACAACTTTTTATCTTACCTTATATCAAACAATTATACTACTTATTATAAAAATTACAATAGGAAATTTTTTATCTATATAATTTTATTCATAATTTATATTATTAAAATATAAATATTTATAAAAAATTTTTTTTAATTAACAGTTTTATTTTTAAGATTATAAAATTTTATAAAAATTTTTCATCTTATCTTAATATATAAATAATTGAAAATATTTTTTTAATAAAGATTAATTTTAAGATTTAAGCATAAACTAGATTATATTTCCACTTTACATATATATATAAGAGTGCTATAGTAACAATTAATTAATAAATATTATTATTTAATCAAAGATGTTATAAAGTTTATTTTATTTGTTTTGTCTGATTTTCAATTTTCAGACATTTCTAAAAAAAATGAAAATTATATTTACAAAGCAAAAAAAATATGATAGTATTTATTACAAGATAATAATTATTAAATAATAAATTTAAAAAGACAATTTACATATATAAACGTATTTTTAGGAGGATTTTAAAATGAAAGTAATAGTTGTTGGATGTACACATGCAGGTACAGCTGCCATAGTAAATTTAAAGGAAATTCACCCAAATAGTGATGTAACAGTTTATGAAAAAAATGATAATATATCATTCTTATCATGTGGTATAGCTTTAAGCGTAAATAAAGTTGTTACTGAACCTGAAAAATTATTCTATAACTCACCAGAGGGATTAGCTAAAATAGGAGTTAACACTAAAATGAAACATGAAGTTACTGATATAGACTTTGACAATAAAAAAGTTAAAGTTAAAGATTTAACTTCTGGAAAAGAATTTGAAGATAACTACGATAAATTAGTTCTTACTTTAGGTTCATGGCCAATCGTTCCAAGATTCGAAGGTGGAAATTTAGAAAACATAGAATTATGTAAAAACTATGATCACGCTAAAACTATAATAGCTAAAAGCTCAAATGCTAAAAATGTTGTTATAATTGGAGCTGGTTATATCGGAGTTGAACTTGTTGAAGCATTTGAAGACTTAGGAAAGAAAGTTACTTTAATAGATGCTGAAGACAGAATAATGAGCAAATATTTAGATAAAGATTTTACTGATATTGCAGAAAAAGAATTCTCAAGTCGTGGAGTTAACCTTGTTTTAGGAGAAAAAGTTCAAAAATTTGAAGGTGCTAACGGAAAAGTTACTAAAGTTGTTACTGAAAATGGAAGCTATGATGGAGATTTAGTTGTTCTTTGTATAGGATTTGCTCCAAATACAAAACTTATTAAAGATAAATTAGAAACTCTTCCAAATGGAGCTATAATAATTGATGAATATATGAGAACAAGCAAAAAAGATGTTTTCGCTGCTGGAGACTGTTGTGTTGTTAAATACAATCCAGCTGGAGATGAAAGATATATTCCTCTAGCTACAAACGCTGTAAGAATGGGTACTTTAGTTGCTAAAAATATAGTTGAACCAACTCTTAAATATTTAGGAACTCAAGGTACTTCAGGAATAAAAATATACGAACAAAACATTGCATCAACTGGTTTAACTGAAGAAGTTGCTAAGAAAACAACTAAATTCAACGTAGGTTCTGTAATATTAACAGACAATTATAGACCAGAATTTATGCCAACTTTTGAACCTGCTACTATAAAATTAGTATATGATAAAGATACTAGAGTAATAATAGGTGGTCAAATAGTATCTAAGATAGATTTAACTCAATTCATGAATACTCTATCTGTAGTAATACAAAATAAAATGACTTTAGAAGATTTAGCTGTTACAGACTTCTTCTTCCAACCTCACTATAACAAACCATGGAGTTTATTAAACGCAGTAGCTTTAAAAGCTCTATAATATAAAAATTTTAAAGTTAAAAACACTCTCAAAAAAATTGAGAGTGTTTTTATTTACAATTAATAAATATTTACTCACTTAAAATATTATCTGTTGAACTTTCTACTGAATTTACACTTTCAGTATTCTGAGCGTTATTAATTTTATTTTGTGATGTCTGTTCCCCTATATCTCCCCCTCCATTACTATTTTCATTACCACTTCCTCCATCTATATTATTTATAGCGTTGCTACTATTTTGTGAATTATTATTGTTATTATTTAAAGCATTTCCTCCATTATCTATATTATTTACAGAATTATTTAGATTATTATTTGAATTATTACCTCCCATATTTATTTCATTATTTTCATTACTATTTATTTCGTTATTACCACTTCCCCATATATTTTGATTATTATTTTCTGTGATACCATCTCCTAAATTATTATTGTTATTATAAATGTTATTTTCTAAAATATTACCTCCATTTTGCTGATTTTTATTTTCTTTATTATTAAGAATATCATTACTATTTTCAGTATTACCTTGCTTATTTTCAATAGTTGACTCATTATTAACTTCAGGTATATCATTGTTTTTTGATTCATTTTTTTTCACTTTGCTAGAAGCATTTTGAGATGATGAATTCTTATTTTCACTCTTCTTAATTGGAGTTTCTACTTTTTGTTTTTCCTTGTTTTCTTCATTTGTTTCTTTTTTAGCATTTTCATATAATGAATCATCTTTTATTTGCCCATTATAACTGCCTGTATTTCTAGCCAAAATATTGTTTAACCCCTCTACCTCCTTAGAATCTGTATTATTTCCACTTGTTATAACTCCAAGTAACGTTACATCTCCTCCATCATTATTTACAACCTTTATCTCATTTGCTCCACTTAAATTACTAGATATTAATATATATTTTAAGTCTTCATTATCTGATTTAGTATCTATTCTTCTATATAAAATCCTATTTACATAAATCTCAATTATTCCACCATTTTTGCTAGTTTCGTACCCTAAACCTATAATGTTTCCATCGACTTTATACCTTATATAATCATTTTTACTACTACTTTTAACCTTATTTTGAGAAACTGAAAATCCCTTCTTTTTTTCTCCTTTAAGAGTTACCTTATAAGGTTCAAAAAGAGTGGTTACCCCATAATAAGCATCTTTATATTGGGTACTTATTTCTTTTTTATTATTCACATTGTTCTCTATAATATTGGTTAAATTTTTGCAATAACTTTCCCTAAAATCCTCTATTCCCTCTCCTTCTATATTATTTTTTACTACATCTTCGTTTACCTTAGCTAAATCCAAACCATAATACGTTGCTAACCCATTTATACTTTGATAATAAGCATCACTAATCAAACTTTCATGTTTTACAATTGGTATAATATCCACCGAAGTGTTGTTATATTTTAAATCTCTTAAAATACTTTCATATATGCCACTAAAATTAATTTCACTAATTTCTTTCTCATCATTATTTTCAAAACATAAAAAAACTAAATCAAACTCTCTATTTTTTATATTTATATATTTATTTAATTGCTCATAAATAGTAGCATTATCCTCTGACAAATTTGTTAATTTAACCTTTGAATTATAAGTGTTTTCTATAAATGATGTTATATCTTCTTTTAAAATAACATCACCCAAATAATTTTCATCACCTAAAATAAGTATATTAATATCTTCTCCGTCAATAAGTTTATCATAGGCAGTAACAGTCTTTACCTCTTCTGCTTTATTAGTAATTTCTAAAGATTTATATATTTCTCTATTTGATGCTAAAGCACTTTTACTTTGAAAATACCATACACACGAAAAACTCAAAACCGATACTATAACGCCACTTACTATAACTCTTTTTCTACTGTTCTTCTTAACCATATTATTAAAACTATTTAATAAATTCTTTTTTACACTTTTTCTTTTGTTACCTCTCTCGCTCCCTAATTTCCCCCTTTTCATCATAAAAATTCTCCTTAAATATTAAATTTTCTTTATAAACCAAATAGAAATTTAGCCTATATAATACAATAAATTATAATATATATTGGTTATTTTTTCCATAAAAATATACCCTTTTATAAAAGAGTATTTAAGCAATAATTTAATGTTTAAATTTTTTAATTTACACAATTTATAATTTATATTAATCAATATTTTTATGCTCTCTTAAGTAAAAATTTTCTAAAATTTTAGCCTCCCTTTTTAAGTCATAACCTTGTTTATTTATTTTATATTTTATATAATCTTGATTTACACTATTTCTTAATAAAGATTTTTCTAATATATTTTTAGCTATAATTTGTTCATTTTCATTATAATTAAATCTATATACCAAGTCTAAATTTAAATCCAAACCATCATCCATATTTCCTAAAACTATGCAAGGCAAATCATTTTCTTGAGCCTTTATTATAAAATTTTCTATTTCATCTCGGTCTAGAAATACCATTACATCAAAAACTTGTATAATATCTTGCTTCAAAAACTTGCTCTCTTCTAATAAAACTATATTATTAGCATCTAAATTTAATTTTTTTATCTCATTATTTATCTTTTCTTTACAAATATCATTAGAAATCAAAATAAGCTTTGAGTTTTTATGATACTTTCTTATTTCTTTAAAAAGTGACAGCATTTTTCTATTCTTTTCTTCCTTGTTAGATTTATTTATAAATCCAATAACTTTCTCATTATTTAATTTTAAAAGCTTTTTAATGTTTTTTTGAATTTCTCCATTATAAGAAAACTCATCTAAATCAATAACATTTTTTAAAAGAGTGAATTTCTCAAATTCTCCAAAAAATAAATTTCCCTCTTCTTTTGAATAAGCAAACTTGTAATTTGAATTTCTATTGACAGAAAATCTAAAATATCCATTTCTATTAAACTTAGGAATTTTGTTATACATATGTGCAATTCTAATTGCCACACCAGCCTTTTTAGCCTCTGACAATATTACTCCTGAAAAATCATCTAAATAACAATGAACTATATCATATTTATGAGTTTTAAAAAAATCTCTAGCAAGTTTTCTGTATTTATATGCTCCTATTTCTTTTAAACATTGTATCTTAAATATATTTCCCCCTAAAGACTCTATCTCTTCATTAAAAATTCCTTCGCATTCTCCTTGAAACAAAAAATCAAATTGAACATTTTTTCTATCTACATTTCTATACATATTCATAATAAAAACTTGAGCTTTTTTGCAATTATTTTTAGGTAAAATATTCAAAATTCTAATAGGATTCATAAAATCAACTCCACCTAATAAATATTAGTTATTTAATAAATCTTATGTTTAACCTCAATTATTAATTCTAATATTTAAAATTATATTTCTCATTAATTATTAAAAAACTTAATAATAAAAAAATTATAAATATAAAATAATACACGTAACATGAGTTACATACTTTGAATTTAAATTTATGTATACTACTAACTGTAGCAAGGAGCTACACATTAAAACATAAAAAACATATTATTTAAATTGAAATTTGAAAAATTAATTATATACCAATAAATATACATATAAAGGAGTAATTAAAATGGAGTTATTTTTTAAAAAACGTAATGAAGAAAAAGCAAGAAAAGAAAAAGAAAAAGAAATAGTTGTAGAAGTTCCTGAAAAGAAATCCCCTGAAATGTTCTGTTATCAATGTCAAGAAACAGCTGGATGTTCTGGTTGTACTGTAAAAGGTGTTTGTGGAAAACCTGCTGATGTTGCTAGACTTCAAGACCTTTTAATATACGTTGTTAAAGGATTATCTGCTGTTGCTGTAAGAGGTAGAGAAGTTGGAATAAACAATAGAGAAGTTAATAAGTTCGTTGCTGAATCATTATTCACAACTATAACAAATGCTAACTTTAATGATGAAGTATTTGTAGCAAGAGTAAGAACTGGTCTTGCATTAAGAGAATACTTAAAGAAAGAAATTGAAGCTTTAAAAGGAAACTTAGAAAATCTTCCAGAAGCTGCATTATGGTCTGGTGATAGCGTTGAAGAAATGCAAGAAAAAGCTAGAACTGTTGGAGTATTAGCTACTGAAAATGAAGATATAAGAAGTTTAAGAGAACTTATAATATATGGAGCTAAAGGTCTTTCAGCTTACCTTAAACATGCTAGAGTTTTAGGATACTACAATGATGATGTAGATGCATTCATGCAAAGTGCTTTAGCTAAAACATTAGATGATTCATTAGATATTTATGCTTTAGTTGCTTTAACTGTTGAAATGGGTAAATATGGAGTTGACGGAATGGCTTTACTTGATAAGGCTAATACTGAAACATATGGTCACCCTGAAATAACTAAAGTAAATATAGGTGTTAGAAACAATCCTGCTATCTTAATAAGTGGACATGACCTAAAAGATATGGAAGAATTATTAAAACAAACAGAAGGAACTGGAGTAGATGTTTATACTCACGGTGAAATGCTTCCAGCTAACTACTATCCAGCATTTAAGAAATATGATCACTTTGTAGGAAACTATGGAAATGCTTGGTGGAAACAAACTACTGAATTTGAAAGTTTTAATGGTCCAATACTTATGACTACAAACTGCTTAGTACCACCTAAAGATAGCT